>Ga0209147_100121_pt1 | contig 139167 bp, 128 predicted proteins | sample AraplaCol_mLB_r2_FD_184278 | JGI IMG/M metagenome (GOLD analysis project Ga0209147, IMG submission 184278) | Arabidopsis root microbial communities from North Carolina, USA - plate scrape CL_Col_mLB_r2 (SPAdes) (version 2) | ecosystem: Host-associated > Plants > Roots > Endosphere | place: USA...
CCCAAGCCCCAAGCCCCAAGCCCCAAGCCCCAAGCCCCAAGCCCCAAGCAACCGACCCCGACCATCAAACACCGACAGCCGAACGGCCCTTCGACCCTTCGACCGTCCTGCACGCGACGCCCACACCCGCTCAGTGCGCGCGCCCTTTCCATCGCCGCAGCAGCAACGCATTGGTCACGACGCTGACGCTGGAAAACGCCATCGCCGCGCCCGCGATCACCGGGTTCAGCCAGCCGAGCGCCGCGAGCGGCACGCCGACCAGGTTGTAGACGAACGCCCAGAACAGGTTCTGCTGGATCTTCCGGTACGTGCGTCTGGAGATGTCGATTGCATCGGCGACGAGCGCCGGGTCGCCGCGCATCAGCGTGATGCCGGCTGTATGCATCGCGACGTCGGTGCCGGTGGCCATTGCGATGCCGACGTCGGCCGCGGCAAGCGCGGGCGCATCGTTGATCCCGTCGCCGACCATCGCGACGATTCCGCCGTGCGTGCGCTTCAGCTCGGCGACGACGCGCGCCTTGTCGTCGGGCAGCACCTGCGCATGCACCTCGCCGATGCCGAGCGACGCCGCGACGGCTGCCGCGCTGCCACGGTTGTCGCCCGTCACGAGCACGCTCGCGACGCCGCGCGCCGACAGTGCCGCGATCGCGTCGCGGGCGCCCGGCTTCACGGTGTCGCCGAAAGCGATCAGCGCGAGCAACGCGCGCGGCGCATCGGCGCGCATCAGCCACGAGATCGTGTTGCCCGCGCGTTCGAGCTCCGCCGCGCGGGCGTCGAGCGCGGGCGGCACGGCGATGCCGAGCTCGTCGCGCCAGCGTGTGCTGCCCAGCGCGAGCAACTGCCCGCCGACGCGGGCTTCCACGCCGCGTCCCGCCACCGCGCGCGCATCGGCCGCGCTTGCCGGCGGCACCGCACTGCCGCGTGCGGCAACGTCGGCGTCGTGCGCGGCGACCACGGCGCGCGCGAGCGGATGGTCGCTCTGACGCTGCACCGCCGCCGCGAGCGCGAGCGCTTCGTCATGCGGCACGCCGACGGCTTCGAACGCCGTCACGGACGGCTTGCCTTCGGTCAGCGTGCCGGTCTTGTCGAACGCGATCACGGTGGTGCGCTGCGCGAGTTCGAGCGCCTGCGCATCCTTGATCAGCACGCCGCGCCGCGCTGCGACGCCCGTGCCGGCCATGATCGCGGCGGGCGTCGCGAGGCCGAGCGCGCACGGGCACGCGATGACGAGCACCGCGACCGCGTTGAGAATCGCGGTTTCGGTGCCGGCGCCGGCGATCAGCCAGCCGATCAGCGTCAGCACCGCGATGCCGAGGATGGCCGGCACGAACACCTCGCTCACGCGATCGACGAGCCGCTGGATCGGCGCCTTCTCGGCCTGCGCGGATTCGACGAGGCGGATGATGCGCGCGAGCGTCGTCTCCGCGCCGATCGCGGTGGTTTCGACGACGAGCGCGCCTTCGCCGTTGATCGAGCCGGCCGTGACGGGGTCGCCGTCGTCCTTCGGCACCGGCAGGCTTTCACCGGTGATCAGCGATTCGTCGACGTGCGAGCGGCCCGACACGATCCGGCCGTCGACGGGCACGCGCTCGCCGGGCCGGATGCTGACGCGGGTGCCGACGCGCACCTGCGCCAGCGGCACGTCGCGTTCGATGCCGTGCTCGACGACGCGGGCCCGGTCGGGACGCAACGCGTTCAGCGCGCGGATCGCGTCGGTGGTCTGGCGCTTCGCGCGCGATTCGAGCCATTTGCCGAAGCGCACCAGCGTGACGATGACGGCCGACGCCTCGAAATACAGGTGGCCGGGATGGCCGGTGCCGCGCAGCAGCATCCACAGGCTCAGCCCGTATGCGGCCGACGTGCCGAGCGCGACGAGCAGATCCATGTTGCCGGTGCGCGCCTTCACCGCGTGCCAGGCCGCGCGATAGAAGCGCGCGCCGAAGCCGAACTGGACGATCGAGGCGAGCACGAGCTGGACCCAGCCGTTCGGCATCAGGTGGATGCCGAACGGCGCGACGAGCATCGGCGCGATCAGGGGCGCGCTCAGCACCGCAGACCAGATCACGAGATCGCGTTCGCGGATCGCTTCGAGGCGCTTGCGTGTTTCGGGGTCCTGCGCGGCGCTGGCCGGTTGCGTGTCGGCGCCGGCCGTGGCACTGGCTGACGACGCGTCGGCGAGCGACGCGCGATAGCCGGCGGTGGTGACGGCCGCGATCAGCGTGGCGGCGTCGAGGGCGCCGGCGCCGTGCACCGATGCGCGCTCGGTCGCGAGGTTGACCGAAACGCGCGCGACGCCCGGCACGGCGGCCAGCGCTTTTTCGACGCGGCCGACGCAGGACGCGCAGGTCATGCCGTCGATGTCGAGTTCGAGGTCGGCGGGGGCGGTGGAAGCAGCCGGCGGGATGGCCGCGCCAGCAACCGGCGTCGCGCCGTATCCGGCTTGTTTGACGGCTTCGGCGAGCCGGGCGGCGGTAACGTCGGGCGCGGCGTCCACGGTCGCCCGTTCGGTCGCGAGGTTGACCGACGCGCGCGTGACACCCGGCACCTTCGCCAGCGCTTTTTCGACGCGCGACACGCACGACGCGCAGGTCATGCCGTCGATGTCGAGTTCGATGCTGGCGGGCGCGGCAGGCGAGGCGGGGGCGAGCGCGGTGAAGCCTGCATCCGTTACGGTCGGTGTCGCGCCGTAGCCGGCCTGTTTCACGGTTTCCACCAGTTGTGCGGCGGAAACGTCGGCCGTGACATCGACGGTCGCCCGTTCGGTCGCGAGGTTGACCGACACGCGGGTGACGCCCGGCACCTTCGCCAGTGCTTTTTCGACGCGCGACACGCAGGACGCGCAGGTCATGCCGTCGATATCGAGTTCGACGGTGCTGTTGGCGGGAAGCGGATGGCCGGCTGTCGAAGCGGCTGCGGCCATCGGCGCGGGCGATGCTTCGACAGGATGCGTATGCGCGACCGCGGCCGCTTCGAGCACCGGTGCGCGTACGGAGGCGCCGTAGCCGGCTGCGCCGACCGCCTCGATCAGTCGTGCGGCGTCGACGGTTTCCTGCGCAGTCACCGTCGCTGCGTGCGCGTCGAGGTCGACCGCCGCGTCGACGACGCCCGGCACCGCGGCCAGCGCCCGTTGCACGCGGCCCGTGCAGCCGCCGCAATGCATGCCGTCGACGCTCAGCCTGATCGTGTGCAGCGCTGCGGAGGCAAGTGGTTCAGTCATGTCGGATTCCCAAAATGCACGGCTCGTGCCGCGAATGGACCCAGTATCAACATTCCCATGATGGTAAGGTCAAGCGGCGGCAGCGCGTGCCGATGCACACAGGGTGTCACAACGCGGAAAAGCAATCTCCCGGATTCCTGACCGACATCCGGGAGGGGCGGGCCTTTGCGCTCGACTGCGCGATCAGGCGCAGAGCTTGGCGCTCGCGAGACGATTCAGGCTGACGCCTTGCTCGGCGGCCTGGATCACCAGCGCGCGGTGTGCCTGCGGCGGGATGCGAACCTTGAATTCACCGCTGTAGGTGCGGTCGGCGATCGGCTCGGGCACCTTTTCTCCGTTTGCGGTCATGTCGCGAATGACATCGGCGACTAGCCGGCGAATACCGGCCAGCGCACCTTCCGGCGTTGCGTCGAGCCACGAAAGAGACGGGAATTCCGCGCACAGGCCAACGTGCTCCCCGTCCTCCGGGGACCACGTTACGCGGTACGTAAAGTGGTCTTGAGTCATGATTTCTGTTCCTTCAGTCGATCGATCGCGTCGAGAACCTGTCGCACCTGATCGTTGAATCGCACGTTCGCGGGCCCGCGCCTCATGAGTTCGAGGATCTTCCATACGCCAGCCATATCGAATGGTGTCATTAGTGACACCATTCCTCAATCGACCAACCGGCCCCTGCACTCGAGATTGTTTCGCCTTGAGCGTGTGTCGCCCCGATATCCCCTGTTTTGTTGCAAATCGCCAGAACTATTTCGAATTTGTCGACAATACGGCTAGCGTTCGGCCAGCTATTCGGCATATTAGGGGATGCCCGTAGGCGCTATGATACCGGCCTGACATCAGCGCCCACCGTTACGCAACGTCACGAAACGGTTATCCGGGCACGCTGGGGTGCCTTGCTTTCGCCATTCGCGCGTCGCACAAGGCGTTGACTGAAAAGAACGATATTCGGCCAGTACTCGATGATTGAAAACCAGCAGGAATCAGTTTCTCTGCGGCGCGCGTGCGCGTCGCTGGCCATGGCGGCGTTGCTTGCGGGGTGCGCGTCGCAACCGGATGCCATTCAGCGGAAAACCGGCTGGATGCGCGCGGAAGTCGCCGACTCCTATGTATACGCGTATCCGCTCGTGCTGATGGACGTCGCGAAGGAAGCGGCGACGGGCGGCGACGGCGCGCAGCCGGGGCAGGCGCCGCTCAACACGCTGCGCCACGCGCAGGCGCTGCCGCCCGTCGGCGCGGTCAATCCGCCGCTGCCGGGCGTCGACACGCTCGACTCGACCGGCTGGCTCGACGTCGCCGCCGAACCCGTGATCGTCACGCTGCCTGACACGCGCGGCCGTTACTGGGACGCGCGTGCGCTCGACATGTGGACGAACGTGCTGTGGTCGTCGTCGAGCGTGGCTGCACGCGGCACACGCGGCAGTGTGCGATCGCAAACGATTGCCTTCGCCACGAAGGACTGGCAGGGCACGTTGCCGAAGGGCGCGGTCCGGATCGACGTCCCGTCGGCCAACGCATGGCTCGAAGTCCGTCTGCAGACGAGCGGCGGGCGCGACCTGACGAACGTGAAGAAACTGCAGCGCGCGATCCGCGTGGTGCCGCTGTCCGTCTACACGGGTGCGGCGCGCGGCGCGTCGGTGGCGGTCCATGCGGGCAGCGCGCCGTCCGAGGCGGTGGGCGGCGGCACGCCGGCCGAGCAGGTGGCCGCGCTCGACCCGAAGGCGTTCTTCGCGCGTTTCGCGCAGGCGCTGCAGGACAACCCGGCGCCGGCCGACGACGCACACGCGCAGGCGTTGCTCGGCGACATCGGCGTGTCGGCCGGCTACCCGGTGCTGTGGACGGGCGACCGCCTCGCGGCCGCGACGGCCGGCGTCGCCGAGGCGCGCGCGCGGCTCGCGACCCCGCCGTCGAACCTGCTGAACGCGAACGGCTGGAGCTGGATCGGCGATACGGCCGGCAAGTACGGCCAGGACTACACGCTGCGTGCGTACGCGGCCTACACGCAGTTCGGCACCGCGACGCGCGACGACGAAACGCTTGCGGTCGTGCGTGTCGACAGCGACGGCCATCCGCTGAACGGAGCGAACCGCTACGTGCTGCATTTCGCGCCGGGCGCGCTGCCGCCGGTTCGCGCGTTCTGGACGCTCACGCCGTATGCGACGAACGGCGCGCTGCCCGACGTCGGGTCGGCGCGCCGCTCGCTCGGCGATCGCGACCGCCTGCGCCGCAACCACGACGGGTCGATCGACATCGTCGTGTCGGCGTCGCCGGGCGGCACGCATGCGGGCAACTGGCTGCCGGCGCCGCGCGCCGATTTCGCACTCGCGTTGCGCCTGTACGCACCGAAGCCGCAGGCGAGCGACGGATCGTGGATGCCGCCCGTCGTCGTCCGGAAATGAACGGAGGGCCGGCGGCGTTGTCCGACCGGCGGGCGCGGCGGCGCCCGAACCCCGTACTGTTACCACCTGAGCCTATACTTTCGGGATAGCGTGCGCGGCCGACCGGTTCTCCGGTGCGGCCGGCATCCCATCCCGAGGCATTCAAGCATGGCAAGCGCAGACAAAGAAACCGTATCCTCGACCCTCCATGCCCTCGGTGGCGTTGCACGCTCGCGCCGCACCCGGCGCATCGGCCTCGGCCTGCTGATCTTCCTCGTTTTATTCGGACTGCTCGGGTTCTTCGCGGCGCCGCCGCTGATCCGCCATATCGCCGAACAGCAGCTGAGCCAGCAGCTCGACCGCCCCGCCACGATCCGGCGCATCGCGCTGAACCCGTACACGCTGAACCTCGAGGCCGACGGCATCCATCTCGGCGACAAGGGCGGGCAGGGCGACTTCATCGACATCGCGAAGCTCGTCGTGCGGCCGTCGTGGTCGTCGCTGTTCCGCGGTGCGCCGATCGTCAATGAGGTCCGCCTCGACTCGCCGCAGTTCCATATCGTCCGCTACGATGCGCAGCGCTTCAATTTCACCGACCTGATCGAGAAATTCTCGACGCCGTCGCCCAAACCGGAAAGCAAGCCGACGCAGTTCTCGGTGTCGAACATCCAGGTCAACAACGGCCGGATCGATTTCGACGACCGCCTGCTGAACGAAAAGCACGTCGTCGACAACTGGACGCTCGGCATTCCGTATATCGCGACGCTGGCATCGAAGACCGACATCTTCGTCGAGCCGAAGCTGCGCGCGCGCTTCGACGGCAGCCCGATTGCGATCGACGGCAAGACCAAGCCGTTCGCGCAGTCGCGCGAATCGGAAATCGCGCTGAAATTCGACGGCCTCGACGTGCCGAAGCTGATCTCGTACGTGCCCGCGAAGCTGCCGGTGGCCGTGACGAGCGGCCTGCTGAGCAGCGACCTCAAGGTCAATTTCGTGATGAGCGGCGAGACGCCCGCGCTGCGCGTATCGGGCACCGTCGACCTGAACGACGCGAAGGTGACGGACCGCGCGTCCGCGCCGCTGTTCGCCGCGCGCGGCGTGCATGTCGCGGCGGCCAGCCTTGAGCCGCTGCGCAACGCGTTGCACTTCGACGAGATCCGGATCGACCAGCCGGTGGTCGACCTGTCGCGCGACAAGCAGGGCGTGCTGAACGTCGAGAAGCTCGCCGCGCAGCCGGCAGCCGCATCGAACGCCGCCGAGGGCAAGCCGGCGGCGCCGGGCGCCGCGCCCGCTTCCGTGGCTGCGGCAGCCGCCGCCAGCGGCGCAAAGGTCGAAGCCGTCGCGAAGGCGGCGCCGCCGCTCGACCTGACGATCCGCCATTTCGCGATCGACGGCGGCACCGTCAACGTCGACGACCGCGTACCGGCAACGCCGACCGCGCTGTCGCTCACGAAGCTCGCCGCGACGCTCGACGGCTTCTCGATGCAGGGCAAGACCCCCGCGAAATACACGCTGTCGACGTCGCTGTCGCGCGGCGGCGACGTGACGGCCGAAGGCACGTTCAATCTCGCGGAGAAGCAGGCCGACAGCAAGCTGACGGTCGCCGCACTCGCGCTGCCGGCGCTGCAACCGTACCTCGGCGAGGCCACGCGTGCGCGCGTGCTCGACGGCACGCTCGGCGCCACCGTCAACGCGAAGGCCGACTGGGGCAAGACGCCGCTCGCCGCGCAGGTCGCCGACAGCACGGTCAGCCTGAAGTCGCTGAAGATCGCGACGCCGGACGCGAAGGCGCCCGCGATCGTGCTGCCCGACGCGAGCGCGAAAATCGCGAAGGTCGATGTTGCCGCGCGCACCGCGGAGATCGCGAGCGTCGACGCCAGCGGGCTCGCGCTCGACGTGCAGCGCCTGAAGGACGGCAGGATCGACCTCGCGGCACTGGCCGAACCCGCGCAGGCGTCGGTGCCGAAGCGCACGGTCGCGCGCAAGGCCGAGGCCGCCGCGCCGTCGTGGCATTACCGGATCGATGCGCTGAACGTGAAGGATTCGTCCGCGAACTTCACCGACCTGTCGACGCCGCGCCCGGTGAAGCTGGCGATCAAGCCGCTGGAACTGTCGGTGCAGAAGATCAGCGACGACATGAGCAAGCCGCTGCCCGTGCAGTTGAAGGCGACGCTGAACCGCAAGGGCTCGCTGAACGTGACGGGCGACGTGACCGCGCAGCCGCTGAAGCTCGGCCTGAAGATCAACGGCAACCGCCTCGACGCGGCCGCGTTCGAGCCGTACTTCGGCAGTGCGCTGAACGCGACGATCGCCAGCGCGCTGCTCAACGCGCAGGGCAACCTCACGTTCGCGCAGGTGAAGGACGCCCCGCGCGCGACCTATCGCGGCGACGTCGCGCTGGTCGACGTGCGGATGCTCGACAAGGCGACCTCCGACCCGTTCGCGGGCTGGCGCTCGCTCGCGCTGACAAACCTGAAGGCGAACTACGACGAGAAGGGCACCGACGTCGACGCCGCGCGCGTGACGTTCTCGAACTTCTACGGCCGCGTGCTGCTCGACGCGCAGGGGCGGCTGAACCTGAAGGACGTGGTCGCGAAGGAGACGGGCCCGGCGCAGTCGCTCACGCGCGACGCGAGCAAGGGCGAACCGGTGCCGCTGTCGCCGGGCGTGACGCCGCCGGCGGCCGCCGCGCAGCAGGCGTCCGCGCCGGCCGCCGCGTCGGCGACGGTGGTCGTGAAGGCCGCGCAGCCGCCGCAGAACCCGGTGCGGATGCATTTCGGCGAGTTGCTGCTGCAGAACGGCCGCGTCACCTACACCGACAACTTCATCAAGCCGAACTACACGGCGAACCTGGTTGCGATCAAGGGCACGGTCGGCGCGTTCGGCACGGATTCGACGACCTCCGCGCCGGTCGACGTCGCCGCGAACCTCGCGGGCAACGGGCCGATCTCGATCAAGGGTTCGGTGAACCCGCTGATCGAGAAACCGGCGCTCGACCTCACCGCGACCGCGCACGACATCGAGCTGACCAACCTGACGCCGTATTCGGCGAAGTACGCGGGCTACCCGATCACGAAGGGCAAGCTCAACGTCGACCTGCATTACGAGCTCGCGAACGACCAGCTGAAGGCGAACAACCACATCTTCATCGACCAGCTCACGTTCGGCGACCATGTGGAGAACGACACGGCGACCAGGCTGCCGGTGAAGCTCGCGATTTCGCTGCTGAAGAACACGCGCGGCCAGATCGACGTGAACCTGCCGGTGTCGGGCTCGCTGTCGAACCCCGAGTTCAGTGTCGGCGGGCTGATCTGGCGCGCGGTGCTGAACCTGATCGCGAAGGCCGTCACGTCGCCGTTCTCGCTGCTCGCGCATGCGTTCGGCGGCGGCGGCGAGGATCTCGGCTACGTCGAATTCGCGCCGGGCTCGTACCAGCTCGACGACGCGCAGCAGAAGAAGCTCGACACCGTCGTGAAGATGCTGACCGAGAAGCCGTCGATCCGCCTCGACCTGATCGGCCGCGTCGACCCGGCGAAGGACACGTCGGGGCTCGGCGACGCGTATGTCGAGCGGCTGGTGCGCCAGCAGAAGCTGAAGGACGTGATCGGGCAGGGCGAGAGCATCGACCCGATGTCGGTGAAGGTCGAGCCGGCCGAGTACAGCAAGTACCTGACGCGCGCGTACAAGGCCGCCGACTTCAAGAAGCCGCGCAACCTGATCGGCCTGCAGAAGACGCTGCCCGATGCCGACATGAAGAAGGCGCTCGCCGAACACGCGCCGGCCGACGACAACGCGCTGCGTGCGCTCGCGCAGCAGCGCGCGCAGGCCGTGCGCCAGTACCTCGACGGGAAGATCGATTCGAGCCGCGTGTTCGTCGTCGCGCCGAAGCTCGATGCGAAGGGCATCGACGACAAGGGCGCGACCACCCGCGTCGATTTCGGCCTGCAGTAAGCAGGCCGTCCGCCGCCGCTGCGCCCGTTCCTCCGTTCGGGCGCGGCGGCGCGCTGCCTTCAGCGCGCGGCGATCGCCGGTTCCTCGCGCTTGCCCAATTCCTTCTTCGCGGCCAGCGGCAGACGTGCGTCGTCCCACTGCGCCAGCCATTCGACTTCCTTCGCGGTGAACACCTGTCCGTAGTTGCGCAACGCGTACTGCAACGCGTCGACGACGTGGTGGCGAATGATTTCGGGGGTGCGTGCATCGTCCAGCACGAACCGGAGGGCTTCCAGGGTCGACATGCTCTTGCTCCGGGTCAGGGAAAACCCTTTATCACACGCCAATAGTCGCGCGCCAAGCCGGAAAAAAAATCGTGCGGCGGGTGACGCCGCGGACGGTTTGGCCGATGCACCGGGGCGGTGCTCGCCGGTGAGCGCGCGAGTCCGCAACGTGCGCCGGGCCACGTTGGTTTGCGACCGCATCGTGTCACTTGCGATTGGTTACGTTTGATAGAAAACAGAAAGCCCCGCTTCATGCGAACGACCCACGGCGCAGCCATATTCTTGCGCGCCTGATGGCAAGTCACGCAGTTCAACGTCAATCGATGAGGTGGGGTGATCATGTATTTCCTTGGTAAGCAGCGGAAGTGGGTGGGGATGGTGGCAGGTGCGCTGGCGCTCGCAGGCGCGGGCGCGCATGCGGCGCCGCAGGACGGCAACCGTCAGGGCGAGGACCGCGGCCACGCGAACCGCGTCGTGAAGCACGTGCTGCTGATCAGCATCGACGGCCTGCACGAGCAGGATCTCGCGCGCTGCATCGGCGCGAACACGTGCCCGAATATCGCGGTGCTCGCGAAGAGCGGCGTGACCTACACGAATGCCTATACGCCCGGCCTGTCGGATTCGTTTCCGGGCCTCGCCGCGCTCGTGACCGGCGGCTCGCCGAAGACGGCCGGCCTGTTCTACGACGTGTCGTACGATCGCAACCTGTACGCGCCGGGCGACACGAGCTGCACGGGCAAGCAGGGCTGGAACGTCGTGTTCGACGAGACGACCGGCATCGACGCGGAGAACGGCGGCGCGCTGGTTCACCTGAACGGCGGCGGCGCATTCAATCCGCAAGCGATCCCGAACGCGAAGGTCAACGGCAAGTGCGTGCCGGTCTATCCGCACAACTACGTGAAGACCAACACGGTGTTCGAGGCCGTGAAGGCGGGCATCCCGAACGCGACCACCGCGTGGGCCGACAAGCACGCATGGGGCTACGACTGGCTGAACGGGCCGTCGGGCACCGGCGTCGACGATCTCGCGCGCACCGAGATCAACTCGATCGACCCGGCGACCCAGACGGACTACACGGACGTCTATTCGCATACCGCGCAATTCGACAACCTGCACGTGCAGGCGCTGATCAACCAGATCAACGGCCGCGACTCGACGGGCACGAAGCGCGCGCCGGTGCCGACGCTGTTCGGCGCCGATTTCCAGACGCTGAGCGTCGCGCAGAAGGCGGTGGTGACGAAGGGCGGCGGTTATCTGGACGCGAACTTCACGCCGAACGGGCAGGTCGCGAACGCGATCACGTACGTCGACAACGCGATCGGTCATGTCGTCGAGGCGCTGAAGCAGGCGAACCTGTATTCGTCGACGGCCGTGATCGTCACGTCGAAGCATGGCCAGTCGCCGACCGATCACACGAAGCTCGTGAAGAACGGCGACACGCTGACGAAGCTGCTCGAAGCGAACAACTATCTCGACCCGAACGGCAACTTCGGCCAGAACAACACGAAGACGGGCAACCTGAACGACGGTTCGGGCCTGGTCGGCACGGGCTTCGTGCAGACCGACGACGTCGGCCTGATCTGGCTGCGCGACCGCAACCAGCGCACGGCCGTCGTGCAGACGCTGAAGGCGAACCTGGGCTGCAATGCGCCGGGGATCTGCGCGGATGGCCCGCAGGCGTACATCCTGTACGGCGCGGCGCTCGCCGAGCGGTTCGGCGATCCGGCCAACGGCCGCACGCCGGACATCGTCGTCCAGCCGAATCCGGGCGTGATCTATACGTCGAGCACGAAGAAGGACGAGGAGCACGGCGGCAACGCGCCGGACGACAGCCACCTCGGCCTGCTCGTGTCGTATCCGGGCCTGCATCGCGCGCGCACGGTGACCGACACGGTCGGCACGAAGCAGGTCGCGCCGACGATCCTCGGGCTGCTCGGTGCCGACCCGCGCCTGCTGCATGCGGTGGTGGCCGAGAATACCGGCGTGCTGCCGGGGCTCGGTATCGGTCGCTGAGCGACGCGACGCCGCAGGACTGCCCGCCGCCGGCCGCGCGGCGGGCGGCCGGTGTGTCGCGTGAGGTGCCGCGTGAGGTGCTGCCTGCGTCTACTTCGCGAACAGCACCGGCATCATCTGCAGCGCGCAATCGTGCATGCGCTTGCCGATCGCCTGCACGTCCGGCTCGTCCCGCGCCATGAGCGAATCGCCCGCGCGTTTCATCGCCGCATAACTGCCGTGCATCGCCGCATACAACGGAATCGGCGACGTGGCGCCGGGGCCGGGCCCTTCGAAATAGCCGGTTGCGGCGAGTTCGCCCAGGTAGTAGGTGTACAGCGCACCGACGTGGTTCGCCTGCAGCCACCCCATCAGCTGGATACGCCGGTAGACCGACACGAGGTCGTCCTTCGGGCGAGAGCCGAGCGCGACGAAGATCTGCAGCCGCGCGAGCCAGTTGCCCTTGCGCGCGGCCTCGACGAGTGCCGTCCACTGCGCGGGCGTCGTCGAGCCGGGTTCGCGCAGGCTGCTCATGTAGTCGATCACGGCCTGCTGGTCCGGAGCCGGACCGATCTGGTCGGGCGACCTGCACACGAAGCGGGACACGTCGATGTCGGCATCGCCGAGATTGTCGAGCTCGTGCTTGATCTTGCCGTACACGTCGTCGAGCTGTTTCTGGACGTCGTCCCTCGACCATTCGGCCGGCAGCGGGCCCAGCCACGCGAGTTCGTCGTCGTTGGCCGCCGCGGCCGCGCGGTAACGGGCGAGCGCGGCATCACGGCGCCGGGCGGCCGCGGCCTGCTCGTCGTGCGCGTCGTCGGCCATGCGCTGCGCGACCAGGTTGACGGCGTCGGTCAGTTTCGCGCAGCGGGCGAAGGCGGCGTCGCGGCGCGCCCAGCACGCGTTGTCGACCGTGTAGATCCAGCGGGTGTTGACGGTCTCCAGCACATAGTGCGTCTCGCCCGCCTGCCGTGCGACGGCGGCATGCCCCTTGTCATCGGTCACGCCTTGGGACAGCACCTTGCCGTCGTGCGTGGTCCAGCTGTAGGGCTCGCTGCTCAGCGGTATTTCGCTGCCGCTGTCGCCGGTCAGGTTGATCGCGTAGCGCGTCGTCGGCTTTGTTTCGGCGTGCGCGACGCCGACGGCGGTGAGCGCGGCGAGTGCGGCGAGCGCGACGGCCGCGCAGCGGTGCCGGGCCTTCTTCGGGGGCGTGATGGCGGGCGGCTCGTGGCCGTGGTGTGACGACGGGGTGTTCATTGCCCTCTTTCTCCGTTGTTGTTCTCGTCGTGCTTCGTTCGACGACGCGCGAGTGTAGCAGGCGGGTATCGCGACGAACGGCTTGAATTCTGTCGCCCGTACCGGCATATTCGCCACGCATCACCCGTTCAACGACGCACCGAGAGGTTTGTTCATGCGCCTTCTGCTTGCCCTGCTGCTGCCGTGGTTCCAGTTCTTCACGATCGGCCGCCCGATCGCCGGGATCATCTGCCTGATCCTGCAAATCACGATCATCGGCTGGCTGCCGGCCGCGATCTGGTCGGTGTATGCGCTGAGCCAGTACAAGACCGATCGCAAGATCGAAGCGGCGCTGCGCGGGCAAAAGTAAGCGCCCGGGCGATTCCCCGTATACCGGGCTTCGTCGATCCGGCAGCGGAAGCGGCGAGTTCCGCGCGCGTCGCCGGCTATCCCGGCGGCGCCCCTTCCAGCGCCTCCGCCCGCGCGAACAGCCAGTCGACGAACGTGCGCAGCGACGCATCGCCGTCGTCGCGATACAGGCAATGAAACGGCGGCCCTTCCAGGTGGACTTCCGGAAACAGCGCGACGAGCTGCCCGTGCTCGAGATCGTCGCGCACGACCGCGCGCGGCGCGAGGCACACGCCGAGCCCGCTTGCGGCAGCCTTGGTCATCAGGAAGAACTCGCGATAGAACGGCCCGCGCAGCGTCTCGGTGACGACCGAGCCCGCCTGGTGGAACCAGTATTGCCATGCCTGCGGCAAGCCCGCGTAATGCAGCAGCGGCGCGTTGCGCAGGTCGGCCGGCGTGCGCGCGTCATCGAGCACCGGATGGCCGGGCGCGCACACCGGCACCGCCACGGTCGCGAGCAGCGGCCGCGACACGAACCCCTTGCGGCGCAGCTCCGGCGTATAGCGGCGGATGACGATGTCGCAGGTTTCGTCGAACTGGTCGCGTTCGGTGTCGGGCGTCGTGACGAGTTGCACGTCGATATCCGGATGCCCGGCCTGGAACGCGGCCAGTTGCGTGAGCAACCATCCATGCGCGAACGACACCGACGTGTTGATCCGCACCGGATGGCCGCCGACCGGTTCGAGCATCTGGCCCGTGGCCTGTGCGAGCCGGCCGAGGCAGCTCGCGACGTCGACGAGGTAATGCCGTGCGCGCGGCGTGAGCCGCAACGAGCGCCCGTCGCGTTCGAACAGCTTCTGCCCGAAGAACGATTCGAGTACGCGGATCTGCTGCGCGACCGCGCTCTGGGTCACGTTCAGCTCGTCGGCGGCGAGGGTGAGGCTCTGCAGGCGGCCGGCAGCTTCGAAGCTGCGCAGCGCATTCAGGGGCGGCAATCGGCGCATCGTGAGATCGCGAAGAAAAGCTACACAGTGGGTCAAAAAATGTCGTTTGTGGCGGCCGGGGCGCCTCCCTATCATGGCGCCGACAGGAGAGAACGCCCCGATGACGATCATATCGCCACCCGACGCCCGGGCAACCGGATTTCGCCACCGTCTTCGCGTCCGGAGCGCGGCACGTCCACGTCGTGCGACGAACCGCCCGGCCGCGGTGCCGCCCATGCGCGGCCGCGGCGCGCTGGCGCTCGCCTGTGCCGGGCTGTTCGCGGCGCTGACCGGATGCGCGACGAAAGCCGACAACGAGCGGCAGATCGGCAACGGCGGATCGCTGGTGCGCTACAGCTCGAGCCAGATCGAAGTCGACCTGACCGATGCCGAGCAGCAGACGCTGCGCATGCTCAGCGACCGCCGCTATGCGGATGCGACGCAGGCGCGCGTGCTCGACGCGGTGGCCGGCGCGCTGCGCGCGCAGGGTTATGCGCCGGTGACGGTCGATCGCGATTCGGGGCTGGTGGAAGCGGGGCGCAGCGACACGCTGATCCCGAAGTGGCGTCAGCTGCTGCGCGGCGCGCTGAAGGCGCGCATCGGGATACTGCCGACGAAGCCCGATCATGAACGCGTGGCCGCGATCGTGACGGTTCGGGCGGGGCGGGACGCGCACGTCGCGATCGTGCGGGCGCGATTCGATCGTACGGTGTGGGACAGCGCCGGCGATTCGCGTACCAAGACCGTCATGGAGCCCGAGTACTACCAGGCGTTCTTCGCGGAAGTGGACAAGGCGATGTGCGCGACGAAGTGCGAGCGGTGAGCGGGGTGCGCGCCGGCGCGTGAAAGCGTGAATGCCGGGGAGGAGGATCGCCACGGCGGCGTGCCGGTGGCGACGGTGGCGCGCCGGAGGCGGATTGCGCGGAACGGGCCCGGCATGCGCCCCGGCGTGCAACGCGGAAGGGGCCTACTTCACCGCAAACAGCGTCAGGTTCATGAAGATCTTGAACGCGTAACCGAGCGTGACGGCGCCGATCACGCCGCCGGCCCACAGCACGACGAACCACATCCAGCCGCGCATCCGCGGCCGGGGGGCCGCGGCGGCGGAGCGCTCGGCGGAATCAGTGGTGGTAGTAATGCTGGTCTTCATGGCGCACCTTGCCTCGGAATACCCAGTAACCCATCGTCGTGTAGGCGATGATGATCGGGAGGATAACCGCTGCGCCGACCAGTGTGAAGGTCTGGCTGGAGCGCGGTGCCGCGGCTTCCCAGATCGTCATCGTCTGAGGAATCGCATACGGGAACAGCGTGACGAGCAGGCCGACGTAGCCGAGCAGCACGAGCGCCAGCGCGAGCACGAACGGCGTCATGTCATGCCGGTTGCGCACCGCGCGGCGCATCCATACCGCGCACGCGGCGACCAGGAACGGCACCGGCAGCAGGCGCCAGAACAGCCCCGAATCGAACCAGCGCTGCGCGATGGCCGGGTCCTGCAGCGGCGTCCACAGGCTGACGACCGCGATGAAGCCGAGCAGCACGAGCGTCAGCGGCCATACGACGCGATGGAGGCGCCGCTGCAGGTCGCCTTCCGTCTTCGCGACGAGCCAGCAGCAGCCGAGCAGCGCGTAGGTCACGATCAGGCCGAGGCCGGTCAGCAGGCTGAACGGCGTGAGCCAGTCGAAGGCATCGCCCGCGAACACGCCGTCCTTCACGTTGATGCCCTGCAGGAATGCGCCGAGCGCGATCCCCTGGAACAGCGTCGCGCCGGCCGAGCCGCCGATGAACGCCAGATCCCACAGCTGCTTCGTGCGCCGCGCCTTCGCGCGGATCTCGAACGACACGCCGCGGAAGATCAGGCACACCAGCATGAAGATCAGCGGCAGGTACAGCGCCGACAGCACGGTCGAATAGACGACCGGGAACACCGCGAACAGCCCGGCGCCGCCGAGCACGAGCCACGTCTCGTTGCCGTCCCACACGGGCGCGACCGTGTTCATCATCAGGTCGCGTTCCTTCTCGTCCGGGAAGAACGGGAAGACGATGCCGATGCCGAGGTCGAAGCCGTCGAGCACGACGTACATGAAGAGCCCCAATGCGATGATCGCGGCCCAGATTACGGTGACGTCCATAGGTTTTCTCGTATGCGGAATGGGGTGGGCTCAGACGGTCTCGATCAGCTCGTCGACGGCCGACATCGGGCGGCGCGCGGTGTGATCGGGGCGCGTGTCGGGCATGTCGTGTTTCGGGTCGTGCGTCACGTCGGGCAGCGCGGGGCCGGCCTTCATCAGCTTCAGCATGTAGTACACGCCGGTGCCGAACACGAGGAAGTACACGATCACGAACGTCATCATCGACAGGCTGACCTGCTGCACCGACAGCGGCGACACGGCCTGCGCGGTGCGCATCACGCCATACACGACCCACGGCTGGCGGCCGGCTTCGGTCGTGACCCAGCCCGCGAGCAGCGACACGAAACCGGTCGGGCCCATCACGAGCGCGAAGCGTTGGAACCACTTCGATTCATACAGGCGGCCGCGGCGGCGCAGCAGCCACGCGAGCGCGGCGAGGCCGATCATCGCGAAGCCGAGGCCGACCATGATCCGGAAGCTCCAGAACACGACCGTCGAATTCGGGCGGTCTTGCGGCGGGAAGTCCTTCAGCCCGCGGATCTCGCCGTCCCAGCTGTGCGTGAGGATCAGGCTGCCGAGGTGCGGCACCTTCACCGCGTAGCGGGTCGTTTCCGCCTGCATGTCCGGAATGCCGAACAGGTTGAGCGCGGTGCCGCCCTTCTCGGTTTCCCACAGCCCCTCGATCGCGGCGATCTTCGCGGGCTGGTGCTTCAGCGTGTTGATGCCGTGCTGGTCGCCGATCACGGCCTGCAGCGGCGCGAGCACCAGCAGCAGCCACAGCGCCATCGAGAACATCTTCTTCACGCCCTTGTCGCGGCGGCCCTTCAGCAGGTGCCACGCGCCGGTCGCGGCCACCACGAGCGCGGCGACGATGAACGCGGCGATCGCCATGTGGAACAGGCGGTACGGGAACGACGGGTTGAAGATGATCGCGAACCAGTCGGTCGGCACGACGCGGCCGTCGACGATCTCGAAGCCCTGCGGCGTCTGCATCCAGCTGTTCGACGCGAGAATCCAGAACGTCGAGATCAGCGTGCCGATCGCGACCATCAGCGTCGCGCCGAAGTGCGCACGCGGGCTTACGCGGTTCCAGCCGAACAGCATGATGCCGAGGAAACCGGCCTCGAGGAAGAACGCGGTCATGACCTCGTACATCAGCAGCGGCCCGGTGACGGCGCCGGCGAAGCTCGAGAAGCCCGACCAGTTCGTGCCGAACTGGTAGCTCATCACGACGCCGGAAACGACGCCCATCCCGAACGCGACCGCGAAGATCTTCGACCAGAACAGGCAGAGGGTTTTGTAGTACTGCTTGCCGGTTTTCAGCCAGCGATATTCGAGGACGGCGATGAAGCTGGCGAGGCCGATGCTCAGCGCCGGAAAGACGATGTGAAAGGAGACGGTGAACGCGAATTGCAGGCGGGCCAGATCGAGGGCCGAAAGAGCGGTGTCCATACCAGTTGACCGAGGCTGACGATACCCGCCGGCGGGTGCCGGCGGACCCCGGCGGACGGGCGTCGGGGTTGGCTGGAGTATGGGCCGCGATGTTGCACCGCGAAATGCGCCAACTCGTCGCAGATGTCCAGCCCGTCGCGCGCGATTCCGGGGTAAATCGTTGATTCGTATCAAGAAGGCTGCTTGCGGCGCGCGCGGCCGCGGCGTGGCGGTCTGACGCACGTGCGTCAATATGGCGCGTCGCGTCATCGGAACGGTTCGATCCGGGCGCGAACGCTGCGCAACACCGCACTCCTCGGCGCCCGCGCGCGGCCGAACCGTTGCGGTGCGTTATCGCGTAACGCACCCGCTCGTGCCGGCGGGCCGCGGGCGATGGGGGCTGTCACACCGGTAACGCCGCGCAACATTGGCGCGTGCGCCCGTAATGGATGACGGATCGAGCGCGGCGTAGCGTTCGGTATGTCGGGTTCGCATCGACGAACCGCCAGCCGGAGAACGTGACGTGAATGGATTGAAGCTCGCGCTGGGCGCGGTGGCCGCAGTGGCGATCGCGACGGGCGGCGTGGCGCATGCCGCCCGGGTCGGGGTCTATATCGGCCCCGGCTACCCGTATTACTACCCCGTCGTCCCTGCGCCTTATTACTACCCGCCGCCCGTCGTCGCGGTACCCGTCGACCCGGGGCCGCCGCCCGAGTACGTCGAGAAAGGGCAGCCGCAGGACGACGGCGACGCGAACGTCTGGTACTACTGCGACGCGTCGAAGCATTACTACCCGCATGTGAAGACCTGCAAGTCGGGCTGGCGATCGGTGCCGGCACGGCCGCAGTGACGGAGGCGCGACGATGAAATCCCTGTTTCGACCACTGCGCGTCCCGGCCGCGCTGGCGCTGGCCGGCCTGCTCGGCGCGTGCGCGTACATGCCGACCGGGCCGAGCGTGATGGCGCTGCCCGGCACCGGCAAGTCGTTCGACCAGTTCCGCGCCGACGATGCGAACTGCCGTCAATACGCGTTCGAGCAATCGGGCGGCGTGAGTGCCGGGCAGGCATCGACCGCGAGCGCGGTCGGCAGCGCGGCCGTCGGCACCGCACTCGGGGCGGCGGCCGGCGCGGCGTTCAACGGCGGCACGGGTGCGGCCGTCGGCGCAGGCGCGGGGCTGCTCGCGGGCAGCGTGGTCGGTGCCGGTGCGGCGCAAGGCTCGGCCTACGACATCCAGCGCCGCTACGACTACGGTTACCTGCAATGCATGTACGCGACCGGCAACCGCGTGCCGGTGCCGGGCGGGATGAGCGGCGGCGGTGGCGGTGGTGGATACGGCGGTGGCGGATACGGCGGCGCACCGCGCGCGGCGCCGCCGATGCCGCCGGCGGGTGTCCAGCCGCCGCCGCCGCGCTACTGACGGCGGCCCGGGCGGCGGCGTGCCGCATCGCGTGCCGGTGCGCCGTGCTTGCGTTCACCGTCGGCCGTCGGCGCACACACGCTGCGTGAATTGCGTACACTCTGAGTCTCGTTTCGGCAGGGCCGGGCGCATCGGTTCCGGTCCGCGTTTACCCAGGACTCAGCGATGATCGATTTACGCAGCGATACCGTGACACGTCCGAGCCAGGCAATGCTGGCCGCGATGACTGCCGCCGAAGTCGGCGACGACGTATGGGGTGACGACCCGACCGTGCTGCGCCTGCAGGCGGTGATGGCCGAGCGGGCCGGCAAGGAAGCCGGCCTGTTCTTCCCGAGCGGCACGCAGAGCAACCTCGCCGCGCTGATGGCCCATTGCGAACGCGGCGACGAGTACATCGTCGGCCAGCTCGCGCATACCTACAAGTACGAAGGCGGCGGTGCGGCCGTGCTGGGCAGCATCCAGCCGCAGCCGATCGAGAACGCGCCGGACGGCACGTTGCCGCTCGCGAAGATCGCCGCGGCGATCAAGCCGATCGACAATCACTTTGCCCGCACGCGCCTGCTCGCGCTCGAAAACACGATCGGCGGCCAGGTCTTGCCGGAAGGCTATGTCCAGGAAGCCACCGCGTTCGCGCGCAGCCGCGGGTTGGCGCTGCATCTCGACGGCGCGCGCGTGTGCAACGCGGCCGTCGCGTCGGGCCGTTCGATCGCCGAGCTGTGCGCGCCGTTCGACACCGTGTCGATCTGCTTCTCGAAAGGGCTCGGTACACCGGTCGGCTCGGTGCTGGTCGGCAACCGCGTGCTGATCGAGCGCGCGCAGCGCTGGCGCAAGGTGCTCGGCGGCGCGATGCGGCAGTCGGGCATTCTCGCGGCCGCGTGCCTGTATGCGCTCGACCACAACGTCGAGCGGCTCGCGGACGATCACGCGAACGCCGCGCATCTCGCGGCAGGCCTCGCGCGCATCGACGCGGTGAAGGTGCTGTCGCACGCGACGAACATGGTGTTCGCGCAATTCCCCGAAGCCGATTGCGCGCCGCTCGAGGCGTGGCTCAAGGAACGCGGGATCCTCACGCAGATGCTGTACGCGTCGCGCTTCGTCACGCACTGCGACGTGTCGCGCGCGGACATCGATACCTTCATCGACGCGGTCGGCGCGTATTTCGCGCAGCGCCGCGCGTAACGGGGAATGCGCCGGCCGGCGGGAGAGCCGGCGCGACGTGGCGCGAAGCTGGGAGCGAAGAGGCGACGGGGGCGACGAGGCAACCCGTCTGTCGATATCGGGCGAGCCGGCGGATTACGCTTGCCGGGGTGCGTCGGCGGGGGGCGTGCCGTCGCGGAACAGCGTTTTCAGTTGCGTGCGCAGTTCGGCGCTGTCGGTGTGCTGGTGCACCAGCACCGCGTGTTGCACGGCGGCCTCCAGCAGTTCGTTGTCGGAGTCGGCGGAAATCGCGACCGAGCAATGCGTCGCGCTGGGAAACTCGCGGCAATCGATATAGCGGCGGGACATGATGTTCTCCTTGCGGGAAAGGGAACGGCCGGATGTGCATGATCGGCCGCGCGGCGCGTTCGCGAGGCCGATGGAAAAAGTATAGGCGGCGCGGCAGGGTTTCTCGCCGCAATGCGTACCGCGCCGCGCGCCATGCACCACCCTGGCGGTGTCGATCACCCGCGCGTCACGGCAGCGGCGCGAGCAGCCGGCGTGCCGCCTCGACGACGCGTTCGGACAACGACGCCATCGTCGGCGACTGCACGGTCCACGCGTGCCAGTACAGCGTGACGTCGGTCGGATGCGCGGGCGCGAGATCGACGAGCCCCTGCGCGTCGAGCGGCGCGGCGCCGATCAGCGGCTCCGGCACCATCGCGTAGCCGAGCCCGTGCCGCACCGCCGCGAAGTGCGAATGGGTGCCCGGCACGTAGTGGCACGGGTAGGCGCCCTCGGGCAGCCCGAACTTCTCCTTCAGGAACGACGACTGCAGCGTATCGCGCCGCGAGTACGCGACGACGGGCGCCTTGCGCGCGCTCGTGCGGTTCAGCCCGCGCGGGAACCAGCGCACCGCGAACGCGGCGGCCGCGAGCAGCCGGTAGCGCATCGTGCCGAGCGGCGTCGCGAGACAGCCGCGCATCGGCTTCGGCTCGGTCGTCACGCAGCCCACCGCCATCCCGCTTTCGAGCAGCGCGAACGTGTGGTCCTGGTCTTCGACGATCAGCTCGAACAGGATGCGCTCGCCGGCGAGTACGGACGTCAGTGCCGGGAGAAACCACGTGCCGAGGCTGTCGGAATTGAGCGCGATCGTGACCGAGATCGGCGATTCGCGCTCGGTCGCGAGCGTGCTTTGCAGGTCGGCCTGCAGCAGCGCGACGCGGCGCAGGTGCTGCAGCACGCGCTGCCCGGCCACCGTCGGGCGGCACGGCCGCGTGCGCAGCACGAGCGGCGTGCCGAGGCTCGCCTCCAGTGCGCGGACCCGCTGCGTGACGGCCGAGGCGGTCACGTGCAGGCGCACGGCCGCCTGCTCGAAGCTGCCCGTGTCGGCGACGGCCAGCAGTGCGGCGGCCTGCTTCGGATCGATCGTCATCGACATGTCGGTGGCATTCCTGTGAACGTAAGACGAGAGGAGCCGCTAGTGTAAGGCAGCCCGCACGCGCGCCCGGTTGCGGCGCATCGTGCTGCCGTGCCGCATTCGTCGTCGGAATCGGCCAAGGCATCGCGCACACCGCATGCCGGTGGCGCGCGCATTTTGAACTAGGCTATATGAACGCGCGGAACCCGGGCATGTGCCATGCCTGCACTCCGCGCGCGGACGATCGCGCGTCGCGCGCAAGCCGCGGCGCGGGCGTCGTGACGATTCCCATTTGACGGAGACGAACATGTCGATTCGACTAGGCGAGGACGCGCCCGATTTCACCGCGGAGACCACCGAGGGAACGATCCGCTTTCATGAATGGATCGGCGACCATTGGGCGATCCTGTTTTCCCATCCGAAGGATTTCACGCCGGTATGCACGACCGAACTCGGCTACATGGCCGGGCTCAAGCCGGAATTCGACAAGCGCAACACGAAGATCATCGGGCTGTCGATCGATCCGGTCAGCGATCACCGGAAGTGGGTGGCGGATATCGCCGAGACGCAGGGTCACGCGGTCAACTATCCGCTGATCGGCGACGACGAGCTGAAGGTCGCGAAGCTGTACGACATGATTCATCCGAACGCGAGCGGCGGCCCGCGCACGGCGGTCGACAACGCGACCGTGCGCTCGGTGTTCGTCATCGGGCCGGACAAGAAGGTCAAGGCGATGCTCGTTTATCCGATGAGCGCGGGACGCAATTTCGACGAGGTGCTGCGCCTGCTCGACGCGTTGCAGCTCAACGCGCAGCATACGGTGGCGACGCCGGTCAACTGGCGGCCCGGCGACGATGTCATCATTCCGACGTCGGTGTCGGACGATGCGGCGAAGCAGAAATATCCGCAGGGCTTCCGGACGCTGAAGCCGTACCTGCGTTACGTGACGCAGCCGGGCTGACGCGCCGTGCCGGCCGGATGCCGGCAGTGCAGGACCACGACGGGGCGGCCCGCGCGGCAGCCGCGACGGCGGCGGCGCGGGCCGGACAATGCGCATCAACCAGCGACGGAGCGACTTCGCGATGATCTTCCGGCAACTCTTCGACCCGCAATCGTCGACGTACACGTACCTGCTCGCCGACCGCGCGTCGCGCGAAGCGCTGCTGATCGATCCGGTGTTCGAGCAGGTGCGTCGCGACGCGGCGCTGCTCGACGAGCTCGGGCTGCGGCTCGTCGCGACCGTCGACACGCACGTGCATGCCGATCACGTGACGGGCGCGTGGCTGCTGAAGCAGCGCACGGGCAGCACGATCGCGATCTCGGCCGCGAGCGGCGCGCAGGGCGCCGATCGTTACCTGAACGACGGCGACCGCTGTGCGTTCGGCGCGCGCTACCTGACCGTGCGCGCGACGCCCGGCCACACGAGCGGCTGCATCAGCCTCGTGCTCGACGACGAATCGATGGCGTTCACCGGCGATTGCCTGCTGATCCGCGGCACCGGCCGCACCGACTTCCAGCAGGGCGACCCGCGCGCGCTGTATCGCGCGGTGCACGGCCGGCTTTTCACGCTGCCGGCCGCGTGCCTGCTGTATCCGGCGCACGACTATCGCGGGCTCACGGTGACGAGCGTCGGCGAGGAGCGGCGCTTCAATCCGCGCCTCGGCGGCGATCTGAGCGAAGACGATTTCGCGGGCTACATGCGCAACCTCGGGCTCGCGCATCCGCGCCAGATCGATGTCGCGGTGCCGGCGAACCTTCAATGCGGCGTCGCCGCGAACGCGCCCGATGCGCAGGCGGCACCCGACTGGGCGCCGCTCGTCTATACGTTCGCCGGGTTCTGGGAAATCGATCCGCAATGGCTCGAGGATCACTTGCAGGCGGTGCAGGTGGTCGACGTGCGCGAGCCGGACGAATTCACGGGCCCGCTCGGCCATCTGCCCGGCGCGACGCCGATTCCGCTCGGCGAACTGGCCGCGCGTGCCGGCGAGATCGCGCGCGACCGGCCGGTCGTGACCGTGTGTCGGGCCGGCGGGCGATCCGCGCAGGCGACCGTGATCCTGCTGAAAGCCGGCTTCGACACGGTCGCCAATCTCGGCGGCGGGATGCTGCGCTGGCGTGCCGAGGGGCGCGTCGTGATGGACGGCCGGTCGTAACGGCACAAGTCGCACGACAAAAATAAATTCCGGACCGCTGTCGAAACGGCCGGGTGCCGTTCGTCGTCAAGGTATCCGATCACGTGGCGCCGCACGACGCGGCGCCGAAACCCGGAGAGACCGCACGATGATACCGACGCTTTACGCCCATCCCTTTTCGTCCTACTGCCAGAAGGTGCTGACCGCGCTGTACGAGAACGGCACGCCGTTCGCGTATCGCGTGCTCGCGCACGACGATCCGGAGCCGATGCAGGAACTGGCCGCGCTGTGGCCGCTGAAGCGCTTTCCGGTGCTGGTCGATGCCGGCCGCACCGTGATCGAGGCGTCCATCATCATCGAGTACCTCGGCCTGAACCATCCGGGCCCCGTGCGGTTGCTGCCCGATGATCCGCACGCAGCGCTCGAGGTGCGCACGATGGATCGTTTCTTCGACAACTACGTGTCGACGCCGCAGCAGAAGGTCGTGTTCGACGCGCTGCGCCCGGAAGCCGAGCGCGATGCGCGCGGTGTCGCCGATGCGCGCGCGATGCTCGACACGTCGTATGCGTGGCTGGACAGGAAGATGGCCGATCGCGAATGGGCGGCCGGCGACCGCTTCAGCCTCGCCGACTGCGGCGCGGCGCCGTTCCTGTTCTATGCGGACTGGACGCACCGGATCGATCCGTCGTTCGCGAACGTGATCGCGTATCGCAAGCGTCTGCTGGCGCGGCCGTCGTTTGCGCGCGCGGTCGACGAGGCGCGGCCGTATCGCCCGTTCTTTCCGCTGGGCGCGCCCGATCGCGACTGAACGGCGCGGGCGTCGCGCGGCGCGCCGACGCCGCGCATGGCCGGCAGCGCGTGCCGGGGCGACGGAACGAAAGCAGCGGCAGCATCGCGGCGTCTCCCGTTACATCGTGCGGGTGGCCGACTGCGCGAGCGTCAGCAGTTCGTCGAACTGCGTGATCAGCTCGAAGCACAGCAGGAACGCGAGCGTATAGGCCGGTGCGGGGAAGCGCCGGATCGTCGCCAGCACCTGCGGCGCGAAGCGCGAGCGGATCGCGTCGCGCGTCAGCAGCCATGCGATCGCGATGCCGATCGCGGCGCCGGCGATCAGGTCGGTCGGGTAGTGGAAGCCGAGATAGGCGCGCGGTACGCAGATGAACACGACCGCATACAGCAGCGCGAGCACGCCGACGCGGCGCGCGATGATGAAGATGCCGGTGGCGATCGCCATCCACAGCATCGCGTGATCGCTGGGAAACGAACTCCATGCCTGCAGCGTGGCCGCGCGCAGCCCTGCCGACGGGAAGTGCAGGTGCAGTTCGGGGTTGTAGATCGGCCGCACGCGGAACGGCAGCACCTGGGCGAGCAGCCGGCCGAACGCGAGCGCGACGAGCCCGCTCGCGATCGTCGCGACGACCAGCTCGCGCTGCCGCTCGCGGTTCGGGCCCGGCTGGAACCACAGCCAGCACAGCACGGGAATGAGCACGAAGCCCTTGAACGTGTACAGGCCAGCGATCACGCGGATCGCGTGATTCATCAGCGGTCCGAACGTGACGTGGGTGAGGAAGGTCTGGATCGTGGTGTCGAAATTGTTCATGTCGTGCGATCCCGGCGGACGCCCGATGCATCGCGCGCGGCCGGCCGGATCTGGAAGCGCGCTCGCACCGGAGCGCAACGGGGGGCAAGTATGTCACCCGTTATTTCGAAGAAAATGCGAAAAAATACCGGGAATCCCCTGATGAAACGGGGCTGTGCGATGGGGCCGGATGGGCGGGCGCCGTGCGGCGGGGGGATCGGAATCGTCCGATATTTCCGCGTCGATGCGCGCGGCCATCGGAAAAATAATCGGTAGAACTGGACAGTCGCGCCGGCCGGCGTGGATCTTGCACCGGATGAGCGGTTCTCGCGCCGGATGCACGCGAATCTGCCGGGCCGCGCGGTGTCATGCGTGCGCCGATCGAAAATAAAAGAAAAGGCGGGCAAGCCCTGTGGGCCTGCCCGCCATGTGCGCGCGGTGCGGAAATTCAGCGGCGCCGGATTCGTGCCGTGAGCGCCGGGCGGCCGCGGCGCCGTCAGCCGCGCCGGATGCCTTCGGGCAGTGCGCTGATGCGGCGCACTTCGGGCGAATCGAGCCACGCGCGCGACGTCGCGCAGTCGGCGAACATGTCGGTCGCATCCTCGCCCCAGAACAGGTCGCCGTCGAGTTCGAAGGTCGGCACGCCGAATACGCCGTGCGCGATCGCATCGTCGGTGTTCGCGCGCAGCGCGTCCTTGACCGGCTGGGCTTCGACGGCCGTCACGCCTTCCGGGAAGCCGACGGCTTCGCACAGTGCGGCGAAGCCTTCCGGCGTCGACACGTCCTGGCCGTCGCGCCAGATATGCCGGAAGATCCGGCGGATCGCGTCGGGTGAACTGCCCATCGCGATCGCGAGACGCAGCGGCCTGATCGGATTGAACGGGTGCGCGGGCGGCATCCGGAATGCAATGCCGAGCTTGTCCGCGCGATATTGCGCGTGGCGATAGGTGAAGACGCGTTTCGCCGCGATCTCGGCCGGCGCTTTCTGGCCCCAGTGTGAGAGCAGTGCGCCGAGCACGATGGGCCGCGGCTCGAACGCGGCGGCGGCCGGCAACCGGTCGAACTGTTCCTGCTGCAGGTACGCGAACGGCGAGACGAAATCGAAATACCAGCTGGCGGTGCGCGCGGCGTTCATGGTGGCTGCCCTCATGGGTGTCCGGTTGGCGGTGGCACGCGCGGCACGCCCGCAGGCGGCGCGCGATGCATTGCATCGGCGGCCAGTGTCGCACGCGGCTGCCTTTTGCGTCGTTGCGTTGTAGCGCTGTTGCGTGGCGGTGCGCGCGCCGCCGGTCATGACGCCGTGTCGTCGTGGCCGGCGGCCGACGCGAACTGCGCGAGGCTGTCACGCACGGCCGCCGCGTCGTAGCGTGCGCCTGCGCCGCCGAGCGCCACGGTCGCCTTCTGCGCGAGCGGCAGCAGCATCGCGAGCGCTGCCGCCATGGCCGGTGCGGCGGCGAGCCGCGATTTCGGGCCCGATACGGTCAGCGCGCCGACACACTCGCCGGCCGCACCGAACACGGGTACGGACGCCGAAGCCGTCTCGGGGTCGCGCTCGCCGTACGACGCGGCCCAGAGTCGTTCGCGCACGTCGTGCCATTGCGCGTCCTGCGTGTCGGTGAACGCCAGCAGCACCTTCCCGGACGCGCCCTGGCGAACCGGAAATTCCTCGCCGACACGAATCGACACGCGCACCGCGCGGGCAGGCTCGACCCGGTACAGCACCGAGCGCATGTCGCCCTGGCGCACGTAGAACGATGCCGTTTCGCCGAGTTCGCGGCTGAGCGTTTCGAGCAGCGGCTCGACCACCGGGCCGACCCGGAACGAACGCTGGTACAGCGCGGCGAGCCGCAGCGGCTCGTGCCCGATCGCGTACTGGCCGTCGTCGAGCTTGCGCATGAAGCCACCATGCTCGAGCGCGGCGAGCAGGCGCAGGATCGTGCTCTTGTACAGCCCGGTGCGGCGCGACAGCTCCGCGAGCGACAGCCGGTCGTCGGTCTGCCCGAAGGCGCGGAGGATCGCAAACGCGCGATCGAGGACGGCGACGCCGCTGGACGCTTCTTCGGCCGGCGAATCGGGCTCGTTGCCGGCGTGATCGGTATGAGTCGTAGGCACTGCCTGCTTCCTTCAGAGGATGATCGGTCGACTATATCGTTCTGCCTGACAGAACTCAAGTTCCAGAAAATCGCAATTTCACGGGTATACCCCGCTTACAGCGCGTTCGATGCACGCCTAGAGTTCTATCAAACAGAACGATGTTCTTTCAGATAGAACGATGGAGTATCAATGAGCGTTTCCGAATATCCGAAGGTGCTGGTCAGTGAGGTCGGGCCGCGCGACGGCCTGCAGAGCATCCGGGCCGTGATGCCGACGGCCGGCAAGCTGCGCTGGATCACGGCGCTGGCCGCGGCCGGCTTGCGCGAGATCGAGGTCGGGTCGTTCGTGCCGGCGAGGCTGTTGCCGCAGATGGCCGACGTGCGTGAGGTCGTCGCGCATGCGCTGGCGATTCCCGGGCTGCATGTCGCCGCGCTCGCGCCGAACCTGCGCGGCGCCGAGAGCGCATTCGAAGCAGGCGTGCACAAGCTGACGCTGCCGGTATCGGTGACGGAGGCGCATTCGCTGGCGAATATCCGCAAGACGCCCGCGCAGATGATCGACGAGGTGCGTGCGATCGTCGCGCTGCGCGATGCGCGGTTCCCGTCGGTACAGATCGAGGCGGGCGTGTCGGTCGCGTTCGGCTGCACGATCGCGGGCGCCGTCAGCGACGACGAGACGATCGCGATGGCGGTGGCGATGGCCGAATGCGGGGTCGACGAGATCGGGCTGTCCGACACGAGCGGCTATGCGAACCCGGCGCAGGTGCGCCGGCTGTTTGCCCGGCTGCGCCGGGAAGTCGGCGACAAGGAGGGCGGCGCGCATTTCCACAATACGCGCGGGCAGGGGCTCGCCAACGTCGTCGCGGCGCTCGACGCGGGCGTGACGACGATCGATGCGAGCCAGGGCGGCCTCGGCGGTTGCCCGTATGCGCCGGGTGCGACCGGCAACATCGTCACCGAGGATCTCGTGTTCCTGCTCGAATCGATGGGATTCGACACGGGTATCGACGTCGACGCCCTGCTCGCCGCGCGCGCGATCCTGCACGCGGCGCTGCCGGCCGAGGCGTTGTACGGCCATGTGCCGGACGCCGGTTTGCCGAAGGGCTTCCGTTATGCGGACGGCCGTTCTCCCACCGCGCCGCAACCGGAAGGATGCCTGGCGGGAGTCGCGCAATGAACGGCCGCCAACCCGCTTCGATGCTGCCGTACGCCGGCGTCCGCGTGATCGAGATGACGCACATGGTGATGGGCCCGACCTGCGGGATGCTGCTCGCGGATCTCGGCGCGGAAGTCATCAAGATCGAACCGATCGCCGGCGACAGCACGCGCGCGCTGCGCGGTTCGGGCGCGGGATTCTTCGGGATGTTCAACCGCAACAAGAAGAGCCTCGCGGTCGACGTGAAGGATCCGCGCGGGCTCGAGATCGTGCTGCGGCTCGTCGCGACGGCAGATGTGTTCAGCGAGAACTTCAAGAGCGGCACGATGGACCGGCTCGGCCTCGGTTATCCGGCGCTGCACTCGCTGAATCCGCGCATCGTGTACGTGTCGCACAAGGGCTTCCTGCCGGGGCCGTACGAGCATCGCACCGCGCTCGACGAGGTGGTGCAGATGATGGGCGGCCTCGCGTACATGACCGGCCCGGAGGGGCGGCCGCTGCGCGCGGGCGCGAGCGTGAACGACATCATGGGCGGCATGTTCGGCGCGATCGGCGCGATGGCCGCGCTCGCGCAGCGCGAGCGCACCGGCCGCGGCCAGCAGGTGCAGAGTTCGCTGTTCGAAAACAACGTGTTCCTCGTGGCGCAGCACATGATGCAGTTCGCGGTGACGGGGCAGGCCGCATCGCCGATGCCGAGCCGGATTTCCGCGTGGGCCGTCTACGACGTGTTCTCCGTGAAGGACGGCGAGCAGATCTTTCTCGCGGTCGTGTCGGATACGCAGTGGGCGCTGTTCTGCGATGCGTTCGGGCTGGCTGCGCTGAAGGACGATGCGCGCCTCGCGACCAACAACCTGCGCGTGCAGGCGCGCGAGTGGCTGCTGCCCGAACTGCGCGCGCGGCTCGCGCCGCATTCGGCCGCGGAGATCGGCGCGATCTTCGAGTCGATCGGCCTGCCGTATGCACCGATCACCAGGCCGCAGGACCTGTTCGACGACCCGCACCTGCTGGCGACGGGCGGCCTCGCGGACGTGACGTTGCCGGCCGATGCGAGCAGCGCCGGGCGGCCGGTCGACACGCGCACCGCGCTGCTGCCGCTCACGCTCGCGGGCGAGCGCCTGCGGCTGCGCTCGGCGCCGCCGGCGCTCGGGCAGGACACGCGCGCGCTGCTTGGCGAACTCGGCTACACGCCGGACGAGGCGCGCGCGCTGATCGAGGCCGGCGTCGTGGCCGGGCGGCACGACGCGGACGGCGCGGCGGCGGGCGGCGCGCCGTCGCCGAACGAACTGGCGAGCGCGTAGCGCGGCCGCGATCCCCTGATCGAACAAAGGCGTCCCGACCGCGCCACGCGCGGGCGAGGATCGCCCTATCCACGGAGACAACCATGACATCCGCATTCCCGGCGCTGGCCGCCGATCGCGAGACCGATGCATCGATCGAGCAGCGGGCCGTGCGCAAGGCCGCATGGCGCTTCATCCCGCTGCTCGCGCTCGCGTATTTCTTCAATTACCTCGACCGCACGAGCGTCGGGTTCGCGGCGCTCACGATGAACCGCGATCTCGGGCTGACGGCGACGCAGTTCGGCTGGGGCGCGGGGATCATGTTCGCCGGCTACTGCGTGTTCGAGGTGCCGAGCAATCTCGCGCTGTACCGCTTCGGCGCGCGCCGCTGGCTCGCCCGCATCATGATCACGTGGGGCGTGATGGCGGCCGCGACTGCGCTCGCGACCGGGCCGACGAGTTTCTATGCGATCCGGTTGCTGCTCGGTATCGGGGAAGCCGGGTTCTTTCCGGGCGTGATCTTCTTCCTCGCCGTGTGGTTTCCGGCGAGCTACCGCACGCGGGTGCTGGCGTGGTTCACCGTGTCGACGCCGCTGTCGTCGCTGATCGGCGGGCCGCTGTCGACGTGGCTGCTGCAACTCGACGGCGCGCTCGGGCTGGCCGGCTGGAAATGGATGTTCATCGTCGAAGGGCTGCCGGCGTGCGCGCTCGGTTTTCTCGTGCTGAAGCTGCTGTCCGATTCGCCCGCGGATGCCGCGTGGCTGTCGAGCGACGAGCGTGCCGCGCTGCAGCGCGCGTTCGAGCGCGAAGGCGCGGCCGCCGGCCGCAAGAAGCGCTTCGGCGTCGCGCTGCGCGACGTGCGCGTGTACGTGCTCGCGCTGATCTCGTTCGGTTTCACGATGGGTTCTTACGGGATCGGCATCTGGCTGCCGCAGATGCTCAAGGCGCACGGCATGTCGACGATGCAGACGGGCTGGCTGTCCGCGGTGCCGTACTTCTTCGCGACCGTCGCGCTGCTGTGGTGGGCGAAGCGCGTGGACCGTCGCGGCGGCCCGGTCGCGAACCTGGCGATCGGGCTGTTCATCGGCGCGGTGGCGCTCGGCGTCTCGACGCACTTCCTGACGCTCGGCCCCGCACTCGCCGGCATCACGCTGGCGCTGGTCGGCACGATCGCCGGCCGCACGATCTTCTACACGCTGCCCTCGCGCTTCCTGTCCGGCCAGGCGGCGGCCGGCGGGCTCGCGCTGATCAACTCGATCGGCGCGCTCGGCGGCTTCGCGGGCCCTTATCTCGTCGGCTACCTGAAGGACGGCTTCGGCACCTTTACCGCCGGCATGCTCGGCCTCGCGATCGTGCTCGCGGTCACGACGCTGCTGACGCTGTCGCTGTACGCGTTCGACCGGAGCGAATGACATGGACACGACGCTTTCGATCAAGCGGCGCCGGCTGCTCGGCGCGGCCGCCGCATCGCTCGCGCTGCCCGCGTTCACCGAGACGCGCGCGGCGACCCAGGAGGGAGTTTCCCGCATGACGACGCAAAGCAACTATCTGGCGGTCCGCCCCGACTGGCTCGCGTCGGCGCTCGAACCCGCGCTCGAGCCCGACCTGCCGATCGTCGATGCGCATCATCATTTCTATGAGCGGCCGGGCTGGATCTACATGCTCGACGACTATCTGCAGGACGCGCGCTCGGGCCACAACATCCAGGCGTCCGTCTACATGCAGGCGCAAACGCGCTATCGCGATGCGGGCCCGGTCGAACTGAAGCCGGCGGGCGAGACGGCCTACGTTGCCGGCGTGACCGAGCCGCTGCAGCAGCACGGCCGCCCGGCTGTCGCGAAAGGCATCGTCGGCCATGCGGACCTGCGTCTCGGCGAGCGCGTGCGCGAAGTGCTCGAAGCACATCTCGAAGCCGGGCGCGGGCGGTTTCGCGGCGTTCGTCACCTGACGACCTGGGATGCCGATCCGACGCTCGCCAATCCGCTATCGGCGGTGCCGCGCGGCATGCTGCTCGATTCCGCGTACCGGGCGGGCGTCGCGCAACTCGCGCCGCTCGGGCTGTCGTACGACGCGTGGCTGTTCTTTCCCCAACTACCTGAACTGTTCGAGCTCGCGAAGGCGAATCCCGATACGCGCATCATCGTCAATCATTGCGGCGGCGTCGTACGGATCGCGAGTTATGCCGACAAGCGGCCGGAGGTGTTCGAACGCTGGTCGGCGTCGATGCGCGCGCTCGCGCGGCTGCCGAACGTGTACGTGAAGGTCGGCGGGCTCGGGATGCGCATCAACGGTTTCGATTTCGAGAAAGGCGCGCGGCCGCCGTCTTCCGTGCAGCTCGCCGATGCGTGGAAGCCGTGGATGATGACCTGCATCGACGCGTTCGGCCCCGAGCGCTGCATGTTCGAGAGCAATTTTCCGGTCGACAAGGGCTCGTATTCGTTCGTGAACGGCTGGAATGCGTTCAAGCGCCTGACGGCGCAGGCAAGCCCGGACGAGCGCGACGCGCTGTTCCGCGGCACGGTCACGCGGGCTTACCGGCTCGGCTGACGCGCGTCGCGACGACAGGCCCGGCGCTTGTTCACTTCGCCTCCACCAGCGCCGCCAGCCTCGCCAGCGCCATTTGCCAGCCGGTTTCGTTGTCGGCGGCCGGCACGCCGGGCGGCACCCCGTCGTGCACGGCGTCCACGCGCGTGCCGCCCGCTTCGTCGGACAGCGTGATCGTGATCGTCATGGCGCCGCGCAGCATCGGATCGTCGGTTTCGAACACGTCGATCTCGACGATCTGCTCGTCCGGCACGAGCGTGACGAAGCGGCCGTGATAGGTATCGGTGCGCGCGCTGGTCTTGCCGGTACCGGCCGACGGTGCGTCATAGCTCAGCGACACGCGCAGCGCGCCGCCTTCGCGCGCGTCGTACGCATGCACGCGGCACGTCATGCCGTCGGGCACCTTCCATTGTTCGACTGCGTGCGGATCGAGCAGCGCGCGGTAGACGCGCCCGCGCGGGGCGTTCAGGTGCCGGCTGACCCGGGTCGAATGCGTGTGCGTGTGCAACATGTCGCCTCCCGCGGAGCGCGCGCGACGGTGCACGCCGGCGGCCGGCGTGTCGTCGCACTTCCTTCAGGAATCCTAGGCGCGCGCGAGGCGGCATGCAATGATCGCGCACCCGGCCGCGCTCAGCGCAGCGCGGCCGCGAAGGCGTCGAGCTGCGTGATGCAGGTGTTCCAGCCCTCGAAGAAGCCGAGCGCTTCATGGCGCTCGCGCGTGGCGGCGTCCGGATGCATCACGCGCGCCTCGTAGCGGCTGCCCGCATCGTCGTCGGCCATCGTGACGACTGCCGTGAACCCCATCCACGGCACTTGCGGTCGCCAGCCGCCCGCGAGCATCGACGTGAACGCGATGCGCGATTCGGGCACGATTTCGAGGAAGCAGCCGGGGTTGTCGCTCGTGCCGCCGTCGGGGCCGCGCATGAACGTGTGGAAAGCGCCGCCCGGACGCAGGTCGAATGCGCGCACTTCGGTGGTCCACGGTTTCGGGCACCACCATTCCTTCAGCAGGTCGGGGTCGGTCCACGCACGCCACAGTGCGTGGCGCGGCGCGTGCAACGTCCGCGTGATGACGAGATCGTGGGCTTCAGCGGGGTCGACGGGGCTGGCTGACATCGTGCTCCTCCTGGTGACGGCGTTCGACGAATTCGACGAGACGATCGGATCGTGCTTCCCACAGCGCGCGTTGCGCGGCGAGCCATGCCTCGGCCTCGGCGAGCCGGCTGCCGACCAGTGTGCAGGTGCGCGAGCGGCCGGATTTCCGGGTCTGCACGAGGCCGCTGCGCTCGAGCACGGCCACGTGCTTCATGAACGACGGCAGCGCCATGTCGAACGGCTCGGCCAGTGCGGAGACGGTTCGCTCGCCCTGGCCGAGCGCGCCGACGATCGCGCAGCGCGTCGGATCGGCGAGGGCGTGGAAGACGTCGCTGATGCCGGGTTGAAAGTTAGCCATGTGGCTAAGTGTAGGCAATGGGAACGGCGATGCAACGGAAATTTTCGTCGCGTAGGATGATGGGGCGGTAACACGCGCCGACCGGGCGCGGTATTGCCGCATGCCTGCTGCCGTTGCGCGAGCCGCGACGATCGGCCGGTGTTCTTTCCGATCCGCCCGCCCGCCGAACCCGTGCGGGCGGCCCACCTGATTACCGGAGATGGCATGACCGAATCCGTTACCGTCCGCCGCATCGACGCGGGCGAAGCGATGACCTGCGTCGATGCGCTGGCCGACGTGCTGATCGATTGCGTCGAGGGCGGCGCGTCCGTCAGCTTCATGTTGCCGATCGGGCGGCCGACCGCCGTCGCGTTCTGGACCCACGTCGCCGACGGCGTCGCGAACGGCGAGCGCATCCTGCTCGTCGCCGAGGACGCGGCCGGCCGGATCGTCGGCACCGTGCAGGTCGTGACCGCGCAGCCGGAGAACCAGCCGCATCGTGCGGATATCGCGAAGATGCTCGTGTCGCGTCACGCGCGCCGGCAGGGCATCGCCGGGCGGCTGATGGCGGCGGCCGACGCGGCCGCGCGCGACGCCGGCAAGACCGTGCTCGTGCTCGATACCGTGACGGGCGGCGATGCCGAGCGGCTGTACGAGCGGGCCGGCTGGCAGCGCGTCGGCGTCGTGCCGAACTATGCGTTGATGCCCGACGGCACGCCCTGCGCGACGACGGTTTTCCACAAGCAACTCGCGTAACGGGGCGGGCGATGCATCCCGTCGCTCCCGCGCTCCTGTTCCTTACGCTCGCGGCCGGTCTCGTCGCGCTGGTCGCGCCTGCGTGGCTCGCGGCCGCGTGGCGACGCCGCACGCAGGTGCCGCTTCGCGTGTTTTTCTACGGGATGCTGACCTTCTTCGTGTTCCAGCCGGTACTGCGCATGTCGTGGCAGATTCCGCTGTACCGCTGGCTTGCTCACGACCCGCGCTGGCACCTGCCGATGCTCGTGTTCGCGGCATTGACGGCCGGGCTCTTCGAGGAATGCGGGCGCTGGGCCGCCTTCCGGTATCTGCTGCCGAAGCGGCATGATGCGCCGACGGCCGTGATGCTCGGGCTCGGGCACGGCGGACTGGAGGCGATGCTGCTGGTCGGCGTCGGGTTTCTCGCGCTCGGCACGGCTTGTCTGCTCGCGCACGCGGGTGTCGTGGTGCCGGAGGGCGTGCAGTCGCTGGTCGGGTCGCAGTTCGCGGGCATGACGCTCGCGTCGCCCGTTCTCGCGTTGCTCGAGCGCACGAGCGCGCTGGCCGCGCATGTCGGACTGTCGCTGATCGTGCTGCAGACGTTCGTGCGCGGAACGAAGCGCTGGCTGGTGCATGCGATTGCGCTTCATTTCGTGTTCGACCTCGTTGTCGTGCTGCTGACGCGGTACTGGCATGTCGATACGGTGCTGGTCGAGGCGACCCTGTTCGTGTGCAGTGTCGTGCTCCTGTTGCTGGGCATTCGCTGGAGCCGCCGGACAGCGGGTGCCGGAGGCGCGAGCACCGGGCACATCGCGTGACGGGCAGGGAGCGTGTCAGCCGTTTGCAGCGGGTTCGGTCGCCGGATGGCCGGCGCATCTGATTGTCCTGGCGGCATCAACGGGTAAAAGGTTCCGGGTTCGACGAAACGGCAGATCGCAACGGCAGGCGCCGGAATGTCTCCCCGGTCGCGGCGAGCACAGTGCCCCGGGGCGATCGGGCTCCCTCCGGGAATCAGGCAGGGCCGGAGACGTCGCCAGTCCGATATAGTCACGCAGGAAGATTTCAGCAGCACGCCCCGGAACCCCGCCTCGATGAAACGCTCCCATGTCGTTTACGCCCTCACGGGCCTGCTTGTCGCGCTGCCGATTGCCGCGTATGCGCTGGTCAAGCCGCTGCGCGTCGTCGCGCCCGCGCTGGTTCCCGGCGTGTCGTGCCCGAGCGCCGATCTCTGCACCGACGATGCCGCGAGGCTCGGCGACGCACGGCAGCTCTATCGCGACGGTTATGCGCGCGCGGCGGCAGCCGTCGGTGCGTTCCGGGAGGCGCCGCGCGTCGTGTTCTGTTCGACCCGCGCGTGTGCCGATGCATTCGGCCTCGGCCAGCGCGCGGCGCTGACGCTCGGGAATTTCGGCGTGGTTGTCGCACCGCGCGGCTGGCAGACCTACTTTCTCGCGCACGAGCTGATCCATCACCGCCAGGCGGAAGTGCTCGGCAACCTGGCCGTCGTGACCAAGCCGCGCTGGCTGATCGAAGGGATGGCGTATTCGCTCAGCGACGATCCGCGCCATCCGCTGGCGGAGCCGTTCGAAGCGTGGCGCACGCGTTTCGACGCATGGCATGCGGCGCTGGGCGGGCAGCCGCTGTGGGAGGCCGCGCGGGCGGTCGAATAGCGGGGCAAGGGCGCCGCGCGCGCCGCCTTGCCCCGCCGTCTGCCCGTCATGCCGGCGCGACCGGATCGTCGCGCCCGGCGCTGAGCGCGTCCCGCCCCGCCGCGAGGATTTCGTCGGCCAGCGCGGGCTCGGTGCCGGCGATCGCGCGCGACAGCACGAGCGCGCCGACCATCTGGCTGAAGACGGCGATCGCGTCGCGACGCGTCTGCGCCGGTGTCCCGCCTTCGACGGCCACCATCCGCTCCAGCCGGTCGAGATACGTGGCGAGGCCGTGCGCGTAGCACGCACGCGCCGCATCGGTCAGTCGCGGCGCATCGCCCGCGAAACCGGACAGCGGGCACCCGGCCTCGACGTTGTCGCGATGCGCGGCCGACAGATACGACGCCACCTGCGCGTCGAGACTGCCGGCGTTCGGCGAATCCGCGCGGTCCTGCATGGCCTTTTCCATCACCTCGGCCACCAGCGCGTCCTTCGACTTGAAATGGTTGTAGAAGCCGCCCTGCGTGAAGCCGGCTTCCTTCATCAGCTCCGTGAGTCCTACCGCGTCGACGCCGCGCACGCGGAACAGCCGCTCGGCGGCCGCAACGATCGCGCTCCGGTTCTCGGCAGCCTGCTGTCTTGAAACGCCCATCGATCCCTCCCTGATTTTTGCCGATCGCGTCGATTGAAAATCACAATGGCGACCACCATTGACATGAGCGGATTGCGTGAACACAATGCACGGCAAAGACAATGGTGATCGACATTGACATCGAGTGTAGCCGACTTGGCGGAAGGTGCAAAGCCGCTGCCGGAACAGTCGATGGCAATCGATCGGCGTCTTTGGCGCCGCCGGGGCACGTGTATCGGGCAACGGGCGGCTTGCCGTCTGCCGGCGGCGTACCGGTTCGGAACGCAATGGCAGCCTGGCTTTTTCACCGGATCTCACGCGCGCGGCGAGCCGGCGCGCATGCGATTCATCATGCGAAAGGAAGCGTCATGAAGATCGAAGGTGCAGTGGTGTTCGTCACGGGTGCGAATCGCGGGCTCGGGCTCGAGTTCGCGAAGCAGGCGCTTGCGAGAGGGGCGCGCAAGGTCTATGCGGCGGCGCGCGATCCGGCCACCGTGACGCTGCCGGGCGTCGTGCCGGTGAAGCTCGACGTGACCGATCCGGCGGCCGTCGCGGCGGCCGCCGACGCGGCGCGCGACGTCACGCTGCTGATCAACAACGCGGGCATCGCGCGACTCGGCAGCCTGACGGACGACGGTGCGACCGACGCATTGCGCGACCACTTCGAAACCAACGTGTTCGGGATGCTGGCGATGTCGCGCGCGTTCGCGGGCATCCTCGCCGGCCATGGCGGCGGCGCGATCCTGAACATCCTGTCCGTCGCGAGTTGGGTGAACCGGCCGATCCTGTCGGGCTACGGCGTGTCGAAATCGGCCGCGTGGGCGCTGACCAACGGGCTGCGCCATTCGCTGCGCGAGCAGCGCACGCAGGTCGTCGGGCTGCATGCCGGCTTCATCGATACCGACCTGACGGCCGGCCTCGACGTGCCGAAGGCGACGCCGGCCGACGTCGTGCGCCAGGCGTACGAAGCGATCGAAGCAGGGGAAGAAGAAGTGTCGACCGACGAGTTCACGCGGCAGGTGAAGGCCACGCTGTCGTCGGGCGTCTATCTGGAAGAACCGGCGCCGCGTTGACGCCGCCGGAACCTCGAACCCGCCTCCCGCGCCGCGTATGCGGTACGGGCGGCGGGCCGGGCCGTCAGGCCGTGGTGTCGATGATGCCCGGGATCTTCACGTCCGGGTTCACGTCCGCGTCGTAGTCGACGCCGGCGATCTCGAAGCCGAACAGGCGCAGGAACTCGGTCTTGTAGCCGGCGAAGTCGGTCAGCTCGTACAGGTTGTCGTTCGTCACGTGGTTCCACTGCGCGACGACCTTCGCCTGCACCTGCGGATCGAGCTCCTTGTAATCCGCGCGCAGGCGGCCTTCCTCGTCGACGTGCGGCGTCGCACCGTACAGGCTGTCCTTGAACAGCCCGTACACCTGCTCGATGCAGCCTTCGTGCGTGCCGGTTTCCTTCATCGTCTTGAACAGCAGCGACAGGTACAGCGGCATCATCGGGATCGCCGAGCTTGCCTGCGTGACGACGGCCTTCAGCACCGACACGCGCGCATCGCCGCCGTGCGCGGCCAGCTTGTCGCGGATCGACAGCACCTTCTTGTCGAGATCCTTCTTCGCTTCGCCGATCGAGCCGTTCCAGTAGATGTCGTGCGTGATCTGCTCGCCGAGATACGTGAACGCGGTCGTCTTCGCGCCGTCGGCCAGCACGCCGGCTTCATCGAGCGCGTCGATCCACATCTGCCAGTCCTCGCCGCCCATCACGGCGACGGTGCCGTCGATCTCTTCCTGCGTCGCCGGTTCCAGCGTGACGTCGCGGATCACTTCCTTGTCGGTGTCGAGGCCGCGGAACGTGACCGTCTTGCCGATCGGCTTGAGCGTCGAGCTGATGGTTTCGCCCGTTTTCGGATGCGTGCGGCGCGGTGCCGCGAGGCTGTAGACGACGAGATCGACCTTGCCGAGATCCTGCTTGATGGTGTCGATCGTGACCTGCTTGACCTTGTCGGAGAATGCGTCGCCGTTGATGCTGCGCGCATAGACCCCTTTTTCGGCGGCGAATTTCTCGAACGCGGCGCTGTTGTACCAGCCGGCCGTGCCCGGTTTCGTTTCGCTGCCGGCGCGCTCGAAGAACACGCCGAGCGTGTCTGCACCCGAGCCGAATGCGGCCGAGATCCGGGCGGCGAGGCCGTAGCCGGTCGACGCGCCGATCACGAGCACCTTTTTCGGGCCGTTGGCGATCGGGCCGTGCGAAGTCACGTAGTCGATCTGTTCCTTGACGTTGGCTTCACAGCCGACCGGATGAGTCGTCACGCAGATGAAGCCACGCACGCGCGGTTTGATGATCATGGAAACCCTCTAGTCAGAAAGGCAGAAACGGCCTGAAATCGGAAAAATCCCGCGCATTGTAATGGAAGCGGCCGATCGCGGGCGGGCGCGGCCGGAACCTGGCGGATCGTCCGGTTATTTCTCTCTTGACAGAAATAACTGAAATGCCTAAATTTCACGCCATGGAACTCACACCGATTGCCGAACGATTCATTCTCCACTGGGGCGAAATGGGCTCGCGGTGGGGCGTCAACCGCACCGTCTCGCAGATCCACGCGCTGCTGTATCTGGCCGGCCGGCCGGTCGCGGCCGACGAGATCGCCGAGACGCTCAACGTCGCGCGCTCCAACGTCAGCACGAGCCTGAAGGAGCTGCAGGCATGGCGGCTCGCGAAGGTCGTGCATGTGCTGGGCGACCGCCGCGACCACTTCGAGACGTCGACCGACATCTGGGAACTGTTCAAGCTGATCGTCGAAGGGCGGCGGCAGCGCGAGATCGAACCGACGCTCACGGTGCTGCGCGATTGCCTGACGAATCCGGAGATCGCGAACGAGAGCCGCGAGACCGAGCAGCGCATCCGCGACACGCTGCAGTTCGTCGAGACGCTCACGACCTGGTCTGACGAGATGCTGCGGCTCAAGCCCGATACGCTGATGAAGGCGCTCGGCATCGGCGCGAAGATCAGCCAGACGGTCAGGCGCAAGCCGTCGAAGTAAGCGTGACGCGCAGTGCGGGCAGGCAGCCCGCTTTTTTTGGGGCTTTTATTTCTGTCTGTACAGAAATAACTGTAAGCAGAGGATGAAAATGAACGCAGTCTTGCCGTCGACCTGCCCGCAGGGCCGCACCGGGGCGCGCCGCATGACGGTCCTCGTGTGCGGCGCGAACGGCTTCATCGGGCGGGCACTGTGCGCGCAGCTCGAAGCCGGCGGCCATCGTGTGCTGCGCGGCGTGCGGCATGCGGCCGGCCCGTGCGACGTCGCGATCGACTTCGCCGCCGACATCGATCCCGACGCGTGGCTCGCGCGGCTGAAGGGCGTCGACGTGGTGATCAATGCGGTCGGCATCCTCGCCGATCGGCGCGGCGCGACGCTCGACGCCGTGCACCGTGCCGCGCCGTGCGCACTCTTTAGCGCGTGCTGCCGCGCCGGCGTGCGGCGCGTGATCCAGATCTCGGCGCTCGGCGTCGAGCGCGGCGGCACGCGCTACTTCGTCAGCAAGCTCGCCGCCGACCGCTTCCTCCAGGCGCTGCCGATCGACTTCCGGATCGTGCGGCCCGCGCTCGTCTACGGCACGGACGGCGCGTCCGCGCGGTTTTTCCGGATGCTCGCGAGCCTGCCCGTGCAGGTGCTGCCGGCGGGCGGCCGTCAGCGGCTGCGCCCCGTGCACGTCGACGATCTCGCCGAAGTCGTCGCGCGGCTCGTCGTGCAACCGGGCGATGCATCGGCGGCCGGCCGTGCGGTGATCGACGTGGTCGGCAACGACGAAGTCGAATACCGCGAGATGCTGGCCCGCTACCGTGCCGCGCTGGGATTTGCGCCGGCCGCCCGCGTGACGCTGCCGGGCCCGCTGGCCGGCGCGGCGGCCGCGTTGCTCGGCACGCTGCCGGGCGCGATGTTCACGCGCGACACGTGGACGATGCTGCGTGGCGGGAACACCGGCGATCCGGCCGCCGTCACGACCATGCTCGGCCGGCCGCCGCGCGGGATCGACGGCTTCATCGGCACGGAAGCCGCCGCGCTGCGTCGCGACGCGCTGGCGATGTGGCGTCGGCCGTTGCTGCGCGGCGCGCTCGCGATCGTGTGGATCTGGACGGCCATCGCCAGCGCGTTCATCCATCCGCTGCCCGCGAGCCTCGCGCTGCTCGCGCCTGCGCACCTCACGGGGCTGCCCGCGCTGATCGCGCTGTACGCGGCCAGCGCGCTGGACTTCGCGTTCGGCATCGCGACCGTCGCCGCGCCTTCACGGCGCCTGTGGGCGGCGCAAGCGGCGTTGATCGTCGCGTACTCGGCCGTCATCGCGCTCACGATGCCGGCGCTGCTCGCCGAGCCGTTCGGCCCCGTGCTCAAGAACGTGCCGATTCTCGCGATCCTGTTGATCCTTTTTTCAGAAGAAGAACAAGCATGAATACCTATCTCGTCATCAAGGCGCTTCACATCCTGTCCTCGGTGCTGCTGGTCGGCACCGGCTTCGGCACCGCGTTCTACCTGTTCTTCGCGAACCGCACGCAGTCGGTGCCCGCGATCGCGGCCGTGTCGCGCCTCGTGGTGCGCGCGGACTGGTGGTTTACGACGCCGGCCGTGATCTTCCAGCCGGCATCGGGGCTCTGGCTCGCGCACACCGCCGGCTGGCCGTGGCATACGCCGTGGCTGCTCGCATCGATCGTGCTGTATGCGATCGCCGGGGCGTGCTGGTTGCCGGTCGTGTGGCTCCAGCTCGAACTTGCATCGATGGCGAAGCTCGCCCATGCGAACGGCGACGCCGCATTGCCGGAGCGCTACTGGCGCTATGCGAAGCGCTGGGAACTGCTCGGCTACCCGGCGTTCTTCGCGATGCTGTCCGTCTACTTCCTGATGGTGCTCAAGCCGATGTAAGCGCGTGGCCGCCGCCGCACGGGAGTGGCGGTGCGGCGTGCGGGAAAGCAGTCGATCGATTCACGATGCACGCAAGAACAAGAAGGAATGCGAATCATGGAATCAAGTGAACTGGTGCTGTACTTCGACGGACGATGTCCGTTATGTGTCGCGCAGATACGGCGTCTCGGTGCCCGCGACGCGCAGCAGCGGCTGGCTTTCGTCGATATCGCCGGGCCGGGCTTCGACCCGGCGCCGCTGGGCGTCGGCCTGACCGCGCTGAATCGCGAGCTTCATGCGCGTCTGCCGGACGGACGCATGCTGACCGGTGTGGACGGCATCCTCGCCGCCCATGCGCTGACCGGGCGCGGCTGGCTCGTCCGGCTGCTTGGCGCGCCGGTCGTGCGCGGTGTGCTGGCACCGCTGTATCGCCGCTTCGCGCGCAACCGGCACGCCGTTTCGCGCCGGCTCGGCTATCGCCCCGAAGCGGCGTGCGACGGGCCGGCGTGCGGTAGCGACCGTGCCGCCGAACCCGCGGCCGATCGTCCCGCGCGCGATGACATGCGCCGCATCGTGGTGACCTGGATGTACGGCGCGGCGCTCGCCCATCTGCTCGTCGGCATTGCCGTTCCGTGGGTGGCCGGCACGCCGTGGCTCGACGCGTATCACCGCGTCATCGAGCTGCATTTCTGGGCGGGCACGGCGCCCGGCCCGGCGCGCGCGCAGCAGGTCTGGTGGATGTCGCTGATCGGCGCGACGGTGCAATGCGCGTCGGTCTGGATGCTGGCGCTCGTCCACCTCGGCAACCGGCTGCGCCGGCGGGAAGTGTGGGGGTGGCTGCTGGCCGGCCTGTCGATCTGGGCGCCGCAGGACATGCTGTTTTCATTGCAGGCCCGAGTATCGGGCCACGTTGCGATCGACGCGGCGGCACTCGTTGCGATGGTGCCGCCACTTGTGTGGCTGTGGAGGAGGGATACCCCATGAACACCTTGCCTGCTTACGACTGGGCGCTCAACCTGCTGATCGTGCAGGGCGCGATGGGCGCATTCGATACGCTCTATCACCACGAGCTCACGCAGGATCTTCCGCACAGCCCGCGTGCGCGGCTCGAGCTGGGAATTCACGCGGTGCGCTCCGTGCTCTACGGTCTCGTATTCGCGTCGATCGCGAACGTCGCCTTTCACGGCGCGTGGGTCGCGGCCCTCGCGGCGGTGGTGGTCGTCGAGGTGGTGCTGACGCTGTGGGATTTCGTCGTCGAGGACCAGAGCCGCAAGCTGCCGGCGACCGAGCGCGTGCTGCACACGCTGCTGGCCGTCAACGGCGGCGCGCTGTTCGGGATGATCGCGATGCAGCTGGCCGTCTGGGCGCACGAGCCGACCGCGCTTCAGGTACTCGACCTCGGCTGGCGCGGCGGGTTGCTGAGCGTGTTTGCCGTCGGCGTGACGGTATCGGGCATCCGCGACGGAATCGCGGCCTGCCGGATCGCGCAACGCGCGCCGGCCGCCAATCCGTTCGCGGGGCAACCGCCGGGGAACGTGCTCGTCACAGGCGGCACCGGCTTCATCGGCGAAACCCTCGTGAACCATCTGCTCGATGCGGGCCATACGGTCACGTTGCTGGCGCGCGACCCGCTGCGCGCGGCCTACTCGTTTCAGGGCCGTGTGCGCAGCGTGACGTCCGCCGGGCAACTGCAGCCGCACGAGCGTTTCGACACGGTCATCAACCTCGCGGGGGCGCCGGTGCTGGGCGCGCGCTGGAGCAAGCGCCGGCAGGCGGTGCTGCTCGCCAGCCGCGTCGGCGTCACGGAATCGCTGATGCGCTGGGTCGAGACCGCCGAGGTCAAGCCCTGCACGTGGATCCAGGCGTCGGCGATCGGCTACTACGGCGTGCGGCCTTCCGACGAGCGGCTCGACGAGCGCAGCAGCGCCGGCAGTGGCTTCATGTCCGGGCTGTGCCGGCAGTGGGAGCTTGCCGCGCAGCCGCTCGAGCGCCACGGCGTGCGCACGGTGGTGCTGCGGCTGGGCCTCGTGTTCGGCCCCGGCGGCGCGTTGCGCCCGATGCTGCTGCCGCACTACTTCGGGATGGGCGGGCGATTCGGCGACGGCACGCAGGTGATGAGCTGGATACACCGGGACGACGTGCTGCGGATCATTGCACGCGTGATGTCGAACGCGGGCATGCACGGCGTCTACAACGCGGTCGCACCCGCGCCGTTGACCCAGCGCGAGTTCGTGCAGGTCGTGTCGAAGGTGTTGCGTCGCCCGGCCTGGCTGCACGTGCCGGCCGTGCCGCTGCGCGTCGCGATGGGCGAGATGGCCGAGCTGCTGCTGGACGGGCAGCGGGTGATGCCGGCGCGGCTGCATCAGGACGGATTCATGTTCCGGTTCCCGACGGCCGAGCACGCGCTGCGTGACCTGACGAACCGGCCGCATGGAGATTTCGCGCACGCGGCCTGCCGTTTGCCTCGCGGTCGTGTTTGACTGCTCTCCCCGTGCCCCGAAGGAAGTTCCCCACGGGAAAAGGACGAGGGTTCCCGGAGCAAACCTGCTAAATTCGGCGTGAATGCGTTCGTGGCGCGTCGTGCGCCCCGAACGCTCCGCATCCGACCTCACAAGGAGACTGCATGCTGCACATCCTCGGCAAGATTCCGTCCATCAACGTCCGCAAGGTGCTGTGGCTGTGCACCGAACTGAACCTGCCGTTCGAACAGGAAGACTGGGGCGCGGGCTTTCGCACGACCAACGATCCGGCCTATCTCGCGCTGAACCCGAACGCGCTCGTGCCCGTCATCAAGGACGACGATTTCGTGCTCTGGGAATCGAACACGATCATCCGCTACCTCGCGAACCGTTACGGCGGCGACGCGCTGTATCCGGCCGAGCCGCAGGCGCGTGCGCGGGTCGATCAATGGATCGACTGGCAGGGCGCGGACCTGAACCGCTCGTGGGTCGGCGCGTTCCTCGGCCTCGTGCGGAAATCGCCCGATCACCAGGATCCGGCCGGCATCGCGCAGTCGATCGCAGGCTGGACGAAGCACATGCAGGTGCTGAACGCGCAGCTCGAAAAGACGGGCGCATACGTGGCCGGCAACACGTTTACGCTCGCGGACATTCCGATCGGCCTGTCGGTGAACCGCTGGTTCGGCACGCCGTTCGAGCATCCGGAATTGCCGGCGGTGTCGCGTTATATCGAACGTCTCGCGACGCGCGAAGGCTTCAAGCAATACGCGGGCAGCGCGAATCCGTAAGCCGGCCGGTAGCGCGTGAGGCGGCCGTGTTGCAATCGCTGCCGCTTCACGCCTGACTTATCGATCCACGTACCCGTCGTCACGCGCCGGGCGCCGGCACCGCGTCGAGCACGCGCGCAAGAAACGCCTCGTGGTTCCACGCGGATTCCGGCCGCGACAGCCCGAGCCGCACGACCACCAGTTGACGGCTCGGCACCACGCTCACGAACTGGCCTTCATGGCCGACCGCATGAAACGCGTCGGCCGGCATCGCGACCGCGTGCGGGTCGCGATCGTTGAACGGCTCCGGCACCTTGACCCACAGCTGCGCGCCGTATTCCTGGCGCGACGACTGCGGCGTCGCGCGCGTCAGGTAGCGTACCCAGCCGTCCGGCAGCAGCCGCTGCCCGTCCCACACGCCGTCCTGCAGCAGAAGCTGCCCGAAGCGCGCCCAGTCGCGCGCGCTCGCATACATGTACGACGCACTGACGAGTGTGCCCGACACATCGGGCTCGAACACCGCGCTGCGCATGCCGAGCGGCGCGAACAGCGCGCGACGCGGAAACGCGAGATAGTCGTCCCCGCTGCCGCCCAGCGCCTCGCGCATCACGCGTGCGACGATCGCGCTCGTGCCGCTCGAGTACGACCACTGCGTGCCGGGTGTCGCCGCGAGCGGCTTCGCCGATGCGAACCGCGCGGTATCGGGCTGCGTGAACAGCATCAACGCGACGTCGGACAGCGGGTCGTCGTAGTCCTCGTTGAATTGCAGGCCGCTCGTCATCCGCAGCAGCTCGTCGAGTGTGACGGCCGCGCGCGGATCGCCGCTGCCGCGCCATTCGGGCAGCAGCGCCGACGTATCGGGCGACAGCTTGTGCTGTGCGACGAGCGCGCCGACCAGCGCGGCCGTCACGGTCTTCGTCATCGACCAGCCGGGCAGCGGCGTGTCGGCCGTGAAGCCGGGCGCATAGCGTTCGGCGATCACCTGGCCGCGCCACATCACGACGACCGCGCGCGTGCGTCGCGGTCGTGCCGGATCGGGCTCGTCGAACGCGCGGTCGAGCGCGGTCTGCAGTTTCCGTGCGTCGATGCCGGCCGGCGGCGTGGCCGGCGCGGCTGGTGCGGGCTGCGCGGGCGGCGGATCGGGGAGGGGCGGCAGCGCGGCCGGCAATGCGGCGGGCGACGGCCCGATCGCGAGCGTGCAGCCGAGCCCGGGCCGGAAGTCGGCTTCGCGCCGGGCGAAGCCGGCGAAGGTCGCCACGGCGCGATGATGGTCGGGATCGATCGACGGGCGGACCAGTTTCAGCAGCGGATGCACGCCGGCCATGATGTCGACGTCGATCACGGACGCGGCAGGGCGGCCCGATACGTACACGCCGGAACACAGCGCCTTCGCCGCATAACCGGTCGCGACCGGCGCGAGCCGGGACAGCATGTAGCCCGTGTAGCCGATCGCGGCGACGGCCGCGAGCGCGACGCCGCGCAGGATCGGCTTCTTGAAGGGGATCGTCATGCGCGGGTGTCCTCGGTTGTCTGAAGGCGGAACACGAACCGGCAGTGTCGCAGGTTCGGGCCGGCGGTGGCAATCGCGAGGGGCGGCGATGCGGGGCAGCGTCGACAGGGCGCGGATTGCCCGGCCTGTGCGAATCGTCCGTGTCGATCGCCGAGGTCGAGCGGCCGCGTGCGGCCCGTTCAAGCGGCGCATTACTGCGCGTTGTTGTCGTCGGAGCGCAGGGCCCAGACCGTCGCGGTATTCGTGCTGTCGTCGACGGCCGCGAATTGCGGCCGGCCTTTGCTGCCGTGCCCGAACGCCGGGCCGAACGCGGCCCCGGGAACGGTGTCGACCTGCATTTGCGCGACGAAGCGCCCGTCCACCGTGAATTCGACGATCTCGCTCGGCCGCTGCGGGTCGGCAGTTGACTGCGTCGCCGTTCGCGGTCACGAGATGGCCGCTCGGTGCGAGCGCCAGCGCGACCCGGCCTGACAAGTTGAAATCCGACCCGTCGTCGGCCGATAATCGTCCGGCATTGCACTCCCGCTTTCCCAGTTCAACCGATATCGGAAACCGACATGTCCTACGACAACAACAACCCGTTCGCCAGAATCCTGCGCGGCGAACTGCCGTGCGTGAAAGTCGCGGAAGACGACACGACGCTCGCGATCATGGATCTGATGCCGCAGGCCGACGGCCACGTGCTCGTGATCCCGAAGGAGCCGGCCGCGCAGATCTTCGACTTGTCCGGCGATGCGGCCGCGGCCGGCATCCGCATGACGCAGCGCGTCGCGGCGGCGGTGCGCGCGGCGCTCGAGCCGGACGGCGTGTTCATCGGCCAGTTCAACGGCGCGGCAGCCGGCCAGACGGTTCCGCACGTGCACTTCCACGTGATCCCGCGCTGGGAGGGCGCCGAGCTGCGGATGCACGCGCGCGAGATCGCCGACGCGGCGACGCTCGAAGCGCTCGCGCAGCGCATTCGCGCGCGCTTCGTGTAACGCGTCGATTGCACGCGGCACGGCGCGCCACGGCACACCGGCCGCCGCGCCATCGCCTGTTTCGGCGGTCATGCGAGGTAACACGTGTAACCGCCGGCGAAACTCGGCCCGGCCGACCCGGCGCTAGACTCGGCGCATTGCTTCATCGAGCGACAGGAAGGGCGGATCGCCTCTTCGTGCCGGCCGCCGCACCTTGCGGCGGCGCGGCGTTCGCGAGGTGCCATTCGTCTTTCGCGCCGGGAATCGAGCCATGTCCAGACTTCTCATTACGCTTGCCCTGATCGGCGGCCTGTCCGGCTGCTACGTCGCGCCGCCGTATGGCTACGCGCCCGCGCCGGCCTATTACGGCTATGCGCCGGCGTATTACGCGCCGCCTGTCAGCGTCGGGATCGGCGGCCACTTCCGCATCCGCTGATCCGGCACCGGGCGCGGGCCCTGGCCGCCCCGGTCAGGGTCGCGGCGTCGTGCCGGACGATGCGCACGGATTCGCGCGCCGCATGACGGCGACGCGCCGCGTGCGCGCGGTTCCTATACTTCACAGGAAAGCGCACTCCGGCGAGGCAGTCATGACAGTCACCCGCAAGGTCGCCGCCCTGTCGGGCATCTCCACGCTCGTTTATCTCGGGCTCGCGGTGCTCGGCAGCGGCGGGTTCGCGGCCTTCTTCTCGCATCCGCCGCTGACCGTCGTCGTCGTCGCGACACTCGCGATGGCCGTCGCGACGATGTTCACCGAAGGCAACCTGAGCAGCGGCGAGCGCGAGAACCGCGACAACCGCTGGGTGCTCGCGGCGTTCGGGGTGAGCGGGTTCCTGCTGGCCTACCTGCCCGCGCTGACCGACCGGCTCGACTTCTGGACCTTCGGCGGCGACGCGGTGCGCTGGGCCGGCGTTGCGCTCTACATCGCGGGCGGCGTGCTGCGCATCTGGCCCGTGTTCGTGCTCGGCAAGCGCTTCAGCGGGCTCGTCGCGATCCAGCCGGGCCATACGCTCGTGACCGACGGCATCTACCGCCGCATCCGCAATCCGAGCTATCTCGGCCTGCTCGTCAATTCGGTCGGCTGGGCGCTCGCGTTCCGCTCGGGTGTCGGCGTGCTGCTGGTCGCGTTGACGATGATCCCGCTCGTCGCGCGTATCCGCTCCGAAGAGGCGCTGCTGCGTGCGCAATTCGGCGCCGAGTACGACGCGTATTGCGCGCGAACCTGGCGGCTGCTGCCCGGCGTGTACTGACCCCCTTCATTTTTCCCCGACCGTCGTTTCCGGGCCCGCTCACGACACGTGCCCGATGTGTTGCCACGTGTGTCGCAAACGTGCGACGCCCCGCATGGTCGACCCGTCGTTGCGCAGGGCCGGAACCTCGGCAAAGCCAATGCCGGCGCGGGTTTGCGGGCATTCTGGTGCGGGTGTTCGGGGGCGCCAATTCGTAAACAACTTGTTACCAGAATGTCGACGGCAAGGATGCGGGACCGGTGCTATTCTTCGCCGCAAGCTCATTGAAATGAATTGATCCGCGGTTCGGCACAATGCCGGATCCGACGCCGATCGGTTCAGATCGTCGTACCGAGCGGACCTTCGATAACCAGATTGCGAACAAGGAAGAATACGGGAATGTGGAAGAAAATCGCCCCCGCTCTCGTCGTCGCCGCGCTGACCGGCGCGACTGCGCTGCCGGCCCTGGCAGGTGACATGAACAACGCGCTTGGCGGCGCGCTCGGCGGGGTAGCCGGCGCAGCGGTCGGCGGTGCGCTCGGCGGCAGCACGGGCTCGGTGATCGGCGGCGCCATCGGCGGCGGCGCGGGTGGCGCGGTGACGTCGAACCGTCGCGAGCGCACCGGCGCGATCATCGGCGGCGCCCTCGGCGGCGGCGCAGGCACGGCGGCAGGCAACGCGATGGGCGGCCGCACGGGCGGCCTGCTGGGTGCGGCGGTCGGCGGCGGCGCCGGCGCGGCGCTCGGCGGCAACATGTCGCGCAGCTCGTACGAGCGCGATCATGGCGATCGTGGCTATCGCCACCGCAAGCATCGTCACCACCGCGACTGGGACTGATCGCCGCTCGCGCGGCACGGTGCGCGAACCGCGCACCGGCGCGTAGACGGCGTCGGCTTCCGACGCGAGATTCGGCCCGGCGGCCTGCCGGGCCGCCATCGCCGGCCAGGCCGGCGAACATTTTCCGGCTTCACCAGCCGCGGCCGGATGCCCGATCGACGGGCCGGCCAGTTTCCCCTCCTCGCAGCATTTCCCCGTTTTCCGGCTACACCGCCTCTCGCGACGGAATGCGTCCGCGCAGCGTCGGCATCCTTGGCGTTCCGTTCGCCCCCCGTTCGACCCCCGTTCGACCCCCGTTCGACCCCCGTTCGATCCCCGTTCTGCCCCGTTGCCCCGTTCCGGTCCGACGACGGCTCATGATCGGTGCGGAGCGGCTCGCAGCCGTGCACGCTTCGGCGCACGCCAATCTGCGTAACCGGATGTATCGCGACCCGCGTGAGCGACCGGCGTGACCGCAGTTGCATACCCGCGCCTCCAGCGCCGCCGACGTGCGTTTGCACGGCCCCGCCCGTCAGGATTTCCCGGATAGCCAGACCGTCGCGCCGCGCTCCGTCACCGCGTATCGCGGGTGCCGGCAGGTAGTGGGAAATCGAATGGAATCCATCGCAACATTTAATTGGTCGATTGCGAACGACTTCGCTATCGTCGGCGATGCTCGCGTACGGCGTCGAACCGTGCCGCCGGCCGCGCCTCGCCGCATGAACGCGAGCGCCACGGCCCGGCCGCCGGCCCCACAAGCATGGGCCGCTGCGTCCGATGAACCGGACGAACCCGTCGCGAAGCCTGGCCGACCGAACGAAGGCGCATGCGCCTTCAAGCCACCCCGGCAACGATGTCCCGCCGCCGCATGCGTGCCCCACGCGCATGCGTGTCGCCCGATGCCGTTGGCGCCCGGGGCCGGACCAACCCATTGCCTGGATGCACTATGTCTAAGACAACGTATTACGCGCCGCACGGCGGCCACCCGCCGCAGACCGATCTGCTGACCGATCGCGCGATGTTCACCGAGGCGTACGCGGTGATCCCGAAGGGTGTGATGCGCGACATCGTCACGAGCTGGCTGCCGTTCTGGACGAACACGCGCCTGTGGGTGATCGCCCGCCCGCTGTCGGGGTTCGCGGAAACCTTCTCGCAGTACATCGTCGAAGTGAACCCGGGCGGCGGCAGCGACAAGCCCGAGCAGGACAAGAACGCCGAAGCCGTGCTGTTCGTCGTCGAAGGCGAAGCCGAGCTGACGCTGCAGGGCACGAAGCACGTGCTGAAGCCGGGCGGCTACGCGTTCATTCCGCCGGGCGCCGACTGGACGCTGCACAACGTCAGCGATGCCGCGGTGCGTTTCCACTGGGTGCGCAAGCATTACCAGGCCGTCGACGGCATTCCGCTGCCGGAAGCATTCGTGACCAACGAGCAGGACGTCGAACCGATCCCGATGCCGGGTACCAACGGCGCATGGGTGACGACGCGCTTCGTCGACATGAGCGACATGCGCCACGACATGCACGTGAACATCGTGACGTTCGAACCGGGCGGCGTGATTCCGTTCGCTGAAACGCACGTGATGGAGCACGGGCTGTACGTGCTCGAAGGCAAGGCCGTCTATCGCCTGAACCAGGACTGGGTCGAGGTCGAAGCGGGCGATTTCATGTGGCTGCGCGCGTTCTGCCCGCAGGCATGCTATTCGGGTGGCCCTGGCCGCTTCCGCTACCTGCTGTACAAAGACGTGAACCGTCACATGAACCTGACGCTGAATCCGGCGCGCTGAAGCGCCGCGCAAGTCGGACACGAAAGGCCGCCGGTGCAAGCCGGCGGTTTTTTTTCGGGCGCTTCGTGGGGCGGAACGTCGGCGGACAAGCTGTACGACAACCCGAATCCGGACCCGCACCGTGCGAAGGCGTCGCGCGCGATCTTCGAAGAGACATGAGGCCGCAAGCGCCAGGAGGCCTGAAATTGCGCCCGTTGGGGATACGGTAACCACTCGTATGCGGGTACGCGTCGCCCAACGCTGTCAGGGCACCAACGACCAGCGCATTGCCGCATACGCCGTTGGCGGAACGTCGGCGAACGGCTGCAATGGATCGGGAACCGGTCGCGACACATCGAGTCCGGCACGAGCGGCACGGTATGCGGATTCGTCGATCCGCCGTAATGGCAGTGTCACAACCGCATACGCTCAATACGAGGAGGGCGGCACCGCGAAACCGGATACCCTTGCCGACCGCGAAGTGGCTCATGAGACCGTGATGGCGAGTTCCTCCGCATACGCATTCAACTGGTCACCTACCCGCACCTTCAGTACATCGATGAACCGTTTGATTTTCGCGTCGACGAACTGACGGGACGAATACATCGCATACACGTTGCGCTGAGCGGTGTGGAATTGAGGCAGGACACGAACGAGCGATCCTTTTCGCAACTCGTCGATTGCCGAGAAGGCGGCGATCAGCCCGATTCCGGCGCCTTCCTGCAGCACAGTGGACATGGCATCCATGTCGTTGACACCGAAGTACGATCCCGTCGGACGATACACCGCGTCACCGGCCCTGCCTTGCAGATGCCACTCGTCGGGTGCGTAATCGACCGTGCTGAGGAGCACACACGTGTGATCGGCGAGATCTTCCACACATTCGGGAGCCGGATGCCGTGCCAGATAATCGGGCGATGCCGCCAGAACGCAATGGCTTGCACCGATCTTCTGGCTCACATACGCCGAGTCCGGCAGGGTGCGTGCAATCACGATCGCCACGTCGAGCTGCTCTTCCAGCAGATTCGGCATTCGCTGCGACAGCATGAGATCGACCGATACTTCCGGGTATGCGCTTCGATAGGCCAGCACGGCTTGCGAAACCAGTCGACGGCCCAATCCGGGAACCGCGTGCACGCGTAATACACCGCGCGGCTCCAGGAGCGCATCGCGGGCTTCCGCTTCTGCCCGCTCGATGTCCGACAGGATCGCAACGCTGCGCTCGTAAAAACGTCGCCCCGCATCGGTGACCACGAGCCGTCGCGTCGAGCGCTGCAGCAACCGCGTATTGAGATTGTCCTCGAGTACCGAGACCGCTCGGGAAATGTTGCCGACCGTCGTATCGAGGTGGTTTGCGACAGCCGTGAAACTGCCCATCTCGACCACTTTCGCAAACACCGACATGGTGTGAACCTTGTCCATTACGCACCCTGGCTTTGAATTTTTCGTCGAATCGCTGCGTTTCGGCCCGCGCGAGCCTGTGATCATAGAGCGCGCGCCTGTTCCATGCAGTCAGCGCGCAACCGCGTGTCGTTTTTGCGCATCCTTTCAATGTGCCTTCATGCCGGCGGGGGATTTTCTCTCCCGAGACAAGATTCATTCTTTCCGGCCCCTCTAAGTTGCCGCCGGCTTCACCCCTAGACTGGGTCCCGAAGTCAGGCAGTCAGAACACGGACGTTTGAAACCCGAGCTCGGCCCGACACGGCGTGGCGCGGTTCCCCTATCCGGCTCGCGGCGAACACATATTGAATCGTATTCCTAACCATAGAAGGCAATACCATGGACATCAGTTACGACGCACTTCACCTTTTCATCAACGGCGAATGGATCGGCGCGAGCGAACGCGAAACGGCGCCGGTGATCAATCCCGCCACGCAAATCGAGATCGGGCGCGTGCCGCTGGCGACGGCAGCCGACCTGGATCGCGCCCTGCAGGTCGCCGCGCAGGCGTTCGACGTCTGGCGCAACACCGTACCGGCCGAACGCGCGCGCATTCTCAAGCGCGGGGCGGAGCTGATGCGCGAGCGCGCCGAGCATATCGCTACCGTCATGACGCTTGAGGAAGGCAAACCGCTGGCGGAAAGCCGCGACGAAGTCCTGCGTGCGTCCGACTATTTCGAATGGTTCGCCGAAGAGGCGCGTCGTATCGACGGCCGCGTGGTGCCGTCCAACCGCCCGGGTGTGCAACAGCTCGTGAAGAAACAGGCGATCGGGCCTGTCGCCGCCTTCACGCCGTGGAATTTTCCGGCGATTACCCCGGCGCGCAAGCTGTCCGCCGCACTCGCCGCCGGATGCAGCGTCATCATCAAACCCGGCGAGGAAAGCCCCGCAACGGCGCTCGCGCTGGCACGCGCACTGGATGACGCCGGTTTGCCGAAGGGCGTGCTTCAAGTCGTGTTCGGCGTGCCCGACGAGGTGTCGAAGCACCTGATCGCTTCCCCGGTCATCCGGAAGGTGACGTTCACGGGCTCGGTGCCGATCGGCCGTCTGCTGTCGGCGCGCGCAGCCGAAGGCGTCAAACCCATCACGCTGGAGCTGGGCGGCCACGGGCCCGTCCTCGTATTCAACGATGCGGATGTCGAGAAGGCCGCGGTCGAAGGCGCGGCGAATCGCTTTCGCGGGACGGGCCAGATCTGCATCTCGTCGACGCGCTTCCTGATCCAGCGCGAAGTCTACGACGCGTTCGTCGGGCACTTCGTGCGTGCCGCCAACGCGCTCAAGGTCGGGAACGGCATGGATGCGGGCACGCAGGTCGGGCCGCTGGCCAATCCGCGCCAGCTCGCCAAGATGGAGGAACTCATCGCCGATGCGGTGGAACGTGGCGCAACGGTTCTCGCCGGCGGAAAGCGCATCGAGGGCGAAGGGTACTTCTTCGAGCCCACGGTGCTGGCCGACGTACCGAAGGACGCGCGCGTGATGCACGAAGAGCCGTTCGGCCCGATCGCGGTGCTGATGCGCTTCGATGCGCTCGCCGATGGGCTCGCCGAAGCGAACCGGTTGCCGTACGGGCTCTCCGCCTACGCGTTCACGAGCAGTGCGCGCACGGCCATCGATGTGGCAGACGGTCTCGAAGCCGGCATGATCGGCATCAACCAGTACCGCATCGTCTCGACCGAACTCCCGTTTGGCGGCATGAAGGAAAGCGGCCATGGTTCGGAAGGCGGCGCCGAGGGCATCGAGTATTACCTGACACGCAAATTCATCAGCCAGGTTTAAAAGGAGCACCGACATGTCTCATGCAGATTTCAGCAGCCCGCGGGAAGCCGCACGCGCCTTTACGCCGACGCTCTCGGCATTCGTCGACGACACGCTCTATCCGCGCATCTGGAACGACCCGGCGCTGTCGCCGCGCGACCGCAGCCTCGTGACCGTCGCCGCGCTGATCGCGGGCGGCCATCTCGACGAGTTGCCGGCGCACCTGCGTCGTGCCGTGACGAACGGTGTCACGCGGGAAGAGCTGTCGGCGGCCATCACTCACCTCGCGTTCTATGCGGGGTTTCCCGCGGCGATCTCGGCATCCGCCGCGGCGCAGGCAACGCTTGGCGCGCAACCTCGGTCCGACGATGTTGCCGGCCATTCATCCGCGACGCAGGAAGGTGTGAAATGAAAGCCATCACATTCAGCGAATTCGGCGAGGCCGAGGTTCTCCAGCTCGCCGAGGTCCAGGCTCCCGAAGTTCGTCCCGACGATCTGCTGGTGCGCGTCCATGCCGCAGGCGTGAATCGCGCGGATCTTACGCATCGGCGAGGAGGATACGGCCGGCCGAACTTCGGCGACTCGACGATCATGGGGCTCGAAATCGCCGGCGAGGTGATCGAGACCGGACCTTCCGTTCAGGGTTACAAGGTCGGCGATCGTGTCATGGGCGTAGTGGGCGGCGGGGCCTATGCAGAACTGGCGCGCATCGACTGGAGAATGGCGATGCCCATTCCCGCAACGATCGACTACGTGCACGCGGCTGCGATACCGGAAGTCTTCGTCACTGCGCACGAAGCGTTGTTGCATCTTGGCCGGTTGCAGCATGGCGATTCGGTGCTGGTTCACGCGGCGGCGGGCGGAGTGGGTTCCGCAGCAGTCCAGCTGGCCTACGCAACCGGCGCGACGATATTCGCAACCGCCGAAGCTTCGAAGCTGGAACGGATCGTTCAACTGGGGGTGGACCATGCGATCGACTACAAGACGCAGGATTTTTCGGAAGTCGTCGCAAGCAGGACAGACAAACGCGGCGTCGATGTCGTTATCGACTTTGTGGGCGCGCCGTATTTTTCCCGGAATGTCGCGTCATTGGCAAACGGCGGCCGGCTGGTGCAGGTCGGCATACTCGGCGGCGGCGGTGATGTGAGCGTGGGCCTCGAGCAGATCCTGTACCGTCATCTGCAAATCATCGGCACGGTGATGAAGTCGCGCGACCAGCGCGAGAAACATGCGATGGTCCGGCGGTTTCGTGAACATTGGCTGGACCGCTTTGCGGGAGGGGCGGGCCTGGAACCGGTCGTCGACAGCGTGTTTCCTCTCGCCGATGCCGCGGCTGCCCATCGACGGATGGAGTCGGCCGTGAACGTCGGAAAGATCATCCTGACGATGAGCGAAAACGCGTGACGTGGCGTTTGCTCATGTCGGATGCCGGTGCATGAAGCTGTTGGGCAGGTGAGCGGAGCGAAGCGACCACCCGGCCGGATTGCGTGATCGACATTCGTCGCAACTCTTGCAACGGCCCTTCGTCGCCGCCAAGCGGTCGTTCGCAGGACGTGCGATGAAGTGGAAAGCCGCGGGCTAGTCGCGGCACATGCAAAGCTCGAACTCGTGTCCGTCGGGGCTGATCAATACAATGCTTTTCATGGACTCGATCTTCAATCCGTCCATCACGATGGAGGCTCCGTTTTCTGTTGCCCGCTTCACGAATTCGTGAAGTGCCTTTTCTTCGAACTCAAAGACAGGGACGGAGCCGCTACCTTTTATCTCGTCTCCGAAATCGTTTAACAAAAGGCCCAGTCTGTTTGTGCCGATCATGAATTCGGTCCACTTGCCGGACCGCTTGAGCGGTTCGTATCCAAGTAGCCGCTCCCAGAAAGAAGTGGACGTCTCCATATCACTCACCTTCAAATACACGGTCCGAAGTTTCATGACGTGTCCCGGAAATGGATGCGAATCGAATGTATCAGACGCCAAAATAATTGGCTCGCGGCAGCGTCGGCCTGGCTCATGCAGTGATTGACGCTTGAGCATGATGCGCCGGGCGTGACCGTCCATCAGCGGGCGTACGTTACAGGCCCCGTTTTCATGGTCGGTGCGTACCGCTACAGACCGAGCGCGATTGCCGCGAGTTGCGCAACCTGCAACCGCGTGTCGGGCGGCAGGTCGTCCTCCATCAGCCACACGGCCGACAGGCCCGCCCACGCCAGAATCCACTGCAGCAGCCGACGGCGATCGAGTCGCGCGGCATCGGCCACGCACACGACGCGTTGCGTGAAGCGCGCCGGATCGGCCGCGATCTCGTGCGCGGGATTGCAGAACAGGTTCGCATAGTCGAACGCACGATCGCCGCGCAGCCCTTTCGGGTCGATCGCGAGCCAGCCGCGATCGCCGAAATGAAGAATGTTGTCGTGATGGATATCGCCGTGCAGGACGACTTCATCGACGGGCGGCCCGGCCAGCAGCTCGCGCGCGATCGTTGCCGAGCAATGCAGCACGTCGTTGCCGATGTCGTCCGACAGCAGCGAACGGAACCAGTCGCGCAGCGGCACGACCGAAACCGGCTCCCGCGCGCGATGCGCGTGCAGCCGGGCGACGACGCCGCATGCGATGCGCATCGTGTCGTCGTCGTGACCCGATGCGGACAATTGGGCCAGCGACGGCGCGGGCTGCGCGCGCTCGAGCAGGATCGCGTCGCTGTCGTGCTGCCACACCTGCGCCGCGCCGTGCCCGTTCCACCACGTCATCAGCGCGTTGCCGCGCCGCTCTTCGTCGCAGGCGGCGACCTTCAGCATCGCGGGCCGCGCCTGCCAGAGAACGGGCAACAGGCCGCCGCTCGCGGTCAGGATCGGGCCGCCGTCGGGTACGAGGCCCCACAGGCCGAGGTATCGATCGAACATCACACGATGCTACAGGCGAAACGGATCGCGCGCAGCGCGGTTCTCCCGGCCGCGCTCGACGTGCCCGCATGTTCGACGTGAGCGGCCCGACACACTTTCCTAAATAAAATTTAGCCAGCCAAACTTTGGCTAAAGAATGTTCCGGTTTCGCGCGATCCCTTCGACAATGCGCGCCTTTCGTGACCGGTCGGTGCATATCGCGCGCCGGCCGTCGCAGCATCGAAGAAGGAGCCCGACATGACCGACCACACCGCATCCCCTCCGCCGCCGCCCGTGCCGCCGCCGCGCCGCCGTCGCGCATGGCGCACGCTCGCGGGCGCGCTGCTGGGCCTGACGCTCGCGTGCGCGGGCATCGGCGCATGGACGATCAATCGCATCTGGACGCAGCTGCCGTCCGTCGAGCACCTCGCCGTCTATCGTCCCGCGCTGCCGCTGCGGATCTTCTCGCGCGACGGCGACCTGCTCGCCGAATACGGCGTCGAGCGGCGCGAGTTCGTACCGCTCGAACGCATCCCGCCGCTGATGCGGCACGCGCTGCTCGCGGCCGAGGACGCGAAGTTCTATCAGCACGGCGCGGTGGATGTCGGCGGCCTCGCGCGCGCGACGTTCGCGAACGTCGTGACGGGGCAGCCGGGGCAGGGCGGCAGCACGATCACGATGCAGGTCGCGCGCAACTTCTACCTGACGCGCGACAAGGTGCTGAGCCGCAAGCTCGCCGAGATCCTGATGGCGGCCAAGCTCGAACGCGAATACAGCAAGGACAAGCTGCTCGAGCTGTACATGAACGAGATCTACCTGGGTGAGCGCGCATACGGTTTCGCGGCGGCGGCGAACGTGTATTTCGGCAAGCCGCTCGACGCGCTGAACGCGGGCGAGGCGGCCGTGCTCGCGGGGCTGCCGAAGGCGCCGTCCGCGTTCAACCCGGTCGTCAATCCGGCGCGCGCGACCGCGCGGCGCAACTACGTGCTCCGGCGGATGCATGCACTCGGCCAGCTCGACGACGCGACTTATCGCGCGGCCGTCGACGCGCCGATCGCGCTGGCGACCACGCCGCCGCCCGGGATCGTCGCCGCGCCGTACGTCGCCGAACGCGCGCGCCGGATGATGGTCGAGCGTTTTCACGACGACGCCTATACGCTCGGCCTCGACGTGACGACGACGATCTCGATGCGCGACCAGCGCGCGGCCGAAGCCGCGCTCCAGCGTCAGCTGAGCCGGCAGCCGGGCGCGAAGCGCGATGCGCGCAACGGGCTCGAAGGCGCGCTCGTGTCGCTCGATGCGGCCACCGGCGACATGCTCGCGCTCGTCGGCGGCGCGGATTTCAATCGCAACGTGTTCGACCATGCGCTGCAGGCGTATCGCCAGCCGGGTTCGAGCTTCAAGCCGTTCGTCTATTCAGCCGCGCTGGAGAAGGGCTACTTCCCGGGTGTGCTCGTCGACGATACGCAGCGCACGCTCACCCGTGAGGAAACCGGCGCGCGGCCGTGGCGTCCGCGCAATTTCGGCAACCGCTACGAGGGTTTCATCCCGGTGCGGCGCGGGCTCGTGCGCTCGAAGAACCTGGTCGCGGTCAGCCTGATGCAGGCCACCGACGCGCGCTACGTACAGCAGCACGCGGTGCATTTCGGCTTCGACGCGCAGCGCAATCCGGCGTCGCTGCCGCTCGCGCTCGGCGCGGGCGCGGTGACGCCGCTCGAACTCGCGAGCGCGTACAGCGTGTTCGCGAACGGCGGGACGCGGATGGAGCCGCGCCTGATCCTGTCGGTGAAGCAGCGCCACGGCGGTGCGATGTACGAGGCCACGACGCCGGAAGGCGCGCGCGTCGTGTCGGCGCGTAACGCGTTCTTGATGGACAGCATGCTGCGCGACGTCGTGAAGGCCGGCACCGCGCGCGGCGCGCTCGCGCTGCGCCGCGACGACGCGGCCGGCAAGACGGGCACGTCGAACGGATCGAAGGATGTGTGGTTCGCCGGCTACTCGTCGGGCATCGTCGCGGTCGCGTGGCTCGGCTACGACACGCCGCGCCCGATGGGGCGCGCGACCGGCGCGACGCTGGCGCTGCCGGTCTGGCTCGACTACATGAAGACGGCCGTCGACGGACGCACGCCGGTCGATGCGACGCCGCCGCAGGACGTCGCGCTCGTCGACGGCGATTTCGTCTACGCCGAATACACGCGCGGCACGTGCACGGCCGACGTGCCGCCGTACATCCGCAGCCGCTTCGCCTGCGGCGGCGCGGCGGCACAGGACGCCTCCGATGCGCCGGCCGGCAGCGGCAAACCCGACGAGCCGATGCCCGCGGCCGTCGACGCGGCCGAGCGCGAACGCGTGCTCGACCTGTTCCGTACCGACGACTGACGCGCACCATGCATACGCTTTATCTGATTGCGATCGTCGCGGAAGCGATGTCGGGTGCGCTGATGGGCATGCGGCGCGGGATGGACCGCTTCGGGCTCGCGCTCGTCGGCGCGGTGACGGCGCTCGGCGGCGGCACCGTGCGCGACGTGCTGCTCGGCCACTATCCGCTCGGCTGGATCGCGCATCCCGAGTACCTGGTGATCACGCTCGCCGCGGCAACCGTCGCATCGTGGGCCGCCCGGCATGTCGCGCGAATGAAGGCGCTGTTCGTCACCGTCGACGCGATCGGCCTCGCCGCGTTCACGATCATCGGCTGCGACATCGGCGCGTCGACCGGCGCCGCGCCGATCATCGTCGTGCTGGCCGGCGCGATCACCGGTGTGTGCGGCGGGATGCTGCGTGACCTGCTGTGCAACGAGATGCCGCTGATCCTGCGCGAGGAGCTGTACGCGAGCGTCGCATTCGTGACGGGCGCGTTGTACGTCGGGATGCAGCATCTCGACGTCGATGCGGGCGCGGCGACCGTGGTCGCGCTGGCGGCCGGTTTTTCGATGCGGATGCTGGCCGTGCGGCTCGGATGGAAGATGCGGACCTTCGGCGCGGCCGACGTCGGGCATTGACGCGCGGCGGCGAGGCGGCGCGGCGGCGTTCAGTCCGGCTGCATCACCTGGAAGACATTGCCTTCCGGATCGATGCCGTCGAGCAGCCGGTACGGGAATCCGTCGAAGCGCTTGACGTCGCGCACGGTGACGCCGTCGCGCGCGAGACGGTCGCGATGCGCGCCGATGTCGGCGTCGATCCGGAAGACGAGCTTCACGTTGTTCGTCGCCGGGTTCGCATTCGACGGCGCGGCCGCGTGGCGGAACGCCGGGCCCGCCAGATGCAGGGCGAGTTCGATCGCGCCCGCGTCGAGCACCGCCCATTCACCGTCGATTTCCTCGATGACAGGCAGATCGAAATGGCGTTGATAGAACGCCTTCAGCAGCGTGACGTCCTGGACGTACAGGATGATGCGGGTCATCGGAAGCGGCATGGGGGCTCCTCGAAGGGGATGCGCGAAGTGCGAATGAGATTGCCTGAAAGCCGGGCGTGCCGATCGAAGGCCGGGAGACAACCGGGAAGCGGCCGCCCGGCATGCGCCCGCGGCGTCATGCCGGGACCATGACCGGCGGCGCACCGTCGCCGGTTTCCACCATCTTCACGGAAAACCCGTAGCACTGCGCGATATGCGCGGGCGTCATCACGTCGCGCGGCGTGCCGTGCGCGACGATCGTGCCGTCGGCGAGCATCGCGATCGTATCCGCGTGCCGCGCGGCGAGGTTCGGATCGTGGACGATCGCGAGCACGCCGAGCCGCCATTCGCGCGCGACCGAGCGCACGGTGTCGAGCAGCCGGTGCTGGTGCGCGAGGTCGAGCGCGGCGGTCGGTTCGTCGAGCAGCAGGTAGCGCGGGCCGCTCTCCGTTGCGTCGTCGTCCGGCCATAGCTGCGCGAGCACGCGCGCGAACTGCACGCGCGCGAGTTCGCCGCCCGACAGCGTCGTGACGTCGCGGCCGACGAGCGCGTCGGCGCCCGCGCGTTCGAGCGCGCGCCACGCGATGTCGCGATCGTGGTGCGACGTCGCGCCGCTGCGCCGCGCATGCGGATAGCGGCCGAGCAGCACGATTTCGTCGACGCTGAACGGAAAGGCCGGTTGCGCGGCCTGCGGCAGCACCGCGCGCAGGCACGCGAGGCGCGGCGCGTCGATGCGCGCGAGCGGTTCGCCGTTCAGCGTGATGTCGCCGGTCACGCGCACGCCGTTCGGCGCGACGCTGCCGGTCAGTTCGCCGGCGAAGGTCTTCAGCAGCGTGCTCTTGCCCGCGCCGTTGCGGCCGAGCAGCGCGGTCACGCGGCCCGGTTCGATCGACAGCGACAGGTCGCGGAGGATGGCGTTGTGGCGGCGCGCGACGTCGAGATGGTGAGCGGTCAGCATGGTCGTCGTGAAGAAAGGGTTACCCGCCGAGCGCGCCGCGGCTTTTCCACAGCAGCGCGAGAAAGAACGGTGCGCCGAGCAGCGCGGTCAGCACGCCGAGCGGAATTTCGGCCGGCGCCGCGACCGTGCGCGCGGCGAGATCGGCGGCGAGCGTCAGCAACGCGCCGAGCAGCGCGGCGCCGGGCAGCACGACGCGCTGGTCGGGGCCGCACGCGAGGCGCACGCAATGCGGCGCGACGAGCCCGATGAAGCCGATGATGCCGGCGCACGAGACCAACGCGCCGACCGCGAGCGCGACCGCGACGAGCACGCGCCGCTTCAGCCGCTGCACGGGCACGCCGAGGTGCAGCGCCTCGGTTTCGCCGAGCTGCAACGCGTTCAGCGCGTCGCGATCGCGTGCGAGCAGCACGCAGCCGATCGCGACGCACGGCGCGACGGCCGCCAGCGCGGACCATTGCGCGCCGCCGAGGCTGCCGAGGCTCCAGAAGGTCAGCGAGCGCAACTGCGCATCGTCGGCGACGAACGTGAGCAGCCCGATCGCCGCGCCGGCCAGCGCATTGATCGCGATGCCGGCGAGCAGCAGCAGCGGCAACGCGAGCCGGCCGCGCGACGCGGCGAGCCGGTAGACGAGCGCGGCGACCGCGAGTGCGCCCGCGAACGCGGCGACGGGCAACGCGGCGGCACTTGCGTGTGCGGCGAACAGCGCGGGGCCGAGCACGATCATCGTGGTCGCGCCGAGTGCCGCGCCGCTCGACACGCCGACGAGCCCCGGATCGGCGAGCGGGTTGCGGAACAGTGCCTGCATCGCGGCGCCGGCCGCGCCGAAGCCGCCGCCGACCAGCAGTGCGAGCGCGACGCGCGGCGCGCGGATGTCGAGCAGCACCGCGCGCGCCTGCTGCGCGGCGGCGTCGCCGGTCAGCGCGGCCCAGGCTTCCGTGAGCGGAATGCGGTATGCGCCGACACACAGCGCGACGACGGACATCACGCACACGAGAACGGCGAGCGCGGCCAGCGCGAACGGCGCGAAGCGGCGCGACGTGCCCATGCGCGCGGCGCCGGAGCGCGACGCGGGCGACGGTGCGGGGAAGGGCGAAGCATGAGCGGGCATCGGGGCGATCCGGAATCAGGCGAGTGCATCCGACAGCCGTCGGTGCAGGGTCGTGACGGCGAGCGGCAGGCGTGGGCCGAAGCCGAGCAGGAACAGGGCATCCAGCGACACGACGCGTTGCGCGCGGCCGGCCGGCGTCGCGCCGAAGCCGGGCGCGGCGAGCAGCGCCGCGCGCCCGCCGACTGCCGCGAGCCCTTCGTCGGAAATCAGCACGACGTCGGGCGCGGCGGCGGCGAGCGCCTCGGTCGTCAGCGGCTTGTAGTGATCGAAACCCTGCATCGCGTTGCGTGCGCCCGCGTAGCGGATCATCGCGTCGGCGGCCGTGCGCTGGCCGGCGACGAGCGCCTGGTTGCCGGTATGGTTCAGCACGAACAGCACGCGCGGCGGCTGCGCGCCGCCGGGCGCGCGGGCAGCGACCGCATCACGCGCGGCTTGCCAGTCGCGGTCGAAACGTTGCAGCAGCGCGGTGCCCGCGTCGCGCACGTCGAGCGCCTGCGCGACGCCCGTGATCTTCGCGCGGACCGATTCGACGTCGTGCCGTTCGTCGAACGTCGTCACCGCGACGCCGGCGCCTTTCACCTGCGCGATCGCGGTGGGCGGGCCGGCTTCCGCCGACGCGAGCACGAGATCGGGCCGCAGCGACAGCAGCCCCTCGGCCGACAGCGCGCGCTGGTAGCCGACTTTCGGCAAACGCTTCGCGGCATCGGGATACGTGCAGGTCGTGTCGGCGCCGACGAGCCGGTAGCGCGGCGTTTCGGCGCCGCCGAGCGCGAACGCGGTTTCCGCGAGTGCGCCGCCGATCACGACCACGCGCTTCGGCGCAGCCGGTGCAGCCTGGGCGAGCACGCTGCCGGGCAGTGCGCCGGCGAGCGCGCCGGCCGCCGCGCCCGCCAGCATGGCGCGGCGGCGCGGATCGAACGGTCGCGCGCTCACCGCGCGCCTCCGCGTGCCGCGGCCGGCAGCGTCGCGACGAGCGCGCGCCAGTCGTCGCGTTCGACCTTGCCGGGCTTGCGTTCGCCGAACAGCAGCGCGACGTGGTCGCCCTGCCGGTCGAACAGCTCGAGCGACGTGACGATGCCGTCGCTCGTCGGCTTCTTCACGACCCACGCGGCGGCGATCAGGTCCTCGCGCACGTGCAGGTTGAAGCCTGGGTCGAGCACGTTGATCCACGCGCCGACCTCGCGCACGTTCGCGACCGGGCCCGTATGAATCTGGATCATCCCCGCGTTGCCGACGAACACCATGATCGGCTGGCCGCTTTGGGCGGCCTGTTCGAGCACGTGGCGCAGCGCATGCGCGGTTTCGACCGGATACGCGTATTGCGGATCGGCGAGGCGCAGCGCCTGCATGCGGCTCACGCCGAAGCGCTGCGTGATGCCGAAGAACTGGTGCGTGTCGGTCATCGCGTCCCACGCGGCGCGAAAACCCGCGACGTCGATCTCGGTGTCGGCGCGTTCGGGCGTTTTTGGCGCGGCGGCCGCGACCTCGAGTCCCGGCTCCTGCGACGGCGTACGCCAACGCTCGACGAACGCGTCGTACGCGGCGTGGTCGCTGTGCGCGCGCAGGTAGACCTTGTGAATCGCATGCCCCTGCGCGTCGAAGAACTGCAGGCTCTTCAGCGGGCCGTGCGCGGTCTCGTCGCGCACCGCGAACGCCGACACCCAGTGACGATAGAAGATGCGCAGGTCGATATCGCCGAGCGCGAGGCCGACGGGCCCGTCATGGCTCATCTGCGCATATTCGCCGTCCTTCTCGTGGACGGCCGTGTCGTTGCGCGTGAGCGCCATCACGCGGCCGAGGCGCGGCATTTCCTCGAACATCGCCGGAAAGCGCGCGTCGAGCCGCACGACGTGCTCGCCGACGAACGCGGCGAGCGCCTCGCCTTCGCTGACGCCGAGCGCCTGCGCGACGTCGCGGTTGCGCAACTGGCGCTCGGTCTTGAGCTTGATGAACGCGTCGCGCAGCGCGGCGGCCGCGCGGGCCGGCGTGGCGGATTGACCGGGAAGGGCGGATTGCATCATGTCGGACTCCTTCGAGTAACGGTTGGGGTGGGCGCGCGGGCAACGCGCATCAGAAATCCACTTTCATGCTGACGGCGACCGTGCGGCCGGGCGACGAATATGCGTCGAGCACCTGCGAATCGGCCGCGATGCCGCGCACGTCCGACCAGTTCCAGTACTTGCGGTCGAACAGGTTGCGAATGCCGATCGTCGCGCTCACGTGCTTGTTGAAGCGATAGCCGCCGCGCAGGTCGACGACGAACGACGACGGCGGCGTGAAGCACGCCTTGTTCGAACAGTCGGACTTGTCGACGTCCTTGTCGCGTTTGGCGGCCTGGAACAGCAGGTCGGTCTGCACGAACCAGCGTTCGGTCGGCTCGTACCGCACGCCGAACACGGCCGAGAACGGGTTCACGGTATTGAGCGGCTGGCTCGCCGCGCCGTCGTTCTGCGTCGAGCCCTTCGTGAACGCCATCGCCGTCTTCAGCGTGATGCCGTTCGGCATCACCCATTCGGCGCGGCCTTCGAGGCCGTGGATGCGCGCGTCGGCGAAGTTCACGTACTGGAACACGAACGGGTCGACCGGCCGGCCGCTGCCGGCGAGCGTCGTACGCGAGATGAAGTTGCGGTAGCGGCCGGTGAAGGCGGCCGCGCTGTAGCGCACGACGCCGTAGCCGGTGCCGGCCTTGCCGCGCAGGCCGGCTTCGAACGTGTCGCTGGTTTCGGGCTTCAGGTTCGGATTGCCGATCGACGTGTAGCCGTACACCGGGTTCGAGAAGCTGCTGTTCACCTGGTCGGGCGTCGGCGCGCGGAAGCCGTGCGCGTACTGCACGTACGGAATGACCGCTGGAGTGATTTCGTAGAGCACGGCGACGCGCGGCGACAGCTCGTTGGCGCTCGTCGACACGGCCTTGCCGGTGAACAGCGGATCGTTTTCGGTCGGGCTCAGCCGGTACGTGTCGAAGCGCAGGCCCGGCGTGACGAGCAGGCGGCCGTAGCCGATCTGGTCCTGCACGAACGCGCCGAACAGCGTGTAGTCGGTGTCGGGAAACGCCTTGTTCGGGAACGCTTCGCCGACGCCCGGCACCGTGCCGTCGCGCAGGTTCGTCACGCGCGACAGGCTGCCGTCGACGCCGTACAACAGCTTGTGCGCGAGCGGGCCGGTCGAAAAGCCGCTTTCGGCGAACGCGGCGCCGCCGAACGTGCGTTCCTTGTACTGGTTGTCGCGCGAACGCGAGGGTAGCCTGCCGCGCGTCTCGAACGCGTACTGGTCCTGCTTCGCGTCCTGGTAGTAGAACTGCACGTGCGCGGTCTGGAACCAGCGGAACGCGTCGTCGCGAAAGTCGTAGTCGACGCTGAAGCGGTTGCGCTCGAGCCGGTCGTGGGTCGTGAGGCCGAGCGTGGCCGGCGCATTGATCGCCGACAGCACGTCGGTGCTCACGCGCCGCTGCACCGTTTCGGCGGTGAACTTGATCGTGTCGCGTGTGGTGGGCGTCAGCACGAGCTTGCCGAGCAGCGATTCCGAATACACGTCCTGCGGATTCGACGTCGTGCGCAGCGTGCTCGCCGAATTGTTGTCGCCGCGCGTGTCGACCTCGTGGCCGCGCCGGCCGTCGGCGATGATCATCCCCTGGATGCGATCGTTGCCGCCCGCGGCCGATACGGTCGCGCCGATGCTGCGGTCGGTCGAGTCGTAGCTCGGCCGGAACGAGAAGTAGTAAGGCTTGTGGTAGATCGACAGCAGGTCGCGCGGGTCCTTCGTGATGAAGTTCACCGCGCCGGTCAGGCCGTCGCTGCCGTACAGCGCCGACGCCGGCCCGCGCAGGATCTCGATGCGCTTGAGCGTGTCGAGATCGGCGTAGTCGCCGCGGCCCGCTTCGAGCGGACCGAACGAGAACGCGTTCGGCAGGCGGATGCCGTCTTCCATCAGCAGCACGCGATTGCCTTCGAGGCCGCGGATGTTGATGCTCGAATCGCCGTCGCGGCCGCCGCCGAGCGCGGCGCTGCCGGGCCGGTACGCGGTGCGGCGCACCGTGATGCCCGGCTCGTAGCGCAGCGCGTCCTTGATATTGGTGGCCTGTTGCTCTTCGAGATCCTCGTCGGTGATCACCGACACGGACGCCGCCGTGCGGCTCGCCGCGGTGGCGGTGCGGGTGGCCGTGACGGTGACGGGATCGAGCAGCGCCGCCTCGCCGCGCGCGGATGCGGCGGTCAGGACGGCGGAAGGCGGGGGGGCGCCTTGCGGCGACGAATCGGCGTGAGCCGGGGCGGCGGACAGGCCGAACGCGCCGAACAGCGCGGCACAGATCGGCCGCCGCGCCAGCGTATAGCAATGCACAGGTGGTCTCCCATTGACGATAACAAGCCCGAAGGCTGGCTGGGTGACGCGTTCACCTGGCTGGCCCGTTTGCGCGCGGCAAGCGGCAAACGGCGATTTGAAAGGCAACTGACAACTTTACCAGTGTAAATGAGAATCATTATCAATTCAAGGACGCAAAACGGCTCGTGCGAGTGAGCACTCGCCGGCGCGGCTCGGGCGAGCCGTGGGGAAGGTCTTCGAGAAACTCAGGCCAGCGCTTCGATGCGGATCAGCAGGTTGCGCGCATGCGCGATGAACGCGTCGTGCGTGGCGCGATCGCCATGGCTCTCGATCCCGGCCTGTTCGGCGAACGCGATCTGTTCGGTGTAGAGCTCGACGAGCGCACGGCGCGTGTCGGGGGGAAGCGCACGGATCATCGACACGATCAGCAGTTCCTGCGCGCGAAGCATGCCGGACAGCGATTGAGCGTTCATGCTGGCCTCCTCGGACGATGCGGCGGGGAGCCGCTCCTTCCATACTAGGCGGTCGGCGTCCGCCGTGGAGGCGAGGTGCGTGCGGGGCGGCGGGCGGTATGCGATGCGACGCGCACGCCGCGCGAGCCGATATTCGCCGCGAGTATGTGCGGCCCGCGCGAACCGGCGCGGGCCGCATGCGAAGGAAAATCAGCCGGCCGCGGTGGCGGACTGCGCATCGCGCACGATTTGCGCGACGCGTTCGACGAATTCGGCGTCGACGCTCGACAGCGCTTCGCGCTTGCCGTCGGGCATCTCGACCATCAGCCGGTACGTGATGTCCTGCGTGGCCCACGCGAGATAGCCGACGACGACGAGCATCACGCCGACCACCAGCGCGGCGCTCGATGCGCCGATGCCGCCGGCGACGGCGATGGCCGCGCCGATCAGCGAGATCAGCGACGGCACGAGACGGTTCTTCGGAATCTTGACGACGTCGACGTGGCGGATGTCACGCAGCGAGAATACCTGCCCGGCGGCCGACAGGCCGTTGCGCGTGACCATGACGCCACGTTCGTTGAATGCGTTTTCCATCGTGTGTTGCGTGGACGAAAACGCGCAGCGTAGCAGGTTTCGTTGCCGCGTCAAACGAGACCGACTGCCGCACGATGCGTGCGGCGTGGCCGACAGACGGGAAGCGGGGGAGCGAAAATGCGTTCAGAACTGCAGTCGGCCGTCGCCGTAGAGCCGGCCGGGCACGTGCGACGCGACGACCTCGGCGATCTCTTCGTCGGTCGATTCGGCCGGCACGATCTGGCGCCGCGCGGGGGCGTCGAGATGCATCGTCCATTCGACGAGGCGATACGGGCGGCCCCAGGGGCGCTGCATTTCAACCGAGACGCGGCAGCTCTGGACCGGCAGCGAGTGTTGGCACGTCAGAATCGCGTGCAGATGGCTGAAAACGGTATCTTCGATCATCATGGCCTCCGATCCTGTCTTGTGGGCAATCGATGGCGGCGCCGTCGGCGTTTAAAAAAAAAGCCGCCGATGCTCAGGCGGCCAACAGGGGGGGTGAGAGCATCCTCTCAGCCCAGAATTAAGCGAAACTTAAAAGCCTATAAAAAAGCGCCCCGCGTGGAGCGGGGCGCTTCTTGCCGTCGTGATCCGCGCGTGACGCGGACAGTTAAGCGGATGCTTTAGAACTTGTGGCGGATACCGATACGTGCGGCGATCTGGTTCTTCGAACCCGTACCCGACGTATTGAAGTAGCTCGTGCTCGAACCGATCTGCGCTTGCACGCCCTTGCCCGAAGCCTGCTGGTACACGACCAGACCGTACACGTCCGTACGCTTGCTGAGTGCGTAGTCGGCGATACCGTTGACCTGGTTCCAGTGCCACGAGTTGCCGTTCTGCGTCGCGTTCGTGTACGTGTAGCCGAGGCCGCCCGACAGTGCCGGCGTGAAGGCGTACTTCGCGCCTGCTTCATACGCGTTGTAGAACGTGCCGCCCGCGCCCGACACGGTCGAGAACTGCGTACGCGTCCACAGCAGCCATGCCGTTGCCGGGCCCCAGACGTAGCGGCCACCCACGCCGTACGTGCGCAGGTCGCGGACGTTGCCGGTGCTCAGGTTCGCGATCGTCGTCGAGAAGCCGGGCGTCGACTGGCTCGGGTAACGGATGTCCGTGTACGCCGCGCCGACCGAGACCGGGCCGTTCGCGTAGTTCAGGCCGAAGCTGTATGCGCGCGACGAGCCCGCGGTCGTCGTCGTGCCCGTCGTCGTGGCCGGTGCGCCTGCGAAGTCGGTCGAGTTCGAGAAGCCGTACAACGCGCCGAACGTGAAGCCCGAGTAGTTCGCGCTCTGGAACTTCACGGCGTTGTTGATGCGGCTCGACGTGAGCTGGTCGATGTCGTTCACGTGGTACGCGTAGTTACCCGCGACCGTGTTGCCGCCCGTCGAGTAGTTCGAACCGAGGATGTCGGTCGAGAACGAGTACTGGCGGCCGAACGTGACCGTGCCGTATTGCGACTGGCTCAGGCCGACATAGGCTTGACGGCCGAAGATCGCGCCACCCTGGCCGATCGTGCCGTTGCCGCTGTTGAAGCCGTTTTCGAGCACGAAGATTGCCTTCAGGCCGCCACCGAGGTCTTCGGTGCCGCGCAGGCCCCAACGGCTGCCCTGGGCCACGCCGTCGTCGTACTTGAACAGCTTGCCGCTGCCGCCGTTCGCGGTCTTGCTGTGGTTCACGTAGCTGATACCGGCATCGATGACGCCATACAGGGTCACGCTGCTTTGTGCGTGTGCCGCGCCAGCCGTTGCTGCGAGGATGGCGATGGTCAACAGTTTCTTGTTCAAAGGATTCTCCGAGCGAGTAAATTGCGTGTCCAGTTGCGGTTCCGGCGCTCTCTATGGGCGCTTTCACGGACCGGTCGCAACTTTATCGGCGGGCCACGTAATGAATGTGACAGGCTTTGTCATATGACGAATCTGTGGTGCCGAAGCGACACTGGATTCTGCCCGGTTGTACAGCAGGGAGTTATACCGATTCCGCCTGAGATTCGATCGGGATGCGGAATATGTACATGAAATAAGCTTGGTTGGTGCCGTTCCGGCCCCGTGCCACGATGCGCGCTTCAACAACGACACGGGACAAGAGGACACCATGCGACGTTCGATCCTGACCGGCCTCGGCGCGCTTGCCGCGGCGCTGGCCTTTGCCGCGCCCGGCGCGCACGCCGACTCCCAGACGCTGAAGATCGGCACGATGAGCGGCCCCGACGCGCAGATCTGGACCGAGGTGACGAAAGTCGCCGCACGCGAAGGCCTCGCGATCAAGGTCATCGAATTCAACGACTACGTGCAGCCGAACGCGGCGCTCGACGCGGGCGACCTCGATGCGAACGGTTTCCAGCACCAGCCGTTTCTCGACAGCCAGATCAAGCAGCGCGGCTACAGGATCGTCAACGTCGGGCTGACGTACACGGCGCCGATGGGCTTCTATTCGAAGAAGCTCAAGTCGCTCAAGGACTTGCCGGTGGGCGCGAAGGTCGGGATCCAGAACGATCCGTCGAACGGCAACCGCGCGCTGCTGCTGCTGCAGAAATACGGCGTGATCAAGCTGAAGGCGGGCGCCGGCACGAACGGCGTGAACGCGACACCGCTCGACGTCGCCGAGAATCCGAAGAAGATCAGGATCGTCGAGCTCGACGCCGCGCAGTTGCCGCGCGCGCTGCCCGACCTCGACGCCGCGTCGATCAACACCGACTACGCGGTGAAGGCCGGGCTCACGCCGGTGAAGGATGCGATCGCGATCGAGGATCTGCGCGGGCCGTATGCGAACCTGATCGCGGTGCGCGCGCAGGACAAGGACAAGCCGTGGGTGAAGAAGCTCGTCGCGGCCTATGAATCGGACGACGTGCGCAAGTTCATCGACCAGAAGTTCGGCGGTGCGATCGTGCCGGCGTTCTGAATCTCGGCCGTGGCCAGCCCGCGTCGCGGGCATCGCGCCAGACCGAAAAGCAAATCGCCCGCGCAAGCGGGCGATTTCGTTGGCGCGCCGTGCTGCGGCGCGCGGGCCGGCCGCTACTCAGGCGGCGCAGGGGTTCAGGGGCTCAGGCCGACAGCAGCGATCCGGTGCGGATCGGCGTCGCGCCGGCGATCCGCGCGACTTCCATCCCGGCGGTCGCGAAGCGCACGATCTGGCGCGCGTACAGCACGCCCGACACGCTGCTCTTCAGCGTGATCACGCGATCGGTCAGCGGATCGACGATGTCGGCCACGTCCTGGCCGGCCTCGATCCACGCGCCGACCGGCGTGCGGAACACGATCACGCCCGACACCGGTGCGACGAGCGGATCGGTGCCCGCGAGCGGCGTGGCCGGATGCGCGAGCGGCGGCAGCGGCGCCGGCGTGCCGTCGATGACGCCGCGCTCGGTCAGGTATTCTACGATCGCTTGCGCGTCCTTCTCCGCGAGTTCGTACGACACGTCGCGCTCGCTGCGCAGTTCGACCGTGACGGAGATCGCGCCGTTCGGGATCGGGAAGCGATCGCCGAAGCGGTTGCGCAGATCCGACCAGCAGAAGCTGTGGATCTCGTCGAACGGATTGCCGACCGAATTCAACGCGAGCAGCGACGCCTGCGCGTCCAGATAGCGCGACAGCGGCTCGACGTCTTCCCACAGATCGGGGTTCGTATACAGGTGCATCACCGCGTCGCTGTCGCAATGCAGGTCGAGCACGATGTCGGCGTCGAACGACAGCTTCTGCAGCGCGAGGCGCTGCGATTCGAGCTCGGTGCGCGGCTTCTGTTCGTCCAGCGCCTCGCGCATCGCGGCGCGTACCGCGGCGAGGTTGCGCTGCGCGTCGTTCGTCAGGCGGCCTTCGATGCGCGGCAGCACGAGCGCCGCGAGATCGTAGAAATTGCGGTTGAAGTTCTGCATCGAGCCGAGCTCGAAGCGGCCGAGGTGATCGCCGAACACATGCTGCGACAGGCCGATCGGGTTCGGCACCGGGACGATGATCACCTCGCCGCGCAGCTTGCCGGCCGTCTCGAGCGCGGCGATCTTGCGGCGCAGCAGCGCGGCGACCAGCATGCCGGGCAGTTCGTCCGCGTGCAGCGACGACTGGATGTAGACCTTCTTCTGGCCGCGCGGGCCGTAGTGGAAGCTCGTGATCTGGCGTTCGGTGCCGACGGCGGGGGAAATCAGCGGATGGGTCTGCGTTTGCATGATGAGGGGAGGGCGGCGCAGCCGCGAGTGATCCGGTATGCGTGGAAGATCGATTGTACGTTGCCTTGCGCGAACCTATCAAACCGCGCGCCGGGCAAGTCGATTTCCTTTACGAATCATCGGGTTGTTGCGTAAAAAATAACGGTGCCGCGGCCCGTCGTGCATGCGTGCCTCGCAGTCTTTCGTCGCGCGCGGGCAAAAAAAACGGGCTCCTTGCGGAGCCCGTCTGCGCGGATGCGAAGCGCGCGTTGCGCGGTGTTACTTGCCGTACACGTCGAAATCGAAGTACTTCTTCGCGATCTTGTCGTACGTGCCGTCCTTGCGCATGCCGGCGATCGCGCCGTCGATCTTCGCCTTCAGGTCGGTGTCTTCCTTGCGCAGGCCGATGCCGGCGCCGTTGCCGAGCGTCTTCGGATCGTCGATGTCCTTGCCGGCGAAATCGAAGCTCGCGCCGCGCGGCGTCTTCAGGAAGCCGATTTCAGCCTGCACCGCGTCCTGCAGCGCGCCGTCCAGACGGCCGGAGATCAGGTCGGCGTAGACCTGGTCCTGGTTCTGGTAAGGCACGACGTTCACGCCCTTCGGGGCCCAGTACGTCTTCGCGTAGGTTTCCTGGATCGTGCCCTGCTCGACGCCGACCGACTTGCCCTTCAGCGATTCGGCCGTCGGCATCAGGCCGGCACCCTTCTTCGCGACGAGGCGCGTCGGCGTGTTGAACAGCTTCGACGAGAACGCGATCTGTTCCTGGCGCGCCGGCGTCATCGACATCGACGACAGGACGCCGTCGAACTTGCGTGCCTTCAGCGCCGGGATCATCCCGTCGAAGTCGTTTTCGATCCACACGCACTTCGCGTTCATGCGGCGGCAGATTTCGTTGCCGAGGTCGACGTCGAACCCGACCACCTTGCCGTCAGCGCCTTTCGATTCGAAAGGCGGGTAGCTTGCGTCGACGCCGAACCGCACGGTCGTCCAGTCCTTCGCATACGCGCTGCCGGCCGATACGGCGAGCAGGGCAACGGTCACAGCCGCAAGAATCTTTTTCACCAGGTGACTCCTCGTTTTGTTCGATGGGTGCGCGGTTGTGCCGCGCCGTAAGCCTTCGGCCTGCCGCGGCTTCGCGTCAGGCTGTCCGTTTCGCCCACCCGATGCGGGCGCGCGACGTGCGCAAGATTATCAAGACAAAATACCGGCAGGGCGCCTAGGACAAGCCCCGATACCGGGCCCGGCGGCGGCGCGTTGCGTGCGCCGCCGTTTCAGACACAGGAACGATTCAGCCGAGCGTTTCGTTGACCGCACGCTGCAGGCACGTGACGAATTGCGTGACGGCGGGCGTGGGCAGCAGGTCGCGCCGCGCGATGATCGACAGGTCGAAGCGCGGCATGCGCTCGTCGAGTTCGGCCGTGCGGATGCCGAGCGGCGCGACCGTCGCGGCGAGCGGGCGCGTGAAGCAGCCGATCACGTCCGAGCGCGCGACGAGCCCGAGCGTCACCGCGAACGACATCGGCGAGCGCAAGAGCCGCTTCGGCAGCGGCAGCCCGTGCGCCTGGAACATCCCGATCATCACGCTGTGCGGAAACTGCTCGGCGCCGACGGTGACGATCCATTCGGCATCGAGCAATTCCTCTAACCGGCGCGCGTGGGCGAGCGGGTGGCCTTCGCGCATCACGACGGTGAATTCGGTGGACAGCAGCGGCAACTGCGTGAAATCGCGATCGAGCGCGGGCACGTGGTGCATCGCAGCGATGTCGAGCGTGCCGTTGCGCAACTGCGCGAGCGCGTCGGGCACCGTCACTTCCTCGAGATGCAGGCTCACGTCCGGCATCGACCGGCGGAATGCCGTCACCGCGCGCGGCAGCGCCGTCAGCGCGATCGACGGCATCGTGCCGACCGCGACCCGGCCGGACATCTCGCCCTTCACCTGTTCGACGGCTTCGACCGTGCGGCGGATATCGCCGAGCAGTTGCTCGGCGCGCGGCAGCAGCGCATGGCCGCATGCGGTCAGCTCGACGCCGCGGACGCTGCGCGCGAGCAGTTCCGCGTTGAGCGCCGTTTCGAGCTCGCGGATCGTATGCGTGATCGCGGGCTGCGTGACGCCGAGTTCGCGCGCCGCGGCGCGCAGGCTCCTGTGATGTGCGGCGGAGACGAACGCCTGGAGCTGCGCGATGTTCAGGGGATTGCGGATGCGGGTCATCGATCGGGTCCGGTTGGCGCGAAAGGGGGCGGCGGCTTGATGCTTCAGGTAGTGATCCTGACGAACGTCACGCGCCGACGCGTGCGCGAAACATCTGGCGATAACGCTGCGGCGACGTGCCGACGATGCGCGCGAACCGCTCGCGAAACGCGGTGACCGAACCGAATCCCGCTTCCGTCGCGACATGCTCGATCGACAGCGCCGTCACCTCCAGCAACTGCTGCGCGTGCCTGACGCGTGCGGTCTGCAGCCATTGCCGCGGCGACGTGCCGGTCTGTTCCTGGAAGCGTCGCGTCAGCGTGCGCACGCTCGTCGACGCCTTGCGGGCCATCTCGTCGAGCGTGAGCGGCTTGCGCAGGTTCGCCTGGAGCCAGTCCATCAGGTCGTGCAGCCCGTCGCCGCCGGCCGGCCATTCCGGCGCGATGAACTGCGCCTGCCCGCCTTCGCGCACGCGCGGCGCCACCGCGCTGCGTGCGGCGTCGACGGCAACCGCCGCGCCGTAGTCGGCCTGGATCATGTGCAGGCACAGGTCGAGGCCGGCCGCCGCGCCGGCCGACGTCAGGATGCGCCCGTTGTCGACGAACAGCACGTTCGGATCGACGTCGACGTCCGGATAGCGGCGCGCGAGTTCGGCGGCCGCGAGCCAGTGCGTCGTCGCGCGCAGGCCGTCGAGCAACCCGGTTTCCGCGAGCACGAACGCGCCGCTGCAGATCGACGCGATCCGGCACCCGCGCCCGGCTGCCGCGCGCAACGCCGCGAGCACGCGGGGCGACGTGGGCGCGAGCGGCTCGGACGTGCCGGGGACCATGATCGTATCGGCGCCGGCCAGCGCGTCGAGACGAAACGGCGGGCGCAGCTCGAACAGGTCGCCGGTGACGCGCGGCTGCTCGCTGCACACGCGCACGTGGTAGGCCGGCGCGACGTCGGGCGACCGCACGCGCGCGAACGTGTCGCAGGCGACACCCAGGTCGAACGGGACGACATCGGGCAAGGCAAGAACGGCGACCGTGTGCATGGCGTTCGCGGCCGTGGCCAGAATCCGTTGAAAGATGTCATTCTAGCCAATGGCTCGAACCCGCACCACACGCGACAATCGCGGCGGATCAACCTGGGGCCCCGCCGATGAAACAAGACGATCGCAACGCGTTGCGAAACCTGCAGTACCTGTCGTTGCTGGAGGCGACCACACTCGTCGTGCTGGTGTGCGTCGCCGTGCCGCTCAAGCATCTGGCCGGTTATCCGGTCGCGGTATCGATCATGGGGCCGGTCCACGGCATCGCGTTCGCGATGTACGTGTGGGCGGTCGTCGGCACCGCATCGAGCGGGCTGTGGAGCAGGGGCGACGTCGCGCGGCTCGTGCTGTCGGCCGTCGTGCCGTTCGCGGGGCTGGCGAGTGCGGGATGGATCGCGCGCCGGAGGCACGCGCGATGATCTACCTGATGATGAAGACCGTGCACGTGGCGGCCGTCGTCACGTTCGTCGGCGGGCTGCTGATGCTGTCCGTCGGTGTCCGGATCGCGAACCTCGCCGTGCATCGCGCGGTGCGGCGCTGGGATCGCATGGTGACGGCGCCTGCACTCGCGATCGTCTGGATCACGGGGATCACGATCGCGCTGAGCGGTCACTGGTTCGGCGCGGCGTGGCTGTCGGTGAAGCTTGCGGTCGTCGTCGCGCTGTCGGCGCTGCACGGCATGCTGGCCGGCACGCTGCGGCGCATGGAGCGCGACGATCTCGTCGTCGTGCCGACACCGTGGCTCGGTCAGGCGGCGGGCGCGGTCGTGGCCGCGACGGCGATCGTCGTCGGGCTGGTCGTGATCAAGCCGTTCTGACGAGTGCCGTTTCGACGGCCGCCAGCGTACGGCGCCGGATCCAGCCGCTTCCCAGCCGGATCGCGAGCCAGTACGGCGTGAGCAGCCAGCGCGTGCGCTCGCTCGGGCAGTGGATGAACGTTTCCGTGCGCAGCATGTGCGCGCCCGATGCGAGCCCGACGACCTCGAAGCGGAGCACCAGCTTCGCATCGCGCGGGTCGTCGTGCCGCACGAAGGCCGTTGCGTCGGCGATCGTTCGAACGTCGGGCGTGGGACGCCAGAAGCGGCCGACGAGGCCGAGCGACAGCGATGTGTCGTCGCGGTGGAGCAGCGTGAACGAGTCGAAGCCGAAGCGCGCGTGTTCGGGGCGGGCCGGCCCGTTGCGGAGCGCGCCGGCGACGGCGGCCGGGAATTCGCGCACCATGAGCAGCGCGTCGATGACGGGATCGGCACGCATGTCGAGCGACGCGACGGCGTCGATGATGCGCGCGGGCGGCGCGTCGATCGGCTGCGATTCATGCACTTCATGGAACCCGAACGACGGGATGAACGGCGGCTTGCGCGCCGAGGTCCGGGTGCTCGATTCGGAGACGATGCCGAGCGCGTTCATCGCGGCTCCTGAAGGGGGCAAAGCGCGATCGTAGCACCGGGCGCGGATTTGCGTCGCGCCGTTGCCGCGACGCGCATCATGCTGCGCTGCACGCACAAAAAAAGCCTGGAAACTTGCGTTTCCAGGCCTGGAGACCATCAACGACGATGGTGGAGGAGACGATGTCGTCCCGATGCGCGCCGCCCTTCTGCAGGCAACGTCGCGCATGTTTCGCGGTCAGATCGCCCAGCCGCCGAGATAGAACGTGACGAGCACGGCCGCGATGAGCACGGTGCCGACGTTCAGCTTGCGGAATTCGCCGCTGGCGATGCGGCCGATCACGAGCGTCGAGAAGCCGAGCATGATGCCGGTCACGATGTTCGCGGTCAGCACGATGAACACAGCGCACACGAGGCCCGACATCGCGTCGACCATGTCGTCCATGTGCAGCTTGCTCACGCTGCCGAGCATCAGCAGGCCGACGTACATCAGCGCGGGTGCGGTGGCGTACGACGGCACGAGGCCCGCGAGCGGCGAGAAGAACATCACGACGAGGAACAGCAGGCCGACCACGGCGGCCGCGAGGCCCGTCTTCGCGCCGGCGGCCACGCCGACGCTCGACTCGATGTAGGCCGCCGCCGGCGCGCCGCCGAGGAAACCGGAGAAGATCGAGCTGATCGAATCGGCGGTCAGCGCGCGGCCGCCGTTGATGATGCGGCCGTTCTCGTCGAGCTGGCCGGCCTGGCCCGCGACCGCGCGGATCGTGCCGGTCGCGTCGAACACGGCGGTCATCACCAGCGCCAGCACGCTCGGCAGCACGGCCATCGACAGCGCGCCCTTGATGTCCATCGCGCCGATCAGCGATGCATGGCCCGGTGCGCTCAGCGACGGCAGCGCGAAGACGCCGTGGTACTTCACGGCGGGATCGAAGATCAGCCCGAAGATCGAGATCGCGATCACGACGAGCAGGATGCCGCCCGGCACGCGACGCTTCTCGAGGCCGAAGATCGCGGCGAGGCCGACGACGGACATGATCACCGGGAGGGCGGTGATCTGGCCGAGCGAGACCGGCAGGCCGGCGCCCGGGTTCTTGATCACGAGGCCGACGTCGTTCGACGCGATCAGCAGCAGGAACAGGCCGATGCCGATCCCGGTGCCGTGCGCGACGCCCGCGGGCAGGTTGCGCAGGATCCACGAGCGCACGCCGGTCACCGAGATGCCGGTGAACACGAGGCCCATCAGGAACACGGCGCCGAGCGCGACCGTCGGATGCAGCCCCTTGCCGAGCACGAGGCCGAACGCGGTGAACGCGGTCAGCGAGATCGCGCAGCCGATCGCGATCGGCAGCTTCGCCCACAGGCCCATCAGCAGCGAGCCGAACGCGGTCGTGAGGCAGACCGCGACGAACACCGCGCTCGTGTCGAAGCCGGCCTTGCCGAACATGCCGGGCACGACGAACACGGAATAGACCATCGCGAGGAAGGTGGTGACGCCGGCGACGATCTCGGTGCGTTGCGTGCTGCCGCGCGACGAAATGCCGAAGTACCGGTCGATGACTCCCTGGGTGCCAAAGTCAGATTCTGTCGCGCCGACGTCGACCGTCGGCTGCACCGGGGTATCACTCATGAGCTTGCTCCTTTATCAGCATGCTGAAACGGCCCGTAGCGAACCGTCGTCAGGGTGTCTCGTATCTAGTTGGGATTTGTCGGCAACGTCGTGGGGACGAATGACGCGTGATGCGTGTCGTTACGTGCGAATCGAAACGATCGCGAGGGTGTCGCGTCGGACGACGCGTGGTGTGGTCGACCCCGTCACGTGTGCTTTGCCGTAGCGAAGGTTAGGCGAGCGGCCCATGACGTCCCATCGGGGGAAGTGCATGCAGCGCATGTCGCAGCGCTTATATCGGCGTGCAACCGGGCTCCGTCGCGACGACACGCGTGTATACGCCTAGTTCGAATCCGTTAAGGCGACTATTTGAATGCGGGGTCGACAGGCAGGGCGGGAGCGGGTGAGGCATTGAATCTTGCGAATATCTTTCATCGAGGCGGTGCACGCGCATGAAAACGGCGGCGCGCGACGCGATGCGGTGCGCGGCCGTGTACAAGCGGCACCCGGATGATACCGGTGCCGCACGCGGCTTGCGCTCGCGCGTTCCGGCCCTCGTCGCTTCGGTCGCGCCGGTCGCTTGGGTCGCGTCAGTCGCGTGCGAGATGCGCGAGGTACGCGCAGAACATGTCGGCCATCGCGGTCGAATAGGCGTCGATTTCCGCCGGCGTGCGCGCGGTTTCGGAGAACGCCTTGCCGCCCGACGTGAGCGTCGTCATGATCAGCTCGCAGGCGAGCGCATGCGTGGTGTCGGGCACGCCGGGCAACGCTTCGCGCATGAACGCGTTGAAGACCCGGTTGCCTTCGGCTTTCACTTCATGCGCTTCGGGGGCATTGCGATAGAGCGGTGCGGCGTCGTCGAGCGCGATGCGCATGCTCGCCTCGTCGCATTCCGACTGGACGAACGCATGGACGGCCGTGCGCAGTCGCTCGGGCGGCGTCTTCTGCGTGTCCTGCAGTATTCGGCACAGCATGTCGGACGTCTGCCGCCATTCGTCGTGCTGCAGCCGGAACAGCACCGACGCCTTGTTCGGGAAGTACTGGTACAGCGAGCCGACGCTCACGCCGGCGCGCTCGGCGACGCGCGCCATCGTGAAGCGCTGCGCGCCTTCGGTCGCCAAAACCTGAACAGCAGCCTGGAGGACGTCTTCGACGAGACGGGTCGAGCGCGCCTGCCGAGGCAGCTTGCGCGTGGCAATCGGGGCGTTTCGGCGGTCGGTCATGGGTGGTTGGCCAATGCGAATAGTAAAACCTGAATAGTTCGTCATATTCTAGTCGGGCGCACTGACGCACTCAACCTGACACTGGAGATCCGCATGACCACCCTGATTCACGACCCGCTGGCGTCGCTGCTCGCGCGCCTGTTCGACGAAGCCGAGGCGGCGTCGCCCGCGACGAGCCCGGCCTTCGCCGACGTGTCGCGCGACGAGCAGGCGCGGCTGATGCGCAGCAAGACGGACTACACCGATCTGTATGCGCGCCTGAAGGACTATCCGCTTCCCGTGTCGCGCGAGACGGGCACGCTGCTGTACATGCTCGCGCGCAGCGGCGGCGCGCGGGCGATCGTCGAATTCGGCACGTCGTTCGGCATTTCGACGCTGCATCTCGCGGCCGCGCTGCGTGACAACGGCGGTGGCCGGCTGATCACGAGCGAGTTCGAACCGTCGAAGGTCGCGCGCGCGAGGGCGAACCTGACGGCGGCCGGGCTCGCCGATCTCGTGGAGATTCGCGAAGGCGATGCGCTGCGCACGCTGGCCGCCGATCTTCCGGATTCGGTCGACCTGTTGCTGCTCGACGGCGCGAAGGGGCTGTATCCGGAGATCCTGGCGCTGGTCGAACCTCACCTCGTGGCGGGGGCATTCGTCGTGGCCGACAACGCGGAATACAGCCCCGACTACCTCGCGTACGTGCGCGCGCCGGACAACGGCTATCTGTCGGTGCCGTTCGGCGGCGATGTCGAGTTGTCGATGCGGATACGCTGAACGGGCGTAACGCGGGTGTCGACGCTGTCACGCTTCCGCGCATGAAAGACAGGAAAACTGAATGAATGGTGACGTGGCGGCGTGACGGCAGGAAGCGGGACGATGCCCGGTGCCGGTGGCGCCGGGCGTTACCTCACCTCACTTCAGGAACACATAACGCGCGAAGTAAGGAAAGCGTCCGACCGCATGCTCGGTCGTGCACGTCGCGGCCGGCGGCGTGCCGCCCGCCGTGTCGAGCCGCTGCACGAAGCGCACGCCGGCAAGCGTGCCGGTTGCGGCCGGCGTGGCCGCGAGCAGCAGTTGCGGAACGCTGCCCGGGTGTGTGCCCGGCGCTTCCGCGAGCTTCTTGCCGGTGATGCGGCTGCCGTCGAGTGCCTCCCACGACGGGCCCGCGCCGTGCCGGACGACGAGGGTGCCGCCGGCATCGAACAGCAGTGCTTCGGGGTACTGGAATGCCCACGCGAGCCGGTGCCCGGCATCGTATTCGCATGCGTAGACCTGCATGCCGCTCGCGGTGGTCGACAGCACCGGCGTGGCCGGCTCGGGCGGCGCGAGGCCGGCGGCCTCGTCGGCATGCGCGGGCGCGGTGAACGCCGCGCAGGAAAGGCCGGCCGCAAGGGCCAGCAGCAGGTCGCGTGTCGGGGAACGGCTGGGCATGGCGGAGCGTCCTCTCAGGTCGGGTGACGGTCGTGTGGCGTCGATCTCGTCAACACTAGACGCCGATGGCGCAGGCCGCAACCCGGAAATGACAATCGCGGCGATAGCGGCCGCGATGGTCGGGGGGCGGAGGTGCGATCAGCGGATCGCAACCGGGTTGATGTTGACCTGCGTGGAGCCGACGTACAGCGGCTGGCCGCGCACGAACAGGAATTCCCACGCCTTGTCGCGCACCAGCGCGCGGCTGTCGATCCGCTCCAGGTTGTAGATGCCGCGCTTCGCGAGCATGTACTGGTCGATCGGGAATTCGTCCTGCGTGTGCGGACTCCTGTCGATCGTTACGCCGCGGCTTGCGCGAGCGTCGGGTAATCGGTCAGGCCCTGGGCGCCGCCGCCGAACAGCGTGTTGCGGTCGTGCGGCGCGAGCGCGGCGCCGGTGCGCAGGCGTTCGGGCAGGTCGGGGTTCGCGACGAACGGGCGGCCGAACGCGACGAGGTCGGCCCAGCCGGCGGCGATCGCTTCGCGTGCGCGCTCGGCGGTGTACGCGCCGGCGTAGATCAGCACGCCCGGGTACGCGGCGCGCAGCTGCTGCTTGAATGCGACCGGCATCAGCGGCGCGTCGTCCCAGTCGGCTTCCGCGATGTGCAGGTAGCCGACGCCGAGCTCGCCGAGCAGCTTCGCGGCGGCGAGGTAGGTCGTTTCCGGATCGTCGTCGGCGCAGCCGTTCAGCGTGGTCAGCGGCGCGAGGCGGATGCCGACGCGCGACGCGTCGCCGGTGCCTTCGATCAACGCCTGCGTGACTTCACGCAGGAAGCGCAGCCGGTTCTCCAGCGAGCCGCCGTATTGGTCGGTACGCGTGTTCGCGTTCGAATCGATGAACTGGTTGACGAGGTAGCCATTCGCGCCGTGCAGCTCGACGCCGTCGAAGCCGGCTTCGATCGCGTGGCGCGCGGCGGCGCGGTACTGGTCGACGATCTCGCGGATTTCGTCGACGGACAGCGCGCGCGGCTCGGATGCCTGCACGAAGCCCGGCGTGCTGCCGTCCTCGCCGGCGATGAACACGTTCACGCCCTTCGCCTGGAGCGGCGACGAGGATACGGGTTGCTGGCCGCCGAGCAGGCTCGTGTGGCTCAGCCGGCCGACGTGCCACAGCTGCGCGAAGATGCGGCCGTGCGCGGCATGCACGGCGTCCGTCACCTTGCGCCAGCCGGCGACCTGCGACGGCGTGTGAATGCCGGGCGTCCATGCATAGCCCTTGCCGAGCGGCGCGATGTAGGTGCCTTCGCTGACGATCAGGCCCGCACTCGCGCGCTGCGCGTAATACGCGGCCATCAGTTCGTTGGCTTCGTCGCCGGGCTGGCTGGCGCGCGAACGCGTCATCGGCGGCATCACGATGCGGTTCGGCAGCGTCAGTGCGCCGAATTGCAGCGGTTGGAAAAGCGGGTCCTGGGTCATGATGGAGTCCTGTCGGGGCCGCGGCCGGCTGGCCGCGGACGATTCGATTGAGAGAGCGGTGCGCTTAGTCCCACTTCGGCGCGAGGCCGGCCGGGTCGACTTCGCGGCCGTTGCGCTCCAGCGCGGCGATCTGCGCCATGTCTTCGTCGGTCAGGCGCAGCGTCTGCGCGAGCAGGTTGCTCGCGAGGTTCTCGCGCTTCGTCGACGACGGAATCACCGAGTAGCCGAGCTGCAGCGCCCACGCGAGTGCGACCTGTGCCGGCGTCGCGTCGTGACGCTGTGCGATCGCGCCGATCACCGGGTCGCCGAGCACCTTGCCGTACGCGAGCGTCATGTACGACGTCACGTGGATGCCTTCGGCGTTCAGGAACTCGACGAGCTTGCGGTTCTGCAGGTACGGGCTCAGTTCGATCTGGTTCGTCGCGATCGCATCCTTGCCGACGGCCGCGATCGCTTCCTTCGTCAGTTCGATGTTGAAGTTCGAGATGCCGATCCGGCGCGTGAGGCCCTTCGCCTTCGCGTCGGCCAGCGCGGTCATGAACGCCTCGATCGACACGCCGTTGCCCGGGGCCGGCCAGTGGATCAGCGTCAGGTCGACATAGTCGGTGCGCAGCTTGCGCAGGCTTTCCTCGAGGCTCGCGACCAGCTTTTCCGGTGCGTAGTTGTCGACCCAGATCTTCGTCGTGAGGAACAGGTCTTCGCGGCGCACGCCCGATGCGGCGATCGCTTCGCCGACTTCGGCTTCGTTGCCGTAGATCTGCGCGGTGTCGATTGCGCGGTAGCCCACTTCGAGGCCGTTACGCACCGAGTCGATGACCACCTGGCCTTGCAGGCGGAACGTACCGAGGCCGAATGCGGGAATGTTGCTCATCAAGTGCTCCTGAAAGGGGTGGAACGGTTGCGGTATGGAAGTCATTCTGGCGCTTGATACTGATGAGATAAACGCCTTTAGAGGTCAAAAATATTTGATTTAAATTCAAATATCGGTCGTGCGGCGGGCTCGCTCGAGGCCGTTGCCGGCCTTATGCGGCGCGCGTCTGCGCGTTTGCCTTCGTCTTCGCGTGGAATGCCGGCAGCACGTCCGACGCGATCTCGGCCATCGTCTCGTCGAGCGGGCGGCGGTTGCGACGGAAATGCAGGCCGATGTGCCGCACGCCCGCGTCGCGCATCGCCGCGAGTTCTTCCGTCAGCGCGATGCGTCCGGCGCGGGCGCCGAAGCGGTGCCGCTGCAGCGGCTCGTGCGGATCTTCCGCGAGGTCGAGGTGGATGAAGCTCACGTAGGGCTTGTCGCCGGCCACCGCGCGCCAGTTCGCGGCGCGCTGCGCGTGGTCGGCCGGCGTGCCCGGATACGCGAGGCAGCCGTCCATGTGTTCGCCGATCCACGCGGGCGTCTGCTGCGCGAGACCCGCGACGAGCAGCGGCACCGGCGAGCGCGCGGCCGGCAGCACCTCGAGGCCCGGCGGCAGGTGCCCGCGCGCGCCGTCGCGCAGCAGCGCGACCTGGTCGCGGAAATTCGCGCCGCGCGACGCGAAGTCGCGGCCGAACAGCGGATATTCGACCGGCCGGTCGCCGCTCGCGACGCCGAGCATCAGGCGGCCGCCGCTCAGTTCCTGGATCGTCGCGGCCGACTTCAGCGTCAGCAGCGGCTCGCGCAGCGGCAGCACGACGGCCGCCGTGCCGAGCAGGATGTCGTTCGTGATGCCGGCGAGGTAGCCGAGATACGAGAACGTTTCGAACACCTGCGCGGCGTCGCCGAACGACGGGTCGTACACCGGCACGTCGCGCACCCAGAGCGCGCGGAAGCCGAGCGTGTCGGCCAGCTGCGCAAGCTCCGCGTGGATCGCCAGGTCGGGCACGCCGGGGCGGCGGCCCTGTTGCTGGCGCTTCGCGTCGCCGGCCGGCGACCAGTCGTTGTCGAGCGGCAGTTCGATGCCGACGCTGAAGCCGCCGTCGGCGAGTTTCTCGAGTGAAGTGGACATGGTCGGGCTCCGTTCAGACCGCGCGCAGGCTGCCTGCGAGGCGGTAGAAATCGAGCGACGCCGCGGTGAAGAACGAGCGCGACGTGCCGGCGGCGAAATCGTCGACATGCACGACCGTCGCGCGGTCGGCTTCCTGCCACGAGATCGCGTAGGTGTCGCCGGCGACGTGCTGCCACGTGTATTCGACTTCACCCTTCGCGCCCGCGTACGGGCCTTCGGTGATCTCGTAGCGCATGTGGAGGCCGTCCTCGTCGTACGCGTTGAGCGCGGTGAGGCCGTCGTAACGGACTTCGAAAGTCTTGCCGGCGAACGGCGGACGTTGGGTCGATGCGTTCATGCTGGTTGGCTCCTGCAAAAAGTGACGTTCAATGAGCGAGTTCGACGGGTTCGGCCGTGCGTTCCGGCAGCCCGTGGCGGCGGTCGAGACGGCCGCTCAGCGCGGTGAGCGCGAACGCGCCGAGCGTGACGACGGCGGCGATCCACGGCGTGTGGCCGAGGCCGACGTTCGCGACGATCAGGCCGCCGAGCGACGAGCCGCCGGCCACGCCGAGGTTGAAGGCGGCGATGTTGAAGCCCGATGCGACGTCGGTGGCGTCCGGCGCGAAGTGGCGCGCCTGCTTGACGACGTACACCTGCAGCCCCGGCACGTTGCCGAACGCGACCGCGCCCCATGCGAGCATCGTCAGCACCGCGAGCCATTTCACGTGGATCGTGAAGGTCAGCGCGAGCAGCACGATCGCGAGCAGCAGGAAGATTCGCTTGAGCGCCTTCACGGGGCCGACGGCATCCGCGAGCTTGCCGCCCCACACGTTGCCGAACGCGACCGACACGCCGTAGCCGACGAGCACGAGGCTGACCTGCGACGGCGTGAAGCCGGCGATCTGTTCGAGCAGCGGCGCCATGTACGTGAATGCGATCAGCGAGCCGCCGTAGCCGACGGCCGTCATCGCATAGACGAGCAGCAGGCGCGGCTGGGCCAGCACGCGCAGCTGGCGGGCGAGCGGCGCCGGCGGCGTCTGCGGCAGCCCGCGCGGCACGAACGCCACCGCGCCGAGGAACGCGACGAGGCCGAACAGCGCGACGATCAGGAACGTCGCGCGCCAGCCGAAGTGCTGGCCGATGAAGGTGCCGAGCGGAATCCCGGCGACGAATGCGACGGTCATTCCGCTGAACATCGTCGCGATCGCGCTGGCGGCCTTGTCTTTCGGCACGAGCGTGGTCGCGATGATCGAGCCGACCGAGAAGAACACGCCGTGCGCGAGGCCGGTGAGCACGCGCGCGACGATCAGCGATTCGTAGCTCGGCGCCTGCCAGGCGACGAGGTTGCCGACGGTGAAGAGCGCCATCAGCCCGGCGAGCAGCGTCTTGCGCGGCACGCGGCCGGTGAGCGCGGTGAGCAGCGGCGCGCCGATGGCGACGCTCAGCGCATAGAGGCTGACGAGCAGGCCGGCCGACGGCAGGCTGACGCCGAGGTCGGCGCCGATCGTCGGGATCAGCCCGACGATCACGAACTCGGTCGTGCCGATGGCAAAGGCGCTGATGGTCAGCGCAAGCAGGGCGAGTGGCATGATGGGATCCAGGTTCCAGTAAGGATGGATCGCAGTGTGCCGACTTTACTTTTGCGGAAAAACTGGTCTATAAACCAAATTGTTTTGATTTCAGATCAACAATGAAGATCACGCTAGACGAACTCCAGGCCTTTGCCGCCGTGGTCGACACCGGTTCGATCACCGCGGCGGCCCAGCAGCTCGACCTCACCGTGTCGGCCACGAGCCGCACGCTCGCGCGGCTCGAGGAGAAGCTGAAGACCACCCTGCTGCGCCGGACCACGCGCCGGCTCGAACTGACGGAGGAAGGGCGCGCGTTCCTGCAGGACGCGCGCGCGATCATCGAATCGGTCGAGACGGCGGAAGAGCAGATGCTCGCGCGGCGCGAGATGCCGTCGGGGCGGCTGCGCGTCGATGCGGCGACGCCGTTCATGCTGCACGTGATCGTGCCGCTCGTGCGCGGCTATCGCGAACGCTTCCCGAAAGTCGAGCTGGAACTGAACAGCAACGAGGGCATCATCGACCTGCTGGAGCGGCGCACCGACGTCGCGATCCGGATCGGGCGGCTGAAGGATTCGACGCTGCACAGCCGGCGCATCGGCAACAGCCGGCTGCGCATCTTCGCGAGCCCTGCGTATCTCGAAGCGCACGGCCAGCCGCGCAAGGTCGAGGAGCTCGGCAAGCACACGCTGCTCGGCTTCACGCAGCCCGAATCGCTGAACGTGTGGCCGATCCTCGGTGCGGACGGCGAAGCGTGCCGCATCGAGCCGGACATCTGTTCGTCGAGCGGCGAGACGTTGCGGCAGCTCGCGCTGGAGGGCGCGGGTGTCGTCTGCCTGTCGGATTTCATGACCGCGCAGGATCGCGAGGCCGGGCGGCTCGTGCAGGTGCTCGCGCGCCAGACGCTCGAGGTCGAACAGCCGATCAACGCGGTGTATTACCGGAATACCGCGATTTCGTCGCGGATCGCGTCGTTCGTCGATTACATGATCGAGGTGCTGGGCGGCGGGAGCGGCGGCAGCGATGCGCCGGCGCGGCGCAAGGCGGCGTGGATGGGGACGGTCTAGCCGGGGACGGCAGCATCGTTGCCGCCGGGCGCCGTTCCCGCGCGGGACAGCTCGGCGGACTTCCTCCGGCCGAAGCGAACGGCGCGGAGGCGGGCGGCGCGCGGCGGGCGCGCCGATGTGATCCGGCATGCCGACGGCGCGTGCGCCGCCGACATGCCGTCGCGTGCTGCGCGTCCTACGCTTCCTCGGACCACGACATCCCGTCGCGCGCGAGCAGCGCCGACGAAGCCGCGGGCCCGAACGTGCCGGCCGTGTACAGGCGCGGCCGGTCGCCGAGCTGCTTCCAGCCGTCGAGGATCGGCTCGACCCACGACCAGGCGGCTTCGAGCTCGTCGCGGCGCATGAAGTGCGTGAGGCGGCCGCGGATCACGTCGATCAGCAGCCGTTCGTATGCTTCCGCGCGCCGCTCCGGAATCGCCTGCTGCAGGTCGAGGTTCAGGCTCACGGGCACCATGTTCATCCCGCTGCCCGGTTCCTTCGCGAGCATCTGCAGCTGGATCGACTCTTCCGGCTGAAGCTGGATCACGAGGCGGTTGCTGTAGTGGCGCGGGCCGGTCGGGATGATCGAGAACGGCATGTCCGCGAACTCGATCACGATTTCCGACTGGCGGCGCTGCAGCCGCTTGCCGGTGCGCAGGAAGAACGGCACGTTCGCCCAGCGCCAGTTGTTGATGTGCGCGCGCAGCGCGACGAAGGTTTCCGCGCGGCTGTCCGCCGGCACGTTGTCTTCCTCGAGATAGCCCTTGACCGGCTGGCCGTCCACCGCGCCGGCCGTGTATTGGCCGCGCACCGTGTCGCGTGCGACGTCCGACAGCGACATCGGGCGCAGCGAGCGCAGCACCTTCAGCTTCTCGTCGCGCACCGCATCCGGATCGAGCGACACCGGCGGCTCCATCGCGACGATGCACAGCAGTTGCAGCAGGTGGTTCTGCACCATGTCGCGCAGCGCACCGGTATGGTCGTAGAAGCCCGCGCGGCTGCCGACGCCGACCGTCTCCGCGACCGTGATCTGCACGCTGCGGATGTTCGGCGCCTGCCACAGCGGCCCGAAGATCGGGTTGCCGAAGCGCAGCACCATCAGGTTCTGCACGGTTTCCTTGCCGAGATAGTGGTCGATCCGGTAGATCTGCGATTCCTCGAAGTGCTTGCCGACCGCATTGTTGATCGCCTTCGCGGACGCGAGGTCGTGACCGAGCGGCTTTTCGAGGACGACGCGCGAGTGCCTGTCGACGAGATGCGCGGCCGACAGGTTGTCGCAGATCGTCGTGAACAGCTCCGGCGACGTCGACAGGTAGAACACGCGGATCGCATCGCCGCGCGCCGCTTCCGCGAGCCGCAGGTAGTCGTCCGGCGCGTTCACGTCGATCAGCACGTACTTGAACAGGTCGAGGAAACGGCTCCAGGCGGCGGGATCGAACGCCTTTTCGTCGATGAACGGGCGCGACTGCTCGTCCATGAACTTGCGATAGCCGTCGATGCCCCAGTCGCGGCGGCCGACCGCGATGATGCGCGTCTCCGGCGGCAGGTTGCAGTGCAGGTGCGCCATGTACAGCGCGGGCAACAGCTTGCGGGCGGCCAGGTCGCCGCCGCCGCCGAAGATGATCATGTCAACGGGCCGGTCGGCCGCGGTCTGGGTAGGCTGATTCGTCATGGGAGGTTCGCGTCTGAAACGGTGAGCGTGGAACGAACGTCGAAGGCGCCGGGCGCCGGTACGGCAAAACCCTAATAGTGCACGCATTTGATGGATCGCGTGTGTGTCCGTTTCCTGTCGCGCAGCTGGCGGGTGGGTTGCAGCCGGGTTGCAGGCGGTGCGGGCGTTGAAGGAGCCGGGCCGCTGCCGGAGCGGGCGAGCGGCATGGACGGTCGTCGGGGGGGCGGCTCGCCGGCAGGGTGTGGCGCCGCCGGCCTGCGAGCCGCGTCGCCTCGCTCGATCGGTACGGTGCCCGGCATGCGCATCCGGTACAGCGACGCGGCCTGGATCGCGAGCGCACAGACGATCGCGCGACCGTCGGCCGGAATCGGGGCAAGCCGCGTGAGCGTCGGGCTCAGCACATGAAAGAACGCTGCGAAGCTCGGCAGCCCGGTGGCCGTCCCGCCCGCGTGAGCGCACGACTGCCCGCCGAGCGCTCAGCGCCCCAGCGCGTAAAATTCCGCGTTCGGCCGCATGTTCGTCACGTTCGCGATGCGATTGGACATGCCGAAGAAGGCCGAGATCGCCGCGATGTCCCAGATGTCTTCTTCGACGAAGCCCTGCGACTTGAGCGTGTCGAAATCCGCTTCGCCGACCTGGTGCGCGGCCTGCGACACCTTCATCGCGAAGTCGAGCATCGCCTTCTGCCGGGCGGTGATGTCGGCCTTGCGATAGTTGGTGGCGACCTGGTCGGCGATCAGCGGATCCTTCGCGCGAATGCGCAGGATCGCACCGTGCGCGATCACGCAGTACTGGCACTGGTTCACGCTGCTGGTGGCCACGACGATCATTTCCCGTTCGGCCTTGCTCAGGTTGCCCGGCTTGTCCATCAGCGCGTCGTGGTAAGCCATGAACGCGCGAAACTCGTCCGGGCGATGCGCGAGGGTCAGGAAGACGTTCGGGATGAAGCCCGACTTTTCCTGGACGGCCGCGATGCGTTCGCGAATGTCCTCGGGCAGGTCTTCGAGCGCGGGCACGGGAAAGCGGCTGATGGGGGCGGTGCTTGCGGCGGTCATGAGGTCTCCTGGATAAGACGGCGCGGCCGCGCTCGATGCGCGGGCGGCCGTCCGAAAAATGAAGCGCCGGTGGTCGGCGGCGGCGTTACGCGTTGACGTCGACGACGATACGGCCGCGAACCTTGCCGGCGATCAACTCCCCGGCAAGCGGGATGACGTCGCCCAGGCCGACCTGGTGGCTGATCTCGCCCAGCTTCCCGACGTCGAGATCGGACGCGAGCCGGCGCCACGCCTCCAGGCGGTCGGCGCGCGGGCACATGACGCTGTCGATCCCGACGAGCGTGACGCCGCGCAGGATGAACGGCATGACGGTCGCGGGGAAATCCATGCCGGCGGCCAGGCCGCAGGCCGTCACGACGCCGCGGTACCGCGTGGTCGCACACACGTTGGCGAGCACATGGCTGCCCGCCACGTCGACCGCGCCGGCCCATCGTTCCTTGCCCAGCGGCTTGCCGGGCTCGCTGAATTGCGCCCGTTCCAGGATCTCCGCCGCGCCGAGCTGCCGCAGGTAGCCGGCATCGGCGGGGCGGCCGGTGACGGCGACGACGTGGTATCCCAGCCGCGCGAGGAGGGCCGTGGCGACGCTGCCTACCCCGCCTGCCGCGCCGGTCACCACGATCTCGCCGTCGTCCGGGCGCACGCCATGCCGCTCCAGTGCCATCACGCACAGCATCGCGGTGTAGCCCGCCGTGCCGATGGCCATCGCCTGTTGCGGCGAAAAGGCGGACGGCAGCGGCACCAGCCAGTCGCCATCGACGCGGGCTTTCTGCGCCAGGCCGCCCCAGTGCGTTTCGCCGACGCCCCAGCCGTTGAGCACGACCTGGTCGCCGGGGCGATAGTCCGGGTGCGTGCTGTCCTCGACTTCCCCGACCAGATCGATGCCGGGCACCATCGGGAACTTGCGGACCACCGGGCTCTTGCCGGTGATCGCCAGCCCATCCTTGTAGTTCAGCGTCGAGTAACCCACGCGTATCGTCACGTTGCCGGCCGGCAACTGCGCGTCGTCCAGCGTCTCGAGTCGCGCTTGCTGGCCGGTTTCATGCCTGTCGATCACGATGCCTTGAAACATGCGTCCTCCTTTCTAGACCGATCGTCTAGTTAATGGCAAAAAAATTCAGCGGCGGGGCAGCCCGTTGAAGAAGAACTGCGCGAACAGGGCCAGCGGCGTATCGCTGCGCTCCAGCTTCGCGCGCAGCACGGCGCCTTCCCAGCCGATCCAGAAGAATGCGGCGAGTTCGGCAGGGTCGGCCGAGCCGGCCAGTTCGCCGGCTTGCTGCGCGGCGGCCAGGCAATCGGCGAGGCGGCGTTGCCAGTCCTCGAACGTGGTGCGCAGGCGTGCGCGGAAGCTTTCGGGTAGCGCGCCCATTTCCTGCCCGAGGTTGCCGATCAGGCAGCCCCGGCCGTATTCGTAGCGGGCCATGCCGTCCCGGGCATCGTCGACGAACGCGCGCACGCGCTGCAACGGCGAGCGCGCCGCGTCGCTGAAATGGCGGTCCAGCTTGCGCGCGAAGAAGTCGGCATAACGGTCGATCAGTTCGAGGCCGAACGCTTCCTTGCTGTCGAAGTAGTGATAGAAGGAGCCCTTGGGCACCCCGGCGCGCCCGAGGATCTCGTCGAGCCCGGTGGCCGAAAACCCCTTCTCGGTGAGCACTTCCAGCCCGGTGCGCAACAGCATGTCCCGCGTGGCGACGAGGTCTTCATGCTGCTTCGGTGGCCTGCCGCGACGGCGAGGCGGATCAGTTCGAACGTCCATGCGCGAATAATAGACCGTTTGTCTCAAAAATCAACGGGCGCGTGTCGAGCGCATCCGATCAGGCACGGACTGCGAGCGACGCCCGCATTAACCCTGATTAACAAACCTTATCGCGGTGAAAAATTCCGCATCTTATTGAACCGATATCGGCTCGATATAGTGGCTCGCTTTCCCGCACGCACCGGTTGCGTGTGCAGACAAACAGCAGGAGCCCCTTGATGACCACCGATACCCGATTCACCGAAATCGAGGATCTGATGCCCGCCGCCGGCGGGTTGCGCGAGATCCGTCACCACATCCACCACCATCCCGAGCTTGCATACGAAGAGCACGACACGGCCGCGCTCGTCGCCGGGAAGCTCGAACAGTGGGGCTGGCAGGTGACGCGCGGGGTCGGCAGGACGGGCGTGGTCGGCACGCTGCGCGTGGGCGACGGCACGCGCAGCATCGGCATTCGCGCCGACATGGACGCGTTGCCGATCGTCGAGGCGACGGGGCTGCCCTATGCGAGCGGCACGCACGGCAAGATGCACGCATGCGGCCACGACGGCCACACGACGATGCTGCTCGGCGCCGCGCAGCATCTCGCGAAGACACGCAACTTCTCCGGCACCGTGCACCTGTATTTCCAGCCGGCGGAAGAGCACGGCGTCGACAGTGGCGCGAAGAAGATGATCGACGACGGCCTGTTCGAACGCTTCCCGTGCGACGCCGTGTTCGGCATGCACAACCATCCGGGCGCGGCACCCGGCGTGTTCCTCACGCGGCGCGGCCCGTTCATGTCGGCCGGCGACAAGGCGATCATCACGATCGAAGGCGTCGGCGGCCACGCGGCACGGCCGCACCTGACGGTCGACCCGGTCGTCGTCGCGGCGAGCATCGTGATGGCGCTGCAGACGATCGTCGCGCGCAACGTCGACCCCGCGCAGCCGGCGGTCGTCACGGTCGGCTCGATGCACGCGGGCACCGCGAACAACGTGATTCCGAACGGCGCGCGCCTCGAGCTCAGCGTGCGGTCGTTCAGCCCGGAAGTGCGCGCGCTGCTCAAGCGCCGCATCACCGAGCTGGCCGAAACGCAGGCCGCGAGCTACGGCGCGAGCGCGAACGTCGAGTACATCGAGGGCTATCCGGTCGTCGTCAATACGGATGCCGAAACGGATTTCGCCGCGCAGGTCGCACGCGAACTCGTCGGCGATGCGCACGTGGTCGAGCAGACCGACCTGCTGATGGGCAGCGAGGATTTCGCGTTCATGCTGCAGCAGCGGCCGGGCTCGTTCGTGCGGCTCGGCAACGGCGAAGGCGAGGACGGCTGCATGGTGCACAACCCGAAATACGACTTCAACGATCGCAACCTGCCGATCGGCGCGGCGTTCTGGACGCGCCTCGTCGAGCGTTACCTCGGACAGTAATCGCGGCGGCGGCGGGCGGCCGGCGCTTCCGGCCGCATTGACAGGAGAGGATAGCGATGCAGAAAGATCATCTCGCGCTGCACCCCGCGTCGGCGGAGGCCGCCGACACCGGCGCGCCGGGCGCGCCTGCCGTCACGCGGCGCGGCGCGATCGCCGCGGCCGTGATCGGCAACTGGCTGGAATTCTTCGATTTCACCGTGTACGGCTTCTTCGCGGTGCTGATCGGCAAGCTGTTCTTCCCGTCGAGCGACCCGACCACGTCGTTGCTGCTGTCGGTCGCGACGTTCGCCGCCGGCTTCTTCACGCGGCCGCTCGGCAGCGTCGTGCTCGGCGTCTACGCGGACCGCAAGGGGCGCAAGGCCGCGCTGAACCTGACGATCATGCTGATGGCGCTCGGCACCGGCCTGATCGCGATCGCGCCGACCTATGCGCAGGTGGGCGTCGCCGCGCCGCTGCTCGTCGTGTTCGCGCGCTTGCTGCAGGGTTTCTCGCAGGGCGGCGAATTCGGCGCGGCGACGTCGACGCTGCTCGAACAGGGCGGCACGTCGCGCCGTGGGTTCCGCGCGAGCTGGCAGCTCGCGACGCAGGGCGGCGCCGCGCTGATGGGTTCAGGGTTCGCGGCGTTGCTGTCCAACACGATGACGAAGGACGCGCTGGAAGGCTGGGGCTGGCGGCTGCCGTTTCTCGTCGGCGTGCTGATCGCGCCGGTCGGGATGTATCTGCGCCGCCGGCTCGCGGACGACGCGCCCGGAGACCGCCATCACGGCATCGAACGCGGCGTGCTGCGCGAGCTGTTCTCGAAGCACACACGCACGGTGTTGCTGCTGATGCTCACGGTGATGGGCGGCACGGTGTCGACCTACATCCTCACCTTCTACATGCCGACCTACGCGATCCATACGCTCGGCCTGCCGATGAAGCTGTCGATGTTCGTCGGCGTCGCGTCGGGCTGCGTGATGCTGGTCACATGCCCGCTGTTCGGCTGGCTGTCGGACCAGCTCGGCAGCCGCCGCCTGCCGATCTTCGTCGGCCGCGGCGTGCTGGTCGCGCTGCTGTTCCCGGCGTTCTGGCTGATGAACCATCATCCGACGCTGTCGGTGATCCTGCCGCTGACCGCGCTGATGCTGCTGTTCTATTCGCTCGGCTCGGCATCGGAAATGGCGCTGATGTGCGAGTCGCTGCCGCGCCACGTGCGTGCGACGGGCATCTCGATCGCGTATGCGCTCGCGGTGACGATCTTCGGCGGCACCGCGCAGCTGATCGCGACCTGGCTCGTGAAGACGACCGGCAGCAAGCTCGCGCCGGCCGGCTACGTGGCCGCGTGCGTGGTGCTGTCGCTGATCGCGGTCGCGATGCTGCGCGAGACGGCGCGGGATTCGATCGACTGACGCGCGGCACAGCAAGGCGGGCGGCGGGCTGCAGTACGCGCTTACCGCCCGCGCACCATCCTCAGGTACGACGCGAGCATCGTCGCGAGTTCCTGCGCGGCCGGCGTCAGCGGCACGGCCGCGCGCTGCAGCAGGCAGATGTCCTGCGATTCGGCCTGCTCGCGCACGGGCACCTTCGCGAGCGCGCCGGCGAACGGCCCGTGCCGCGTGATGGCTTCGGTTTCGAGCGCGAGGGAATCGGTCTGCGTGACGATCTGCAGCGTCTCGAACATCCCTTCGACGGTCGCGAGAATCCTCGGCGGCGGCTGGCCGTGCGCGTCGAAGTACGCGAGCAGCCGGTTCACGACCGGGTCGGCGCTCAGGTTCGGCGAGCGCGTCGACACCCACGCGTAGCCGGCCAGTTCGGCGAGCGATTTTGCGTGCATCGCCGGATGCCCGTGGCGGCACACGACCACCGGCGCTGAAGCACGCAGCGGCGTGACCGCGAGATCGGTCGTGTCGGTCTGCTTTGCGACGAGTGCGATCGCGAAATCCACCGCGCTTTCGCGCAGCCAGCCGATCATCATCCGCGACGTGCCGGTGCGCAGGTGCACGTCGACCTTGTCGAAGCGCGCGCGAAACGCGCTCAGCACGGGCGCGAACGCGTCGATCAGCGGTTCGGCCACGAGGCCGAGCGTGACGGTGCCTTCGTACGCGCCGCTCAACTGCCGGATCTCCCGCTCGACCTGCTCGCATTCGCCGAGGATCGAACCGGAGCGCGCGAGCAGCCGCTGGCCGACGGCCGTCGGCACGATCCCGCGATTGGTGCGCGTGAACAGCGTCGCGCCGAGCGTCGCCTCGAGGCTCTGCAACTGCTGCGTGACGCCGCTCTGCGCGAGATCGAGCGCGCGTGCGGCGGCGCGCAGGCTGCCGTGCTCGACGACGGCCTGGAAGATGCGGAGCTGGGAGAGCGTGAACGCCATGGGCACGCGCGGGGCCGGTGATCGGAAATACCGATCATGATAAGGCAGTCGATGGTTCCGGCGGCGGCCCGTGCCGCCTACGATCGCAGGCAGTCCGGCTGATGCCGTTTGCGTTCCTTCCTGTCCTCCGTCGACCATGAAACGTATCCTCGTCCCGCTCGTTTCCCTGTGCCTTGGCTGGGCTGCCACGTCTGCGTTTGCACTCGACGCGCACGTCGTGCGCCTCGGCATCGATCCGACCTATCCGCCGATGGATGCGAAAGCGCCCGACGGCAGCCTGAAGGGCTTCGACGTCGATCTCGGCAACGAGATCTGCCGCCGCGCGCAGTTGCGCTGCCAGTGGGTCGAGCTCGAATTCTCCGGGATGATTCCCGCGCTGCAGGCGCGCAAGATCGACGCGATCCTGTCGTCGATGGCGATCACCGACAAGCGCGAGAAGCAGATCCTGTTCTCGTCGAAGCTGTTCCGCTTCAAGTCGCGGCTCGTCGCGCGGCCCGGGAGCGGCCTCGGCAGCACGACCGCGTCGCTGGCCGGCAAGCGTGTCGGCGTGCAGTCGGGCACGCAGTTCGAATCGTGGGCGCTCGCGCACTGGGCGACGGCCGGCGTGAGCGTGGTGCCGTACAAGAGCCAGGACGACGTGTTCGCCGATCTCGTCAACGGCCGCCTCGACGCGGCGCTGCTCGGCACCGTGGAAGCCGACTACGGCTTCCTGCGCACGCCGAAGGGCAGCGGTTTCGCGTTCGTCGGCGCGCCGCTCGACATGGGCGATCGCGGCGTCGGCATCGGCATGCGGCAGTCGGATACGGCGCTCAAGGCGTCGATCGACGGCGCGATCGCGTCGATGCTGAAGGACGGCACGTACGACCGGATCGCGAAGAAGTATTTCGACTTCAACCCGTACGGCGACTGAACGCCGAGCCACCGCGCCGTTGCACCCGCGGCCCCGTTTTCATCCGTTCGAGACCCTCGATGCAGATTCGCACCACGCCACTCCTGTCGCCGTCGATCGGCACGCAGCGCACGCTGACGAGCTTTCATTTCGGGCCGGCCGGCACCGGCCGCAAGATCTACCTGCAGGCCGCGCTGCACGCGGACGAGACGCCCGCGATGCTCGCGGCGTTCGTGCTGAAGCGGCGTCTCGCGCAGCTCGACGCCGAAGGCCGGCTCGCGGCCGAGATCGTGCTCGTGCCGGTCGCGAACCCGGTCGGCCTCAATCATCATCTGCTCGGGCAGTTCATCGGCCGTTTCGATCTTGCGAGCGGCCGCAACTTCAATCGCGGTTTCCTGCCGCTCGCGGACATCGCCGCGCGTGCGCGCGACCGGCTCGGCGACGACGGCGAACGCAATCGCGCGATCGTGCGCGAATGTGTCGGCGCGGCGCTCGACGATATCGCACCACGTACGGAATTCGATGCGCTTCAGCTGGCGCTGCTGAAGCTGTCGTTCGATGCCGAGGTCGTGATCGACCTGCATTGCTCGCTCGAAGCGGTGATGCACGTGTACACGAGCGATACCGCGTGGCCGCAAATCGAGCCGCTTGCGCGCTATCTCGGCGCGCAGGTGTCGCTGCTCGCCGAGGATTCGGGCGGGCACGCGTTCGACGATGCGCATCATCTGCTGTGGTCGCAGTTGCGGCAGCACTTGCCGGCAGGCACGCCGATGGCGGCCGGCACCGTGGCCGTGACGGTCGAGTGCCGGGGGCAGCGCGACGTCACGTACGACCATGCGGAGCGCGATGCCGATGCGCTCGTCGCCTATCTCGTGTGGCGCGGCGCGGTACGCGGCGAACGCGTGCCGCTGCCGCCGCTCGCCGCGCCGGCCACGCCGCTCGCGGGCAGCGAGCAGTTCTACGCGCCGGTGAGCGGGATCCTCGTGCACCGCGCGGCGATCGGCGCGACGATCCGCGCCGGCGATCCGCTGTTCGACATCGTCGATCCGCTGACCGATGCGATCACGACGATCTCGAGCGGGACCGACGGCGTGTTCTACATGCGCCGCGCGATTCGTTTCGTCACGGCCGGCGCGCCGCTCGGCCGCGTGACGGGCGCCGTGCCGGTGCGCAAGGGGATGTTGCTCGGCGCGTGACGAGCGGCGCGCGTCGCGCGCGACGAACCCGACCTGTACTAAATCGGAAAGAAACTTCGGTTTCCTCAGATAATCGCTCGCCGCTCGATCCCGGCCTGCACCGGGGCGGCCGCCTGTAGGCGGCCGGCGGACGCAGGCCGCATCGTCAGCCGGGCCGTTCATGGCCCGCCGCGACGCACGGCAGCACGCTTGCCTGACTTGCCGCGCGCCGTTGTCCCGCCGTTGCGCCCGCCCGCGTCCGAAAACATCTTCATGTCACGAAGGATGCCGCGCAGCAGCGTATCGGCTGCCACCCCGAGCGTGCGTCCGGCCTTGACCAGCAGCCGCGCGTTGGCTGCCTCGAGCAGCGGATGGGCGACGGGAACGGCGACGAGTTCTCCCGCCCCCAGTTCCTGATAGGCCGCGAACGCGGCGAGCAGCGTGACGCCGTCGTTGCGCCTGACGAAGTGGCGCAGCACGGCCAGCGAGTTGGTGGTCAGCGTCGGGTGGAGCTGGATGTTCTCCGCATAGGCGAGCATCTGCACGGCCTGCCCGAGACCGAACGCCGGCGGCATCAGCGCGAGCGGATACCCGGCGAGTTCGTGTACCGCGACGGGCCGGCCCCGCGCGGCGAGCGGGTGCCCGGGATGCACGAGCGCCACCACCGGCTGCGGCGCGGTGGCGACGTACTCGATATCCGGATGCGCCGGGGGATTGTAGGCGAGGCCGATATGCGCGCGGCTCTCGGCGACTTCCTGCAGCAATGTGCTGACCGGAAGGATATCGACGGTGACGTCGAGCTTCGGATAGCGCGCGCAAAAGTCGGTGAGCACCTCGTCCATCAGGCAGTCGATATAACCTTCGCTGGTGGCGATGCGGATCTGGCCGTGTTGCAGGCCGTGCAGCGCCTGCAGGCGGTCTTCGAACAGTTCCTGCTGGGAGCGGCAGCCGCGCCAGTATTCGAGCAGGTGCGCCGCGGCTTCGGTCGGCCGGACGCCGCGCGGCTGGCGCTCGAACAGCGGCGCCCCGATTTCTTCCTCGAGCAGCCGGATCTGCCGCGTGATGACGGACGGCGACGTGTTGATGCTGTCGGCCGCGCCGCGGATCGAGCCGTGCGTCAGGACTTCATGGAAATAGCGCAGGCGGCGCTGGTTCAGTTCGCGCATGGTGTCGGTCCGTTTGCCGTTGAAGTGTTGCTCGTTGAGCAACGATAACTCGCTTAGGTTGCTATTGCGCTGCTTTTTCGGCTCCTCGACGATTCGAACGGAGTCGATCATCGATGCGGGATTCGAAGCAATACGCCCTAAAGGAGAGCGCATGTCCGCCATTCCATCCCCTCAAGACCCGGCCGCGCCCGACAGCCCGGCGCATCAGGCCCTGTACCGCAAGCTGAACTGGCGCCTGCTGCCTTTTCTGCTGCTCTGCTACACGTTCGCCTATCTCGATCGCGTGAATATCGGGTTCGCCAAGCTCTCGATGCAGAGCGACCTGGGCATCTCCGATGCGGTGTACGGGCTGGGCGCGGGCATCTTCTTTCTCGGCTACGTGCTGTTCGAGATTCCGAGCAACCTGCTGCTGCCGCGGATCGGCGCACGCAAGACCATCAGCCGGATCATGGTGCTGTGGGGCCTGACCTCGGCGGGCATGATGTTCGTCCACAACGAGACCACCTTCTACGGGATGCGCTTCCTGCTCGGCGTGTTCGAGGCCGGTTTCGCGCCGGGGATGATCTTTTACCTGACCTACTGGTATGGCCAGCGCCGCATGGCCGGCGTGATGGCGGTCGTGATGCTCGCGGGCCCGATCGGCGGCGCCTTCGGCTCGCCGCTGTCGGCGTGGCTGATGACCGGGCTGTCCGGTGCCCACGGCCTGGCCGGCTGGCAGTGGATGTTCATCGTCGAAGGCCTGCCGTGCGTGCTGCTCGGCGCGCTCGCACTCAAGGTCCTGTCCGACCGGCCGGCCGACGCAGCCTGGCTGACCGACGACGAGAAGCGGTTGCTCGCCACCGAGCTGCACGCACCCGGCGCCGGTCATCACTCGTTCGGACAGGTGTTGCGCGACCCGCGCGTGTACCTGCTGGCGTTCGCGTACTTCACGATCATCTGCGGAATCTACGCGGTGAGTTTCTGGCTGCCGTCGATCCTCAAGGCCGACGGCGTGACCGACACGATGCAGATCGGGCTGTACTCGATGATCCCGTACGTCTGCGCCGCGATCGCGATGATCGTCATCGGCCGCCGGTCGGACCGCCGCGGCGAACGCCGTTTCCACAGCGCCGTGCCGGCCCTGATCGGCGCGATCGCGCTGGCCGTGGCGACGACGGCCAACGGCAATCTCGTCGTCTCGCTGGTCGGCATGACGATTGCCACGTCGATGATCTGGGCCGCGTACACGGTGTTCTGGGCGATTCCGTCGCAATACCTGAAGGGCGACGCGGCCGCGGGCGGCATCGCGCTGATCAATACGATCGGCCTGATCGGCGGCTTCCTGAGCCCGACCATCATCGGCGCGATCCACTCGGCGACGGGCAGCATGGCAGCCGGCCTGCTGGTCATGGTCGCGCTGCTGGTCGCGGGCGCCGCGGTGCTCGTGGCGAACCGGCTGCCCGCGCCGCACGACGCGTTGGCGACGGCGTGATATCGCGGGCCCGCAAGCGCTCGCGACCTCCGTCGCGGCGTGGCGCGGCCCGTGCCTTGACTACCTATTTCCGGAGACACGTTTTTGAACACGCGGATCTTGATTGCCGGCTTTCAGCATGAAACCAATACGTTTGCGCCGTCGAAAGCCGCTTACGCAAACTTCGAGCGCGGCGAGGGCTTCCCGGCCATGGTGCGGGGCGACGACGTGCTTGCGCTGCGCGACGTCAACATTCCCGCGGGCGGATTCATCGTCGCGGCGGAGCGACGCGGCTGGACCCTGCTGCCGGTCATCTGGGCGGGCGCGAGCCCGTCGGCCCACGTGACCGAGGATGCGTTCGAGCGCATCGCCGGCGAAATCCTCGCGGCGGTTCGCAGCGGAGGCTACGACGCGGTGTACCTCGACCTGCACGGCGCGATGGTCGCCGAGCATACCGACGACGGCGAAGGCACGTTGCTGGAGCGCGTGCGCGCCGCGGTCGGCCCGGCCGTGCCGGTGGTCGCGTCGCTCGACCTGCATGCCAACGTCACCGCGAAGATGCTGCACGAGGCCGACGTGCTGGTCGCCTTCCGCACCTATCCGCATGTCGACATGGCCGAGACCGGCGAACGCGCGGCCGTGCTGCTCGAGCGCCTGCTCGTCTCGCGTGCGGCGGGCAGCCGCCCGCTGCATCGCGCGGTGCGGCGGCTGCCGTTCCTGATCCCGATCAACGGCATGTGCACGCTGCTCGAGCCTTCGCGCGGCATGTATGCGCAGCTCGCGGCGCTGGAAACCGGGGCCGTGGCGTCGCTGTCGTTCGCGCCGGGTTTTCCGGCGGCCGATTTTCCCGAATGCGGCCCGGTCATCTGGGGTTACGGCGACGACGCCGCGTCGGCCGAGGCCGCCGTTCAGGCACTCTACGACAGGATGCTGGCGGACGAGGCCGCGTGGCAGGTGCCGTTCCTGTCGCCCGATGCTGCCGTGCGCGAAGCGATGCGGCTTGCCGACGGGGCCGGCAAGCCGGTCGTCATCGCCGATACGCAGGACAACCCCGGCGCGGGCGGCGACTCGAATACGACGGGCATGCTGCGGGCATTGCTGCGCAATGGCGCGAGAGAGGCGGCGATCGGCCTGATCTGGGACCCCGCTGCCGCGGCGGCGGCTCATCGCGCCGGGGTCGGGGCGTTCGTCGAGCTGGCGCTCGGCGGCGTCTCCGGCGTGCCGGGCGACGAGCCGGTCCACGCGCGTTTCGAGGTCGTGAAGTTGTCCGACGGCGTATGCCGGTACGACGGCCCGATGATGAACGGCATGCGCGCGGATATCGGCCCCGTCGCCTGCCTGCGGATCGATGGTGTGCTGATCGTGGTGAGCAGCGGCAAGGCGCAGATGCTCGACCGCAATCTCTATCGCGTGGGCGGCGTCGAGCCGGAAGCGATGCGCATCCTCGTCAACAAGAGCTCGGTGCACTTTCGCGCCGATTTCCAGGGGATCGCCGAGGCGGTGCTCGTTGCCACGGCGCCGGGCCCGATGACGGCCGATCCGGCCGAGTTGCCCTGGACCCGGCTGGCCCCGGGCATCCGGATGAAGCCGATGGGCGACGCATTCGCCGGCAACGGCTGAGGCACGGCACGCCGCCGGCGCGCCGGTACGCCGGCGAGCGGGCGGCTGTCCTGGACTACGCCGTCGCGCCGGCCGACACCGGACGCCGCGCGGCGTGCGCGTACCCGCACGCGGATCGGCGCTCACCCGCGCCGCGCCACCAGCTCCGACACCGTCTGCGCGGCCTGCTGCAGCGGCTCGAGAAACTCCTTCACCATCTGCTTTGCGGTATGCCGCTGCGCGTTGCCGCTGATGTTCATCGCCGCGATGATCTGCCCGCGCCGGTTGCGAATCGGCGCGGACAGCGACATCAGGCCCACTTCGAGCTCCTGGTCGACCACGGCCCAGCCCTGCTGGCGCACCTGTGCGATCGCCGCCTTCAGTTCGCCGAGGTCGGTGATCGTGCGCGGCGTATGCGCGCGGATGCCGCTTTGCGCGAGCGTTTCGTCGAGCGCGGCGTCGTCGAGCGCGGACAGCAGCACGCGGCCCATCGACGTGCAGTACGCGGGCAGCCGACTGCCGATCGACAGGTTGATCGTCATGATCTTGCGGGTCGGCACGCGCAGCACGTAGACGATCTCGGTGCGGTCGAGCACGGCCGCCGAGCAGCTTTCGTGGATCTGCTCGGACAGTTGCTCCATCACGGGATCGGCGAGATTCCAGAACGGCATCGACGTGAGGTACGCGAAGCCGAGCTCGAGGATCTTCGGCGTGAGCCGGAACAGCCGGCCGTCGGCCTCGACGTAGCCGAGCGTCTGCAGCGTGAGCAGGATCCGGCGTGCGCCCGCGCGCGTGAGCCCGGTGGCCGAGGCGACCTCGGTGAGCGTCTGCTCCGGACGGGCCGCGTCGAACGCGCGGATCACCGCGAGGCCGCGTGCGAACGACTGTACGTAGGAGTCGCCGGGTTTCGTCTGAGTGTCTTCGGTAGTCATGAGCGCCTGGAATATCGTGCAGCCGAGAAGATAGCGCACGGGGCCCGACACGCCAACCGCACGGCGGGCCGGGCGCTTGACAGGTCGTCCCCGCACTCCCTATGATGCGTTGAACGTTCGATACACGATCTTATGTTCGTATATAGAACATTTAAGCGCATCCCGGCGGGCAATGCAAGGGGCGCGCCCTGTTCATTCCCCAGCCTGTCCTGGGAGCGGAGACACTGATGACCGAAGCTTTTCTGTGTGATGCGATCCGTACGCCGATCGGGCGTTACGGCGGTGCACTGTCCGGCGTGCGCGCCGACGATCTGGGCGCCGTGCCGCTCAAGGCGCTCGTGGAGCGCAACCGCGACGTCGACTGGACGGCGATCGACGACGTGATCTACGGCTGCGCGAACCAGGCCGGCGAGGACAACCGCAACGTCGCGCGCATGTCCGCGCTGCTCGCGGGGCTGCCGCAGGGCGTGCCGGGATCGACGATCAACCGCCTGTGCGGCTCCGGGATGGACGCGGTCGGCGTGGCCGCCCGTGCGATCAAGTCCGGCGAGGCCGCGCTGATGGTCGCGGGCGGCGTCGAGAGCATGACGCGCGCGCCGTTCGTGATGGGCAAGGCCGCGAGCGCATTCGCGCGCCAGGCCGACATCTACGACACGACGATCGGCTGGCGCTTCGTCAATCCGTTGATGAAACAGCTGTATGGCGTCGATTCGATGCCGGAGACGGCCGAGAACGTCGCGGTCGACTACAACGTCAGCCGCGCCGACCAGGACCTGTTCGCGCTGCGTAGCCAGCAGAAGGCCGCGCGTGCGCAGCAGGACGGCACGCTCGCCGAGGAAATCGTGTCGGTCACGATTCCGCAGAAGAAGGGCGATCCGGTGGTCGTGTCGCGCGACGAGCATCCGCGCGAAACGTCGCTCGAAACGCTTGCGAAGCTGAAGGGCGTCGTGCGTCCGGACGGCTCGGTGACGGCCGGTAACGCGTCGGGCGTCAACGACGGTGCCGCCGCGCTGCTGCTCGCGAACGAGGAAACCGCAAAGCGCTTCGGCCTGACGCCGCGCGCCCGCGTGCTGGGCATCGCGACGGCCGGCGTCGCGCCGCGCGTGATGGGCATCGGCCCCGCCCCTGCCACGCAGAAGCTGCTCGCCCGGCTCGGGATGACGATCGACCAGTTCGACGTGATCGAGCTGAACGAGGCGTTCGCATCGCAAGGTCTCGCGGTGCTGCGCATGCTCGGCGTTGCCGATGACGATCCGCGCGTGAACCCGAACGGCGGCGCGATCGCACTGGGCCATCCGCTCGGCGCATCGGGCGCGCGTCTCGTGACGACCGCGATGTACCAGCTGCATCGCACGAACGGCCGCTTCGCGCTGTGCACGATGTGCATCGGCGTCGGTCAGGGCATCGCGATCGCGATCGAACGCGTCTGACCCGCGTTTCATGTCTCGCGGCGAAGCGGCGGCTACGAGCCGCTTCGCCGCTCGACTGATTCGCCGCTTTGGAAACGATGCGCGGCACGAGGATGCTCGTGCCGCGCAACGTCGTTAACCGGCCTGCGACAGCTTCCCGAGACGCGCCTCGAGCGCGTCGATCTCGGTGTCCGCGAACACCTCGATCCCGTGCTCGCGCAGCAACGCCGCCGTGACACCGGCGCCCGCGTGCCGCCGGTTCCCGAAACTCCCGTCATGGATGAACGTGCTGCCGCACGACGGACTGCCGTCGGCCAGGATAGCGAAGCGGCAACCGTGCGCGCGCGCGAGGGCCAGCGCGGTTTGCGCGCCGGCGACGAACGGCGCTGTCACGTCCGTGCCGTTCACGTCGACGATGCGCGCGGCGCCCGACAGCACCTGCTGACCCGATGCGCCGCCGGCGATTTCGGCGGGCGGGCGCGGCACGCTGAAGCCGCCGGCCAGTTCGGGGCAGACGGGCACGAGACGCCCTTCGCGCTGCCACCGTTCGAGTGCCGCGTGCGCGGCGGTCTTGGCCGAGCCGTTGTAACGCACCGGATGGCCGACCACGCACATGCTGACGAGGATCTTCGGCATGGTTGGCGGCTGTGCTTCGTCCTGCAATTTTGCTCTCCGTGATTGCGCGATGGCCGATGGCAGCCGAGGCAAGGCGGGACATCCCGCGCTTCACCCGCGTGCCGGCGCGTCAGGCCGCGGGCCCTTCCAGATGAATGTCTTCCGGCTCGAGCGCGTAAAGCGCCGGGTCGGGCGATGCGCTGACCGTGAAGCCGAGCCGCAGGTAGAAGTCGATCGTGCGCTGCGACGGCGTCGCGGACACGTACAGGCGTGCGGCGCCCATCGCGCGCGCCTGCTCGCGGGCCGCGCGGTAGAGCTGCTCGCCGAGCCCGCAGCCGCGCCAGTCGCGGCTCACGTGCAGGAACTTCAATTGCAGCATGTCGCGATGCGGGCCGAGCGGCCGGCTGTCGACGACGACCGCCGCGACGAGCCGTTCGCCGTCGAACATGCCGAGGCACCAGCCGCCGCGATCGTGGCAGTCGATCAGGATCGGCGTGTAGTGGTCGGCTTCACCTTCCGGCCAGCCGCCGACGTCGTAGAACTCGGGAACGAGATGCAGCGCGCCGTCGCGCAGCACGTACAGGTGCTCGATGATCTCGCGCCGGTCGATGGTCCACACGAGCGGCATTTCGTCGCGCGTGAGCGGGCGTGCGGAAAGCGCGTCGCGTTCGGCGGCGGTGCGGCGCGTCATGCGGCCTCCCGATGCGCGGCGATCGCATACATCAGCGGCAGGCTCGGCATGTGACCGGGCGGCACCATCCGGCGGCCGTCCAGCTCGCGCATGCCGTCGAAGCCCTTCCAGCCGTTCGAATACGGATATTCGGTCAGGCGGTCGATGGTGAGCCCCGCCGACACGAGTGCATTCACGACCTCGCCGATGCCCCACATGAACTCGTAGCTCGGATGCGGGTTCGCGAAATCGACGACACCAGGATGGTCGTGCTGCGCGCCGAGCCCCGTGCCGGATACGGCGACGTAATCGCCGACGCCTGCCGGCTCCTCGGTCGCGTCGCTTTTGAAATAGTCATAGTGCGGCTTCCACTGTTCGTCGAAATACAGCGCGAACGGATGGAACTCGACCATCGCGAAACGGCCGCCCGGCGCGAGCAGCGCGGCGATCCCGCGCGCCCACGCGTTCAGGTCGGACAGCCAGCAGATCGCGCCATACGACGTGAACACGCGATCGAAGCGCTCGCCGCGCGCGGCGGCCTCGGGCATCCAGTCGAGCACGTCGGCGCGCTCGAAACGCGCGGGCAGGCCCGCGTCGGTCGACAGTTGCCGTGCGAACGCGATTGCTTCGTCGGAGATGTCGACGCCCGTCGCATCCGCGCCCTCGCGCACGAGGCTCAGCGTGTCCTGCCCCGCGTTGCACTGCAGGTGCAGGAGCCGCAGCCCGCCGACGTCGCCGAGCAGTTCGCGTTCTTCCGGATAGAGCGTCGAGCCGCCCGCGCGGAAAAACGCGGCCTGATCGCCTTTGTGGCTGTTATGCGCGACTGTCGCGGTATTCCAGGACAGCCGATTCAGCTCATGTAATGCCTTTTTCATCGAATTCGAATACCGGTTGAATGGAGCAGGATAAACGGAATCGTTTCGCCGCGCGCAACGGCCGAAGGCGTTGGTCTGCCGCGCGACGTCGTTGCGCAGCGTGGCGTGACATCTGGATGAACGCTCGCGGCGATTATTGCCGGATTATTTGATCGAAATCATGGCGGCGGGCGAATTGGATATTTTATGCGAGGAAAGGGTAAGGTTTTTCCCCAATATGCCGACAGTAAGATGAAGACCGTCGTTAAGCGATAAACCGTTTTTCGGCTACTGAGCGTGATTTCAGCGCGGCGCGGACGACAGATCCGCCTTTCGGAGCCTTGCATGCGCAATAACCAGCCCGTTACCCAACAGGAATTCGATTTTCCCGACGACGTCACGCTGATGTCGACGACCGATGCGGACAGCATCATCACCTACGCCAACACGACGTTCGCGCAGGTGAGCGGCTTCACGACCGAGGAACTCGTCGGCCAGCCGCACAACGTGGTGCGCCACCCGGACATGCCGCGCGAGGCATTTGCCGACATGTGGGCGACGCTCCAGCGCGGCGAGCCGTGGACCGCGCTCGTGAAGAACCGCCGCAAGAACGGCGATCATTACTGGGTGCGTGCGAACGCGATACCCGTGATGCGCAACGGCGAGCCGCAGGGCTACATGTCGGTGCGCACGAAGGCGCCGCACGACGAGAGCGCGGCCGCCGATGCACTGTATCGCGCGTTCCGCGACGGCAAGGCCGGTCAGCGCCGGTTCCACAAGGGGCTGGTGATCCGCACGGGGCTGCTGCGTATCGCGTCGCTGTCGCAGACGATGTCGGTGCGCGCGCGCGTGCATTCGGCGCTATGCGTGCTTGCGCCGGCGGTCGTCGGCGCGGGCTGGGCGTGCGGGCTCGCCGGTGGCGGGCTCGCGGCATTTGCCGGCGTGACGGTCGGCGTGGCGGCGGCGGCCGGCCTGTGGCTCGATGCGCAGATCGTGCGTCCGCTGAAGCGGCTGCACGACCAGGCGCTGAACGTCGCGACCGGCGAAAGCCGGCGCGGCGTGCGGATGAACCGCGTCGACGAGATCGGCATGACGCTGCGCACGATCAACCAGCTCGGGCTGATGTTCCGCTGGCTCGTCGACGACGTCAGCGAGCAGGTGCACAACGTGCAGCGCGCGAGCAACGAGATCGCGCAGGGCAACAACGACCTGAGCGCGCGCACCGAGCAGGCGGCGTCGAGCGTGCAGGAGACGGCTGCGTCGATGGCCGAGATGACGGCGACCGTCGACAGCAACGCGGAGACCGCGCTGCAGGCGAACCGGCTTGCGATGTCGGCGAGCGAAGCGGCCGGGCGCGGCGGGCAGGCGGTGGGCGAGGTCGTCGCGACGATGAGCGACATCACCGCCAGCTCGCGAAAGATCTCGGACATCATCGGCGTGATCGACGGCATCGCGTTCCAGACCAACATCCTTGCGCTGAACGCGGCCGTGGAAGCGGCCCGCGCCGGCGAACAGGGGCGCGGCTTCGCGGTGGTTGCCGGCGAGGTGCGGGCGCTCGCGCAGCGCAGCGCGAACGCGGCGAAGGAGATCAAGACGCTGATCGGCGCGAGCGTCGAGCGCGTCGAGTCGGGCGCGCGGCGCGTGGACGAGGCCGGCAAGACGATGGAGGACATCGTCGCGCAGGTGAAGCGCGTGTCGGATCTGATCGCGGAGATCAGCTCGTCGACGGCCGAGCAGAGCACGGGCGTCGCGCAGGTCGACCAGGCGGTGGTGCACCTGGACAACATCACGCAGCAGAACGCGGCGCTGGTCGAGCAGAGCACGGCGGCATCGGAGAGCCTGAAGCAACAGGCGACGCGTCTCGTGGATGCGGTGAACGTGTTCCGGTGATCGTCGGGGTGCGCACGCCATCTGCGCGCCCGACCGATGCATCGTGACATCGTGATTGACGCGCGCAATGCGCGTTCAGTGTTTTCGATTCAATCAAAATACGCGAAACGAGAAATATTCGTATTCAAGATTCTGCATTTATGCATTGAATCGATTTTGGCGAATTACGCGAATTAATCAGACGAATATCCGGCAAACCGTTGCCTGGCCTGGCGTTTAGTTTCATAAGTAAACGAATTGTTCGGTAAAGACAAGGTGATGCATTTTTAATGCATATTTACCCGGGCAAGGCATAATGTTTTCGTAAAAGTTGCCGAAAGTGCAGGAGCATGACCAATGCGCATGCGGATTGACCGCAATGTGCAGGGTCGCGAATCAATCGACAAGCGGACGCAAGATCCGTTACCCGGAGCTCCACACCATGCGCAACAACCAGCCCGTCACGCAACGCGAATTCGATTTTCCCGACGACGCGACGCTGATGTCGACCACCGACGCGAACAGCTACATTACCTACGCGAACGCGGCATTCATCCAGGTCAGCGGATTTTCTCCCGAAGAGATCGAGGGCCAGCCGCACAACGTCGTGCGGCATCCGGACATGCCGAAGGAGGCGTTCGCCGACATGTGGGCGACGCTCAAGGGCGGCGAGCCGTGGACCGCGCTCGTGAAGAACCGCCGCAAGAACGGCGATCACTACTGGGTGCGTGCGAACGCGATACCCGTGATGCGCAACGGCGAGCCGAAGGGCTACATGTCGGTGCGCACGAAGGCGACGCGCGACGAGATCGCGGCCGCGGAGGCGCTCTACAAGGACTTCCGCGAAGGGCGGGCCGGCAACCGGCATTTTCACAAGGGGTTGATCGTCCGCAAGGGCGTGGCCGGTTTCACGTCGCTGTTCCAGACGATGTCGGTGCGCGCGCGGCTCCATGCGGCGCTGTGCGTGTTTGCGCCGGTCGTGGTGGCCGGCGGCTGGGCGTGCGGGCTGGCCGGTGGCGGGCTCGCCGCGTTCGCGGCGGTGACGGCCGGCGCCGCGGTGGCCGCGGGGCTGTGGCTCGATGCGCAGATTGCGCGCCCGCTCGTGCAGTTGCGCGACGAGGCGTTGCGCGTCGCGACCGGCGAGAGCCGCAGCGGCGTGCGGATGAATCGTGTCGACGAGATCGGCATGACGCTGCGCACGATCAACCAGCTCGGGCTGATGTTCCGCTGGCTCGTCGACGATGTCAGCGAACAGGTGCTGAACGTGCAGCGCGCGAGCAACGAGATCGCGCAGGGCAACAACGACCTGAGCGCGCGTACCGAGCAGGCGTCGACGAGCGTGCAGCAGACGGCCGCATCGATGGCCGAGATGACGGCGACCGTGTCGAGCAATGCGGAGACGGCGCTGCAGGCGAACCAGTTGTCGGTGTCGGCGAGCGAAGCCGCCGGGCGCGGCGGGCAGGCGGTGAGCGAGGTGGTGGCGACGATGAACGACATCACCGCCAGCTCGCGAAAGATCTCGGACATCATCGGCGTGATCGACGGCATCGCGTTCCAGACCAACATCCTTGCGCTGAATGCGGCCGTTGAAGCGGCGCGTGCCGGCGATCAGGGGCGCGGCTTCGCGGTGGTTGCCGGTGAGGTGCGGGCACTCGCGCAGCGCAGCGCGAATGCGGCGAAGGAGATCAAGACGCTGATCGGCGCGAGCGTCGAGCGCGTCGAGTCGGGCGCGCGGATCGTCGACGGCGCGGGCAAGACGATGGAGGACATCGTCACGCAGGTGAAGCGCGTGTCGGATCTGATCGCGGAGATCAGCTCGTCGACGGCCGAGCAGAGCACGGGCGTTGCGCAGGTCGACCAGGCGGTGGTGCACCTGGACAACATCACGCAGCAGAACGCGGCACTGGTCGAGCAGAGCACGGCGGCATCGGAGAGCCTGAAGCAGCAGGCGACGCGGCTGGTGGAGGCGGTGAACGTGTTTCGGTGATGGCGGGAACGAGGCGCGACGGCTGGACCCGATCGGGTCATTATGGTTGTCGCGCGCATTGCACGTTCAGCATCTTCGATTCAATTGGAGTGCATCAACGGATCGGCGTTCCTGTTTCGGATTTTGCATTCATGCATTGAATTGAATAGCAGGAACGGCGCGATAATTGGATGAAAATCCGGAAACCATTATTCGTCTCAATTAATTCTGTAGGTCGACTGATGGGCAAGGCGGTACGCCGCGGAATCAACGTATTCGATTTCGGATCATTCGCGCTTGTTATCGGTTCCATTGGAGGCGGTGCTATTGCGAACAGCCGGCTAGGGTGAATGAGAATACGCGGTACCCGGATCGCGAGCGCTACACCACATCGAAGCGTCATTCGTGGCGCACGGCCTATGGGAGTCAGTTGGATCGCGGCGCGAACCTGGTCAGGCAATTGCGGTTCGCGGCGCGTCAGGTACGTTGACACTAACTGGCTGCGAACTCCCGAGCAGCATATAAGCCGCTGTCAGCGGCGTTGAAGGGCGAATCACAAGAGCTTGGGAACCTACATGCACGGTTGAGCACGTTAGCGCCATCATTTTTTGTCCTGTTCCGACTTCGCAATGGACATCCGCTTGTCGAGACTTAGGACAGATCCCATTTTTTATATCCGCTAAATTCGATTCGACAAAAAGATTCAGGGAATGTGCGGCGCTTTCCGCTAAAGAATTTTCGCATCGTATCGTAAAACAATTTTCGCATAGGATTTTTATTATAAAAATATTGTGTCACATAAGTTGTCAAATAATGTTTCTTGTGACGACATTTTCCATCTCAATATATAAATTTCCGCATCAAGTTGCATGGGTTTGATATTCTTCGTGCGATAAATTGCGAGCGACATATTTTTTATTGGGATTTCGATTCGAATGAAATTGAATTCGGGGCGAGAATAATGAGATTGCCGTCATGCAGATAGCAGCAATACTCCGTGCCTTTGCTTCCGGCCAGGTCGACTGGAACACGCGCCCGGTCACTTTTCATTTCGGCGAAGAGCAACGCGCAACGGGTCATCTAAAGGCGATCCGTCACGTTGACGTACGTGAAGGGATGATGGCGGACACCTGCGCTTCGACGTGTGACGATCGGTCGTCTCGGTTGTTTCTCGAACTGCCAGTGTCGGTGTGCTTGGCGAGCGACACGGCCGGCGAACTGCCGGAGGTCCATGCCGACCGGGTCGAAACGCTGTCGGTGCAGTTCATCAAGAAGAATCGTTGAGACCATGACCGATTCGATTCTCGACCATCGGCCGGTAGCGAGTGCGCACGCCCATGCGCCGGCCACGACGACTGATGCTCCCGACTCAACGGCATCGCGCTCCACCCCGCCACCTATCGTCGTCGGCCGAACCCAAGGGCCGATGCTGTACGACAAGAACAAGCGGCTCATCTGCGTCAAGCAACTGCCGTTGCCCGGCGTCGTCATCTTCGTCCACGGCGTCAACTCCGAGGGCGAATGGTACAAGGCGTCCGAAGAGGGATTATGCAAGGGCCTGAATCGTCGGCTGGGACGCCTGGACGACCAGATGAAGTATCACGGGGTCGACGCCGGGCAGTTGACGCCTGCGAAGTACACCGAAAGCGTGACACCGGAGGGGTTTCTGAATCCGAAACTGCTGCCAAACAACTACGTCAAGCCCGATCCCTCGTTTTCTCCGGTCATCCATTTTCGGTGGGGCTACCGCGCGACTCTGAAAGAGCTGAAGGAATACGGCGACAAGATCTTTCTCAACGAGAAGGATTATTGGGGAGGTGGGCCGTTCACCAATGGCTGCTCGAGCTTGCCCGATCTCTGGCACGGCGGCCTCGACGACCGAGCCATGGGGTGGATAACCGTGCAGGGCATCAACCCGACCAACCGGCCCCTGTATCGCGCGCCGCCGCGTGCGTATGGCGTGCTTGCCGCGTTGCGGCTCGCCAAACTGATCGAGTCGATCCGGAAGATGCGCGCCGACGTGCCGATCACCGTCGTGTGTCACAGCCAGGGGAATATCGTCGGCCTCACAGGTGCGTTCTTCGGTGACGCGTTACCGGAAGTGGAAGATCCGTGGGGGCGCAAGGGGCGATGCGTCGCGGATGCCTATGTGCTGGCCAATGCGCCGTACAGCCTGGCGAACAGTGAAGGTCCGCACAAATCCGACACGTTCATGGACGCGTGGTCGCAACGTCTGACGAAGGACGCCACGGGCCGTCGCGGCCGGCAGACCTACGCGTCGCGCACTCAAACGCTCCGTACTTTCTTGTCGATGATTGGCGATCGCGCCAACCATGAACCGTCGCCCGACACAGTCGATGCGGACATGGCGAACAACCGGGTATCGCCGACGAGCGACAAGTCGTTTACCGCACAGGCCGACCGTGCGCGTCACGGTCTGAACGGATCGACCTATGGGCGCGTCACGGCGTATTGCTGTCCGCACGATCAGGTGATTTCGGCGATCACCGTGCAGGGCATCGGTTGGCGCGGCATCGGCAAGCACGAACTGACGGATATCGGCGTACACGGTGTCCTGACGCAACGCGTGTTCGCGTCCGGCTTCGATGTCGGTGCGCAGAAGCGCTATCGCTATTGGGAAGACGACTGGCGGTACGGCAAGAAAGGCACGAAGCGGGGCTTCTGGTATCCGCCGTCGCCGCCGGCGAAGTTCAATCTGGTTGGTGCGCTCAAGGGAAACGAGTCGATCTGGGGGATGGCGGCAACGCTGTTCTCGGCGCCGATCATGTTCGTCGCGACCGGGTTCAGTTCGGCAATGAACATGTTTCGCGTGAATGCCGATCCGCCGAAGGGTTGGGAGATATGGGCGGACGCACCGGCTCTGGACGAGACTTTTCCGCCACAGACGTTGAGGTTCGACAAGCCGATTCTGACCGAGGACGGCGAAGCAACGAGCACCTTCAACGAAGGCAACGATCCGCCTTCCGCGTGGCGCGATGCGAGCAAGGCCGACGCTGACAAACGGGTCGACGATCCTTACGACCGCTACAAGGCGAAGAACACCGACGGTGACGCGCACGGTACGGCCGAAAGTGAAGCCGGGCAGCGTTACGAGGACCGCGCCCTGATGCGGATGGAGGCGCGCCGCACGTTGAACACGGAGTGGGTCGACAGCGATGGTCACGTCATCGGCGAGGATGGCAAAAGCGCTCTACCTGAAGGCTACAAGGAATGGCGAGACAAGCAGATCGTGGACTGGCTTGATCGCGGTACGACGAACAGCCCGACGAACCACTCGACGACGATGACCAATCCGGAGCATGCGGAAAAGGCGCTGGCGTATGACGTGGCGATCGGTCCGTGTTACCTGACGCCAGAACAGATGAAAGCGCTGCGGATTGAGGCTGATTGGCGGATGGGGGAGGGGATCCCGGGCAGCAACTCCGTCAGGAAGTATTACAAGTACTTCCTGGGCGGTTTGATTGACCAACTACCTATGCACGAGTGGGTACATGCCAATGACAGCGAAGGCAATATGCCCGGCAAGATAGCGGACGAACGCGAGGGCCAACTCTTTCTGAAGGCAGGGGGACCGCTATGAAGACGCTGATCGCGACATGGCCGAGACGCGTCATCGTGACGAGCGTGGTGTGGTTGATCTCGGTCTTGCTAATGCTTGTGCTGAAGGAATATCCAGCACATTCGAACTTGGTCGTACGTGATACTGGAGATTGGATGAAACGACTAGTCATTTTGCCCGGACTGATGGCGCTCGTGGTGTTCGTATTCACTACGGCGATGACTCGTCCTGCGCAAGCCGAGCCACGCGCCAGTCAAGACGCGAGTATGGCTGTTCCGGCTGAAGAATCTGCCAAGCCATTCGTTGCGCAGGTCGTTGGTCTTATTTGGATGAACCCCTTGCAGCGCCGGGACTACCCGACAGAATGGCAAACGTTATGGGCGCAAGGCCTTGTCTCGCCGAACAGGAACGACGATATGGTGCGCACCAAGCCGAAGTCGTTCAAGACGCTGCAATCGGTCGCTGGAATTGCCTACGGAAACGAAGGTGCCGAAACGTTCAGGGGCTTCTATCGCAAGTATATGGAAAAGTTCCCTCGGTTTATGCGTTCGCGCTATGCGATGAGCGCGAAGTACTTCTACACGGTGAAACCGGATAACCCCAAGGATTGGCACGAACTTGCCGGAATTCATGTCGAACTGGCGATTCCACCGAGACTCGATATTGCCGAGTCGGAAGCGGACCTGGCGAGCGAAATCAGGGACACGTTCCTTATCGGCAATCCGTATTTTCCGAAGGTATGGAGTCGCGATACCCCACCCGATGTGCGGGGTACGCAAGGCGGCCCGAATGCCGGCTTCACGTCGCTGAACAACGCGCTGGACTACCTGCAGGCGAACCCCGACAAGAGCGTGTGGGTGATGAATTGGGATGCGCCGAATTTCCCGCCCACCGACGCGCAGATCAACGAAAACCTCGTCGTACTGTTCCTCGCCGGTCCCACGTTCAACACCGAGCGCGAACCGCTCGCGTGGATCGGCAAGGCAGCGACCGGCAACACCGCCGAGTTTTCGCAGAAGGCCGGCACGACACGAACAGTGCAAGCGTGGAAGGCAACCATCGACCAGGCAGCACGCAATGCCGGGATCGCCGTCCCGGATATCAAGTACATCGTTCACGATGCCGGCGCAGGTAGCGACGCCGCATCGGCGCGACTTGTCGGGCTATCGCAGACACTCACCGAAATCCTGCCGGAGTACGACCACAAGAATCAGACGTTCAACACGGCAGCATTGCTCGGCGACATGGGAACCGGTAGCGCATTGACGGACGTCGTGCTGGCGATCGGCCGGATCAATCACTTCGGCGGTAACGCGTTGGTTGCCGGCACAACGGACCCGAAACATCCAGTTGCCGTCGTAGTGACGCCCCCGTCGAAACTCACACCGATCGATCCGGACAAGGACTGGTTTCGCGCACGCGGCGAAAACAACGCTTACCTGCCGTGGTGGGGGCGTCGTCACGATACCAATTACGGGATGCAGGGCTATTCGTGGTGATGGCGGGGGACGTCGCACGCAGGTTGCGCGCGAACCGCTCCTGCACCGCATCGAAGTGGAACGCTCGATCTGGCCGCTTGCCGCGGAACGAGAAATGAGGCGTGAACGAAATTCGCGAACGGTGTGACGTTCCGCGTGGGCGGCAGCGAATTCGCAAATAGGGATCCGGAAGACTTCGAAAGTAGCGCTGCGAGGCGACGCGGGCACGACGGAGAGGGACGCCGGCCCGCGTCGGACCGCCCGGTTCCGGCCGGGCGGTCAGGGCCTGTCACCGAAGCGGTGCCAGGCCCTGAACCGTCAGACGGCGAGGCAGAGGTACTTGATCACGACGTAGTCGTCGATGCCGTAGTGCGAGCCTTCGCGGCCGAGGCCCGATTGCTTCACGCCACCGAACGGTGCGACTTCGTTCGAGATCAGGCCCGTGTTCACGCCGACCATCCCGTATTCGAGCGCTTCGGCGACCTTCCACACGCGGCCGATGTCGCGGCTGTAGAAGTAAGCGGCGAGGCCGAACTCGGTGTCGTTCGCGAGGCGGATCACTTCATCGTCGCTGCCGAACTTGAACAGCGGCGCGAGCGGCCCGAACGTCTCTTCCTTCGCGACCTTCATCGCCGGCGTGACGCCCGTCAGCACGGTCGGCTCGAAGAAGCCGTGGCCCAGCGCGTGGCGCTTGCCGCCCGTCACGACGGTCGCGCCCTTCGCGAGCGCGTCCTCGATGTGCGCCTCGACCTTCAGCACCGCTGCTTCGTTGATCAGCGGGCCTTGCGTGACACCCGGCTCGGTGCCGCGGCCCACCTTCAACTGGCCGACGGCAGCTGCGAGCTTCTGCGCGAACTGGTCGTACACGGCTTCATGCACGTAGAAGCGGTTCGTGCACACGCAGGTCTGGCCGCTGTTGCGGTACTTCGATGCGATCGCGCCCTGCACGGCCGCGTCGAGATCGGCGTCGTCGAACACGATGAACGGTGCGTTGCCGCCCAGCTCCAGCGACACCTTCTTGACCGTCGCCGCGCATTGCGACATCAGCAGGCGGCCAACCGGCGTCGAGCCGGTGAACGACAGCTTGCGCACGATCGGGTTCGACGTCAGCTCGCCGCCGATCGCCTTCGGGTCGCCCGTGACGACGCTGAACACGCCGGCCGGCACGCCCGCTCGCTCGGCCAGCACGGCCATCGCGAGCGCGGAGAACGGCGTCGCCTCGGCCGGCTTCACGACGATCGGGCAGCCTGCGGCGAGTGCCGGGCCGACCTTGCGCGTGATCATCGCCGCCGGGAAGTTCCACGGCGTGATCGCCGCGCACACGCCGATCGCTTCCTTCGTCACGACGATGCGCTTGTCGCTCGCCGGCGTCGGGATCGTGTCGCCGTACACGCGCTTGCCTTCTTCCGCGAACCATTCGAGGAACGATGCGGCATAGCCGATCTCGCCCTTCGCTTCGGCCAGCGACTTGCCCTGCTCGGTCGTCAGGATCAGCGCGAGGTCGTCGGCGTTTTCCATCATCAGGTCGTGCCACTTGCGCAGGACGACCGCGCGTTCCTTCGCGGTCTTCTTGCGCCACGCCGGCCATGCGGCGTTCGCGGCTTCGATCGCGTGACGCGTCTCGGCCGTGCCCATCGCCGGCACGGTGCCGAGCAGGCCGCCCGTTGCCGGGTTGCGGACTTCGAACGTCTCGCCGTTCGTCGCGCCTTGCCATTCGCCGTTGACGTACGCCTGCTGGCGGAACAGCGACGGATCTTTCAGTGCCAGGGTTTCCTGAACAGTGCTCATATGAATCGCCTGCTTTGAAGATGACGGATAAAAAGGCCGCCGCCGTCGTGACGACGGCGGCGGCGCATTCAGAAGGCAGGAACTCAGGCCGGCACGCCGACCGTTTCCTTCAGCACTTCCTCGAGGATCACGAGCGCTTCGTCGAACACGGCCTGCGTGATCGTCAGCGGGAACAGGAAGCGCACAACGTTCGAGTACACGCCGCACACGAGCAGCAGCAGGCCGCGCTCGAGCGCACGCGTCTGCACGCGCTTCGTGAACTCGGCATCCGGCTCGCCCGAACCCGGCTTCAGGAACTCGACCGCGATCATCGCGCCCGGGCCGCGCACGTCGGCGATCTGCGGCACGTCGGCCTGCAGCGCGTTCAGCTTCGCCTTCAGCACGTCGCCGAGTTGCGTGGCACGCTCGCACAGCTTCTCTTCGTCGATGATCTCGAGCACGGCGTGCGCCGATGCGACGGCCAGCGGGTTGCCCGCATACGTGCCGCCGAGGCCGCCGGGCGCTGCCGCGTCCATCAGGTCGGCACGGCCGACGACGCCCGACAGCGGCATGCCGCCCGCGAGGCTCTTCGCCATCGTGATCAGGTCGGCCAGCACGTCGTAGTGCTGCATCGCGAACAGCTTGCCGGTACGCGCGAAGCCCGTCTGCACTTCGTCGGCGATCAGCAGGATGCCGTGTTCGTTACAGATCTTGCGCAGCGCGCGCACGAATTCGGCCGGCGCCGGGTTGAAGCCGCCTTCGCCCTGGACCGGTTCGAAGATGATCGCGGCGACACGCTTCGGATCGATGTCGGCCTTGAACAGCATCTCGATCGCCTTGATCGAGTCGGCCGTCGTCACGCCGTGCACGGCGTTCGGGTACGGCGCGTGGAACACGTCGCCCGGGAACGGCCCGAAGTTCAGCTTGTACGGAGCGACCTTGCCGGTCAGCGCCATGCCCATCATCGTGCGGCCGTGGAAACCGCCCGAGAAGGCGATGACGCCCGGACGGCCGGTGGCCGCGCGTGCGATCTTGATCGCGTTCTCGACGGCTTCCGCGCCGGTCGTGAAGAACGCGGTCTTCTTCGGGAAATCGCCCGGCGCGCGTGCGTTGATCTTCTCGGCCAGCTCGACGTACGACGCATACGGGACGATCTGGTAAGCGGTGTGCGTGAAGTTGTTCAGCTGATCCGCGATCGCCTTGACGATCTTCGGGTGGCGGTGGCCGGTGTTCAGCACCGCGATGCCGGCGGCGAAATCGATGAAGCGGCGGCCTTCGACATCCCACAGTTCCGCGTTCTCGGCGCGGGCTGCGTAGAAATCGCACATCACGCCGACGCCGCGCGGGGTGGCGGCGTTCTTGCGGGCCTGCAGGTCGGCATTCTTCACGGTCATCTCCTTGATGTTCTTTCCGGTGAGGTGAAAATCGGGCGCTTCGACAGCCCATGGAGGCGACTATAATCACATTTGGCTCTGGCAATCAGAGCCATTTCAATAAATATTCAGGAGCCAATCATGCGCGCGAGCGTGTTGTCGGACTGGCTGGCGCAGCGCCTCGTGCGAGGCGGCGAACAGCCGATCTACCGGCAGCTTCACCGGCTGCTGCAACAGGCGATCCTGTCGCGTGAACTGCCGGCCGGCACGCGCGTGCCGTCGTCGCGGCTCCTCGCGGCCGAACTCGGGATCGCGCGCAACACGGTCACGCAGGTTTACGAACAGCTTGCACTCGAAGGTTATGTGAACTCGGCGACCGGCCGCGGTACGTTCGTGGCCGACAGCGCGCCCGACGAGATCGTCGGCGCGCCGCCCGACGCAGGCGCCACCCACCCGGCGTTCGTGCAGCCGTCCGCGCGGCGGCTGTCGGCGCGCGGTACGCGGCTCGTCGAAGGGGCCGGCGTGTCGAAACGGCAGGGCGGCGCGTTCATGCCGGGCGTGCCCGACGTGTCGCGCTTTCCCGCACGCGTGTGGACGCGGCTGCACAACAAATACTGGCGGCGGCTGCGCCCCGACCTGCTGACCTACGCGCCGGGCGGCGGGCTCGCGCTGCTGCGCGAGGCGCTGGCCGATTACCTGCGCACGTCGCGCTCGGTGCGCTGCACGCCCGAGCAGATCGTGATTACGACCGGCATCCACCAGTCGATCGATCTCGCTGTACGGCTGCTGACCGACCCGGGCGACGCGATCTGGACCGAGGATCCGTGCTACTGGGGCGTGCGCAGCGTGCTGAACGTGTCGGGGCTGACGACGCGGCCGATCCCGGTCGACGAGGAAGGCATCGCCCCGTCGGCGGCCGATCTCGCCGAACCGCCGAAGCTGATGCTCGTCACGCCGTCGCACCAGTATCCGCTCGGGATGGTGATGAGCCTCGCGCGGCGGCGCATGCTGCTCGAATACGCACGCCAGCACGGTTGCTGGATCATCGAGGACGACTACGACAGCGAATTCCGCTACGGCAGCCGCCCGCTTGCGTCGCTGCAGGGGCTCGACACGGCCGGGCAGGTGATCTACGTCGGCAGTTTCGGCAAGACGCTGTTCCCGGGGCTGCGGGTCGGCTACCTGGTCGCGCCCGAGCCGCTCGCGGAAAGTTTCGCGACCGCGAGCGCCGAGTTGTACCGCGAAGGGCAGTTGCTGCAGCAGGCGGTGCTTGCCGAATTCATCGCGGAAGGGCACTTCGTGTCGCATATCCGCAAGATGCGCACGCTGTACGGGCAGCGCCGCGAGGTGCTGCTCGACGCGGTCGCGCAACGCTATGGCGACACGCTGCACGCGCTCGGCAGCGATGCAGGGCTGCATCTGGTCACGCAGTTGCCGGAAGGCGTCGACGATCGTGCGGTCGCGCAGGCCGCGCTCGAACGCAATATCGTCGTGCGACCGTTGTCGGGTTATTACGCGGACCGCGAACGCGCGGCGTCGGGGTTGCTGCTCGGTTATGCGTGCGTGCCGGAGGACGAGATCGCGACGGCGTTCGCGACGCTCGCCGAGGCGATCGACGAGCGGGCATTCGGCGGGGCGGCGGTCGCGGTCTGACGCCTGGCAGGTCGACACAACCTGCAGACGAACACGTGTTGCGCGCGCCGCCTACAGGCGGATCAGCGCCGCGCCCACGACCACCAGCGCGCACGCGGCAAGCCGCTGCGCGCCGGGCCGCTCGCGCATCACGAGCCAGCCGATCGCGACCGCGAAGATCGAACTCGTTTCACGCAGCGCCGACACCGTCCCGACCGGCAGGTACCGGTACGCGAGGATCACGATACCGTAAGCGGCGAGCGAGATCGTGCCGGCGATCGCGCCCTGCGTGAGCGCCGTGCGCGAGACGAGCACCGCGCGCGGGCCGCCACGTACCGCGCAGACCAGCACGAATTGCGGCACGCTCCACAGCACGTACACCCACGCGATGTAGCCGAGCGCGCTGCCGGACACGCGCGAGCCGATGCCGTCGCAGATCGAATACGCGGCGATGAACACGCCCGTGAGCAGCGCAAACGGTACGCCTTCACCGGAGAGCCGGAAGCCGCGCCGCAGCGCGAGCGACATGATGCCGAACGACACGAGCGCGATGCCCGCGAAGCCGAACGGGGTCGGCTGTTCGTGGAGAAAGGCGAGCGCGAGCACCGACACGAGCAGCGGCGAGATCCCGCGCGCGATCGGATAGATCTGCCCGAACTCGCCGCTGCGATAGGCGCGCGCCAGCGTGAAGCAGTACGCGACCTCGAGCGCGGCCGACGCGGCGATATACGGCCACGCGGCGGGTGCCGGCGCGGGCAGCAGCGCGGCGCCGGCGACACCGAACGCGAAATAGGGCAGCGACATCGTGCCGAGCTGTACGAGCCGGTCTTCGCTGACGTGGAGGAAGGCATTCCAGATGGCGTGCAGCAACGCGGAGCACAGCACGAGGCCGATGAAGAGGTGATCCATGGACGGAAGGTGCGGGCGGCAGCGGGAGCGGGGAGTGCGCCGCCATTATGTGGGTATCGGGCGCACTCGCACGGAATTGTCGATAATGTCGTGTTGTTATTCACCGGATGCCGACGATGACCGAAGCCACCCAAGCCCAGCCTGCCGTTCCGCGCCTCACGAGCCTGTCGCACGGCGGCGGCTGCGGCTGCAAGATTGCGCCGGGCGTGCTGTCCGAGCTGCTGAAGCGCGCGACGCCGCCCGCGCTGTTCCCGGATCTGCTGGTCGGTACCGAGACGTCCGACGACGCGGCCGTCTACCGTCTCAACGACGAGCAGGCGATCGTCGCGACCACCGACTTCTTCATGCCGATCGTCGACGATCCGTTCGACTTCGGCCGCATCGCCGCGACCAACGCGCTGTCCGACGTGTATGCGATGGGCGGCAAGCCGATCCTCGCGCTCGCGCTGGTCGGGATGCCGATCAACGTGCTGCCGCACGAGACGATCGCGGCCGTGCTGCGCGGCGGCGAATCGGTGTGCGCGGACGCCGGCATTCCGGTGGCGGGCGGCCATTCGATCGATTCGGTCGAGCCGATCTACGGGCTCGCGGCGATCGGCGTCGTGCATCCGTCGCGCGTGAAGCGCAACGCGGCCGCGCGTGCGGGCGACGTGCTCGTGCTCGGCAAGCCGCTCGGCGTCGGCGTGCTGTCGGCCGCGCTGAAAAAGAACCAGCTCGATGCCGCGGGTTACGCGCAGATGGTCGCGACGACCACCAAGCTGAACCGTCCGGGCGCCGACCTTGCCGCGCTGCCGGGCGTGCATGCGCTGACCGACGTCACGGGCTTCGGGCTGCTCGGTCATACGCTCGAGCTCGCACGTGGCGCGCACCTCACCGCGCGCGTGCACTACGCGTCGCTGCCGTGGCTCGCGGGCGTCGAGGCGTTCGTGGCCGATGGCGTGTTCACCGGCGCGTCGGGCCGCAACTGGGCCGCGTACGGCGCGGACGTTCACCTGGCCGACACGCTGCCGCCCGTCGCGCAGGCGCTGCTGACCGATCCGCAGACGTCGGGCGGCCTGCTGGTCGCGTGCGCGCCCGAGGCCGTCGACGACGTGCTCGCATGCTTCCGTGCCGACGGCTTCGACCGCGCGGGCGTGATCGGCGAGATGGTGGACGGGCCGGCGCGCGTCGATGTCGCGTGACGCCGAATCGCCGCACCGGAGATTTTTGCGTTCGCTAGAATCGGTGCCTTCGATCGAAGGCATCGACGACCGATGAACGATTTCCTGTTCGGGCTGATGATCGCGCTGTCGGTCGGGCCCGTTGCGCTGATGATCGCGAACTACGGGATGCGCGCCGGCACCGCCAGCGGCGTGCGCGCGGCGGTGGGTGTCGCGACGGCCGACGGCTGCTACGCGGTCGTCGCGTTCACGCTCGGCGCGATGCTTGCGAGCACGCTCGCGGCGCATCTGTCGCTATTTCGTCTGGTGGGTGCGCTCGTGTTGCTCGCGATGGGCACGCGGATGCTGTGGCAGGCGCTGCGGGATCGGCGCCGCACGCTCGACGGCGATGCGCGGCCGCCGGGCACGCGCCCGTTCACGTCGATGTTCTTCGTCACGCTCGCGAATCCGCTCACCATCCTGCTGTTCTATGGCTATGCGACGGCTGCCGCCGGTGCGCATCGCCACTGGCTGCTTGGCGCCGCGTGCGTGTTCGCCGGCAGCCTCGCGGGGCAGCTCGTGTTCGCGTTCGGCGGCAGCACGATCGGGCGCATCGTGAAATCGCCGAGGTGGCTCGCGGCGAGCCATCTGGTCGCCGCGCTGGTCGTGCTCGGTTACGGCGTCGCAGGGCTCGTGCGCGTGTAGCGGTTCGGGAGCCGGCCGAAATCGATGTCGACGGGTGCGATACGCAGCGGCATGTCGGCAGGCGTTCGTTCCCGCCAACCCGATAGCATTCCTGATGGTTGTCATGCGCGGCGACGGTGCGAATCCGACGACGCACATCGCATTGCGCAACACGCGCACGGCCGCACGAAACACGGGCAGTCGTTTCGTAGTCGGGTTCCGCAACGCGCACGCCCGTTCTATACTCCGTCGCGCAGTCTACGAGAGCCGTTCTCACCCAACATCATCGAAACAAGGAACGCCGATGCTGACTCGCTCCATTCTTTCCGCCGCTGCATTCTCGCTCGCAGCCTGTGCAACCGCGCCGTCGATCGCGCAGGACAACCAGGGCAACAACGCGGGCAACAATGCATTCGCCGAGACCGGTGCACAGGGCCGCCCGGTCAAGGTCATGATCATCACGATGTTCGGGCCGGAGGGCCAGGCCTGGCTCGACCGGCTCGGCCCGTGGCGCGACATCGCCGTGCCCGGCCTGTCGCCCGACTACCCGAACGTTCACTGCAACAAGCAGGACGTGTGCGTGGTCACGACCGGCATGGGTTATGCGAATGCGTCGGCGACGATCATGGCGCTCACGTTCTCGCAGCGCTTCGATCTGCGCCGCACGTATTTCCTGATCTCCGGCATCGCGGGCGTCGACCCCGCGCAAGGCACGGTCGGCTCGGCCGCGTGGTCGAAGTACCTCGTCGATTTCAGCCTGCAGTGGGAGCTCGATGCACGCGAGATTCCGGCCGGCTGGAATACCGGCTTTCTCGGCATCAACACGAAGAGCCCGAACGACAAGCCGCCGCTCGACTATCGCACCGAGGTGTTCCAGCTCAACCCGCAGCTGACCGACGCCGCGGTCGCGCTGTCGCGCAACGTCGTGCTCGCCGACAGCGCGCAGGCGCAGGCCGCACGCGCGAAGTTCACGTATGCGCCGGCGAACCGGCCGCCGACGGTGATCCAGTGCGATACGTCATCGGGCAACACGTGGTTCTCGGGCACGCTGATCGGCGAGCGCGCGCGCCAGTGGACGAAGATCCTGACCGACGGCAAGGGCACCTACTGCATGACCGCACAGGAAGACAACGCGACGTATGAAGCGCTCAAGCGTGCGGCGAGCGTGAAGCGGGTCGACCTGTCGCGCGTCGCGGTGCTGCGTACCGGGTCCGATTTCGACCGGCCGTATGCGGGGCAGACGAGTGCGGACAACCTGCTGAACTACGCGGACCAGGGCGGCTTCGCCCCCGCGACCGAAAACCTGTATCGCGCGGGCAACCCGCTCGTGCAGGACATCGTGACGCACTGGGGCGAGTGGCGTGACGGGGTGCCGCGCCGTTGAGGGCCAGGCGACGGCTCGGTCGGTGGTCAATGCGAGTGCGGGGCCGAACGGAAAGGCGTCCAGACCGGCGTGGTGTCGTCCCAGTGATCGAGCGGCGAAGGAAGGTGGTCGTTCATCATGTGCTCCTGCAACTAACTGACTCAGCGAGTCGTCGATAGGTGTGTCGCGACGCCGCGCACGGGGCACCCCGCTGCGCGGCGTTGCCCGTTTACCGGCCCCCGCCGGCGAGCTGGTTGCTTTCCGGCAACGAGCGATACGGGCCTTGCGCGAGTTCGAGCCCTTGCGGGTACGAATTCGCCTTGCGCAGGTACGCGAGCGTGCCGTCCTTGCGGGCCTGCTCGACTTCCGCGCTCACTTCGGCGCGCGTGCGCGGGCCGTAGTGCTGCGAGTACCACGACGTATTGCCGTAGTCGCCGGCGTGCGGCGTGCCCGAATCGGCGAAGGCCGGTGCGGACACGGCGAGTGCGAGGGCGAGAGCGGAGAAAAGGTGGCGGCGGTTCATGGCATGACTCCTGTCGATACGAGTTAGCGCTTCAGCGCTTACTCAGATCCCATGCTTGGCATTTCGGAGTTGGCGCGCTGGCGCTTGCTCCGGTCCCATCAAGCGGGATCTGTTCGATGCGCAACGAGGTGCGCGACAGGGTTTACTCTAGGTGTCTGTTCCGGCGCGATAAATGCGGCAGCCGCGAATTGAATTGTCGCCGTACAGGAACAATCGGAATCCGCACACGCAATGGGGGAATGCGGAAAGCCTTGCTGGCTGGCGCTGGCAGCGAGATGCGGTGGATCGGGCGGAGCATGTCGCGCAGCGATCAATCCAATCGGCGCAATAGTCTTCTGCACGCGATGACGGGATGCCGCGCGTCGCGAGCGCCGTTCCTCCGTGCGTTGGCCGACGGGCGCGGCAGCCTGGCGATGCAGTGCGACGGTGCAATGGGCATGGTCGCGTTGCCACGGATAGGGGGCGTCAGATCGCCTCAAGTCGATAGCCGAGCGAATAGACCGCGCTGAGCCGCATGCCGTTCGACGGCTGGAGTGCCAGCTTTATGCGCAATCGATAGATGTGCGTGTCGAGGCTGCGCGATACGCGGGTCATGTCACGGCCCCACAGCGAAAGGATCAGCGCGTCGCGTGGCATGATGCGCCCGAGGTTACGAAACAGCAGCACGGCGAGATCGAATTCGCGTGGCGTCAGCACGATCTGCGTGCCGTTGAGCCGCACCGTCCGTGCCTTTGTATCGATCCGGTAGCAGCCGATATCGAGGGTCTCCAGCGGCGCACCGCCGCCGTGATACGCGCGCCGCAGCAACGCGTTGGTGCGCGCCAGCAGTTCGAAATGGTTGATCGGCTTGACCATGTAATCGTCGGCGCCGGCGTTGATCGCGGAGAAAATCTCGTCCTTTTGCGCGCGATTCGTCAGGAACAGGATCGGCAGGCACCCGCCGATGCGTTCCCGGGTCCATTTCAGCACCTCGAACCCCGACAGGCCCGGCACTTGCCAGTCGAGAATCAGCAGGTCGACAACCGCGTTCTCCAGATGGCGGATCGCCTGGTGGCCGTTGCCGACCGCATGTACGCGGTGCCCCGATTTCTCCAGTATTGCGGTGATCATTTCGACGTATGCGCTGTCGTCCTCGAGATATAGAACATTCATGTTTTGCACTCCTTTGTTAGCGAGCAGGTCGATCGTACTGCGTCGAGCATGGATGGAAGGATTCTTGTGATCCGTGTGAGACCGAGTGGCGACCGGCGAATTGCCGCGCATGTTCGCATCGTTACGCGCGTGTGATTGTCAACGATTTTGAACGCGTTAAGCCGTTGTTATAGCGTCGAAATCGCTTTCATTGGGGCATGTGAGGTCGATTTGTAGTCCATATTGTTGACAAAGGTTGTCAATATGAAACGGCAGCGCGATTACGCTCCGATGTACCGGCACCGCCTTGGTGGAGGCCCGGCGTAGAGGCGAGTCTTAAGGAGCGTCGCATGTTGATATACAAGTCGTTCATGGAAAAGAAGGCCTTGCTCGAAGAGCAACTGGAACGCGAGCGTCTTGCCATATCGGAGGCTGTGCTGCTCGAAGTCCGGCGCTGTATCGAGGAATTCGGGTTCACCCACAAGGAGGTGTTTCCGGCCGGTGCGATCGGCTCCGGGAGGAAGCGCCGGGCAAAGTATTTCGACCCGCGCACCGGGCAGACGTGGTCCGGCGTGGGGCGGGAGCCGGTGTGGTTGCGTGGTCAGGATCGCGACCGGTTCCTGATCGACGTCATGTCGCCGAATAAATCTGAGGATTCCTGATCATTTGATTGTTGAAGATTCGTCATGTCGGTCTCGGGGAGCTTCGACGCGGCGGCCTGTCATCGGCGTCGCGACGCGTTCGGAAGATCGCTCGCTCGGTGACACCGGGGTGACTGAGCGAAGCAGATGGAACCAGTTCCACCTGGAATATTACATTTCGATTATGACAGTTCTAGTGGCGAACACCGGTGCCCCAATTTCTTTTTCGCCGGCCGGACCGAAGGGCGAGATCAGGAGCGAATTCGTATGAGCGATCAAGCAGCGCAACAGCACGACGAGGCGTTGGCGCCCGAGCGCGTGTTTGTCGGCATCAGCGTGACGCGGGAGACGGTCGAGGTCGGCATCTCGTCGCTGAGCGTGATTCTCGGCTACCGGAACGAGACGTTCGGCATCGAGTCGCTGACCGATGCGATAGCCGGATTGGCTCCTGCGCGCGTCGTGCTGGAGTCGTCCGGCGGCGCCGAATTCGAGGCGGCTTGCTCGCTGCAGGCCGCGCGACTGGCGGTGGCCGTTGCCTATCCGCATCAGGCCCGCGATTTCCTCGCGGGCGCGGTCGAGATTCCGCTCGAACGAAAAGGGGCGCGAGCCCGTTTGCTGACGGAACTGGCCCGCCAGTTCGATCAGCATCCGTCGTGCGCCCGGCTCGTCGAGCCGTTGTCCGACCCGCAACTACAGAGCTTGCAGGCGTTGGTGCAGCGCCGCCGGCAACTCGCGCGCACGCTGATCGCGGAGTATCAACTGCTTACGTGCTCTCAGGCGAACGTGCGCGGCGGCATCGAGCAGACGATCGCGTTCCTGGAAAACCAGATCGGCGTGATCGACCGCTATTGCGCGCGGCACGTGAGCGCGCAGCGCGCCGAACTGGCACGGGCGATGGCGCGCGCTAAGCGGCCCGGCCGCGGCGCACCCGGCATGGGGGCCGCGGAGTTCATGCGTGCGTGGCGAGCGAAGTGAAAAAGGTGCCCGGGTACGCCGGACCTACGCGACCCACTCGTTGATGACCGGCGTGTCGAGCACCGGCGCGCGTTCGGCTTCCTCGAACGTGCGCTTGCTGCACGTCGCGTCGAGGCTGCCCTTGCCGCTCAGCAGCGGGCAACGGTCGAACACCTCGGCGATCCAGTCGACGAATACGCGCACTTTCGGCGACAGATGGCGGCTGTGCGGATACACGACCGAGATCGGCATCGGCAGCGGCTTGACGCCGGGCAGCACTTCCTTGAGCCGGCCTTCGCGCAGATGCGGCAGCACCATGAAGAGCGGCGGCTGGATCAGCCCGAAGCCTTCGATCCCGCAGGTCACGTACGCATCGGCATCGTTCACCGACACGATGCCCTCCATCTTCATCTCGACTTCCTGGCCGTCGGTCAGGAACGTCCAGTCGATCGTGCGGCCGGTGCGGCTCGAGAAGTAGTTGACGGCCTTGTGCTGGCTCAGGTCGTCGATCGTCTTCGGCTCGCCGTGACGCTCGAGATAGTCGGGCGACGCGACCGTCACGCATTCGAACAGCCCGACCCGGCGCGCGACGAGCGACGAGTCCTGCAATGCACCAACGCGGATCACGCAATCGACCCCTTCCTGCAGCAGGTCGACCGGCCGGTCGGACAGGCCGAGCTGCAGGTCGATGTCCGGGTAGCGCGTATGAAATTCGCACAGCGACGGAATCACGAGCAGCCGCCCGATCGAGCCCGGCATGTCGATACGCAACTTTCCGTGCGGCTTCCGGTTGTTCGCCTGGAAGCTCGCCTCGGTTTCCTCGACGTCCGCGAGGATCCGCACGCATCGTTCGTAGTACGCGGCGCCGTCCGGCGTGAGCGACAGCCGACGCGTGGTCCGGTGCATCAGCCGCACCCCGAGGAATGCTTCGAGATTCTGGATGATCGTCGTGACGGACGCCCGCGGCAGGCTGAGCGTTTCTGCTGCCTTGGTGAAGCTGCTTGTATCGACGACGCGAGTAAACACCTGCATGGCCTGAAGCCGGTCCATCACAACCTCCGCAATCTAATTTGCCACCGGAACAACAAGGCTGCGCTACCTCGTGGGTAAACGCAGCCTCGGATTGTTCGGGGGCGTTGAATTGTGTTGCCGGATTATAGGCATTTATCCCAATGTCTGCCGGACCCAGAATTCGTTCCATCTCGAAATGGATGCTGCATCGTCATGGACGCCTCTGAATTCAGCAAATTCCTGAAAGCCGCGCTGCCCGCTCAAGCCTTGACGGGCGCGGCGCTGACGGTTGCCGAAGTGGAAATTCCCGGCTACGCACAGGACATCGTGCTGCGCCTCTACCGCCGCCCGGACAAGACCGGGCTGCCAGTAGTGCTTTATTTCCACGGCGGCGGCTTCGTCCGCGGGTCGCTCGAGGACGCCGATTTCGCCGCGCGTTTTTTAGCAGAACGCTTACCAGCGCTCGTAGTGTCGGTCGATTATTCGCTCGCGCCGGCCTTTCCTTTTCCCGCCGCGCCGGAGGATGCGTATCGCGCCGCCGTGTGGGCGGCGACGCGTGCCCGCGCGTTCGGCGGCAACCCGAAGAAGATCGGGGTCGCCGGGCACGACGCGGGCGGCCAGCTCGCGAACTGCCTCGCCTTCATCGCCCGCGACCGCGGCGAAGTGTCGATCGCCGCGCAGGCGCTGTTCGGACCGATGCTCGACCCGAGCATGACGCGCATCGGCGACGCCGAGCGTCTCGCGTCCGACATCACCGCGCGCGAATGCGCGGCCTGTTATCGCGCGTATCTGCCGCAGGCGGCGCAGCGCATGCACCCGTACGCGGCGCCGATCGAATCGGTGCGCCTCGCGGGGCTGCCGCCGACGCTCGTCGTCACCGCGCAGAACGACGTGCTGCACGTCGAAGCGGAGAAATATGCGGGCTGCCTGATCTCGTCCGGCGTGCTCACGCAGGTGATCCGCTATCCGGACATCACGCACGCCGCGCTCGCCACGCACGAAGCCGCATTCGAGGAAGCCGTGCGCTTCTTCCAGTGCCGCTTCCAGGCGCGCCAGCCGAACCGTCCCGAATAACCCATAACCAGACCAATCCACGTTTCCTGGAGATCCACATGGCCATCCTACGCACCTCCCGTTCACGAATCGCGACCGCGGCGATCGTCACGCTCGCCGTCGTCGGCCTCGGCACGTTCGGCGCGATGCGCGTCAACGCGAACGCCCCCGAGAAAGCGGCGGCGCCGCTGCCCGAAGTCGACGTCGCGACCGTCGTGCCGCAGACCGTGACCGACTGGCAAAGCTATTCGGGCCGCCTCGAGGCGGTCGAGAAAGTCGACGTGCGCCCGCAGGTGTCGGGCACGATCGTCGCGGTGAATTTCAAGGACGGCGCGCTCGTGAAGAAGGGCGACGTGCTGTTCGTGATCGACCCGCGCCCGTACCAGGCGGAAGTCGACCGCGCCGCCGCGCAGCTCGCGGCCGCGCAGGCGCGCAACGGCTATGCGCAGACCGACTGGCAGCGCGCGCAGCGGCTGATCGGCGACAACGCGATCGCGAAGCGCGACTACGACGAGAAGCAGAACGCGGCGCGCGAAGCGAACGCAAACCTGAAGGCCGCCGAAGCCGCGCTGGAAACGGCCCGCATCAACCTCGGCTATACGCGCATCACCGCACCGGTATCGGGCCGCGTGTCGCGCGCGGAAATCACGCTCGGCAACGTCGTGTCGGCCGGCGCATCGGCCGCGCCGCTGACGACGCTGGTGTCGGTGTCGCCGATCTACGCATCGTTCGACGCGGACGAGCAGACCTACCTGCAATACATCAACGGCGCGCGCAGCGGCCGCAAGGTGCCGGTCGAGCTCGGCCTCGCGAACGAAACCGGCTACTCGCGCAGCGGCGAGATCGATTCGGTCGACAACCGGCTCGACACGTCGTCCGGCACGATCCGCGTGCGCGCGCGCTTCGACAACGCGGACGGCACGCTCGTCCCGGGCCTGTACGCACGGGTGAAGGTGGGCGGCAGCGCGCCGCACGAGGCGCTGCTCGTCGACGACGCGGCGATCAACACCGACCAGGACAAGAAGTTCGTGTTCGTCGTCGATCAGCAGGGCCGCGTGTCGTATCGCGAAGTGCAGCCGGGGATGCAGCACGGCAACCGGCGCGTGATCGTGAGCGGCCTTGCCGCCGGCGACCGCGTGGTCGTGAACGGCACGCAGCGCGTGCGTCCCGGCGCGCAGGTGAAGCCGCACATGGTCCCGATGACGGGCGGCGACGAGCCGTCCGCGCCGCTCGCGAGCACCGCGAAGCCGGCCGCACCGGCGAAGGCGGATTCGTAAGCGGCGCGCCGCTTCGCATCCGCGTTCAACCAGACAGAGCCACACATGAACATTTCCAAATTCTTTATCGACCGGCCGATCTTTGCAGGAGTCCTATCGGTGATCATCCTGCTCGGCGGGGTGATCGCGATGTTCCTGCTGCCGATTTCGGAATATCCGGAAGTCGTGCCGCCTTCCGTGATCGTGAAGGCGCAGTACCCGGGCGCGAACCCGAAAGTGATCGCCGAGACGGTCGCGTCGCCGCTTGAAGAGCAGATCAACGGCGTTGAGGACATGCTCTACATGCAGTCGCAGGCGAACAGCGACGGCAACATGACGATCACCGTCACGTTCAAGCTCGGCACCGATCCGGACAAGGCCACGCAGCTCGTGCAGAACCGCGTGAACCAGGCGCTGCCGCGCCTGCCGGAAGACGTGCAGCGGCTCGGCATCACGACGGTGAAGAGTTCGCCGACGCTGACGATGGTCGTCCACCTGATCTCGCCGGACAACCGCTACGACATGACCTACCTGCGCAACTACGCGCTGATCAACGTGAAGGATCGCCTGTCGCGGATCCAGGGCGTCGGCCAGGTGCAGCTGTGGGGTTCGGGCGACTACGCGATGCGCGTATGGCTCGATCCGCAGAAGGTCGCGCAGCGCGGGCTGTCGGCCGAGGACGTCGTGCAGTCGATCCGCGAGCAGAACGTGCAGGTCGCGGCCGGCGTGATCGGCGCGTCGCCGTCGCTGCCCGGCACGCCGCTGCAGCTGTCGGTGAACGCGCGCGGCCGTCTGCAGACGGAAGACGAGTTCGGCGACATCGTCGTGAAGACGACGCCGGACGGCGGCGTCACGCACCTGCGCGATATTGCACGCATCGAACTGGATGCGTCCGAGTACGGGCTTCGCTCGCTGCTCGACAACAAGCCGGCCGTCGCGATGGCGATCAACCAGTCGCCGGGCGCGAACTCGCTGCAGATCTCCGACGAAGTGCGCAAGACGATGGCCGAGCTGAAGCAGGACATGCCGGCCGGCGTCGACTACAAGATCGTCTATGACCCGACGCAGTTCGTGCGCTCGTCGATCAAGGCCGTGGTGCACACGCTGCTCGAAGCGATCGCGCTGGTCGTGCTCGTCGTGATCGTGTTCCTGCAGACCTGGCGCGCATCGCTCATTCCGCTGATCGCGGTGCCGGTGTCGATCATCGGCACGTTCTCGCTGCTGCTCGGTTTCGGTTATTCGATCAACGCGCTGTCGCTGTTCGGGATGGTGCTCGCGATCGGTATCGTGGTCGACGATGCGATCGTGGTCGTCGAGAACGTCGAGCGCAACATCGAAAGCGGGATGAACGCGCGGCAGGCGACCTACAAGGCGATGCAGGAAGTGAGCGGGCCGATCATCGCGATCGCGCTGACGCTCGTCGCCGTGTTCGTGCCGCTGGCGTTCATGTCGGGCCTGACCGGCCAGTTCTACAAGCAGTTCGCGATGACCATCGCGATCTCGACGGTGATCTCGGCGTTCAACTCGCTGACGCTGTCGCCGGCGCTGTCCGCGATCCTGCTGAAGGGGCATGACGACAAGGAGGACTGGCTCACGCGCGTGATGAACCGCGTGCTCGGCGGCTTCTTCCGCGGCTTCAACAAGGTGTTCCATCGTGGTGCGGAGAACTACGGCCGCGGCGTGCGCGGCGTGCTGTCGCGCAAGACGCTGATGCTCGGCGTGTATCTCGTGCTGGTGGGCGCGACCGTGCTGGTGTCGAAGGTCGTGCCGGGCGGCTTCGTGCCCGCGCAGGACAAGGAATACCTGATCGCGTTCGCGCAGCTGCCGAACGGTGCGTCGCTCGACCGCACCGAGAAGGTGATTCGCGACATGGGCTCGATCGCGCTGAAGCAGCCGGGCGTCGAGAGCGCGGTCGCGTTCCCGGGGCTGTCGGTGAACGGCTTCACGAACAGCTCGAGCGCGGGCATCGTGTTCGTCACGCTGAAGCCGTTCTCGGAACGGCATGGCAAGGCGCTGTCGGCCGGCGCGATCGCGGGTGCGCTGAACCAGCAGTACAGCGCGATGAAGGACTCGTTCGTCGCGGTGTTCCCGCCGCCGCCGGTGCTCGGCCTCGGCACGCTCGGCGGGTTCAAGATGCAGATCGAGGATCGCGGCGCGGTCGGCTATGCGCGGCTCGCGGATGCGACCAACGACTTCATCAAGCGCGCGCAGCAGGCGCCGGAACTCGGCCCGTTGTTCACGAGCTACCAGATCAACGTGCCGCAGCTCAACGTCGATCTCGACCGCGTGAAGGCGAAGCAGCTCGGCGTGCCGGTGACCGACGTGTTCAACACGATGCAGGTGTATCTCGGCTCGCTGTACGTGAACGACTTCAACCGCTTCGGGCGCGTGTACCAGGTGCGCGTGCAGGCCGATGCGCCGTTCCGCCAGCGTGCGGACGACATCCTGCAGTTGAAGACGCGCAACGACAAGGGCGAGATGGTGCCGCTGTCGTCGCTGGTCACGGTGACGCCGACGTTCGGCCCGGAAATGGTCGTGCGCTACAACGGCTACACGGCGGCCGACATCAACGGCGGCCCGGCACCGGGCTTCTCGTCGGGTCAGGCGCAGGCCGCGATCGAGCGCATCGCGCATGAAACGCTGCCGCGCGGCGTGCGGTTCGAATGGACCGACCTCACGTACCAGCAGATCCTTGCCGGCGATTCGGCGATGTATGTGTTCCCGATCAGCGTGCTGCTCGTGTTCCTCGTGCTCGCCGCGCTGTATGAAAGCCTGACGCTGCCGCTCGCGGTGATCCTGATCGTGCCGATGAGCATTCTGTCTGCGCTGACGGGCGTGTGGCTCACGCAGGGCGACAACAACATCTTCACGCAGATCGGCTTGATGGTGCTGGTGGGGCTGTCGGCGAAGAACGCGATCCTGATCGTCGAATTCGCACGCGAGCTCGAACACGACGGCAGGACACCGCTCGAGGCCGCGATCGAGGCGAGCCGGCTGCGGCTGCGCCCGATTCTGATGACGTCGATCGCGTTCATCATGGGCGTCGTGCCGCTCGTCACGTCGACGGGGGCCGGTTCGGAAATGCGCCATGCGATGGGTGTCGCGGTGTTCTTCGGGATGCTCGGCGTGACGCTCTTCGGGCTGATGCTGACGCCGGTGTTCTACGTCGTGTTGCGTACGCTGGCAGGCGGCAAGATCCACGTCGCCGGCAAGGACTCGGCCGGCTACGGCGTGCCGGCCCAGGGCGTACCGGCTTCGGATGCTTGAGGATAAAAAGATGGACAACATGCACAACACGAACGGCCTGATGCGCTTCGCGAAGGTGGCGGCCGCGAGCACCCTGCTCGCGACGCTGCTTGCCGCGTGCGCGGTGGGCCCCGACTACAAGCGCCCGGACGCGGCGGTGCCCGCCGCGTTCAAGGAAGCGCCGACGCTCGCCGCCGGCGAGCAGGCCGGCACATGGAAGACGGCCGAGCCGGCGGACGGCGAACATCGCGGCGAATGGTGGAAGGTGTTCGGCGACCCGGTGCTCGACTCGCTCGAGACCCAGGCGCTCGCCGCGAACCAGAACCTGAAGGCCGCGGCCGCGCGGGTCGAGGAAGCACGTGCGGCGACGCGTTCCGCGCGCTCGCAATGGTTCCCGCAGGTCGGCGCCGGGTTCGGGCCGACGCGCGAAGGGCTGTCGTCGGCGTCGCAGTTCCAGCCGCAGGGCACGGGCCCGACCAATGCGACGCTGTGGCGCGCGCAGGGTACGGTGTCCTACGAAGCCGACCTGTTCGGCCGTGTCGGCCGCAATGTCGAGGCGTCGCGTGCCGACCAGGCGCAGAGCGAAGCGCTGTTCCGTTCGGTGCAGCTCGCGCTGCAGGCGGACGTCGCGCAGAACTATTTCGAACTGCGCCAGCTCGACTCCGACCAGGACCTGTACCGCCGCACGGTGGAGTTGCGCGATCAGGCACTGAAGCTCGTGCAGCGTCGCTTCAACGAAGGCGACATCAGCGAGCTCGACGTGTCGCGCGCGAAGAACGAGCTGGCCAGCGCGCAGGCCGATGCGGTCGGCGTCGCGCGCCGGCGCGCGGCATCCGAGCATGCGCTCGCGATCCTGCTCGGCAAGGCGCCCGCGGATTTCGCGTTCAAGGAAACGCCGATCGTGCCGGTCGCGGTGAAGGTGCCGCCGGGCCTGCCGTCCGCGCTGCTCGAACGCCGTCCGGACGTGTCGGCGGCCGAGCGCGCGATGGCGGCCGCGAACGCACGGATCGGCCTCGCGAAGTCGGCGTATTTCCCGAAGCTCGATATCACGGGGGCGTTCGGCTATGAGGCGTCGACGCTCGGCAACCTGTTCCTGTGGTCGAGCCGCACGTTCCTGCTCGGGCCGTTCGCGGGCACCGCGCTGACGCTGCCGCTGTTCGACGGCGGACGCCGTGCGGCCGGCGTGCAGCAGGCGCGCGCGCAGTACGACGAGCAGGTCGCGAACTACCGGCAGCAGGTGCTCGTCGCGTTCCGCGAGGTCGAGGACAATCTCGCCGACCTGCGCCTGCTCGACGACCAGATCCGCGCGCAGGATGCGGCCGTCAATGCGTCGCGGCGCGCGGCGACGTTGTCGCGCACGCAGTATCAGGAAGGTGAAGTCGCCTATCTCGACGTCATCGACAGCGAGCGCTCGGTGCTGCAGTCGCAACTGCAGGCGAACCAGCTCACCGGTGCGCAGGCCGTGTCGACCGTCAACCTGATCCGCGCGCTCGGCGGCGGATGGGGTGCCGCGCCGACGGCGGTCGGCGATGCGGCGTCCGGCAAGGCGGAGGTCGCCGCGCGTTGATGCCGCGGCCCGCCAAGGGCCGTTCAGGCAGATGGCTGATATGGCCGATCGATGAAGAACCCCGATCCGTGGCAACGCGGATCGGGGTTTTTTATTGGCCGCTCGTCATGACTGCTCTTCGGGCGTCACGTCCGTGCGTTCGGCGATCACCACCGCGTAGCGGCCAACCGCATCGGCGATGCGTTGCGCCAGTTCGGGATCGCGCACCGCGCGCGCGAGCGTGACGCCGCCCGACAGCAGTGCAAGGAACGCGACCGCACGGTCGTCGTCGGGCGTGTCGCCCAGACCGGACGCGACTTCGTCGACGATCTGCCGCAACGCCTGTTCATACGCGTCGCGCGTGTCGTCGTCGGCGCGCATCACTTCGGGCGACAGGCTCGGCAGCGCACAGCTTTCGCCGAGTGCGCAGGTGCGCCGCGGCCCGAGGTAGAACGACACGAACGGGCGGCGCCAGCGCGCGCCATGCTCGGCCTTGAACGTCGCGACGCCTTGCCGGAGCTGCTCGAGGCCGTCGAGCACGACGTTGCGGAACGCCTCGCCTTTCGATTTGAAATGCCCGTAGAACGCGCCGTTGGTGACGCCCGCGGCCTTCGTCAGCGGACCGATGCCGGAGCCGCCATAGCCCTCCTGGCGGAACAGGCGGCTCGCGGCCTCGAGGATGCGCGTGCGGGTTTCGTGCTTGTGCTCGACGGAATAACGCATGACAGGCTCGCTTCAGAGCGATCGCTCTTTATCGCTTGCATAGAGAGCAATCAGTGTCTAATGTATAGAGAGTGACTGATATTTATATCACGTCACGATTCCGATGACCTGACCAGGAGAACGTGCGATGCCGATTACGCTGACAGTATCTGAAGGGGTTTTCACGCCGGACGACGAGGGGCCGGTGTTTGCCGAGTTGACCGATGCGCTGCTGGATGTCGAAGGATTGACCGGGAACGGGTTCCTGGCGCCGAACGTGGTCGGCACGCTCAACGTGCTGCCGCGGCACCGGACCTTCGTGCATGGCCGGGCGGAGCCCGCCGCGTTCGTCGAGCTGAAGCTGCCGGCGGTGGCGCTCGCCGCGCCCGACAAGCAGCGGCAATTCGTCGAACGGGCGACCGAGATCGTGCTGCATCGAGCGGGCGGACGGCTGACGCCCGCGCAAGTGTGGGTGAACGTCGTGCATGCCGTCGATGGCGGATGGGGCATTGCCGGGCGGCGGTACGACAACGCGTCGCTCGTCGATTCGATCCAGGGGGCTGCTGCTGCGGCTTCGCATTGACTGCAATTAACTGCAACTAACGGTCAAGCCCTCAAGCGTTGACCGGCGGTGCGGCGGCGATCGCCGCCGCACCGGTTACTTGTCGTTGCCGGCAGCCCGCAGCGCGCGCACCAGTTCGCTCGCCGCCTTGCCGAGCCCCGTGTGTTTCGGCCGGCGCAGATACACGGGCAGCGGCAGCCCGTTGCGGATGTTCGCGAACACGAGCGGCGCGAGTTCGCCGTCGGCGGTGTACCGGCCGACCACGGATTCCGGCAGGTTCGCCCAGCCGTGTCCGGCCTTCACCAGCGCGATCGCGGTGGCCATGTCGGTCACCTTCCACGTGCGGTTGCCGATCAGCGGCCGCACGTCGGTGAGCGGCCGTTCGGGATCGGCGATCACGATCTGGCGGAAGCCCGACAGCCGCTCGATTGCCCCGGGTTGCGCGCATTCGGCGATCGCCGGATGGCTCGGCGCGGCGACCGCGACGAGCGTCTCGGTCCACAACGCGTGGATCTGTTCCTGCGGATGAAGATCGAGCCCGCCGTACGCGACACAGAGGTCGATGGCGCCGCGATGCAGCGCGTCGACGGTCACGTCCTGCGGCGCCGTGACGATGCTGATCGCGAGCGCCGGATATTTCGCGGCCACGGCCGTCAGTGCACGGGCAACCGGCGCGCCGTCGATTTCGGCCGCGAGCCCGAGCCGCAACGTATCTTCGACGCCTTCCGACAAATGCTGCGCATGCGCGCGCAGCGCGTGCAGCCGCTCGGCGATCGAGCGCGCATCGGGCAGCAGCGCGGCCATCGCGGCGGTCGGCGTCGGTTCGCGCGTGCCGCGGTCGAACAGCACGAGGTCGAGTTCGGCCTCGAGGTTCGCGATCGCCATGCTGATCGCCGACGGCGTGCGGCCGAGCGCGCGCGCGGCCGCCGAGAACGAGCCCTGGTCGACGACGGTCAGCAGCATGTCGATGTGGTCGCTGGTCAGCATGCACCGCCTCCTGTCAGAAAAATTGAAAGGACCTGACTTTGGCGAGCGGGGGCCCGCTGATAGTCTCGCCACCTTGTTCGAGATGAAGGTGGATGGTCATGCAAGGGTGGAAGAGACGCATAGTCTATGTCGTGATGTTCGAGGTGCTCGGCATCCTGGTCGCATCGTCGGTGCTGGGCATGCTGAGCGGCGCGAGCGTGGCGGCGAGCGGCCTGCTGGGGGTGATGATCTCGACGACGGGCGTCACCGTCAATTTCCTGTACAACCTCGCGTTCGAGGCGTGGGAGCGGCGCAGCGCGGCGACGACGCGCACGGTCGGCCGCCGCGTGCTGCATGCGATCGGCTTCCAGGTCGCGCTCGTGACGTTCCTGATCCCGTTGATCGCGTGGTGGCTCGACGTGTCGCTGCTGCAGGCGTTCCTGTACGACGCGGTGCTGATCGTGTTCTTCCCGATCTTCACGTTCGCGTACAACTGGGCGTTCGACGGCGTGTTCGGACTGCCGGATGCGGTCACGCGCAAGGCGGAGCCGGTCGTCTGGTGAACGGTGGCGCGGCGGCGCGTGCGCATGCAGCGGCCATCGGCATGGGCGAGCATCGGGTGACGTACTGGCGCTTCGATGGCAGTACGTATCAGCCGGGCGACTCGTGGATTGAAACGGGCGCCGGCAGCGATGCCGACGGCAACGGTCCGGCTATCGCACAGGGCGGGACGTCGGTCGGGGTGACCTGCCGATAGCCGCCCGACAGAACTTACGCGGCGACGAACTCGTGCACGTAACGGTTGAACACGGCGGGGCTCGCCGCGTTCATCCCGTGCGATGCGCCGGCGACGGTCTGCCGTTGCGCATTGCCGATCCACTGCGTCAGCGTATCGACGTTGTGGCGGAACATCTTCGGGCTGCGCTGGCCGTCGATCAGCAGCGTGCGGCACGCGATGCCGCCGGCCGTGTGCTGCGAGTACGCGGGCAGTGGGTCGCGCAACTGCTTCGGCAGCGTGCTTGCGTTGTCGATCGCCATCGTGCGGAAACGCGACGTGCTTTTCTTCCACGCGCCGGGCAGGCTCACGGAATCGACGAACATCTCGAGGCCCGCTTCGACGTCGCCTTGCCCGATCAGGCTCACGGCCTTCGTGCGCAGTGCGATCGCGGCGGCCGGCAGCGCGGCTTCGCGCACGCCCGGCTGTTGCAGCGGGCCGCCCGGATCGGCGAGCGTCAGCGATTCGACGAGTTGCGGATGCTGGCGCGCGACGTTGAACGCGACGCTGCCGCCGCGCGAGTGGCCGACCAGGTGCACGGGGCCGAGATCGAGCGCGTCGATGAATTCGGCGAGCTCGTCGACGTGGTTCTGCCAGCTGAACTCGTCCTGGATGCCCGCTTCGACGGCCGGCCAGTAGTGGCTGAGGC
>Ga0209147_100122_pt1 | contig 138553 bp, 126 predicted proteins | sample AraplaCol_mLB_r2_FD_184278 | JGI IMG/M metagenome (GOLD analysis project Ga0209147, IMG submission 184278) | Arabidopsis root microbial communities from North Carolina, USA - plate scrape CL_Col_mLB_r2 (SPAdes) (version 2) | ecosystem: Host-associated > Plants > Roots > Endosphere | place: USA...
TGGTGCAGCAAAAGCTGGCGATGGTGCCGGAAGGCCGGGGCGTCTTTACGCGCATGAGCATCCACGAGAACCTCCTCATGGGCGCCTACACCAGCGACGACAAGCAGCAGATCGCCCGCGACATCGAACACTGGTTCAGCGTCTTCCCGCGGTTGAAGGAGCGGGCGAGCCAGATGGCCGGCACGCTGTCGGGCGGTGAACAGCAGATGCTGGCGATGGCGCGCGCGCTGATGAGCCATCCGAAACTGCTGTTGCTGGACGAACCGTCGATGGGCTTGTCGCCGATCATGGTGGAGAAGATCTTCGAGGTGATCCGCAATGTGTCGGCGCAGGGCATCACGATCCTGCTGGTGGAGCAGAACGCCAAGCTGGCGCTGGAGGCGGCGCATCGCGGGTATGTGATGGAGTCGGGACTCATTACCATGAGTGGCAATGCCAGCGAGATGCTCAATGATCCGCGCGTGAAGGCGGCTTATTTGGGGGAAGGGTAGGACAAGGAACCCGGGCTCGTGGTGTAGCATAGTCCGGTGTTTCCGCGTTTACCTTCCTTCCTCCATTTCGTAAAAGGCACTGACATGAGCGATACCCCGATCACCATCCTCGGCATTTCCGGCAGCTTGCGCGCGGGCTCGTACAACACGGCGGCATTGCATGCCGCAGCAGAATTGCTGCCGCCCGGCGTGCGCCTGATCCAGGCCGACATTTCAGATATTCCGCTGTACAACGACGATGTGCGCGCCAAGGGATTGCCGGCTTCGGTCGAGCGTTTTCGCAAGCAGATCGCCGAAGCCGATGCGATCTTGTTCTCCACGCCGGAATATAACTATTCCATTCCCGGCTTGTTGAAAAACGCCATCGACTGGGCCTCGCGTCCGCCGGAGCAACCATTTGCCGGCAAGGCCGCGGCAATCATGGGCGCCAGTCCCGGCGCCGTCGGCACCGCGCGTGCGCAATATCACCTGCGCCAGATCGGCGTGTTCCTCGACCTCAAATTCCTGAACAAGCCGGAAGTCATGATCGGCGGCGCGGGTGATCGTTTCGCCGACGGCAAGCTCACGCACGAACCGACCCGCGAATTCATCCGGACGCTGTTGACCGCGCTGAACGACCTCGCGCTGCAGCTGAAGCAGCACAAGAAATAGACGTTCGGACGTTCGGCTCATGCAATAAAAAAGCGGCCCGCAGGCCGCTTTTTTATTGCATGCAGAACAAGAGGCTCAAGCCGCTTTCTTGGCGCGCACCTGATCGCGCAATGCCTTCACACGGTCATGGTTGGCCAGCACGCCTTGGTACTGGCGTTCGACGATCAGGCGGACATCGCTCGGCAGGTCCTCCGACAGCGCCTTGCGATAGGCATTGACGGCAGCATCTTCGCCGCGTTCGCACTCGTTCAGGATGGCTTCATCGTCCTTGCCCATGATGACGCTCTTGATGTTCACCCATTGGCGGTGCAGGGTGCCGCTCACGCTGCTGTGCGTGGCCGGATCGCCGCCCAGCGCGCGCACCAGGTTTTGCAATTCCAGCACGGTCTGGCCGCAGGCCTGCGAGCGTTCCAGGAACTGGGTCTTGTAATAGGCCTGACGTTCCGAGGCATCTTCGGCGCAGGTCCGGAAACCTTCTTCACCATCCTTGGAGATCTGGATCAGGTCGTTCAGGGTGTCAATCAGTCGGTCGTTTTTCATGATGTGTGCCTTTCAGTCGAAGCGTGGAAAAGAAATATTCTTTTTCTGGTGTTTCTGCTGGTATGTGCCGATGCATCAGTGCAATCAGTGCAGGAAAAAGTAAATCAGCACCAGTACGAAGGCAGGGACGCCGAGTATCCAGGCGAGGAAATACTTACCCATGGCTTGTTCCTTGTTCAAGAGTGAGGTCAGGTGACCGGGATGATGCGCACAGCCGTTGCATTCAACACAAACGCAACACAAGCGTCGTGCAAATCCGTCTATGCATCGTAGTCGCCACGATGCGCAGCCGCCATCAGACGCCTGCGCAATCTGTTGTAGGAGACAAGGGGAGAATGCCGGTAAATATTCCTGCCAGATCGGCTGAAACCCTTGTCCATAAAGGGTTCTCATCTTGTCCTACAAGACAATGGGCGGGCGTCCTATACCTCTTGCCAGGGGGCATTGCTACGATCTGTTCCACTGCTTCATCCATCCAATCACCGAGGAGCGCGTCATGAACAAGGATCAACTGCTTGGCAACATGAAAATCGTCGTGGCCCGCCTGGAAGAAAACCTGGCGACCCTGATGCACGATAAGGCGCACCTCCGCCACGCCGCGCAATTGCAGCAAGCCGGCAAGGTGCAGCGCACGATGGGTGAAGCGCGGCAGCTTATCAAGCGTTCGCTCAAACAGCACATGTCCGCCTGAGCCGCGCCACCGTATGACGAACAGGGAGCCGACATGCTGAATACACGAAATCTTTTGCTCACGCTGGGGCTGACCGGCGCCGCTGTCGTCGCGGTCCTGAATGTCTGCGCCAACCGCTTGTCGAGCCGCGATGCGCGGTTGCATCGCAAGGCATTGCAGCGCTGGGAAGGCGAAGGCGGCAACGTCGTTACGCCGGCCATGCCCGTCAAGGACGACCTGTCGCAGGACGCAACACCTTGACGACAGCCGATTGCGGCCTTGTCCTACAAGGTAATCAGCCGCAGTCCTATCGCCGCTGCACACCACCGTCAGTATCGTTGAGTTACCGACTTATCGGCATCGGCAGCAAGCAAGGAACGAGGTAGTAACCGCAGCAGTGAAGCAAAGGGAATTGCAAGGAAGAGACAAGCTGTTCGTTTCAATACACAAGAACGATCGAAACGGGTGCAACCATGGAAAAAGAAAAACTGGTGATTTGCTGGTTATTGGGCATGCCTCTGCTGATGCTGCTCATCCTTCAGTACTTCATGGATTGAGCGCCGGCATCAAGAAAATGCCGCTCGCTGCTGAAGCTGACAACCAACATGAAAGAGAGGCAAGAAATGCGCGAAGATAAATTGCGAACCGTCCGTAGCGACGTCCAGGTCCTGCTGCAGGAAGCGCAGGAGCTGTTCACCGAAGCTGCCGCAACCACAGGCAAGAAAGCCGAGGACCTGCGCGCCAAGGGTGAAGAAATCCTGGATCGCGCCTTCATCAAGGCGCAAGGCATTCAATCCTATGTGGTCCAGACCGGCAAGGAGATCGTCTCCACGACCGACGACTACGTGCAATCGAACCCGTGGCGCGCCATCGCGATCTCGACCGGCCTCGGCTTGCTGCTCGGCCTGTGCGTGTCGCGCACCGGTGAACGCTGAGCGTTCGCCTGTTCACGGTCCACAGCCGCGCACCATGCGCAATAGCAATAGCTGCTTGTAGCCAGCCAACCGGATAAGAGGACATCATCATGTCAAGCAAACCATCGACGGTCAGCCATATTTCAGGTGAGCCGTTTCACATCGATCGCGACAAAGTGCGCGAAGCCGCGAAGAAAATCGGCGACGGCGCGGTGACCCAGGGTTACAAGGGCAATCGCGAAGAAGTCGTGGCGATGCTCAACGATGCGCTGGCGACCGAACTGGTCTGTGTATTGCGCTACAAGCGCCACTATTTCACCGCCAGCGGCCTGGAGAACGAGCCGATCAAGGCCGAGTTCCTGGAGCACGCGGCGGAAGAAGAAGCGCATGCCAACCAGATCGCCGAGCGCATCGTGCAATTGAACGGCGAACCGGATTTCAATCCGAGCAAGCTGTCCGAGCGCAGCCATGCGGACTACGACGATTCCAGCGATATCAAGTCGATGATCCGCGCCAACCTGATCGCCGAGCGCATCGCCATCGAAACGTATCGCCAGATGATCGAACGCATCGGCGACGACGATCCAACCACCAAGCATTTGCTCATTTCCATCATGGCGAAGGAAGAAGAACACGCCGACGACATGAGCGACCTGCTCGATTGACTGCGCCTGTCCGGCCTGTGAGCCGGGCGTGCACCATCAACACGGCATTCGTGCCATCACCACAAAGGAGCGAAACATGAATTGGGACATCATCGAAGGCAACTGGAAACAGTTCAAAGGCAAGGCCAAGGAACAATGGGGCAAGCTGACCGACGACCAGCTCGACACCATCAACGGCAAGCGCGAACAACTGGCCGGCCGCATCCAGGAAGTCTACGGCATCAACAAGGACGAAACCGAGAAGCAGATCAAGGCTTTCGAAGAGAGCCACAAGGATTGGCGTCACTGATCCTTCCCGCAGTCTGAAGTCGCTTGCCTGCCGCACGACGGCGCAAAAAACCAACGTTCAATAAAACCAGAGGAGTTACTCATGAAAAAAATTATCGCCGCTTGTATCCTGACTTCCGCCGCATTGGGCGCCCATGGCCTGGCCAGCGCGGCAGATGCCGTCAAATCGCAATACAAGGCTGACGTTGCTGCCGCCGATGCGGACTACAAGACCGCCAAGGCCAAGTGCAAACCGCTCAAGGGCAATGAACAGGATGTCTGCCAGAAGGAAGCCAAGGCTGCCCATGAAACGGCCGTAGCCGACGCCAAGGCCAAGCGCAAGTCGACCGACGCCAAGAAGGACGCAAAAGAAACCAGCAATGACGCCAACTACAGCGCCGCCAAGGAAAAATGCGACGCCATGAGCGGTGCTGCCAAGGACAAGTGCCAGGCCGACGCCAAGGTCAAGTACGCCAAGTAATCTGTATCCCCCGGATGCATTTGAGCAACCCAGTATCACAGTAAGGTCATGGAGAGGTAGCGATGCTTCTCCATAAAACAATCGCAGGCAACACGAATTGAATTTACCAACAAGGAGATCCATCATGACTTTATCTTTGACCAAACGCATTACAGGCTTTTTCCTCGCACTGATGATGGTGTCGCTGGTCGGTTGCGCCTCCGGACCGAACAAGGAAGGCACCGGCGAATACGTCGATGACGCTGTCATCACAACCAAGGTGAAGACTGCCATCCTGCAGGAACCGAACCTGAAGGCGACTGAAATCAACGTCGAAACTTATAAGGGCGTGGTCCAGCTGAGCGGTTTTGTCAGTTCGGCAACAGCGGCGAGCCGCGCAACTGAACTGGCTCGCGGCGTCAAGGGCGTGACCTCGGTCAAGAATGATCTGCGCCTGAAATAAGTAGTCCGTCCGCAGGGAGGCTGCCGCGAACGCGGTCGCCTCCCTGAGGTGCATTCAAATGGTACGAAATTTGCAATCGTTGAGGTATAGTTAGCCGCGGAAGATGTCCGGATTCCCGGATCACTCTGAACAAATGGCGGGCGGGCTGCAGAATCATCAGGTGTGCATGCACCGCAGGCAGTTTGACCACATTTGCCTGATCAATGAGAGATATGCAGCATTGCCTTGATGCTGGTAAAAACTATGACAAAAATATTGGTAGTCGATGATCACGCAGTAGTGCGCGCCGGTGTTCAGCATTTCATTGCCGACATCCCGAACATGGAAGTCGGCGGCGAAGCCAGCACGGCCGAAGAAGCGATTCGCCTGGTGCGCACCCAGGAGTGGGACATCGTCCTGCTCGATATCGCCATGCCCGACAAGAGCGGTGTTGAAGTGTTGAAACAGATCAAGCGCGAAAAGCCTAACCTGCCGGTCCTGATGCTCAGCATGCATCCCGAAAGCCGCTATGCGGTCCAGGTATTGCGCAGCGGCGCCAGCGGTTACGTACAGAAAGAAGCGCTCGCGACCGATCTGGTCAGCGCCATCAACACGATTTTGCGCGGCCATAAATACATCAGCTACGGCGTGGCCGAGCTGCTGACCACCGATCCGGTTGATTCGGAAAAACCGCTGCATGAGACTTTGTCGCAGCGTGAATACGAAATTTTCTACAAGCTGGGGCAGGGGCAGGGCGTGACGCAAATCGCCGATGAACTCTGCCTGAGCGTCAAGACCGTGAGCACCTATCGCTCACGTGTGCTGCAAAAGATGAACATGGCGAACAACGCCGACATTATTTATTACGCAATCAAGAACAACCTGATTGACTGATGGCGGACTTGCCGGCCGGAAGGGGCATGACGAGGCATTGCGAGGCGGGAGACGAGCGGCAGTGTGCCGCATTGATGGTGGATTGTTAGACGTTTTTGGATAGTTATCATGGAAGATGCACTGCAAGAACTGGCGACAAGGAAGGGGCATGCACCGGATACGCCGCTCAAGATCTTCCTGGTTGAAGATTCGGCGGACGTGCGCGACCTCATCATCGAGAGTCTCGCCGAAATCCCCGGCGTGATGCTGGCCGGCTATTCCGAGACGGAACAGGATGCGATGACGCGTCTGGAAAACGAGAACTATGACGTGCTCATCCTCGACATCCAGCTCAAGCAGGGCAACGGCATGCACTTGCTGCAATCGCTGGCGCGCACGGGCCAGCGCCGCCATGATGAACTCAAGATCATCTTCAGCAACCATGTCAGCTCGACCTATCGCCGCGTTGGCGTTCAATACGGCGTACAGTTCTTCTTTGACAAATCGTCGGAGTTCACCAAACTGCGCAATCTGATCGAGCGCATCAGCGGACGTGGCGCGTCGGGGAAAAACAATCCATCGCGCGGATTCGCGCCAGCTTAGTTTCTCTCTCCGGGATATCGTCCCCGCCGTTCAGGTCGCGTTCACATCGCCAAGACGTGATGCCGCGATGCCACGATGCCGCAACCCAATATAATGTCACTGCATGCCGCCGCGCCTCGCTGCGCGGCCCACGAAAAAATCAGGGGCTTCAGCACATGACGTCAGTCAGAAACGATATCGGCGAGAGTTCTTCGCTCGAGCACTACGTCGCCACCCAGGCCAATTTCGCCAGCATCATCAGCGCCGCCATGAGTCTGGCGATGATCATCGCGCTGTTCGGCGTGGTGGTTCTCAGCAGTTGCTACGCGGAAGACGGCTATCGCAAGATCTTGGCCGACCTGATCGCCGTCCAGGGCAGTTCGGCGGCCGGCTTCATTCTCTCCGGCGTAGCTCTTTACCTGCAATGCCTCAATGTCGACAAGACCAGCCGCAAGCTGGCGCTGGCTGCCCGTGTACTTGCCACGTTGCTGTTGCTGTTGAGCGCGGGCTTCCTGTTGCAAAATCTGTTCGGCGTGAAATTGCTGCATGCCGCGCTGCCGGTACTGTCCATGGCGGGCAGCGCGTTCGGCGCGGAGATTCATCCGCTGGCGGCCGGCTGTTTCCTGCTCACGGCGCTGATCCTGTTGCTGCAAGAGCTGCGCATTCGCGGCGGCCACTATCCGGCTGAATATCTGGCGTTCATCCTGATCGGTCTGAGCGCCATTCCGCTGGTCGGTTATCTGTACGGCATCAGCAAACTGACCTTCCTGCGCTATTCGACCGGCATTCCCTTGCTGACGGCACTGGGCTTCCTGGTGCTCGGTGCAGCCTTGCTGATGGCGCGGCCTTCGCACCGCCTGATGTCCATCATCATCGGCCATGCGCCGGGAGGCAATATGCTTCGGCGCCTGCTGCCGTCGATGCTGTTCCTGATCTTGCTGCTCAACCTGCTGGTCGCCAAGGGGGCGGAGCGCGGGCTGTATTCCGATCAGCTGATGCTGCCTTTCCTGACCCTGATCGACGGCGCGCTGGTGGTGTTCGTATTCTGGCGTTTCGCCGGCAAGCTGGACCGCGAATACGGCGCGCGCATGCAGAGCGCGGCCAAGCTGGCCGAGGCCAACTCCTTGCTGACCGCGGTCAGTGACAGCACTCGCGAACCGATCTTCGTGAAGAATCGCCAGGGATTGCTGGTGTTTGCGAATCCGGCGCTATTGCAGCAGGTTGGCAAGAGCTGGGAAGAAGCCATGTACCGCTCCAGCCGCGAGCTGTTTGCCGAACGCGACGAAGCCGACCGCATTGATGAAGATGACAGGCGCGTCATGGCGCACGGTTTGCCGGAGACGATCGAGCAGACGCTGCATCTGCAGCACGGCGTCTTCACGTATCAGTCCACGCGCGTGCCGTGGTTCGACAAGGCCGGCAATGTCCTCGGCGTGATTGGCATCAGCACCGACATTTCCGAACGCAAGCGCGCCGAGGATTCCTTGCGCGAACGCGAAGCGCAGCTGGAGAAGACCGTGGTCGAGCGAACCGCCTTGTTGCGCGAGCTGACCAACCACCTGGAAACCGTGCGCGAAGAAGAGAAGCGCGCCATCGCCCGCGAGCTGCACGACAACATGGGCGCGTCGCTGACGGCGCTGAGCATGCACCTGGAGAGCGTCTACAAGATCCTGCCCGAAGACGAGAAGTGGCAGGAGCGCAAGCCGCGCATGCAGGGACTGATGAGTTCGCTGGTGAGCACCACGCGGCGCATCCAGACCGAGCTGCGGCCGAACATGCTGGATCTGTTCGGCCTCAAGGCGGCCATCACCGAACAGCTCGACGACCTTGCCGAGCGCACCGGCATGACATGCAAGGCCAGCCTGCCCGATGAAGATGTGACCATCGGCCATGAGATGGAAATCGCGATCTATCGCATGCTGCAGGAGATGCTCAACAATGTCACCAAGCACGCCAAGGCGAACCAGGTCGACGTCATCCTCGACGTCGATGAGGAGCAGGTCTCGCTGACGGTGCGCGACAACGGCGTCGGCATTCCGCAGGAACGCCAGGACAACAACAAGACTTACGGTTTGCGCGGCTTGCGCGAGCGCGCCACTTTCTTCGGGGGCAACGTCGTCATCCGTTCGACTCCCGGCAATGGCTCCATCATCTCGATACGTCTCCCGCTGGCGCCCGTTGCTGACGTCTGAACCCCGGCCTGCACGCTTGCTGCAGGCCGGTTTGCGTCAATTCCTCTTCCTGAATCTTTCTTTGCGCATTGTCCTACGCTGCAAAGCGGGGCTGTCTTATGGTCGCGAAAAGCGCGGCTGATTAAGATGAATCATCGCGTTTCCACCAAGGAGATGTGTGCAGTTGACTGTGCTGGATGACAGTAACTGGTCCCTTCACTTTCAGGAGCCATCATGAATAAAGATCAAGTTCAAGGCAAGGCAAAAGAAGTAGCAGGCAAGGTCCAGCAAAAGGCAGGCGAAATGGTCGATAGCAAGGAGCAGCAAGTCAAGGGCGCCGCCAAGCAAATTGACGGTACTGCTCAGAAGAGCTACGGCGACGCCAAGGAAGCGCTGAAGGACCGTTAAGCCGGCCTGCCGAAATGGGAGCTTCCAGCTCCCATTTTCATGTCAGGTCATGCCGGTCCGACGATTTGTAGGAATCGTCTTACGGCAGAATCGGAGAAGCACGGCTGTTGAGCGCAATCCTATTTTGTCATGATGGCCCGGTATCGCTGGTGCATCCATTAAACATTCCCGCGTCGCGACGTAGGCGATTTGTCGAGGGAGGGATTATGAAAAAAATAACTGCAATGGCTTTGCTCGTATTGACCGGCGCAATGGTCTGTTCTCCCACCTTCGCTGGCAATGGAACAACGGGCTGCGGCGATGCGTCGCGTTCAGTGACGCTCGCCAAGGCAAGCGCTGCAAAGTCCAAAGCCGCCCTCGGCGCGGGCAAGAAGAAATTCCTCTACCTCGACATGGTCCAGCGCAAGCATCCTCAATCGATCCGCAATGCGGTCATCGTTTATGAGCATCCCGGTCTGAAAAAACAGGCCTGCGATGTCAACGACGCGAAAAGTGTAAGCGAATGTTTGCGTAGTCCGTCGACATGAAACTCGGACGTTGAACGCGGTCTAAAAAATACCGGCTCTTCATTTGAGTCAACAAGAAGCCACGAGAATCGACTGCTGCATCCCGCAGCAACAACCATTTTTTGAAGAGGTGTGATCATGAAAATAGCACATAAAATCGCCGTAACTTCGATCACCGTCTGTGCCCTGACAGTTCTGAGCGGTTGCAGCGGCATGTCGCAGCGAGACAAGAATACTGCCGTTGGCGCCGGTGTCGGCGCAGTCGGCGGCGCCGTGCTGACGGGCGGTAGCGCAGTGGGCACTGTGGGTGGTGCTGCGGTTGGCGGTGTGATCGGCAACCAGGTCGGCAAGTAGGCAACTAATATGGGATACCAGTAGCGGACAGGCCGCCGCTGCAATGAAAAAGGGGACCGGCAGGTCCCCTTTTTCATGTCGCGCGCTGCGGCTTATTCGGCAGCACTGCGTGCCTTCAGAATGCGTTTGGCGCGCGCCAGATCGCTGTTCTGGTTGGCGCGGGCTTCCTTGCGGCAGCCCTTGGCTTCGGCCCCTTTGAGCGACTTGCATTCCTGCAGTGCTTGGGCGCCGGCTGCGCGGGCTTCTTTCACCAGCGTCTTGTAATGCAGTTGGGCGGTGTCGTCGCCCTGATACCAGCGTGCAGGATCTTCCTGCGAAACGTCCTCTTCGGCGGCAAACACGGGTGCAGACAGGGTGACGGCGGCCAGCAGCACCGGCAGCAGAAGCAGATATGGTCGGCGATTTTTTCTCATCGTTGCGGACTCCTCCGGTAGAAATGATGAACGGCGCTGCATCCTCGAGATGCAACGCCGTCCATCATATCCTGTTTGCCCAGGGCTACAGGGAAACCCCGCCGACTATAGTCGTCCGAGCAACACCAGGATCAGCAGGATGATAACGATCGTGCCGGCGATCCCGCTGGGGCCGTAACCCCATGAGCGGCTATGCGGCCAGGTCGGCAGGGCGCCGATCAGGATCAGGATGAGGACGATCAGAAGTATGGTGCCGAGTGTCATGTTGTTCTCCTTGTTGTACTGCAGGGTTGCAGCGTTCATCGTGGCCGTGTGGGGGACCGCACGGCATCCATGTTCAGAAACGCACCTTCACGTAAGCCGAGGGGCCTTTCAGGCGGATGTCCAGATTGGCGTCGTCGATGGCGCCGCCGCCGTCGCGGTTGATCTTGATGCGGGTAATTCCATAGTCAGCGCCGATCCCGAGATTGGCCAGCGGATACCACTCTGCGCCGATGGCGGCGCCGTAGATGTGGCCGGTGACCTTGCCCCAGTTCTTTTTGACGCCCGAGGCTTCGGCATAGAGACGGAAGTCCTTGCTGAAAGCGTGTTTCCAGCCGAGTTCAAGCAAGGGCGCCCAGGTTTTTTCTGAATAGCTGTCGCTGAACGTGCCGGAAGCGCCGTTCAGCGTGGCGGCGGCATTGACGTCGAGCTTGGCGCGATAGTAGCCGGCGCCGAGGCCGATGCCGAAGACGTCATTGCCTTGTCCGATCCACCATTTGTAGGCCAGCGACGCCATGTCGACCTGGATGTCGGCATTGCCGTTGCCGTTGAGGGTGGAGCCGCTGCCGAGGGGAATGGTGCGGTTGATGGCGCCGGCGTAATTCTTCTTGTACGTGAAATAGTCGAACGACAAGCCCTGGCTGTCGAACAGCAGCAGTTCTGCGCGTACGCGTGGCAACGCAGTGCGGTCGCGGTCGATGTCGCCGGACTGGTAAGAGCCGTACTGCGAGTTGGCGTTGACGCGGAAAGTCGGATCGACATAGTAGGCGCCGGCCGACAGGCTGAAGCGATCCAGCGCCGGCGAGGGGTCGGCCAGCGCGCTGGCCGACGTCAGCGCAAGCGCACTGCCGGCGGCAAAATAGGTGGCGAGCTGTACGGACTTGCCGACAACCGGCAGGCAACGAATGCGACGTGACATGGGTAATCTCCTCCAGGCGGGTGGTGCGAATCCAAGGTGGCGTTCAATGTGCCAAACAACATGCCAAAGAAAGTTGATGCGATGGATGTTAACAACCGCTTTGCTTGCGGTAGATAGGCGTCTTCCTCAATTTCCTGTAGGAAAAGGCGAGTGGCGGAGTAGGGGATGCGGCATGGGCGAGGCGACCGCGTTGCGGTTTTCTGGTTTGATTTTTGCTTGATTGTTGCCTGCAAGTGCAGCCGCGGCATGTAGCCAATGTACATCACAAGATGATGGAAAGTGTGCCGCATTTTCCAAATGGGTTACTATTCGCCCGCTGCAGCCAGGGATATTCGGGAGGGCATGCAGCGTGGAGGTATGGCAACATGAAGCCGGCATTAGTCCGGTACCGGATGTGCCACAGCCACCCAGACCCGTAACGAGTTCGGAAGCGATTTACGATGTCCAGGCGAACATTGGAACCTCACATGCGCAATCTACGCATTGTCGTTGTCAATACCATCATCGACCATGCCGATGAGACCGACACCGACCTGCAGGAGCAGGCCGAGCGCGGCAAAGCTCTGCGCATTGGATTGCTGGAGGCGGGTTACAACATCATCGCCTCGCTGCCGGCCGACCAGTACCTGCCCGAACGCATTGCCCAGCTCCAGCCCGACATGATCATCATCGATGCCGAATCGGATGCGCGCGACGTACTCGAGCATATCGTCATCGCCACGCGCGACGAACGCCGTCCCATCGTCATGTTCACTGAAGACGACAACACCAGTACCATGGAAGCCGCCATGGAAGCCGGCGTCACCGCCTATATCGTGGCCGGGCTGCAAGCCGAACGGATCAAGCCGGTGCTCGACGTGGCGCTGGCGCGTTTCCGCCAGGAGCAGAAGCTGCTGACCGAGCTGTCGGACACCAAGCACAAGCTGGCCGAGCGCAAGGTGATCGAGCGCGCCAAGGGCCTGCTGATGTCCCGGCACAAACTGTCGGAAGACGAGGCCTATCAAAAGCTGCGCAGCATGGCCATGAACAAGAACCTCAAACTTTCCGAAATCGCCCAGCGCTTGCTGGATGTCGAGGACTTGCTCGGCTGACATTTTTTTCCTGGGGCGGCGGTGTGCATGCACCGCCAAATTGGTGCGCAGCACAAAGCCGGTGCGCCGCCGCCTTCGCAAATTCCCCTCGCTTTCGCTTCCATCGGGCCACGCAGGATTGGCGCTTTGCCTATGGGCGGCGCGGCTTTCACGCGATTTTCCATCTGCTTGGCACGCTCTTTGCTGAATCGTCTCCGTTAGCGCAAGGTTTGCGCAATGAACGATCCGGCCAATGGCGGTCGGATCCATCCAAGACAAAGGCGTCTTTCGACATGACTCAGTGCATGCCGGAGGGACGCCTTTTTTTTTGCCGCCGAAAAAATGGGGAATGCGATGGAATTCAAAGAGCAAGCGAGCAAGGCCGTGGAGGCTGTGAACGAAGTGGATTTCAAGCGTCGTCAATTGATTCAGACTGCAGGACTGGCAACGGGAGCGAGCATGTTGGGACTAGCAACAGGAGGAGCCTGGGCGGCCGGCTCGGACAAACCTGAGAAGGAAGAAGTGAAGATCGGTTTCATTCCGCTGACCGATTGCGCTTCCGTCGTGATGGCCTCGGTGCTCGGCTTCGACAAGAAATACGGCATCAAGATCGTGCTCAGCAAGGAAGCCTCCTGGGCCGGCGTGCGCGACAAGCTGACCAACGGCGAGCTGGATGCGGCGCACGTTCTGTACGGCCTCATCTATGGCGTGCAAATGGGCATCGGCGGCCAGAAGAAAGACATGGCCGTGCTCATGAGCCTGAACAATAACGGCCAGGCCATCACGCTGTCGAAAAAGATCGCCGACAAGGGGGGCGTCGACGGCCAGTCGCTGGCCAAGCTGATGCAAACCGACAAGCGCGAATACACCTTTGCGCAGACTTTCCCGACCGGTACCCACGCGATGTGGCTGTACTACTGGCTGGCCGCCAACGGCATCAATCCGATGAAGGACGCCAAGGTCATCACCGTGCCGCCGCCGCAGATGGTGGCCAACATGCGGGTCGGCAACATGGACGGCTTCTGCGTCGGCGAGCCCTGGGGCCACCGCGCGATCGTCGACGGCGTGGGCATTACCGCGACCACGACGCAAGATATCTGGAAAGATCATCCGGAAAAAGTCCTCGGCACCACGCTCGATTTCGCCAAGAAATATCCGAACACCTGCCGCGCCATGATGGCGGCGGTCCTTGAGGCCAGCAAATGGATCGATGCGTCGCTGGCCAACAAGAACAAGATGGCCGAAGTGATCGCCGACAAGTCCTACGTCAACACCAGCAAGGATGTCATCGACCAGCGCATCATGGGCCGCTACCAGAACGGCCTGGGCAAGACCTGGGACGATCCGAACTACATGAAGTTCTACAACGACGGCGCGGTCAACTTCCCGTACCTGTCGGACGGCATGTGGTTCATGACGCAGCATCGCCGCTGGGGCCTGCTCAAGGACGATCCGGATTACCTGGCCGTGGCCAAGGCGGTCAACCAGATCGACTTGTTCAAGGACGCCGCGACCATGACCAAGACCAGCATTCCGAAGGACGTGATGCGCACATCGAAGCTGATGGACGGCACCGTATGGGACGGCAAGAATCCGAAAGCCTACGCGGCTTCGTTCAAGGTCAGGGCGTAGTCAAGGCGCCAGTCAAGCCGGACCGCAGGACATTTTGCAGCAGCCTCCAGTGAAGGAATCGATATGAGCGCAGTCATGGAAACGATGATGAACGACAAACCGGCGCCGGCCGCACCGGCCGCCGGAGCAGGCGTGGCACCGGCGCCGGCTGCCGCTGCCACGCCTGCTCCGGCGGCGAAGAAGATGAAAGCGGCGAAGAAAAATCTGCCGTTTTCAGGCTGGTTCATGACGGTGCTGCCACCGGTGACCGGCCTGGCTTTCCTGGTGCTGGTGTGGCAGATCATCGCCGCCAGGACCGGCAATTTCCCGACGCCGCTGGTGACCTTGCAGGAGGCGATCAAGCTGTTTTCCGATCCGTTCTACCGCACCGGTCCCAATGACCAGGGCATCGGCTGGAACGTGCTGGCATCGCTGCAGCGCGTGGCGATCGGCTTCGGCCTGGCCGCGCTGGTAGGGATTCCGCTGGGTTTCATGATTGGCCGCGTGCGCTTTTTGTCGGGCATGTTCGGCCCCATCATCAGCTTGCTGAAACCGGTGTCACCGCTGGCCTGGCTGCCGATCGGCCTGCTCGTGTTCAAGTCGGCCAATCCGGCTGCAATCTGGTCGATCTTCATCTGCTCGATCTGGCCGATGATCATCAACACCGCCGTCGGCGTTCAGCGCGTGCCGCAGGATTACATGAACGTGGCGCGCGTGCTCAACCTGTCGGAGTGGAAGATCCTCACCAAGATCCTGTTCCCGTCGGTGCTGCCGTACATGCTCACCGGCGTGCGCCTGGCCATCGGCACCGCCTGGCTGGTGATCGTGGCGGCGGAAATGCTGACCGGCGGCGTCGGCATCGGCTTCTGGGTCTGGGATGAATGGAACAACCTGAACGTGCCGCACATCATCATCGCCATCGTCGTGATCGGTGTGGTGGGGCTGATCCTCGAACAATTGCTGGTGGCGCTGGCAAAGGCCTTCACGTATGAAGAAGTCAGCAGCTGAGACTGAGCTGCGCCCGATATCGATGCAACGACTTAACGCTTAACGAAGCAACAGGGGGTTCTGATGGACATGCATAACAAGTTTATCGACATCAACGAAGTCGAGATGATGTTCCACACCAAGAAGGGCAGCTTCCACGCGCTGCGCGACATCAACCTGACCGTGCAGAAGGGTGAGTTCATTACGCTGATCGGCCATTCCGGCTGCGGCAAGTCGACGCTGCTGAACCTGATCGCCGGCCTGCTCAAGCCCAGCGATGGCTTGCTCTTGTGCGCCAACCGTGAGATCGCCGGCCCGTCGCCGGAGCGCTCGGTGGTGTTCCAGAACCACTCGCTGTTGCCGTGGCTGACATGCTACGAAAATATCTTCCTGGGCGTCGAGCGCGTCTTCGGTGCCACCGAAAATCGCACCCAACTGCGCGACCGCACGCGCGCGGCGCTGGCGCTGGTGGGGTTGACGGCGGCGGAGAGCAAGCGTCCCAATGAAATCTCCGGCGGCATGAAGCAGCGCGTCGGCATCGCCCGCGCGCTGGCGATGGAGCCCAAAGTCCTGCTGATGGACGAGCCGTTTGGCGCGCTGGATGCACTGACCCGTGCACACCTGCAGGACGAGTTGCTGAAGATTGTCGCCAAGACCGAATCGACCGTCGTCATGGTCACGCACGATGTCGATGAAGCGGTGCTGCTGTCGGACCGCATCGTCATGATGACCAATGGCCCAGCCGCCACCATCGGCGAAATCCTCGAAGTCAAGCTGGCGCGTCCGCGCGAACGCGTGGCGCTGGCGCAGGATGCACGGTATTCCGAATATCGCACGGCGGTGCTGGAATTCCTGTATCGCAAGCAAGCGCATCCGGCCAGAGAAGCTGCATAAACCATCTCCAGGACTCATACGAAAGGAGCGCCATGACGGCGTCCGTACAAATCAGGCCGGTGCCATACAACGAAACCGGCGAGGAGGGCGGCGATAAAAGCGGCAGCGGCATCAAGCCATTGTCGGGTGAAGTGTTCGGCGCATTGATCAATCTGTCGGGACGCCGGCGTTTCACCTCGCAGCGCCTGGTGCTGTATGCGGTGCTGGCGTCGCAGGGACACGATGGCGCGGTGAAGACGGCGCGCGACGCGCTGGCCTTGTTCCGTGGGGCGCATACGGCGCTGGTCAAGGGTTCCGACACGGTGCCGGGAATTTTTTGCGAAGAAGTGCGGGAAGCCTATTTCGGCAAGCTCGACGGCGACGCGCAAATTGTTTACTTCATGAACCTGGCTGAGCGCACGCTCAATGCCATCGAGGACCGCCTGCGCGATGCGCCGGCGCTGCTGGAAGAACTGGTGCGCATTACCACGCCGCTGCTGAGCGTGCTGAACCAGATCACCACCGTCTACGAAGAACAATCGAAGCGCCACGCCGTGCTGATGAAGAAGCAGCTGCGCGGCATCATGACCGACATCGAAACCATCGCCAAACAGGCCAAGATGGTGTCCTTCAATGCGCGCATCGTGGCGGCGCGCGCGGGACAGGCCGGCAAGGAATTTTCGGTCGTTGCCGGTGTGCTGTCGAACATCACCACCGAGATCGACGACCTCGTCAGGGCAGCTCTCGCCGGTGCGACGGCTTAGGTGTTTTTCTCGGCCTATTGAGATCGTTTCCCTGATTCTGTTCTAATTGAGGCAACTCAAGACGGAACAGGCAGGGACGGGAAATGAAAAAACTCAGCGAGCAGAGGCTCGTCTATTTCTTTGAAGCGGTGCAGTGCGGCAGCGTGCGCGCGGCGGCCGACAAGCTCGATATCGCGCCATCGGCGGTGAGTCGCCAGATCTCGCTGCTCGAACAGGAAATCGCCATCCCCGTGATGGAACGGCACCGCCGCGGCGTGGTGCCGACCGAAGCGGGCCAACTGCTGATCGATTACTACCGTGAGCAAGGCGCTCACCAGGCCGACCTGTTGTCCAAGCTGCAAGGCCTGCGCGGACTCAAGCGCGGACACGTCAGCATCGTCATCGGCGAAGGTTTCGTGAGCGATTTCATGAGCCGGCCGATGGCCTATTTCTGCGAACGCCATCCACAGATTTCAGTCTCGCTCGACCTCGCCGGCACCAACGACGTGCTGCGCATGGTGGCCGAAGACATCGCCGAAATCGGCCTGGTCTACAACCCGCCCACGGATCCCAAGATCGTCTCTCGTTCGGTGCAGCGGCAACCGATGATGGCGGTGGTCAGCGCCAATTCGCCGCTGCGCAACAGCAAATCCTGCACCTTGCAGGAGCTCAGCGAATATCCGGTCGGGCTGATGCATACGTCCTACGGCACGCGACAGCTGCTGGCGCTGGCCGAATACGCGGCCAAGATCAAGCTCAATCCTACGCTCACCACCAACTCCATCAATGTGCTCAAGCATTTCGTCAGGTCCGACCTTGGGGTGACGCTGTTGCCGCGCTTCGCCGTGTCGACCGAACTGGCGGCGGGCGAATTGTTTGCGATTCCGCTGGAAGACGACGTGCTGGCGGTGGCCGAGGTGCACCTGGTCACGCGCGTAGGGCGCAAGCTGTCGGTAGCAGCCAATCGTTTCGTGTCGTATTCGAGTTCGCTGATGCAGGCGTTCCAGGTCACCAGCTGACGCCTGTTGCGTGCTGTTTTATGTGTTCTCATAAGTAGAACAATATTGGCTTTTCGATGTAATTGACGCTTATTCCCCCTGCTTGCACACTGGACCCGTCTGATTTGACGTACGACTTATCCAGTGAGGAGCGGCATGAAACACATCGGTGTGGCAGGGTTGGGCAATATGGGGCGCGGCATGGCGCTGTCGTTGCAACGCGGCGGCTTTACGGTGTCCGGTTACGATCCGGCGACCGCGGCGGCCGAAAGCATCGCGCGCGAAGGCGTGCGGACATTTGCGTCGGTGGCGGCGCTGGCGGCGGAAGTCGATGTATTGATCCTGTCGCTGCCGACCTCGGACGTGGTGGAGGCGGTGGTGTTCGGCGCCGACGGCGTGCTGGCCGGCGCCAAAGCCGGCCTGCTGGTGGTCGACACCACCACGGCCGATCCCAACAGTACGCGCAGGGTCGCCGCCGCACTGGCGGAAAAGGGCGTGCGCTTCATCGACGCGCCGGTCAGCGGCGGCCCCAAGGGCGCGGCCACCGGCACCATGACCATGGTGCTGGGTGGCGCGGCGGAAGACGTCGCGGCGGTCACGCCGGTGCTGGAAGCGATGAGCGCCAAGCGCGTGCACGTCGGTCCGGTCGGCGCCGGCCATGTCACCAAATTGCTCAACAACCTGATGTGTGGTGCGCACCTGATCGTCGCAGGCGAGGCCGCGCGCATTGCTGCCGCCGCCGGCCTCGATGCGCAACAGATCTTTGAAGGCATCAACGCCGGCTCGGGGCGCAGCGGCGTCACGCAAGTCAACTATCCCACCTGGATTTTCAACGACGCCTTCGACTCCGGATTCACGATGAAGCTCATGCGCAAGGACCTGCGCCTGGCGATGGGTCTGCTGGGCGAGCTCGGCACCTCGGCACCGCTGTCGGGCGAAGTCGGCCGCCTGTGGGCCGCCAGCGCAGAAGCAGCGGGTACCGCCGACGGCGAAGATTTCAATCGCATCGTGCAGTTCATCGAGAAATAAATCACGTACATCATCAGGAGTCTTGAATGCAATCGAATGAAGCAGAACAGTTGTTGGCGGCGTTCACGCCGTTCTTCCCGGGCGCCGGATTTGTCGGTTCGTATGTCGGCGGCAAGCTGGTGCAGGGCGACGGCGCGGCCGTGGTGCTGCAGAATCCCGCCACCGGTGCCGACAGCCTGAGCTATCGCGACGGCGGCGCGGCGGTGGTGCAGCAGGCCGCCGAAGCGGCGCTGGCGGCGCAGGCCGAATGGTGGAAGCTGACGCATGCCGCGCGCGGCCGCATCGTCTTCGCCGTCGGCCAGAAAATCCGCGACAACACCGAAGCGCTGGCGCAACTGGAGTCGCTCAGCGCCGGCAAGCCGATCCGCGATTGCCGCGGCGAAGTCGGCAAGGTCGCCGAGATGTTCGAATACTACGCAGGCTGGACCGACAAATTTTATGGCGACGTGATTCCGGTGCCGAGTTCGCATCTGAACTACACGCGCCGCGAGCCGGTCGGCGCGGTGTTGCAGATCACGCCGTGGAATGCACCGATCTTCACCTGCGGCTGGCAAGTCGCGCCGGCGATTGCAATGGGCAATGCGGTGTTGCTCAAGCCGTCCGAACTGACGCCGTTCACCTCGCTGGCGGTGGCGGCGCTGGCCGAACAGGCCGGCGTTCCCAAGGGCCTGATCAACGTGCTGGCCGGCCAGGGCCATACTGTCGGCCAGGCTGCCATCGATCACCGCGTCGTCAAGAAAGTGGTGTTCGTCGGCTCGCCGCAAACCGGCAAGAAGATTGCCGAAGCCGCTGCGCGCCGCTTGCTGCCTTGCGTGCTGGAGCTGGGCGGCAAGTCGGCCAACATCGTGTTTGCAGACGCGGACCTGAAGCGCGCCTGTCTCGGTGCGCAGGCGGCGATCTTTTCGTCGGCCGGACAAAGCTGCGTGGCCGGGTCGCGGTTGCTGGTGCAGCGTGCGGTGTATGAAGAATTCGTCGCCATGCTGGCCAACGGCGCGAGCAAGATCAAGGTCGGGCAGCCGGGCGATGCACAGACTGAAGTCGGACCGATTTCCAACCGCAAGCAATACGAACACGTGCGCGGCATGATCGCCGAAGGCGTGCGCAACGGCGCGCGGCTCGCGACGGCGGAGCAGGATTTTTCAGCGCCGGGATTCTTTGTGCGGCCGACCATACTGGCCGACGTCAGCAACGACATGGACGTGGCGCAGCAGGAGATTTTCGGGCCGGTGGTGGTGGCAATTCCGTTCGACACCGAGGAAGACGCGGTGCGCATCGCCAACGACAGCGACTTCGGCCTGGCCGGCGCGGTATGGACCAACGATGTGGCGCGCGCGCATCGCGTGGCCGCCAACATCAACGCCGGTACCTTCTGGATCAACGGCTACAAGACGATCAACATCACTTCGCCGTTCGGCGGTTACGGGCAGAGCGGCTATGGCCGTTCCAGCGGCGTCGAGGCCTTGTATGAATACACGCAGACCAAGAGCGTGTGGGTCGAGACGGCGAAGGAACCGGCAGCGACCTTCGGTTACGTATGACGCGAGCCGGATGACGGACCTGTTCCCGTCCGATGAGAACGTTTTCATTTTCATTGCAGCGTGGGGCAGGGCAAGGCATGATTGACGCCGGACAACGAAGGCGCTCAAAAAAGCCGTGATTAATCGTTGCAAAAAGAATAGCTGTATCAGGGAGGGCCGTGCACAATGCGGCTTTTGAACACAGGACTCAAGATCCGGAGGGAATAATATGCAAGCATCCGCAACAGCAACACCCGTCATTCAGCCAGGACTGCAAACATGGAAGCTCTATGTGTATGCGGTGCTGATCCTTGTCGTGGCTGAACTGATCGGTTCGGTGGCGTTCAAGATGGGACCGGGCAAAGTCGTGCTCCTGCCGATGGTCTGGGCGCTCATCATGGGCGCCGTGATCGGCAGTGTGCAATCGAAAATGGGACCGTTGGCGCTGACCCGGCCCTTGCAATTCCGGGCTGCCGCAATCCTGCAACCGGCGTTGCTGCTGTTCGTCGCCAAGCTCGGCCTGATGGTCGGCAGTTCGCTGCCAAAGATCATCGGCGCCGGCTGGGCATTGGTGTTCCAGGAGTTCGGCCACTTCGTCGGCACCATCGTGATCGGCCTGCCGCTGGCGCTGCTGCTGGGTATCAAGCGTGAAGCCATCGGTGCGACGTTCTCGGTCGGCCGCGAACCGAGCCTGGCGATCATCGGCGAACGCTACGGCATGAATTCTCCGGAAGGACGCGGCGTCCTGGCCGAGTACATTACCGGCACGCTGTTCGGCGCGGTCTTCATCGCGATCTTCGCCGGCTTCATCACCAGCCTCAACATCTTCCATCCGGTCGCGCTGGCGATGGGCGCAGGCGTCGGTTCGGGCAGCATGATGGCGGCCGCAGCCGGCGCCATCGCGGCGCAACAGACGCCCGAGATGGCCAAGGACGTGGCGACCTTCGCCGCCGCCAGCAACCTGATCACGACCACCATCGGCACGTACTTCACGCTGTTCATCTCGCTGCCGCTGGCGGTGTGGGGCTACCGCGTTCTGGAACCGATCATCGGCCGCACCACGTCGTCCTCGAGCACGGCCGCCGACGACAAGCTGCATGAACAGACCCATACCGAAGTGGCCGACCTGAACCTGGCCGGCCGCGTCGGCGCCTGGGTGTTCGCCGGTGTGCTGACCATCATCGCCAACTGGATCGCCTACAAGGTCGCGCCGCTGGAATCGGTGGGTTGCATCGTCATCATGATCGGTGCGGTGCTGGTGGGCGATCTGCTGTGCAACCTGACCGGCAGGAAGATTCCGGCGGTGTGCTGGGTGACGCTGGCGGCGATGTTCCTGACCTCGCCGGCCTGTCCATGGGCTGACGCGATCGTGGCAATTACCGGAAAGATCAACTTCCTCGCCGTCATCACGCCAATGCTGACTTTCGCCGGCCTGTCGATCGCCAAGGATATCCCGGCGTTCCGCAAGCTCGGCTGGCGCATTGTGCTGGTGTCGTTTGCCGCCAACGCAGGCACCTTCATCGGCGCGACGCTGATCGCGGAGTTCTTCCACTGATCGGCATGCCTGCATGCTGTAAGGCGGTTGGTAAAAATGAAAAGGCCGGTAATGTGAATTACCGGCCTTTTTTGTTTTTGCATGTATGCAGCGAAGTTTATTGCGCCTTGTAAGCCGCCCACGCCACCAGCAGCCAGCCGGCCAGGAAAGCCAATCCGCCGATCGGCGTGATCGCGCCAAGGAAGCGCACGCCGCTCAGTGCCAGTACATACAGGCTGCCGCTGAAAATCACGATGCCGATGAACATCGCACTGCCGGCCCAGCCGAGGATGGCGGGACCGAACCTGGGAATCAGCAGCGCTACCGCGAACATGCCCAGTGCATGCACCATTTGGTAGATCACGGCGGTTTGCCAGATCGCCAGCATGTCGGCATCGAGGATCTGCTTGAGGCCGTGCGCACCGAACGCGCCGGCGCCGACCGCGATGAACATGTTGAGACCTGCCAGGATGACGAGAAGACGTTCGCTCATGAGTGATTTCCCAAAAATATAAGACGATTATTTTAATTCTTGTGCGCCATTGCCACATTGCCACCGCTGGCAATGGCGAGATCGCTTCAGACGCCGAAGATCGGCATCAGCCGCATGATGGCTTCGCGCCATTCACGCGGTTCGGGCTGGCCGTTGGATTTCTTGCTCAGGAAGCTGGCGATGTGCGTGCCCTGGCGGTTGAACAATTCCAGCGAGGTGATGATGCCGTCGGTAGTGGGCTTCTTGGCGACCCACACCGAATCGATGTGATCTTCGCGCAGCTGCATGCGGAAACCTGCATTCATGATCTTCAGGCGCGAATCCTTAACGCGGATGTTCTTGATCTTGCCGTAGTAAGCCTGGACGATGCCGGCATTGCCGACCTGGGCCATGATGGAAGTGCCGAATTCGGTCATGCGCTGCAGGATCACGCGCGCCGAGTCGTTGGCGACCTGATAGGCGAACGCTTTGCCGGCCAGGCGCAGCTTGCGCAGCCGTTGCCGGTCGAAGGCTTCCTGGCGCTGGATGAAATCCTCGTGGTTGTGGGTGTGGGCCCACTCTGCGCGCAAGGCGTCGACGTCGATTCGGCCCAGGCTGTCGTCGCCGGTTCCAGTAGCGCTGTCGAGTGGATGGACCAGGTGCGGCGCCAGCTGTTCGGCGGCGGCATGGTCACTGACCAATTGCCGGAACGACGCGATGTCGCCATCTTCGCCGAGCATGATCTTGTGCATCATGTTGCCGTAGCGGTCGAAAAATTGCAGGCTGTGCCGCTTGCCGCCACTGCAGGCGTCATGCTCTTCGAGCGCGTAGCCGTGCTCCCACTGCGGATAGAAAATGCGCAGGTGCATGGCTTCGGCCGGCGCGAGTTCGATTTCATTGTCGACGTACAACGCGCCGCTGACGTTGTCTTTTTCAAGCAGGGCGGAGGAGTTGCGCGTCACTTCAGTGAGGTTGCCGAGCGCGGCGAGACGCTGCATCAGGGGCGCGAATTCACTGTCCAGGCGTGTCGCATGCGGCTGCAGCGCAACGCGTTGTACATCGGTCAGGTTGGGCAGTTGCTGATCGTCGAGGGGGCGCAGACGCATCATGATCTTTCCTTCTCGGTATTCTTTACGGCTTCATTTCTGGCGGCCGGTGCGAATGGAGCGGCAGCTTCGCGGCGTGCTCCGCATTCTTGATTCCGACCCATGTGGGGGCGGGTTGCCGATATCCAAGAGATGCCGGTGCCGCCGAAGCATCGCATCCGAAGAAAAGTCCGTTGATCATGGTGTTTCCGATCTTGAAATCCTTCAAATGAGAATAATTCTCATCCATTGTCGTGCATGGATCATCAAATAGCAAGCACGGATAAACACTTTTACAGAAAGTTGATGACGCGGCGCTGTTAGGGAAGTGTTGAAAGTGTGTCCGTGTGTAAGTCCTGTGGCAACCGATGCTGCGCCGCGATAACCTGAATCCGTCTCCTCCAATTCCTCCCTCTTGAATTGGATTCAGCCCCCGGCCTGCGAAGTCCGGGGGCTTTTTTTCGTATCGTTCCGGCCTCGCCCCGGCAGGTCTGCATCACGCCGTGATGCCGCTCCCCCTGCTGCTGTGCGCCATCGAAGTTCCCGGGTTTATCGGGATTTCAGGTTGACACGGGATTTTCGCAGTCCTAATATGTTCGCGCGAACATCAGTTTTTGCTTTCATCCGAAAAACTGCAAATTAGCTGCAAATTGGCGGCAGATTTGCTTGCCGCAGCCATTCCAACATCAAGGAGAGTCTTCATGCTGACCCCTGCGCAGATCGAACAGTATCGAACCGACGGCTTGCTGGTCGTGCCCGGTTTATTGGATGTTTTCACGCTGCAGCGGATGAAGGAAGCGCTGGCGCAATGGCTGGAGCAATCGCGCGCAGTCGACGCCCACACTCAGGTTTTCGATCTGGAGAACGGCCATAGCGCCGAGGAGCCGCGCCTGCGCCGCATCAAGCAGCCGCACAAGCATCATCCGGTGTTCGAAGAGTTCATCCGATCGCAGCCGATGGTGGCGGTGCTGCGCGACTTGCTGGGGCAGGGACTGCGCTTGCAGAGCTCCAAGCTCAACCTCAAATCGCCGCGCTTCGGTTCGCCGGTGGAATGGCATCAGGACTGGGCTTTTTATCCGCACACCAACGACGATATCCTGGCGGTAGGCGTGATGCTCGACGACACCTCGCTGGAAAACGGCGCGATGCTGGTGGTGCCCGGTTCGCATACCGGCCCGACCTACGATCACCATGCCGACGGCCGCTTCTGCGGTGCCATCGATCCGGCCACGCCCGGGCTTAATCTCGACCGGGCGGTGCCGGTGACGGGCAAGGCGGGGGCGGTGTCTTTCCACCACGTGCGGGCAGTGCATGGCTCGGCGCAGAACCGCTCGACCATGTCGCGTAATTTCCTGCTGTATGAAGTGTGCGCGGCGGATGCCTTTCCTTTACTGGGCGTGGCGGATTTTGACGAATTCAACTCGCGCCTGCTCAGCGGCGAGCCTACCGTCGTGCCGCGCTTTCGCGATGTGCCGGTGCGCATGCCGCTGCCGCCGGCTTTGAACCAGGGCTCGATCTACGAGAACCAGGCTTCCAGCGGAAAACGATTTTTCGATATTGCCGACGATGCGGCGTTGCAAGCCGCCTCCACCTGACCCCGCCGCACACCATGCAGCAGTTACTCATCTATCAATCCTTGTGGGCCATGGAACGCCGTCGTCCCGACGGCCATGAGTGGACCCTGGAGCAGAAGCTCGCCATGATCCGCGATGCCGGTTTCGACGGCGCCGGCGTGCGCTTCTTCGATCGCGATTATGCGCGGGAAGTCACCGCCTTCCTGCGTGAACACGGCATGAGCTGGCAGGCGCAGTGTTATCCGCGCAGCGTCGACGAGCTCAAGCCCATCATCGAGCACGTGCAGGAATTCGGCGCCGACCACATCAACCTGCAGGCCGACGTCCGACCGTACACGCTGGATGAGTGCATTCCCTACATCGAAGGATGGCGGCGGCTGGCCGACGACGCCGGCATCGCGCTGCACATCGAGACGCATCGCGATCGCATGACCACCGATCTCTTCTTCACGCTGCAGTTGCTGGATCGGTTTCCGGATCTGCGGCTTACGGCGGACTTGTCGCATTACGTAGTGGCGCGCGAATTCGCATGGCCGATTTCGGACGAGAACCATGCGCTGATGCACCGGATCATCGACAACGCCTGGGGCTTCCACGGTCGCGTCGCCAGCCGCGAACAGATCCAGTTGCAACTGGCGTTTCCGCAGCACCAGAAGTGGCTGCAGCTGTTCATGCAATGGTGGGAATACGGATTCCGGAGCTGGTGCCGCCGTGCGCCGTCCGACGGCGTGCTGACTTTCCTGTGTGAACTGGGCCCGCCGGAATATGCGATGACCGGCGCCGACGGCCATGAATTGTCGGATCGCTGGCAGGAGGCCGGCAGTATGAAGGACAGCGTGCGTGCGTTGTGGCAGGCCTGCGCAGATGCAGGAACGAGGAAAGCCGCGGCGCAGGAAAAGGCGCAAAAAGCGGCAGCAGCATGATTTCAATGTTTCACGTTTTCATATCAACCAGCAAGGCCAAGGAGAAGTATCGCTTCCATCAATGAGCACACGGCGCCCGGCCGGTCGTAGATCGAGACAACACGACACGTCCCCATGATTTACCATGGGACCGGCAAGGGCGCCGGCATCCACCAGGAGACAGACAGCATGAATACAATCGCCAGCAGCCCGCGCGCGGACCACGCCCTCGGGGCCGCTTCAGAGCACCAGACCGAACGCGACGCCAGCAATGCCGCAGACCGCGCCAGCGCCGGACTGGAGCGCCAGCGCGTCATCGCCTTGCGTTCCTCGGTGGTGGGCACTGCGCTCGAATGGTATGACTTCTTCCTCTACGGCACCGCGGCGGCGATTGTCTTCAACGTGCTGTTCTTCACCAGGCTCGATCCCATGATCGGCACGCTCGCGGCCTTCGGTTCGTATGCGCTGGGCTTTGTCGTGCGCCCGCTGGGCGGTTTCGTGTTCGGCCATATCGGCGACCGCATCGGGCGCAAGAACGTGCTGGTGATTACCTTGCTGATGATGGGGCTGAGCACGACGCTGATCGGCTTCCTGCCGACCTACGCCAGCATCGGCATCGCCGCGCCCATCCTGCTGACGCTGTTGCGGCTGATCCAGGGTTTCGCCGCCGGTGCGGAATTCGGCGGCGCCGTTACCATGTCGGCTGAATATGCGCCGGTCCACAAGCGCGGCTATTACGCCAGTTGGCCAGGCGTCGGCGTGGCGTTGGGCGTGGTGCTGTCGGCAGGCGTATTCACGCTGGTACGGCAGATGCCGGAAGCCGATTTCATGGACTACGGCTGGCGCATTCCCTTCATCCTGAGCAGCATCGGCCTGGCGGTCGGGATGTATATCCGCCTGTACGTGCTGGAGTCTCCCGCGTTTGAAAAGATCAAGTCGAAGAAGGCCGTGCAGAAGTCGCCGATTTCCGCAGTATGGAAGCACCATCGCCGTCACCTGCTCATCGCCATCGGTGCGCGTTTTTCAGAAAATACCGCGGGCTATATCTTCCAGGTGTGGGCGTTGTCCTACCTGACCGCCCAACTGAAAGTCGACGCCAGCATCGGCCTGATAGCGGTGCTGATCGGCGCCGGCCTCGGCGCGCTGCTCAATCCATTGTGGGGCATGCTGTCCGACCGCATCGGCCGCAAGCCGGTGTACATCCTCGGAATCGTGGTCATGATCCTAGGCTCGTGGCCGTTCTTCATGATGCTGGAGACGCGCGAGACGCCGATGATCATCGGCGGCTTCGTGATGATGATCGTGTTCGGCTTGTATCCGATGTTCTCGGTGCAGGCGGCGTTCTTCGCCGAGCTGTTCCCGCCCAGCGTGCGCATGAGCGGCATCTGCATGGCGCGTGAACTGTCGTCGGTGATCACGGGCGGCATGGCGCCGGTGATAGCAACGGGTTTGCTGGCGTATTACGGCGGCAGCTATTATCCGATCATCGGCTATCTGGTGTTCATGGGCGGCGTTGCGCTGATCGCGCTGCTGATGGCGCCGGAAACGCGCGGCGTGATCTACGAGGAAGACGCCTGAAAGCGAAGTGCGTAGTCTGCGCTCAGGCGCTGCCGCGGCGCACGATGGAGAAGCCGAGATCGCTGACCGTGTCGGCCTCGGCGTCTTTGCCGCCCAGGCGCGCCAGCAGCATCCTGGCTGCGGTCTCACCAATGCGATGGCTGCTGACGTGCACGGTGGTGAGCGGCGGATTGATTTCCGAGGCGATGTCGAGATTGGCGAAGCCCGCGATGGCGATATCCTGCGGAATGCGGACCTTGCGGCGATCGCATTCCAGCACCGCGCCGGCGGCGATGACGTCGTTGCTGAAGAAGGCGGCGTCAATGTCGCGATGCTGCTCCAGCAGCGTCACCATGGCTTCGCGGCCGCCTTGCAGGAACGATCCCGGCGACGCCGTGATGCGCACCGGCGCCCGCAGGCGATGCCGCTTGAGCGCGGCGCTGAGGCCGGCCAGTCGCGCCACGCCGCGCGGATCATCGCCGCCTACGAAGGCGATGCGCCGATATCCTTGTTCGACCAGATAATCGCCCATAGCCGCGCCGGCGTCGTAGTTGGAGAAGCCGGCCAGCATGTCGATCGGCTCGGGCGTCAGGTCCCAGGTTTCCACCACCGGAATGCCGGCGGTCCTGAGCCGTTGCCGCGTCGCCGGCGTATGCTGCACGCCGGTCAGCACCAGGCCATCCACGCGGCGGCCGATGAAGGCTTCGACCAGCCTGGTTTCGATGTCTTCGGAATAATCGCTTTGGCCCAGCAGCAACTGGTAGCCGTGCGCCATCAGGTATTCCGACATGCCGCGCACGGTTTCCGCAAAAATCGAGTGGCCGATGGTCGGCACCACGGCCGCGACAATGCGCGTGCGCCGCGACGCCAGCCCGCCCGCCAGCAGATTGGGGATATAACCCATGCGCGCAATCTCGGCCAGCACTTTCTCGCGCGTGGCCGGCGCCACCTTGTCGGGCGAATTGATCACGCGCGACACGGTGATGTGCGACACGCCGGCGACGCGCGCGACATCTTCCTTGGTGACGGCCCGCGCCGGACCGCTGTCTTCTTGCGATGTGATTCTTTTTGCCATGCGGGATCGGAGTAACAGGTTGTCGCCGGAGAAACCTTCCCGGCGGTGCCTATTCTGACATCAAATACGCGGTTTGCGATGGCGATGAAGGCGAGTTGTCGCGGCGGCACGCGTAAAACGGCACGGCAGTGGTAACGACGGGCAGCAGGGGGGTATGGCTGCGGAAGAAGGGCGGTGATAGAGCCATTGCACGGACCAAAGCCAGGTTGACCAAGTTGAGTCTTGCAGAAAAATGCACGCTAGCACATGGGACGCACAAAACAAAAAGGGCTCCAATTGCTTGGAACCCTTTTTATCTACTGCTGAATTTCTGGTAGGCCGTGCGGGACTCGAACCTGCGACCAACGGATTAAAAGTCCGCTGCTCTACCAACTGAGCTAACGACCCGAAAGACCGCTATTATAAGCAAAATCGATCAATCGTGTCAAACGCGTAGGGAAACTATTTCAACGTCGCCAGTTTTTCCTTGCCGGTCTGCGCAGCCGGGCTTTCCGGGTACTTCGCAATCAGCGCGTCCCAGGTCTTCTTCGCCGCCGCCTTGTCCTTGAGCTCCACGTAGGAACTGCCGATGTTGAGCATCGCGTCCGCTACCTTGGGGCTGTCCGGATAATTCTTTGTCACCACTTGCTGAGCAGCGATCGCTCCCTTGTAGTCGCGTTGTGCATACAGGGAATTGCCCACCCAGTATTGCGCCGACGGCGCGTAACCGGATTGCGGATAGCGTTTCAGGAAGTCGCTGAAGGCTGCGCCGGCGCCCTTGTAGTCGCCGCCCTTGAACATGTTCAGGGCCGCGTCATAGGCTTTCTGCTCATTCAGGTCGACGCTGGATTCCTTGCCGTCGATCGTGACTTTTTGCGGTTCGAGCTTGCGCAGGCGGGCGTCCAGATCGACGTAGAAGTCTTTCTGGCGTTGCTGCGTGTTGGCGAGTTCATTGCTGAGGACTTCGACCTGGCCGCGCAAGCGTGCGATCTCCTGCAGCAATCGGTCGTTCTGGTCGGACAGGCTCAGCGCGCTGTTCTTGTCCGCCTTGTTGGCGACGTCTTTTTGCAGGGCATCGATCTTGCTGCGGATATCGAGGATGGCCTTGCGCGCTTCCTCATCGTCAAACAAGCCTGCGTGCGCCGTTGCCGGCAACACGGACAGGCTTGCGACAGCGGCCATCATGGCCGCTGCGGAAAACGACTTGAGCGCGGTCTTCAGGGAAGTGCGCATAAGTCTTATTGGTAAGCGATGTCGGAACGACGGTTTTCAGCCCATGCTGCTTCGTCGCTGCCCAGGGCCTTCGGTTTTTCCTTGCCGAACGACACTGCTTCAACTTGGGCATCGGACACGCCCAGCAGGACCAGCGCCTTGCGGACTGCTTCGGCGCGCTTCTGACCCAGGGCCAGGTTGTACTCGGTGCCGCCGCGATCATCGGTGTTGCCCTGGATGATGACCTTGCGATCCTTGTGCGAATTCAGGTACTTGGCATGCGCTTCGACGACCGGACGGAACTCGTCCTTGACGGTGTAGCTGTCATAGTCGAAATAGATGCTGCGCTTGGAGAGGATGCCTTGCGGGTCGTTCAGCGGGTCGGAACCGGTGTTGACGGTGTTGACTGCGCGCGGATCTGCACCGGTGGTGGCGCCTGTGCCTGCGCGGTTTTCAACCGGGGCGTTCTTGTCGTCCAGTTTGGTGGACGAGCATGCCGCCAGCAGCACGGCTGCCGAAAGAACGATTGCAAAAGAACTGAATGTACGCATGTGAAACTCCTTGTGTCGTGAATGAATGTGAATAATTGTTTATTTCATGAACGGCCCCCAGGTGGGCTCCCTGACATCGCCAATCTGGGTTGTTAAGCGCTGTTTGATCCGGCCATCAGTGGAAACGATGGCCAACGACCCGCGACGACCTGATTCCGTCGCGTACATGATGTATTTGCCGTTTGGCGAGAAGCTTGGCGACTCATCTTTGACGGTGTCGGACAGGCGTTGTTCCTGACCGTTGGTCAAATCCAGCGCGTAAAGCTGGAATTTGCCGTCGCGGCGCGAAATATACGCCAAAGTCTTGCCGTCCGGGGAAATCCGCGGGCTGATGTTGTAGCTGCCGCTGAAGGTGACGCGCTGGGCGTCGCCGCCGTTCGGGCTGACCTTGTAAATCTGCGGGCCGCCGCTGCGGTCGCTGGTGAAGTAGACATAATTGCCGTCCGGCGAGAAGCGCGGTTCGGTGTCGATGCCGGCGGTGTTGGTCAGGCGGCGCAGGCCGCTGCCGTCGGCGTTGATCACGTAGACCTGGGTCAGGCCGTCGCGGGTGAGCGCCACGGCGAGGCGCTGGCCGTCAGGGGCCCAGGCCGGCGCCGAGTTGCTGCCCTTGAAGTTGGCCACCAACGTACGCTGGCGCGTCACCAGGTTCTGGATGTAGATGACCGGCTTCTTGGCTTCGAAGGAAACGTAGGCGACCTTGCCGCCGTCCGGCGACCACGACGGCGAAATGATCGGTTCGTTGGAGCGCAGCGCCACTTGCACGCCTTCGCCGTCGGCGTCGGCCACTTCCAGGCGATATTCCTTGCCGGAACGTGTCACATAGGCAATGCGGGTCGAGAAAATGCCGGGGATGCCGGTCAGCTTTTCATAGATATCGTCGGCGATCTTGTGCGCGGTGAGGCGCATCAGTTGCGGCTGGCTGCCGAACGACAGCGCCGACAATTGCGCCGCCTTGATGGTGTCGAAGAGGCGATAGCGCACATCGAAACGGCCGTCGGCCAAGCGCTGCACGCTGCCTACCGCGAGGGCGTTGGCGCCGCGGTTCTTCCAGTCGCCGTAGTTGATGGCGGAGGCATCGGACAGGGAGTCGCTGTTGTCGATGAGCTTGAAGACGCCGCTGCGCGCGAGGTCGGCCTTGACGATGGAAGTGATCTGTTGCGGCGCGCCTTCTTCGCCCGGGAAAGCGGCGATGGCGACCGGGATCTGGCTGGCGCCGACGCCGGAAATTTCAAAGCGCAATTCTGCGTGTGCAGCGGACGCCGCGGCAATACCCATGACAGTCAGAGCAATGCTGCTCAGGCGGCGGAAACCATGCTGTGCGTTCAGTGCGGTGCGCGAGTTGTTGATCATCCTCATTTTCATCAGTTCTGATCCTTCGGGTAGTGTTTAAAGGTAAAGCTGTTCGGCACCCTGCCATCCTTGTCGGGAGGGAAAGGTTGCGATTTGTTGATCGCTTGCTGGACTGCTTCGTCAAAGCCCGGAATGCCGGATGACTTGTTCTTGCGGATGCCGCGCACCGTGCCGTCAGGCAGCAGTTCGACAGTGTATTCTACCGCCGGGTTTGCACTCAATTCACCGGGCATGTCGAAGATGGTATTGGAGCGGATCTTCGCGCCCAGCTTGGCGCCATAGTCGGCGGAGCCGCGCGGACCCTGCGACTGGGCGGCGCTACCGGTGCCGCCGGCGGCGCTGGTGGCCTGGCCCATCATGCGCTTCAAGTCATCCTGGCGGCGTTGTTCGGCGGCCTTGCTGTCGGCGGCTTGCTGCTTCTGTTTCTTCTCGGCGGCAAGCTTGTCGGCTTCGGCTTTTTTCTTGGCCTCGGCGTCGTCTTTTTCCTTGGCAAGCTTCTTGTCGGCGTCGATCTTGTCCTGCTTTTCCTTCTTCAGGCGATCGGCTTTTTCACGCTCGAGCTTGGCTTCTTTTTCCTTCTCGTCGCGTTCCTTCTTTTCCGCTTCCTTGCGCTTCTTTTCCTTCTCTTTTTCGAGCGCGATGTCGGGCTTGGCCACGGGCGGTTCTTCCACCTTCGGTGGCGGCGGCTTGACGGGTTCTGGTACGGGCGTCGGGGTTGGCTTCGGCGGTTCCGGCTCGGGGGCGGGTTGCGGCAACGGCGCCGCTTCCTTGATGTTCGGATCCCAGATTTCCGCTTCGACGGTCAGCGGCGTTTCGCTCTGCCAGCTGATGCCGAACCAGAGGAAAGCCAGCAAGGCCATGTGGACCACCACCGCCAGGGCGATGGCGCGCCAGCGGCCCGGTTGTCTCGGTACTTGGTAAGGAGTGCTCATATTACTTCGTTGCCAGTCCCACGCGTGCGATGCCCAGTTTCTTGGCTGCGGCGATGACCTGGACGACTTCGTCGTACTTGATTTCCTTGTCGGCGGAAATCATCACCGGCATATCCGGGCTGTCCGCGTGCAGCGCCTGCAGCTTTTGCGTCAGGTCGGGACGGCCGGAGGCGGTCTGCGTTTCACCGCGCTTGGGGCCGTTGACCTTGATGGTGGCCTTGGCGTCGGGTTTCAGCGCGATCTCGATGTATTCGCTCGGCGGCACGGTCGACTTGCCGGCGGTCGGCAGGTTGATGACGCTCGGGTCGTTCACCGGCGCGGCCACCATGAAGATGATCAGCAGCACCAGCATCACGTCGATGTACGGCACGACGTTGATCTCGGACTTGAACTTGCGGGGACGTCCCCCGCGCATGGATGAGCCTGCCATCAGCGTGCCTGACGTTGCAAGATGTTGGAGAATTCTTCGATGAAGCTTTCGAAGCGGATCGCCAGTCGATCGATGTCATGCGAGAAACGGTTGTAGGCGATCACCGCAGGGATCGCGGCGAACAGGCCGATGGCAGTGGCGATCAGCGCCTCGGCAATACCTGGAGCAACCGCTGCCAGTGTGGCCTGTTGCACGTTGGCAAGGCCGCGGAAGGCGTTCATGATGCCCCACACCGTGCCGAACAGACCGACGTAAGGCGACACCGAACCGACCGTCGCCAGGAAGGCCAGGTGTGATTCCAGTGCATCCATTTCGCGTTGGTAAGCGGCGCGCATGGCGCGGCGGGCACCGTCGAGCACGCCGGTCGAATCGATCGCGGCGCCTTTGCCGACTTGCGCCTTGGCCTTGTTGAATTCACCCATGCCGGCCTGGAAGATGCGTTCCAGCGCGCCGCCGTGGCCGCCGCCCTTGCGGCGGTTGGACAGCGTGTCCTGGTACAGCGCGATCAGGTTGCCGCCGGACCAGAACGAACGCTCGAATTCTTCGGTCTGCGAGCGCGCGCTGCGGATCGTGAACATCTTGCGGAAGATGTAAGTCCAGCTGAAAACGGAGGCCAGCAACAGCAGCAGCATGACAAACTGCACGATGACGGAGGCGTTGGTGATCAGGGCAAAGAAGGATAGATCTTGAGTGACGTTCATGGAGGCGTGTGGGGGTCGAGGTTCAGTACGGGGTTCAATTCCGGGTTCAGTCGGAGAGGCTCAATTGTACGTGCAAATTTTTTCAGTCTCGTCGCGGCAGGTGTAAAGAGGCCGCTGCGTTCGTGCATGGCAATGATGAATTATAAGTTTCCCTTGAGACGTGCCAGCATTTCTTCCGGAATGGCCTGGAGCCGGAAGTTGGCGGCATTGACGCAGGCAATCTTGATTTGGCCGCGCGCCAGCAATGTCTGTTCTGTTCCCTGGAGGCGCCAGGCCTCCTGTACGAAGGCCATGGACGCGTTGCGGAACTGTTCGACCACGACGGTCAGTTTCAGTTCATCGTCAAGCCGCGCGGGCGCAAAGTAGTCCACCGTGGTGCTCTTGACCACGAAGATCAGACCGCTCGATTCGACCAGTGCTTGCTGGGAAAAGCCCAGCGCGCGCAGCCATTCGGTGCGCGCGCGCTCAAAGAACTTGAGGTAGTTGGCATAGAACACGACGCCGCCGGTGTCGGTGTCTTCATAGTAGACCCGGACCGGCCACGAGAAAGCGTCGTTGTTCCTGCTGCTGCCGACGCTGTTGCTGCTATTGTTTTTATTGGTTGAATCGGACATTGAGGCGCGTTTTTTTATTGGGTGCGTTTGATGTTCAACGGACCGAAACCTTGGCAAGTTGGCATCATTTCGATGTAGTTGATATTGACGTGCGCCGGCAGCGTGGCGACCCAGAATGCGGCTTCGGCGATATCGACCGCGGTCAGCGGGGTGGTGCCTTCGTAGACCTTGGCGGCGGCGCTGTCATTGCCCTTGAAGCGCACGTTGGAGAACTCGGTGCCGCCGCACAGGCCGGGCGCCAGGTTGGTGGCGCGGACGCCGGTGCCGACAAGATCGGCGCGCAGGTTCAGCGTGAACTGATCGACGAATGCCTTGGTGGCGCCGTAAACATTGCCGCCCGGATACGGATAGGCGCCGGCGATCGAGCCGAGGTTGATGATGGTGCCGGTGCCGCGCTTGACCATGTTCGGCAGAATGTGATGGGTGACCGTGACCAGCCCCTTGACGTTGGTGTCGATCATGGTTTCCCAGTCTTCCAGCGCGACCTGGTGGGCGGGCTCCAGGCCCAGCGCCAGACCGGCGTTGTTGATCAGGACGTCAATGTCCTGCCAGCCTTGCGGCAGCGAGGCGAGGGCGCTCTTGATCGAATTCTTGTCGGTGACGTCGAGCACCAGCGGCAGCACCTTGTCGGCGCCGAATTCGCCGGCCAGCGCATCCAGGCGGTCCTTGCGGCGACCGGTGGCGATGATCTTGTGGCCATTTTGAACGAACTTGCGCGCCATTTCGGCGCCGAAACCGGCTGTTGCACCTGTAATCAAAACGATCATCTGTAATTCTCCCTGTTGGCGTCGGACGAATGCATGCTTGCATCAATAACCCGAAATTGTAGCCCAAAGCGCCGCTGCGCGAGATGCAACGCTTTCATGCGGCCGGCCGGAGGCAATTCTTGCCGAATCCGAAGGCATCCCTTACAATGCGCAGACCATTTCGTCTCACGTGACTGGCGAAAAACCGGAGCCTTGTTCCGGCACAAGATGGGTATCCATCGGGAAGCGTGAGATTTCATTAGCCGTGCGCCTGGGCAGCCCTGAATGGAAAGAACGATTGAGGCTGCCTGCAATTCCCTTATTCATCCTGGCCCTCATTCGATTTGGAAGTCTTCAAGTCGGCATCGCCTATTGTGTTTCTGGCGCTACCAGGCGTTACCGGCTGATGTGCTTCAGGCGCACCCTCATCCATTGGAGAAATCATGTTTGCAAAGAATCACACCATCGCGAATGTCGACCCGGAACTGTGGTCCGTCATCCAGAAGGAAAACGTCCGTCAGCAGGAACATATCGAGCTGATCGCTTCCGAAAACTACACCTCGCCTGCAGTCATGGAAGCGCAAGGCACGCAACTGACCAACAAGTACGCCGAAGGTTATCCGGGCAAGCGTTACTACGGCGGCTGCGAGTTCGTCGACATGGCCGAGCAACTGGCCATCGATCGCCTCAAGAAACTGTTCGGCGCGGAAGCCGCCAACGTGCAGCCGAACTCCGGTTCGCAAGCCAACCAGGGCGTGTTCTTCGCCATGCTCAAGCCGGGCGACACCATCATGGGCATGTCGCTGGCTGAAGGCGGCCACCTCACGCACGGCATGGCATTGAACATGTCCGGCAAGTGGTTCAACGTGATTTCCTATGGCCTGAACGACAAGGAAGAAATCGACTACGAAGCCATGGAAGCAATGGCGCGCGAAAAGAAGCCGAAGCTGATCATCGCCGGCGCATCCGCCTACGCGCTGCGCATCGACTTTGAACGTTTCGCCAAGATAGCCAAGGAAGTCGGCGCTTACTTCATGGTCGACATGGCGCATTACGCCGGTCTGATCGCTGCGGGTGTTTACCCGAACCCTGTGCCGCACGCCGACTTCGTCACGTCGACTACGCACAAGTCGCTGCGCGGTCCGCGCGGCGGCGTGATCCTGATGAAGGCCGAGCACGAGAAGGCCATCAACTCCGCGATCTTCCCGGGCATCCAGGGCGGTCCGCTGATGCACGTCATCGCGGGCAAGGCAGTGGCATTCAAGGAAGCGCTGTCGCCGGAATTCAAGGCATATCAACAGCAAGTCGTGAAGAACGCCGATGTGCTGGCCAAGACGCTGATCAAGCGTGGTCTGCGCATCGTCTCCGGTCGTACCGAGTCGCACGTGATGCTGGTGGATCTGCGTCCGAAGAATCTGACCGGCAAGGAAGCCGAAGCGATTCTGGGTTCGGCCCACATGACCTGCAACAAGAACGGCATTCCTAACGATCCTGAGAAGCCATTTGTGACTTCCGGTATTCGTCTGGGCAGCCCGGCGATGACTACACGCGGTTTCAAGGAAGCGGAAGCGGAACAGGTTGCCAACCTGATCGCCGACGTGCTGGACAATCCGCATGACGCCGCCACCATCGAACGCGTGAAGGCAGAAGTCAAGAAGCTGACTGACGCCTTCCCGGTCTATGCAGCGTAATTGCTTGAGGTGACAAAGTAGTTGCTTGCAGTTGCTTGATCCCGCGGCCTTCGCTGATGCGAAGGCCGCGGCGCAGTAAGAACCTCTTCACGGTTTTCGCAACAAGATCGTGAACAGGGGCTAAGATGGTTCCCGGTCTCCAACCTGTAGTCTGCCTTGACTTGCCTCTATGAAATGTCCGTTCTGCAATCATGACGACACGCCCGTGCTGGACACGCGCCTCTCCGAAGAGGGCGACGCGATCCGCCGCCGCCGCCGTTGCGCCAATTGCGACAAGCGTTTCACGACTTACGAGCGCATCGAACTGACGATGCCCGTCATCGTCAAGAAGAACGGCAGCCGCAGCGAATTCGATCCTTCCAAATTGCGCGCCAGCCTGATGCTGGCCTTGCGCAAGCGTCCGGTGTCGGCCGAAGCGGTCGATGCGGCGATCCAGAGCATCCAGGAAAAACTGTTGTCCAGCGGCGCCCGCGAAGTGGTGTCGGGGCAGGTCGGTGAACTGGTGATGCGCGAATTGAAGCGTCTGGACAAGATCGCGTATATCCGTTTCGCGTCGGTCTACAAGAGCTTTGAAGACGTCACCGAATTTCAGGACGCCATCGCCGAAGTCGGCCAGGAGCGCAAGGCCGCAGCGAAGAAACGCAACGACTGACGCCGGCAATCCCCGTCGTGGCATGCACATCGCCGTGCATTCCGCACCCCTTCCGATTTACATTTTCCATTCCGTGCAGGCATAAAAAAAGCGACTGTATTTCTACAGTCGCTTCAGTAATTCAGTCCCGCCTGTGCCGCTATGCTGGCATCCTGAACCAAGCGGTTCAAGTTGGCTGCAGTTAGTTTAATTTCGGGTTCATCGGACTAGCGACGCTCACGCCCACCAAACAAAATCCCACAGCCTGTGCACATAAATGGTTCAAGGAATATAAGCATTCGCGAACACGGCAGGAGACTTAAGTCTACTCTATTCGGGATTCTTGTCAAAGCCTTTGCGTAAAAATCCCGAGGTATTTTTACTCTGTGACAGTGTGAATTCTTCATGCGCGCGCGGCAACATCCGTGCACACCAAATGCCGCGCCAATGACGTTTCTCGCAGGTCAATCATTGGACAGGACAGAGGGGAAATTGCGGCGCGTGCATGAGCACGCGCGCAGCGGAGAGAATATTCGAAGAGAAATCAGGAAACTATCAGAACAATTTTTCCTGCGGCGCCAGTGCCTCGTCGAGCACGCTATGCATGGAGGCGATGCTTTGCTTCCACTCCGCCACCGTCAGGCCGGCGAAGGAGCCGTCGCCGCCCGGTTGGGTCGACAGGAGTTCGGCGGCGATGCCGAGCGCGGCCATCACGGCGATGCGATCGTTGCCCTTGATCTTGCCGGTGTCGCGGATGGCGCACATCTTTTCATCGAGGTAAGCCACCGCCTGGCGCAGGGTGGCTTCTTCGTCTTCCTTGCACACCAGCGTGTAGGCATGGCCCATGATCGAAACATTGAGCTGCATCACGCGGTCTCCTCTTCATTGTCGGCCGGCGTCGGCGCCGTAACCGGAAGTTTTTCGATCAGCGCAGCGACGCGCTGATGAGCCTCATCCATACGTCGCGACAATTCCGCGTTCTCCGTGGTCAGGGCGGATACGTTAAGACGCAGGTCGGCGTTTTCCCGGCGCAGCGATTGCGTCATTGCGGCAAGTTGCGCGACTTTCTCTGAGAGTAGGTGGAATTCGGAGCTCATGGCCTCAGCTGTAGTGCAAAAGATGTGCGCCATTATATTCTGTTGGCGGCGTCCGGCACGACAAATAGCGCGACGGTTGCAGAACGTTACAGAATTCCCGGCGTGATTTTGCAACGTCGCCGGCCACCCGCGCAAAAATGAAACGGTTTGTTGTCAGAGAATTAATCGCTCACGGCCTGCACGCCTGTTCCACTGGTGCGGCCGTCATCAGTCTGCGCTGATTTCAGCCGCCGCGCGCTTGGCCCATGCGGTCGGCAATTTCATTCCATAGATGCATGGCGACGTAGGCGCGCCACGGCCGCCAGATCTCAGCACGGCTTTTTTGATGCGCCAGTTTCAGCAGGGCGGGATCGCGTTCGACGATCGCTTGCATCAGCACGAGATCGGAAGCGGGCCAGGCATCGGCATCGCGCCACGCACGCATGGCGACGTATTCGACGGTCCACGGGCCGATGCCGGGCAAGCCGAGCAAGGCCTTGCGCAGGTCGGCAATGTCGGCGCCGGGATCGTCTACCGGCACGTCGCCTTGCGCCACGGCGCGAGCGAAATTCTGCAGCGCGGCGATGCGTTTTCCGGGCATGCCGATCGCAGCAAGATCGACAGCGGCCAGCGCATGCGGCGTCGGGAAGCGCCATGCGGTTGCCGCGTGCGCATGGCCTTCGATGCGTTCGCCGGCGCGTTCTACCAGACGGCCGACGATGGTGGTCGCAGCTTTCACACCCACTTGCTGGCCGACGACGGTGCGCACCACCAGTTCGAACGCTGACCACGCACCGGGCACACGCAAGCCCGGCGCCGCCTTGAATAGCGGCGCCAGCCACGGATCGCGCGCCAGGTGTTTGCGGATGCGCCTGGTGTCCGTCTGCAGATCGAACATGCGGCTCAGCGGCGCCACCAGTGCATCGGCATGGCGACTGGCCTTGCCGTCGATCCGCGCGACCAGGCAATCCTTGTCGGGATGGCGCGACACGGCCAGTGTTCCCTGGTCGCCATTCCATTCGATGGCGCGCAGATAGACGCCGTTTTCAACTGCTTCCACACCAGCCGTGGCACGCCCGCCGAAGAAGCGCAGCAAGCGTTGCCAGTCGAGCGGCGGCTGGAACGGCAATTCGCGGACGGCGAAGGAGGCTTGCTTATGGGCGGGCATGTTGGTGTTGCGAGAAAGTTTCGCCGGAGTGCGGAAGCACGATCATATATCGCTTCACCTGCGCCTACACGAGGAGAAGGAATTTGCTGATCGCGCCGCACGTCTCTCCGCTTAATAATGAAGCGGCGCATATGTGTGCGCTTATCACCATCGGAGACACAAGTGAACGCTACTAGCCAAGACGCCATCGCGTTACTGAAATCGGATCACCAGGAAGCCAGGGAACTGTTCGAGGAATATGAAAAGAAAAAAGACCACGCCAGCGACGAACAGAAGATGGATATTGCAAGAGCGGTCTGCGGCGCATTGCTGATCCATATGGAGATCGAGGAAAAGATCTTTTATCCGCGCGTTCGCCAGGAAATTGACGACAATGATTTGATGAACGAAGCAGAGGTCGAGCATGAAGGTGCCAAGGAACTCATCCGCCAGCTCGGCGAGTTGCAGCCCGGCGATCCGATGTTCGATGCAAAGATCAAAGTCCTCGGCGAGCAGATCGATCATCACGTCGAAGAAGAGGAGGGCGACATGTTTCCCAAGGCGCGCAAAGCCGGTATCGATCTCGACGCGCTAGGCGCCGAGTTGCTGGCGGCGAAGAACAAGATGCGCATGGAGCACGGCTTGCCTGCCGTACCCGCGTGAAGTGGCGACCCGGAGGCTCGCCGAGGCCGCGCGGCGCCTCTTTCACTAGTCGTGCGCTTTCAAAATCCGCCCTGGTGGCGGATTTTTATTTATTTGACAATAAAGGAGGAGGCTACAAAACGCCTCAAGTTAATAGAAAAGTTCTAATGCGCACAAAACATTCTGATGGGTATAATGTTTCCAAAACGAAGCCTTACTATTGTGCCGCGCAAGCGGATGTGTCCGGGGGGACAATCAATGAACTCATTTGCAACTGCGCCATTCCTGGGTGCAAGCCTGGCCGCTCTTTTCCTGGTGGTTGCCGGCTTGGTGTTCATTTTCCAGCAAGTCATTGCAGAGCGGCGTTACGTGCGTCTGCGCGCCGAATACGAGGCGCGCAGGGCGGCTTATTTTGCGGCGGAGTCGTCTGTGGCGCTGGAATTCGGCGACGATTTTCGCGTCGTGGATGAGGGCATTGCGCGCCGCTGACGTCTTTTCTTCAGTTCACCGATGTTCCCTGGCGGATGCCAATAAAAAAGGCCACCTTTTCAGGTGGCCTTTTTGCAATGGTGGTGGAGCCGGCGGGAATCGAACCCGCGTCCGCAAGCACTCTACAGACAGTTCTACATACTTAGCGCTGCCATTTGATTTAACCCGAACGACGCGGACGCGCACGCTGCGTTAAGGCGAGTCACCTTAGATTTAACTTCGAACCAAGTGACCCGGTTCAAAGCGATTCCTTGTAAATGACTCTACTGCTGTTTTACCAGCCTACCCCAAGGAAGAAGTAGTGTAGAGCAAGCGGGTATTAAGCCGCTTGTGCGTACGAGTTATCGTTTGCAGTTATATCTTGTCTGATTGTATTTACGAGGTAGTCAGTCCTCGGTATGCCCTGCGCTGCTTTGCAACCCACGTCGAAACCAAGTCGGCCCCATGCAGACTTGTATTATAACCCAGTGTGGGGGCGGCTCGCCGGATTATCAAGAGTCCGGGGCGCCGCCGTTGCCGTTACTGTTGCTTCTATTGCTGCAGACTCAGGTCAACCCGGCTGCCCTGGCCCTTGTCCTTGATGCCTTCGGCCGTGAGCTTGGGGGCAATCAGGAAGATGCGGTCGGCGGAGATGATGCTCTGGTCCTGCAGATAATTGCGCACCACGTCCGCACGACGCTGAGCGAGGTTGCGGAGGTCATCTTCCGTGACAGGCGTGTTGTCGACGATCAACTGCTGCATCTCCTCCGGCGGCAGGGATTTGGCGAGACCGACCATGTTGCGCGGTTTCTTGAACTTCTCTTCCTTGTAAACCTTTTCCATGTACTTGGCGCGGTCGGCTTCGCTGAGCTCGTTGTCCTTGCCGGTCGGCTGCCCTTCCTTCTCGATGACATCCTTGCGTTTCAGGGCGCGCATCTTGCGATTGAGGACTTCCTTGCGCAGGCCGGCATCGTCGACCGTGGGGTCGGCACGGCCCATGACGTCGATCTTGAGCGCCGGACGCTGGTGCAGGGCGTAGCCGAGGGTGTCGAGCTTCTTGCGGATGTCGGCGGTGATCTCGGACGAGCCCGGCTCGAATTCGATATAGCTGAGTTCGGCGTCGCCGCCGCCGCTGCCGAACATCGAACTGATGAGCGCGAACGGCGAGGTGACGGCTTTGACGATCAGGTTGACGAAGACGCGCATGATGATGCCGCCGATCGAGAACTGCGGATCGGACAGCGAGCCGGAAATCGGCAGGTTGAGATTGATGGTGCCGTCGCGGTCCTTGAGCAGCGACACCGCCAGCATCACCGGCAGCTTGGTGACATTGGGGCCGTCGACGTGGTCGCCGAAGGTCAGTTGCTCAATGCGCACGTCGTTCTGGGCCACCAGCTTGTCGTTCTCGATCTTGTATTGCACGTCCATCGACAGCTTGCCCTTGGTGATCGGGTAGCCCGCATATTTGGCCGAGTAGGGAGTCAGGCGCGGCAGTTGCACGCCATTGGCGCTGGCCTTGACGTCGAGGAACATCGGTTTGAACAGGGGATTGAGCGCGCCCGAGATCTGCAGCGGCGCGTCGTTGTCGACCTTGCCGCGCAAATCGATGGTGGCCGGTTGCGGCTTGTCGGAAGCGATGCTGCCGATGGTGCCGCCCATGCCGGTCATGTTGACCGTGTAGTTCGGTTTGACGAAGTTGTCGGTGAAGTTGATGTTGCCGCTTTGCAGGACAGTCTGGCCGATGCGGATCACCGGTGCATTGGGATCGGGGGCGGCGGGCGTGACCGGCGCGGTCGACGTGGTGGTCTTGGCGACCGTGGTCGATGGCTTGTCGGCGCTGGCTTCGGGCGCAGTGACCGAGCTGCGCGGCGCTTCCTTGGAAACCACGATGTCTTGCAGATTGAGCTTGCCCTGGTCGGACAGGATGGCGCGTGCGTAGAAATCGGACAGTGCGATTTTTTCCAGCGTGACCAGCGGTTTGCCGCCGATCCTGGCGTTGATGCCTTGCAGGTTCAGCGTGCGCCAGCGCAGGAAATCGCTCGAGGTGAGCTTGTCGAGCACGCGGAAATTATTGAGGCTGGCCGAACCGTTGTATTGCAGCGCCAGCGTCTGTTTGTTGATGGGCGGCGTCAGCGCCAGCTTGCCCTTGGTGCTGAGCGTGCCGCTGGTTAGCGTGACGTTGAGGTAGTCGGTGAAATAGGTTTGGAACGGAGCGATCGGCAGGTTCAGCGCATCCAGCGCAAGGTCTACGCTCTTGAGTTGCGGCGTCGCCTGGCCGGTCACGGACAACTTGCCGTTCTTGTTCAGCGTGGCGTGCAGCGACAGCTTGCTGCTCTGGTCGAGTTGGCTGGAGAGATTGTCCACCTTGAGATCCAGACCTTCGACGCGCAGCTTCTGCGTCGGCGTCACGCCGCTGTCTTCGTAGGAAATATTGCTGTTGCTGATCGACAGGTTGCGCAGGCGCGCTTGCCAGGCGGCGGTGGCGGCAGTGTTGGTGCTTTGCTTCTTTGCAGGTTCGCTGACTGCCGCAGGTTTGCTTCCTGGTGCCGCCAGGAGGTCTTGCAGGTTCAATGCGCCCTTGGCATCGCGGCGCAGATCGCCGTTGAGGCCGACGATGCGGAAGGCATCCGCTTCGGCTTTGCGACCCTGCAGGTCGATGGTAGCGTTGTCGAGAGCGATGGTTTTGGCGCCGATGACGCCGGCGGCGGATTTGGTCTTGGGAGACAGTTTGAGGTCGGCGATTTCCACGCCGAGCTTGCCGAGCTTGATCTGGCCATTGGCAATCTGCACCTCGGTACTGCCGGAAACCTGGCCGCTGAGCGCGCCGTTCAGCGAGCGGTTGAGGTAGTTCTGGTAGCCGCTCAGCTGGATCGCTTTCAAGCTCGCGGTGCCGTTGATTTCACCTTTGAGCGGCGCCAGTGCGCCGGTGAAGCCGATTTCACCTTTGTCGTTTTCGGTGAGCGACAGCGCGAGTCTGGCCGGTTTGGCATCTGCCGTCGTGGAGACTTCTTCGGCGTCGACGGTGATCTTGCCGAGGTGAACGGTCTGGCGCGGCGATGCGTTGGCGTCATCGGTCCACTGCACGCTGCCGTCGCGCACCAGCAGTTTGCGAATGGTAATGGCCGGGGCGGCGGCGTCCTTCGCTTCGGCCTTGGTTTCGGTTGCCGGCGTCGTCGTGGCCGGTTTCCTGGCAGATGCTGCAGGTGCCGCAGATGCCGGGGATTTGGCCCGGACGTCCTTCTTGCCGATGCGGGTCCAGTTGATTTCGCCGCGGGCGTTCATGTCGGCCCACACTTGCGGTTTGTCGATGGCGATCTCGTCAATCACGCCGCTCAGCTTGAGCAGGTCGAGCTTGTTGATTTTGGCCGAAACCGAGCCGATCTTGATCAGCGGCGCGGCATTATTTTCCTGGACCGAAATGTCGGTCAGCGTGAAGTCGCCGTCGAGTCCGATTTGCGGCTTGTCCTTGTCGCGGCTGAAGGTCAGGTCCAGTTGCGTGGAGAGTTTCGCGCTTTCCAGTTTGACCGGCAACGGGACGGGTGAAAAGGGCAGGTAGCTGGCGACGTCCAGCTTGTCGATGTCGATCGCCAGCGTGGTGTCGAGCGAACTGGCGAAGGGTTTGCTGCGGCCCTTGAGCGAGAACGGCGTGCCGTTGACCGTCATCGACAGCACCGGTTGCACGAAGGTGTCGACGTTGCGCGGCAGGTTGGAGACGAAGGGCACGCCGATGTTCAGCGCGCGGATGTCGATGGTCTTGCCGCTGACCTTGTCGTCGAACAGGATGGCGCCGTTTTGCAATTGCACGTTGGCCAGCGAGAACAGCGTCTGGCCTTCGCTCTTGGGCATCGCCAGCACGCGGTCGATGATGTCGGAGAAGTTGTAGCGGCCGATGCCTTCATCGCTCAGGCGCACGACGTGGACTTTTGGCTCGACCAGCTTGATTTCGTCGAGGATCGCGGCCAGGCGCAGTGCAGAAGTGGACGATGCGTTGACCACCAGTTCCCTGGCGCTGAAGGCGGCAGTCTTCTGGTCCGGCTCGTACAGCGTGACGTCATGCACGCGCAATGCGAGCAGGAACGGATTGAAGCTGAGTTCGCCAATGTCGAGTTTGCGTCCGATTTTTTCCTGGGTCTGTTCGATCGCGATTTTCTTGACAAGCGACGGCAGTGCAAGCCAGCTGACCAGCGCCAGCAGAAGCAGGAAAGCAATGGTGTATGCGGACCAGCGCAACGTGCGCAGTTGCCAGGCGGGACGGGGATGATTGGTCATGATCGGTTCCTCGTGAGGAGAGGCGCTTGCGCCAGCGGCATGCGCCTTCGTTTAGTTGTATGGCCGGCGCGGCAAAACGTCGGCGGATGATGCAAATACTGCAATTACGGCTTGATCAGGTCGAGCAGCTGCAAGGGATCATGCAACAAAGCGTCGGCTTCCCAGGATGCCGGTGCGACGTGGCCGCAATAGCCCCACGCTGCGGCGATGGTCTGCATGCCGGCAGCGCGGCCGGCCTGGATGTCGCGCAGGTCGTCGCCGACATACCAGCATTCGTGCGCAGCCAGTTGCAGCCGGCTCGCAGCTTCATACAGCGGCGCCGGGTGGGGTTTGGTATGCGGCGTGGTATCGCCGGAGACCACGCAGCCGGCATGGCCCAGGCCGATTTGCGGCACCAGCGGGTCGGTGAAGCGCGATGCCTTGTTGGTGACGATGCCCCAAGCTAGCCCGCGTGCTTCCAGCTGCTTGAGCAGGTCGGGAATGCCGTCGAAGAGTTTGCTTTTGACGACCAGCTTGGCTTCGTAATTGTTGAGGAAGCGCACGCGCAGGTCTTCATAGCCGGCGTCGTCCGGCTTCACGCCGAAGGCTGCGCCGATCAGGCCGCGCGCGCCTGCGGACGCTACCGGGCGCAGGTGCTCATAGGGTGTCGGTTCCAGGCCGCGTTCGGCGCGCAGCTGGTTGACGGCTTCGGCCAGGTCGGGCGCCGTGTCGGCGAGCGTGCCGTCGAGGTCGAACAGGATGGCGCGGGGTGTTTTCAATGGCATGGTCGGCACGGTGAAGGCGGTTGGCGTAACAGCGGAAGCTGCTGCGGTTTGCCGGCGATGTCCGCAGGGGGACGTCGCCGGCCATCGGGTATTGCGGTCAGGACAGCGGCTTGCGGCAAGCCACCATGTAATTGACGCTGGTATCCTGGTTGATCGAATACAGCTTGGTCAGCGGATTGTAGGTGAGTCCCTTGAGTCCATCGAGTTCCAGTCCGGCTTCGCGGATGAAGCGGGCCAATTCGGCCGGCGTGATGAACTTGGCATAATCATGCGTGCCCCTAGGCAGCATGCGCAACAGGTACTCGGCGCCGATGATGGCGAACAGGTAAGCCTTGGGATTGCGATTTAGCGTGGAAAAGAACACATGGCCGCCGGGTTTCACCATCGCCGTGCAGGCGCGCACGATGGAAGCGGGATCGGGAACGTGTTCCAGCATTTCCATGCAGGTGACGACGTCGAATTGGCCGGGTTCACGCGCGGCCAGGTCTTCTGCGGCTATCTTTTCGTAGCGAACCTGAACCCCGGATTCCATGCCGTGCAGATCGGCGACCTTGAGCGCTTTGTCGGACAGATCGATGCCGGTCACCCGGGCGCCTTTGCGCGCCATGGATTCGGCCAGGATGCCGCCGCCGCAGCCGACATCGACCACGCTCTTGCCGGATAGCGCCGCACGGGCGTTGATCCATTCCAGCCGGAGCGGATTGATTTCGTGCAAGGGACGAAATTCGGAAGTGGGGTCCCACCAACGATGGGCGAGATCGCTAAATTTTTGAAGTTCTTGAGGATCGGCATTCATAGGCTGAATGATAGCTGAAGCCGCCTGATGCTGTTCGTCACAAAACAAATTTCCATAAAAAAACCCCGCCGAAGCGGGGTTTTTCTCGATTGAGAATCGTGTGTCGGTATTACTTGTTACGTGTACCGACGACTTCGATTTCAACGCGGCGGTTCTTGGCGCGGCCAGCTGCTGTCTTGTTGTCAGCGACTGGTTGCGATTTGCCCTTGCCTTCAGTGTAGACGCGGTTGGCTTCGACACCCTTGGAAACCAGGTATGCCTTGACCGATTCAGCGCGGCGGACGGACAGTTTTTGGTTGTAGGCAACGGAACCGACGGAGTCAGTGTGGCCGACAGCGATGATGACTTCCAGGTTCAGGCCCTTCAGGTTTGCAACCAGTTCGTCCAGTTTGGACTTGCCGGCTGGCTTCAGAACTGCCTTGTCGAAGTCAAAGAATGCGTCAGCAGCGTAAGTGACTTTTTCCGATGTCGGAGCGGCTGCAGCAGCGGCAGCTGGAGCGGCTGGAGCAGCAGCAGGAGCAGCGGCTTGAGCAGGAGCTTCTTCGCATGGGCCGTTGACAAACGCTGTTTGCCAGCACAGGCCGAAACCGCTACGAGTAACGACATCACGGCCATCTTGCAGGTACAGGCTGTTTGGACGGACTTTGATGTCCTTGATTTCCTGTGCGGTCGCAGACAGAGCGATGGCTGCGGACGCAGCAGCGAAGACGAGTTTTGCTAATTTGTTCATGTTTCTCCTCTCGGGTGAGATATCCGCAGATAAACTGCGCTACAAAATTACGACATCAAAAAAACGAATAATATCATGTGTTCAGGTCGTCACACGTCCCACTTTACAAGGGGGGCGTGCAATGAACTTAGCCGCCATTCTGCCACAGGCTGGTGCAATCAGCGAACGTTGCCAAATAGTCCAATCAACGTTTTTAACACTCTGTTGTTTTTTGGTAACAAGACGTTTACCTTCACAAAGTGCCGCACTCTGTTGCCAAAAAAGCCAAATTTTGGCTAAAAAACCTTATTTTTCATGCCCTTGCACGCGAATAACCACACGGCGATCGGGTGATAGGCAGCCTGCCAATTTCCGTGGGGGAATATTTCCCCCGCATTGCGCAACCGGTTCGCTGCTGCCGGCACCGACGACCTGGATCGGCGCGGCAACATTTTTGCTCTTCAGAAATGCAGCGACCGTTTCTGCTCGTTTGACGGCAATTTCCTCATTATGTTTCCGGGTGCCAAGCCGATCGGCGTGGCCGGTGACAATAATTGCGTCAATTTCACCGCAAGCCGCCAGTCGCTCGACAACCTGTTTCTGGATGCGCTGCTGCGCGGCCTTGTTCAGCGCCGTCTCGCCGGAGCCGAACGTCTGGCCCGCGCCGAGCGTGACCTGGAAGTTGCAGTCCGCGCTTGCCGTCGGCGTGGCAGCGCCGACCACAATGGCAGCCGGATTGCTCACCAGCGCGGGAGCGATCGGGTTCGTGACGGGAGGCGCCAGCTCGCCGTCGCAGCCGCTCAGGGAGTCCGATGGCGTCCAGTAACCGGTCCGCCAGCACAGGCCATACTGGCTGCGGGCGACGCTGCCCTGGTTGTCCTGTCCGTATGCCGCGCCCGGGGTGGCGGCAATGGCTGTGTTGTTCTGTGCGTGAGCGGGAAGTGCGGCGCCCAGCAAGAGGCCGAGCAGGCAGAGGAATTTATAAGGCATATTAATTAGAGGGTTGCGACAGCATGGGCAGGGCGGCCTGTCATGGCGCGGCTTGTCCGGCGGAAATGCAGCGGATGCCGTGATTTCCATGATGCGTCTTTTTCTGTTGAAGGCTCGCATTTTAATCACAATTGCCGCTTTTGCCCGTATTTGTTTGTACCGGCCGCTGCATATTGCCTGGGAGCTAAAACCGGCGCTGCAAAGGCTCGGCGTGCTAGAATGCTTCGTTTGTAGTCGCTGCCCGCAATGAACAGGTTTCGGGCCTGATTCAACCCCCAAAATCAATACCTCTCGACTCGCCAATGGATCAATTCGCCAAAGAAACCATCCCCATTTCCCTTGAAGAAGAGATGCGCAAGAGCTACCTCGATTACGCCATGAGCGTGATCGTCGGACGTGCTCTTCCGGACGTGCGTGACGGCCTCAAGCCGGTACACCGCCGCGTGCTGTTTGCGATGCATGAAATGAACAACGTCTGGAATCGCCCGTTCGTGAAATGCGCGCGCGTGGTCGGTGAAGTCATGGGTAAATACCACCCGCACGGCGACGCGTCCATTTACGACACGCTGGTGCGTATGGCGCAGGATTTTTCGCTGCGTTACATGCTGGTGGACGGACAAGGCAATTTCGGCTCGATCGACGGCGACGGCGCCGCGGCGATGCGTTATACCGAGTGCCGGCTGGACAAGATCGCCAACGAATTGCTGGCCGATATCGAGAAGGAAACCGTCGATTTCGATCCCAACTACGACGGCAAGGAAAAAGAACCGTCGGTGCTGCCGACTCGCATCCCCAACCTGCTGATCAACGGTTCGTCCGGCATCGCGGTGGGCATGGCTACCAACATTCCTCCGCATAACATCACCGAAGTCATCAACGGCGCGCTGCATGTGCTGGCCAACGCGGATTGCACCATCGACGAGCTGATCGAGCTGATTCCGGCGCCGGACTTCCCGACGGGCGGCATCATTTACGGCGTGTCCGGCGTACGCGATGGTTATCGCACCGGCCGCGGCCGCGTCGTGATGCGCGCCAAGACCCACTTCGAGGAATTCGGTCGCGAAGGCCGTACGGCGATCATCGTCGACGAGCTGCCGTACCAGGTCAACAAGAAGGCCTTGCTCGAGCGTATCGCCGAGCTGGTGCGCGACAAGAAACTGGAAGGCATCTCCGACCTGCGCGACGAATCCGACAAGTCGGGCATGCGCGTGGTGATCGAACTCAAGCGCGGCGAAGTGCCTGAAGTGGTGCTCAACAATCTGTACAAGCAGACCCAGCTGCAGGACACCTTCGGCATGAACATGGTGGCGCTGGTCGACCGCCAGCCGAAGCTGCTGAACCTGAAGCAGATGCTGGAATGCTTCCTGTCGCATCGCCGCGAGGTGGTCACACGCCGCACGATCTTCGAACTGCGCAAGGCGCGCGAACGCGGCCACGTGCTGGAAGGCCTGGCGGTTGCGCTGGCCAACATCGACGACTTCATCGCCATCATCCGCGCGGCGCCGACGCCGCCGATCGCGAAATCGGAACTGATGGCACGCGCCTGGGATTCGTCCATGGTGCGCGAAATGCTGGCCCGCACCGGTGCGGAAAACAGCAGCGGCATCGAGGCCTTCCGTCCGGAAAACCTGCCGGCGCATTACGGCATTCAGACCGACGGTCTGTATAAGCTGTCCGACGACCAGGCGCAGGAAATCCTGCAAATGCGTCTGCAACGCCTGACCGGTCTGGAACAAGACAAGATCGTCAATGAGTACAAGGAAGTGATGGAACAAATCGCCGACCTGCTGGACATTCTGTCCAAGCCGGCGCGCGTGACCGCCATCATCACCGACGAACTGACGGCCGCGAAGAACGACTTCGGCATCGGCGTCAAGGACGAGCGCCGCTCGACCATCGAACACAATGCCACCGATCTCGGCACTGAAGACCTGATCACGCCGCAAGACCTGGTCGTGACGCTGTCGCACTCGGGCTACATGAAGTCGCAGCCGGTGTCCGAATACCGTGCACAAAAACGCGGCGGCCGCGGCAAGCAAGCCATGGCGACCAAGGACGACGACTGGATCGACCAGCTGTTCATCGCCAACACGCACGATTACATCCTGTGCTTCTCCAACCGCGGCCGTCTGTACTGGCTCAAGGTGTGGGAAGTGCCGCAGGGTTCGCGCAATTCGCGCGGCAAGCCTATCGTCAACATGTTCCCGCTGCAGGATGGCGAAAAGATTACCGTGGTCCTGCCGCTGTCGGGCGAGAACCGCGTCTTCCCCGAAGACCGTTACGTCTTCATGTCGACCAGCCTCGGCACCGTCAAGAAGACGCCGTTGTCCGACTTCAGCAATCCGCGCAAGGCCGGCATCATCGCGGTCGATCTCGATGAGGGCGACTTCCTGATCGGCGCTGCGTTGACTGACGGCCAGCACGACGTCATGCTGTTCTCCGATTCCGGCAAGGCAGTGCGCTTCGACGAGAACGACGTGCGTCCGATGGGCCGCACGGCACGTGGCGTGCGCGGCATGAACCTGGAAGAAGGTCAGCAAGTCATCGCGCTGCTGGTTGCCGAAAACGAACAGCAGTCGGTCCTGACGGCGACCGAGAACGGCTTCGGCAAACGTACGCCGATCACCGAGTACACCCGCCACGGCCGCGGCACCAAGGGCATGATCGCGATCCAGACCAGCGAACGCAACGGCAAGGTGGTTGCGGCAACCCTGGTCGAAGCCAGCGATGAAATCATGCTGATCACCACCGGCGGCGTGCTGATCCGCACCCGTGTCGCGGAAATTCGCGAAATGGGCCGGGCAACGCAAGGCGTAACGCTGATCGCCGTGGAAGACGGCACCAAGCTGAGCGGCCTGCAGCGAGTGGTTGAGTCCGATGCCGAAGAAGACAAGGCCGAAGACGATGTCGAAGGTACGGCTGCTCCCGAAGGCGACGCGCCTGCTGAATAAGCCGGGTTAAGCAGAAAATGACCGGCTGATGGCCGGTCATTTTCATCCTGCAGCGTTTGTTTCGCCAACTGGTCTGCCGGTTGTTCTGCCTGTTTGTCCGGTCTTCTGTTCCTGTCTTTCCTGTTCGTGCTCTTGTATTGTTGCTTCATCGTTGCTTTGTTTTTCTTTATTTTTACCCTAGATCATGGTCTACAATTTTTCCGCCGGTCCGGCCGTATTGCCGAAAGAAGTGTTGCAGCAAGCAGCTGACGAAATGCTGGACTGGCACGGCAGCGGCATGTCCGTGATGGAAATGAGTCATCGCGGCAAGGAATACATGTCGATCATCGAGGCGGCCTTGCGCGACATGCGCGAGCTGTTTGCGGTGCCGACCAACTACAAGATCCTGTTCCTGCAAGGCGGCGCCATCGCCGAAAACGCCATCATCCCGATGAATCTCGCGGGCCTGCGCGGCAAAGGCGCGGGCGTGGCGGACTACATCAACACCGGTTCATGGTCGACCAAGTCGATCAAGGAAGCGCGGCGCTATTGCGAAGTCAACGTCGCCGCCTCGTCGGAAGCCGAAAAATTTGCCCGCATCCCGGCACGCGACACATGGAAGCTGTCGCGCGACGCAGCTTATGTCCATCTGTGCACCAATGAAACCATCGACGGCGTTGAATACCAGTTCACGCCCGACGTCGCCGCCGACACCGACAACGCCCCCATCGTGGCCGACATGTCGTCGCATATTCTGTCGCGCGCGGTCGATGTCTCCAAATATGGCGTCATCTATGGCGGCGCGCAAAAGAACATCGGCCCGGCCGGCCTGACCATCGTCATCGTGCGCGAAGACCTGCTCGGCCACGCCTTGCCGATCTGTCCGTCGGCCTTCGACTGGAAGACCGTCGCCGACAACGATTCCATGTACAACACGCCGCCGACTTACGCGATCTATATCGCCGGCCTGGTGTTCCAGTGGCTCAAGCGCCAGGGTGGCGTAGCTGAAATGGAACGCCGCAATATCGCCAAGGCAAAGCTGCTGTACGACTATCTCGACAGCACCGAATTTTATACAACGCGGATTGCGAAGGACTGCCGTTCACGCATGAACGCGCCGTTTTTCCTGCATGACGAAACATTGAACGAGACATTCCTGGCCGGCGCCAAAGAGCGCGGCCTGCTGCAGCTGAAAGGCCACAAGTCGGTCGGCGGCATGCGCGCATCGATCTATAACGCGATGCCGATAGAAGGCGTCGAAGCACTGGTGGAGTACCTCCGCCACTTCGAACGCACACACTGAACGGCTGCTGCAAAACAAATCTGGCGTTGTCGCAACGTCTTGCCGTGCTAACGCACTGTCTGCGACGCTGCGCCTGGCCAGCTTTTGCTTTGCAGCACCCGTTCAATCGAGCTTGGGCTGGCCGCGTTCACTTGCCAATTACTTGCCAGTTACTTGCTATGTATTTGCAGCCAGCCGAAACAGATTGAACAAGAAAGACCACAATGAGTGACGATAAACTCTTGCCCTTGCGTCAGAAGATCGACGCCATCGACGCGCAAATCCTTGATTTGCTGAACCAGCGCGCACGCGTCGCGCAGGAAGTCGGGCACGTCAAGGCCGAGACCAACGCGCCGGTGTTCCGTCCCGAGCGTGAAGCGCAAGTGCTGCGCAAGGCCGCCGAGCGCAACCCGGGGCCGCTGCTGGGCAGCGACATCCAGACGATTTTCCGTGAAGTCATGTCGGCCTGCCGCGCGCTGGAAAAACGCGTCGTGGTGGCCTATCTCGGTCCCGAAGGCACCTTCAGCGAACAAGCCGTGTACCAGCAGTTCGGCCATGCCGTCGAAGGCTTGCCGTGCGTTTCGATCGACGAGGTCTTCCGCGATGCAGAAGCCGGCACCGCCGATTTCGGCGTGGTGCCGATCGAGAATTCTTCCGAAGGCGTGATCAACCGTACGCTTGATCTGCTGCTGCAGACCACGTTGCGCATCAGCGGCGAGATTTCGATTCCCGTGCATCACAGCCTGATGACCAAGGTCGGCGGCATGCAAGGCGTGACGCGCATTTGCGCGCATTCGCAGGCGCTGGCGCAATGCAATGCGTGGCTGAACCAGAACTATCCGGGTATCGAACGCCAGGCCGTGGCGTCCAACGCCGAAGCTGCACGCATCGCCGGCGAAGATACTACGGTGGCCGCCATCGCCGGTGAAATCGCCGGGCAGAAATACGGTCTGCAAACCGTCAATGCGCACATCCAGGACGATCCGCACAACCGCACGCGCTTTGCCGTCATCGGCCGTCTGCAAACCGCGCCGTCCGGTCGCGATCAGACCTCCATCGTGCTATCCGTGCCGAACAAGGCCGGCGCTGTCTACAACCTGCTGGCGCCGCTGGCCAGGCATGGCGTGTCGATGACGCGCTTCGAGTCGCGTCCGGCGCGCATGGGGGCGTGGGAATACTATTTCTACGTCGACCTGGAAGGTCACGAGCAAGACGACAAAGTCGCCAAGGCGCTGGCCGAGCTCAAGGAGAACGCGGCGTTCTTCAAGCTGCTCGGCTCTTACCCTTTTACCGTATAAATCATTAGAAGGTTCATCATGTCCACATCATTAGGTCCGGAATACGTGCGCGCGCTGGCGCCTTACCAGGCGGGCAAGCCCATTGCCGAGGTCGCCCGCGAATTCGGGCTTGATGAAAGCAAGATCATCAAGCTCGCATCCAACGAAAATCCGCTCGGCATGCCGGAATCGGCACGGCTGGCGATGCAGCAGGCGGTGGCCGACATCGGCCGTTATCCCGACGCCAACGGTTTCGACCTGAAGGCCGCGATCAGCGCCAAGTACGGCGTGCCGCAGGACTGGATCACGCTGGGCAACGGCAGCAACGACATTCTCGAACTGGCGGCGCACGCCTTCGTGCAGCCGAAGCAATCGGTGGTGTATGCGCAATACGGTTTCCTGGTCTACGCCCTGGCTACGCAAGCGGTCGGCGCGCGCGCCATCGAAGTCAAGGCCAAGGATTTCGGCCACGACCTGCAGGCCATGGCGGCGGCGATTGCCGACGACACGCGCCTGGTGTTCATCGCCAATCCGAACAATCCGACCGGGACTTTCCTGCCGGCGGCCGAGCTGGAGGCATTCCTCAAGGCGGTGCCGCAGCACGTGGTGGTGGTCATCGACGAGGCTTACAACGAATACCTGTCGGCCGATCTGCAATACGAATCGACCGACTGGGTGCGCACTTTCCCGAATCTGATCGTCTCGCGCACCATGTCCAAGGCCTACGGCCTGGCCGGTCTGCGTGTCGGTTTCGCGATCGGACAACCGGGTGTGACCGATCTGCTCAATCGCATTCGCCAGCCATTCAACGTCAATTCTCTGGCCCAGGCTGCAGCAGTTGCCGCACTTACCGACAAGGCTTTCCTGCAAAAGAGCGCCGAGGTCAATGCTCAGGGCTACAAGCAATTGATCCAGGCGTTCGACTCGCTCGGCCTTACCTACGTGCCGTCCTACGGCAACTTCGTGCTGGTCAAGGTCGGCGACGATGACGGCGCTGGCGCGCGCGTCAATCTCGCGCTGCTCAGGAAGGGCATCATCGTACGTCCGGTCGGCAACTACGGCTTGCCGCAATGGTTGCGTGTCACGGTCGGTTTGCCGGAAGAAAACGCTGCGTTCATCGCCGCGCTGAAAACCATCCTGGGCTGAAGGCGGCACATAGTGAAGAAAATTGTTGTCTTCGGCGTCGGCCTGATCGGCGGTTCGTTTGCGCTGGCGCTGAAAAAAGCCGGTGCGGCTGCTCATGTGGTCGGCGTCGGCCGCAGCGAAACATCGCTATTGCGTGCGAAAGAACTGGGTATCATTGACGAAGCAAGCACGTCGGTCTCCGATGCGGTGCAGGGTGCGGATCTGATCTTGCTGGCGGCGCCGGTGGCGCAGACAGGCGTCATCCTGTCGAGCATTGCGCCGCATCTGCAAGCCGGCACCGTGGTGACCGATGCCGGCAGCACCAAGGCCGACGTGGTGGCGGCTGCGCGCGCGGCGCTGGGCGACAAGATCGGGCAATTCGTGCCCGGCCATCCGATTGCAGGACGCGAGCAGAACGGTCCCGATGCGGCGCTGGCCGATTTGTACGTCGGCAAGAAGACCGTCATCACGGCGCTCGATGAGAATTCCGAACAAGACGTCGAACGCGTGGCGCAAGCCTGGCAGGCCTGCGGTGCAGTCATCCATCGCCTCAGCCCGCAAGAACACGACGCGGTATTTGCCTCCGTCAGCCATTTGCCGCACCTGCTGGCGTATGCGCTGGTCGACGATATCGCCTCCAAGCCGCATGCGCCGATTCTGTTTCAGTACGCTGCGAGCGGCTTCCGAGATTTCACGCGCATTGCCGGTTCGTCGCCTGAAATGTGGCGCGATATTTCGCTGGCCAATCGCGCCGCGTTGCTGCATGAGCTGGACGCGTATCTGGTGCAGCTGATACGCATGCGCAAGATGCTGGTCGAGCGCGACAGCGACGGTCTGGAAAAAATTTACGCGAATGCCCAGCAGGCGCGGCACAATTGGACTGCCGCGATCGAAACTGCCGAACGGCAGAGCAAAGAGGGCGGCGACTGAGCGCGGATTGCCGTTTTGCACGCCTGTTTCCCCGATTTTCAGAACGATTCCAGAACCACCACAGACAACTATTTCCGATGAAGCCAGCTTCCTATCCACGTCATATCGACCTCAATCCGGTGGCGCATGTCCAGGGCACGGTCAAACTGCCCGGCTCCAAAAGCATCTCCAACCGCATCCTGCTGCTGGCGGCCTTGTCGCGCGGCACCACCAAGATCATGGACTTGCTGGCCTCCGACGATACGCTGGTGATGCTGATGGCCTTGCAGCAACTCGGCGTCAAATGGGAGCAGGTCGACGGCACCCAGGATTACATCGTGCACGGCGTCGATGGCGTGCTGCCGGTGCACCAGGCCGATCTCTTCATGGGCAACGCCGGTACTGCCATCCGTCCGCTGACGGCGGCGCTGGCCGTGATCGGCGGCGATTACACGCTGCATGGCGTGCCGCGCATGCATGAGCGGCCGATCGGCGATCTGGTCGACGCGCTCAATGACGTCGGCATGCGCATCGAGTACACCGGCAATCCCGGCTATCCGCCACTGCATATCCGTCGCGGCATGCTCAATGCGCACCGCATGAAAGTGCGCGGCAATGTCTCCAGCCAGTTCCTGACGGCCTTGCTGATGGCGGCGCCGCTGATGGCCAGGGACGAGCCGATGACCATCGAGGTGATCGGCGAGTTGATCTCCAAGCCGTACATCGAGATCACACTGAACCTGATGCGCCGCTTCGGCGTGGATGTCCAGCGTGACGGCTGGCAGTCCTTCACGGTGGCAGCCGGCCAGCACTATCAAAGTCCCGGCGCCATTCATGTCGAAGGCGATGCCTCCTCCGCCTCGTATTTCCTGGCGGCAGGCGCCATTGCCGGCGGTCCGATCCGCGTGGAAGGCGTCGGCCGCGACAGCATCCAGGGCGATGTGCGCTTCGTCGAAGCCCTGCGCCAGATGGGTGTGACCATTACCATGGGCGATAACTGGATCGAAGCGTCGTCGAACGGCGTGCTGAAGGCCATCGACACCGATTTCAACCATATTCCCGACGCCGCCATGACGATCGCGGTTGCCGCGTTGTACGCCGAAGGCACCAGCGTGCTGCGCAACATCGCCAGCTGGCGCGTCAAGGAGACCGACCGCCTGGCGGCGATGGCGACCGAACTGCGTAAGCTCGGCGCGACCGTGGAAGAGGGGGCGGATTACCTGAGCGTGACGCCGCCGCAACAACTGACGCCGGCCACCATCGACACCTATGACGACCACCGCATGGCGATGTGTTTCTCGCTGGCATCGCTGGACGGCACTGCGCGCCGCGGTACGCAGGTGCGCATCAATGATCCGAAGTGCGTGGCGAAGACTTTCCCCGACTATTTCCGGGTGTTTCAGCATATTGCCGAACAGACACTGATTTGACTTATCAAGAATTGACCAACAAGCGGGGATTCCCATGAACGCGGCAAATATTCCCGTCATCGCCATTGACGGCCCGACCGCATCGGGCAAGGGTACAGTGGCACAAAAGGTCGCCCGGCAACTGGGCTTCCATTATCTCGATTCGGGTGCCTTGTACCGCCTGACGGCGTTGTCGGCGATCCGCCGCGGCATCGCAATGAATGACGAGCACGGTCTTGCCAAGAGCGCCGAGCACCTCAACTGCCATTTCGACGGCGGCCATATCTTCCTGGCCAATGAAGACGTTTCCCAGGCCATCCGGGCCGAAGAAGTGGGCAATACGGCATCGAAAATTGCCGTTCTGGCAACAGTGCGGCATGCGCTGTACGGCCTGCAATTGAGTTTTCGCAAGGCGCCCGGCCTGGTCGCGGATGGTCGCGACATGGGCACGGTAATCTTTCCGCATGCTCCCCTGAAGGTGTTTTTGACCGCCAGCGTCGAGGCGAGGGCGCAAAGACGCTATAAGCAATTGATTGACAAGGGTTTTCCTGCTAATATGGAAGACCTCTCCAAGGACCTGCGGGAACGCGATGCGCGCGATATGAATCGCGCCTCGGCCCCGCTCAAGCCGGCGGAGGGTGCTTATCTACTGGATACTTCCGAGATGACGGCCGATGAGGCTGTCAGGCAGGTACTCAGCTGGTACGCGGCTTTATAAGTTTTGTTGCAGTGTAGTCTGTTGTTTCTGTAACGCCATTGGTGCCCGCCTGATGCAAAGTCCGGCGGGTGTTGATAAACCTAAACCCATTATTCATCGCCTTTTGCATGCATCTCCAGCAGTCTGATTTATGCAAGTTGCGACCGGATACTGGCCAACACCTTTCTTAAATTCTATGTCTACCACTACTGTCCTGGCTCCTGGAGCCGCTGGCGCTGATGCATTTGCAGCGCTGTTTGAAGAATCGCTGTCACGTCAAGACATGCGTTCTGGTGAAGTCATTTCGGCTGAAGTCGTCCGCCTCGACCATAACTTCGTTATCGTCAACGCCGGCCTGAAGTCCGAAGCCTTCATTCCTATCGAAGAATTCAAAAATGACAACGGCGAACTCGAAGTCAACGTCGGCGATTTCATCTCCGTCGCGATCGAATCGCTGGAAAACGGTTTCGGCGACACTATCCTGTCGCGTGACAAGGCCAAGCGTCTGGCATCGTGGCTCTCGCTCGAAAAGGCGATGGAGTCCGGCGAGATCGTCGTTGGTACTGTCAATGGCAAGGTCAAGGGCGGCCTGACCGTTCTGACCAACGGCATCCGTGCCTTCCTGCCAGGCTCGCTGGTGGATACACGTCCGGTCAAGGACACAACGCCTTTCGAAGGCAAGACCCTGGAATTCAAGGTCATCAAGCTGGATCGCAAGCGCAACAACGTCGTGTTGTCGCGTCGCGCCGTCATCGAAGCGTCGATGGGCGAAGAGCGTCAAAAGCTGATGGAAACCCTGAAAGAAGGCACCGTGGTTACCGGCGTCGTCAAGAACATCACCGACTACGGCGCGTTCGTGGATCTGGGTGGCATCGACGGCCTGCTGCACATCACCGATCTGGCATGGCGTCGTGTGCGTCACCCGTCGGAAGTGCTTACAGTCGGTCAAGAGATCACTGCCAAGGTCCTCAAGTACGATCAAGAGAAGAACCGCGTTTCGCTGGGCGTCAAGCAACTGGGCGACGATCCATGGACCGGTCTGTCCCGTCGCTACCCGCAAGGCACACGCCTGTTCGGTAAGGTCACCAACCTGACAGACTACGGCGCATTCGTCGAAGTCGAGCAAGGTATCGAAGGCCTGGTGCACGTTTCCGAAATGGACTGGACCAACAAGAACGTCGCGCCTAACAAGGTTGTTCAGCTGGGCGACGAAGTTGAAGTCATGGTTCTGGAAATCGACGAAGAGCGTCGCCGTATCAGCCTGGGCATGAAGCAATGCAAGGCCAATCCATGGGACGATTTCGCGGTCACCCACAAGAAGGGCGACAAGGTCAAGGGCGCCATCAAGTCGATCACTGACTTCGGCGTGTTCATCGGCCTGACCGGCAACATCGACGGTCTGGTTCACCTGTCCGACCTGTCCTGGACTGAAACCGGCGAAGAAGCCGTGCGCAAGTTCAAGAAGGGCGACGAACTGGAAGCAGTTGTTCTGGCGATTGACGTCGAGCGTGAGCGCGTTTCCCTGGGCGTCAAGCAACTGGAAGGCGATCCGTTCAACAACTTCGCTGCAATGAACGACAAGGGCGCACTGGTCAATGGTACGGTCAAGTCGGTCGAGCCTAAGGGCGCAGTGATCCAGTTGTCGGAAGAAGTCGAAGGCTACCTGCGTGCATCCGAAATCTCGCGCGATCGCGTTGAAGATGCCGGTACCCACCTGAAGGTCGGCGACAGCGTTGAAGCGCTGGTCATCAACATCGACCGCAAGGCACGCAGCATCCAATTGTCCATCAAGGCTAAGGACAACGCTGAGACTCAGGAAGCAATGCAAAAGATGTCTTCGGACTCCAGCGCCGCTTCCGGTACTACCAGCCTGGGTGCACTGCTGAAGGCAAAGCTCGACAACAAGAACTGATCAGTCGAGCATAATGACCAAGTCTGAGCTGATCGCTCGCCTGGCTGAGCGTTATCCGCAACTTGTCGCCAAGGATGCGGATTACGCGGTCAAAACCATTCTCGATGCCATGGTTGATGCATTAGCAACCGGCCAGCGCATCGAGATCCGCGGTTTTGGCAGCTTTGCGTTAAATCGCAGGCCGCCTCGCATCGGTCGCAATCCCAAGTCGGGCGATAAAGTGATGGTGCCGGAAAAGCGCGTACCCCACTTCAAGCCCGGCAAGGAATTGCGGGAGCGTGTCGACGCCATGGTGGGGCAACCCATCAAGGAAGACTAAGTTGAGGCTTCGCCGCTGTATCGGCGAAGCAGTTGGGCGCTACGAGTGTAAATAGCGCTTAACAAAATGAACGGCATCTTTGGATGCCGTTTTTTTTCACGTACAATTTCACATCTGCCGCGCCTCTTGCGCGAGCGGTTGAGCAGTACCCTGTCGCCATGCCTGCGGGCCGGCCCCTACATCGAAAAAAGGATTTGCGCCATGAAGATAATTTCAAGACTGATTGCGGCCATCCTGTTCATCCTTTTCTTTTTCTTCGCGCTGAAGAACACGCAGGAAATCACGCTGCATTTCTTCCTCGGCTATGAGCGCACCGATCCGCTGGTGCTGGTGCTGCTGGTGTGCTTCGTCGGGGGCGCCATTCTCGGCGTGCTGGCGATGACGCCGCTGGTGTTCCGCCATCGCCGCGAAGCCTCGAAGCAAAGGAAGAATCTTTCCGTGCTGCAGAAGGAGCGCGAAGCCCAGTTGCTGGCCCAGACTCAGCCGCCGCAGCCGGACAGCGTGGTTCCACCGCAGCACCTCATCTGATCGCGGTTTTATATGGAATTTGAATTCTGGTGGTTGCTGGGCATCCCGGTCTTTTTCGGATTGGGATGGATCGCGGCCCGCGTCGACATCAATCAGTTGCTGTCCGAATCGCGCACGCTGCCGCGCGGCTATTTCAAGGGCTTGAATTTCCTGCTCAACGAGCAACCGGACAAGGCGATCGACGCTTTCATCGAAATCGTCAAACTTGATCCTGAAACGGTAGATCTGCATTTTGCCCTCGGCAACCTGTTCCGCCGGCGCGGCGAAACCGAACGCGCCATCCGGGTTCACCAGAACCTGCTGGCGCGCCCCGATTTGCCGGCCGAGCACAAGGCGCACGCCCAGTACGAACTCGGTCAGGATTATCTCAAGGCCGGTCTGCTGGATCGTTCCGAGGAAACCTTCCATCTGCTCAACGACACCCAATACGGCGCCCAGGCCGGGCGCGCGCTGCTGGAAATCTACCAGCGCGAAAAGGAATGGGCGCGCGCCATCAAGGCGGCGGAAACTTTGCAGGCAGCCGGCGTCGGCGGTCGGCAAAAGGAAATCGCGCAGTTCTATTGCGAACTGGCCGAAGATGAGCTGGTGCACACCCATCCTGACGCCGCCATGGCTTTGCTGGAAAAAGCGCTGGCAACCGATCGCAAGAGCGTGCGCGCGACCATGCTGCTGGGCGATGTCTATCTGGCCAAGGGCGACGTCGAAGCCGCTTTGCTGGCCTGGCGCCGCGTCGAGCATCAAAGCGTTCCGCATGCGGCGCTGGTAGCGCAGCGCCTGCTTGACGGCTATCAGGCGGTGGGACGCATGAAAGAAGGCCTGAATCTGCTGCGCTCCTATCTGGCTGAAGCGTCGTCGATCGACTTGCTGGAAGTGGTGTTCAAGGCGGTGCTGGAACTGGAAGGCGTGGAAGCCGCCAATCAGCTGGTCAGCGACGAGTTGCGCCGCACGCCGACCTTGCTGGGACTTGATAAATTCCTCGAGGCGCGCATGCTGAACGCGCCTGCGGAAATACGCCCGGAACTCTCGGTAGTGAAGACGCTGGTGCATAGCTATACACAAAAACTGGCACGTTACCAGTGCAGCCATTGCGGTTTCAAGGCGCGCCAATTCTATTGGCACTGCCCGGGCTGCAACCATTGGGAAACCTACCCGCCGCGTCGTACTGAAGAATTGAACGTGATGAACTAGAGTGCCAATGCACTCATCTCTGTAGGAATATTATGAAAATTACCATCATCGGCACCGGCTATGTCGGACTTGTCACCGGCGCTTGCCTGGCGGAACTGGGCAACGACGTATTCTGTCTTGATGTCGACCAGAGCAAGGTCGATATCCTCAATAACGGCGGCATTCCTATTCATGAGCCTGGCCTGGAAGACGTGGTGGCGCGCAATCGCGCCGCCGGACGCCTGAAGTTTTCCACCGACCTCGCCGCCAGCGTGGCGCATGGCGACGTGCAGTTCATCGCCGTCGGCACGCCGCCTGATGAAGACGGCTCGGCCGACTTGCAGTACGTGCTGGCCGCCGCACGCAACATCGGCAAGCACATGACCGGTTTCAAGGTGATCGTCGACAAGTCGACCGTGCCGGTCGGCACCGCCGGCAAGGTCAGCGCAGCGATTGCGCAGGAATTGCAGCAACGCGGCAACACCGGGGCGACGTTCTCGGTGGTGTCGAATCCTGAATTCCTCAAGGAGGGCGCTGCCGTCGAAGACTTCATGCGTCCCGACCGCATCGTCATTGGTCATGACAGCACGGCCGAAGGCCTGCAGGCATATGCCGCCATGAAGAAGTTGTACGCGCCGTTCAATCGCAATCACGAGCGCACTTACTGGATGGACGTACGTTCCGCCGAATTTACCAAGTATGCCGCCAACGCCATGTTGGCGACTCGCATCTCGTTCATGAACGAACTGGCCAATCTGGCGGATCAGGTCGGCGCCGACATCGAGGCGGTGCGTCACGGCATCGGTTCCGATCCGCGCATCGGTCACAGCTTCCTGTACGCAGGCTGCGGCTATGGCGGCTCCTGTTTCCCGAAAGACGTGCAGGCGCTGGAGCGCACCGCGCGCGCCTATGGCCAGGAATTGCATATCCTGCGCGCCGTCGAGCAGGTCAACAACAACCAGAAGCATGTGCTCGGCAAGAAAGTCGTGGCGCGCTTCGGCGAGAATCTGCAAGGCCGCCATTTTGCTATCTGGGGCCTGGCGTTCAAGCCCAATACCGACGACATGCGCGAAGCATCGTCGCGTGTGCTGCTGGGCGAGCTGATCGCGCGCGGCGCCACGGTGGCCGTGTTCGACCCGGTCGCCATGAAGGAAGCGAAGCGCGTATTGGCGCTGGACTTCAATAGCGACGAAAGTATTCTGAGCCGCATCCGCTTCAGCGAAAGCCCGATGGATGCGTTGCAAGACGCCGACGCGCTGGCCATCGTGACTGAGTGGAAGGCATTCCGCAGCCCGGATTTTGAGCAGCTCAAGAGCAAGCTCAAGGCGCCGGTGATTTTCGACGGCCGCAATCTGTTCGAGCCGCAAGTGATGGCGGATGCAAGTATCGAGTACCACGGCATCGGCCGTTCCATCCTGACCAAGAGTTGAATCGATGACAACCATGAATTCTGCACGCATCCTGATCGTCGGCGACGTCATGCTGGATCGCTACTGGTTCGGTGAAGTCAATCGCATTTCGCCGGAAGCGCCGGTGCCCGTGGTGCGCGTCGAACGCCGCGAAGAACGTCTGGGCGGCGCCGCCAACGTGGCGCGCAACGCAGCCACGCTGGGTGCGCAGACCGGCTTGCTGGGCGTGATCGGGCAGGATGAGGCGGGCGCCGTGGTCGAAGGCTTGTTGACCGACCTCGGCATCAGCAGCTACCTCAATCGCGACCCGGCTATTTCGACCATCATCAAGTTGCGCGTGATCGGCCGCCAGCAGCAATTGGTGCGCGTGGATTTTGAAGATGCGCCGACCGATACCGTGCTGCGCGACAAGCTCACGCAATTCAATGCGCTGATCGACAATTACGACGTCATCGTCTTGTCCGACTATGCCAAGGGCAGCCTGGTCAACGTCGCCGACATGATCAGCGTCGGCAAGAAGCTTGGCAAACGCCTCTTGGTGGATCCCAAGGGCGACGATTTTGCGCGTTACAAGGGGGCATCCATCCTGACGCCGAACCGTTCCGAACTGATCCGCATCACCGGCAACTGGAAATCCGAAGAAGAACTCACTACCAAGGCGCAGAACCTGCGCCGGTCGCTTGATCTGGAAGCGCTGTTGCTGACGCGTTCGGAAGAGGGCATGACGCTGTATCAGGAGAACGAAGTCGTCAATTTCCCGGCAGTGGCGCGGGAAGTGTATGACGTCTCCGGCGCCGGCGACACCGTGATCGCCACGCTGGCAGTCATGCTTGGCAACGGCGTGGCGCTGGCGGAAGCGGTTCGCATCGCCAATCTGGCCGGCGGCATCGTGGTCGGCAAGCTCGGCACGGCGACCGTCACGCGCGAGGAACTGGCGCTCTGAGCCGCTTTTCCTCGATCGCTCGCCATTGAGTTCCGAAAATCGGGTGCCTGCAGGCAGAATTAATACTGTTGCAATTTCGTTTTCATTTCGTCAACTGTTGTTCCAGGGAATCGTTAAATCTCTCAGCTTGCCGAGATTCGCCAGCTGAGATTTTCCTTCCGATGATTTAACGATGACCTTTAAAAGGAACAATACCCATGTTGAAGAAATTCACTGCCGCCATTTTCGCTTTCATCCTCAGTACTGGCCTGGCGTTCGCCCAGGCAGACGTCAACAAGGCCGACCAGGCTGCGCTGGACGGCATCAAAGGGATCGGCCCGGCGATGTCCAAACGCATCCTCGATGAGCGCAAGAAGGGCGAATTCAAGGACTGGTCCGACTTCGAAACACGCGTCAAGGGCGTCGGTGAGAAGAGCGCCGTCAAGCTTTCCGATGCAGGCCTGACCGTGAACGGGCAGGCACGCGGCAAATCGGCGGTGGCACCCGTTAAGCCGACGGGCAAGCCATTCGGCAAGAAAAACAAGGATGGCAAGGAAGACGCTGCGATGGACAAACCGGGCGCCGCCAAAGGCTGACGTTGCAAAGTACGTTCGTGCCGCCGGAGAACCCCGCTTTTGCGGGGTTTTTTGTTTGTTCCCACATACGGACAAGTCGGATGCTTGCGAAGACGGGGGATCGGCATTACAGTCACAGATAGAAAAATAACCAACAAAACACCAATAATCGTCTGTCCAAAACAGTCAGCCTGTTTACGAGGCAGAAGGGCAATTGAGGTTGTGGGGTTGCGGCGATTTGCTCGTACACGATGTTTGACGGGCAAGGATTCGCTTGCATCGCATGTATCTGCGGATTGGATTTCTAATCAACAACTGGCACAGAGACCGATGAAAATCGCTGATATTCCCGTCAATGAACAGGCGCGCGTCGCCGACCTGCATGGGTTGCAGATTCTCGATACGCCGCCGGAAGAACGCTTCGACCGGCTGACCAGGCTGGCGCGCCGGCTTTTTTCGGTGCCGATGGCCGTGGTCAGCCTGGTCGACACCAAACGCCAGTGGTTCAAGGCGCATGCCGGGGTGGATACCTGCGAAACCGGCCGGGACGTTTCCTTTTGCGCGCATGCCATTTTGCGCGATGACGTGATGGTGGTGCCCAATGCCCTGGAAGACGATCGCTTCAAGGACAATCCGCTGGTCACCGGCGATCCGTTCATCCGCTTCTATGCCGGTTGCCCGATTCGCAGCCCGCATGGACACAAGCTGGGCACGCTGTGCGTGCTCGATACCATTCCCCGCCAGTTCGATGCCGACGACCAGGCCTTGCTGAGCGATCTCGCGCGCATGGTGGAGCAGGAAATGGCAGCGGTGCATCTGGCCACCATGGACGAGCTGACCAAGCTGTCCAACCGGCGCGGTTTTGAATCGCTCTCGCAGCATGCGTTGAACATGTGCAAACGCCTCGCCAGGCCCGCCTCGCTGCTGTATTTTGACCTCGACCTGTTCAAACAGATCAACGACCGCTTCGGGCATGCTGAAGGCGATCACGCGCTGGTGACGTTCAGCACCATTTTGGCGGCCAATTTCCGCGAGTCGGATGTCATCGGACGTCTGGGCGGCGACGAATTTGCGGTGTTCCTTACCAATACCGGCGGACAGGAAACCGCCACCGTACTGGGGCATTTCGAACAGGCGATAGAACGGCACAACCAGACCGGCAAGCGTGGTTACGATCTTCTGTACAGCGTCGGCGCGATTGAATATGATCCCGCCTCGCATGATACGATTGGCGACCTGATGAACAGCGCCGATGCCCTGATGTATCAGCAGAAAAAACGTCGCCGCGAAGCGTCGTAGTCCGTATTTCATAACCCAAAGACAGATTTGATGATCCATTTACAGCCGGTAATCCTATCGGGCGGCTCAGGCACGCGTTTGTGGCCGCTTTCCCGTGAACAGTATCCCAAGCAGCTGCTGCCGCTGGTCGGCGCAGAAACCATGTTGCAGGCAACGGCGTTGCGGGTGCAGGCCACCGGCGCTGCGTACAGCCTGGTCGATGCACCTGTCGTCGTATGCAATGAAGAGTATCGCTTCATCACCGCCGAGCAACTGCGTGCAATAGGCAAGGAGAGCAAGCATATCGTGCTTGAACCGGTCGGTCGCAATACCGCGCCCGCGTTAACGCTCGCCGCCTTGCTGGCAGCCAAGAACGGCGATGATCCGGTTTTGCTGGTCATGCCGGCAGATCATGTCATCCGCGACGTGGATGCGTTCCGTTCGGCAATTGCCCAGGGGGTGCCGCATGCGGCTGCCGGCGCCATGGTGACTTTCGGTATCGTCGCCGATCGCCCCGAAACCGGTTACGGCTACATCCAGCGCGGTGCGCAAACCGATGATGCTTACGCGATCACCCGTTTCGTCGAGAAGCCTGACGCCGCTACGGCGCAGGCGTATGTCGATTCCGGCGATTATCTGTGGAACAGCGGCTTGTTCATGATGCGCGCCAGTGTCTGGCTGCGCGCCATCGAGCGTTTCCAGCCGGCCATGGGCAAGGCCTGCCGCGCCGCTTTCGACGGCGGCAAGCAGGACAACGATTTTTATCGCATCGACAAGGCGGCGTTCGAGGCGTGCCCGCCTGACTCCATCGACTACGCCGTGATGGAAAAGCTGGCCGACACGCCCGATCTGGGCATCGAAGGCCGGATCATTCCTTTGTCGGCCGGCTGGTCCGACGTCGGCGCTTGGGACGCGCTGTGGCAAGTTTCGGAAAAAGACGAGGCCGGCAACGTCACGCGCGGCGACGTCATGCTGGAGCAGGCTACGGACAACCTGGTGTTCGCCCAGGGACGGCTGGTGGCCTGCGTCGGCATCGACAACATGATCATTGTCGAAACTCCCGATGCGGTGCTGGTCGCCGACAAGGACAAGATGCAGGAGGTCAAGAGCATCGTCGCCCGCCTCAAGGGGCAGCAGCGCGACGAGGCGCTCACGCACCGCAAGATCCACCGCCCCTGGGGCTGGTACGACTCCATTGACGGCGGCGAGCGTTTCCAGGTCAAGCGCATTGTCGTCAATCCGGGGTGTGCGCTGAGCCTGCAGATGCACCATCATCGCGCCGAGCACTGGATTATCGTCAAGGGCACGGCGCGCATTACGCGCGGCGATGAGGTGTTCCTGCTGTCCGAGAACCAGTCCACCTACATCCCGCTGGGCGTTACTCACCGGCTCGAGAATCCCGGGAAATTCCCGCTGGAAATGATAGAAGTGCAATCCGGCAGCTATCTCGGCGAAGACGACATCGTGCGCTTCGAGGATACTTACGGGCGCAAGTGAGTCTGCCTCTTTCCTGGTGCGCCGGGGGAATCGAAGCAATTCCGCGATAGTCGGCAAAGACGGGCTCGAAATAGAATAAAATGCCCGTCTGAACCAACGCAGGTAACCTCACGTTTATGTCCTACCAAGTCCTCGCCCGTAAATACCGCCCCCGCAGCTTCGAAACGCTGGTCGGGCAGGAGCACGTCGTGCGGGCGCTGACGCATGCGCTGGAACAGCAACGGCTGCACCACGCCTACCTGTTCACCGGCACCCGCGGCGTCGGCAAGACCACGCTGTCGCGCATCCTGGCCAAATCGCTGAATTGCCAGGGTCCGGACGGCAATGGCGGCATCACGGCGCAACCGTGCGGCGTTTGCGACGCCTGCGTGGCGATCGACGCCGGCCGTTTTGTCGATTACATCGAAATGGATGCCGCCTCCAATCGCGGTGTCGACGAGATGGCACAATTGCTGGAGCAGGCGGTCTATGCGCCGTCCAATGCGCGCTTCAAGGTCTACATGATCGACGAAGTCCACATGCTCACCAACCACGCCTTCAACTCCATGCTGAAGACGCTGGAGGAGCCGCCGGAACACGTCAAGTTCATCCTGGCGACCACCGACCCGCAAAAGATTCCCGTGACCGTGCTGTCGCGCTGCCTGCAGTTCAATCTGAAGCAGATGCCGCCGGGTCATATCATCAGCCACCTGGACAATATCCTCGGGCAGGAAAACATTGAATTCGAAGCACCGGCGCTGCGCCTGCTGGCGCAAGGCGCGCACGGCTCGATGCGCGATGCACTGTCGCTGACCGACCAGGCGATCGCCTACGCCGCCGGCAAGGTCACGCTGGAAGCGGTGCAGGGCATGCTCGGCGCGCTCGACCAGTCCTATCTGATCCGCGTGCTCGATGCACTGGCCGTACAAGACGGCGCCGGCCTGCTCGCCGTGGCCGATGAAATGGCCACGCGCAGCCTGTCGTACAACGCCGCGTTGCAAGACCTAGCGACGCTGCTGCATCAGATCGCCCTGGCGCAGACCGTTCCCGCCGCCTTGGCCGAAGATTTGCCGCAGCGCGAAGACATCGTGCGTCTGGCCTCGCAGTTCAGCGCCGAAGAAGCGCAATTGTTCTATCAGATCGTCGTGCACGGCCGCAACGAACTCGGCCTGGCGCCGGATGAATATGCCGGCTTCAGCATGACCCTGCTGCGCATGCTGGCGTTCCGTCCGGTGGCTGCTAATGCGGCAGCTGCGGGTAGCACGCCGGCGCCGGCGGTGCGTCCTCAGGCCGCTGCACCGTCGCGTCCGAATCCCGCAGTCGCGCCTTTGAGCGCCGCACCGCAAGTTGCCACGGCAAGTACGCCGGTTGCGCGTCCTGCCGCAGCGGCACCGGCCGCGTCTGCCGGGCCAGCCAATTCCGCACGCGCCGCTGCGCTGGAAGCTGCCCGTGCCGCCTCCGGCAAGAGTTCGCCGCGTCCCGCGGTACAGGCTCCGGCCCCTGCGCCTGCTCCTGCAGTCGCCGCATCGGCTCCTGCTCCGTCTGCGGTTCCGGCGGCACTGGACGAACGGGCGCCGCCACCGTGGGATGAAGAGCCGGCAGCAGCCGCTGCTCAAAAAAAAACTGAACAATATTCAGCAGGCAACGCCGTAGCCAATGCCGCCCCGTCTGCGCCGATCGTGATCGCCGCAGACGAAGCCATCGTCGTTGCCGCGCCGGCCAGCACCGTTACGCCGGCGATGGCCGCGCAGACCGCCAAGGTCGCCGCCGAACTCGGCTGGGACGGCAACTGGCCGCAACTGGCCGCCGATCTGTCGCTGCGCGGCATGGTGGCGCAGATGGCGCAGCAAAGTGAACTGGTGCGCTGCGAACAAAGCGGCAACAGCGTGATTTTCCATTTGCGGATCCCGGTGGAAACCCTGCGCGCCTCGGGCAACATCGAAAAGCTGACCGCCGTTCTCGGCGAGCGATTCAACCGGAGCGTGCGCGTCGAGACCGAGATCGGCGCCGTGGCGCTCACGGCCAATGCCCGGGCGCAAGCCGACCGCGCCGAGCGGCAACGCGAAGCCGAGCAGACCATGCACAATGATCCGTTCGTGCAGGTCATGATGCGGGAATTCGACGCATCCATCGTGCCGGGATCGATCCGGCCGTTGTGAGCACCCGATAAGAACCCGATTGCCGGGCAGTGGGGATGTGCCGAATGTGCCGAATGTTCCATTTCCACCACGGCTGATACAAGATGAATCAACTTAGTTACGAAGGAGTATGACCATGATGAAAGGCCAACTGGCAGGCTTGATGAAGCAGGCTCAAGCGATGCAGGACAACATGAAGAAGATGCAGGACCAGCTTGCATTGATCGAAGTCGAAGGACAGTCCGGCGCAGGGCTGGTCAAAGTCGTGATGACCTGTAAGAATGACGTCAAGCGCGTCACCATTGACCCATCGCTGTTGACCGACGACAAGGACATGCTGGAAGACCTCGTCGCCGCAGCCTTCAATGACGCCGTGCGCAAGGCTGAAGCAACCTCGCAGGAAAAGATGGCGGGCATGACCTCGGGCATGCCTTTGCCGCCAGGCTTCAAGATGCCGTTCTGACGCGACAAGGCAAGGCGCCGACGTAGACAGTACGAACGTGCGGCAAGGTGAGAGGCCGCCGGCGGTGTTTTAGCGGCTCTTATGCTGTCGCGATGATTTTGCAGGCTGCTTTCATGAGGAGGCATCATGTTCGTAATCTCGATTACCTATACCAAGCCGGCAAGCGACATCGATTCGCTGCTGACTGCGCATAAGCAATTCCTGAACGAGCAGTATGCCGACGGCGTGTTCCTGATGTCCGGCCGCAAGGTCCCGCGCAGCGGCGGCATCATCATCGCCGATGCCGCCGATCGCGCCGAAGTTGAAGCGATCATCGAGACCGATCCGTTTTACATCGGCGGCGTAGCCGAATATGAAATCACCGAATTTGTTCCATCCATGACGGCCGAAGCGCTGTCCGTTTTCCGGCATACCACAGACCGAAATTGAAAACCCCGTCCAGTCTCACCCAGCTCACCGAATCCCTGCGCACGCTTCCCGGCGTCGGTCCCAAATCGGCGCAGCGCATGGCATATCACTTGCTGCAGCATGACCGCGACGGCGCCCTGCAACTGAGCCGCGCGCTGGCGCAGGCGGCTGAGACGATCCGTCACTGCGCTCTGTGCAATACCTTCACCGAACAAGTCATCTGCGACACCTGCCAGGATGGCGGGCGCGACACCACGATTCTGTGCGTGGTCGAGACGCCGAGCGATCAGTTGATGATTGAACAGACGCTGACCTTCAAGGGTTTGTACTTCGTGCTGATGGGGCGCCTGTCGCCGCTGGACGGCGTCGGGCCCAAGGACATCCACATCGAGAAGCTGATCACGCGCGCCACCGACGGCGTGGTTGCCGAGATCGTGCTGGCCACCAATTTCACCAACGAAGGCGAAGCCACCGCGCATTACATCAGCGAGACGCTCAAGGCGCGCGGCCTCAAGGTGAGTCGCCTGGCGCGCGGCGTGCCGGTCGGCGGCGAACTGGAATACGTGGACGCAGGAACCATCGCGCGCGCCATGCTGGACCGACGCGCCACCTGATCATCCGACCATCGGACCATCCGACGCCGCGAAGATCAGCGCATCATGACGGACGATCTGCCACAGAGCAGACGTCAGGGATGATTAAATCCATGCTGGAGACAAACATGCAATTTCTTTCCCGTTGTTCCGGTCGTTCGAGCTTGCTGGCGTTGGCGTTGACATTGGCCGGTTGCGCAGTCTCGCCCACGGATTCGCCCGCGGATCGCAGTTATGAAGTCGCGGAAGTCGGCAGTTTCCATGTCGGCGGCAGGCAGGTGACGCTGGCGGGATTGCCGTCGCGCGAAATCGTCTTCACCGAAGGCGCCGCGCCGCGCAAGGTCGATCCCAACGGCGATTTTGAAACCGGCCAGATGTACGCCCAGTTCGTCAGGCTCAAAAATCCCCGCGCGCGCTATCCGCTGCTCATGTGGCACGGCGGCGGCCTCGCCGGCACGACCTGGGAAACCAAACCTGACGGCGCCCCCGGCTGGCAACAATTTTTCCTGACGCAAGGTCATACCGTCTACGTGACCGATGCGGTGGAGCGAGGACGCGCATCCTGGTCGCGCTATCCCGAAGTCTATAAAACCGAGCCGTTCTTCCGCACCAAACAGGAAGGCTGGGAATTGTTCCGCATCGGCGGCGCAGGGTCCTACGACAGCGATCCGGCCAAACGCATCGCCTATCCCGGCACGCAGTTTCCGGTCGCCGCCTACGACCAGTTTTCCAAGCAGGGCATCCCGCGCTGGGCCACCAACGACGCCGCCACGCAGACCGCCTACGACGCGCTGGTGCAGAAGGTCTGCCCCTGCGTGATCGTGGTGCACAGCCAGGGCGGCAACTTCGCCATCAATGCCGCGCTGCATGCGCCGGACAAGATCAAGGCCATCATCGCCGTCGAAGGATCAGGTGCGCCCGATCCCGACAAGGTCGATATCTCGGCGCTGAAAAATATTCCTTTCCTGTTTGTGTGGGGCGATTTCATCGATCAGAATACGTCCTGGAAGCAATACATCGTGGCGCCGAATAAATTCCAGAAGGCGCTGCGCGCGCAAGGCGGCGTGGCCGACCGGCTCGACCTGCCGCAGCACGGCATCAAGGGCAACTCCCACATGCTGATGATGGACCGCAACTCCGATCAGGTCGCTGCGCTGGTGCAGGCCTGGATGGACAAGAACGGATTGATGAAATAACCTGCCACTGCCTCATTCATGACAACGACGACACCATCGTCCGGCCCGCTGGCCGGCATCAAAGTACTCGAACTCGGCACGCTGATCGCCGGCCCGTTCTGCTCGCGCATGCTGGCTGAATTCGGCGCCGACGTCATCAAGGTGGAAGCGCCCGGCGTAGGCGATCCCCTGCGCCAGTGGCGCGTGCTCAAGGACGGCACCTCGCTGTGGTGGTCGGTGCAGGCGCGCAACAAGAAAAGCCTGACGCTCAACATGAAGGATCCGCAGGCCCAGGACATCGCACGCAAGCTGGCGCTGGAAGCCGACATCATCATCGAGAACTACCGCCCCGGCGTGCTTGAGAAGTGGAACCTCGGTTACGAAGACCTGAAGAAACTCAATCCCGCCACCATCATGGTGCGCCTGTCCGGCTACGGCCAGACCGGGCCGCTGAAGGACTTGCCCGGCTTCGGCGCGATTGGCGAATCGATGGGTGGCATCCGTTACGTATCGGGCCATCAGGACCGTCCGCCGGTGCGTATCGGCATTTCCATCGGCGACTCGGTCGCCGCCTTGCATGGCGTCATCGGCGCCATGATGGCGCTGCGCCACCGTGACGTCACGGGCGGCCGCTGGAACGGCAAGGATGGCGAACTGCGCGTGGCGGGGCAGGGCCAGATGGTCGACGTCGCGCTGTACGAGTCGGTCTTCAACCTGATGGAATCGCTGGTGCCGGAGTTCGACCAGGCCGGCGTGGTGCGCGAACGCACCGGCGGCGCCTTGCCGGGCATCGTACCGTCCAACACCTACACCACCGCCGATGGCAAGAACATCGTGATCGCCGGCAACGGCGACGCCATCTTCAAACGCCTGATGCTGGCCATTGACCGCGCGGACATGGCCAACGATCCGCAACTGGAGCGCAACGACGGCCGCGTGCCGCGTACGGAAGAAATCGACCGCGCGATCCAGGCCTGGTGCAGCGGCAAGACCATCGACGATGCGCTGGCGATTTTGCAGGCGGCCGACGTGCCGGTGGGTAAAATTTACTCGGTGCGGGACATGATGACCGATCCGCAATTCCTGGCCCGCAACATGTTCGAACAGCATGCGTTTGCCGACGGTACGCCGATCAAGTTGCCGGCGGTGACGCCGAAATTGTCGGAGACGCCGGGCGGCACCAAATGGATCGGTCCTGAGCTTGGGCAGCATAACGCTGAAATCTTGCGTTCGCTGGGGTATGATGACGCACAAATTGCACAGTTGCGCGAAGACAAGGTCATTTGACGGTAGTGGAAACTGCCGCGCAACATAAGCAGATATCGCAAAGCTCATAGGAGGAGACCACATGAAATTCAACCTGAAGCAATTCGCCATCGCCCTGGCGCTGTTCCTGGCCGGCTACCTGACGTTCAACACCAACCTGTTCGCCCAGGCGCTGGAAAAACCGAAGGTCTCCATCGCCGTCGGCGGCAAGAACCTGTTCTACTACCTGCCGCTGACGGTCGCCGAGCAGCTGGGTTACTTCAAGGATGAAGGCCTGCAAGTCGAGATCTCCGACTTCGCCGGCGGCGCCAAGGCGCTGCAAGCCATGGTGGGCGGCAGCGCGGACGTGGTGTCCGGCGCTTACGAGCACACCATCAACATGCAGGCAAAGAACCAGCCCATCGTCGCCTTCGTGCTGCAAGGCCGCGCACCGCAGATCGTGCTGGCCGTCAGCAACAAGACCATGCCGAACTACAAGAGCGTGGCCGACCTGAAGGGCAAGAAGATCGGCGTCACCGCGCCGGGTTCCTCGACCAGCATCATGGCCAGCTTCGTGCTGGCCAAGGCCGGCCTCAAGCCGACCGACGTCTCCTTCATCGGTGTCGGCGCCGCGGCAGGCGCCTTGTCGGCGCTGCGCTCCGGCCAGATCGATGCGATCGCCAACCTGGATCCGGTCATCTCCATGCTGGAACAAAAGAACGAAATCAAGACCATCGCCGACACCCGTACGCTGAAGGACACCAACGCCGTGTTCGGCGGCCCGATGCCGGCAGCCACGCTGTATGCGCCGGAAGCCTTCATCAAGAAGTATCCGAACACCACCCAGGCGCTGACCAACGCCATGGTGCGTGCGCTCAAATGGATCCAGCAGGCCGGTCCTTCCGACATCATCAAGGCGGTGCCGGAGAGCTATCTGCTGGGCGACCGTGCGCTGTACATTTCGGCTTTCCTGAAAGTGCGCGAAGCGATGTCGCCGGACGGCATCTTCCCGGACGCCGGCCCCGCCACTGCGCTGCGCACGCTGCAAGCGTTTGAGCCTGACCTGGCCACCAAGAAGATCGACCTGTCCAGGACTTACACCAACGAATTTGCCAAGAAGGCCAATGCCAAGCACAAGTAGGCATTGAACAAAGGCAAAATACACGGGCGCCTTCGGGTGCCCGTCTGCAATTTGCCGCACCGTATTTTTTGCGATGACGATGCAGCATGCGCCATCCTTACCGATGTTTTTTTCAACGTACAAGAATTCGGCCTGGCCGGAGACTCCTCGCTATGACGCCAGCACTTTTCCTCGACGACATTACCTGCACCTTCGTTTCCAAGGATGATCGCACCCAGCGCTACACTGCGGTTGCCAACACCACGCTGGCGATCGCGCCGGGCGAGTTCGTCTCGGTGGTCGGTCCGACCGGTTGCGGCAAATCGACCCTGCTCAACGTCGGCGCCGGCCTGCTGCAACCCTCCTCGGGTAGCATCAAGGTGTTCGGCGAAGAACTGGTCGGCATCAACAAGCGCGCCGGCTACATGTTCCAGGCGGAAGCGCTGATGCCGTGGCGCAGCGCGCTGGAAAACGTCATCGCCGGCCTGCAATACCGTGGCCTCGATGCCGGCGAAGCCAAGGCGCTCGGCGAACAATGGCTGGCGCGCGTCGGACTCAAGGGTTTCGGCGACCGCTACCCGCACCAGCTGTCCGGCGGCATGCGCAAGCGCGTGGCGCTGGCGCAGACGCTGATCATGGATCCGGACATCATCCTGATGGATGAACCGTTTTCGGCACTCGACATCCAGACCCGCCAGTTGATGGAAAACGAAGTGCTCGACCTGTGGAACGCCAAGAAAAAAGCCGTGCTGTTCATCACCCATGACCTCGACGAAGCGATCGCCATGTCGGACCGCGTGGTGGTGCTGTCGGCCGGTCCGGCCACGCACCCCATCGGCGAATTCACCATCGATCTGCCGCGTCCGCGCGACGTCGCCGAAATTCGCACGCATCCGCGTTTCATCGAACTGCACCAGCAAATCTGGTCGGTCCTGCGCGATGAAGTGCTCAAGGGATATCAACAACAGAAGACCGCGGCTTAAGCCAACGGCGGCCGGCACCTATAAAAAATCGGGCAAAGAATCATCATGTGGAAACTCCTCAAACCTAGTCATAAAAACCTGCGCTTCTGGCAATTGATGGTGCTGGTCGTGGTCCTGCTGGTCTGGCACTTCGCCACCCGCAATGAACAGACCGCGTTCTTCTTCGGCGAACCGCTCAAGGTCGCCGTGCGCATCTGGCAGTGGTTCACCGTCGGCAGCGGTTCGCTGGAAGTCGGCTTCGGCGACACCACATTCTTCACGCTTAACTTCCCGGCGGAAATTTATTCGCACTTGCTGATCACGCTGACTGAAACCGTCCTGGCGTTCGGCATCGGCACCGTGCTGGGCCTGGGCATCGGCCTGTGGCTGGCGTTGTCGCCGGTGGCGTCGGCGATCCTCGATCCTTACGTCAAGGCCGCCAACTCGATGCCGCGCGTGATCCTGGCGCCGATCTTCGCGATGTGGTTCGGCCTGGGCATCTGGTCCAAGGTGGCGCTGGCGGTGACGCTGGTGTTCTTCATCGTGTTCTTCAACGTCTATCAGGGCGTCAAGGAAGTCAGCCCGGTCGTGTTGGCCAACGCCCGCATGCTCGGCGCCAACGCGCGTCAATTGCTGCGCACGGTCTATCTGCCGTCGGCGACCTCGTGGGTGTTTTCAAGCTTGCATACTTCCATCGGCCTGGCCTTCGTCGGCGCCGTGGTGGGTGAATACCTGGGTTCGGCGCGCGGCGTCGGCTATCTGATTCTGCAGGCGGAAGGCAGCTTCGACATCAACACGGTGTTCGCCGGCATCGTCGTGCTGACCGCGTTTGCGCTGGTGCTGGACGTCGCCGTGGGTGTGATCGAGAAGCGCCTGATGAAGTGGCAGCCGAAATCGGGCGAAACCGAGAAGATGTAAGCGGAAGGATTTTCTCCATAAAAAAGAGGCGACCATGTCGCCTCTTTTTTTTGCCTCGCCTGTCCGCTGCAGAGGAGGCGGAGGATCAGTGAAAATCAGCGCAAACCGTCGACGATCTTGTCCAGCTTGACGGCGTCGGCGCAGAACAGGCGGATGCCTTCCGACAGTTTTTCCGATGCCATGGCGTCGTCGTTGAGCGCCAGGCGGAAGCTCTTTTCGTCCAGCGAGATTTTCTTGAGATCGGCCGATTGCGCAGTTTCCTTGCTCAGTTTGCGTTGTACCGGTGCATCGCTTTCGGCCAGCTGCTTCAGCAGGTCCGGGCTGATGGTCAGCAAGTCGCAGCCGGCCAGTTCGACGATCTGCGAGGTGTTGCGGAAGCTCGCGCCCATGACTTCGGTGGCGTAGCCGAACTTGCGGTAGTAGGTGTAGATGCTGCGCACCGATTGCACGCCCGGGTCGTCGGCACCGGTGTAATCCTGGCCGGAGGATTTCTTGAACCAGTCATAAATGCGGCCGACGAACGGCGAGATCAGCTGGACCTTGGCGTCGGCGCAGGCGATCGCTTGCGGCAACGAGAACAGCAGGGTCAGGTTGCAGCGGATGCCTTCCTGTTCCAATACTTCCGCTGCGCGGATGCCTTCCCAGGTCGACGCAATCTTGATCAGGATGCGTTCGCGCCGGATGCCGGCGGCTTCGTACAACTTGATCAGCGCACGACCCTTGGCGATGGTGCCTTCGGTGTCGAATGACAGGCGCGCGTCCGTTTCGGTCGAGACGCGGCCGGGGATGAGTTTCAGGATTTCCAGCCCGAACGCCACCAGCAACTGGTCGATGATGCCGTCCGTGCTCAGCGCGGCGTGTTCGCGCACGATCTTTTCCAGCAAGGGCTTGTATTCGTCCTTCTGCACCGCCTTCAGGATCAGCGACGGATTGGTGGTCGCGTCTTGCGGCGCGAACGCCTTCATGGCCTGGAAGTCGCCGGTGTCGGCCACGATGGTGGTGAATTGCTTGAGTTGGTCTAGCTGGGTCATGGCAGTCAATCTCGAGGTAATGAACTAAACGACATTCTAACGCGGCCGATCGCGCTTATCGCTTTTTCGGCAGCGGCGCGCCGATGGCGGTCAGCGATTCCAGATAGGCGCCGAGCGGATGGTAGAAGTCGGTCTTGCCGTGCGGCGGTTTTTCAGGACCGTAGCGCTGGTTGTCGCGCCGGAGGATGCGATACCAGCCGCCGCGATCCTGATCGATCAGGTGCTGCATGCTGTACTGCCACAGCTGGTCGTAGACTTCCCAGTAGATATCTTCGCCGGTGCGTTGCGCCAGCAGGGAGGCGGTCGCCAGCGACTCGGCCTGCACCCAGAAATACTTGTCGCCGTCGCAGACGCTGTTGTCGGGCGCGATGCCGTAGAACAGGCCGCCGTGCTCCTCGTCCCATGCCACCGGAATGGTGGCGTCGAACAGCGCCCGCGCCCGTGGCGCCAGCCAGCTCGCATCGTCCTGCAGATGCTCGGCATGGCGCTCGAGGATCAGCAGCAGCTTGGCCCATTCGGTCATGTGGCCGGGCTGGTAGCCCCAGGGACGGAACATGTTGGTGTTGTCGTGCCGGTTGTATTCCCAGTCGATCTTCCAGTCGGCGTTGTAGTGTTCCCAGATCCAGCCGTTCGCCAGTGCGGCCTGGCGCACCGTGATGTTGCGGGCGAGGCGTTCGGCGCGATGCAGGAAGCGCGGTTCGCCGGTCGCCTCGAAGGCGGCCAGCAAGGCTTCGCAGCTGTGCATGTTGGCGTTCTGGCCGCGGTAGTCCGAGACCACGCCTTCAGGCGTCGCTTCGTCGGCGTAGAGACCGTGCTGTTCGGACCAGAACAGCTTTTCCATGTGGTCGAAGGTGGCGTCGATATGCGCGCGCGCTTCCCCGATGCCGATCTCCAGCGCATGGGCGTACGCCAGCAGCACAAACGCCAGGCCGTAGCAATGCTGGGTGCGGTCGACCGGGACGCCGTCATTGAGCACCCAGGCATAGCCGCCGTAGCTCGGTTGCCAGTGCTGTTCCTGCAAAAACCGGAGGCCGTGGCGCACCGCGTCGCGATGTTCTTCCTTGCCGTTGAAACGGTAGGCCAGCGCGTGGCAAAACACCATGCGCGTGCTGTTGACCAGATGGCGGCTGTTGTCGTACACGCTGCCGTCATCGTTGAGGTAATGGAAGAAGCCGCCGGCCGGGTCGAAAGCATGCTGCGTGAAGAACCCGATGTCGCGTTGCAGGCGTTCGTGCAGGAAGGCGGGGGTACGGAAAGCGGTGGTTTGTTTCATAGTCGAATTCATGAACAGGGCTCGGCGTAAGGGATCAGCCAATGAGTCAGCGGAAGAACGAATCGAATTGCATGTCGAATTTTTGCAGCGACTTCTGAGCATTTTGCATCTTCTTGCGGAATTCCGGGCCGCGCCGCAGCGCCAGTCCCACCGCAAGAATATCGATCACTACCAGATGCGCCAGGCGCGCCGAAATCGGCGTGTACGGGTCAATGTTGAAACTGAGATCGATCGGCACCAGGACAGTCGCCAGTTCGGCCAGCGGCGTGCCGCTGGGGCCCAGCACGATGATGTCGGCGCCGCCCTTGCGCGCCAGCTGCACGCTGCGCAGCAGCGCCGCATTGCCGCCGCGCTGCGAGATCGCCACCACGGCGTCGCCGGGTTGGAGCAGGGAGGCGGCGATGCTGTGGATGTGTGGATCGGAGTAGGCCACGGTGGGCACACCGGAGCGGAAGAATTTGTGTTGCGCATCGTTGGCCACGATGCCCGAGGTGCCCTGGCCGTAGAACTCGATCTTGCTGGCGCGCGCCAGCACGTCGAGCGCCAGCTGGATGGCGTCGGGATTGAGGTGATTGCGCAGGTCCAGCAACGTGTTGATCGAGCGGCTGCAGATCTTGTTGACCAGGTCCACTGCGAGGTCGTCCTGCGCCAGCGATTCGTCCGCACCGGGCAAGGCCAGCGCCAGGCTTTGCGCCAGCTTCAGCTTGAAGTCGTGCCAGCCTTCATAGCCGATGGCGCGGCAGAAACGGATCACGGTCGGCTCCGACACTTCGGCATTCTTCGCCAGCGCCGTCAGGTTTTCCTGCAGCGCCAGTTGCGGATTGGCGAGGATGGCGGCCGCCACCTTCTTTTCCGATTTGGAAAGCGAGTTGATGTGCGTACGGATCGAGTCGAGTAGCATGGACTTTGCTGAGTCTCCGATGTGGAATGCCGCGAGACGATGTTGTCATCCTGCGGCATGGTTAAAACTTAAACTTCCGGCAGCGCTTCTTCACGCCACTGGAGACCGTCGCGACCGATCAGCGCGCTGGCGGCGGCCGGGCCCCAGGTGCCTGCGCTGTAGGGGATCGGATCGCTTTCTTCCTGGTCCCAGTGTTCCAGGATCGGTTCCACCCATTCCCAGGCCGCTTCCAGTTCGTCGCTGCGCATGAACAGCGTGAGCTGGCCGCGCAGCACGTCGAGCAGCAGGCGCTCGTAGGCTTCCATGCGCGGCGTCTTGAATTTTTCGCGGAAATCCAGTTCCAGTTCCACCGGTTTCAGGCGCATGCCGTCGCCCGGGGTCTTGGCCATCAGGTTCATGTGCAGGCCTTCATCCGGCTGCAGGCGGATCACCAGGCAATTCGGCGTGCTGCGGCTATTGTGCGCGAAGATCGAATGCGGCACGCTCTTGAAACGAACCACGATTTCAGCCAGGCTGTCGGCCATGCGCTTGCCGGTGCGCAGGTAGAACGGCACGCCGGCCCAGCGCCAGGTGTCGATCTCGGCCTTGACCGCAACGAAGGTCTCGGTGCGCGAATCGGGATTGGCGTCTTCCTCCTTGCGATAGCCGGGCACGGCGACGCCGTTGACATGGCCGGCGCGATACTGGCCGCGCACCACGTTCATGGCCAGGGTGCTCGGCGTGAAGCGTTTGAGCGAACGCAGCACCTTCAGTTTTTCATCGCGCACGGAATCGGCCGAATTCGATACCGGCGGTTCCATCGCGACGATGCACAGCAATTGCAGCAAATGGTTTTGCAGCATGTCGCGCAGCGCACCCGAGGTGTCGTAGTAGTCGAAGCGGCCACCTACGCCAAGCTCTTCGGCGATGGTGATCTGCACGTCGGAAATCCATTCGCGGCGCCACAGCGGTTCGAACAGCACGTTGCCGAAGCGCAGGGCCAGCAGGTTTTGCACCGCCTCTTTGCCGAGGTAGTGATCGATGCGGAAGATCTGCGATTCGTTGAAATAGCGGCCGACCTGCTTGTTGATGTCCTTGGCGCTTTCGAGGTCGTGGCCGAGCGGTTTTTCCAGCACCACGCGCGCATTGGCGGTCGCCAGTCCGGCTTGCGACAGGTTGTCGCAGATCATGGAAAACAGCGTCGGCGGGGTGGCCAGGTAGAACACCCGCGAGATGGCGGGATCGTCGCGCATGGCCGCGACCAGGTTCTGGTAGGTCGCCGGTTCCTTGGCGTTCAGCGAGACGTACTGGATGCGGCCGCAGAAGCGCTGCCAGACGTCGGCGTCCAGAGTGGCGCTGCTGACGTGCGGCTTGGAATTCTTTTCCACGATCTGCAGGAAATCTTCATTGCTCTTGTTGTCGCGGCCGATACAGATGATGCGCGCGCTCGGCATCAGATCACGGGCGCGGTCGCGGGCGTACAGCGCCGGCAGCAGCTTGCGCATCGCCAGGTCGCCGGTGCCGCCGAATAAAACCAGGTCAAAATCGGAAATAGCCATAGCAGTCTTCTTAACGGGTTGTTGTTCAGGTCAACGCAAGTTCGCGTATGAGGCAGGCAATATTGTTGCGTATCAATCCTGCGTATCGGACAAGGCCTTCTTTGCCAACGCAATCAGTGCATTGGTGGAGCAGTCGTGCCGTGCCGGCACCGCTTCGCCGGCGAGTTCGGACTGGATGGTCTTGGCCAGCACTTTGCCCAGTTCCACGCCCCACTGGTCGAAACTGTTGATGCCCCAGATCGTGCCTTGCACAAAGGTCTTGTGCTCGTACAGCGCGATCAGGGCGCCCAGCGTGGCCGGCGTCAATGCGTCGAGCAGCAGCGTGTTGCTCGGACGGTTGCCGTTGAAAGTCTTGTGCGGCAGCAGGAAATTGATTTCATCGTCGTCCACGCCCAGCTTCTTCAGGTCGTCGCGCACCTCTTCCGCTTGCTTGCCGCGCATGAAGGCTTCCGACTGCGCGAAGCAGTTGGCCAGCAGCACCGCATGATGGCCGGGCAGGTCGTGCGTCGCGTGCAGCACGGCGATGAAGTCGATCGGTGTAATGTCGGTGCCCTGGTGCAGCAGCTGGAAAAACGCATGCTGGCCGTTGGTGCCGACATCGCCCCAGATGAACGGGCAGGTCGCCACGCCGACGGCGCTGCCGTCGCGCGTGATGCGCTTGCCGTTGCTCTCCATTTCCAGCTGTTGCAGGTAAGCCGGGAAGTGGCGCAGGTCGTGATGGTAAGGAGCGATCGACAGCGATTCGCTGTTGAAGCAGTTGCGGTTCCAGATGCCGATCAGGGCCTGGATGATGGGCATGTTGCGTTCCAGCGGCGCTTCGCAGAAATGCTTGTCCATCGCATGGGCGCCCGCCAGCAGCTCGCTGAAATTCTTGAAGCCGATCGCCAGCGCAATCGACAGTCCGATCGACGACCACATCGAGTAGCGTCCGCCAACCCAATCCCAGAACGGGAACATGTTGTCGGTGTCGATGCCGAAGGCGCGTACCGCTTCCGTATTGGTCGAGACCGCGACGAAGTGTTTCGCCAGATCGGCCGCAGCGGCGCGCTGCAGGAACCAGTCGCGCGCCGAGCCGGCGTTCATCATGGTTTCCTGGGTGGTGAAGGTCTTGGAGGCGACGATGAATAATGTTGTCTCAACGTCAACGCGTTGCAGCACATCGTGCAGATCGTGGCCATCGACGTTGGAGACGAAGTGCATCGTCAGGCGCGGATGGGCGAAGGTGCGCAGCGCCGTGCACGCCATTTGCGGGCCCAGATGCGAGCCGCCGATGCCGATGTTGACGATGTCGGTGATCGGCTTGCCGCTCAGGCCCAGCCACTGGCTCTCGCGCACGCGTTCGGTGAAGCTGTGAATGCGATCCAATACGGCATGAACGTCCTCGCCTACGTGCTGTCCATCAACAATCAGGGCCTGGCCGCGCGGTGCGCGCAGGGCGGTGTGCAGGACGGCGCGGTGTTCGGTGAAATTGATCTTCTCGCCGCTGAACATGGCGGCGCGCTGCCGCTCCACGCCACGTTCGCGCGCCAGCTCGAACAGCAACTTGAGCGTAGTATGGTCGACACGGTTTTTGGAGTAATCCAACAGGATGCCGGCGGCCTTGACGGTCATGTTGTCGAAGCGCTGGGGATCGGCGGCAAACAGGTCGCGCATGTGGCGGTCGCGGACCTCGGCATGGTGAGACAAAAGTGCTTGGAAGGCTGCGGTCGCGGTGAGTGCTGTATGCGGCATGTTCTGCAATCTTGACTGAGGTGATGGGTCTGGAAGAATCTTTACTATACAGGATTTACTACTTTTATGGTAATTTCACTACAATATTAATTGTCGTGCAAGATCGGTAGTATCCCGTACAGCGCCTGTTTACAGTCGTTAGTGGTTGGAAATGAAAAATGGTTTCAATTAAATGTAGCCAGATAAAACAAGCGAAAGAGGAAGTTTTATTTAAAATTTTGTAGTAAAATTACATTTGTTAACGCTATCAGGAACCCAACATGTCTCTCAACGCTACCTTAGCCAGCGTCACGCGACGCATCGCCGAACGTAGTCGGCCTTATCGCACCGCCTATCTCGCCCGCCTCGACGCCGCGCGCCATGAAGGCGTGCAACGCGGGGCGCTGTCGTGTACCAACCTGGCGCACGGCTTCGCGGCTTTTCCCGCCAACGACAAGCTCAAGCTGAAGCAGGACCGCGCGCCTTCCGTCGCCATCGTTTCGTCGTACAACGACATGTTGTCGGCGCATCAACCTTTTGAGCGTTACCCGCAAATCATCCGCGATGCGGTCCGTGAAGACGGCGGCGTGGCGCAGTTCGCCGGCGGTGTGCCCGCCATGTGCGACGGCATCACGCAAGGCCAGACCGGCATGGAACTGTCGCTGTTCTCGCGCGACGCCATCGCCATGGGCACTGCGGTCGCGCTGTCGCACAACATGTTCGACGCCGCGCTGTATCTGGGCGTGTGCGACAAGATCGTGCCGGGTCTTCTGATCGGCGCATTGCATTTCGGCCACATCCCGGCGGTATTTGTTCCCGCCGGTCCGATGACCAGCGGCATGACCAACAGCGAAAAGGTCAAGATCCGCCAGTTGTACACCGAAGGCAAGATCGGCCGCGCCGAATTGCTCGAAGCCGAATCCAAGTCCTACCACGACGCCGGCACCTGCACGTTCTACGGCACCGCCAACAGTAACCAGATGCTGATGGAAGCGATGGGCCTGCATTTGCCGGGTTCCGCCTTCATCACGCCGAATACGCCGATGCGCGACGCGCTGACCGCCGCCGCCGCCAAACAGGCGCTGAAGATTACCGCCCAAGGCCAGCAGTACACGCCGGTAGGCCGTCTGGTCGACGAGAAGTCCATCGTCAACGCCATCGTCGCGCTGCTGGCGACGGGCGGCTCCACCAATCACACGCTGCATCTGGTCGCCATCGCCAAGGCGGCCGGCCTGGTGATCGACTGGGACGACTTCTCCAAGCTGTCGTCGGTCGTGCCGCTGGTCACGCGCATCTATCCGAACGGCACCGCCGACGTCAATCATTTTCACGCCGCCGGCGGCACCGGCTTCGTGCTGCGCGAACTGATCGATGCCGGCCTGATGCATGACGACGTCATGACCATCCTCGGCCAGGGTTTGCGCGCGCATGCCACCGAGCCGCTGTTCGACGAGGCCGGCAAGGTCACGTGGAAGGCGACGCCGAAGGACAGTGGCGACGATACCGTCTTGCGTCCCGCGGCCAACCCGTTCTCGGCAGATGGCGGCCTCAAGCTGTTGCAAGGCAATCTGGGCCGCTCGGTCATCAAGGTCTCGGCCGTCAAGCATGAGCATCGCGCCGTGCAGGCGCCGGCCATCGTGTTCCACTCGCAGGAAGCCTTCATGAAGGCCTTCAAGGCCGGCGAGCTGGACAAGGATTTTGTCGCCGTCCTGACGTTCCAGGGGCCGCGCGCCAACGGCATGCCGGAACTGCATGCGCTGACGCCGGCGCTGGGCATCCTGCAGGACAAGGGCCGCCACGTGGCGCTGGTCACCGACGGCCGCATGTCGGGCGCATCGGGCAAAGTGCCGGCGGCGATTCACGTGACGCCGGAAGTGCTGGCCGGCGGTCCTTTGGGTTTTGTGCGGACTGGCGATATGATTCGTCTGGACGCGGAAGCCGGCATTCTGGAAGCGCTGGTTTCGGAAGCCGAGTGGGCTTCGCGCACCTCGGAAACCGCCGACCTGTCGGGAAACCAGACCGGCATGGGTCGCGAATTGTTCAGCGTATTCCGCGCTTCGGTAAGCGCGGCGGAAGAGGGCGGCACCAGCTTCGGTTTGCCGCCGGTTTTGGAAAATGAGAAAGCGACAGTATGAATATCCTAGACATCATGCGTACCTCGGCGGTCATTCCGGTGATCGCCATCGACAAACTGGAACACGCGGTGCCGCTGGCCAAGGCGCTGGTGGCAGGCGGTATTCGCGTGCTTGAAGTGACCCTGCGCACCGAACACGGCTTGCCGGCGATCCGCGCCATCGCGGAGCAGGTGCCTGAGGCGATTGTCGGCGTCGGCACCCTGACCAGCCCGGAAGAATTCGCCGCCTCGCGCGATGCAGGCGCCGTATTCGGCGTCTCGCCCGGCCTGACGGCTGCGCTGATCGCTGCGGCCAAGTCCAGCGGCCTGCCTTTGCTGCCGGGCGTGATGACGCCATCGGAAGTGATGGCCGCGCGCGAAGCGGGCTTCCGCCAGTTGAAGCTGTTCCCGGCGGTGCCGGCGGGCGGCATCGGCATGCTCAACGCGATCGCCGGTCCGCTGGGCGATGTCACGTTCTGCCCGACCGGCGGCATCTCGCAAGAGACCGCGTCGCAGTTCCTGGCCTTGAAGAACGTGGCCTGCGTCGGCGGTTCCTGGCTGACGCCGAAGAACGCCATCGAGATCGGCGACTGGCACAAGATCACCGCACTGGCCAAGGCGGCCAGCTCACTGCGTATTTAACGATCTGTTTTCCTATTGATTGAGTGATCGCACATGAATTTTTTCGAAAATTCATGGCTTTCGTAATGCTCGATAGTTTCGAGTCCAGTCAGGACGAAACTCGGATGATCTCTTCTCATCAAACCGGACTTGATACCCGGAATGGAACCTATTCCTAGGTATCAAGTTTGTCCGATTTGAAGAATCATCCATATAGGAAACTCATGAAATTAACTACAAAAGCACTGATTGCCGCCGCGTTGCTCGCGGGTGTCGCCGGAACTTCCAATGCTGCGGAAGCCGGCTGGTATATCGGTGCGGGGGTTGGAGCGGCGCAAACCACGATTGATATCCAGAGAGATACCAACTACAAGGAAGATAAGAACACGACGAACTACAAGGTTTTTGGCGGATACCAGTTCAACAAGAATTGGGCACTGGAATTGCAATACGCCGATCTGGGTACGTACAAGCGGACGAATGGCAACTCATCTTTTGAACTCAAAACAAACGTGGTTTCTTTGAGCGGTGTGGGGATGTTGCCGTTGGCCGATCATTTTTCTCTTCTCGGGAAAATCGGCGTGGCGGCTCAGAATGGGAAAACCACCTCAAGAGGGATTTACACCGGTACGGACGGCACCAATACCGCCTTGTTGCTGGGAGCTGGAGCTGAATACAACTTCACGAAAAGCGTCGCGGTCCGCGCCGAGTACGAACGTATCGGTTCCAGCAATCTCAAGAACAATCTGCTGACGGTCGGTCTGCGCTATTCGTTCTAAAAATACCGCATCATAAATACGCAAGGCCCTTGTTTTGCAACAGGGGCCTTGTCGTATTCGCCTGTCGTCAGAATTTCACAACCTGGATCTCGGGATTATGGAAGGCAATGGCGCTTTTGTTTCCAGAGGCGACAATCAACGACACGATCATCGGCAACGACAATATCTGATCTGAAGCCGTGTCGGCGGCGTCAATATGGAGGCACATACATCGACTATCCGATGCATGTGCTTTTTTGTTTTTGCAACGTTAAAACACGATGGACAAACAAACTGTAAGATTTCCCGGAATCGAACGACCAAAAGGCAGGCAACGTAGTGGTCCGCAATCAAACCATGTTCTTCCAGGCAACCAAAGGAAACATCATGAAAATCCTCAAAACGCTCGTCGTTTTCATCCTCCTGCAAGTCGGTGTCGCCGCTTCGGTCTCAGCTGCCGGCCAGCATTACACGCAGGCGCAGTTCGACGCGCTCAACAAGAGCGGCAAGCCGGTCGTCATCCATGTTCACGCCGACTGGTGCCCTACCTGCCGGGCACAGGACCCCATCGTCTCCGCGCTGATCAAGGATCCGGCGTTCAAGAATGTCAGCTTCCTTGAAGTCGACTTCGATGCGCAGAAGGATGTTGTCAAGGCATTCAATGTCTCGCAACAAAGCACGCTGATCGTCTTCAAGGGCGGCAAGGAGCAGGGACGTTCCACCGGCGACACGCGCAAGGCATCCATCGACAGCCTGATCAACAAGGCGCTGTGATCGAGGCCTGAAAGCAAGCACCATGGAATTCGGCGTCGCCTCCTATTTCATCGCATTGGCGGCAGGCGTGCTCTCGACCTTGTCGCCTTGCGTGTTGCCGCTGCTGCCGGTGATCATCGGCTCGGCCATCCACGAGCATCGCTACGGCCCATTCGCAGTTGCGGCCGGCATGTCAGCCTCGTTCGCCGTGATCGGCACCGCACTGGCAAGCGCCGGCGCGCGTCTGGGAGTCGGGCAGGGCGACTTTCAGCTGGTGGCTGCGATCGTTCTGGTCCTGATCGGTGTCGTGCTGTTGTCGAAGAAATTACAGGAGCGCTTTGCCGTTGCCACCTCAGGCGCCAGCGGCGCCGGCAGCCAGATATTGTCGGCGCTGAATCCCGGCGGATTGCGCGGGCAGTTTCTGGTGGGTTTGCTGCTCGGCCTGATCTGGAGTCCTTGCGTCGGTCCGACGCTGGGCGCGGCGATTACCCTGGCCAGCCAGGGGCGTGACTTGCCGCAAATTGTGGCGATGATGGCGGTGTTCGGATTGGGGGCGGGTTTGCCGATTGCCTTGCTGGGCATGCTGTCGCGTCAGGCGATGCAGAAGATGCGCGGGAAACTGCAAGGCGCCGGTTCGTGGGGGAAGAATGTGCTGGGCGTGTTGTTCATCGCCATCGGCATGCTCACCCTCACGGGATGGGACAAACCGGTGGAAGTCTTCCTGCTCGACCATTCACCGGCATGGCTCACCGAACTGACTACTTCGCTGTAGCGGGTGTCCGAAATTCAGGGACGAATTTTCTCCATCTTCAATGCCGCAACAGCGTCATCACCGCTCAGCCTGAATACGTCCCTCACAATAGGTCTTGAGAGGGAGATCGTCGACGGCTTCGATTGTCAACCCGAGACGGTGATCTTCAGGCAGGAGAGGTAACCGTATTTCGCTTGTACGCGACAATCAACAGCGCGATCCCCAGTACGATCATCGGCACCGACAGCATCTGGCCCGCCGAAATCGTGATGCCGCCGAAGCTGACGTTGTAGTCCGGCGTACGGAAGTACTCGGTGAAGAAGCGCGCGCAGCCATACAGCAGCGAGAACATCCCGGCCACCGCCATGCGCGGGCGCGGCTTGCGCGCGAAGAACCACAGCACGATGAACAGCAGGATGCCGTCGACCAGCATCTGGTAGATCGGCGAAGGATGGCGCGGCAGGTTGTCGACGTTGGGCCAGATCATGGCCCACGGCAGCGACGCATCGGCGACGCGGCCGGGCAATTCGGCGTTGATGAAGTTTCCCAGGCGACCGGCGGCATAGCCCAGCGGCACCATCGGTGCGATGAAATCCATGATGTCCATCAGATGGCGGCCGCGCTTGCGTCCCCAGATATACATGGCGATCAGCACGCCGAGGAAGCCGCCGTGGAAGGACATGCCGCCTTTCCACACGGCGATCATGTCGGCCGGATTGGCGAAATAGTAGCTCGGGTTGTAGAACAGGATTTCGCCGAGACGCCCGCCGATGACCACGCCCAGTACGCCATAGAACAGCATGTCGTCGAGGTCTTCTTTCTTCCAGCCGACTGCGGCAATGTGCGGTTGCCTGATGCGCAGGCGGCCGAGCGCGATGAACTGGGCGAATGCCAGCAGGTACATCAGGCCGTACCAGTGCACCTGTAGCGGGCCGATGGAAAAGGCGATCGGGTCGGGCATCGGGTGGATCAGCATGGAAACTCTTTCAAACGATAGTGGGTAATGAAGGCGGCAGACCGGCTCGGAACAGGTTCTCAGGCCGGCGGCGTCGCCACCATGTCAAGAAACGCTCGCAGCACCGGCGACGCACTGTCGCGCCGCCAGGCCAGCCCGGTTTCGATCAGCGGTGTCTTGCCGCTGAGCGGGCGGTAATCGACGCCGGGACGCTGCAGGTTAGACACGGATTGTGGCACAAGTGCCATGCCCATGCCAGCCGACACCAGGCCGACGATGGTTTGCATCTGGATCGCCTCCTGGCCGATGTGCGGCGTCACGCCGGCGTCACGGAAACAGCTCAGGATGGTGTCATGGAAGGCCGGTGAAATGCGGCGCGGGAAAATGATCAGCGGCAGCTCGCGCAGGCTCTTGAGCGCTACGGCGTTCTTGCCGCGCACTACGCCGCTCGGGACCGCCGCAACCAGCGGCTCCGACAGCAGCGGCAGGTAGTCGAGCGCGGCCTGGGATTTGTCCGGCAGCGGCGGCAAGAGCAAGCCGGCGTCGATCTTGCCCTGCATCAGGTCTTCCAGCTGGATATCGGTGGTGGCTTCGCGCAGGTCGATCTGCACCTGCGGATAGCGCGCGCGGAAGCGTTGCAGCAGCGGCGGCAGGATGCTGTAGTCGGCAGTCGAGATGAACGACAGCGACAGCAGTCCGGAAGCGCCGCTGGCAGCCCGCCGCGCCAGGTCGGGCAGGGCGCCGGCCTGTTGCAGGATGCGCTGCGCTTCGGGCAGCAGCGCCAGTCCGGCCGGCGTCAATGCGACGCTGCGCTTGGTGCGCGCGAACAGCGGCGTACCCAGCATTTCCTCCAGCGCCTGGATGGTTTGCGACAACGGCGGTTGCGTCATGTGCAGCCGCACGGCGGCGCGGCCGAAGTGTTTTTCTTCGGCAACGGCGACGAAATAGCGTAGTTGGCGCAATTCCAGACGGGACTCGGTGTTCATTTTAGTAATATGCAATCCATATTTATCGGTAATGAATCATATATTTGACAGCAGGCATCGCGCAAGGCAATCTAACCGGCAGCCAGAACCGCGTCCGCGCCTTGACGGACAGGTTCGCGCCAGTTTCGCTTCTGGTGTGGACCACAAGGGTTCCGTTCGAGATACCCCCGATCAATTCGACGCCGTTTCAATTCGACGTCGTTCAATTCCCCAGGAGACCAGCATGCCATTCAACCGCCGTTCAAAGAACATTACGCAAGGCGTTTCGCGTAGCCCCAACCGCTCGATGTATTACGCCCTGGGCTACGAAAAGGAAGATTTCGACAAGCCGATGATCGGCGTCGCCAACGGCCATTCCACCATCACGCCATGCAACTCCGGCCTGCAGAAGCTGGCCGACGTGGCGATTTCCGCGATCAAACAGGCCGGCGCCAATCCGCAGGTGTTCGGCACGCCGACCATTTCCGACGGCATGTCGATGGGCACGGAAGGCATGAAGTATTCGCTGATTTCGCGCGAAGTCATTGCCGACTGTATCGAGACTGCCGTCAACGGCCAGTGGATGGACGGCGTCGTCGTCATCGGCGGCTGCGACAAGAACATGCCAGGCGGCATGATCGCGCTGGCGCGCACCAACGTGCCGGGCATCTATGTCTACGGCGGCACCATCAAGCCGGGCAACTGGAAGGGCAAGGACCTGACCATCGTCTCGGCCTTCGAAGCCGTCGGTGAGTTCTCCGCCGGCCGCATGTCGCAGGAAGACTTCGACGGCATCGAGCGCAACGCCTGTCCTTCGTCCGGTTCCTGCGGCGGCATGTACACCGCCAACACCATGTCGTCGGCGTTCGAAGCCCTGGGCATGGGCTTGTTCTACTCGTCGACCATGGCCAACCCCGACGACGAAAAGACCGGCTCCGCAGCCGAGTCGGCTCGCGTGCTGGTCGAAGCCGTCAAGAAGGACATCAAGCCGCGCGACATCATCACGCGCAAGTCGATCGAGAACGCCGTCAGCCTGATCATGGCCACCGGCGGCTCCACCAACGCGGTGCTGCATTTCCTGGCCATCGCCCACGCCGCGGAAGTCGAATGGACCATCGACGATTTCGAGCGCGTGCGCCAGAAAGTCCCGGTCATCTGCGATCTCAAGCCGTCCGGCAAATACGTCGCCACCGACCTGCACAAGGCCGGCGGCATTCCGGCCGTGCTGAAGGTGCTGCACGAAGCCGGCATGCTGCACGGCGATTGCCTGACCATCACCGGCAAGACGCTCGCCGAGGAATTGGAAAACGTCCCCGCGTTGCGCGCCGACCAGGATGTCATCCGCCCCATCGACAAAGCGCTCTACCAGCAAGGCCACCTGGCCATCCTCAAGGGCAACCTGGCGCCGGAAGGCTGCGTGGCCAAAATCACCGGCCTGAAGAACCCCGTCATCACCGGCCCGGCGCGCGTGTTCGATGACGAATACAGCGCCATGGACGCCATCCTGGCCGACAAGATCAAGCCGGGCGATGTGCTCGTGATGCGCTACCTGGGACCGAAGGGCGGCCCCGGCATGCCCGAAATGCTGGCGCCGACCTCCGCCTTGATCGGCAAGGGCCTGGGAGAGTCGGTCGGCCTGATCACCGACGGCCGTTTCTCCGGCGGCACCTGGGGCATGGTAGTCGGCCACGTGGCGCCGGAAGCGTTCGTCGGCGGTGTCATCGGCCTGGTGGAAGAGGGCGACTCGGTCACCATCGACGCGCGCCGGCTGCTGATCCAGCTCAATGTCGACGACGCAGAAATCGAGCGCCGCCGCAGCCACTGGAAACAACCGGCGCCGCGCTACACACGCGGCGTGCTGGCCAAGTACGCGACGTTGGCGTCGACGGCCAGCAAGGGAGCGGTGACGGGCTGAGAGCGAAGAACTAAAAAAGCCGGAGCGATCCGGCTTTTTTCATGGACTCTTCGCAAGTAAATGCATCTCGTTTTTATTTGTTCGATGCGCATTGAAAAACATGATGTTTATATGCGCTGGCGCATACAGCTGCCCTTCCAATCAGTTGTAGAATACGCAGAACTTCCTGGAGGGTAATAATGAAAAAGCTTTTGTTCATCGCATCCGCTGTACTGGCATTTGGTGTCTCCGCCCAGGCTTCTGCCAATGCAGACCTGGCCAAGGCAAAGAACTGCATGGCCTGCCACTCGGTCCAGACCAAGATCGTCGGTCCGGCGTTCAAGGACGTGGCGGCAAAGTACAAAGGCCAGAAAGACGCCGAAGACAAGCTGACGCAAAAAGTGTTGAAGGGCGGTTCCGGCGTGTGGGGCGCGATCCCGATGCCGGCCAACGCGCAAGTGTCGGAAGCTGAGGCGCGCACGCTGGTGAAATGGGTGCTGTCGCTGAAGTAAGCAATCTAAGCAAAGCAAGCCGGCGCAGGTTCAGCCGGTCTGTTATTGGAAGCGTCCGCAAGGGCGCTTTTTTATTGCCTGCAGCATTTCCATAAAATTGTATCGGCAATAAAAAACGCGCCTGACTTTCATCAGGCGCGTTCTTCATGCAGAAGCTGCAGAAGCGGAAGCTTACTTGACCACAGCCAGCAGGGTGCGTTCACCCTTCTTGTATGTGTACAGAGTCAGCGAACCGTTCTTGATGTCGCCCTTGGCGTCGAAGGCGATGGTGCCTGTCACGCCCTTGTGGCTGATCTTTGCCAGTTCCGGCAGGTACTTGGCTGGCTCAGCCGAGTTTGCCTTCTTCATCGCGTCGGCGACAGTCATCGTTGCATCGTAAGCGTAGGCAGCGTTGTAGACCACGTCGATGCCGAACTTCTTCTTGTACGCAGCGCGGAAGTCGTCCATGCCCTTCTTGCCGGACTCGTCCACACCGCCTGCTTCAGCGCAGACGACCTGGTCGTCGATCAGGCCGTCGCCGGCCAGACCTGGCAGGGAGCCGGTGCAGATACCGTCACCACCCATGAACTTGGCATTGATGCCCAGTTGCTTCATCTGACGCAGCATCGGGCCGCCGACAGCGTCCATGCCGCCGAAGAACACGACTTCAGGCTTCTTGGCCTTGATCGAAGTCAGGATCGCGTTGAAGTCGGTTGCCTTGTCGTTGGTAAATTGCTTGCCGACGATGGTTGCGCCCGCGCCTTGTGCACCCTTGGCGAATTCTTCAGCAACGCCCTGGCCGTATGCAGTGCGGTCGTCGATGACGGCGACGTTCTTGGTCTTCAGTGCGGTGACAGCGTATTTACCCAGCACGGCGCCCAGTTGCGCATCGTTTGCAACCACGCGGAAGGCGGTCTTGAAGCCTTGTTGCGTGTACTTTGGATTGGTTGCCGATGGCGACACTTGCGGGATGCCTGCGTCGTTATAGATCTTTGATGCCGGGATGGTGGTGCCCGAATTCAAGTGGCCGATAACTGCAGCGACCTTCTGGTCGACCAGCTTGGTGGCGACGGCAGTGGCTTGTTTCGGATCCGATGCGTCGTCTTCGCCGACCAGTTCGAATTTGACTTTCTTGCCGCCGATGGTGAAACCCTTGGCGTTCAATTCGTCGATCGCCATGCGGGCGCCGTTTTCATTGTCCTTGCCCATGTGGGCATTCGGGCCGGAGAGTGGGCCGACGTGAGCGATCTTGACGACTTCCTGCGAATAAGCTGCACCAGCGAAAGCCAGTGCGATAGCGCCGGTCAATGGAATAATTGTGCTCTTGAGTTTCATAAATTCCCTCTGTAGATTGAAATAAACTACGCTTGCTTAGGACTGCTGAAAATCTATTCCGACTCGCGTCTTTCGTGGTCTTCCTCCGAAGCGGCCGATGTTCCTGATTTTGCAACAGCCTCTTTTTTGCTTATTCAGAGACGTTTCGCAGATACAAAACACCCTGTACTATTCAACGTCGGTTTCCGAATAATGCAGACGGTACAACATAAGAAACGGCTTGCAAAGGTTTTTTGAGTGCCGAATTAAAAAAAATTGAACTTTCGTTTTTATGCCCAAATACCACACGCTTGACAAGGTCGATCGCAAGCTCCTGAACCTGCTGCAAAAGGACAATCAGATTCCGACTCGTATCTTGGCGGAGAAATTGCATATATCGCAACCGACCTGCCTGCGGCGCATCCGGGAGCTGCGCGAGGCCGGCATCATCAATGCCGAGGTGGCGATGGTGGACCCGTTTGCGCTGGGCTACGGCATGCTGGCATTCCTCGAGATTTCGCTCAATAACCAGTCCGACGAGCATATGCAGGAGTTCGAGCAGCGCATGGCCAAGGAGGCCGAAGTGATGCAGTGCTACTTCGTGTCGGGCGAATATGACTATTTTCTGGCGGTGCATGTGATCGATATGGACGCGTACTATCAGTTCGTGCGCCGCGTCATTTCCGGCTCCGGAAATGTCCGTCACTTCCAGTCGCGTTTCCCGATGAAGCGAGCCAAGTTCGCCACACGGATCGCGTTTGACGAAAAAGCTGCCGAAATTCAGGTGCGTCTGCCGGAGTAGGGCGCAGCAGCAAAGCAAACCTCTTAGCACTTTCTGTGCCTGCATCCGCCCCGATCCGGGATTTTGCCGGCAGAAATTCCGCCATCCCGCACCGGCATTGCGTGTCCGCACCTCGATAAAATTTGCAGAGGCCTTGCCGTCTGTGCTAACTTTGCGCCTGCCAGCGACGATACGGTGCAGCAACTTTGTTCCGTGCACCAAATCCAATCGTCGTACCCATATCGGCTGCAGGTAGTCTGACTAAGCCGAAATCCGCTGTCACCAGCGAACCATACCAGGACCCGAGCGAGATTCAGCCTGCGCTGGCTCGGTCAAGGCGCCTATCCATTCCACGCACCGATGCATTGCCGCACAGGCGGCGAGCATGGCGCGTCCAATCCGAAAACCGGCCCGGCGAATGTGCAATTCCCGCAAGCCGGTCACACATCATTAACCATGCCGCCTGGCGGCAGACCTGAAGGGGAATCGTACGCATGCATGCTGTTGAACTGTTTATCCAGGACCTTGCCGTGATCATGCTGATCGCCGGCGTCGTCACCGTCGTGTTCAACCGTTTCAAGCAGCCGGTGGTGCTCGGCTATATCGTGGCCGGCGTCATCATCGGCCCGCACACGCCGCCGTTCAACCTGATCCAGGACGACAAGACCGTCCACATTCTGTCCGAGCTGGGCGTGATCTTCCTGCTGTTCTCGCTGGGCCTCGAATTCAGCCTCAAGAAGCTGGCCAAGGTCGGCGCCACCGCTGTGGTCGCCGCCGTCGCCGAGATCATGCTGATGATCTGGATCGGCTACGAGATCGGCATCTACTTCGGCTGGAAAACCATGGATGCGGTCTTCCTCGGCGCCATGCTGGCGGTATCGTCGACCACCATCATCGTCAAGGCGCTCAACGAGCTCGGCATGAAGAACGAGAAATTCGCGCAGATCATCTTCGGCATCCTGATCGTCGAAGACATCCTCGCCATCGGCATGATCGCGCTGCTGTCGGGCATCGCCACCAGCGGCTCCGTGGATTCCGGCGAAGTGGTCAATACGGTCGGCAAGCTGCTGCTGTTCATGGTGGTGTCGCTGGTGGTCGGCATCCTGATCGTGCCGCGGCTGCTCAACTACGTGGCGCGCTTCAAGAGCAACGAAATGCTGCTCGTGACGGTGCTGGGCATCCTGTTCGGCTTCTGCCTGCTGGTCATGAAGCTTGAGTACAGCGTCGCGCTGGGCGCCTTCCTGGTCGGCGCGGTGATGGCCGAATCGCGCCAGATCCATCGCATCGAACGCATCATCGAATCAATCCGCGACATGTTCAGCGCCATTTTCTTCGTCGCCATCGGCCTGCTGTTCGACCCCAACGTGCTGGCCAAATACTGGCTGCCGATCACGGTCATCACCTTTGCGGTGGTGTTCGGCAAACTGTTCAGCTGCGGCATCGGCACCTTCCTGGCGGGCCACGGCGGCCGCACGCCGATGCGTGTGGGCATGGGCCTGGCGCAGATCGGCGAGTTTTCCTTCATCATCGCCGCGCTCGGCGTCAGCCTCAAGGTCACCAGCGATTTCCTGTACCCGATCGTGGTGGCGGTGTCGGCCGTGACCGCGCTGCTCACGCCTTACCTGATCAAGGCCGCCGATCCGTTGTCGGCCAAAGCGGTGGAGCTGGTGCCGAAAAAGATTTCCGGCATCTTCGGCATGTACGCGAGCTGGCTGGAGAGCCTGCAGCCTCAGGGCGAGAAGGCCGAGATCAGCAAGATCATCCGGCGCATCCTGCTGCAGGTGCTGGTCAACATCGCGCTGGTGGTGGCGATTTTCCTCTGCGGCGCCTTCTTCGTTGACGGCATCGGCGGCTGGCTCTCGGCCTGGATCGGCGATGAGCAAGTGCGCAAGGCCGTGATCTGGGGCGGCGCTCTGGTATTATCGCTGCCGTTCCTGATCGCCACCTACCGCAAGCTGCAGGCGCTATCCATGCTGCTGGCCGAAGTCGGGGTCAAGCCGGAATTCGCCGGCGCCTACACCTCCGGCGTGCGGCGCGTGATTTCCGAAGTGATACCGGTGATGTCGATTCTCGGTATCATGTTGCTGATCTTTGTCCTGAGTGCCAGCATCTTGCCGCCGCTCAACCTGCTGGCCTTCGTGCTGCTGGGCGCGGCCGGGCTGCTGTGGCTGTTGTGGAGCAAGCTGGTCAAGCTGCATTCGCGCCTGCAGATTGCGTTGTTCGAGACGCTGGACGAAAAGCCGGAAGATTCCCACTAATTTGTTTTAACCTCAGTTTTAATCATTCATTGCCATGACTCAAGACGAACTCAAACAAGCGGTAGCCCGCGCCGCCATCGACTATGTGGTCGACGGCGAAATCATCGGTGTCGGCACCGGCTCGACCGCCAACTTCTTCATCGATGAGCTGGCCAAGATCAAGGACCGTATCAAGGGCGCGGTGGCGTCGTCGGAAACCACGGCAGAACGCCTGCGCGGCCACGGCATCAAGGTGTTCGACCTCAACGACGTGGAAACCATGCCGGTCTACATCGACGGCGCCGACGAGATCAACGGCCAGGGTGACATGATCAAGGGCGGCGGTGCGGCATTGACGCGCGAGAAGATCGTGGCCTCGGTGGCGCAGAAATTCGTCTGCATCGCCGACGGTTCCAAGCTGGTCGACGTGCTGGGCAAGTTCCCGCTGCCGGTGGAAGTGATTCCGATGGCCGCCAGCGTCGCGGCGCGCAAGTTGTCGGCGCTGGGTTGCGAAGCAAGGCTGCGCCTGAAGGACGGCAAGCCGCTGGTGACCGACAACGGCTGCTACATCCTCGATGCGGTCGGCCTGAGCATCACCGAGCCGGCTGAAATCGAAGCCGCGATCAACAACATCGTCGGCGTCGTGACGGTCGGCTTGTTCGCGCGCCAGGGCGCAGATGTCTGTTTGCTGGGTACGCCGGATGGGGTGAAAAAACTGGAGTTCTGATCATCGTCAAGGTGACAGCACCGACAAAAAAACCGCCTTCATCGGGCGGCTTTTTCATTGGGCATCGTCACTCGTTCACGGCTGCTTCGCCTTGCCCTCATCCCGAGCAATCGCCACGCTCATCTTCGCCGGCACGATCCGGCGGCGCAGCGCGTCGTTGAGCTGGTCCAGCGTCAGCGCGGCGATGCGTTCGTCCAGTTGCGCCGCCCAGGCATACGTGCGATCGAGGTCTAGTAGGTTGACCCAGCCGTTGCTGATGGTGTCGTCCTGCGCGCGGGATTGTTCGCGTTGCTGGCGGATGCCGGATTTGGCGCGTTCCAGTTCTTCCGAGGTGAAGCCTTCCGTGATCAGGCGCTGCAATTCTTCTCGGATGGCGGTGTCGACCTTGTCGAGGTTTTGCGGTGCGGCGATCGCGCCGATGCCGAACTGGCCGGCGTTGCTGAGTGCGCCGACCGCCAACGAGGTGCCGATGCTGTACGACAGGCCTTCACGCTGGCGCACGCGGTCGGCCAGGCGCGATTTCATGCTGGCGCCTCCGATCAGGTAATTCGCGACCACCAGCGCCGGATAGTCGGCATCCTCGTCGCGGATATCCAGACCGAGTTTGGCCAGGTAGGTGCCGTTCTCCTTGTCGGGCGTGTTGATGAACTGGCGCGTCGGGGCGACCTCGGAATACTCTTGCAGCACGCGCTGATAAGGCGCGGCGCTCTTCCAGCCGGCCAGGGTTTGCTGGATCACGCGTGCCGCCGCATCGGGATCGAAATCGCCGACGATGGCGACTTCGCCGGAAGAGGCGCCGTAGAAATCGCGATGGAAGGCTTTCACCTCGTCCAGCGTCAAGGCCTGGACTGCCGCGATGCGCTGGTCCAATGTACGCGCCGCACGCCAGTCGCCGGGCGGGTAGTGGTCGAATCGCAGCGACAAGGCTTCGGCGGCGCGCTCGGTCGGATCATTGCGCGACGACTCCAGGCTGACGAGGATCTGCTTGCGCAATTGCTCGAACTCGGCCGGGTCGAAACGCGGATGCTGCAGGATGTCCGCCATCAACTTCAACGCCGCATCGAGGTTGCCGCGCGTGGTCTGGAAATTGTTCGCACCGCCGCTGATCTTCAGGCGCGCAAATTCATCCGCCAGCTGGTCGCGCGTCATGGATGTGCTGCCGCGCAAAAGCATCTCGCTGGTCATCGCGGCGACGGTCTTCTTGCCGAACAAGGTTTTTTCATCGCCCCAGTCCAGCTTGATGCGTACCGATACGGTCTGTCCGCGCGTCTTCTTCGGCAACAGTGCCAGTTTGAGTCCGCCCACGCGCAATTGCGTGGTGCGCCGGTCCAGGTTGGCGGGCGAGGTGTCGAATGCTTCGCCGGTCGCGATCGCGGCGCGCGGGCGGTACGACTGCAACGCGCTTTCCACCGTCGGCGCGACCGGGATCTCGCTGCGTTGTGGCTGGTCTTCGGGAATGAATAGTCCCACCGTGCGGTTGTCGCGGCGGAAGTATTTCGCCGCAGCACCGGCGACTTGTTGCGCGTTCATCGCATCCACCTGATCGCGGCCGGCGAACAGCAGGCGCCAGTCGCCCAGCGCCAGCACGTTCGACAAGGAGACGCCGATGCGCTGGTGGTCGCTCAGCAGGCGTTCGTAGCCGTTGGCGTTGGATACCCGCACGCGCGCCATCTCGGCGTCGGTGGGCGGAGTGGTCGCGAACGATTCGATGGCGTCGGTCAGCGCTTTGCGCACGGGCTCCAGCGGCTCGCCTTTCTTGACGATCGCACCGATGATCTGTAGTCCCGGGGCATAGCCGCTGAGCTGGAACTGCACGATCGCGCTGGCCTTGCCGGTTTCCACCAGCAGTTTGTGCAGGCGGCCGTTGGGCGTGTCGGCGAGAATGTCGGCGGCCACGCCGGCGGCGTCGGAATCGATGTGGATGCCGGACGGGATCTTGTAGCCGACATACACCAGTTGCACGTCGCCGCTGCGGCGGATGGTGAACTGGCGCTCGCCGTCCTGGGTTGGTTCCACCGTCCAGAACGACGGCAACGCACGCGCCGGTTTCGGCATTCTCCCGAAGCTGTGGTCGACCCAGGCCAGCACTTTGGCGGGATCGAATTTTCCGGCCACCAGCAGTACTGCGTTGTCGGGCTGGTAGTAAGTGCGGTAGAAGGCTTGCAGATTCTCGATCTTCACGTGTTCGATATCGCTGCGGTTGCCGATGGTCGCGTTGCCGTAGTTGTGCCAGTCGAAGGCGACGCTTTGCATGCGCTTGACCATCACCGACGTCGGCGAATTCTCGCCGCTCTCGAATTCGTTGCGCACCACCGTCATTTCGCTGTCGAGATCCTTTTGCGCGATGAAGGAGTTGAGCATGCGATCGGCCTCCATCGCGATGGCCCATTGCAGGTTTTCATCGCCGGCCGGGAAGAATTCGTAATAGTTGGTGCGGTCCAGCGAGGTGGTGCCGTTGAAGCTCATGCCGCGCTTGCTGAACTCTTGCGGGATCGCGCCGTGCTGCGGCGTGCCCTTGAACATCAGGTGTTCCAGCAAATGCGCCATCCCGGTTTCGCCGTAGTTCTCCTGGCGCGAGCCGACCAGGTAAGTCATGTTGACGGTCACGGTCGGTTTGCTGGCGTCGGGCATCAGCAGCAGCTTGAAGCCATTGCCGAATCGGTATTCGGTGATGCCTTCGGCCGATGGCCCCTGGCTGACGCCGGCGGGCAAGGACAGCACCGGTGGCGTCTGGGCTTGTGCGTGCGCACCGCCTATGGTCAGGAACAAGGGGAGCAGGCAGCGGGCCAGTGAAGCGGGGCGGAGCAGGGACATGTTTTCCTGATGAGTGATCGAAGGGGAAGCGTGACGGCTATTCTACGGAATGCAGGACAAGGGCGTCGCGACCGGGACGGACCGGACAGGCGCGGGAAATATCCACGGTGGGGAGAAAACAGAAGGCGGGGAAAGACAGGAAGGACGCGGTTCAGGCAGCGCAATGCACCTGAACCGCGCAAGTGCGGTTCAGCGGACGGCTCAGTCGCTTGGCGGCACGAAGCCCTGGGCAGCGTCGGCGCCTTCGCCGAAGAAATGCTTTTCCATCTGCACGGCCAGGTATTTGCGCGCGCGCGCATCGGCCAGCATCAGGCGGTTTTCGTTGACCAGCATGGTCTGGTGCTTGAGCCAGCCGGCCCATGCTTCCTTCGAGACGCTTTCGTAAATGCGCTTGCCCAGTTCGCCCGGGTACGGCGGGAAGTCGAGACCTTCGGCTTCCTTGTTCAGTTTGATGCAGTGGATCATGCGTGCCATGTTGATTCCTTGGTTAAAACAGTGATGACGTGTTCAGGGAAGACATGAGACCGCCGCCTTTTACGATCAGCGGTTGAGTACGTCGGTGGTGCCGTCTCACGTCCTGATTCCTGCATTATAGATTCTTGATCAGCACCAGCGACTTGCGTTGCCAGTTGTACATGTGCTGGCGGTCTTTCGGCAGGTCGTCCACCGTGGCCGGCACGAAGCCGCGCCGCATGAACCAGTGCGAAGTGCGCGTGGTCAGCACGAACAGCTTGGTCAGGCCCGACTCGCGCGCGCGCGTTTCGATGTGCTTGAGGATACGCTCGCCGTCGCCCTGCGCCTGGACTTCCGGATTGACGGTCAGGCAGGCCATTTCACCCATTCTTTCCTTCGGGAAAGGATAGAGCGCGGCACAGCCGAAGATCACGTTGTCATGCTCGATCACCGAGAAGTAATGGATCTCGCGCTCGATCAGCTCGCGACCGCGCTTGACCAGGGTACCGTCGGCTTCCAGCGGCTCGATCAGCTTGAGGATGCCGCCGACGTCTTCGATGGTGGCTTCGCGCAGGCTTTCCAGGTTCTCGTAGGTGATCATGGTGCCGATGCCGTCATGCGTGAACAGCTCCAGCAGCACCGAACCGTCGGTGGCGAACGGCACGATGTGGGCGCGCGAGACGCCCGCGTTACAGGCCTTGACCGCGCTTTGCAGGTAGAAGGCCGCATCCGGCGGCAGGAAGTTGGCCTGCAGCACCGCCTCGGCCTGGTGCGATGACAGCTCGCGGATGTCGGTGCCGCCGGCGTCGTGCATCAGCGGGGTTTCGCTCAGGAAAATCAGCTTCTCGGCGCGCAGCGCGATGGCGGCGGTCACGGCCACGTCTTCCATCGCCAGGTTGAAGGCTTCGCCGGTCGGCGAAAAGCCCAGCGGCGACAGCAGCACGATGCCGCCGGCATTGAGAATGGGATGGATGGTGTCGGCCGCAACTTTACGCACGATGCCGGTCAGCTGCAGGTCGGCGCCGTCGATCACGCCCATCGGACGCGCCGTGACGAAATTGCCGGAAATGACGCGGATCGCGGCATGCGCCATCGGCGTGTTGGGCAAGCCCTGGCTGAATGCCGCTTCGATGTCCAGGCGCAACTCGCCGGCGGCTTCCTTGGCGCATTCCAGCGCAGCCGGGTCGGTGATGCGCAAGCCGTTGTGGAAACGGGCCTCGACATTACGCAGCGCCAGTTGCTCTTCGACCTGCGGCCGCGAGCCGTGCACCACGACAATACGGATGCCGAGCGCATGCAACAGCGACAGATCCTGGGCCAGCACCGCCAGCCCGCCGGCCGTGACCAGTTCGCCCGGGAAGGCGATCACGAAGGTCTTGCCGCGGAAGGCGTGGACGTAAGGCGCTACGGAGCGCAGCCAGGCTACGAAGCTGGCGAAATCGGTGTCATTTTCCATGTTGCGCATTATAACCAGTCGCATCGCCGGTCGCATCGCGGATGTGTGGCAAGGGGCCGATTTTTGCACCGCAATGCTGCAGCGCCGTTCCGCACGCGCGACAAAACGCGTTTTCGCCCGGCCGGGCAGGCCAAGCGCGGGGAGTAGGTATAATGCCAGCCGTTATGTCCGCCTCCAATTCCCCTCCAGCTTCCCAGCCCAAAAACAAGTCCGCGTCCGCCCAGCAGCCGCAGCGTGTTCAGATACGCAATCCGCTGCCCGCGATCACGTTTCCCGAAGAGTTGCCGGTCTCCGGCCGCCGCCAGGAAATCGCCGAGGCGCTGCAAGCCAACCAGGTCATCATCGTCAGCGGCGAGACCGGTTCCGGCAAGACCACCCAGCTGCCCAAGATCTGCCTGCAGCTGGGGCGCGGCGAAACCGGCCTGATCGGCCACACCCAGCCGCGCCGCATCGCCGCCTCGTCGACCGCCAAGCGCATCGCGCAGGAACTCGGCACGCCGCCGGGCGAGCACGTCGGCTTCAAGGTGCGCTTCAACGACACGCTGAGCAAAGGCGCCTGGGTCAAGCTGATGACCGACGGCATTCTGCTGGCGGAGACGCAGACCGATCCGCTGCTGAAGCAATACGACACCATCATCATCGATGAGGCGCACGAACGCAGCCTCAACATCGACTTCCTGCTCGGCTACCTGAAGCAGCTGCTGCCGCGGCGTCCCGACCTGAAGATCATCATCACCTCGGCGACCATCGACGCCGATCGCTTCGCGCGCCACTTCGGCGCCGAGGTCAACGGCGAGCTCAAGCCGGCGCCGGTGATCGAAGTGTCCGGCCGGCTGTATCCGGTCGAAATCCGCTATCGCCCGGTCGACAATGCCCACCGCAGCAAGCTCGCGCCGGAAGTGGCCACTGCGCGCGCCCGCGCCGAAGGCCGCGCAGGCCAGGCGCAGAAAGACCGCGAGCAGCGCGACCTGATGGACGCCGTGGTCGATGCCGTGGATGAGCTGGCGCGCATCGGTTCCGGCGATATCCTGGTGTTCCTGCCCGGTGAACGGGAAATCCGCGACGCCGCCGAGGCGCTGCGCAAGCATCATCCGCCGCACGTCGAAATCCTGCCGCTGTTCGCACGCTTGTCGGCGCAAGAACAGGAGCGTGTCTTCAAATCGAGCAATGCGCGCCGCATCGTGCTGGCCACCAACGTTGCCGAAACCTCCCTGACCGTGCCCGGCATCCGCTACGTGGTCGATGCCGGCCTGGCGCGCGTGAAGCGTTACAGTTACCGCAACAAGGTCGAGCAGCTGCAGATCGAGCCGGTCGCGCAATCGGCCGCCAACCAGCGTGCCGGCCGTTGCGGCCGCGTCGCTGCGGGCGTGTGCATCCGCTTGTACGAAGAGCAGGATTACCTGCAGCGGCCGAAATTCACCGAGCCGGAAATCCTGCGCTCGTCGCTGGCCTCGGTCATCCTGCGCATGAAATCGCTGCATCTGGCCGACGTCGAAACCTTCCCGTTCATCGAGCCGCCGCTGGGCCGTGCGATCGCCGACGGCTACCAGTTGCTGCAGGAGCTCGGCGCGGTCGATGAATTCAACCAGCTGACGCCGCTGGGCAAACAGTTGGCCAAGCTGCCGCTGGATCCGCGCGTGGGCCGGATGATCCTGGCCGGGCGCGAGAACGCCTGCCTGTCCGAACTGCTGATCATCGCCTCGGCCCTGTCGGTGCAGGATCCGCGTGACCGGCCGATGGAAGCGCAGGCCGCCGCCGACCAGGCGCACAAGAAATTCGCCGACGAGAAGTCCGAATTCCAGAGTTACCTGAAGATCTGGAAGTGGTTCGAAGAAGCTATCGAGCACAAGAAATCCAACCGCCAGCTGCAAGACCATTGCCGCGCCAACTTCCTGTCGCAGCTGCGCCTGCGCGAATGGCGCGATGTCCATTCGCAATTGCTGACCATCGTGCGCGAGCAGGGCTGGCGCATGAACGAAGCGGCAGCGACTTACGAACAATTGCATGCGGCCTTGCTGACTGGCTTGCTCGGCAACGTCGGCTTCAAGTCCGACGAGGATCCCCATTACCTGGGTGCGCGCGGCATCAAGTTCCACATCTGGCCAGGCTCGTCGCTGCAAAAAAAAGCAGGGAAGTGGATCGTCGCCGCCGAGCTGGTCGACACCTCACGCCTGTATGCGCGCTGCATCGCGCAGATCCAGCCGGAATGGCTGGAGCGCATCGGCGGGCATCTGCTCAAGAAATCCTGGGGCGAGCCGCGCTGGGAGAAGCGCAGCGCGCAGGTCACTGCGTCCGAGCGCGCCACCTTGTACGGGCTGGTGGTCTACAGCCAGCGCCGCATCAATTTCGGCCTGATCAATCCGCAGGAAGCGCGCGAAATATTCATCCGCGACGCCCTGGTCGGCGGCGACTTCGACACGCGCGCGCCTTTCTTCGCGCATAACCAGAAGCTGGTGCGCGAGATCGAGAACCTCGAACACAAATCGCGCCGCCTCGACGTGCTGGTCGACGACGAACTGATTGCCGCGTTCTACGACAAGCTGATTCCCGCCGATATCTGCAACGGCATCGGTTTCGAGAAATGGCACAAGGACGCCACCGCTGCCAACGCTGATCCCAAGCTGCTGTTCCTGAACCGCGACGACCTCATGCGCCATGAGGCGGCCGGCGTGACCACCGAGCTGTTCCCCAAGACCATGACGGTGGCGGGTTTGTCGATGGCGCTCTCCTACCACTTCGAACCCGGCACGCCGCGCGACGGCGTCACGCTGACGGTGCCGCTGTATGCGCTCAACCAGGTATCCGCCGCGCGCTGCGAATGGCTGGTGCCCGGCATGCTCAAGGAGAAGGTGCATCTGCTGCTCAAGTCGCTGCCGCAAAAGCTGCGCCGCCATTGCGTGCCGCTGCCCGACTACGCGGCCGGCTTCTGCGCGCGCATGGACGAGCGTCATCTGTTCGGCAAGGGCGACCTGATCGACGCGCTGATCGCCGACATTCGCGAGCAGATCACGATCATGCTCAAGAGCACGGACTTCAAGCAGGAGACCCTGCCGGCGCATCACGCGATGAATTTCAAGATCGTCGACGAGCACGGTCGCCAGCTGGAGATGGGGCGCAACCTCGGTAGCCTGCAAGCCGAATTCGGCGGCCAGGCGCGCGAGCAGTTCCAGAAGCTGGCCGAGCAGACGGCGATTACCGGGGTTGCCACGCCGACGGCGGCGCCCGCAGGCAAGCCCGTCGCCGGAAAAACCGCGTCGGCTGCACCTGCGGGAGCGAGCGCCGTCGCGGTCTCCGAATACGGCAACCTCACCGGCTGGACCTTCGGTGAACTGCCCGAGCTGCTGGAAATCCAGCGGGGCGCAGCTGGCCCCAATGCGGGCAAGTCGCAAACGCTGATCGGCTTCCCCGCGCTGGTCGACAAGAAGACCCATTGCGATCTTGAAGTCTTCGACGATCCTGCCGACGCCGCGCGCCAGCATTTTGCCGGTCTGCGCCGCCTGTTCGCGCTGCAACTGAAAGAGCAGCTCAAGTATCAGGAGAAGAACATCCCCGGCTTGCAGCAGATGGGGATGCAATTCATGGCGCTCGGTTCGCAGGAAGAATTGCGCGACCAGATCTTGTCCGCAGGTCTGGAGCGCGCCTTCATGCAGGAGCCGCTGCCGAAGAACGCCGACGAGTTCAATCGCCGCAGGGAAGAGGGCAAGGCGCGCTTCGGCCTGCTGGTCAACGAAATCGCACGTCTGGCCGGACTGGTGCTGGCCGAGTACTACACGCTGCCGAAAAAGCTGCAAACCATCAAGGCGCATGCGCAGGCCTCGGCGGACATCCAGTCGCAGTTGCAGAACCTGGTCGGCAAGCGCTTCATCGCCGACAGCGACTACAGCAACCTGATGCATTTCCCGCGCTACCTCAAGGCGATCAATGTGCGGCTGGAAAAGCTGCGCGCCGATCCGACCCGCGACGCGCGCCTGTTGTCCGAATGGACGCAGGTTGCTGCACCGTGGCAGCGTGCGCAGAAGGATCGCGGCGCCAGTGATCCGAAGATGCAGGAATTCCGCTGGCTGCTGGAAGAGCTGCGCGTGTCGCTCTATGCGCAGGAGCTGAAGACCCCGATGCCGGTGTCGGTCAAGCGGCTGCAGAAGGTGTGGGAGACCATGCAGCGTTGATGGCTCTGCATGGAGTATTTGAAGAACGATGCTGCGATTAGCGTAGAATTGCAGCACTTTTACCGCAATCTATTTCCAAAAAGACAATGGCAATCAAATCCGACAAATGGATCCGCCGCATGGCGGAAAACGAAGGCATGATCGAGCCCTTCGAGCCCGGCCAGGTCCGCGAAGCCAACGGCCAGAAAATCGTGTCCTACGGCACGTCGTCGTACGGCTACGACATCCGCTGCGCCAACGAATTCAAGATTTTCACCAACATCAACTCGACCATCGTCGATCCCAAGAACTTCGATGAAAAATCCTTCGTCGATTTCAAGGGCGATGTCTGCATCATCCCGCCGAATTCATTCGCGCTGGCGCGTACGGTCGAATACTTCCGCATCCCGCGCAGCGTGCTGACGATCTGCCTCGGCAAGTCGACTTACGCGCGCTGCGGCATCATCGTCAACGTCACGCCGTTCGAGCCGGAGTGGGAGGGCTACGTCACGCTGGAGTTCTCCAATACCACGCCGCTGCCGGCCAAGATCTACGCCGGCGAAGGCTGCGCGCAGGTGCTGTTCTTCGAAAGCGACGAGATCTGCGAAACCTCCTACAAGGATCGCGGCGGCAAATACCAGGGCCAGCACGGCGTGACATTGCCGAAGACCTGAATCCGGTCCTGCTCCTTATCGAAAAGCCACCACCGCTGATGCGCTGGTGGCTTTTTTTTGCGCCCGAGCCGTACAAAACTGTCCTGCGCCGTTGAATTTATATGGCCTGATTTTCCCCGTGCAGCGATAGGAATGAACGGCCGGCATCACTATCATCGCTTCACCCCATGGCAGCGGCATTCCAATCGTGTTCGGTTGGCGCGCTGCCCAGGCAGGCCGCAGCAAGCATGCAGGTCGACAGGATGACTGCGGCGCCTTGCTGCAGTTTTTACTTCTTGCGGGACAACGTCGGAACGACGGTTTATCTCCCGCTAAAAACTACAGGATCACTTCATGTTTTCACGTACTCTGAAATTATCGGCGCTCGCGTGCGCGCTGACCGCAGGCGTTTGCGCTTCGTCCGTCGCTGCAGAAGCGCAGGGATGGTATGCAGGCGCCAGTGCGGGCTATGCGCAGAACAAGGTAAGCGGGATCAATTTCATTCCCGGCACCACGCAAAAGAGCAGCGATACCGGCTTCAAGATTTTCGGCGGCTATCAGTTCAGCCCGATCTGGGCGGTGGAACTGGAAGCCGTCAATTTCGGCAAATTCCAGGCGAATTCCGCGTCGCTGAATTCGCGGGTGAAAGCTTCCGCCCTCGGCGCCAGTGTCATCGGCAGCTACCCCTTCTCGAACGAATTCTCCGTGTTCGGCAAGCTCGGCGCCGCCGCGAAATTCACTGACGTGGACGAGCGCGGCACAACTACCGGCGCGGGCGCGTCCACCTATTCCCAAAAGACGACATCCGGCAACGTCCTGGCCGGCGTGGGAGCGGAATATCAGCTGAGCAAGCAGTTTAACCTGCGTGCGGAGTACGAGTACTTCGGCAAGACCTCGGTCGGCAACAACGGCGCAAAGTTGACCAACAGCCTGGCTTCGGTGGGATTGCGCTTCCATTTCTGATTCTCCCGGCTCTTCCGGCAGGAATCGAGATGAAAATCCGTCGCAGTGCGCTCCGCCTGCGACGGATTTTTCACGTTTATTTGCCAGGCGGGCGACCAGCGCCTCGCGACGCCTTCGCGCACTTCCTCGCTTCCACGATAAACCGCTTGACCGCTCCCGACTGTCCGCTGTCGCGATACGCCAGGTGCAGCGGCGCGGCGAGGCCGGGAGCGTCGTCGATGCTGAGGTAGTTCACCGACTCCAGTTCGACGTGGCGCATCGACGCCGGGATGATGGAGATGCCCAGGCCTGCGGCAACCAGGCTCAGCGTGGACAGGTTTTTGCGCGCCTCCTGTTCGACGTGCGGGCTGAAACCGGCGGCGCGGCAGGCTGCGATGATGGTGTCGTACAGCCCGGGGCCGCTGGGGCGCCGGTTGAGCACGAACACTTCTTCCGCCAATGCCGCCAGAGGCACGCTCTTGCGGCGCTTGTTGCGCACCAGCGGATGGCCGGCGGGCAGGGCGACGATCATTTCTTCCACCATCATGGTTTCGATCGTGATGTCGCTGACGTCGCCTACCGGCGAGCGGATGAAGGCGACGTCAATGCGATTGCGGCTCATCAGCTGGACCAGATCGGTGGTGCTGCTTTCCTCTACGGTCAAGGCGACGTCCGGCGCGGCGTCGCGGAATGCGCGGATCACGGTCGGCACGAACGGATGCAGCGACGCCGACTCGGTGAAACCCACCGCAATGCGGCCCAGCTCGCCGCGCGCGATGCGCCGCACGCCGGCCACGGTGGAGTCGACCTGGGCCAGGATCGTGCGCGCGTCGGCCAGCAGCGCCTGGCCGCTTTCGGTCAGCTCCATGCCGCGCGGCAGGCGCTTGAACAGCGTGACGCCGAGCTCGGTCTCGAGCGCACGGATCTGCTGGCTCAGCGGCGGCTGCTGGATGCCGATGCGTTGCGCGGCCTTGGTGAGGTGGCCTTCTTCGGCCACAGCGATGAAGTAGCGCAACAGGCGCAGGTCGATAGCTGACATATTAATTATGTATGGTTGATGTGATTGCCATATATTAGACAAAATAACGGCGCAAGAGTAGCCTTCTGTTTGTGGTCGCAACGGCCCGCAGAACAGAAGGCGAAACAGCATGCTCAACGACAATAATCCACTTTCATCAGCAGCACCGGCGACACCGGAACCCCGCGTGGTGCCAACCTCGCGCGAGCTGTTCCTCGGCTTCCTCGGCCTCGGCATGACGGCCTTCGGCGGCGCGCTGCCGCTGGCGCACCGCATGGTGGTCGAACGCCATCGCTGGCTCACCGAAGCCGAGTTCGTCGAGCTGCTCGGCCTGTGCCAGTTCCTGCCGGGCGGCAACATCATCAACCTGTCGGTGGCGCTGGGCATGCGCTTTCGCGGCGTCAAAGGCGCGCTGGCGGCGATCTTCGGGCTGATTGCGGTGCCCTCGATGGTGGTGGTGATGCTGGGCATCCTCTACCAGCATTACCAGCACGATCCGCTGATCAAGCATTTGTTCGCGGGACTGGCTGCCGCCGCGTCCGGCTTGCTGATCCAGATGGCAGTCAAGATTGCGCTGCCGCTGCGCAAGAACCTGGTGCTGGCCGGACTGGCGACGATCTGCTTCATCGCTATCGCCTGGCTGCGCCTTCCCCTGCTGTGGACCATGCTGGTGATGACGCCGGTGAGCGTGCTGATCACGGCGAAGTTCGCGGGGAAGGCAAGCGCGAAAGCCGCAAAGGATGACGTCAAGAAGGGAGCGGCATCATGATCCAGACCCTGATTGCACTCGGACTGATCTTCTCGGAATTGTCGGTGCTGGCGTTCGGCGGCGGCAACACGATCCTGCCGGAGATGCAGCGCCAGGTGGTGGAGGTGCACCACTGGATGACGGCGGAAGACTTCAGCGCGCTGTTTGCGCTGGGCCAGGCCGCGCCCGGACCGAACCTGATGATCGTGACGCTGGTCGGCTGGCACGTGGCCGGCTTCTACGGCATGCTGGTCACGACCATCGCCAAGTTCGGCCCGTCTTCGCTGGTGACCATCCTGATGCTGCACGTGTGGGAGCGCTTCAAGGACCGGCCGTGGCGGCGTCACGTGCAGTCCGGCCTGCTGCCGGTGACTGCCGGGCTGGTGGCTGCCAGCGCCGCACTGATTGCGCATGCCTCGGTCAGCAACGGCATCCTCGCGGCGATCACGGCGGCGACGGCGATCGTCGCGCTCAAGACCAAGCTGCATCCCTTGTGGCTGCTGTTCGGCGGCGCCATGGCAGGAATGATCTTCCTGCGGTAGATCGCGCCTGTTCCGGACTTGCCGCGGCAATAAAAAAGCCGATCCGGGTTGGCCGGATCGGCTTTTTATTTATGCCTGACGCTGTCGTTTACTGGCGCACGCAATCCACAAAGTAATCACGGCGGCCGTCCACTTCACGCTTGACCAGGCCATGCACGTCGGTTTCGAAGCCCGGGAATTTCTCGTTGAAATCACGCGCGAACTTGAGGTAGTCGACGATGGTCTTGTTGAAGATTTCACCAGGAATCAGCAGCGGGATGCCCGGTGGATACGGCGTCAGCAGGATCGAGGTGACGCGGCCTTCGAGTTCGTCCAGCGGCACACGGTCGATTTCGCGGTGCGCCATCTTGGAGAACGCATCGGACGGCTTCATTGCCGGCTGCATGTCGGACAGGTACATCTCCGTGGTCAGGCGCGCGACGTCATAGGCGCGATAGGTTTCATGGATTTGCTGGCACAGGTCGCGCAGACCCAGGCGCTCGTAGCGCGCGTTGCGGCCCTGGTTGGCGGCGGCGAACTCGGGCAGGATGCGCCAGATCGGCTGGTTCTTGTCGTAGTCGTCCTTGAACTGCTGCAGCGCCGTCACCAGCGTGTTCCAGCGGCCCTTGGTGATGCCGATGGTGAACATGATGAAGAAGGAGTACAGGCCGCATTTCTCGACGATAACGCCATGCTCCGCCAGGTACTTGGTGACGATCGAGGCCGGGATGCCGTTCTCGCCGAACTTGCCGTCCAGCGACAAGCCGGGCGTAACGATGGTCGCCTTGATCGGATCGAGCATGTTGAAGCCCGGGGCCAGGTTGCCGAAACCGTGCCAGTCGTCTTCCGCCTTGATGACCCAGTCTTCGCGCTCGCCGATGCCGTCGGCGGAGAAGCTGTTCGGCCCCCATACCTGGAACCACCAGTCCTGGCCAAATTCCTGGTCGATTTTCTTCATGGCGCGGCGGAAGTCCAGCGCTTCGAGGATGCTTTCTTCCACCAGCGCGGTGCCGCCCGGCGCTTCCATCATCGCTGCGGCGACATCGCACGAGGCGATGATCGAGTATTGCGGCGAGGTCGAGGTGTGCATCAGGAAGGCTTCATTGAAGGCGTCCTGGTCGAGCTGCACGGTTTCCGATTCGCGCACCAGGATTTGCGACGCCTGCGACAGGCCGGCCAGCAGCTTGTGGGTCGACTGGGTCGAGAAGATCATCGACTTCTTGGCGCGCGGACGGTCCTTGCCGATGGCGTGCATGTCCTTGTAGAAGTCATGGAAAGTCGCGTGCGGCAGCCAGGCTTCGTCGAAGTGCAGCGTGTCGATTTCACCGTCCAGCATTTCCTTCAGCGTCTCGACGTTGTACACCACGCCGTCGTAGGTCGATTGCGTGATGGTCAGGATGCGCGGCTTCTTGTTCACGGCTTCGCGGGCGAACGGATTGGCTTCGATCTTGCGGCGGATGCTCTCCATCGTGAACTCTTCCAGCGGGATCGGTCCGATGATGCCGAGGTGGTTGCGCGTCGGCATCAGGAACACCGGAATCGCGCCGGTCATGATGATGGAGTGCAGGATCGATTTGTGGCAGTTGCGGTCGACCACGACGATGTCGCCCGGCGCTACCGTCGAGTGCCAGACCATCTTGTTGGAGGTCGAGGTGCCGTTGGTGACGAAGTAGCAGTGGTCGGCATTGAAGATGCGCGCGGCATTGCGTTCCGAATCGGCGACCGGACCGGTATGGTCGAGCAGCTGGCCGAGTTCTTCGACGGCGTTGCAGACGTCGGCGCGCAGCATGTTTTCACCGAAGAATTGGTGGAACATTTGGCCGATCGGCGACTTCAGGAACGCCACGCCGCCCGAGTGGCCGGGGCAGTGCCACGAATAGGAACCGTCCTGCGCGTAGTGCACCAGCGCGCGGAAGAACGGCGGCGCCAGGCCGTCGAGGTAGGACTTGGCTTCGCGGATGATGTGGCGCGCCACGAACTCCGGCGTGTCTTCGAACATGTGGATGAAGCCGTGCAGTTCGCGCAGGATGTCGTTGGGGATATCGCGCGAGGTGCGGGTTTCACCGTACAGGTAAATCGGGATGTCGGCGTTCTTGTGGCGGATCTCGCCGACGAAGGCGCGCAGCGACTTCAGCGCGAAGTCGGTTTCTTCGGAGGAGCCGGCGCCGAATTCTTCGTCGTCGATCGACAGGATGAAGGCGGAGGCGCGCGATTGCTGCTGGGCAAACTGCGACAGGTCGCCGTAGCTGGTCACGCCGAGCACTTCCATGCCTTCTTCCTTGATGGCGTCGGCGAGGGCGCGGATGCCCAGGCCGGAAGTATTTTCAGAGCGGAAATCTTCGTCGATGATGACGATGGGGAAACGGAATTTCATAGGTTCTCCAGGAGAACGCATGTGGGATCAGGGTCATGCGTTCAGTTCAGTTAACACTTCGACTGCGCCTGGGCGAAAAGCTTACGCGCTCGGACGGTTGCTTGTTGATAGGGCAAACCGGTCAAAACAATATCGCTGCGAGTTGAAAGGCAGAATCGGAATGATCCGGATCCGGTGCGCTTCCAGCCTGGCAGAACCTTCGTGGACCTGGCGTTCATGCTGGCGTTCCGGATCGCGGCGACGGTGCAGCAGAGGCAGGTTTTAAAAAGAAGCCGAATTTTCGCAGATATCGCCAAACGATGGGGCGAAAAATCCGCGCGTTTTTGTTGAAAATCAGGGAAAAACAACAAAAAAGCCCGCAGGCCTTTCAGCGTCTTTCGTATGTCACAAATGCGTAGTCAAATCCCTGCGCGACTCCCTGAGATTCAGCGTGCCGGGTTTCACGCGCCGTCTCGCGCCATACCTTGCTGTCGATGGCCGGAAAGAAGGCGTCGCAGTCGAAGGCCTGGGCTATTTCGGTGACGATCAGGCGCGTCGCCAGCGGCAGCGACTCGGCGTAGATCTGGGCGCCGCCGATGATGAAGGCGTCGGCACCGGCCACCAGCACCGCCGCCTCTTGCAAGGATGACACTGTTTCGACGCCGGCGTGCGACCAGTCGCGGTTGCGCGTGATGACGATGTTACGGCGGTTCGGCAAAGGCCGTCCGATCGAGTCGAAGGTCTTGCGGCCCATGATGATCGGGTGGCCCGAGGTGGTGCGCTTGAAGTGGGCGAGGTCTTCCGGCAGATGCCAGGGCAGGGTGTTGTTGATGCCGATGCCGTTCTGGCTGTCGGTGGCGACGATGACGCACAGTGCGCCGGAGGCGGAAGGTGTAGGTGACATGCCGATACTTGTGTAGGATTGCCGGAAGTCCGGCGCGCCTGATGGTCTTGCGTCGCCGGTGAGCGCGTCATCTTACAGGACAGCTGCCTGCGATGGAACTTTATGGGACGGAGTTGTCTTTATAGAGGTATTCCCGGTAATGTCCTCAATCAACCCGGCCAGCCTGCATCTGTAATGTCAGCGATGGGTCAGCGATGGTTCTTTGCGGCAACTTCGATTCCGGCGTAGTCTGCAGCGCCGTTGCGGGAAGCCCGCTGGCGCGGCCAACTCGGCAATCATTCACGGTCTTCCCTGTTTCCCGACGAAGTGTTGGGTCAACTCGGGCAACATTGGGTAAACTACGCCAACTTTCGAAACGCGGAAGCGCGTTATCGGATAAGAAAAACTGCATGTCAGACGGAAATCCAATGGTCTTATCTTTGTATCGGCGGGGCGCCTTGAAAGCTGCCGCCACATCCTCCCGTCTTTTGGGCCAGGTGCTTGTACCGGCTGCGCTGATCGCGCTGCTGGCGTTTGTAAACAATGCCGCCGCGTTCGATTTCAACGACGTCGCGGTGCGCGCCAGGGCGCTGGCCGGCAAGTCGTACAAGAAGCCGGCCGACAGACTGCCCAAGGAGATCAAGGATCTCAGCTATGAGCAGGCCAATCAGTTGCATTTCAAGCAAGACCGCGCCTATTGGCGTCCGGAAAAACTGCCCTTCGAGTTGTCATTCGTGCATCAGGGCGGGGGTTACGTCGAGCCGGTGCGCATCAATGAAATCGTCGGCGGCGGAGTGCGCGAGATCGCCTTCAATTCGGCATTGTTCGATTACAGCCATACCCGCATCGATCCGCGCCGCGTGCGCAACATCGGGTTCGCCGGTTTCCGCATTCGCTATCCCGTCAATTCCGCCAAGGAAAAAGACGACGTCCTGACTTTCCTCGGCGCGAGCTATTTCCGCGCCATGGGCAAGGGCCAGGGCTACGGCATTTCGGCGCGCGGCCTGGCGCTCGACACGGCGCTGTATTCGGGCGAGGAGTTTCCGCGCTTCACCGAGTTCTGGCTGGCCCGGCCGAACCCGGGCGACAAGGAACTGACCATCTATGCGCTGCTGGATTCTCCGCGCGCCACCGGCGCCTATCGCTTCGTGCTCCGGCCCGGCGTGGACACCACCATTGACGTCAAGGCGCAGCTGTACCTGCGCGCCAACGTCACCAAGCTGGGCGTGGCGCCGCTGACCAGCATGTTCTTCTTCGGTGAAAACCAGAACGGACCGAGCGACGATTTCCGTCCCGAGGTGCATGACTCCGACGGCCTGTCGATCCAGTCCGGCACCGGCGAATGGATCTGGCGTCCGCTGGTCAATCCGAAGCGCCTGCTGGTGACTGCGTTCAGCCTCGACAATCCGCTCGGCTTCGGCCTGATGCAGCGCGACCGCCAGTTCTCCAGCTATGAAGACCTGGATTACCATTACGAAGCGCGTCCGAGCACCTGGATCGAACCCAAGGGCAAGTGGGGCGCTGGCCGCGTCGAGCTGGTGCAGATCCCGACGCCGGACGAGACCAACGACAATATCGTCGCGTACTGGATGCCGAACGCCATGCCCAAGCCGGGCCAGCCGTTCAATGTCGAGTACAAGATGTACTGGCAAAAGGAAAACGAGAAAAAGCCGCCGCTGGCCTGGGTGGCGCAAACACGTTTCGGACATGGCTATCGCGCCAAGTCCGATGACACCATCGGCATGTCGATTGATTTCGACGGCGGCACGCTCAAGAAGCTGCCTGCCAATGCCAGGGTGGAGGGGACAGTGGAAAGTGACGGCAACGGCAAGATCGTGAGCGTGACAACACGGCGCAACGACGTCACTGGCGGCTGGCGCATGGAGTTGAAATTGCGCCGCAATGAAGATAACAAGCCGGTCGAACTGCGCGGATTCCTGAGGAATGCCGCCCAGAGCGGCGCCGGCGCAACCCTGTCTGAAACGTGGAGCTACATATTACCCCCCAACTGAGGCACGCCTCCGACGCATCCCGCGCGTCGCAACAACTGGAGCGTTATCTCGACCGCCTGCCGCTGACGCCTGAACAGCGCCAGGCGCTGACCGCCCGCGTGGGCGAGCAGGATTCCGGCGATGCCATGCGCGACTTGCACGGCCTGCTGGCAGGGGAGCAGCAACATCGGCATGACAATTCCGCGCAGGACTCCATCGCAGGGCGTCTCGAACTGGCTTATCCGCGCGCTGCGGCCGACGCCATGGCGCCTGCCGCACGCGCCCGGCCGGCCGAGTCGCCGCCTCCTGTCCCGGGGCCCGGCGACGACATCAAGCTGGCGCCGCCGCTCAACCGCCGCTCAATGGTGCCGCGTCCCTGGGGGACCCTCAATCCGCTGTCGCGCTGGGTTGAGGAAGCCACCCGCGCCTTCGAGCAGCGCGCAGCACGCCGCAAGGGCCTGCCGCCGAAAGAACCGGTTTTCGTCGAAGACACGCTCGATCTGCCCGATTCGCCGGATCCGCGCGGCTACTGGACGCACAGCGGCAACGTGCGCCGCGTGGTGCTGCTGATCCTGATGGTGATGCAAAGCGCGCTGGCCACGTATTTCATGAGCGACGTGTTGCCGTACCACGGCGAGAAGCCGCTCGAAATGGTCATCCTCGGTTTGTTCGGCTTGCTGTTCTGCTGGGTTTCGGCCGGCTTCTGGACCGCCATGACCGGCTTCCTGGTGCTCATGCGCGGCGACGATCCGTATCTGATTTCGCACGAGCAGGCCGGTCCGAAATGGATTGCGCCCGATGCGCGCACCGCCATCGTCATGCCGATCTGCAACGAAGACGTGGCGCGCGTGTTTGCCGGCCTGCGCGCAACCTACGAATCGGTGCAGCGCAACGGCGATCTCGACCGTTTCGATTTCTTCGTCCTCAGCGACAGCGGCGAGTCCGACATCTGCGTCGCCGAGCTGCAGGCCTGGGCCGCGCTGTGCAAGGAAGTCGACGGCTTCGGCCGCATCTTCTACCGCCATCGCCGCCGCCGGGTCAAACGCAAGAGCGGCAACCTCGACGATTTTTGCCGCCGCTGGGGCGCCGACTACCGCTACATGCTGGTGCTCGACGCCGACAGCGTCATGAGCGGCCAATGCTTGTCGACGCTGGTTCGCCTGATGGAAGCGCACCCCGGCGCCGGCATCATCCAGACCGCGCCGCGCGCTGCCGGACGCGATACGCTGTACGCGCGCATCCAGCAATTTTCGACGCGCGTGTACGGGCCCCTGTTCACCGCCGGACTGCATTACTGGCAGCTTGGCGAATCGCATTACTGGGGCCACAACGCCATCATCCGGATGGCGCCGTTCATGAAGCATTGCGCGCTGGCGCCGTTGCCGGGCGACGGCAATCTGTCCGGCCCGATTCTCTCGCACGACTTCGTCGAAGCTTCGCTGATGCGTCGCGCCGGCTGGTCGGTGTGGATCGCCTACGACCTTGACGGCAGCTACGAAGAAATGCCGCCGGCGCTGCTCGATGAACTTGGCCGCGACCGCCGCTGGTGCCAGGGTAACCTGATGAACTTCCGGCTGTTCCTGGCGCGCGGCATGCATGTGGTGCATCGTGCGGTATTCGTCACCGGCGTCATGGCCTATCTGTCAGCGCCGTTGTGGGCGCTGTTCCTGGCCTTGTCGACGGTGCTGCTGGCGACGCATACGCTGATCGACCCGCAATATTTCGTCGAGCCGCGCCAGTTGTTCCCGATCTGGCCCGAATGGCATCCCGAAAAGGCCCTGGCGCTGGTCTCGGCCACCGCTACCATCCTGTTCCTGCCGAAGATCCTCAGCGTGCTGCTGATCATCGTCAAGGGGGCGAAAGGCTACGGCGGCGCGTTGCGCGTCACGCTGAGCATGTTGCTCGAACTGCTGTTCTCGATGATGCTGGCGCCGGTGCGCATGTTGTTTCACACGCGCTTCGTGCTGGGCGCTTTCCTCGGCTGGGCGCTGAGCTGGAAGTCGCCGCCGCGCGCCGATAATGAAACCGGCTGGGGCCAGGCGGTGCGCCGCCACGGCGTGCATTCCGTGCTGGGTGTGGCCTGGGGCGCGCTGGTGTACTGGCTCAACCCGTCCTTCATCTGGTGGCTCATGCCGATCGCCGGTTCGCTGATGTTCTCGGTGCCGTTGTCGGTGTTGTCGAGCCGCGTTTCCTTCGGCCGGCTGTTTCGCCGTTTCCAACTGTTTTCGATTCCCGAAGAAGTCGACGCGCCGCGCGAACTGCGCGACACCGTGGCGCATTTGAACGCCACTGCGCCGCTGCCTGGATTTATCGACGCCGTCGTCGATCCGGCCGTCAACGCCTTGGTCTGCGCCGGTGCGCACGGTCATCCGCGCATGCCCGACGCCGGTCGCAGCGCCGGCGATTCGCTGGTGCTGCAGGCGCTGCGTCGCGGCCCTGGGGTATTGACCGAAAAGCAGAAGCACACCTTGCTTGACGATCCGCGCCTGCTGTCGGCGCTGCATTACGCGGTATGGAGTCAGCCGACGCGGCATTCTTCCTGGATGACGCCGACATGAAGAGGGAACCCGTGGACAATCTCGACGACATGACCGCTGAAAATCGCCACCTGGCGGATCAGATCGCGCCGTCCGGCGACGATCGCCGCCGCACGCTGGCGCGACGTGGCTGGAGTGCGTTGGCGCTGGTGCTGGTGATCGCCGCCGGCGTCGCCGGCTGGTACGGCTATCGCCAGCGCCATCCGCAGGCGGTGCCGGTCCGGCTGGAAAGCGTGATCGCCGAGCGCAGCGACATCGAACAGGTGGTCAACGCCACCGGCAACGTCGCCATGCAGAATTACGTCGACGTCGGCACCAAGGTGTCGGGACAGATTTCCGACGTCTATGTCGGCATCGGTGAAACGGTCAAGGAAGGCAAACTGCTGGTGGCGGTCTCGCCGGTGGTGCAAGCCGGCCGCGTCGAAAACAATCGCGCCCAGATGGCGCGCCTGAAGGCGGAACTGGCCGGGCAAAACGCCCAGCTTGATTTCGCCCAACTGCAATTCCAGCGCCAGACCCAGCTCAAGGCCGAGAATGCCACGCGCGAAGAAACCTACGAGTCGAGCCGCATGGGCATGTATTCGGCCGCCGCCAAAGTGGACGCCATCAACGCCCAGATCCAGCAGCTCGACGCCGCCATGAAGGAAGACGAGGCGATCCAGAAGCAGACCCGCATCGTGGCTCCCATCAGCGGCACCGTGGTGGCCTTGTCGGCGCGCGTCGGCCAGACCCTCTCGGCCAACCAGGACGTGCTGATGCGCATCGCCGACCTGAGCAAGATGAGCGTGCAGGCGCGCGTCGCGGAAGAAGACGTGACGCGGCTCCACAAGGGCATGACGGCCTACTTCACCACCCCCGGCTATCCAGGCAAGCGCTGGGCCGGCAAGCTGCGCCAGATCATGCTGCTGCCGGCGGATGACAGCGGCCGCCAGGGCAAGAGGGCGTTCTACACGGTGCTCTTCGACGTCGCCAATCCCAGCCGCGAGCTGATGGCCGGCATGACCGCGGACGTCTTCTTCGTGCTGGACAAAGCCGAACGCGCCATCACCATTCCGGCGGCTCTGGTGGTCAAGCCGGACAACAAGGGCATGCAGAAGCTCAAGGTCCTGCACGCCGGCGGCAAGCTGGAAACACGCGACGTGCGCATCGGCTTGCGCAACGCCGACAAGGCCCAGGTGCTGACCGGCCTGGCCGAGGGCGAGCAGGTGTTGCTGCCGGCGTCGGTGGCGTCATCGCAGCAGCCACAGCAGCAGCGCGACAGTCCCCGCTGATCGCAGTTTGATTTCAGGTATTCGTTCATGATCTTGCGCCCCACATTCCCGTCGCTGAAGCCCCTGTCCCTGGCGGTACTGGCCTTGCTGCTGGCCGGCTGTGCAGCGACCCAGGTCGATGTCGAGCCGGTGCAGAAGGTCGATGTGCCCAGACAATGGGGTGACGCCGCCGGCGCCAATAGTACGGACAGTACTGCGCAGCCGGTGATCGACGCCGACTGGTGGAAGCAGTTTGGCAGCGCCGAACTGAGCAGCCTGGTCAAGGAGGGCCGGAGCAACAATTTTGAAATCGCCGCCGCCATGTCGCGCGTACGCCAGGCGGAGGCCAATGCGCGCATCGCCGGCGCGCCGCTGTTGCCCGATGCGGATATCGCCTTGAGCGCCAACCGCGCCTTGCCGCTGAGCGGCGGTAGTCCGACCACCAGTGCCAGCGGTATGCTGGAGATTAATTACGAAGTCGATTTCTGGGGCAGGAACCGGGCCGGGCTGGCCGCCGCGGAAGCCTCGCTGCGCGCCAACCTGTACGACCGCGAGACCGTCGCATTGACCGTCACCAGCGGTATCGTCTCGACGTTCCTGCAAGTGCTGTCGCTGCGCGACCGCCTTGAAATCGCCAGGCAGAACGTCGGCAACGCCCAGCGCGTGCTCAAGCTGGTCGAAGCGCAAAGCCGCGCCGGCGCCGCCTCGCCGCTGGACCTTGCGCGCCAGCGTTCGGCGCTGGCCAACCAGCAGGCGGCGTTGCCCGACCTGATGCAGCAGGAGCGCGATGCGCAGACTGCGCTGGCGATCCTGCTGGGACGTCCGCCGCAAAATTTCAGCGTCGGTGAAAAAGGCCTGGCAGCGATTCAGATGCCGAAGATTGCCGCCGGTCTGCCGTCCGAATTGCTCACGCGCCGTCCCGACATCCGCCGCGCCGAAGCGCGCCTGGCCGAAGCCAACGCCAATGTCGCGGTGGCGCGTGCGGCGCTGTTCCCGAGTATCCGCCTGACCGGTTCCACCGGCGCGCAAAGCAACGCGCTGCTGTCGCTGTTCGACGGCCCCAATCTGCTGGCCAATCTGGGTGCTTCGCTGACGGCGCCGATCTTCGATGCGGGCCGCCTGAGCAGCCGCCGCGATCTCGCAGTGGCGCAGAAGCAGGAGTTGGTGCAGGTGTATCGCTCGGCGGTGGTGAGCGCCTTGTCGGAGGTGGAAAAATCGCTGGGTGCGATTCGCAGCCTGGAGGAACGCTATCGCCTCAAGAACCAGGAAGTGGACCAGGCGCGCTTCGCGTTTGAATTATCGGAAATCCGCTATCGCAGCGGCGCCGAGGATCTGATGGTGGTGCTTGATACGCAGCGCATCCTGTCGGAAGCGCAGAACCAGCTCGGCCAGATCAAGCTGCAACGGCTGCAGGCCACGGTGTCGCTGTACAAGGCGCTGGGCGGCGGCTGGCGCGACGATGTCCGCTACGGAAATCCGGGCACCGACTCGGGCGGCACCCCGCAAAAAACCAACGGCGCTTCCTGAGCGCCGTTCGGTTCATCTCTTCATTTCACGACTTCGTATTTCAGCGTTTCTTCAGAACAGGATCGCGCTCGTCGCCGGCCCCACTTCAACGTCCTGTATGTGCTGAGGCGGATTCGCCTGTCCGGAAACGATCAGGGGATAGAGCACGCCGATACCGGCGATCATGAGCATGACTGCGGCACACAGCGCGTCCCACGCCGACACGCCTGGCAACGCCAGCACCAGCAGGGTGCAAATGAATGTCAGCAGAACAATGTTTCTTCCTGAGCGCAGCATGGGGAATCCCTTCGGGCCGGTGAGTGCAGTCACTATAGGATGCCGCGCCGCCGAAGGGAAATAACAAATACGACTTAGCTTAGATGCAGATGAAAACGCCTGCGATTGCAGGCGTTTTCACGTACGGACGGAAGGAGGAGGGACGCCGGCTTCAGACCGCCACGGGCGCCTTGATGTGGGCCTGTGCTTCGTAGCCGGTGATTTCGAAATCATCGAACTGGTAGTCGAAGATGGTCTCCGGCTTGCGCTTGATGACCAGCTTGGGCAACGGGCCGGGCGTGCGTGCCAGTTGCTCCCGTACCTGTTCCATGTGATTGGAATACAGATGACAGTCGCCGCCGGTCCAGACGAAGTCGCCGACTTCGAGGCCGGTCTGTTGCGCCACCATGTGGGTCAGCAGCGCGTAGGACGCGATGTTGAACGGCACGCCGAGGAAGATATCGGCGCTGCGCTGGTACAACTGGCAGGACAGCTTGCCGTCGGCTACGTAGAACTGGAAGAAGGCATGGCAGGGAGGCAACTTCATCTGCGGGATGTCGGCCACGTTCCATGCGGACACGATCAGGCGGCGTGAGTCGGGGTTGTTCCTGATCTGGCTGACGACCTGGGCGATCTGGTCGATGTGTTCGCCGTTGGGGGCGGGCCAGGAGCGCCATTGGTAGCCGTAGATCGGTCCCAGGTTGCCTTCCGCGTCGGCCCATTCGTCCCAGATCTTGACGCCGTTGTCTTTCAAATAAGCAATATTGGTCGAGCCGGCCAGGAACCAGATCAGTTCATGCACGATGGACTTGATGTGCAGCTTCTTGGTGGTCAGCAGGGGAAAGCCTTCCTGCAGGTTGAAGCGCATCTGGTGGCCGAAGACGGAGCGGGTGCCGGTGCCGGTGCGGTCGGTTTTTTCGGTGCCATGTTCGTAGACGTGGCGCATGAAATCGAGGTATTGGCGCATGGGGTTTGGTGCTGATGGAATGAGGGGATTGTAGCTTATTTGGGGAAGTGGGCAGGGTTTGGGGGCGGTCGTGCAGTTGGTTTTGTTCCGACTTGCCTTTGTCTGTAGCTGATTCTGTTTTTTCTTCGATCAACCGTGGTTGCCGGGGGCGGCCCGGCAGCCGCTCACTTTCTTTGCTTCGCCAAAGAAAGTAAGCAAAGAAAGGCGACCGCGACTCGCCGCCCCTTCGGGGTTCCCGTTGGCGCCGTACTCAAATCGGGAAGGGAAACAAACTCGCTGCGCTCAGACAAGTTTCCCTTCTTTATCCGATTTGAGCACGTCACCAACGGCGACTCATAAGCGGAACTTCTTTCACGGCTCGCTGCGCCTTGCCTTGGGTGGCTCGCCTTCGGCATCGTGATTGTCGCTGTCTTACGTCAGCGAAGAACGGTGACTTTTACTTCACCACCGTCCCCTGGCGATGCGAAGCGAGCCAGTCTGGCAGTCCGCTTGCGAGTAGCCGGTGGCGGCAGGTGCAAATCGGATAAAGAGGGGAAACTTGTCTGAGCGCAGCGAGTTTGTTTCCCCTCCCGATTTGTACCTGACGACGCCGGGAACCCCCGGCAGGGGGCTACGAACCAGCGGTCGCTTCTTTTGCTTACTTTTCTTGGCGAGACAAGAAAAGTGAGTAGCCGCCGGGCTACCCCCGGCAGGGTCGTCCGAAGAACAAACCGCAGAAGCTACCGACAAACAGAAGTCGGAACAACAGTCACAGAAGAAAAGCGAGCATCACACTCACTTCTCCACACCCTTCCTCACAACCGCCACCTGCTCAGCAGTAACCGCCGCAGCATGATTACCCCAATTCCCACGAATGAAGCTGACTACCTCCGCCACCTCCTGATCACTCAACCGCCACCCGAACGCCGGCATCCCCATCGCCGAAGGATCCGACTTGGTGGAAGGCATCGCGCTGCCCGCCAGCACCACATGGATCAGCGACGTCGGATCGGCCACGTTGACCACCGCGTTCTTGCCCAGCGCCGGGAAAGCCTTCATCGCCCCGGTGCCGTCCGAGCGATGGCAGGCATTGCAGTTGTTGAGGTAGACCAGCGCGCCGGCAGTCTGCAGCTTGCCCGAGCGCAGCTCCAGCGTGGCCGGCTGGTCGGCGCCGGCAGCGTTGGATGCCGCCGTCGCCGGCGCAGCTCCGTCGCCGGACTTCTTGCCAGGAAGACTGCTCAGGTATTCACCGATGGCCAGCAGGTCGGCGTCGCTGAGGTATTGCGTGCTGTCATTGACGACCTGGCTCATTGCGCCGAAGGCCGCACCGTCCGTGGCGCGGCCGGTGCGCAGGTAGGAGGCGATCTGTTCCTTGTTCCAGCGGCCCAGGCCGTCCTTGTCGTTGCGCAGGCTGGGTGCGTGCCAGTTGTCCAGCGTGTAGCCGGACAGGAAACCTTCATCGCCGCCATCCAGCGATTTCTCCTGGCCGAAACGGCCGTGCGGCGTATGGCAGGCGCCGCAGTGGCCGAGGCTTTGCACCAGATAGGCGCCGCGATTCCAGCTGATGCTTTGGGTCGAGTCCGCCTTGAACGGCTTGTTCTCGAAGAACAGCATGTTCCAGCCGGCCATCAGAATGCGCATGTTGAACGGGAACGGCAACGCGGTCTTCGGATTGTCCTGCTGTACCGGCTTCACGCCTTGCATGAAGTAGGCGTACAGGGCCGAGACGTCTTCATCGCTGAGCTTGGCGAACGAGGTGTAGGGCATCGCCGGATACAGGCGCACGCCGTTGCGGCCTTTTCCCTTGCGCAGCGCCGAGGCGAAATCGTCATAGCTGTAGTCGCCGATGCCGGTTTGCTTGTCCGGCGTGATGTTGGTCGAATAGATGGTGCCGAACGGCGTGTTCATCGGCAGGCCGCCGCTGAATGGCGCCTTGCCCTTGACCGTGTGGCAGGCCATGCAGTCGCCGGCACGGGCGAGGTATTCGCCGCGCTGGATCTGCTGCGGTTGCGGCGTCGACGGTGTCGGATTGACCGTCTGCGCGACGGCTACCGCCGCAAGGCTCAGCGCTGCCGTCGCCAGCACAGCCTGCCCGAAGCGACGCGCGCTCATGCCTGCACCAGCGGGCCGGGGTTTTTCAGATAGCGCTCGCGGATTGCGGCTGCCGACCAGTAGGCCAGAGCGCCGACCATGCCGGTCGGGTTGTAGGCCCAGTTCTGCGGAAAAGCGCTGGCGCCCATGATGAACAGGTTGTGCACGTCCCACGATTGCAGGTACTTGTTGATCACGCTGTTGTCGGGACGGTCGCCGCAGATGGCGCCGCCGGTGGTGTGGGTGGTCTGATAAGGGCGCACATCGTAATGCTCACCGGATTTGGTGGCGCTGGCGTGCATCAGCTTCGGCTTCATCGCCTTGGCAACCTCCACCACGCGATCGGTGACGTACTGGGTCATGCGGATTTCGTTTTCCTTCCAGTCGAAAGTCATGCGCAGCAGCGGCAAGCCGTAGGCGTCACGATAAGTCGGATCGAGGTCGAGATAGTTGTCGCGGTTGGCCATGACCGATCCTTCCGAACCGATGTTGAACGAATGCAGATAGTTGTCCTTGAGCGCCTTCTTCCAGCCGCTACCCCACTTGGGCGTGTCGGGCGGCACGATGGATTGTCCGATCGGACGGCCACCGGTGACCATCGCGCTGATATAAGCGCCGCCGACGAAGCCGTGCGGACCGTGGTCGAAATTGTCGCCGTTGAAGTCATCGAACACCTGGCCGCCGGCACCGGCGCCGGCGAAGGTGTTGGCCGCAAAATCCTTGTCGAAGAACAGCGATACCGAACTGTTCTTTTGGTAAGCGTAGTTCTTGCCGACCGTGCCGACACCGGTCTTGGGATCGTAGGGTTTGCCGATGCCCGACAATAGCAGCAGCCGCACGTTGTGCATCTGGTAGGCGCACAGGATCACCAGGTCGGCCGGCTGTTCCACCGAGCGCCCTTGCGCATCAATGTAGGTCACGCCGGTGGCGCGCTTGCCGTCGCTCGCGAGATTGATCCGGGTGACGTAGGACTTGTCGCGCAGTTCGAAATTGGGTTTCTTCAGTAGCGCCGGAAGGATGCAGGTTTGCGGCGACGCTTTGGAATACATGTAGCAGCCGAAGCGTTCGCAATAGCCGCAATAGTTGCAGGGACCCAGTTGCATGCCGTAGGGATTCTGGTATGCCTGCGAGGCGTTGGCGGCGGGGATCGGGAACGGGTGGTAGCCGACTTCGCGCGCAGCGGTTTCGAACAGGGTGGCGGGCGCATTGTTCTTCAGCGGCGGCAGCGGATAGTCGCGCTTGCGCGGCGCTTCGAATACATTGCCGCCTTCGATAATCTTGCCGTCGAGATTGCCGGCCTTGCCCGACACGCCGGCGATGTATTCGAAACGGTCGTAGAAAGGTTCGAGTTCTGCATACGTCATCGGCCAGTCCTGGATCGTCATGTCGACCGGGATGAAGCGCTTGCCGTAGCGTTGCTCATAGTGGCTGCGCATCTGCAGCTCGGCGTCGTAGGAGCGCCAGGTGACACCGTTCCAGTGCACGCCGGCGCCGCCGACGCCGTTGCCGAGCAGGAAGGAGCCGAGCTGGCGATACGGCAAGGCGTCTTCACCGGGCGAGTGGCGCACGGTGATGGTTTCCTTGCTGAGATTTTGCATCAGCTTGTAGCGCTGCGCATAGGTGAGTTCGTCGGCGATTTTCGGATAGGCGAAATCGGGATTGGTGTCGCGGTTCTCGCCGCGTTCCAGGCCCACCACGGTAAGGCCGGCTTCGGTCATTTCCATGCCCATGATGGAACCGCTCCAGCCCATGCCGACCAGGACGACGTCTACTTTCGGTTTGGTGATGTCTGCCATGCTTATGCTTCCTTGTTCTTGTTGTCGGGACGACGCAATGTTCAACGGCTCAGCCGCGCTTGCCTATGCTCACCGGGCCATAGGGATAGACCTTGTCGGACGGTCCGACGAAGTCGAGGAAGTCCGCCCGTGCGCCGGGAAATCCGATCATCTTCCAGCTGCCCATGCCCTTGTTGCCGCCGTGGATCGGGTCCGACAGATAGCCTTCCTTGGTGTTTTGCAACAGGAAAGTGAAAAACCATTGGGCCGATACCTGTTCGAATTTCAGCGTGCCGCCGTCCATGTCCTTGAACAGCTGTTCCTGCTCACCGGGAGCGAGTTGCGCGAAGGTCTTGCCGCTGAAATTCTTGCGGCAGTGTTCATTGAGCGCGGCGATGCCGGCGCGGTACAGTTCGCGCGGCGGCATGCTGGCCTGGTAGCCGAACAATGCCGGCGCATCGCCCTTGAACGGTCCCTGCATGTACCAGTTGGAAGCGTGGCCGAAACCGGATTCCATCTGGCCGTCGATGAACGCGTGCACGTTCAGGTCAAGGGCGCCCGGTCCTTCCGGATCGGCGGGGATCAGGCGGTCGACGGCGGCCTTGAGGAAGATCCATTCGTCGGCATTGAAAAAGCGCGGCTGGTACTCTCCCGCCACTGTGCCGGCGTCCACGGTCTGCGCCGCCGACGGCAACAGGGTGGCGGCGGTCAGTGCGGATGCGGCCGGAACGATGGCGATGGTCTTGAAGAGGAATCCGCGGCGTGAAGCCACGCCGGGTTCCGCAGGAGGCGGATTGTCTTTTTTCATTGTTCACCTGGGCTGGTTAGCACGCGGAGCGGCACGGACTGCGAATCTTTGCTCGTGCGGTTGCAGACCTGCTGCGCCGTTTACCTGGGGTCGGCTGAAGCACACTGGCTTCGGCTTTTTTGTTTTGCAGGAAGTTCGACCGGGGCGATTGCAATGATGTTCCGCAGGCAAGCCTTCCCTTCGCAGGCTCGCTTTCGCAAGCTGACGGCGAGCCCGGCGCAGCACCGGCGAACAGGCGGGGAAATAACGCGATCTGCAACGATCTTCTTCGAACGAAAAAGAAAGCTGACAGCGAAAGAAAATCAAAAAAAACGGCGCTCACAAAATCGTGAAGCGCCGCGGGAGATAAAAAGTAAAGCTGCTCCTACATCCTCTGTAGGAGCGGGCCGAAGAGGCGTGTAGGCGATGCGGAGCGTGCTCAGAAACCGACGTTGTCGCCACCCTTGAGCTTGAGCATCTGGCGGGCGTCGTCAGGTGTCGCCACTTCCAGCGACAGCGCTTCGATCACCGTGCGGATGCGCTTGACTTGCGCGGCGTTGCTTTGCGCCAGCTTGCCCGGGCCGTCCCACAGAGAATCTTCCAGGCCGACGCGGGTATGGCCGCCCATCGCCGCCGACATGGTCGCGATCGGAATCTGGCCGCGCCCGGCGCCCAGCACCGACCAGTAATAGTCGTCGCCGAACAGGCGGTCGGCGGTACGCTTCATGTGCATCACGTCTTCGACGTCGTTGCCGATGCCGCCACGCAGGCCGAATACCGACTGGATCAGGAACGGCGGCTTGATCAGGCCGCGATCGATGAAGTGGGCGGCGGTGTAGAGATGGCCGATGTCGTAGCACTCGATTTCAAAACGGGTCTGGTTGGCGCTGCACGATTCGAGGATGTAGGCGATGTCCTTGAAGGTGTTGCGGAAGATGCGGTCGTCCGATTCGGCGAGGTAGGGCTTTTCCCAGTCGTATTTGAAGTCCTTGAAACGGTCGAGCATTTCGTACAGGCCGAAGTTCATCGAGCCCATGTTGAGGGAGGCAACCTCGGGTTTGAGTTGGAGCGCCGGTTGCAGGCGTTCTTCCACGCCCATTGTGGGGGCGCCGCCGGTGGTGAGGTTGATGACGACGTTGGATTTTGCCTTGATCTGGGGGAGGAATTTGCGGAATTCGGCGGGGTCTTGCGTTGGCTTGCCGTTTTGCGGATCGCGGGCGTGAAGGTGGACGATGGCGGCGCCGGCTTCTGCCGCGCCCAGTGCTGCGTCGCGGATTTCGTCCGGGGTGACGGGCAGGTAGGGGGACATCGATGGCGTGTGGATGGCGCCGGTTACGGCGCAGGTGATGATGACTTTCTTGGGTTTTTTCATTGGGTTCTCCTGTTAGTTTGTCGGTTCGAGCTCGTTTGTTCTGTAACTCATTCTGTTTTTTCTTCGGACGACCGTGGTTGCCGGGGGCGGCCCGGCAGCCGCTCACTTTTCTTGCTTCGCCAAGAAAAGTAAGCAAAAGAAGGCGACCGCGATTCGCCGCCCCGCTGCGCGGGGTTCCCGTTGGCGCCGCACTCAAATCGGGAAGGGAAACAAACTCGCTGCGCTCAGACAAGTTTCCCTTCTTTTTCCGATTTGAGCACGTCACCAACGGCGACTCATAAGCGGAACTTCTTTTTCGGCTCGCTTCGCTTTGCCTTGGGGGGCTCGCCTGCGGCATCGTGATTTCTTTCTTCTTATACTGCCTGCTTCCGCTTGTGCACCACCAATCCCATCAAGCGGTTGTCGCGCCAGCGCGAGCGTTCTTCCAGTTGATCGGCTTTGAGGACCTTGCGCCGTTCGTCTTCGATCTGTTTTAGCGTCGCTGCATCCCATTCATTGGGCAACTGCGTCTTGGCGACGTCGCGATACGTGTGGCCGTAGCGTTTGGCGTAGTCGATCACGCCTTCCGGGGCATTGAGATCGATGGTTTCGAACGGGCCCATGAAGGACCAGCGCAGGCCGAGGCCGTCTTTCAGTACCTTGTCGAGGTCTTCCGAGGAGGCGTAGCCGTTTTCGTACAGGTTCAGCGCTTCGTTGAGTACCGCGCCCTGGATGCGGTTGAGCAGGAAGCCGGTGATTTCCTTTTTCAACAGTACCGGAGACTGGCCGGCGCGGGTGTAGATGTCGTGGGCGCGCTTGACGGTTTCTTCCGACGTCCACGGCGCAGGCGCGAGTTCGACCAGGGGAACGAGGTAGGGTGGATTCACCGGGTGGGCGACCAGGATGCGGTGGCGGCCGGGGAGGTGTTCCGAGAACTCGGAGGTGGGGATCCACGACGTCGAGCTGGTGAGGATGGCGCCGGGTTCGGCCAGCTTGTCCATCTCGGCGAAGATCTGGCGTTTGACTTCGACGGTTTCCTTGACGTTTTCCTGCACCAGTGCAGCGCCTTTGAGCGCTTCCGCCAGGGTCTTCGCGGGCTTGATGCGCGCCAGCACCACCTCGGGTGTTTCCGTGATCAGGCCATGCCTGGCCAGGTCGCTGATGTTGTCGTGCAGGAGCTTGGTGCAGGCGCTGAGCGCTTCCGGCACGGCGTCGTAGATGGCGACGCTGCAGCCGGCGCGGGCGAAGACGATGGCCCAGGCGCGGCCGATCAGGCCGGCGCCGATGACGGCGATTTTTTCATTCATGGTGTCTCCTTGAATGGATGTCGAATGGATGTTGCTAACCGAGATGCTCGACATTACCGCAGACCGACAAACTCTGCCCGCTGATGGCGGAACCAGCCGGCGAGCAGATGTAGATGATCTGATTGGCGATGTCTTGCGCTGTCACCATCTTGCGCATCGAGACCTTGGACAACAGGCGCTCGCGCATCTCTTCGTGGCCGATGTTGTACGACGCCGCCTTGGCGGCGATCACGCGCTCCTGGCGTTCGCCGGCGACGATGCCCGGCAGGATGGCGTTGACGCGGATGTTGGACGGGCCGAGTTCCATCGCCCAGCTTTCGGTCAGGCCGATGACGCCGAACTTGGAGGCGGAGTAGGGCGTACGCAGCGGAAAGCCGAGACGGCCGGCCGCCGACGAAATGTTGACGATGGAGCCGCCACCGGCTTTCTTGAGCAGCGGCACCGCGCGGCGCGTGCACAGGAAAGGACCGGTCAGGTTGACGGCGATGGTCTGGTCCCAGGCCGACAATTCGGTTTCTTCTACCTTGGCGGTCGGGCCGGCGATGCCGGCATTGTTGACCAGCACGTCAAGCGTGCCCCAGCGTTGCGCCAGTTCGGCGAACATGGCGTCGACCTGCTGCTCGCTGGCGACGTCGGTCTTGCTGTAGCTGACCGGTGCGTTGGCGAATTGCTTGCGCGCGCTGTCGAGGAAGTCGTCGCTGACGTCGCAGATGTGGACGTGCGCGCCGGCTTCGACGAAGGAGGCGGTAATGGCCAGGCCGATGCCCTGGGCGCCTGCGGTGACGACGACGCGTTGATCTTTCAAACTGGTGTTCATGTTGGTCCTTGTTGCTTGGGTAAAAAATGAATTGAAAACTACAGCCAGAGAATCTGTTTGCGGTAAGTCAGGTCGGTCAGCAGCGGTTCGGCCGGACCGGTGTGGAAAACCGCGCCGCGTTCCAGTGCGAACACGCGGTCGGCCAGCGCCAGCACCAGGTCGAGGTTGTGCTCGACGATGACGATGGAGACTTCGCGGCGCAATTGGTCGAAGACGGTGAACAGCTCTTGCACCACGGCCGGTGCGAGACCTTCGAAGGGTTCGTCCAGCAACAGCAGCCTGACATTGCCCGACAAGGCGCGCGCCACCGCCACCATCTGCTGCTCGCCGCCGGAGAGGAAGTCGGCCGGCGTGTGCAGGCGCTCTTTCAGGCGTGGGAAGTAGTGCAGGATTTTTTCTTCGCTCCAGGCGATGCCGTTGGAGCAATCCGTCTTGCGCGCGAGCCGGCCTAGCGAGAGATTTTCCGCCACCGTCATGCCGGCGAAGAGGCCGCGCCCCTGCGGCACGTAGCCGATGCCAAGGCGCGCAATCTCGGGTGCGCTGAGACCGGCGATGTCCTTGCCGTGGTAGCGGATCGCGCCTGAAGCGGGCTTGAGCAAACCGGTCAGCGCTTTCAACAGCGTCGACTTGCCGGCGCCGTTGCGGCCGAGCAGGGCGACGATTTCACCTTCGCGCACTTCCAGCGTGGCGTCGTTGAGGATGTGGCTCTTGCCGTAGAAGGCGTTGACCTTGTCGAAGGCCAGCAACTGCGGACGTTCCTGCGCATCGCCGGCGACGCGTCCGGTGACCTGCGGCGTACCGGTGCCGGTGTAGATCTCTTGCACGCGCTGGTCGGCGCGCGCCTGGTCGGGCGTACCCGACATCAGCACGCTGCCCTGGTTCATGACGGTGACCTGTTGCGAGAAGCCGAGCACGCGATCGATGTCGTGTTCGACGATCAGCACCGGGATATTTTCGGCAATGATCTTCACCAGGCGCGATACGCGTTCGCGCTCGGCGGCGGCGAGGCCGGCCAGAGGTTCGTCCATCAGCAGCACATGCGGCTTCGATCCCAGCGCGATGCCCAGATCGACCAGGCGCTGGCCGCCGTAGGACAGCGCGCCGCCTTCGATCAGGTCGATGCCCTTGAGTCCGAGGAAGCGCATCAGCTCGTCGGTTTCGGCGTGGATCTCGGGATAGCTGTCGATGTCCTTCCACATGTTGAAGCGCGAAGCGTGGCGCGCCTGCAAGGACAGCCGCAGGTTTTCGTAGATGCTCAGGCCCTTGAACAGGTTGGTGATCTGGAACGATCGCGCCAGGCCGCGCTGGCAGATTTGCCCCGGCGTCAGGCCCTGGATTTCTTCGCCGTTCAGTTTCACCGTGCCGTGATTGGGCACGAACATGCCGGAGATCAGGTTGAAGGTCGTGGTCTTGCCTGCGCCGTTGGGGCCGATCAGCGCGTGGATCTCGCCGGCATGCAGATCGACCTGCGCGCTCTTGACCGCCTGGATGCCGCCGAAGCGGATGTCAACGTCCTTGACCTCCAGTACCAGCCCATCTTGCCGTGGCGGTTGCAGGAACGCAGGCAAAGGCAGGCCGTCGACGATCTGGCGCTGGCTCATCGCGGCGCCGACTTCGGCCGGTGGACGCAGGCGCCGCTTGATCTGTTGCCAGATGCCGACCAGCCCGGTGGGCGAGAACAGGATGAAGCCGACGAAGGCGAGGCCGAACCACAGCAGCCAGTTCTCGGTCCAGATCGACAGGCATTCACGGAACAGGATGTAGAACAGCGCGCCCAATGCCGGGCCGAGGAAGCTGCGCATGCCGCCGATCACCACCATCGCCAGCAACTCGCCGGAGAACGCGACCGAGGTCGGTTCGGCCGAGGCGAAGCGGTGGTGGAAGGCCAGCAATGCGCCCGCCAGGCCGGTCACGCTGGCCGATACGATGAACATGATCAGCTTGTAGACGATGGTGCTGTAGCCCTGGAAACGCGCGCGCTGCTCGTTCTCGCGGATCGCCACGATGGTGTGGCCGAACGGCGAGCGGATCACGCGTTGCAGCACGTACAGCACGATCAGCGCAATCACGCTGACAAACACCAGGAAAGGAAGCGACTTGTCCAGATCGATGCCGGCCACGACCGGCCGCACCACATTGCCGAGTCCCGATTCACCCCCGGTGAAATCGGTCCAGCGGAAGGCAATCGCAAATGTCAGCGCCGACAAGGCCAGCGTCAGCAGCGAGAAGTACACGCCGCGCCGGCGCAGGATCAGGAAACCGACAATCGCCGCCGATACGGCGATGAAGGCGATCGTGAACAGCATGGGGGCGACGATCTGGCCGGGGAACCAGTGCTTCTGCGACAGCGCCGCCGCATACGCGCCGACGCCGAACCAGGCGCCGTGGCCGAACGAGGTCAGGCCGGTGTAGCCGACCAGCAGGTTCAGGCCCATCGCCGCGATGGCGTAGATGACGACGTCGGTGGAGGACGACATGGTCAGGCCGAGCAGTTGCAGCAGGATGGGAACGATGATCAGCGCCAGTGCGCCGACCAGCAGGGATTGATATTTATTGTAAGGATTGTGCATGTCCGCTCTCATTCAAAACGTTCGATGCGTTCGCCGAGGAGACCGCGCGGACGGAAAATCAGGACCAGCAACATCAGCAGGTACATCGACGCTTCGCCGGCCGGCGCATAGAACTGGATCGTGATGCCGCGCACCACGCCCACCAGCAATGCGGCCAGCACCACACCCCAGAAGCTGCCGAGTCCGCCGATGACCACCACCACGAAAGCGGCGGTCATGATTTCCGCACCCATGGCGGGATGTACGCCGGAGATCGGCGCGAACAGCACCCCGGCCAGCGCAGCGAGGCCGACGCCGAGCATCACGATGGCGGTCATGTAAGGCTGCAGCCTGATGCCGAGCACCGCGACCATGTCCGGCTTTTGCACGCCGGCGCGCACCACGCGGCCGAATGACGTCTTGTTGAGCAACAGCCAGATCAGCGTCAGCGCGGCGATGACCGCCGCCAGCATCAGCAGGCGGTATTTGGAATACATGAAATCGCCGACCATGATCTGGCCCTTGAACGCCGGCGGGATCGATGCCGGCAGCGGCGACGCGCCCCAGAAAATGCGGATGACCTGTTCCGCCACCATCGCCAGCCCGAAGGTCAGCAGCAAGCCGAGGATCGGATCTGCCGAATAGAAGCGGCGCAGCAGGAAGCGTTCGAACAGGATGCCGATCAGCGCCACCAGCAAGGGCGAGATGATCAGGGCGCCGGTGAAGCCGAGGTATTTGGTGATCTCCACCGCGAGGTAGGCGCCGATGGCATAGAAGGCGCCGTGCGCGAGATTGACCACGCCGCCGAGACTGAAAATCAGCGACAGCCCGAGCGCGATCAGCAGGTAGTACCCGCCGACCAGCAGGCCGTTGAGGATTTGTTCCAACAGGAAAACGATTTGCATTGCTGCTCCGGAGAGGGCGTACGGGAAAAGCGAGCGAGTTCCGAAACCATCGGTCGCCGCCGCGGCTTTCACCGCAGCGACGGCGACGGACTACCCGGTTCAGGTAAAGGTGCAGGCGTTCTCTTGCATGGTCGGCGCCAGGACTTCCAGCGACTCATTCGGTCCGGGTACTGAAGCCCCCAGCAGCATGAAGTCCCATTTGTCCTTGACCTGCGCCTTCGGCTTCGGCGTGACGGTGTACATCTCTTGCAGCAACTGGTGATCCCAGGCGCGGTAGACGCCTTTGCGCGCTTTCAGCACATCGACCTGCGCGCCTTTTTCGAAGTAGTCGATCAGTTTGGCGGTGTCGAGCGTCTTGGTCTCGGTGATCGCCTGCACGATCGAGCGGAAGGCGACATATTCGCCCCATGCCTGGTTCTCCGGCGGTTTGCCGAATTTCTTGGTGAAGGCGGCGACGAAGGCCTTGGCCGATGGCGCGTTGACGTCGTGGTGCCAGGTGGTCGGCCAGGTGCCGGCGAAGTTGTCGGCGCCCGCACCCCATGCCACGGCGGTATCGAAACCGAAACCGGCAATCGGGAAAGGCAGGCCGAACTCCGAGTATTGCTTGATGAAGTTGGTGATCTGGTTGCCGGCGAGGTTGGAGATGACGAGGTCCGGCTTGGCCTGGCGGATCTTCAGCAGGTAAGGGCTGAAATCGGTGGCGTCGGTCGGCACCAGCTCATCGTTGGCGATGGTGCCGCCGTTGGCCGAGACGAAGGATTTGGCGGCGCGCAGCAGGTCGTGGCCGAAAGCGTAGTCGGCCGACAGGGCGTACAGCTTCTTGCCCTTGATCAGGTTGTCGTGCAGCAGCGAGCGGCCGCAGGCCTTGACGTAGGTCGAGTTGGCGGCCTCGATGTGGAACATGTACTTGTTGCAGCTCTTGCCGCGCAGTTCGTCGGAGTTGCAACCGGTATTCATGAACAGCTTCTTGTTGCGCTGTGCGACTTGCGCGATGCCCAGCGCCGAGGCGGACGAGATTTCGCCGATCAGCACCGCGGCGCCGTCGCGTTCCAGCAGGCGTTGCGCCTTGGAGGAGGCGGTCGGGGGATTGACCGAATCTTCCGAGATCAGCGTCAGCTGGCGACCCAGCAGGCCGCCGGCCTTGTTCTGTTCTTCCACTGCCAGCGTGATGCTCATGACTGCGTATTCGCCCAGCGGGCCGAGGAAACCGGTGCGCGGGGTCAGGTGGCCGATGATGATTTTGTCCGACTGCGCCCTGACGATGGCGGGGAAGCCCATTGCCGAGGTGGCTGCGACGGTGGCGCCGGCTTTCAGTACGGTGCGACGGCCAGGCGACAGGATCTTGCTGCGATCTTTGCTCTGTTCTTGCTCCATGGTACATACCTCCTAAGGGTCCGGCGCAAGCCGGGTGTCTCGATGAAAAGCCGGTGGCGGCGACGGACTGCCGCTACGACTTGTTTTCTTATTGAGTGCCGCCGGCAAGCAGGACAAGACGGGAAATGATGGGAAAAAATGACGCCATTGTTGGCGTCGACCCGCTTCGCTTCCATCTCATGATTTTTGCAACAGCCTCTTTTTTATGTCATTTATTTGACATGTGATCAAATGTATTCGATAGAATTGGGATGTGTCAATCGGCGATGCAGCACGCTTGGACAAGTCTGCGGCGCAGGACATCGCCTTGAAAAAGTGCGTCCCGACAGCGCATCAAACCGCCGCAGACGCGCGGCAGTACTGCATTTGGGGACAAGGACGGAGGATGGTGACTGCTATAATTCGCGCAATTTTGAATAACCGACGCATTTCATCGGCACGGATGAAATGGTTTCAAGTGAGAAGCCGGGAACCATGGAACACACGATACTTGCGGACCTTTCGCAGATACGCAAAATCACCCACGCGACGCTGTCGCAGCGCGTATACGAAGATGTGCGCGAGCTGCTGCTGGCAGGACAGGTCCGCCCCGGTCAGAAGCTGACGCTGAAAAGCCTGTCCGAGGCGCTCGGCACCAGCCAGATGCCGGTGCGTGAAGCGATCCGGCAGCTGTCGGCGGAAGGCGCGCTGGAAATCCTGCCCAACCGCGCCGTGCGCGTGCCGCTGATGACCAAGGACAAATTCCGCGAGCTGCTCAAGATCCGGCTGGCGCTGGAAGGGCTGGCGGTCGAACATGCGGCGCAGAACATTTCTGCCGAAGGCTTGCAGGCCGTGGCCGACCTGCACGACACGCTGTGCATCGAAATGCATCGCAAGAAACCCAACGTCGACCTCATCATTCGCCTCAACAAGCAATTGCACTTTGCTGCCTACGAAGGTTCCGGCATGGCGACGCTGGTCGGCCTGATCGAGAGCCTGTGGCTGCAAGTCGGTCCGGTCATCAATCTCGACCTGCGCGCCGGTTCGCGCCGCCTGTCGGAAGCGCCGGCGCTGGTGCATCACGCCGCGCTGCTCAAGGGCTTGCAGGACAAGTCCCCGGAGCAGGCGCGCGCCGGTTTGTCGGGCGACCTGCTCAGCGCCGCGCAGATGATCCTGGCCGGCGACGGCTTGCCGGATTAGCAAACAGGCTGGCAACTACCAGACTCAACAGCGGTATCGCCGCAGCCAGCATCTCCAGGATGCCGGCACGCGGTTCCATCATTTCCAGCCGCACTTTGTAGTGCGTTGCGAACGCCATCAGCAGTAACAAAAACACGGCGGACAATCCCGCCATCAAACGAAGTCGCATGGTGCTCTCCTTGGATGAGTTCCGGATGAATGTGGATGGACTCTGCGGCGCGGGGTCCTGTCATGGATATCGACCACGGCGTTGCAGACTTGCGTGATTTCCGCGTAAAGAAAGGTAAGTTTGCGTGGGCGCGAATGCGGATAAAATGCGGGCACCCGATCATCTACGAATACCTTTTCAAACAAAGGGATCTCATGTCCGTTCCGAATCTCAATTCCCGCAGAGTGCTGCTCTCGGCGCTGCTGTGGTGCGCCTGCCAGTTCGCTGCTGCCCAGAGTCCCGCGCCGGCACCGGTCGCCTTTGCGCCGCTCGAACCGACCCTGACGGCTGCTCTGGTCCAATACAAATTGCCGGCGCTGGCTGCCGCCGTGGTGCAGGATGGCCGCATTATCGCCGCCGGCGCGGTCGGCACGCGCAAGGTCGGCTCGGGCATTGCGGTGACGGTCAACGATCGCTTCCACATCGGTTCCGACACCAAGGCCTTCACCGCTACGCTGGCCGGCATCCTGGTCGACCGCGGCGCAATGGCGTGGACCACGACGCTGGGCGAAGCCTTCCCGGAACTGTCGCCGAAGATGGATCCGGATTTCCGCCGCATCACGATCAGCCAGCTGCTGTCGCACACTTCGGGTATCCCGGCCGACAACGCCGAGTTCCTGGAGCTGCTGGCCAAGTCGATGTTCGAAGAAGGCAATCTCGACGACCTGCGCTACTGGACTCTGCAGCAATGGATGAGCAAGCCGCTGCCGGGGCAACCGGGACAGCAGGGTCAACGCTTTGCGTACTCCAACCTGGGCTACACGATTGCCGGCGCAATGATTGAACGGGTGGCGCGCAAGAGCTGGGAAGAACTGATCAACGAATGGATCTTCGATCCGATGGAGCTCAAGAGCGCCGGTCTGGGTTCGCAGGCGACGCTGGGCCGCGTTGACGCCGCGCTGGGCCATGTGCTGGTCGGCGAAGACATTGCCAAGCCCTTCATGGCCGGCCCCGGCGACGATAATCCGCAACTGATCGCACCGGCCGGCGGCGCCAACATGTCGGTGCTGGATTTTGCGCGCTGGGCCGGCTGGAATGCCGGTGAGGGCAAGCGCGGTCCGGCGCTGCTCAAGCCCGAGACGCTGAAGCTGCTGCACGCACCGGTGATCGACATGCCGCATGTGCAGAATCCGGTGCCGGGAACGCCGACCGACGGCAAGTACGGCCTCGGCTGGGTGACGGCGAAGATGGATTGGGCGCCGCAGCCGCTGGTGTTCCACGGCGGCTCGAACCAGAAGAACCTGGCGCACATCTGGCTCAGCCCGGAAAAGGATTTCGCCATCGTGGTGGTGACCAACATCGCCAGCAAGGGCGCCAACGATGCCTTGTTCGCGGTGGCGGAGAAACTGTACCGGCAGTTCGCGCCCTGACGGCATGACGACAGCAGGGGGCGAACGTGCGTCTTGCTACAATGCGCGTTCGTTCCGATTCATTTTTCAACCTTGCAGCGGGTACCCATGGATTTCCTCTTGTTCCTGGTCGATTTCATCGTCCACATCGATCGTCATCTGGCCGAACTGGCCGCGTCCTACGGCCCGTGGCTGTTCCTGATCCTGTTCCTGATCATCTTCGCCGAAACCGGACTGGTGGTGACGCCGATCCTGCCGGGCGATTCGCTGCTGTTCGTGACCGGCGCGATTGCCGCAACCGGCGCGTTCGACATCCACCTGATGGTGCTGACGCTGATCGTGGCGGCGATCCTTGGCGACAGCGTCAATTACCAGATCGGCAAGGCCGTCGGGCTGAAGGTGTTCGACAAGCCGGGCTCGCGCATCTTCAAGCGCGAGTATCTCGACAAGACGCATGCCTTCTATGAGCGCCACGGCGGCAAGACCGTCATCATCGCGCGCTTCGCACCCATCGTGCGCACCTTTGCGCCGTTCGTGGCCGGCGTCGGCGCGATGACGTATCCGCGCTTCTTTGCGTACAACGTGATCGGCGGCATCCTGTGGGTGGCCAGCTTCAGCTATGCCGGCTATTTCTTCGGCAACCTGCCGGTGGTGAAGCAGAATCTCAGCCTGCTGATCGTGGCGATCGTGGTGTTGTCGATCCTGCCGGGCGTGATCGGCTACCTGCGCCAGCGCATGAAATCGTCGCGCTGAGTTTGCTGCAGTCGATGCATTGAAAAGCCGTTCAGCGATGAACGGCTTTTTTTTGTCCGGTGACCCGTCCTGGAATAAGTTGACACTTTTCCGAAGAGAGGAAGGAGTGTCAGATGGAACAAGAGAAACGTCGCAGCCAGCGTGATTACAGCCTGGCTTTTAAATTGAACGTTGTCGAGCAGGTAGAAAAAGGCGAGATGACGTACAAGCAGGCGCAAAAGCGGTACGGAATACAAGGCCGGTCGACAGTTTTG
>Ga0209147_100124_pt1 | contig 133627 bp, 112 predicted proteins | sample AraplaCol_mLB_r2_FD_184278 | JGI IMG/M metagenome (GOLD analysis project Ga0209147, IMG submission 184278) | Arabidopsis root microbial communities from North Carolina, USA - plate scrape CL_Col_mLB_r2 (SPAdes) (version 2) | ecosystem: Host-associated > Plants > Roots > Endosphere | place: USA...
TCGCGCGGCCCGCGAGCGGCATCACGTCCGCGTCGTGGCCGACCGCGGCGAAGCGGCCGTCCTTGATTGCGACGGCGGTCGCGACGGGGTTCGCGCGGTCGAGGGTCGTGAACCTTCCGTTGTGAAGAATCAGGTCCGGTTGAGTGTCGGGTGCGTTCATCAATGTGTCCTCGATCCAGTCAGAAACCGAGCCAGTGACGGACCGGTGCGACGGCCGCGACGCCGGCGAGCATGCCGGCCAGCCCGACCAGGGCAATCAGCGGCGGGGCGGGCGAGCGCACCTTGACCACGCTGTACATGACGCCGACCAGCATGCCGGCACCCAATGAAACGACATACGATTCCATACGCTCCTCACGACTGGATTAGAATGACCCGCATTTCCGCCCGCACGGGCGCCATGCGCTCGCGGCGCGATCCGCTGCCGCCCCACCCGCTTCGCTTGCCTGCCACGCCTTCCAGCCATGCAACATCTTCCCGATCTCGAAGCCTGGGCCATCTTCGCGCGCGTCGCCGAGACCGGTTCGTTCGCCAAGGCCGCCGACCTGCTCGGCGTATCGCAACCGACCGTGTCGAAAGCGATCGCCCGCCTCGAAAAGCGCCTCGGCGCGATGCTGCTGTACCGCACGTCGCGCAAGCTGTCGCTCACGCCGACCGGCGAGCTGCTGCGCGATCGCGCGATCCGGCTGCTCGCCGATGCCGAGCTGATCGAAGGCGAAGCCTCCGCGCATGCGCTCGAACCGCACGGCCTCTTGCGCGTGAACGCGCCGATGTCCTACGGCCTGTGCAATCTCGCGCCGCTGTTGCCCGCGTTTCTCGAGCGCTATCCGCGCGTCGACGTCGACCTCGTGCTGACCGATCACTTCGTCGACATCGTGTCCGGCGGCTTCGACGTCGCGATTCGGATCGCCGAACTGAACGATTCGTCGTTGCGTGCGCGCCGCCTGTGCGCGGTGCGCCGGCCGCTCGTCGCGTCGCCCGCGTATCTCGACCGGCACGGCCGGCCGACTCATCCGAGCGAACTCGACCAGCACGTATGCCTGACCTACACGAACATCCCGACGCCCGAGTTCTGGCGCTTCCGCCACAAGACGTCGGGCGAGGAATTCGGCGTGCCGGTGCGCGGGCGCATTCGCGCGAACAACGCCGACGTGCTCTGCCCCGCGCTGATCGCCGGCCAGGGCCTCGCGCTGCAGCCGTCGTTCCTGGTGTGGAACGAGTTGCAAAGCGGCGCGCTCGAGGAAGTGATGCATGACTGGAAAATTCCCGATATCAACGTCAACCTCGTCACGCCGCCCGGCATGCTGCGCGCCGCGCGCGTGACGGCGTTGCTCGACTTTCTCGTCGAACACCTGTCGCACGCGCCGTGGGCGCTGCCGCCCGTCTGACCGGGCGGCCGCATGCGGCCGGTTACTTCGCCGGCACGGCCGGAATCGACTCGTGCGGCGTCGCGGTGCGCTGTGCCGCCTTGTGGACCATCGTGTATGCGTAGTCGACGCCCATCCCGTACGCGCCCGAGTGTTCCTTCGCGATCGCCATCACCGCGTCGTAGGTGTCGCGGCGCGCCCAGTCGCGCTGCCATTCGAGCGCGACCTGCTGCCAGGTGACCGGCACGACGCCGGCCTGGATCATCCGCTGCATCGCGTAGTCGTGCGCGTCCTTCGACGTGCCGCCCGACGCGTCGGCGACCATGTAGATCTCGTAGTCGCCTTCGAGCATCGCGCAAAGCGCGAACGTCGTGTTGCAGACTTCCGTCCACAGGCCCGACACGACCACCTTCTTGCGGCCGTTCGCGGCCAGCGCGTCGCGCACCTTCTGGTCGTCCCACGAGTTCATCGACGTGCGCTCGAGCGTCTTCTGGTTCGGAAACACGTCGAGCAGTTCGGGATAGGTGTAGCCCGAGAAGCTGTCGCTTTCGACCGTCGTGATCGTGGTGGGAATGTTGAATGCCTTCGCGGCCTTGGCGAGCCCGACGACGTTGTTCTTCAGCGTCTGTCGATCGATCGACTGCACACCGAACGCCATCTGCGGCTGCTGGTCGATGAAGATGATCTGGCTATTGTGGGGAGTGAGGACTTCAAGCTTGGCGTTGCTCATGGCGCGAATCATCCTTTGGTCTGGAAACATTCAAGGCTTGCCTCGACCGGGATGGCGGAGGAGCCGGCTGTGCGTTGCCCCGGATTGGCGTGTTCCGGTTGCAGCCATTTAATCGGAAAAGTCGCGGCTCGAACATCCAAGAAATGGAATCGATCGAATTCCGAAAGAGGGGGGCTCCGAGGGCTGTCCGCCCTTTTTTTCCGCACGTAAACCCGATACGCTTCCAGCACATTGAAGGCACCGCCTTCGCGCCCGATCAGCCTATCACGAGAGGTTTTCATCATGAAGCCGTATTTTCTGTCGCTGTTCGCCGGCATCCTCGCCGGTGTCATCTACGGCGCGCTCGGCGTGAATTCGCCGGCGCCGCCGATCATCGCGCTCCTCGGCCTGCTCGGCATGCTGGCCGGCGAGCAGATCCTCCCGCTCGCGCGCCGGATGCTGTCCGGCTACCGGCTCAATACCGCATGGCGCGACGCACAATGCGGCCAGCACATGTTCGGTACGCTGCCGGGCGGCGCCGCCAACGACCGCAAGCCGTCGTGACGCCAGGCTCATGACCAACGTCGAACTGTTTCATTACCTGCTGCTGTTGATCTGCGGCGCGGGCGCGCTCACGTGGCTCGCCGAACGCATCTCGATTCCGCCGGCCGTCGTGCTGCTGCTCGGCGGCTGCGTGGTCGCGGTCGCCGGCAAGCGCGTGCCCGACATGGACCCGGCACTGCTGCTCGCGGCCGTGCTGCCGCCGCTGCTGATGTCGAGCGGGTTCTACACCGCGTGGAAGGAATTCCGGCAGGAGCTCGCATCGATCGCGTCGCTCGCGCTCGGCGCGGTGGTGTTCACCACCGTCGCGGTCGCGCTCGCGGTGCATGCCGTGAACCCGGCGCTGCCGTGGGCCGCCTGCTTCACGCTCGGCGCGATCGTGTCGCCGCCCGACGCGGTTGCCGCGAAGGCGATCCTGCAGCGCCACCCGCTGCCCGCGCGGCTCGTCGCGGTGCTCGAAGGCGAGAGCCTCGTCAACGATGCGTCGGGCCTGCTGCTGTACCAGATGGCCGTGTCGGCCGCACTGGCGGTATCGATCACGGCCGCCAGCGCCACCGGCCTGTTCTTCTCGCTGACGCTGATCGGCATCGCGGTCGGCCTCGCGTGCGGCCATGCGATGTGCTGGGTGCTGCCGCGCCTGCGCGACCCGATGCTCGGCATCGTCGTGACCTTCGCGATGGCGTGGGGCAGCTACGGGATCGCGGAAGCCGTCGACGGCTCGGGCGTGCTGTCGGTGGTGACCTGCGGCCTCGTGCTCGGCGTGCGCCAGCATCGCGTGTTCGACGCCGACATGCGGATCAAGGCGAAGGCGACCTGGGAAGCGATCGTGTTCGTGCTCGACGCGCTCGTGTTCATCCTGATCGGCCTCGCGCTGCACGCGATCCTCGCACGCGTGAACCACGAAGGCGCGGTGCTGATGGCCGGCCTGCGCGTCGCGCTGCCCGCCACCGCCGCCGCGATCGGCGCGCGCGTCGTATGGGTGTTCGTCGCGATGTGGCTGCCGGGCCGCCTGCGCGCGCCGCGCGCGGGCCACGCTCCGTGGTCGTGGCGCGAAGCCGTCGTGCTCGGCTGGTCGGGCATGCGCGGTGTCGTGAGCCTCGCGGCCGCGATCGCACTGCCGGCCACCTTCCCCGGCCGCGACCTGATCCTGTTCAGCACGTTCCTGCTGATCATCGCGACGCTCGTCGTGCAGGGCGGCACGCTCGCGCCGCTGATCCGCGTACTGAAGCTGCGCCCGGCCGCGCGGCACACGATGTCCGAGCATGCCGTGCGCGCGCATACGTTCGGCGCGGCGCTCGCCGAACTCGACGCGCTCGAGCAGCGCGGGTCGAGCCTCGAACGCCCTTCGCTCGACCGCCTGCTCGCCGAATACCGGAACCGCGTGACCTTCAACGAACGCGCGCATCGTCACGGCACCGAACCGGCCAACGTGCGGGCGCGCATGCTGCGCGTCGAACTCGACCTCGTCGGCGTGTCGCGCCGCGCGCTACTCGACCTGCATCGCGACGGCAAGGTCGACGACACGGTACTGCACCGGATCGAATCGGAACTCGATTTCGAGGAACTGCGCCTGCAGCGCCTGCTCGAACCCTGAAGCCCGGCCAAGCCGCCGCCTCCCCCTTTCTCCTTATGGAACCGCAATGAGCGAACTGTCCGTCGAAGCAAGCATCGGCGCCGTCGATTACCTCGTCCACTTCACCGACGGCGTCCACCAGTGGCGCGCCGACGAGCCCACGCCGCTCGGCGGCGGCGACACCGCGCCGACGCCCGTCGCGCTGCTGCTGTCGAGCCTCGGCGCATGCACCGCGATCACGCTGAAGATGTATGCGCAACGCAAGGGCTGGCCGCTCGCCGAAGTGCACGTGAAGCTCGCGCACGAATCGGGCAGCGCGGGCAGCACGATCGTGCGCCGCATCACGCTCGACGGCGACCTGTCCGGCGAACAGCGCGAACGCCTGCTGCAGATCGCGAACGCGTGCCCGGTGCACAAGATCCTCTCGCATCCGATCACCATCGATACGGCGATCGCCTGACGCGCCCCGCACCGACCACGAGAATCCCCACCATGTCCGCCTCGATCAAGACCCTGCTCACGCCGCGCGAAAGCGACATCGGCAACCTCGTCGTGCGCCGCGTGCTGCCCGCGCGCGCCGCACGCCTCGTCGGCCCGTTCATCTTCTTCGACGAGATGGGGCCGGCCGTGCTGCCGGCCGGCCGCGGCATCGACGTGCTGCCGCATCCGCACATCGGCCTGGCGACCGTCACCTACCTGTTCGACGGCTCGCTGATGCATCACGACAGCCTCGGCTTCCGGCAGAAGATCGTGCCGGGCGACGTGAACTGGATGACGGCCGGCCGCGGCATCGTGCATTCGGAGCGCTCGCCCGACGAAGACCGGCCGCGCGAGCAGCCGGTGCACGGGATCCAGACCTGGGTCGCGCTGCCGGTCGAGCATGAAGACACCGCGCCCGCCTTCGTCCATCATCCGGCCGACACGCTGCCGTCGTTCACGCGTGACGGCACGACCGTGCGCGTGATCGCGGGTACCGCGTTCGGGCTCGCGTCGCCGGTCGCCGTGTTCTCGCCGACGCTCTATGCGTATGCGGAATTCGCGGCAGGCGGCACGCTCGCGCTCGATGCCGAACATGAGGAACGCGGCGTGTACCTGGTCGACGGCGACCTCGCCATCGACGGCACGCCGCTCGCCCCCGCGACGATGGCCGTGCTCGAACCCGGCGCGACCGTGGCGCTCGCCAGCGCAAGCGGCGCACGCGTGATGCTGCTCGGCGGTGCGCACTTGCCGGGCGAGCGTTTCATCGAATGGAATTTCGTGTCGAGCGCGCGCGCGAAGATCGACGCGGCCCGCGCCGCGTGGGCCGATCAGACCTTCGGCAAGGTGCCGGGCGAAGAAAACGAATGGACGCGCCAGCCGGAACGCAAGGCGTAATAGGCACAACAGGCACAACAGGCACAACAGGCACAACAGGCAGGATCGCCCGCAGGCAACCGATGGCCGGCACGCATGCCGGCCGTCGTCCCGTCCGTGTTACGTCGACGGTTTCAATCCCATCAGCTTCGCCAGTGTCGGCCAGCGGTCGAGCGATTCGATGAACGCACGGCGCGCCTGCTCGTCGACATAACGCCCGGGATCGAGCGCGGGCAGATGCCGTGCGAGGCCGAGCACGTCGTTCGGTTGCGACAGGCGATCGTCGTCGCCGTCACCGTGCAGCATTACTGTTCGTCGATCCATACGCCATCCGGAGTCTTCACCGAGTAACCCTCGGCCGTCTGCATCGTCACCGTGCCCTCGTTCTCGCCGACCATCCGCGTGCGCGGCAGGTCGGCCGCGTATTGCGCGAGCGTCGTGCCCGGCTTGAACGGGCTGTTCGACACGAGGTTCGACAGCAGTTGCGCGAGCGCGAGGAAGCTGGTCGGCTGGTCGATCACGGTCGTCGCGCCGTGATTGCCGGCAAAGCCGACGAGCCGCACGCCCACCGGCCCGTGCACGATGCGCGGCGTCGGGATCTCGCGCAGCCCCGCGACCTGGTACTTGTCGCCGCGCAGCGCGGCGCCGTGCTCGGGCACGAACACGATCACCGCACGGCGGCCCGATTGCGCGATCAGGTCGGCGAGGCGGTCGAAGTCGTCCATCATCTTCGTCACGCGCTGCGGATACGAGTCGATGCTCGTCAGCGAGCTGCCGACGATCCGGTTGCCGTCGTGCAGGCTGATCGTGTTGTAGTACAGCGCGACCGGGCCTTGCACCGACGCGCGCTGCGCATACCAGTTCGCGAGCGTCGTGTAGTCGTCCTTGATCGCCGAGCCGTCGAACGCGTGCATCGCAACGGGCGCGGCCGCGTTCGAGATCATCGGCGCGTCGGCCACGCCGATGTTGTCGTGGATCACCTGCAGGAAATTGTCGAAGTGGCCGTCGTGGTTCAGCAGCGACTGCACCGAGTAACCGGCGCTCGCCAGTTGCGAGAACAGGTGGCACTGCTGCGGCGCGGGTTTGTACAGGTCGGCGTGCGCTTCCTGCCCGCAGCTCGCGCGCAGCACGCGGATCGCCGCCGGGCCGCTGTAGCTCGCGGCCGTGCTGAAGTTCGAGAACAGGTAGTCGAAATGGCTCAGCATCGGATGGTTGCGCGCCTTCGCGGCATCGAGGTCGTCCCACGACAGCGAGCAGATGTGCAGCACGATCACGTCGAACTGTGCGGCCGGATCGCTGCCGAGGTGGCCGAACGCGACCTGTCGCTGCGACTCCTGCGTGCGGAACGTCGCGAGCGCGGCGTTGTGGTCCTCGGGCTGGCCGGCGAGCGTCGTGCCCGCCGCGTTCGCCTGCTGCGGAAGCGGTGCGACGACGCGCGCCATCAGCCCGCTGCCGGCCTGCCACAGCGGCATCACGACCAGCACGGCCAGCACGAAGGTCGCGACGCGCAGCCAGCGGTTGACGATGAAGTAGACGATCAGCACGCCGGCCACCGTCAGCACCAGCACGGGCGGCAGCAGGCGCGGCAGCAGCTCCATCCAGTAGTCGAGGCGGAACGTGCTGACTTCCTGCGCGGCCTCGGCGAGACGGGCAAGCGGCGGCGCATGCAGCTCGCGCGCGAGCAGCGGCACCGCGATCGCGATCGCGACGACCTGCCGGACGATGCGCCACGCACGCCGCCGGATCGGCGCGCTCGCCGCGAGCGCCACCGCGAACGCGAGGTTCGCGAGCCAGAACGGCTGCAGGTGTCCGGTCGCGAACAGCGCGAACTTCAGGATGAAATACAGATTCCAGAACGTCATCTAACCCACTCCATGATGAGCGCCGCGTCAGTCGCGCGCCCGATCGAGTTTCGGCGCCAGCATGGCCTGCAGGCCGCGCGCCGCACCCTTCCACATCCGTACATAGCCGTCCAGGCCGATGCGCAGCACTTCCTTCAGCCCGCCGAGCGGCGTGTCGACGCGCTGGCCTTCGTGCCAGTCGAGCCACGCGTCCGCGCGCCCGAACGTGCATTGCACGAGCTGGCGCTCCTGTTCGAGCGTCAGTTCCTCGAAGCTCACGCCGACATGGGTCGGCGTCACGCGGCTCACGCGCACCGGGAACGGGAACGGCCGGTCGCCGCGTGTCACGCACACCGTCAGCGTGTCGCCGACGGCGACCGGGAGCCCCGGCACCGCTTCGAGGCCCAGGCCGCCGGTCGAGTAGTCGCTCGTGAAGCATGCGGCCGTCGAGCCGTCGGCGAGCAGCAGCGTGGCCGGCACGCGCATCGCGATCCGGTGCGTGACGCGCACCTGCTTGGTCTCGCGCGCGACGGCCAGCGCGGCGCCGAGCATCGCGAGGTTGTACACGGTCCAGCCGAGCGTGATCAGGATCGTCGACGCCTCGTCGCCCTGGTCGGCCACGAGCCGCCAGATGCCCGCGAGAATCGCAAGCACGTTCAGCCCGAACAGCACGAGATACGGCTTCGACGTCGACCAGTCGACGTAGCCTTCGTCGATCTTGCCGCCCTTGTCGGTCACGTTGAACTTGCCGTGCTTCGGGCTGAAGAACGCAACGGTGGTCGGCAGCGCGATGTACCACGCGAGCACCGACTCGTAGACCTCGGCCCAGAACGAATGGCGGTAGCGCCCCTGCATCCGCGAGTTCGCGACGTTCGCGAGCACCAGGTACGGGATCACGTAACTCGCGAGCGCGAGCGACGACGCGTTGATGAAGTACAGGTGGAAGAACAGGTACGCGATCGGGATCGTCAGGAACACGAGCCGCGGAATCCCGTAGAAGAAATGCAGCATCGCGTTGCCGTAGCAGATCCGCTGGATCAGGCCGAGCCCGCGCCCGAGGAACGGGTTGTCGATGCGGAAGATCTGCGCCATCCCGCGCGCCCAGCGCGTGCGCTGCTTCACGTGGCCCGCGAGGCTTTCGGTCGCGAGGCCGGCCGCCTGCACGGTCGGCAGGTACGCCGACGTATAGCCGCGCCGGTGCAGCTTGAGCGCCGTGTGCGCATCCTCGGTCACGGTCTCGACCGCGACGCCGCCCACCTCTTCCAGCGCGCTGCGCTTGAGCACCGCGCACGAGCCGCAGAAGAACGTCGCGTTCCACAGGTCGTTGCCCGATTGCACCAGGCCGTAGAACAGGTTTCCCTCGTTCGGGATCTCGCGGAACGTGCCGAGGTTGCGCTCGAACGGATCGGGCGAGAAGAAATGATGCGGTGTCTGCACCAGCGCGCACTTCGGGTCGCGCAGGAACACGCCCATCGTCGTCTGCAGGAACGAGCGCGTCGGCACGTGATCGCAGTCGAAGATCGCGATGTATTCGCCGTGCGTCTTCGGCAGCGCGCGGTTGATGTTGCCGGCCTTCGCGTGGCGGTTGTCGTCGCGCGTCAGGTAGTCGATGCCGGCCTCGGCCGCGAACGCCGCGAACTCGGGGCGCCGGCCGTCGTCGAGCAGGTACACGCGCAGCTTCGCGCTCGGCCAGTCGATGCTCTGCGCGGCGAATACCGTCGGCTTCACGACCGACAGCGGCTCGTTGTAGGTCGGGATGTAGATGTCGACGGTCGGCCAGGTGTCGGGATCGTCGGGCAGCGGCACGATCGGCCGGTCGAGCGGCCAGGCCGTCTGCACGAAGCCGAGCAGCAGGATCATCCACGTATAGGCTTCCGCGCCGTACAGCAGGTAACCCGCGACGGCCTCGACGGGGCCGCGGAAATCGAGCGTCTGCGTGGTGCGCCACCACACGTAGCGCACCGTCGCGAGCAGCGCGAGCGACGCGAGCGCGAGCGTCGGCAGATGGCCCGGCAGGCGGCGCAGTGTGAGCGCCAGCACCGCGACGATCGCGAAGAACGCGAACTGCGCGCCGGGCATCAGCGGCGACATGCCGGCCGCGGCCCACAGCAGTGCGCCGGCCACCAGCAGCAGCGGCGCGAGCCAGCGGCGCCGGCCGACGCCGTTCGCGCGCGCGTCGAGCCAACCGCCCCAGCGCACCCATGGCAGACGCTCGAGCAACGCGTTGATGCGCCGGCCGACCGCGCGCCCGGCCACGTAGACGGGCACGACGTACTTGTCGAACCAGGCGAGCGGATCGCGCGCGGGGCGGCCGTCGGCCGCGCGCGGCGCCCGCACGATCGCGCGCCACAGCCATTCGCGCGGGCTGAGCGGCTGCAGCACGCCCCACTCCTGCGCGAGCCGCAGCGACGCGACACGCACCCAGCGGCGCACGTGATCGGGCCGGCCGGGCGGCGGGGCGTGGAAGAACAGCCGCACGAGCCAGTCGACCAGCGTGCGTTGCGCGGGCAAGCCGATGCCGCGCGCGATCCAGTCGGCCGTGCGGCGTCCGAATGCGCGCAGGCGCGGCGCGATGCGCGCGTTCATCGCGCCGCTCCGCGGCGAACGGCCGCGCGTGCCGCCAGCCAGGTATCGACCCAGTTCGCGACGCCGTTCAGGTCGTGCGACGCCTGCGAATACGGTGCGTCGTCGAAGATCCAGCTGCCGCGCGCGAGCGCTTCGGGCACGGCCGCATCGACGTGGATGCGCTGCTCGAGCATCGACGCCGGCCCGGCGACCGCACGCAGCATCGCGAGCGCGTCGCGCTGCATGTCGCGCGCCGGATTCAGCCGGTTCACGACGATGTGCAGTTCGCCACCCGCCCCGAGCGCCCCGAGCCGCGCGGCCGTCGTCGCACAGGCGGCCGGCTCGGGCGGCACGACGACGAGCGTCAGGTCCGCGCGGCGAATCGCCTGCTCGGCCTGCGTCGACGGATAACGCGCGGTGTCGATCAGCACGACGCCGTCGGCCGGCAACGCGATCTCGTCGAGCGCGCGCGACAGCCACGCCGGATCCGCCGCGAGCCGCGCATCGCATGCGGCCGCGCCGGCCGCGTCGACCTGCCCGTAAGGCACGAACAGCACGCCATCGGCGTTGCGCCACGTGTGCGCATGCCACGGCTCGGCGCCGCCGAGCACGCTCTGCGCGAGGCCGTGCTCGGCCAGCGTGTCGAGGCCGAGCGTCGCGCCCATCAGGTTCTGCGCATCGAATTCGACGGCGACGACCGGCCGGCCGCGGCGCGCCAGCAGCACCGCGAGCGCGGCCGTGAGCGTCGTGCGGCCCGCGCCCCCGGTCGTCGACGTAATGGCGATCGTCTTCATCGGGCCGCCTCGCCGTCACGCTCGCCACGCTCGCGCCCGGCGTCGGGCAGCAGCCGCCCGCGCAGCGCGACCGGCACGAGTTCGCACGGCACCGCGTCACGCCGGTCGATCCCGCGCGGCGCGTGAAAGCCGCGGCCGATGCCGAGATGCTGCGCGACGATCCACACGGGCACCGCGATTGCGATGCCGACGATGAATCCGATGACGAGTTCGGCGATCATGCGACCCCCTCCTTGCGCAGCGGCATCGCGCTGCGGATGGCGCTGCGCTTGCGCGCGGCGAGTATGACGGGTTCCGGCGCCGAAGCGTCGGCGGCCGCCGCTGTCGCCGGCGTCGCACCGATCGCCTCGAGCGCGACGATCGCATCGATCGCGTCGATCGCACCGCTCACTTCGCCCGCGTCGGGCAACGCGTCGCCGGGCCCGGTGCGCGCGAGCGCGGCGCGACTGGCGCCCGCCGGCTGCGCGGCCCCGAACAAGTCGCTGTAGTCGGCGATCGGCGCGCGCCGGTTCTCGGCCTTCAGCGCGTTGAGTTCGGTATCGATGCTGCCCTGCCCGAGACACACGACGCGGTCGGACAGCGTGTCGACCGGCACGTCGAAGATGCGCGCGAGCGCGTCCTCCGCGTCCGCCGGTTCGCACGCGAACAGGAACACGTACAGGTGCGCGGCATCGGCCGTCACGACGTCGCCCGCGCGGCGCGGGCGGCAATGCCGCAGCGCGTCGACGTGGGACACGCCGGGCAGCAGCGCGATCTTCGCGAGCGTGTGCGGCAGCGCGAGCACGGCGCCGCGATCGAGCACCGCGCGAATCCGCAGGCAGAACGCGCCGACCGGCAGATAACCGAGCACCGAATCGCCGAGCGCGGCCGCGAGCGCCGCACGATAGTCGGCCGCGACGGGCCGCGCATAGAGCTGGCCGCGCAGTGCGTGCACGGCCCCCTGCAGTCGCGATACCGGCAGGTCGCGTGCGATGACGCGGCTCGCGCCGACGCTCAGCACGAGCATCTCGAACTGCTGGCGCAGCACTTCGCCGCGCTCGACGACCGCGATCTTCAGCGCACCGCCGCACTGCCGGCGCAGCGTGTGCACGTCCGCGCACAGCGCTTCGAGCTGCGCATGCGAACGGAACACGAGCACCGCGGTCGCGGCCTGGGCATGCGCACAGGCCGCAACGACGGCCGCGTTGTCCTCGACGATTTCCCAGCCCTGCGGCGCGCGGTTCGTGCCGTCGAGCACCGCGCGGCTGACGACGACGCGATCCTCGTCGCTCGCGAGCTTCATCCGGTTCGCCGGCTCGGTCGCGCCGCCGTCGATGCTCGCCGACAGCCGGCCGCCCGGCGCGAAACGCAGCGGCCGTACCTCGCCGGCCGCGAGCGTATCGCCCGCGCGCCAGAAATCGACGATCCACAGCAGCTCGCCATGGGTGCGCTGCAATTGCGCGACGCCCGAGCAGATACCGTGGAAACCGCTGCGCGGCGTGCGATCCGCATCGCGCACGAGCGGTGCATCGTCGGTGCGTGCCGCGTCGTCCGCGCGGGTCGCTTCGGAATCGAGCAGCAGCACGAGCGCGATCCGCCGCGTGCGGCACCAGTCGGCGAGAGCGTGCGCCTCGTCGGCGAGCGCGATCGGGTCGTCCCAGCTGAACCAGCGCTGCGCGCCCTCGACGAAATACAGCGAGCGTGCACGAAAGCCGTAACGCTTCATCGCGCGCAGGCCTCCGGTCAGCCGCGCGAACGGGCCCGGTGCCGCGCGGCGCGGTGCGTCGGCCGTCGCGCCCGTGCCTGCGCCTGTGCCGTCACCGCCGGCCGGCTCGGCCGCGGGCGGCATCGCCAGCACGTTCAGGTTGCGCGGCCAGCCGGCCGGATGCGCGCCGTCCGCGAAGCCGCGCGCCCGCATCTGCTCGGCAACGTGCGCCGCGTCGCGCGCGAGCACGACCGTCACGTCGCGCGTGCGCGCCTGCCGCGCGCTCTCCCACACGAGCGCATCGCAGGCCGGCGTGCCGCCGGCCGCGTAGATCGCGTACAGGCCGCCGGCTTCCAGCTGTGTCCACGCGTCGGGCAAGCCGTCGATCGCGAGCCGGCTCACCGTGCCGGCGCGGCCGCCGGCCGGCCCCGCGCCCAGCAACGCACGCAGGCGGCCCAGCAGGCCGGCGGCGCCGAGCGCGGGACGGGTGGCATCGATTTCCGTATTCACGGCGCGTTCCCCTAGTAATCCGAATAAAGCCGCACGGGTGTCGGCGTGACGAGCCAGCTGCGTTGCGCACGGGCATCGAACGCATAGCGCAGGTACACGAGCGCCGAACTCGGCGCGTAGTCGTGCGACCGGTCGACGTGCAGCTGCGCGCCGACGCTCAGGTGCGGGTTCACGCGATACTCGACGATCCCGTTGATGCCGTACGAGAACGACACGCCGCGCGTCGAGCTGCCCGCGTACACGAACCCGGCCGCCACCTGCGCGGCCCGCTGGTCCGAGAACGTCGGGTAATACAGCGAATCCTTCTCGTAGCTGTTCGAGATCCCGCCCGTGACGGTCAGGTCCCACGACAGCGCGTCGTGCCGCCCCGCCCATTCGATCGGCACGCCGAGCGACAGGTAGCGCTGCGGGCTGTAGTAACCGCCCTGCCCGTAGGTGTAGTAGCGCAGGTTCTGCGCGTAATGCCACGCGTTGCCGACGAGCCCCGTGCTGACCTTCATCGTCGCGCGCTCGTACACGGGCACCGTGAAGCCGGTGCGCAGCGTGACTTCCGCGTTGCGCTCGACGTTTCGGCCGGACAGCACGCCCGCGCCGAGTTCCGCGAACAGGTTCGTGCGGCCGACGTCGACCGACGCGCGCAGGTTCACGCCGTCGCGGCGCACGCCGCCCCAGACCGCGCCCGTCCACGGGTCGCGCATCCCCGCGTACGACAGCACGCTGCTCGTTTCCGGCCGCCGCGACGCGTTCACCGAGAAGCTGGCCGGGCCCGCGTCGAACCGATAACGCACGCCGCCGACGAGGTAATGCACGGGAAAACCGAGCGGCGACGTGCCGAGGTCGACGCGCCATGCGTCCGACAGATAGCCGGCGCCGAGCGCGACGCCCGTCGTCGACTGGTGCAGCGAACCCGGCGGATTCGCGATCGATGCGGGCGTCAGCGCGTTCCGCGCCCTGAGCGCCGCGAACGTGCCGAACGTCTTCAGCGAATACGCATTCGCGTCGCTCGTATCGAGCGTGCCCGGGTCGAGATGCACGGTATCGATCTGCGCGAACACGTGGCCGTCGTAGCGGACCGGCATCTGCATGTAGATCGGCACCTGCTGCGCGCGGTACGAAGAGATGCCTTCGTCGCCCGACTTGTAGGCCGGCGTCCAGCCGGTCTCGATCTCGGGATTGCGCCGCTGCTCGAGATCCGCGAACGCGGCCTGCGCGGGCGTCAGGCCGTCACGGCCCGGGCTCACGCCCGTCGCGCGCTCCTGCGACTGCGACAACCGGTACAGCGACGCCGCGTCGTCATAGCGGCCCTGCGCCTCGGCCACGCGCCCGGCCGCGACCGTCACGTCGGCGCGCGCCGGATACGCGGCATGCAGCCGGTCGGTCACCTGCGCGGCTTCGTCCGCGCGGCGCAGCGCGTTCAGGCGGCGCACGGCCGACAGTTGCGTGTCGACGTCGTCGTCCGGCGTGCGCGCGAGCACCGCCTGCACGCGCGCCAGCGCGGCGGCACGGTTGCCGCTGTCCTCGTCGATGCGTGCCAGCGCGAGCTGCGTATCGGCATCGTCCGGCGTGCGCGCGACGACCGGCGCGAGCGCATCGCGTGCCGCGTCGTAACGGCCCTGCGCGCGCTCGAGATCGGCCCGTTCGAGCGCATGACGCTTGTCCGCGCGGCCGGCCGGGCTCGCACGATCGAGCAGCTTGCGCGCCTGCGCGTAGTCCTGCCGTGCGATCGCATCGTCGGTCTGCCGCAACACGAGCCGCAGCGACTGGTCCTCGATCCGCGCCGTCTGCGCGGGCGTCAGCGACGGTTCCCGGCGCAGCGTGTCGAGCCACGCGGCAAGCGCGTCGTCGCGCCCCGCGCTGCCGAGCAGGTCGCCATAGCGCAGCCGCACGTCCGTATCGGCTTCATGCGGGTGCGCGGCGATCCAGTCGTGCAACGGTGCGAGGCCGCGATCCGGTTCGCCCGCGTCGATCCACCGCGCGCCGATCGCGGCGAGCATGTCGGGATCGTCCGGCGCGCTCGCCTGGGCCTGCGCGAGCGACGCGGCGAACGCCTTGCGGTCGCCGCGCGCGAGCGCATCGCGTGCGTCGGCCAGCGCGCGTTGCGCATCGAGCTTGCGCGCGAGCGCGCGCATCCCGTCCGTACGATGCGCGTCGTCGACCGGCGCGAGCGCGGCCTGCGCGCCCGCCACGTCGTCGAGCGAATTGCGATACAACGCGGTCGCGTAGCGCATCTCGGGCGTCGCGCCTTGCGCGAGCCCGTCGTCCATCACCGTGCGGCCGAGCTGCGGCAGCCCCATGTCGCGATAAAGGCGTGCGAGCGCGAAGCGCGTCCACGGCGCGTCGGGCGCCGCGCGCACGGCCGCCTCGTAGCGCTGCGCGGCGGGCCCGCGTTCGCCCTTGTCCGCCAGCGCGCGCGCCTGGTCCGCGAGCAGGTCGGCACGCAGGCCGTCGAGCGCGTGCCGGTCGTCGCGGCCCGTCACGCGGCCTTGCAGCGCGTCGAGCAGCGGGCCGATCCGGTCCGCGCGGCTGGTGTTCTGATACAGCGTGGCCGTATCGCGCACGGCCGCGAGGCTCGGCGAACGCACGGCAAGCAGCTCGCGCAGCAACGGCTCCGCGCGTGCCCAGTCGCGCTGCGCGAGCAACGCATCGGCAAGCTGCAGCTTCGCGTCCGGACTGTCCGGCTGCATCGCGAGTGCCGCACGTGCCGCGCGCTCCGCGTCCTGCGGACGTCCCGCGGCGGCCGCCGCGCGGCCTTGCGCGAGCAGCCCCCAGAACTGCGCGGTGCGCGCGAGGCCCTGCCATTTGCCGCGCTGGTCGGTCGCGAGCGTCGCGGCGCGCGTGAACAGCGCGCGCGCCTCGTCGTGCCGCCCCTCGCGCAGGCGCAGCAGGCCGAGCCCGCCGACCGCGTCGGCGTCGTCCGCGCGTGCGCGCACAGCGCGCGTCAGCAGCGGATCGGCGCCGGCCAGGTCGCCGCGCGCGAGCGCCTGCAGGCCGCGCTGCTGCGCGATGTAGTCGGGATTGCGCTCGAGCCGGCGCTGCGCGTCGCGCTGGCGATCCAGTGCCGCCGCGCGATCGACGAATTCGGTGTCGTCCGGCACGAGCACGAGGTACGCATGCAGCGCATCGAGATACGCGGGATCGCTGCCGGCCGACTGCAGCACGCGCCGCCACTGCGCCATCGCCTCCGTACGGTCGGCGTCGGCGCGCTTCGCGAGCGCCCACGCGAGCCGGTTCGCCTCCGGCCGCGTGTCGGCACGCTGGTTCAGGAGCCGCACGAGCGCCATCGCCGCGCTCGTGTCCTGCGGATCGGCCGCGACCGCGCGACGCAGCGCGGCGATCGCCGGCTCGCGCCCGCCCGGCGCATTCGACACGATCTGGTAGTACTCGGCGCCGAGCGCACCGTCCGGCGCACCGTTCGGAAACAGCGCGACGATCCGCCGTGCCGCCTCGTCGGCACGGCCGCTACGCGCGAGCAGGCGGATCTGCGCCATCTCGCCGCGCCCGCTCGTCGCGACGCGATATTCGTCGGCGACCCGCCGCGTGGCGGGCGCATTCGGCGACTGTGCCTGCAGGCGCGCGAGCGAGGCCTGCGCGCCTTTCGCATCGCCGAGCCGCAGCAGCACGCGAACCTGTTCGGCCAGCAGCCCGGGATCGCCCGGCGCGATCAGCAGCCCTTTGCGCAGCGCGTCGCGCGCAAGGTCGTCGCGATGCTTGACGCCCCACATCCGCGCGGTGTCGAGCTGGCGCTGCGCATCGGCGGACGCGGCGGCCGCCGGCGTCGCGGAGGATGCCATCGTCGTGCCCGGCGCGGTGCCCGGTGCCGCCGCGCACACCGACGACGCGAGCCACGCGAATCCCGCGACGTGCGGCGCGGCGCGCTTCAGCGGGCGGCGCACGAGCGGCCTCCCCAGCGGGCGTCGAGCGTGCCGTCCGCGCCGAACCGGTAGCGTCCGTCGCGCCAGCCGAGCCCGAACAGCGTCAGCACGCTCGTGTAGTAACCGGGCGCCGACTGGCGCGCGAGCGTATCGACACGCGCCGCCTGCGCATCGGCGAGCGCACGCTGGCCGCGCGCGTCGAGGAACGGCACGGCCGCCGCCGAAAACCCGCCGTTGCCGTCGTTCGGCCCCGCGACGCCCGTCGTCGTATCGACCTTCTCCGGCGGCGCGCCATGCGCGGCGATGTAGTCGGCGAACGGCGCAAAGCGTGCGAGCAACGGTGCGGCGAGCGGATCGGCGTGGTCGAGCATGCCGGCCCACAGATACACGCGGATCGCGTTGTACGCGCTCTCCGCATGCGTGTCGCGATCGGGCCCGAAACCCGTGCCCGCGCGATACAGCGCCCAGTCGGGCGAAAAGCCCTTCGGCGCCGTGTCGAGCAGCACTCGGCCGGTGCTGGCGGCGAGCGCGGCCCAGCGCCGGTCGTCGGGCAGGCGCGCGCCGAGCGCGCGGATCACCTGCGGCGGCGAATAGCTCGGGTTCACGCGCCACTGGCCGTCGGCCAGCTTGAACCCCGTCGGCCCCGGCAGCAGCGTGAGGCCGAGGCCCGGCACGGTCGCGGTCTCGTCGTCGAGCACGCGCTTCGCGAGCAGCGCGCCGCGCGCCGTGTAGCTGCGTTCGTGCCACAGCCGCCCGGCCTCGACGAGTGCATACGCGATCCACAGGTCGGCGTCCGACGCCGCGTTCGCGTCGAGCACGCGCCACGCGCCGTCAGGCGCACGGCCCCACAGCCACGCCGGCAGGTGCGCGCTCAGGTCGCCCTGCGCGAGATTGTTCTCGGTCCATGCGAGGATCGTGTCGAACATGCGCCGGTCGTTCGCGACCAGCGCGAAGAAGAGTCCATACGCCTGCCCCTCCGACACCGTGCGTGAATCGGCCGAGCCGACGTCGATCACGCGGCCGTCGGCCGAGATGAAATCGCGCTTGAACGCGTCCCAGCGCGGCCATGCCGCGCCGCATCCCGCGTCGGCCGCGTCGGCCACGCCAGCCGCACCCGCGGCGTGCGCGCGCGCAGCCATGCCGGCTGCCGTGCACGTCATCGCCACCGCCAGCGCGAGTGCCGCGCCGACGCGCCGCGCCGGCCGCGTTGCCCGTCGCTTCGCCATAACCCGCGCCATCCGTTACATCCCCCGTCGACGCGCGGCGATTCTCTGCAGCACGCTGAACACGCCGAGCGCGAGCAGCAGCCCCGCGACCACGCCGACCGCGCCGAGCACGACCGGATGCCGCGCCGCTTCCGTCCACACGCGCGCATACCACGGCACGAAGCCGACCACGTAAGGCTCGCCGACGCGCAGGCTGTCGACCTGCCCCGGCCGCACCAGCGCGAGGTCGCCCTGCAGCTGCGACACGAGCCCGGCGTTCTCGAACACGTCGAGCAGATCGCCGAGGCGCGGCTGGTCGGTCGCCGTCAGCGCGACCACGCTGCGCCCCCGGCTGCCCGGCAGCTCGAACCCGGCAAGCGCCGCGAGCGAGCCGGTCTGCTCGATGTGGGCGCCGCCGTCGGCCAGGCCGACGCCGTTGCGCCAGCGCTCCTTCACCGAGAACGCGATGCGCGCGGTGCCTTCGCCGCCCGCGCCGCCCTGCTCGCCGATCACGAGCGGCAGCGCCGAGCGCCAGTGCGCGAGCAGCGGCGACGCGGGTGAGCCGTCGATCACGAGCAGGTCCTTGCTGCCCGACAGCGCGGCGACGTCGCCGGGCCGCGCGACCTGCACGCGCAGGGCCGGAAACCCGGTCCATTCGCCCATGTGGCCGAGCATCGTCAGGTAGGCCTCGAGCTCCTGCGGCGACGGCCGGTCGGGCATCACGACGGCCGTCTGCGACAGGTCGGCGAAACGCGTGAACGGGAAGCCGCTGTTCGCGAAGAACGCGAGGTTCGGCAATTGCGCGTAATGGACGAAGTGCGAGAAGTCGATCGTCGAATCGGGATCGATCGCCGCGCGCTGCGGCTCGGTCGCCGTGCTCGAGCACAGGCCCGTCTTCTGCGAGTCGAGCGTGAAGCGGAACTGCAACTGGTTGCCGCTGCCGACCCGGAACGCCGGGATGTCGACGTCGCTCGTCACGCGCCCTTCGGGCACCGACAGCAGCGGCAGCTGCATGCGGCCGTGCGCGTCCTCGGCATGAGCCGGCCCGAGCCGGTACGACTTCACGAGCTGCTCGTTGATCTCGACGGCGAGCGTCGAGTTGTCCTGCACGGTCGGCGCCGTGTAGCGGTAGCGCAGCGTGATCGGCACGCCCGCGCCGTTCCACGAATGCAGATCGGCCGGCACGCGCAGGTTCAGGCGGATTGCGTCGGGCGTCGTGCCGCGCACTTCCAGCTGGCGCGTATCGGATACGAGCTCGCGGAACGCGATCGGCCGGTTCACGGGCAACCAGCGCGGCGCGTCGTACGGCTTGCGCGGCGCGCCGGGATCGACGTGCGCGACCGTCGCCGCCGGCCCCGACAGCGCCGCGCGGCCCAGCACGAGCGTCGCGACCGCGTCGTCGACCTCGGCCGCCGTGCGGCCCGTGACGACGAGCAGCTTGCGCCCCGGCGCGGCCGGGTTGTCGGCCACCGCGAGCAGCGGGCCGTTGATCGACGGCAGCGCGAGGCCGGCCGGCAGCGTCGCGGCCGTGCCGATCACCACCGCCTGGTCGTCCGTCGGCAGCCCCGACGACACCGGGAACCGCGCATGCCGGTAGTCGGCCAGCGCGCCGAACCACGACGCGAGCACGCCCGCGCTGCGCAGCGTCGCCGAATCCGGCGACGCCGGCAGCACGAACGGCAAGCGCACACGGCCGTTGTCGCGCCGGTCGAAGAACGGCGCGGGCAGCAGCGCGAGATCGTTCGGCAGGCGCACCGGCGACTCGTCGAGGATCAGCTCGCTCTTCGGGCTCACGTCGGCCCATAGCGCCGAGTTCGACGGATCCTCGCAATGGTCGAGCGTGTAGTGCGCGATCAGGCGCAGGCCGATCTGGTTGAAATCCGAGAAATAGCGCGGATCGATCGGGATTTCCTGCGTGACCGTCCGGCCCGCCTGCGCGGCGTCGAACGGAACGGTCGCGATCACCTCGCCGTTCACCGACACCTTCAGGTGCGACATCGGGAACACCAGCGACGGCGAATAGGCGTAGGTCAGGCGCAGCCGCGCGCCGGTGACCACGCGGTCGAGCCGCACGCCCGCGTTGATCGTGCGCGCGTCGTCGGCGCCGCGCAGGCGCAGCGGATCGAACGCACCGAGCGACGCGAACGGCAGGTGCACCGTCGTCGCCGGCAAGCCGGCGGACGGCGCACTGGCCGCCGCGGGCGCGGGCGCGGCCGCGAGCACCGGCGCCGGCATCGCGCCCGAGGCCGCGGCGGCGGCGGCCGGCACCGCCGGCATCGGCGCGGCCGACAGCGCGGCGGCGTGAAATGCGCCGACCATGGCGGCCGACAGGACGAACAGCGACACGGCCGGCTTCATGCGCCGCTCCGTTTCGTCAGGATCGTCAGGTCATCCGTTGCATCGGAACCGATGCGCGCAAAGCAGCTATGCCCGTGAGTGAACAATCCCACTGCTTCCCCTCATATCTATCCAACTGGCCTGATTCATTTATCGAAACGATGCGGCGATTTCTTTAATCGCCTGTCATCATGCTGCGCGCGCGCCTGGCACCGGCACACGCTCATTCGTCACACTATCTCAAAAATAGGACAAAACTTACCCCGATTCGCGACGATGAAGCGAAAAAAACCTCAATCCAGTCGAAAATGCTGCGCGAGAGGGATGAATGGTAAGAATTGCGCCGTTGTCGCCCGACGGGCCGAACGGCATACTGCCGGCGCGGTTCGGCCGGCCGGCGGCGGTCCGTTGCAGACCGCTCCGGCACGCGCCGCCGCGAAGCGGCGCGTATGCTACCGCAATCCCGTGCCGCCGGACGTGCTTTCTTTCACGGAAAACTGACTTGAATCAAATCGCCGACACCGCCACTCCGTCCCCCGATACCCTGCTGCGCATCATTGCTGCCCAGACCGAGATCGCGAAGCTCGGCCTCGACCTCGGCAGCGTGATGGCCTATGTGGCCGAGCAGGTGCCGCAGCTCACCGGTGCGAGCGCCGCCGCGGTCGAATTCGCCGAGGGTGACGACATGGTGTACCGCGCCGCGTCGGGCACTGCGGCCGGGATGCTCGGCCTGCGGCTGCGGCGCTCGGGCAGCCTGTCCGGCCTGTGCGTGCAGCAAGGCGAGTTGCTGCACTGCATCGATTCGGAAACCGACCCGCGCGTCGATCGCGACGCATGCCGGCGCGTCGGCCTGCGTTCGATGCTCGTGATGCCGCTCACCCATGCCGACACGACGGTCGGCGTGCTGAAGGTGATGTCGCCGGAAGTCGACGGCTTTTCGCCAGCCGATGCCGGCACGCTGCGGCTGACGGCCGACCTGATCGCCGCCGCGATGTTCTACGCGGCGCGCAACGAGGCGAACGAACTCTACATGCGCGCGACGCACGACGCGCTCACGGGCCTGCCGAACCGCGCGCTGTTCTACGACCGCCTGCGGCAGTCGATGCACACGACGCTGCGCGCGAACGGCCGGCTCGGCATCCTCAACATCGACATGGACGGGCTGAAGCCGATCAACGACGGGTTCGGCCACCGCGCGGGCGACGCGGCGCTGCGCGAGATCGCCACGCGGATGCAGGGCGCGGTGCGGCGCTCGGACACGGTCGCGCGCATCGGCGGCGACGAATTCGCGGTAATCCTGCCGAACATCGGCAACCGCGACGACGCGCATGCGCAAAGCACGCGGCTCGCGCGCCAGGTCAGCGAACCGTTCGAATTCGAGGGGCGCCCGCTGCGGCTCGGCGTCAGCGTCGGGATCGCGCTGCTGCCCGACGACGGCACCGACATGACCGCGCTGATCGAGCATGCGGACCAGGCGATGTATGAGGTGAAGCGCACGAGGTCGCAGCGGTCGGCTCACGCGTAACGCACACTCGAAGGCGGCTTCCTCGATGAACCGGCAGCCGGAACGACGGCGTCGACCGCGCGCGGCGGGCTTGCACGACCGCTGACTAGCCCACCTGCGGAACAGCGATCGCGAGCCCGACCACGAGCCACTGCACGATCGCGACGAGCACGCCGGCCCGGCACAGCCCGACCGCGCCGCGCACGCGTGCGTCGAGCGCACGGCCGGCCTTCGACGCGTCGATCCAGCCGAGATCGGCGAGCGCGCGGTCGAGCGCGGCAAGGCCGTCGTCGACCGATGCGTCGCCGGCCGCCGCGCGCGCAAGCGCGGCGAACAGCCGGCGGTCGATCTCGATCCGCACCGCAACCCACAGCGCCGCGATCCCCGACCCGGTGCTGACGACGGCCAGCAGCACGCGCGCGACCGTCGCCGGCGCCCAGCCCGACGCGATCCACCAGCCCGCGCCGGCCGCGGCCAGCGCGGCCGCGATCGCCCACGCGCCCGCATCGAGCGCGCCGCGCGCGGCGGCAATCCTGAATGGCGCGGACGGGTCGCGCATCACACACCTCCCGCGCCGCGATGGCGATCGATCCAGTGCTGCAGCACGGCCACGCCGTCGTCCGACCACACCGCATGCGGCCGCACCGCGCGCACCGCGGCCAGCGCGTCGCGCGCATCGCCGAACCCGCGTCGCGCCGCCAGCCACGCAGCCGCGCACAACACGCTGCGCCCGTAGCCGAGCGCGCAGCAGACCAGCACGTCGCGCCCTTCCCCGTGCAGGCGTTCGAGCGCCGCGACGGCCTGCGCGAGTTGCGCGGCCGTCGGCGCGACGAGGTCGAGCTGCGGCACGCTCGCGTAGGCGAGCGATGCGTCGGCCGCCGCCCAGCGCGGCATTTCGGCCGTCAGGTCGACCAGTGCCGTGAAACCGTGGCGGCGCACGTCGGACGTGGTCGGCGTGCGGCCGAGCGACACGCGTTCGTCGATCCGCACCGGCGCCGGCTGCCGGAACGTCCACAGCCGCGAATTGACGAATGCGCCGGCGATCGTCGGCGCGAGCAGCCAGCGGATGACGACCGGGAAACGCCCGTGCGCATCCTTCTGGAACGCGCCGGGTGCGCCGCGCCGGTAGATCCACGCGACACACGCGAGCGCCAGCGCGACCCACCCGGCCGCCAGCGCCCAGCCGGGCGCGCGCGGCACGCACCAGAGCGTCACGAGCGCGACCGCCGCTGCGCCGAGCGCATAACGACGCGCGAGCGTGCGGCCGGCCGCGCCCGGCGACGCATCGGCGCCCGGCAGCCGGCCCGCGGCATCGCGCAGCGGAAACAGGAACAGCGCGAGACAGCCGACGGCCGCACCGGTCGGCACGTCGATCGCGTGATGCTGGTAGGTCGTCAGCACCGACACGCCGATCGCCGCGAACCACAGGTGGAGCACGACGCGCGCGAGCGTGCCGCGCACGTGTTTCGCATAGACGGCCCACAGCACGACGAGCAGCCCGATGTGCAGCGACGGCGCCTGGTTGAACGGCTTGTCGAACCCCATCAGCAGCGTGAACAGCGCACCGGCCACGCCGCCCGCGTCGGGCCGCTCGAACCCGAAGCGCAGCGGCCACGCGACGAAGCACGCGACCGATACCAGTTGCACGGTCAACAGCCGTTTCACGTGATCGAGCAGGTCGGCGCGGCGCGTCCAGAAGAAGAACGACAGCGCATACAGCAGGTCGATCGACCAGTACGGCACGATCGTCCACGGCACGAACGGGATCGCGTGCTCCCAGCCGAACGCGAAGGTCGGCACCGCCGCACGGCGCGCGGCGAGCCAGTTCGCGAAGCCGTAGGTCGAGAAGAACACGGCGCCCATCACCGCGAGCCAGCCGAGACGCAGCGCGAACGACGCGTCGCGTGCGCCGGCCGCCGACGCTGCCAGGCCGCGCGCGTCGCCGCCGAATTCGCTCATGACGCGTCGACCCGCTGCGCGAGGCTGACCGTGAAAATGCCCATTTCGTCGATCCGCTGGTCGAGCTTGCGGAACCCCGCGCGCGCGACGAGTTCGTCCATCTCGGCCTGCGAGCGGCGGCGCATCACCCAGGTCGCCTCGCCGCGGTGATTGTTCAGTGCGCGCGCGATGAATTCGAGCTGCGGATGCCACGGCTGCCCCGTATAGACGAGATAACCGCCCGGCGGCACGGCCTGCGCGAGCCCGCGCAGCGAGCGCTCGATCAGCGCGTTCTCGCCGAACAGTTCGTAGAGGCCCGACACGATCGCGAGCGTCGGACGCGGCTCGAGCGTCGCGAGCGACGCCTCGTCGAACGCGTCGCCGCGCTCGAAGCGCGCGATCGGCTCGAGGCCGCGCTGCGCGATCAGCACGCGCCCTGCCTCGACGTTCGGCGGGCTGTAGTCGCGCAGCGTGATGTCGTCGGGCGCCGCGCCGTCGCGCTCGGCGGCGGACGCGATCGCGTCGAGCACGTAGCGCCCGTGCCCGGCCGCGATGTCGACGATCCGCACCGGCGTGCCGTGGCCGCGCAGGCGGCCGATCGCCGCGCCGATCAGCTCCTGCAGATGCACCTTGCGCTGGCGGATGCCGACCCAGCCCGGCGAATCGAGATACGTGCGGTCGATCAGCGCACCGACGCCGAGCCGCCCCTGCGCGCGGTTGCGGTACACGTAATCGAGCGTCGAGCCCGAATCGAAACCGAGCCGCAGCCCGAGCGCGATACCGTCCGACAGCGCGCCGCCGGCCTTCAGGCCGGCTCGCGTGAGCGCCCAGTACGCACGCGCGAACGCATTCGCGGGCGGGCGGCCGAGCGCCGCATATTCGTCGTGGAACGCACCGCGCCGGTCGGCATCGGCGAGCGACACGCGCGGGCTCGGCGCATCGAATTCGCGCAGCACGAATGCGCGTAGCGGCGCGAGCGCCTGCGCGCGATCGCGTTCGCCGAGCGTGTCGTGATAGAAGCCCGGCAGCACGATGCGTTCCTTGCGCGCGGCGCCGAGGCGTTCGAAGAAGCGGTCCTGCGGGCCGCGATGCACGACCCAGTCGGCGCCCGAGATCAGCAGTTGCGTCGGCACGGTGATCGCGGCCGCATCGGCGACGATCCGCTGCGCGGTGTCGTGCAAGTCGAGCAGCATGTTGACCGCGATCGGCCGCGTGATCAGCGGATCGGACGCATAACTCGCGATCCGCTCTGGATCGTGCGTGAGGAATTTCGGCTTCACGTAGCTGTTCACGTAGAACAGCCCGCGCAGCTTGTGCATCAGCCGCAGGCCCGGCCGCGCGAACGGCACGTAGAGCTTGATGTGAAACGCCGGCGACGCGACGACGAGCGCGCGGATCGGCGGCGCATAGTCGTGCACCCAGGTGGCCGCGAGCACCGCGCCGACGCTCTGGCCGACCACGGCCATGTCCTCGGTCGCGATGCCGTGCGTGTCGCGGATATGTTCGACGAAGGTCTGCAGGTCGCGTACCGACGCGGCCGCGCTCGGGCTGTAGCCGCGCGCGCCGGGCGAGCGGCCGTGGCCGCGCGCATCCCACGCGAAGAACGCGAAATCCGGCAGGTCGAGCTCGTCGACGAGATGCGCGACGCGTGCCGAATGTTCGTGGCCGCGATGCAGCAGCACGATGGCGCCGCGGCAGCGCGGGCCCGTTGCGGGCCAGTGACGATAAAACAGCGTTTCACCGTCGTGCGTGATGAAGTCGGCCTCGCGGGCCAGGCGTGCGCTCATGCGTTTTTCTCTCGTTTCGTTATTCGAATCATGGTGCGCCGCCCTCCGGCGCCCGGTACCGCCACTGCCTCAACTACCCTTGACCGCCCTTTTCCGCGATGCCGGCCTGCACGCGCCGCACCACGGTCACGATCGACAGCACGATCAGCAGCCGCCACAGCCATGCGGCGACACCGCCGACCGGAAAGCCGAGCCCGATCCACAACGCGAACGCGCCGAGGGCGAGCGCGCGGTCGCTCTTGCCGAACGGGCCGTCGTAGCGGCGGCTCACGCCGACCAGCGGGCCGATCAGCCCCGCGCATTCGACGATCACCGCCGTCAGCGCGAACAGCCAGACGTCTGCCGGAGCGAACGCCGGAATCGCGAGAAACGGCAGCACCAGCGCGATATCGGACACGACGTCGCCGAGTTCGTTCAGGTATGCGCCGAGCGTGCTCTTCTGGTTGTGCTCGCGCGCGAGCATCCCGTCGATCGCATTGAGCGCCATCCGCACGAACAGCCACAGCGGGATCAGCAGGAACAGCGCGCGGGCAAACACGCCGAGCCCGGCGAGCGCGCCGACGACGATCGAGCCGCCGGCCGCGAACAGCGTGACCTGGTTGGCCGTGACGCCACGCTCGGCGAGCGAGTTCGCGAACGGGCGCAGGCGGTTCTGGAATTTGGGTTTGAGTGCGTAGAGGCTCATCGTTTCGTATTCGTTCTATTCACGCGGCACAGTCGGACACATTTCCCGCCGCCATGCCCCGGGCGGCGAAACGGCCCTGGACGGCCTTCCATGGACGGCCCTAATCGTCGCCGAGCGGCCCCGATGCGTCAAGCAGCGCCCGGCCCGCCAGCGCGGCGCCAATCTGGCGTTTTTGACGGAAACTCGCGATAATCCGCTGGCCCGAACGCGGCACGATCCATTCGAACTGCAAACGGGCACTCGTGCAACAGCCGATTATCACGCCGCCGACCGGCGCATTCGCCGCGACGCAACAGCGTGTGGCGGCGAATCGTCCGATTATCGCGGACCTGCGACAGGCAGCCACGAATTTGAAAAAATTTAAACAAGGGCCGTCCGGCGCGCATCCTGCCGCGCCGGCATTCCGGGGTCCCGCCCGCCGCGCAAGCGCCGCGGGCCATGCATGCAGGCAGGAGGCGCAGCGCCGATGAACATTCTCAACGTCTGGCAGCGCGACTTCCTGCTGTCCATCGTGCGGCTCGTCGCCGGCGCGTATCCGGTCTGGCATCAGGCGCCGCCGTCCCCCACGCAGAAGATCTACTTCTCGAACCACACGAGCCACATCGACACGCTCGCGATCCTCGCCGCACTGCCGCGCGACGTGCGCGCGGTCGTGCGACCCGTCGCCGCGCGCGATTACTGGGACAGCAGCGACGCGAAGCGCCACATCGCGCAGAAGCTGCTGAACGTCGTGCTGATCGATCGCCACCGCGAGTCCGGCGGCGATCCGCTCGACCCCGTGCGCGACGCGCTCCGGCAGGGCCATTCGATCATCATCTTCCCGGAAGGCACGCGCGGCGCCGAGATCCTGCCGCAACCGTTCAAGAGCGGGCTGTTCCACCTCGCGACCGAGTTTCCGGACGTCGCGCTCGCGCCCGTCTATCTCGAGAACCTGCAACGGATCATGCCGAAGGGTGCGATCTGGCCGGTGCCGCTGATCTGCAAGGTGCATTTCGGCGCGAACGATGCGCTCGGTGCCCAGGAAGACAAGCCGACGTTCCTCGCCCGCATGCGCGACGCGGTCGTCGCGCTCGCGCCGCCGCAGCGGCCGGCCGGCTGAACACCGCCCCCTCCTTTCCCTTTTCCGGATATCCCCCATGCGAACTCTCTTCTGGGAACTGGTCGCGGGCGTCACGGGCGTGCTCGTCATCGCCACCGTGATCGGCGCGATCCTCGGCGCGCGCAGCGGCGGCACGAGCGCGACCATCGTCAACCTGAACCAGCGCATCCGTGCGTGGTGGGCAATGATCGTGATCATGGTCATCGCGATCAGCCTCGGCAACAACGTCACGTATCTCGTGTTCGCGGTGCTGTCCTACCTGACGCTGCGCGAATTCATCACGCTCACGCCGACGACCGCGAGCGACCACACGACGCTGTTCATCGCGTTCTTCGTCGCGATCCCCGTGCAATACCTGCTGCTCGGGATCAACTGGTACGGGATGTACTCGATCTTCGTGCCCGTGCACCTGTTCTTCGCGATGTCGCTCGTGTCGGCGCTCACGCAGGACACGCGCGAATTCCTGAGCCGCAACGCGAAGATCAACTGGGCGCTGATGGTGTGCGTGTACGGGCTGAGCCACGCGCCGGCCGTGCTGATCCTCGACATTCCGCGCTACACGGGACAGAACGCGCTGCTGCTGTTCTTCTTCCTGTTCGTCGTGCAGATCAGCGACGTGCTGCAGTATGTCGTCGGCAAGCTGTTCGGGCGCCGCAAGATCGCGCCGCAGTTGTCGCCGTCCAAGACGGTCGAGGGTTTCGTCGGCGGCGGGTTGCTCGCGACGCTGTGCGGCGCGTCGCTGTATCGCGTGACGCCGTTCAGTTTCGGCGCCGCGTTCGGGATCTCGCTCGCGATCGTGATCGCGGGCTTCGTCGGCGGCCTCGTGCTGTCGGCCGTCAAGCGCTCGCTCGGCACCAAGGACTGGGGTTCGATGATCGCGGGCCACGGCGGGATGCTCGATCGCGTCGACTCGATCTGCTTCGCCGCGCCGGTGTTCTTCCACCTCGTGCGGTATCTGTACGTGTGACGCGCGGGCGGCACCGCGCCGCCCGTTCCTTCGCGCGAACGGTCAGTATCCTGCGCGCAATGCCTTCGGCACCACGTAGCGGCCGCGTGCCGCGTCGAACTTCACCGTGTAGCGCGCGTGAATCTCCTTGTCGCCGCGCGAGCCCGTTTCCGTGACCGTCAGCGGATAGACGTCGCCGGTACCGGTCGTGTCGGGCACGATCGAAAACGTGCGGCTCTCGCAATGCGACTTCGCGTTCCCGCAATCGAGCGACCCCGTGTTGTCGAGCGCTTCGTCGATGCGCGGCGCCGCCTCGACGATCGTGTTGCCGATTGGCAGCCAGATCGATCGCATCGCCATCGTATAGCCCTGCAGCGTGACGCCGTCGCCGATCGTGAAGCCGAACAGGTGCGGGCCGTACCGCTCGATGCGCACCGTACCCGGCTCGCCGCGCTTGCCGGACGCGATATCCGTCTTCTTCACCACCGGCTCGAGCGCCCTGCCGTCCGCCGCGGGCTTCAGCACGAACAGGTCGATGGTGCCCGTCGTGCCGTCCGAATCCATCCCCGGCATGCCGTCCTGCACGGCTGCCTCGGTCTCGCCGCACACCGCGAGCAGATACCGCGGGCCGTCGGCGGTCGCGACGCGCAGCGACCCGCACGGCGAATGGATGAAATCGCCCGCGTTCGACTGCCAGCCCTTGCGGTCCGCGCGCCAGTTGCCGTAGTGGTCGTGGAGGAACGTGCGCAGCAGGCGGTCGGCCGCGACCGGCTCGACCGCCTGCGCCGTCGCCGGCAGCACCGACGCCGGCACCGCACACGCGACGGACAGCGCCAGGCGCCGCAACAGGGGATGAACGGATGAAATCATGTCGGCGTCGGCAGGAACGGAATGCGGTACGCGAAGTGAACGGCCGGCGGTATCAACGCGTCACCGAGCTTGCGCGACCGGTTCGGGATCGAACGCCGCCAGCCCCGGCCATGCCGCCCGCCCCCACGCGCCGTCACCCGGCGCAAGCCAGCGCTGCAGCGTGGCGTCGTCGAACGCCTTGCCGAACGGGTCGGCGCGAAACCCGGCCACCCACTGCTTGCGGCCCGCGATATACGCGCTACCGAAATCCGTCCAGCTGTCGAAACAATCCTGCGCGCGCTGCGCGTTGAGCAACAGCACACGCCATGCGGTGTCCGGCTCGGTCCAGCCCATCAGCATCGCCACGCGCGCGAGGAACGCCATCCGCGCACCGGCGAACGCGAGTGCGGCACGCGGGTCGTCGGTCGGCTGCAACGCATGCAGGTCGGCCCGAAACCATTGCGTCTCGAGCACGCGTGCGAGGTGCGCGCGCGCATCGTCGTCCGTCGCGTCGGTGCGCAACTCCATCTGATGCAGCATCTGCGCGCGCAGGAACTTGCGCGACGTGTCGTTCAGGTGGCTCGTATCCGCATCGTCGAAACCCGAGAACCCGGTCGCCTCCACGTACGGATGCGCGAGCAGCAGCGCCCAGTGCTTGCGGGCGGACAAGGTCGAATGGCGCGCACCGCGCCGGCGGAAGTAGCGCACGATACGCCACAGCACGAACAACGCGACGATCAGCTTGAATGTCATGGTCTTCGCCCCGTCATTCGCCGGCACGGGCGCCATGCGGCGCGTCGTAGCCGGGCCAGCGCACGTTCTCGGTTGCAAAGGCGGGCCGTGTGTCGTCCCGCTGCGCGGACGGCACCGCGGGCGCCAGCGTCGCGCGCACCGCGTAACGCACCGAGCCGGCACGCGGCGGCCGCGCCTGCAACAGTTCGGGCTGCCGCGCGGCGACCAGCCACTCGACGGTCGGCGTCGGCTCGGCGAGCCGCCCGAACAATTGCGGATGGCGCGCGACGAGCCGTGCTTGCGACGCGGCATCCGTCACGTCCTCGATCCTGCACCACCCCGACGCCGTATGGACCACGCCGAGCGCGATGCAGTCGGGCGGCGTGTTATCCGTCGTCCCCAGCGTATTCAGGCACGCCAGCACGTCGTCGACATAGCGCTCGACCGGCGGCCGGTTCTGCTTGCCCTTGACCTGATCGACGTCGAGGCCGCCGTCCGCGCGCACCGCGACACCGATCGTGATGTGCGGCTGGCCGCTCGCGTCCCGGAAGCTCAGCAGCCGCAGCGTGCGCGCCTCGATCGCTTCCGCGTAGCGCCCGCCGTAGCCGCCCGTCAGCGCCTGCCGGTCGGCGAACTGGCCGAGGCAATGGCGCATCACGTAACTCTCGAACGCCATTTCGGCGCGCAGCAGCGCGCTGTCGGGCAGGAATTCGACGAAGCGACCGTTCGCGGTTTCACACCAGGTGCGCAGCGCGTCGGGCTGGCTCTCGCGCCAGCCGCGCGCAATCCGGGCCGCCATCTCCGCATGCTCGCGTTCCCACATCGCGAGCGCCTGCGGGCAATTGACACGGTCGAGCTTGCCCTCGAGCCCGGTCCCCTTGCGCGACTCGAGGAACTCGACGAGCGTGGTTTCGAGCGCGAGAAGCTGCGGATCGCCCGGGTCGACCCAGACGACGGGCGCCAGCCTGCCGGCGTCGGCCTCGCCAATCGTCTTCGCGTCCGCACCGAAGCGCCGCGCGACCCACGCCGGCGGCGCGGCGTTACCGAGCGCCTGCCGCGCGTCGTCGAGCGACCCGATCGTGCGTGCCGGCTCGAAGTTCGCGACGACGTGCCGGTAGAAATGGTTGAGCAGCCACGCGCGCACCGCGTCGGCATCGCCTCGCGCGGTGCTGCGCGCGGCGATCGCCGCTTTCAGCGCATCGGCGTTCAGCGCGTTGCGCGGCGCATAGCCGGCCCGCCGACCGACGGCCGTCATTGCCAGAACTTCCACCAGCGCTTGCCCGGCGCGGCCGTCGTCGCGCCCGGCGCCGCGGGCGGCGCACCGGCCTCGCTGATCCGCCGCTCGATCACGTCCATCTTCAGGTCGAGCGGTTCGGCGGCGTGCCGGTTGCCGGCGAGCACCCGTTCGTAGAAATATTTCGCGTCCGGCTGGCGGCCCAGTTCGTACGCCGCGTCGGCGGCCCGGAGCAGCACGTCCAGATCGCGCGACGCGTCGGCCTGCGCACGCGCGGCGTCGTACAGCGCCGATGCCTGGTCCGGATGCGACTCCGACATGTGGGCCGCGAACACGAGGCGGGCAATCAGTGCCTCGTTAGGCAACCTGCCGTCGAGCTGGTCGTGCTCGCGCTGCCAGCCGACGAGGCGCTCGAGCCAGATCGGCAATTCGTTGCAGCGATCGACGCGGTACAGCGCGCGCACCACGTCGCGCACATACCAGTTCGGCTCGTGCCGGCTGTAGCCGTATTCGGCGGCGTAGTGCCACAGCTGCTCGGCGGCTTCGAGCATCTCCTCATCCTTCTCCTGGCACGCGAGCACATAGCGCACCCCGTCGTAATGCTCGGCAAACGAACTCGCCGCGATCCCGCTGCGATGCAGGACCAGCGCTTCGTCGTAGCGCTCCTCGCCGCGATAGAGGATCGCGAGGTTGTTGCAGAGCATCGAATACAGGTGCGCGCACGCATCGTACGGATGGCCGTTGCCCGTCTCGAAGAAGCGCTCCATGCAGGCGCGGCCCTGCTCGTACGCGGCGATCTTCAGGCGCTCGAGATCGGCGCGCACCGGCGCCTGTTCCGCGGCCGGCAGCGCGTCGATCGCCTCCTCGGCCCTGTCCTCGATCGAGCATGCGTAGCCGTAGCTCCACAAGCCGCTGCGCAGCGGCGGCGGCGGCAGCTTCATCGCGGCGGCGACACCCAGCGCCCGAATGCGCGCATCGGTCAGCATGAACCCGGTGCGGTTGTCGTACATCTCGCCTTCCTGCGCGGCCGCGAGCAGGCGCGCGGCCTGGGTCGTCGCGTCGATGCGGCCGGTTTCGCCGTCGTAGACGGCCGCGAGCCGCGCGATCCACGGATGGCCGGGCGCGCGCCGCATTGCGACCTCGCGCGCGGCGTCAGCGATCGCGTAGCGCAACGCGTCGCCTTCGAGCGAGCCGAACGCGGCAAAGATCTCGCCATGGGTCGGCGAACGCGCGGCCAGCGCGTCGGGCCCTTCCGCGCCGAGTTCGACGAGCCGCTCGAGCGTCGGCTGGAAACCCGCTGCGCGCATCGCGCACAGCGGCCACCAGACCGACGTGTCGGTCGGCTCGGCCAGGCGCGCATGGATGATCTGCCCGACCCGGTCGAGCATGCTGCTTTCGATCTGGTACACGTGGAAGAACGCCCGGCGCCCCGCGTCGTCGAAACGGCCCGCCTCGAGCAGCCACGGCAGCTCGTATTCGATGAAGTCGTCGCTGCCATCCGATTCGAGGCTGTGGCGCGCCATCTCGCAACGGGCCAGCGCGCCCGCGAGATCGCCTTGCGCGTGTGCGGCCCGCGCGGCGAGCCGCGCCAGCCTCACCTCGGCCTCGCGGCGCGGCGGCAGCGCCCAGTCGGCAATGCGCGACTCGACGGCCTGGCGGATGGTGTCGAACTGCAGCGGCGCGATCTCGATCATCGCCCGGCCGATCCGCAGCCAGTCGTCGGCGTCGATGTCCTGGTCCGCGCCGGCCGATGCCATCGCAGCCACCGCGGCCTCGGCCGCCGCACGCGCGTCGTCGGCCCGGTCGAGACGCCACAGCGCCCACGCACGCAGGCATTGCCGGTTCGCGTCGTCCCACGCGCGAAACGTGGCGCGGTCGGCAATCGCGCGGTTCAGCGCATGCCGCAGTTCGATCGCGTCGAGCGCATGCTCCGCGTGGTCGAATTCGAGCGTATCGAGAATGCGTGCGCGGACGTAGCGATCGGCATCGAGCGTCGGCGACGTGCGCAAGACGTCGTGCATCTGGCCGATCGCCTGGGTCACGGCGTCGTTCTCGCCGAGGTGCCGGGCGACCTGCAGCCGGTATAGCGCGAGTTGCATGCGGATGTCGGGCCGCGCCTCGGGCGGCGCCGCGTCGTGCACGCCCGCGCCGTCCTCGTCGAGCACGGCGCGCGCGGCGGCCGGATCGCCGGCGTGCATCCACAGCGTGTGCAGGCGCGCGATCGCGTCGAGCGAATCGGCACGCAACGGCTGCGCACGCAGTCGTGCCGCAAGGTCGCTCTCGCGGCTCGAATCGCTTTCCTCGAGATCGGCTTCGAGCCGGTTCATCAGTGTGTCGAGCGGCTGGCCCGTCAGGGGCATCGTCGTCATATCGATATTGGAATGGGCGTTTGTAGTTGTATTGGCGCTGGGAGTCATCGACTTCTCCATCTCGGAATCGCGATAGCTTATCAGGAGACGGCGACCGTGCGCGGCCTCGCCATTCGCGTCGCCCGGCGTTACGATCTCGTTCTTCATCCCCGGACAGGTCGATGCGCACGGTGCGACGGCGCGACGCGCGCCGACCGGTCCCGCCGACCCGGAAACCGCATGAACCTCACCTTGCAGGATGTCGCGTGGCATCGTTCGGTCGGGCGGCTCATCGAGTCGCTCGACCAGCCGGGCTTCTGGCTGGCGCTGATCCGGCTGATCGAGGAATACGTCGCGGTCGACAGCTGGGTCGTGCTGACCTTCGGCGACGGCCGCCCGCAGGTGTTCGCCGAATGCCCGTACGAAGGCGGCGGCCCCGACCCGCTGTTCCGCGACTACGTGCAGGGCCTGTACCAGCTCGACCCGTTCTACATCGCGAACCGCGACGCGCCGAGGAGCGGCCTGTTCCGGCTGTCGGACGTCGCACCCGAATGCTTTCGCGATACCGAGTACTACACGCTCTATTTCACGCACAACGTCGTCGAGGACGAGGTGCAGTTCAACGTCGTGCTCGACGATGCGCGCACGCTGTGCCTGTCGCTCGGCAGCAAACGACGCTTCAGCCCCGGGCAGGTTGCGCTGCTCGACCTGATCCGGCCGTGGGTGGCCGGGCTGATGCGGCAGCGGCTCGCGTTCGAGCCCGCCTCCGCCGAGCAAGCGCCGCCGCGCCGGGCCGGCGCGCACGATGGCTTCGAGCAGGCGATGGCGCGGCTCGGCACGCCGCTCACCGCGCGCGAACTCGACGTGATCCGGCTGATCCTCAGCGGCTGCTCGAACAAGGAAGTCGCGAACAAGCTGTCGATTTCCGCCGAAACGGTCAAGGTGCACCGGCGCAACATCTACGGGAAGCTCGCGATCAATTCGCAATCGGAACTGTTTTCACTGTTCCTGAAGGCGCAGACCGACGGATAACGCGCTCCGTCGCGCCCGTTTGCGCCGCCCTGCGTGCCTCTTTGCGGCGGCCTTCGGCGGCCGCGGCCGGATCATGCCGACGCCGATGCCGTCGCGCCCCGGTGCGAACCCGCGAGCTTGAATTCGCCGACCGTCTGCGCGAGCTGAGCCGCCTGCTCGCGCAACAGCGCGGCGGCCGCAGCCGACTCCTCGACGAGGGCGGCGTTCTGCTGCGTCGAGTGATCGAGCTGCGACACCGCCTGGTTCACCTGCGCGAGCCCGGTGCTCTGCTCGTTCGCCGCGACCGTCATTTCCGCGATCACGCTCGTGATGCCGCGTACGCCCTCGACGATCTCGTCCATCGTCGTGCCGGCCGTCTTCACGAGCCCCGATCCGCCTTCGATCTTCTCGACGGACGACTGGATCAACTGCTTGATTTCCCTGGCGGCCACCGCGCTGCGTTGCGCGAGCGTGCGCACCTCGCCCGCGACGACCGCGAAGCCTCGCCCGTGCTCGTGCGCGCGCGCCGCCTCGACGGCCGCGTTCAGCGCGAGGATGTTGGTCTGGAACGCGATGCCGTCGATCACGCCGATGATGTTCGAGATCTCGGCCGACGCCTTCGTGATCTCGTCCATCGTCGCGACCACTTCGCTCACCACCTCGCCGCCGCGTACGGCAACGCCCGACGCCGATTCCGCCAGCCGGCTCACCTGCGTGGCCGCATCGGCCGAGTTGCGCGCCGTGCCGGCGATCTCCTCGAGCGCCGCCGCGGTCTCCTGCAGGCTCGATGCCGCGTGTTCGGTGCGGCTCGACAGATCCTGGTTGCCCTGCGCGATCTCCGCGCTCGCCACGCTCACGGATTCGCTGAATCCGCGTATCTGCAGCAGGATCGCACTGATCTTTTCGGCGAACAGGTTGAAAGCCCGCGCGATCTGCGCGGCTTCGTCGCCGCCGTCGGCCGGCAGCCGCTTCGTCAGGTCCCCGCTCCCGCTCGCGACGTCGGTCAGCGCGTCGCGCACGAGCAGCACGCGCTTGAATGCCGCGTTCGTCAATGCGCCGACGAGTGCCGCCGCGACGCAGGCGACGACGAGGATCGCAATGAGCGTCGTCGTCGCGACGGCGCGCATGCCGGCCGTCACGTCCGACCGGTCGAGCGCCATGACGAGCGACCAGTCCGTCCCGGCGATCGGGCGCGCGCGCAGCAGCTTGGTCACGCCGTCCACGTCGATCGCCACCGGTTCGGTCGCCGTCTGCAGGCCGGCGAGCCGCTCCGGCGTCAGTTCGGGCGACAGCTCGGCGGCCGGCTTCATGATCAGATCGGTCTTCGCGCCCGCGATCAGGCGCCCGCTCCTGTCGACCAGGAACGCGAAGCTCGACGGCGTCGGATGCATCGATGCCACGATCGCGCTCGCGCGCTCCATGTAGAGGCTCGCCGCGAGCACGCCCTTCAGCGTGCCGCCGCGAACGATCGGGGCGGCGAACGCGAACGCGGGCTTGCCGGTCGACGCGTCGCGGTACAACGCCGTGACGACGAGCCGGCCCGCGTCGACCGCCTGCCTGAACCACGGGCGCGCGGTCGGATCGTAGCCGGCCGCGAGCGGGACGTTCGAATACGCGGTGCGATCCGGCAGGCCGAGCGTGAGCACCTGGAAACCGCCCGATTTGCCGAGCAGCGTCAGCGCCGGCAGCGGATCGCCTTCGCCCGGCGTCAGCGTGTCCGCGAGCGCCTGGGTCTGCTGCGCGCGGCTCGCGACCCACTCGTCGAGCGCGAGCGCGTGGCCGGTCAGGACGGACTGCAGGTTCTGGTCGATGGTCGTGTCGTTGTGCTGCTTGACGACGTAGTACACAAGGCCGCCTGTCACGGCCAGGGCCGTGACCACGATGGCGACGCAGGTCGCCAGAATCCGGGCGCGAATCGATGACAGCATGATGACGGTGATCTCCGGTTGCCGCGTTGTTTTCGGTTGGTCAAATGGGCACTCAACCGTCCTTAACGACCGCACGCGATGCAACTTGAGGTTCGACTGGTCAGACCGGCAAAAAAAGTTGAGCCCGGGCCGGCGACAGTACGCGGGATCAATACCCCTGACGGGTTAACACGCCGGCGGGATGGGAAAACCGGCGGTTCGGCGCATACTCGGGCGTTCCGACGTCCAACGTTGCGGAGCCGGCCGCGCCGGCCCCGCCCACCGAAATCGCCCATGAAACTGAAGCTCGACATCGTCCAGCTCGCCGGCCGCGACGGCGACACGCACTACAACCTGCAGCGCACGCTCGACGCGATCGCGACCTGCGCGCCGGGCACCGACATCGTGATGTTTCCGGAAGCGCAGCTCACCGGCTTCCTCGATCCGTCGAACCTGGCCGAATGCGCCGAGCCGCTCGACGGCCCGAGCGTCGGCGCGGTCATCGCGGCCGCACGCGCGCGCGACGTTGCCGTCGTGGTCGGGCTGATCGAGAACGACGGCGGCCGCTTCTACAACACCACCGTGCTCGTCACGCCGGACGGCATCGCGCTGCGCTACCGCAAGACGCACCTGTGGGTGAGCGAGCACGGCGTCGTGCTGCCCGGCGACCGCTACGCGACGATCGAATGGCACGGCGTGCGGATCGGCCTGCTGATCTGCTACGACAACGAATTCCCCGAAACCGGCCGCGCGCTCGCCGAACTCGGCGCCGAGCTGATCCTCATCACCGACGGCAACATGGAACCGTACCGCCCGGTCCACCGCACGTCGGCAACGGCACGGGCGATGGAGAACCAGGTGTTCACGGTGGTCGCCAACCGCGTCGGCGGCAGCACGCACGACGTCGTGTTCGCGGGGGGCAGCCTCGCGGCCGATCCGTTCGGCAACCTGATCTTCGAAGCCGGCAACGGCGAATCGCGCCACGCGATCGAGCTCGATTTCGACCAGCTCGCCGCGTCGCGCGCGGTTTACGACTATCGCAGGGACCAGCGCCTGCACATCGCCGGCGAACGTATCGAGCATGCGGACGGGCTTCGCGAGTTGCTGATTCCGTGACGGGGCTCGCCCGCCCGGGCGGCGCCATCCGTCATGCCCGTCACGCCGGCTCCGGCACCTCGATCGCCAGCAGCGCCGAACTGACCGACTTGCCGTGCGCGTCGAGCGCGAGCGAGCGCGTGACGCCGCCACCGAGCGCATCGCGCAGCACGAAATTGAATGCCCCGAGCGCCGGCAGTTCGTACCGCACGACGTCGCCGTGCACGATACCCGCGAGCCACGCCTTCACCGCATCGGCACCCAGATGCGTGCGCAGATGATCGTAATGGCGCGGATCGCGGCAAATCACCGACACGTTCAGCGTATTGCCCTTGTCGCCGGTGCGCGCATGCGCCAGTTCACGCAGTTGCATCATGCCTCCACGAATGAAAACGACGGCGTCACGGCCGCGCGCGGCAGCAGCACCGACTGCACGGCGATCACCTCGCGCGTCGACTTGAACGCGCCGCCGCCGCCGGCCGGCCCATTCGTATAGAGCGTCTCGACTTCATTGCCGATCCGCGCCGCTTCGCCGGCGCTCGCCGCGCGGCCGGCCACCCGCACACGCACCTCGGCCGGCTCGCCGCGCACGGCCGGTGTCGCGTCGCCATACAGCGCATCGACGCCGATCAGGTCGAAGCGCAGCTCGGTCGCGGCGACGCCGGTCAATGCCAGCCGCTCGCGGACGATCCCGAGCGCGAGACGCGCGCGTTCGAGCGCGCCCGGGCCGCCATACGAGATCTGGCCTTCGCCGATCCAGCCGTCGACATACGCCACCGACACCTTGAGCGTGTCGGGCCGCGCCGTGCCGCGCCCGCCCGTCACGCGCACGCGGTCCGCCGCCTCCTCGGCGACGGCGACTTGCGTGAAATCCGCGACGACGTCGGGCTGCAGGTACCGCGCCGGATCGTGTATCTCGTAGAGCAGCTGTTCCTTGCAGGTCGCCGCGCTCACGCGGCCGCCCGCGTGCGGCACCTTGGTGATCACGACCGAGCCGTCCGCCGCGACTTCGCCGATCGGAAACCCGAGCCGCGCGAGGTTCGGCACGTCCTTGTAGCCGGGGTCGGCGAAATAACCGCCCGTCACCTGCCCCGCGCATTCGAGCAGGTGGCCGACGACCGTCGCGGCCCCGAGCGTGTCCCAGTCGTCCATCCGCCAGCCGAACGCGTGGATCAGCGGCGCGGCGAACAACGACGGATCGGCGACGCGCCCGGTCAGCACGACGTCCGCGCCGGCCGCGAGCGCATCGACGATCGGCGCGGCGCCGAGATACGCGTTCGCGGACACGATGCGGTCGCGATACGCGGCGACGTCGTCGCCCGATTCCTCGAAGCGGAACGCGCCGCGCAGTACGACGTCGAGCACGTCGTCGCCTTCGACGGCCGCGACCTTCAGCCCGGCGACGCCGAGCGATTGCGCGATCCGTGCGGTGCGCCGTGCGGCCGCGCGCGGATTCGCCGCGCCCATGTTCGACACGATGCGCACGCCCTTCGGCGCGGCGACCGGCAGCACGGCGCGCATCCGCGCGTCCAGCAGCGGGTCGTAGCCGAGCGACGGGTCCTGGCGCCGCGCCTGCTGCGCGATCGCGATCGTGCGCTCGGCCAGGCATTCGAAGACGAGATAGTCGAGCTGCCCGTGTTCGGCCAGCTCGACCGCGGGCTCGATCCGGTCGCCCGAGTAGCCGGCGCCCGCGCCGATGCGCACGCGCCGTTCAGGTTGCTTTGCTGTCATGTCCATACCGTCGTCGTCCGGCGGGGGCGCCGCCGGTGAAAATCAAAAGATGCCCAGCACGACGCACGCGACCGTCATCACGATCGACGCGCCGAACAGCAGCGGAAACGTGAACTTCTGGTGCTCGGCCAGCTCGATGCCGCACAGGCCGACGACGAGGAAGGTCGCGGGCGTCAGCGGGCTGACCGGGAAACCGGTGGTCATCTGGCCGAGCAGCGCGGCCTGCCCAACCTGCACGGCCGGCACGCCGAGCTGGCCGGCCACCTCCGCGATCACGGGCAGCACGCCGAAATAGAACGAATCGGGATCGAACAGCATGCTGAGCGGCATCGACGCGAGGCCGAGCGCGACCGGGATGTGGCCGGCCATCGACGGCGGCACGAAGCCGACCGCCGCCTGCGCCATCGCCTTCAGCATCCCGCTGCCCTGCATGATCCCCGTGAACACGCCGGCCGCGAGCAGGATGCCGGCCATCATCAGCGCCGCGCGCGCATGCGCGTCGATGCGCTTCCTCTGCATGTCGACGTCCGGGTAGTTCACCATCAGCGCGATGCACAGCCCGACCATGAACATGATCGCCGGCGGGATCTTCTCGCCCATCACGACCATCGTGCCGAGCACGACGAGCGTGAGCACGAGGTTGAACCAGAACAGGTGCGGCCGGCGCAGCGCCTGCTCGTCGGGCGTCAGCTCGCGGGTCGGCAACGGAATCGACGCATCGTCGCGCGACAGGCCGAGCCGCTTCTCCTCGCGCCGCCCGAGCCAGTACGCGGCGCCGAACACGAACACGAGCCCGATCGCCTGCACCGGGATCAGCGGATTGAACAGTGCCGACACCGGCAGGTGCAGCGAAGCGGACGCGCGGATCATCGGCCCCGTCCACGGCAGGAAGTTGATGCCCGCGGCCATCGACACCGCGGCGGCCAGCACGCGCCGGTCCATCTTCAGCCGGTCGTACAGCGGCAGCACGGCCGGAATCGTCACGAGGAAACACACGGCGCCCGAGCCGTCGAGGTGGATCAGCAGCGCGAGCAGCGTCGTGCCCATCACGATCCGCGTCGGCCGCGTGCCGACCGCGCGCAGGATGCGGTCGATGATCGGGTCGAGCGTGCCGGCGTCGGTGATCGTGCCGAAATAGAGGATCGCGAACACGAACATGCCGACCACGGGCGCGAGGCCCTTCAGCCCGTCGACGACGAACTTGCTGGTGTGCAGCCCGAAGCCGCCGATCAGCGATGCGGCGATCGGCACGACGATCAGCGCGACGAGCGGCGACATCCGCTTCGACAGAATCGCGGCCAGCAGCACGACGATCGTGCCAAGCCCGAGTAACGGCAGCATCCGTGTCTCCTACCTTGTCTTTTGTTGGAGACGAGCGTAAGGTCGGCGCAGCGATAGCACAATTGAAATGATTTGATCGCAGCAATCACGAACCGTTATGGATCTGAATCTTCGCGACATTCGCGCGTTCGTCACCGTCGCGCACGCCGGTAATTTCACGCGCGCCGCCGCGCGGCTGCACCTGTCGCAGCCGGCGCTGACCGTGCAGATCCGCCGGCTCGAGGAAATCGTCGGCGCGCGCCTGTTCGACCGCAACAGCCGCAGCGTCGCGCTCACGCAGACCGGGCGCGAGCTGCTGCCGCTGCTGCAGCGTTCGCTCGACGACATGGAGCGCGTGCTGCGCGACGCGCGCGCGCTCGGCGAAGGCACGAGCGGCACGGTGCGGCTCGCGTGCCTGCCGACCTTCGCGTCCAGCGTGCTGCCGGAGCTGATCCAGTCGTTCCGGCGCGACGTGCCGCGCGCGGGCTTCGAGATCCGCGACGGCGTCGCGAGCCTCGTCACCACGCTCGTGCGCAACGAGGAGGCCGATCTCGGGCTGACGGGCGGCGACACGTTCGATGCGTCGCTGGAGGTGCTGTATGCGGGCGCCGACCGGCTCGTCGCCGTGTGCCCGAAAGATCATCCGCTCGCGCGCAAGCGCCGCGTGAGCACCGCCGATGTCGCGGCCGTGCCGCTCGTGCTCACCGCGCAGGGCACGAGCGTGCGCAGCGTCGTCGATGCCGCGCTGGACGCGGCCGGCTGCACGCCCGACATCGCGTGCGAGCCGACCTACATGATGACGGCCGTCGCGATGGTGCGCGGCGGGCTCGGCGTGACGATCCTGCCCGCGACCGCGCGCGAGGTGCGCGCGGAGCCCGAGCTGGTGGCGAAGCCGATCGACGATCCCGCGTTCGTGCGGCCGATCGCGCTCGTCACGAAGCGCGGCCGCACGCTGCCGCGCGTCGCGCAGGCGTTTGCGGAAACCATGCTGACGGAATTGAAAAAGCGCGCGTGAACCGCGCGCCCGGATCGGGACAGCCCGCCCGCGCGTGATGCCGGGTTCGGCTTACTGCGCGCCCGGATCGACGTGCAGCGATTCGCCGATCGCATAGAAATTGCCGCCCGCGATGTAGTGCAGGCTGCGCAGTGCCGGATCGGCCGATTCGAAATACCAGTGACCGTCGCGGAACACGCGCGTGTCGGACCACGCCGCGACCACCTCGCCGATGAACAGGTCGTAGGTCTGCTGGTTGTGCGGCTCGGGAACCAGCCTGCACGCGAGCCAGCCCGAGCAGCCGGCGACGAACGGCAGGTCGTGGCCTTCGACGTCGAACAGCGTGACGCCCGCCTCGCGCAGCTTGTCCGGACGCTCCGCGAGACTGTGGCTGCCGACCGCGTGCGTGAGTTGCAGTTGCGCGGCCGTCGGCACCTGGATCACGAACGTGCCGCTGCGCTCGACGAGCTCGCGCGTCTTCGCGGACTTGTCGAGCACGACCGTCAGCTTCGGCGGCAGGAAGTCCAGCGCGCACGCCCACGCGGCGGCCATCACGTTGTCGACGCCGTCGTGGCGGGCCGACACGAGCACGGTCGGGCCGTGGTTGAGGAGACGGTAGGCTTTCTTCAGCTCCACCGGAGCGATGTGACTGTCCATACGGATTCCCTGGAGAACGGCGCGCACGGACGGATGCCGTGCGGCGCGCGGCGCCGGCCGGTGCGCAGGTGGGCATGTGCGCAGCCGGCCCGAAGGCCGCATTCTCGCACCCAATTTCAATCGGTGCCGACAACGCCGCCGGTCACTTCGCGAACAACTGGCCGATATCGCGGAACGCCTTGAATTCGAGTGCATTGCCGCACGGATCGAACAGGAACATCGTCGCCTGCTCGCCGACCTGCCCCTGGAAGCGCACATACGGCTCGATCACGAAGGTCACGCCGAACGATCCCAGCCGCTCGGCCAGCGCTTCCCAGCTCGCCCAGTCGAGCACGATCCCGAAATGCGGCACCGGCACGTCGTGACCGTCGACCGGGTTCGTATGCGCGCCTTCCTGCGATGCGGTCTTCGGATGCGCGTGGATCACGAGCTGATGCCCGTAGAAGTCGAAGTCGACCCACTGCGCGCTCGAACGCCCCTCCGCCAGCCCGAACACACGGCCGTAGAAATCGCGCGCGGCCGCCAGGTCGTAGACCGGGATCGCCAGGTGAAACGGGGAAAGACTCATGGTTGCCTCGTGATGGAACGCTCGCGTGGCGCGAGGACGGCACCATGGTAGTCAAGGTCGAGCGAAAATCAAATCAATATATAGTTTCGTCATTCACAAACGGAATTGATGAATGATCCGCGAACTGAGAACCCTCGTCGCCGTCGCCCGGGAAGGCACGTTCGCCGCGGCCGGCCACCGTATCGGGCTCACGCAGGCGGCCGTCAGCGCGCAGATGCAGCGCCTCGAAGCCGAGCTCGGCTTCGCGCTGTTCGACCGGCAGGGCCGGTCGGCGCGGCTCAACGAAATGGGCCATCACGTGCTCGGCCAGGCGCAGGCGCTGCTCGGCCTGTACGAGAACCTGAGCTCGACGGCCCCCGGCTCGCCGGCCGCCGTGCGCGTGACGATCGGCGCGATCGCGTCGGTGCAGAGCGCACTGCTGCCGGCCGCGCTCGCCGATTTCCATCGCCGGCATCCCGCGTGCCGCACGCGCGTGATACCGGGGCTGTCGATCGAGCTGGTCAACCGGGTCGACGCGGGCGAGATCGACATGGCCGCGATCATCCGGCCGCCGTTTTCGCTGCAGAGCGACCTGCACTGGACGACGCTCGCGCAGGAACCGTTCCGGCTGATCGTGCCGCGCGGCATGAAAGGCAACGACTGGGCCGAACTGCTCGCGCGCGAACCGTTCGTGCGCTACGACCGCGCATCGTTCGGCGGGCGCCAGGTCGATCGTTTCCTGAGAAAGATGCACCTCGCGGTGCGCGACATGTGTGAGCTCGACGAGCTCGACGCGATCGTCAAGCTGGTCGCGAACGGCGTCGGCGTCGCGATCGTCCCGCAGACCGCCGTCTATCGCCGCTGGCCGGCCGGCGTGCGCGCGATCGACCTTGGACACCACACGTTCCACCGCGACATCGGGCTCGTGCACCGCGCGCGGCGGACGATGTCGGCGCCGGCGCAGCAGCTCGCGCAACTGATCGAAGCGGCGTCACGACGGCGCGCGCCGCCGCAGGCGGCATAGCGCCGACGTCGTCGGTCAGCGCCGCCCGGCCGCCCAGTCGACCGCCGCATCGAACAGCGCGACACCGGCCGGCGACAGGTTCGCGAACGTGTCGTTGTCGAGGAAGAACATCACGCGGCGCGCCGGCGCGAGCGCTTCGTAGTCCATCGTCGCGCCCTTCTCGTACGCGAAGATCGCGGCCTTGTCGGGTTGGCCGTACACGGTCGCGATCGTGATCGCGCCGAGCCCCGGCTTGCCCCAGCTCATCGGCGCCTGCTTGCCGTACACGCTGGTCGCGCCGGCCGGCAGCCCGGCCGAGATCGGGTGCGGCGCATTGACGAGCCACAGGTAGCGTTCCTTGCCCGTTTCGCCGAAGTCGACGTCGTGACGCTTGCCCGTCATCGCGAGATCGTCGAGCAGGTCGTTTTCCCACGTGACGAGCGGCTTGTCGAGCGTGCGCCAGCCGGGCCGCACGTTCTTCGACGACACCGTCGACGAGATCACGACGAGGTCGGCGTCGCGCGCCGCGTCGGGCGTCGAGGACTCGTCGATCAGGCGCACCGCGTAGCCGCGTTCGCCGAGATGCTGGCCGATGCGTTCGTCGACCTTCAGGTTCGGGCCGCGCAGCTGCACGAGCATCGCGACGCGCGTGACGGCCTGCGGTGCATCGGCCGCCCGCGCGGGCGCAGCCGCCCCTGCCCCGAGGCCCAGGCCCGCGCCGATCGCGAGCACCGAGCCCGCGATCGCGCGCAAGGTGCGGCGCCGCGCACCGGCGGCCACGGCGCGCACGGCGCCGGTCTTCATGTTCCGGTTCATCTGGATCTTCTCCGAAGCCGCGCACCGCCGTGACGGCCGCGCGGCGATTGCGTGGTCAGAACTGCAGCGTGGTGAGCAGCGACACCTGTCGCGCATCGCCGATCGCGACGAAATAACGGTTCGCGCTCGACGGGTAATAGGTGCGGTTGAAGAGGTTCTTCACGTTGAGCTGGAACGACAGCTTCTGCTTGCCGATCCGCGTGTCGTAGGTCGCGAACGCGTCGGCGAGCACGTACGACGGCAGCGTGAAACTGTTCGCCGAATCGCCGGGCCGCGCGCCGACGTAACGCACGTCCGCGCCGATGCGCAGGTCGTCGCCGCCGGCCAGCGTGCCGAAATCGTAGACGGCCGCGAGCGATGCCGTGTGGCGCGCGACGTTCCACAGCTGGTTGCCCGCGTAAAGCGGATCCTCGGTCGTCTTCGCGTCGATGTACGCGTAGCTCGCGATCACGTTCACGCGCTCGCCGATCCGGCCCGACACGTCGAGCTCGATCCCGCGCGAGCGCGCCTTGCCCAACGTGCGCCAGTCGGTCAGCTTGGTCGCGTCGTTGTATTGCGACACGAGCACGTTCTTCTTGTCGATGTTGAAGAATGCCAGCGTGCCCGTCATCCCGCCCGGCAGGTCGAGCTTGCCGCCCACTTCCCACGCGGTCGCTTCCTCGGGCGGCGTCGCGCCGTCGATGATGTAGCCCGTCATCGGCGCGATCGACGAGGACGGCTTCAGCGACTGCGAATAGCTGCCGTACAGCGAGAACGTATCGGTCCACTTGTAGACGACGCCCGCGCGCGGCAGCCACTTCGAGCCGCTGAGATCGGTGTTCGCGGTGAACGGCCGGCCGCGCCCCGCGACCTGGTTGTACGTGATGTAGCGCAGCCCGCCCGACACGATCCACTTGTCGGTCAGGTGGATCGTGTCCTGCACGAACGCGGACGCATCGTGCAGCGTGTCGGTCTGGTCGCTGTCGCTCGCGGACACCGTGCTCGACGGCGGCAGCAGCCCGTAGACGGGATCGACATAGCTGAACGGCGTCTTCACGGCCTGCCGCAGCAAGTCCTTGCGGTAGATGCGACGGTATTCGGTATCGAAGCCGACCTGCACGTCGTGCCGCATCCCGCCGAGCGTCAGCTTGCCGTTCACGTAGCCGATCCCGTAGCTGTCGGTGCTGAGCGAGCCGTGCGTCGCATCGTTGCTGCGCGACAGCGTGCCCTTCACCGGATCGACGCCCGTCGTGCGCAACTGGTTCGCGTCGTAGGTCTCGCGGTTGTAGCTGTAGCCGAGATGCGCGCTCCAGTCCGCGTTGAACTGGTGATCGACGCTCAGCTGCGCGAGGTGCGATTCGCCGTCCATGTTGTTGAACGGCTCGTCGAGGCGCCGCCGCGCGGGAATGTCGAGCGGCGCGTTGGTACGCGGGTCGAGCGCCGTGCCGCGATCGAACGGCGAATGGAAGGTCCGGTACTGGTAGGACACCACGACCTGCGTATCGCGGCCGTACCACGCGAGCGACGGGGCGACGAAGGTCTGCCGGTATTCGCCGAAGTTGCGCCAGTACTGCTCGTTCGATTGATCGACGATCAGCCGGTACGCGAGCCGCGAATCGCCGACCGGCCCCGTCGAATCGAAGGTCGCGCTGCCGCCGTTCTTGCCGTGCCCGAACGTTGACGCGCCGAGCGAGATCGCGTTGTAGCGCACGAGCTGCGGCTGCTTCGTGACGACGTTGACCACGCCGCCCGGGTCCATCAGCCCGTACAGCAGCGACGTCGGCCCTTTCAGCACCTCGACGCTGTCGACCGCCGCGTTGAACGCGCGCCCCTGCACGAGCGGCATCCCGTTCTGCATGACCGAGCCGTCGCGATTGCCGCCGAAGCCGCGCTTCATGATCGTGTCCTGCGTGCCCGCGAGCGTGTTGCCCTGCGTGATGCCGCTGACGTTGCCGAGCGCGTCGTCCAGATTGCGCGGACGCTGGTCGCGCAGCACCTGCGCCGGCACGATGTTGACGGCCTGCGCAGTGTCGAGCAGCGGGATCTCGGAACGCAGCACGCCCGCCTCCTTCGGCGCGCGATAGCTTTCGGCGCGCAACGCGCTGTCGCGCACCGTGATCGCCGGCAACTCGGCGCCCGCGGCCACGCCGGCCGCCACGGGTCGTGCGACCGTGCCGTCCGCACGCTTCAGCGTGTAGCCGCCGCCGGGCTGCCGCAACGCGACGAGCCCCGTGCCTGCCAGCAGGCGGTCGAGCGCACCGTCGACGTCGAAGCGGCCCTGCACGCCGCCGCTCGTCAGGCCGGCCGTCAGCTCGGCCGGAAACGCGAGCAGGATGCCCGCGTCGCGGCCGAACCGGTTCAGCGCCGCTTCGAGCGGCCCGGCCGGAATGTCGAACGCACGGCGTGCCGCGCGCTGCGCGGCCGGCGCCGCATCGGTGCCGGTGTCGGCCAGTGCGGGCAGCGGCAGCAGCGCGGACACCAGCACGGCACCGGCGAGCCGGCGCGCGAGGTGCCCGGGCGCGGCGGGTGCGGCGGGTGCGGCCGGGCGCGCGGCGCGCGGCAGATGTCGGTCGGGCGCCGGACGGCGCCGATACGTGAGACGGATGGAAACCATGATCGGGAAGTCGGTGGACGATGGGCCAGTGCTGCTTTCATTACCCATGTCACGCGAACATCGAGAAACAGCTCAGGTCGGCGGAAATTTTTTTCGACACGTTCAGGAACGGGCCGGCACGACCGTCGCCCAGTAGCGCGTCAGGTAGTGCACATCGATCGGCAACGTCGCCTTCAGCGTGTCGAGCACACGCGCGGGATCGTCGAGCGGATAGGTGCCCGACACGCGCAGATCGGCCACGGCCGCATCGCAGCGCAGGCTGCCGCGGCGATAACGGTCGAGCTCGGCGACGAGGTCGGCCAGCCGCATGCGCGACGCGACCAGCATGCCGCCGGTCCACGCGGACGCATACGCATCGAGCGGTGCCGGCACGCCGATCGCATCGCGCGTGAAATCCGCGCCCTCCCCGGCCGCGATCACGCGCGCGCCTGCCGCCGCATCGTCCGGCTGCACGCGCACGGCACCGGCGAACACTTCGACCCGCGTCGCGCCGTCGCGCTGCCGCACCGCGAAGCGTGTGCCGAGCGGCCGCAACTCGCCTTGCGCGGTCGCGACGACGAGCGGCCGCGCGGGCACGCGATCGTCGTGGCCGCTCGTCACCATGATCGTGCCGCGCAGCAGGCGCAGGCCGCGCACGGCGGCGTCGAAGCGCACGTCGAGCGCCGTGTCGGTATCGAGGACGACGACCGTGCGATCCGCGAGCGTCACCGTGCGCCGCTCGCCGACCGCCGTTCGCAGGTCCGCCGGCCAGATCGCCGCGCGCCGCGCGGGTTCGGCCATCCATGCGGCGCCGCCCGCGAACAGCAGCACGGCCAGCGCCTTCACGGCCGCGCGGCGGCGGCCCGCACGCGGCGACAGCAGCGCCGCGTGCGCGGCCTGCGGGTCGAGCCCGGCCGTGAGCCCGCCCAACCTCTGCTGCATCGTTTCGATATGGCGCCATGCCGCGTCGTGCGCCGGATCCTCCGCGCGCCAGCGCGCGAGCGCGGCGTCGAACGCTTCGCCGGTGCGGCCGGCCTGCCGGTCGACCCACCATTCGACCGCGCGACGCGCAACCTGCGGCGGCACCGCCGGCGCTCCCGGGGCGGCCATCGGTCAGGCCGCCATCGCGAAGAAACACTGCGTGCCGGCCTTCACGAGATAACGCTTCACCGTCGCGAGCGACACGCCGAGTTCGCGCGCGATCTCGGCCTGCGTGAGCCCGTCGAGTTGCGCAAGCAGGAACGCACGCTTCGCCGCGAGCGGCAGGCCATCGAGCAGCCGGTCGATTTCGAGCAGCGTCTCGAGCACGACGGCCCGCTCCTCCGGCGACGGCGCATACGCTTCGGGGCGCTGCGCGAGCGCATCGAGATACGCGCGCTCGATCTGCTCGCGCCGCCAGTGGTTGCTCAGCACGCGCTGCGCAACCGTGGTGAGGAACGCGCGCGGCTCGTCGGCGCCGATCGGCTCGTCGCGTGCGAGCAGGCGCATGAAGGTGTCGTGCGCCAGATCGGCCGCGCGGTGCGCGCAACCGAGCTTCCGGCTCAACCAGCCGCGCAGCCACGCGTGGTGGCCGGTATAGAGGGCGTCGATTTCTCGATGGAGAGACAGCTGGTCAGCAGACATGGCCGGGTTCCGGGGTGCGCAGGCGTCAACGATCTTGTAAATGAGAATGATTATTATATACAAAACCGGATCGACGACCGGCGTGCCACGCGCGCAACGGCAACGCGACAGGAAGGGAGACGCCGCCGCGATGCCGTCACCCGATGCGTCGTTAACACATTCATTACACCGCGGCCAAATCGATTCGTTAAATAGTTATTTGACGGATCGATAACAATATCCGGGCCACCTCGACGCCCCGTCAAATCGATCGAAATTATCGCGAGATATGCAAGCCGGAATGGCCAAATTGCGAAATGACAATCAATTGATACGCAATTTTCAACAATTCAAATCCCTCGATCGTCGAGACTGGAGCACATCCCTGTCTGCCTCAAGCCACAAAAGAGAATTTCGTTTTTCCGTTTTAATCGCACTCGGTAGTCTCCTGCCATTCCGGATCACGAACACAAGCCAATGCGCAAGGAGATGAAATGAAACGCACGACCCTCTCGCTGATTTCCATCGCGTCATTCGCGGCGATACCCGTCGCGCATGCGCAGTCGAGCGTCACGCTGTATGGCGTGATCGACACGTCGATCACCTACGTGAACCATGCGCAGGGCAAGGACAACGCGTGGATGCTCGGCAACAGCAGCGCGGGCAACCTGGCCGGCAGCCGTTTTGGCGTGAAAGGCACCGAGGATCTCGGCGGCGGGCTGAAGGCACTGTTCCAGCTCGAGAACGGCTTCGACCCGAGCAACGGCCGGCAGGGCCAGGGCGGCCGCATGTTCGGCCGGCAGGCGTTCGTCGGCCTGACGAGCGACCGCTACGGCACGCTCACGTTCGGCCGCCAGTACGATCCCCTCGTCGATCTCGTGCAGGGCATCACCGCCGACAATTATCTCGGCAGCGTGTTCGCGACGCCCGGCGACGTCGACAACTACGACAACAGCTTCCGCGTCGACAACGCGGTGAAGTACACGTCGGCCGTCTATGCGGGCCTGCAGTTCTCCGCGATGTATTCGTTCGGCGGCATCGCCGGCAGCACCGGCGCCGCGCAATCGTATTCGGCCGCCGTGTCGTACAACAACGGGCCATTCAGCGTCGCGGGCGGGTACTTCCACGCGACCAACAGCCCCGCGTCGAACACGCTGCGCAACGGCTGGACCAGCTCGTCGGACGGCACCTTCGACGGCCCGATCAACAACGGCTATGCGAGCGCGCACTCGATCGGCATCGCGCGCATCGCGGGCCAGTATGTCGCCGGCCCGTTCACGTTCGGCGTCGGCTACAGCAACGCGCAGTACCGCCGCGATGCGAGCTCGGTATTCAACTCGAACGAGCACTACAACACCGGGCAAGGCTTCGTGAACTACCAGGCGACGAACGCGCTGCTGGTCGGCGTCGGCTACAGCTATACGCGCTCGGGCGGCGACACGTCGGCCACCTATCACCAGGTATCGGCCGGCGCGGACTACAACCTGTCGAAGCGCACCGACGTCTACCTGACCGCCGCGTACCAGCACGCAAGCGGCCGGACCGGCGACGGCAACGACGGCTCGATGGGCGCGCAGGCGTCGATCGGTTCGTACGGCTACGCGGGCACAAGCTCACAGACGATGGTCAACCTCGGCCTGCGTCACCGCTTCTGATGCAAAACGGCCGGCTGCCCACCGTGCGGCCGGCCGAATCCGCATCGACCGATACGGCGGCACCGGCCGCCGGCGTGTTTACCGATCGCCTTTTCATCGCCCGTTTCACCCCGGATATCGGCTGCCTGCCGATTTTCATCCGGTTTGATTCAGCACCGATTTCCCGGGACGAAGGACGCGATGCGTCAGTATTCCGGCGCCGCCATTACCCCGGCATTCACCGTGAAATCCGGCCATATTTACCGATAATGCTTCACCGCACGCCGTGATCGGACACGATAAAAAGGCGTGTCGGGCGCATGGGCAAATGCAAAGGAAAGTTTGACGCGAGCCATTTGCCTGCTCGCTATGGCACACTTCGCGTCTCGCGTAATTTCCTTGCACCGGGCGCCCGGATTCCGCCCCATCCTGCCATGCCGCGTCAGACCACCCGTTCGATCAGCCGAGAAACGCTGAAAATCGCCTCGACGATTGCGCTGTCGTGCGCGCTGCACGGTGTCGCGCGGGCCGATTGCCTCGACGACGCGGCCGCGTTCCAGCACGTGAGCGTCAGCCTGATGCGCGGCATCGCGCAGGTCGAGTCGGGCATGAACCCGAACGCCGTCAACACCAACACGAACGGCACGGTCGACATCGGGCTGATGCAGATCAACAGCACCTGGCTGCCGACGCTCGCGCGCGAAGGCATCACGCGGGAGAGCCTGTTCGATGCGTGCACGAACGCGTATGTCGGCGCGTGGATCCTGTCGCAGAACATCCGCCAGCTCGGCGCCAACTGGAACGCGATCGGCGCGTACAACTCCGCGTCGCCCGACAAGCGCCTCGCGTATGCGCGCAAGGTCTATGATGCAATCCGGACCATGCCGGATTCGCCGGATACTCCCATGCCCATCCTTCCACCGTCCTTTACGCCGCCGCAACAGGCCCAGGCGTACAACCCGTTCGCGAGCCTGAGCGTGTCCGCCCCGCAGCAGGTCACGCGCCCGCGCACGATCTCGTCGGCTCCGCCGCCGGCGCCCCCGCAAGGCGGCCCCGCCGGCCCGGCCGGCACGTACAACTTCGGCTGGACGGTCACCGGGGCCGATCAGGCCAAGCCGACCCAGGTGTTCGACGACGGCGCGCGGGTCTACGTGCAGTTCAGCGACATGAAGCACCTGCCGGCGATCTTCACCGAAACGTCGTCGGGCCGCGTGCTGATGTCGTGGGAGCTGCAGTTCCCGTATGCCGTCCTGACGCGTCCCGCGCAAACGTTAATCTTCCAGCTCGGGCCGTTCGAGGCGCGTGCGCAGCGTGGCGGAGCCGGGACAACGGCGCAGGCAACGGCTGCGCCGGGAACGCCGCGTTCGGGCGCGACGGCGGCAACGGCTGCCACCGCGCCGGCTGCGAAACAGCCGGCTGCGAATGCGTCGACCAGGCGGACCGCATCGTCCGATGCGCTCTGGTACATCGACACGGCGTCGACGTCGGGTTCGGCACCGACCGCGAGTACCGCCAATGCGTCGACGGCATCGACCCCGTCGAATACGCCGGCGACGTGGCCCACCGCGGTGACGTCGAACACGCCGCCCCCCGTTGCGACGCCTCAGGTGCCGGCCACGACGAAGCCGGCCGCGCGCGTCAGCACCGACGCGCTCTGGTACATCTCGAAGTAACGCACGGGCCGGCCGCGCGTCGTCGGCCGGCGTGGGTCGGCGGCCGGCGGACTATCGAACGACCGTCGTGCCGGGCGGTGCGGATACGGTCGACACCAGCGAGTGGTACACGTCCGCGACGCGATCCAGGAAGGACTTGTCGGGCGCGGTCGCGATCTTCTGCATCGCCCGCGTATTCATGTAGTTCTTGATCGACACCAGGTGGCTCCACACGGCCTCGATATCGCTCTCGGCCATGCTGTCGTGCACGTGCTTCACGAACAGCGGATACATCGCTTCGACTTGCGGCAGGCGCTCGCCAGGATTGTTCCACAGCCAGAACAGCGCCTGCGCCTGCGGGTCGGTATTGAACATCGACGCCGGCAACTCGCCGTCGAGCTGCTTCATCGCCTGCTTCCGATCGAACCCGTATCCCGGGCGCGTGCCGTGCTGCTTCTGGTAGTCGATTTCGCGCACCAGCTTCTCGTAGCGGCCGTACGCCAGCGGATTCGCCGCGCCGCCGAGCCACCCCGGCTTGCGCTGTGTCGCGGCCGTGCGATTCTCGGCCCGGTCGTACCACATGCGCAGCCACTGGATATACACGACCATGTGGCCCTTGAGCTCGCCCTGGATGTCCTTCGGCAGGTCGGTCACGACGACCGGGCGCGGCGGCGTCCGGTCGGGCACGCGGCAACCGTCCGTCATGTCGGGCAGCGGCTTCGGATTGAGAAAATCGAGCGGCCCGGTCGACGGCCTGAGCGCCGCCGACGGATAGCCGATGCCGGCGCCCAGCGGCGACAGCGGCGGAATCTCGCGCGTCGTCGCCACGAGCTTCTTGACGGCCACCCGGTAGTCGAGCTGGAAGGCCTGGACCTCCTGCGGCGCGACGATCTGCTGATACAGTGCGCCGTCCTCGTTCGCCAGCGCAGCCAGGTTCGGCATCGGAATGCCGGCGCCGTACGCGCGGTGGTACATCATCTCGAGCGGCAGGCGCGCAAGCTTGTCGGAAATACCGTCCTCGCCTTCGATCGCACCGCCGCCCACGTCCACCTGCGCGCCGGGAAAGAGGCGCTCCTGCCGCCGGCCGCGCATGTCGGCCGGATCGACGCCGAGCATCGTCAACGGCTTGTACACGCGCAGTTCATGCGCGGCCGCGTAGTGCACGCATTTCTCGATGTCCGGCGACAAGATCAGATCCGACGACACCGCGTTGCTCAACGGAATGTAGCCCGTCAGCAGGTTGTCGTCGAAACGGTTCGTCACGCAGTCGAACAGGCCCATGAACTTGATCTTGACCGCCACGCCGTCGTACTTCCCGCCCTTGCAGGTTTCCTCGAGCAACCGTTTGGCAAAGGCCAGCGCGAGGCCGCCGCCCATGTCGTACCCGAAGATCGCGACATGAATCTTGTTGATCGTGCCCGCCTGCTTCGCGCCCGCCACGGCCGCCTTGAAATCCTCGTCCGCCGCCTTCAGGCGCGTATCGACGCCGGTATTGAACAGCGCGGCGCCGAGCTTCGTGTCGCGCGAGAGCTGGAACGACTCGGCCAGCGCGCCGAGCGTTTCCTTGCCGACCTCCTTCAGGACCGTCTTCGGAATCCGGTACGGATACTTGACGACATCGCGCCAGAACCCTCGCCATTCGCGCTTCAGGTAACGCAACGCGCGGTTCTTTTCCGCCCCCGGCCGCGCGACCGCTCGCTCGAGCCGCTTCCGTGCGTCGCCCACGCCTTCCTTCGCCTTGTCGAACACCGTGCCCACCGTGTCGCCGACGCGGCCGCTCAGCGTGGAATTTCCCTTCCTGCCGCTCTGCTTCCACGCGTCCTCGACCGTCTTCATGCCCTTCTCCTTGGCCTTGTCGACGGTCATCTCCTTGAGCTTGTCGCCGGCCTTTTCGCCGGCAGTGTCGAGCGCCTTGTCCTTCAACACCTGCCGAAGCACGCCGGCTTCCGGGTCGAAATCGGCGCCGAGCCCCGGATAGTAGAAGCGCCGCATGTTCTTGTTCTTCTTGTCGTATGCGGCGTTGAACAGCTTCAGGATATTGGTTCGTGGTCCTTCCTTGTCGCCGAAACCGAATCCGTCGAAATAGAAGCTGACCCACAGCATGTGCTCGCATGCGGGGCACATCTGCTCGGCTTCCGCCTTGACGCGATCCGTCTCCGCGCTTGCGGCATCCTTCTTCAGGTTGATTTCGGCCATGGCGCTCACTTCTCCTGGGTCGGCTTGAGCTCGGGTGCGTTCATGTCGTCGACCCACTGCAGCTCGGCGGTACCGTTCTTGCGGAAATACACGCGCAGATAGCGCGACGTCGGCGATTCCGGCTGCGGAATGGTCACGTCGATCGTCTTGCGCTCCGGCTGGATGCCGCGCTGAATGTCGGCCAGCGGTTGCGCGAATTCCCAGTACAGCTTCACCTTCTGCCCCGGCGTCACCTTGCAGCCACACGCGAAGCCGCCGCCGCCGCCGAATGCCTCGCCGTCCTCGCGCGCCGCCGGATTGCCGAAGCACCCGGACTTGTGCTCGTTGTCGAGCCAGAATTCGTGCAGCTTGCGGCCGTACTCGTTGTATCCGGTGACGCACACGTTATGCGGCTCCGCCGACACGTCGACGCCGTGCTTGCTGCATGCGGCGAGCACACCGAGCCCGACCAGCGCCAAAACGTGCATCCCTGCCCTGAATTTCATCGATACCCTCGCAAACTTGCGTCGTTGTTGCCTTCACCGCGCGACGGCGGATCGAACCGGTTATGTACGTCGTCGCCACGAACGAACCCGTTCATCGCGATCGCGACGAACGCGCCGACGACGGGAATTGCATGGACGAGCGTCCACCATCCGGACTTGCCGATGTCGTGCCAGCGCCGCACCGACACCGCGACCAGCAGCCAGATCATCACGATCGCGAATGCCCATCCGGCAAGGTCGACGATCGTCTGCGCACGCTGTGCGGCGGGCAGATCGGCGAGCGCGTCGAACACCGAACCGGCGACCAGCAACGGCACCGTCACGCTCCACCATTGCATGCGCCCGGCCCGGCCGCGCAACGAAAACAGCGCAGGCACGCTCATCGCTGCGCCTCCTGTTCCGTCGCGGCATTCGTTGCCTCGCCATGCTCGAGCAGGCGATCCAGCAATGCGTCGCACAACGCGTCGTGATCGTGCCGATGCGCGGCGATGCACTCGGCGACGCTCGCATCGTCGAGCCGCACGTGGCCGACCATCGCGAGCGTCGCGCCGATCCGGTAGGCGAGCCTGTCGTCGTTCAGCCCCTGTGCATCCAGCACGCGGAACAGCGTGAGCATGCGCGCGTATGTGTCGAACGGATCCGCGTCGACCGGGATCCGGCCGTTGCGCCGCAATTCGGCCAGCACGGCGTCCGGCCGGCTGCCGCGGCGCAATGCGTCGAGCTCGCGGGCGTCCACGCGCGCGTAGAAGATCCGCTCGTGCCGGCGCGGATGCCGCACCGTACCGACGGTTCCATCGCGACACACCCAGGTCCACGACACGCACGGCGACAACAGCGCCTGATAGCGCGACCCGGACAGTGCGCCGGCCAGCGTCTGGAACACCGCCGCATCGTAGAACCGCAGCAGGCCGTCGCGATCGTCGGGCAACGTCACGCGCGTCCGGATACCAAGTTTCGGCGCGAGTTCGTCGAGCGGATAGATGCTGACCAGCGACAGAAACGCGAACGGCCGCCGCGCGAGCTGCCGTTCGAGCAACGCCGACACGTGCGGCGCACGATAGTCGCACACCAGCGCGCAGACTTCCGGGTTGCTCGCTTCCGGCTGACCGGCGAGCAGGTTGCGAACCTGCCCTTGCGCGATCAGCTCGCGCCACGGCGCCGCGTTGATCGGCAGTTGCGAAGCATCGGCCAGCAGATAGCGATGGGCATCCGGAAACGCCGTGTGCTCCGCGGCAGCCGTCGTTTCCCAGGTCTGAAGCAGCGTTGTCATCGCCGTCACCCGCGCGTGGCGATCGCTTCATGGCGATGCGCGAGATCTCGCATGCATTCGACGCACGCGGGCTTGTTCATCGACGGCAGCTGCACGTTCGCGGAACGCGGCCCGGCCAGCGTGTGCTGGGCCGCATGAAACGTCGCCTTGCCGGGCGCGCCGATCACGATGTCGTTGCCTTCCATCTTCAGGAACGCGTTGGCGGCCGTCAGCAGCAGCCGCTTCGGCGACTGCAGCGCGACACTCGCCTGCGCGCTCGACACCGTCACCGCGCGCTGCGCATTGGCGTCGAGCGTCCCGGCGTTCTGCGCCTGCACGGTCACGGCGCCCGTCGCCGCGTGCAGCGCGATGCCGACGGCCGGCACCGGGCGGCTGCCGCCCGAGGCGCCGTGCGTGTACAGCGCGATGCCTTCCTTCGCGACGATGCTCGACTTGCCGTGGACCGTAACCTGCACGTCGCGTCCTGCGCTCAGCGCGGTTTGCGTGCCCGACGCCCACACGTGGCTTCGCGCGGTCATCGCGACGACGCCGGCCTCGCCGTGCGCGACGAGATGCGGATGCTGCCACGCAACCGCACCGCCTCCGCCGGCACCGCCCGCGCCGTTGCCTTCGCGCGTCGCGCCGATCGACACCTGGCTCTGCTGCAGCCCCTCGATCGCCGCGAGCGGCGACGCGGCGCTCGCGCCGGCACTCGCGACACCGGGCTGTGCCGTGCTCACACCCGGCTCCGCACCCTGCTTGCGCGCGAAATCCGCGAGCCCCTGCAGCATCTCGCGTTGCTGCGCGAGCACCTGGCTCGCCGCGCTCGCGTCCATCTGGTTCACGCCCGGCGCCGTGCTGATCAGCAGGCCAGCACCGGCGCGCAGCGCACCGGCCGCCTGCGTCGACAGTTCGGCGCCGTAGCCGCGATCGGCCAGACGCCGGTTGTCCTGCACCTGCTTGATGTGGCCGAGCGTCAGGCCGCTGTCGTGATCGGTCGTGTAAAGGCGCGCACTTGACTGGCCGGCCGTATCGTCGAGCATGAATTGCCGCGAGCCGCCCGCGCCGGTCTGGCTCGCGCTCATGTCCTGCGTCTTGAAGCCTGTCAGCACGGCCGCATGGTCGTTGCCGGCAAACCAGGCCGCCGCATTGGCCGTGCTGCCGCTCGGGCCGCCCGCGAACGCATTGTGCTGCGCGTTGGCGTTGCCCTGCCCGTTGTACAGCGCGGCGACCGCAACCGGCCGGTCCGGCTGGCCTTCCAGCCACTCGGTCCAGACTTCCTGACCGACGCGCGGCACGCTCACGCCGCCCCAGTTGTCGCCGCCGACCGGTGTCACCATGCGCGTCCAGGTGCCGGCGCCACGATCGGCCGGCGCATTCGCCGCGCGCGGATGCGCTTCGCGACTCGCGGAATTCTGCCCACGCTGCGCGTGATGCTGGATCCGGATCCGGTGATCGCGTTCGGTGTGAACCGGATCGCCCGCGCCGACCACGACGGTTGTCTGCGCGCCCGGCATCACCGCGACCGGATGCACGCGCGCACCGTGCCCGTTCGACGCCAGCGGCCGATAGGCCTGGTCGAACGGCAACGCGGCGAAGCGGTTCCGGTACACCTCGTTGCCGTCCACGAGCGCGCCGCCAGCGTGTGTCGTCGCGTCGAATACCGCATGCAGCGCCTGCGCGCTGCCGTATCCGACTGCCTCGCCGGGTGCGGCGTCGGGCGCCGACGGAATCTCGCCCAGTCGCTGCGCGATCGCACCGTGCACGTCGGCGCCGACGTTCGCACGCGCGTCGTGCTCGACGCGCAGGCACACGAACGTGCGCGATGCATCGAGCGACGGATGCTGCGACATCGCGAAGTGCAGCCCCGGCCGCAGATCGCGACGCGTGCCGCTGCCTTCGGCCTGCAGCGCCGCCACGCGCTGCGCGTCGAGTTGCTGCTGCGCGCGCTGTTCGCCGATCGCGGTGGTCTGGAACGCGTACGGGCCGGCGACGTCGCGATCCTCGCCCGGCACGACCGCGCCGTTCGCGCGCACGCCGGACGGACGGGTCGACAGGCTTCGATGATCCCAACTGGCGCGCGCGACGCTGCCGATGCGCCAGCGACGCGCATGCAGGAATTGCCGGATACCGCCGCGCGGATCGCCGTCGCTCGTCTGATGGAACCCGACGACCTCGGGTTCAGCCGGGTCGAAACGCTGGTTCGTATCGGCGAGAACGAGCGTGTGCTTGCCGAGGTTCGTCGACTGCGCGTCGCCCTCGTGTTCGAACCAGTAGAAGATGCCCTCTTCCGCCCACAGACGTTCGAGAAACGCGAAGTCCGATTCGCCGGCCTGTGCGGTCAGGCTGCGGCTCGCATATCGCGCAGGATCGGCGAGCGCCCAGCGCCAGGCCGGCGCGACCGCGCCACGCGCGTAGTGCGAGAAAACCTGTTCGCTGATCTCGACCACGCTCGCGTTCACGAAGTTGTAGCTGTCGACGCGCTGCTGCAGCAGCGCGAGCCACGGTTCGACGACGAGCTGCACGCGCGCGAGCCCGCCGTTGTAGCCGACGAGCTCCGCGGCCATCACATGGCCGTGGAACGGGCGCCGTGCGTCCTGCCCGTCGGCGGCCTGCCATTCGATCAGGATCGGCGCACCGATCAGCTCGTCGAGCGGCACATCGAGACGCTCGGTCAGCGCGGTGACCTGGAACCGGAAGCCGCCGCGATCGAGCGACTCCCATCCGTGCAGGCTCTCGGCGACGAGCTTGTCCGCGCCGAGCGGCGTGGTCAGCCACAGAAACCGGTCGTGCTGCGACCAGCCGCGGAAGAACGCCTGGATGAGGTCAGATTGGGTCGGCATGATGGGTGGGTTCGGGGTTCGCGGGGGGTGGTACGTTCAGTTCCTGGAGTCGAAGCATCGGGTTACGCATTACCGTTCGGTCAAATCGACGTCGGACAGTTTGTCCATCCGTATGAATGCTTTGCCTTTCATTTCCAAGGGCGACTGGATGTTGACATTCGCTTCGCCAAACATCCGGTAGGTGCCCCCGCGGATCTGTTGCCGCGATGCGCCCGGATCGAACGTCAACGCATCGTGCGGCACGACGAATTCGACTTTCACCGACTGCCCCGGTTTGACCGAAATCACCGACGCATAGGCGCGGGAAGCGGCACTCAGGTACTTCTCGACCAGTGCGATCTGGAAGCGCGCGCCAGCGTCGTTGCGCGCTGGTCAGAAAGTACTGCCCGTTCAGGAGCGCGCGCCGCGGCAACCACTTCTCCGGGCCATCGATGACCACTTCCTGCGTCCCGTCGTTCCCGAACACGACATCGACCACCAGATTCCCCGCCTCGGAACGCGCGGCGAACGTCGGGTGCAGATTGATCTCAGGCGTGCCGTGATCCAGCAGATCCTGCGCAAGTTCGTAAAGAAACAACAGCTTTCCGTTGATCTCGTCGCTGGATCGATATTGAAGCTGCCCCTGGTAACGCGTTCCATTCCGATCGAACGAATATGAGAGGACCGATCCGACATTCCGGCCCGGGACCGAAGCGATCTCGTTATTGGCCAGAATCCGCTGCATCTGCTCGATTTCCGGCCGGTAACGATCGTTCAGTTCTCCCGTGTATTTTCCGATTCCCACATACTTCGCCGGCGGCATGAGATCAAGATCCAGCCCATGCGAATAGTAGGCGACACGATTGCCGTCAAACGTGAAACCCAATGGAGGCGCAGGCTTGATCTGCCCCGGGCTGCTCCGGATTTCGAAATGACCATGCTCGTCCCGCGCAGACGCCATGTCCGTCGCGCAGGGAAGCAATGCCACCAACACCAGGATTCGTATAACGCGCATCACGTCAGGGTCACTTCCCCGTCAGGTTCACGTTTTCCAACCGATTCGTCGGCGTGAAGATCCGTCCGTCCATTTCCTGCGGACGCAGGATGTCGACGTTCATCTTGCCGGCGAACACGTAGGTGCCGGGCTCGACACGGCGCATCGGCGAATTGGCGTCATAGGTCAGATCTGCGTAAGGCACGAGGAATTCCATCTTCTCGGGCTGACCGGGCTTGACGACGATTTCGCGCCGATTACGACGCGATGTGTCGTTCAGATATTTGCTGACCAGCCTGACGTCGAAACCCACGAGTTTGTTGCCGCCGCTGATCTCCATGTATTGCACATCGGGCCTCGCCAGATCTGGCGACCAACGATCAGGACCGTCGATCGCCACATCCTGCTTGCCATCGTTTGCGAACGTCACGTCGACGACAAGATGGTCGGCGGTGGATCGCACCGAAAATTCCGGACGAAAATTGATCTCGTGCGTACCACGCGCCAGCAGATCGTGGGCAAGGTCATAAAGCACCGAAAGGTTCTCGTTGAATTGATCGTCGAACTGATAGTTGTACGTGCCCTCGTAATGGTGGCCGTCCTTGTCGAACGAATAGACGAGCACGGACCCCTTGTTGATTTCGCGGATCTGGGGGATTGTCCTGCTGCTCAACGTCGCCTTGACCATATCGACATGCTGGCGATAGGTTCCCGTGAGATCCGCCGTATATTTCCCGATTCCGACGTAACTCGATGGCGGCAGCGGGTCGATGTCCCGCCCACGCGAAAAGTACGACACCGTTCGACCATCGGCCGTGAAGACCATCGATGGCGAAGGATTGAGCTGTCCCTGTCCGCTACGAATCTCGAAATAATCCGGACGATCATGTGCGAGCGTCATTTCCGCCACCCCGAAAGAAATCGTTGACATCACCAGGAACAAGATCGAGCGCTTCATTTCAGCACCTCCCATTCAATCCCGGTTTTCTTGTTGAACCAGTTGCGGAAGCTGTACATGTAGTACTTCGCAATTTCCGGATTCTTCGTGTACACCCCCCGGCCCATCACGTTCGTGGGGGTCTCGCGCTGCCAGTTGTCGACAAGCTGGGCCATCTTCACGTCGACTAGATGTTGCGAGTTGATGTATTTGCCATACACCGCCCCACCATCCAGGAAATACTCATCGGGCCAGCCGAACAGATGGCCGGCCTCGTGCACGATCGTATGTTCCGTTTTGATCGGAACGTACCGATTCTCCCGGCCGTTCCACTCGACGTTCACTTCCCCCCAGTTGCCCGAATCCGCCCGGGTCGCCATCGGAAACAGATTGATCTCCGCATGGCATCGCCCGATTTGAACCAGCTCGACTTCCAGTTTCAGCTTGACCTTGCACGTACATGCTCTGCCAAGCGGGCATTCTTTCGGCTGCATCGAATAGTTCCCTCTATTCAGCCCGTCCTCGATGCGCTTCTTGAAGCCCGATATGGAACCCAGCCCACCCGGCCGGTCCACGACCCTTATCACCCGGTCTTTACGGATTCCATCGCTATTGAACGGTACCGAGAACGGTTTGCCCGTCGATGGATCCATGTAGACGGCCCCGTCATTGATCCAGTACTGGTCCTTCAGGTTGACCTTGATATAGACGGTCGCCGTCACGGTCGCCGTCGCGGGCGCGTATCCGATGTCGTACGAATCCTCCGTGCCGGAAAAATTCAGCCAGATTCGCTTCTTGTCCTTGAGTACCGCCTTGCCGTCCTCTCCCGTCTGGAAATAGCTGACGCATCCGGCATCAACGGTATGAAGCTCGGTGGGAATCGCGGGGACGTGAAGATTGCACGGCCCGCTTTGCGCTGCCGGGCCTTTCTTCGGCATGCCTTCCAGTTCGCTGGACACCGGCGGCGGAGTCGAATAACCGAGCGACGGGCCGGGCGCCGCATTTTGTCCCGACGAAGCGGGTACCGGTGCAGGCATGGATCGACTCGACTCATCTGCCCGTGCCTGCGGGACAAGCGGCAAAGTTCCTGCTTCCGGAACCGGCATGTGGGCCGTCAAACCCGTCGCGCTCGACGCGGCCCCGCTCCATGCCGCTCCCCCCGCCGCCACCGCCCCTCTCCCCGCCGGGCTCGCCGCCAGCGCCTGTACGAGGAAGTCACACGGATCGCCCTGCGGCAACACCGGCAGCGCCGGCAGCTTCACGCTCGTCGCGCGCGGCCCCGGGAACGGATGCCCGCCCGACTTCACCGCGAACTGCCCCGGTGTCTCGACGATGATGTCGCCGCCCTTCAGCGTGATCCGGTTCGGCCCCTGCTGCAGCACGATCGCATCCTGCGCGAGCACGTCGACGCGCTCGTCGGTCGACGTCACGCGCACGGTCTGGTCCGCGAGAATCTCCATCGTCGACGCGTGCGCCTCGACGCTCACCGGCCCTTCGCCCGCAATCGCCTTGAGCCCGCCCGCCACGCTGTACAGGCTCACTGCATCGCCCGTCGCCGCGGCCACGGTCGCACCGGCGCCCACGTGCGCATCGCCTTGCGACGTCACATGAACATGCTGCGCCGCATACGACACCGCGCTGTCCGGCGTCGTCACCACGATGTTCTCCGGCGACTCCATCAGCACCGCGGGTGTCGCGAATCGCTCGACGGGATCGCCGCCGTCGCGCTGCGTGCCGCTCGGCTTGGTCGCGCTCTGGCCGCCCACGCTCCCCGCATACTTGCCGTCCTGCGCGGGATCGATCGCCTTCAGGAAATCCGTCAGCGCCGCGTTCGCGCTCAGGCCGACTGCCAGCGCGCCGGTGGCCGCCCGGTCGAGTTCCTGCGCGGTTTTCTCGGCGTCCTTCAACTGCTCCACGCGTTCGGCGACGTCCATCTGCGTCGACGCACCGAACTGACGCGCGGTACTCGATACCAGCACGCCCGCGCCGGCCCGCACGACGCCCCAGCCCTGCGTCGCCAGTTCGAAACCTTCGCCGCGATAGGCGCCGCGCATCGTGCCCTGCTGGTCGATCAGATAACCCTGCGCGAGGCGCGTGCCGGCAGTCGAATTGTTCAGCTCGTGGCGCAATTGCCCGGCCGCATCGTCCATCACCCAGCGGCTGCCCGGTTGCCCGTCGAGCGTTTGCGTCTGCAGGCCCGTCAGCGATCCTGAATGATTCGCGTCGCTGCCTTCGCCGGCCGCGAACGGCGGTCGCACCCGGCCGCCGTACACCTGGCCGAGGACGACGGGCGCGTCGATGTTGCCGGACTCGAAGCCGACCACCACCTCCGCCCCCACGCGCGGCGCGAACGCATGACCGAAATTCGGCCCGGCGGCCTGTTCGGCGATGCGGACCAGGATGCCCGACCGATGGTCGCCCGGCGCATGGCCGGCCGGATTGGCGCGGCTCGCCGTATCAGTCAGCCCGCCCGGCAGCGGTGCGACCCCGCGCATCCACGGAAACTGGATGCGGACCTGGTGATCGCGCGTGCTGCTGACGCGGCCGCCCGGCTCGCCGACCACGATCGCGGTCTGCACGCCATGCACCGTCGGCCGGTCGCGATGCGGCGGCACGATCGGCGTGCCTTCCGGCACCGCGACGAAGCGGTTGCGATACAGGCCCTTCTCGAGCTCGCCGCGTCCGAACAGCTGCCCGATCTGCGCGCCGAGATTGTTGACGGCCTCATGCTCGATCGACAGCGGCACGAACCGCACGGGGCCGCTCAGATAATCGTTCAGCGTATGCACCCTGCCAACCTCGAGCGTGCGCGACGATCCGCCGCCACGGTAAACCCGTTTGGCGAGCTGCAGCGCGTCGAGACGCTGCTCGGCGTAACGCTGCGCGTCGCCGCTCGTGTCGAAGCGGCCGGCACGCTGGCCGTCGTAGACCTCCCGCACCGGCAGCAGCGGCGCGTCGGCGTCGGCCGGCTGCTGCGCCTGGCCGGCCAGCGCAACGAGCTCGCTGGCTTTCCAGCTCGTCGTCACCACCCGATCTGGCACGAGCTGACGCCGATCGGAGAATTGCGTCATCACACCGTCCGGATCGCCGACGTCCTGCGCATTGAATGCGATCGCGCTGCCGTCGGGCAGCCGTGCGTGGCGGTCGAACACGACGACCGTATGGTCGCCCGACGGTGCGTTCCCCGTGTCCTGCCCGTGCTCGATGCGAAACGACAACCCGGCTTCCGACAGCTGCCGCAACACGAAATCGAGATCGGTTTCCCGGTACTGGCCGCGCAGGCGGAACGCACGCAGCGGCTCGACTCGCTCGTAGCGCCGATGCGCTTCCGGGTAATCGCCGAACACCTGCTCGCAGATGCCCTCGACGTCAAGATCGACGAAATACAGGCAATTGCGGCGCAGCTGCAGCAGCGCGAGCCACGATTCCATCGTGAGCCGGTAGCGCGTGAACTCGCCGTCGCTCTCCGCATACGCGGCATGCGTGACGTAGCCGTTCCAGCAGCGCTCGCCCGCCGCCGTCGCAAGGCGCAGCCGCACGGCGCTGCCGATCAGCGGCGCCAGATCGAGAAACGGCTCGCTCGACAGCACGTCGATCTCGAACCGGAACGATTCGCTGATCCCTTCACGACCGTGAAAGCGCTCGACCACGAATGCCCCCGGCATCGCGGTATCGATCTGGATATGGCGGGTCGCTTGCCCGTACCCCGTTAATGCGGCAACAAGATCCATGTCGTTTCTCGGCAATCGCGCGCGAATGCGTTTCGCGTCGGCTGGTTCGTATCGAATCGATTCTGCGGTGCAACGGCGAGCGGCCGCCGCGCGCGGGAGACAGTACGCCGCATCATTGCGGGAAGATCCCGTTCATGTTGACCTTGTACTGCAGCATCTTGCGCTGCGCCTCCATTTCTTCCTGCACGCTCGGTACGTGGGGCGCATCCCAGCGCACACCGTTCACGTAGACGGTGCGCCAGCGCAGGTAACCCCAGACGAACGAAAACTCGCGTCCCGAATCCTGCAACGCGAGACCGCCCGTGACATCGGGATCGGTCAGCACGGCACTGTCGGTCGGCGCATTCGCGTCCTTGGCCGCGCGTGCCTTCTGCGCGGCCTGCTGCGCGGCGTCGTAGCGCTTCAGGATATCGGCCTGCCGTGCGCTCAGCGGCGAGCGCGGTTCGGGCTCCTGCACCGCGCTGACCCCGGGCCCGAGCCCGAGTGCACTCGCGCCCATCACCTGCATGATCTGCGACGGCCCCGGCAGGCCAAGTTGCCGACGCGTCTGCCACGCCGCGTGCTCGCGCTCGAATTCCGCCTGACGGGTTTTCAGCGCCTTGATCTGGTTGTAGTTCCAGACGTCGTCGTCGTCGCCGAGCGGCTTGAACCACGCGCGCGAGTCGTGCATGAAGTTGTCGTACAGCGCGCTGATCGCCGCCTCCGGCGGCCCCATGTTCCAGTCGCCTCGCACCTCGAGCCACTGTTGCCACTTCTCGTCGAGCTGCAACTGGAAAAAATCCTCGGCGCGCTTCGCACTCGCGCGTACCACCGGACCGACGAGCGGAAGCGCGGACTGCAGGCCCTGGACGATCGGCAGCACGGCCGGGGAAATGACGGCTGCCGCCTTCGGGTTCTGCGTGAGCTTCTTGCTGACCGCGTTGCCCGCGTAGCGTCCCACGGTCGGGCCGCCCTGCTTCTCGCACTCGAGCAGGTCGTGCCATTCGAGCCGCAGTTCCTCGTTCGCGCTGTCGAGGTCGACGGCATCCTGCGGATACGCGGCCTTGGCGGCCAGGAACGATGGTTGCGTACGCAAGTTGTCGAGGCGCATCTTGCGCCAGCGCAGGTACAGCCCGTAGTGCGCGCGCATCAGCCCCGGCGTGCCGTGCTCCCTCGCGTAGTAGTAGTCCGCGCTCGTTCTCACGTAGGCGGAAAACGCGCGCTTGAGCGCGGGCGAGATCGCGAACGCCGCAGCCGCTTCGGCGGCGACACCGGGCCCGTTGATGTCGAGCGGAACACCGGCCTTGCGCGCTTCGCGATACATGTCGAGCAGCGGTATCTGCGACAGCTTGTCCGCATCGCTCGTGCCACGCCCTTGCTCGCCCGGTCCATAACCGCCGCCGACGTCCGAATGGACGCCCGGATAGACGATCTCCTCGCGCCCGTCGATCGACGCATCGATCAGGTCGAGCGGGAACGATCCGCGCGGCTCGTGTGCTGCGACCATGTGGACGCAGCGGCGGACGGAATACGGCACCCTCATCAGTTCCTTGCGTCCCCAGCCGCCGTGCCCGTCGAACAACGTCGCGGCCGTGCTTTGCGCGATGCCGACCGACGCGACCGTATCGAACAGGCCGAGAAAGTCGTACGACACCGGCACGCCGCACAGGCTGAAATCGGCGTCGAGCGCATCGTTCAGCCAATTCGAGAACGTGCGCGCTTCGGCCGCGCCGCGCGAAAAGCCGAACACATACAGGCGGATGCGCTGCAGCTTCGGCTTGCCCTTGACCAGCAGATCGCCGACGCGCTCCTTCAGCTGCGCGCAACGGGCCCGCAACGCGGCGCGCCGCTTGTCGTCCCACGCGCGCATGGTCGCGGTCCAGTTCGCCGTATCGACTTCGCCCTTGAGCTGTGCCCAGATCGTGTCGCGATCCCAGGTGAGTTCGATCCCGTTCTGCTCGGCCGCCATCAGCTTGAGCGCGCCGGCGCTCGAACTGCCGCGCGCGTTGATGTCGCCGAGACTGCCCGGCTTCGGCGGCGTGCCGCCGAGATCGATGCCCTTGAAATTCAGGTCGACGCTGACGGCCTTCGCGAGCGCCTTGTCGCTCTTGCCGAGCGCCGCGGACAGCGAATTGCCGAACGCGTGCGCATGCACGACGTTGTGGATCTGCAGCAGCGCCCAGTTGATGCGCCCCTCGCCGGCCCACCCCGTCGCGGCGCCCGCCGCGGCCTGCAGCCCGACACCCTGATCGCCGACCTCGTCGACGAAGGGCGTGCCGACGCCCGCCACGTAGATGGCGCTGTGATACTTGTCGCGGGGAAACACGTCGAACAGGCGGGCGACGTTGCTGTGCTTGCCGCCGGCGCGATCGCGATGGGCGTTGTTGCGCGTGCCGTCGAAGAAGATGCCGACATGCAGCGTCTTGCAGCAACTCATCCCGTCGTCGTCGTGCAGGCGGCGCATGATCGCGTCCTGCTCCTCCGGGGTGACGACCGCAACGTCGGGCCGGTCAGCGCTCGCGAAGCGGAAACTCATCGCGTGATCCTCTTGTCGGGATTCGGGCACTGCGGATCGCCGTTGCGCAACGTGAAGTGTCCCGGACACGCTTCGGCGGGCGCCTGAAGATTTTCGGGAAAACCGCGGTAGCCGGGCATCCACTGCGACGCATAGACCTTGATTCGATCGTGCGGAAAGAACAGGACCCACAGGAAGCCGTCCGAGAACGCGTCGTAGCGCTCGACCGGCACGACGCGGCTCGCGAGCGCCTTCGGATCCTTCCTGTACAGGTTGTCGTCCCGCCACTGCAGGTTGACGGTCAACCCCGGATGCCATTGCTTCGGTAACGCGACGCAGCAGATGATCGCGCCGCCGCCGCTGCCGACGCGAGCCGGAACCGCCCCGCCCCAGGTGCCGTCGACGTAGAACGCGCCGATCGGAACGTCGGTGTAGTTGAGGGCATTCAGCTTCAAGCCCATCGTGTCGGGCTCGGCCGGCGCGCTCGCCCCCCCCGCCACACTCGACGCCGCAAACGACACATCGGTGGCACGCGAGCATCCTGCCGTCCCCAGCAGGATGGCCATGAACATCAGCAGCCGAGCGGCAAACGTCGTGGAACCGGCATTCAGACTCATTTCTTGATCCTCTTGTCCGACGCCGTCCGGCGCGGATCGCTATCAACAGTGTGCTCCGTCGCATGCCGCGCCGACACGTCCGTGTCGCCGTTCGCATGCACGCGAACCCGCGTTGTTCTACGCGGACGACGCGGCAGGCGCCCGCTCCGTCGCCAGATACCCGGCCGCCGCGAGCGCATCGAGCGCGACCCGCGACGCTGCCGCAGGCGGCCCGTCGTGCCGCGCCCACGCTGCGCTCACGCACGCATGGGCTTGCGACGGCGTTGCCAGCAGCCGGCCGAAACTCTCCGGACGCTGGCGGACATGAAAAAGCAACGTGTCGATCTTCGCGGCCTGCCGCAGTCGTTCGACCTGGTCCCCGTCGAGCACGTAGGGCTGGCCGCTGCGCCCGGCACCCGCTTCGCCGGCGGCCGCTTCGCGTGCGGTGTCGACATCGAGCGCCACGAGCGCCCCGGTGCGATCGAACACATGCCACGCGTCGATGCCGTCCGTGAAGCGGCGACGCTGCGCGGGCGTGAGCGCCTCGAGCCAGGCCGGCAGGCAACGCGTATCGGCGAAACGCACCAGGAACGCTTCGCCGTCGGCCGCCGCGCTTGCCTCCATCTGCCCGCGCAGATGCGCGGCAAGCGCGCCCGTATCGCGCGCACCGCGCAACAGGCTCACCATCGGACGTCCGGACGTCTCGCGCAGCACGGTCCCGAGCATCGCCGCGCGCGCTGCCGCGTCGGCAGGCAACGGCGCGAGGCACGGCGAAATCGCCGCCAGGTCGTCGCCGTCGTACACGCCTTCGTACAGCACGACGACGGCATCGTTGCGGTCGACCGCGGGCATCCGGTCACGCAGCGCCGGCGCGAAACCCATGTCGAGCAGCAGATGCCAGCGGCCGCCGGCCGGCGCGTGCTCGAACAGCGCGTTCAGCCGATCCGGCGTGTCGTCGGGATAGCGGTCGATCCAGTCGGTCGGTTCGATCGTCATGCTCAGATTGCCTTGCCCGCCAGCGCGCTGCCCGACTGCATCGCGTGCAGCAGGCATTCGACGCACACCTTCTCGGGAAACTGCGGCAACGGCGTACTCATTTGATCAGGGCCCACGAAAGCATGCTGCGCGGCATACACGACGAATTTGCCCGGGCAGCCGAACGTGACGTCGCCGCCTTCGATCGTCACATGCGCGCCGCCGCTCACCGCGAGATGCACCGTCTTCTTCGCGGCGATCTCGACATCCGCGCTCGCGGACGCGACCTTCAGGTCGTCGCGCGCACGCAGGCCCAGCACGTCGCGCTGCGCCTGCAGCGTCAGCCCGTCCTTGCCGGAGATCAGGCTCATGCCGACGCCGTCCGCATGGCTCGCGCCGCCCAGCCAGCCGATGCCCTGCCCGCTGTGAATGCGCAGCTGCTGCGCGGCGGCGAGATTGAAGTCGGCACCGCTGCCGAGCGACAGCGTTTCGCCGGCCGCCCATTGGAGCGCCTGCCCGGCGATCAACCCGTGTCCGCCCCGTGCCTCGATCCCGAGCACCGCGTCGCCCGTATGCGGCAGTGCGTTGCCCGTCGATCGCTGCGCGGCATCGGCCGATGCCTGTGCGTAGCCGTTCGCGCCGACCGTCGTTGCGAAGCTCTGCGCGAGCGCGTCGAGCGGCGCGGCCTTGCCGTTCAGCGACGACTGGCCCGCCTGCTCCACGCCGCGCTGCGCGGCGAACGGCAGCGTCCCGTGCGTATCGGCAGTCTTGTCGAACCGGCCGACCAACGCGGCGTGCCGCGCGAGCAGCGCCTGCAGCGCGGATGCATCGCCCGCCGGTTGTGCGGCGCCGGCAAGCGCATAGCTCGACACCAGCAAGCCGCGCGTCGCACGCATCGCACCGTAGGCGTCCGAGCGCAATTCGACGCCCTGGCCGCGAAAACTGCCGAGATAGTTGTCGGACTGATGACGCAGATGGCCGAGGTTCAGTTGCGTCGCCGCGTGCGTGGTCGCCATCTGCAGGCGCCCCATGCCGTCGGAATCGTCCGCGACCAGTTGGTTGTGGCCCTGCCCGTCGAACCCCTGGCTCTTGAAGCCCGACAGCGCGCCGGCGTGATTGTGGCGATCCGCGCCGCCGCCGGCGCCGTGCCACGCGGGGCTCAGCCCGCTCGCGAGATTGCCCTGCGCGCTCGGCGCATGGTCGCCCGCCTGCGTGTAGATCGATACGTCGAGCGGTTTCCCGGCCGCGCCGCCCGGCGAAGGCGACTCACCGCCTTCGCCGCGGCCGTTGAACAGGCCGCCGAGCACGATCGGCCGGTGGATCAGCCCGTGGTGAAACTGCACGAGGACTTCATGGCCGATGCGCGGCACCTGCTGAAGACCGTGCCCGTCGCTCGCGAGCCGTTGAATCGCGCGCGTCGGATAGGTGCCCGTATCGTCTTCCGCCTGCCAGTGGAACCGGACGCGCAAGCGCCCTTGCGCGTCGGCATGCACCGGCCCCGTCGAACCGGGCTGCGGGCTGCCGGTCGGACCGACGACGATCGCCGTCTGCGCGCCCAGCGCCGTCGCAACCGGATTGAGCCGCTGCCCGGTCCCGTCCGCCAGCGTGGGCCGCCAGACTTGCGAGCGCGGCACCGCATCGAACCGATTCGCGTAACCGCCGGCCTGCGCTTGCCGGAGCACGCGCGGATCGAGCTGCGTCGCCGGCAGCGGCCCGAGTTGCCGCTCGATGGCTTCCATGACGGTCGGCGGGAGATTGTTGATCCCGACGTGCTCGACGTGCGTCAGCAGAAAATCCTCGGGCGCCGCGGCACCGCGCACGGCTTGCCAGCCGGCATCGACGAGCTTCAGCGCACGCCCGGCGCGCGCCGTGCGCAGCGTGCCGTAGCCGGTCCAGAAACATGCGCGCGACACGATCGCGTCGGCCTGGCGCCGCGCCATGTCTTCCGCGTCGCGCAGGGTGTCGAACGCTTCCGGCCCGACGTCGTCGTAGAGCTCGCGCGTGCCGTTCGGCCGGCCGAGATCCGTGCTCGCGGTGGTCGCGCGGTTCGCGCGGTAGTCGCTGCTGATCAGCGTGACGCGATCGGCCGTCAGCGACAGCGACTGCCCGATCCCGAGGATCACGTCGTCGGCGTCGGTCGCTGTCCCGCTCGAGCGGCGCGGCACCCCGCCGCGTCGCGCCGACGTCTCGTCCTCGGCCAGTTGCGCGCTGTCGTCGAAGACCAGCATCGCATGCCCGGCGGGCGCGTCCTCGTCCTCGACGAAGCAGAACCCGAGGCCGGCCTCGGCCAGCAGATGCTGCACGAATTCGTAGTGCGTATGAGTGCGGTACTGCACGCGATACGCAACCGGAGCCAGCGCGTCGAGACGCCGGCCCGCGTCCGGCGTGAGGCGCCACCGCGCGATCCCGGCGTACGGCGCGAACACTGTATCGAGCACGTCGGCGAGCGTCTGATTCACGAAGGTTCGCTCGTCACGCGCATGCGTGAGCGCCGCGAGCCACGGCACGATCTGGAGATGGTAGCGAGCGAGGCCTGCGTCGTAACCGATGCACTCGGCCTCGGCGACGAGTCCGCTGCGCAGCGTCGTCGTGCCGTTCGCGAGCGTGGTGCGAATCGCGACACGCTGCCCGAGCATCGCGTCGAGATCCAGCGCGGGATCCGTCGACAGCGCATCGACGTTCCATTGAAAGAGATCGGAGAGCGATTCGCGACCGGTCCAGCGCTCGATTTGAAATGCAGCAAGCGCGCCGGATCCGTCCAGCGAATACAGGCGATTGAATGCGCCGAATAGAGACGCAAATTCCTTGATGACGCTCATGCGATTCCCGCTCTCTCAGGATTTCGACGTTTTTAAGTGCATAGGCTGCGACGAACACGGGACGATGCATGATTGCCGGCATCGCAATCGCCACGCCGAACCGGCAGGAAACATACCGAATTCCCCTGCAGCACTGTCTGGTACGGGCACCTGCCCCGCCATCAGGCGGAACGCGACCAGTTGGCTGAATGGATGCACCCCTTTTTTTGAAGCTTACTATTTTAAATTACACAGTCAGACTCCGCTACAGGAAAACACCTGATAAAAAGATGCGAAACCTTGACGCGCGGGCTTCACACGCGATAATGGCTGCTTTCAGTTCGACAGCTACCTGACTATTCAACCGAATCAGGAAATTATTTCCGAAAGGTAATAAATACCTGATTCGGTCGAAATTGATTCGAAAAGCGTCGCCGATGACATCCGGGATCGGGAAATCCGGATGCATCGCCGACGATCCAGCAAGGAGGCCTATCCGGATGACCCAACCCTTCATCGTCCTTGGTGACAAGCACAGCCATGGCGGCACCGTGACCAGTGCATCCACGCTGTCGTCGGTCGACGGCCGCGGCATCGCTCGCCGCAACGACACGGTGACGTGTCCGGTACACGGCCCGAATCACATCGTCGACGGCGACGACACGATGATCGTGCAAGGCGAAGGCGTCGCACGCGACGGCTACAAGACGGCCTGCGGCGCCGTGCTGGTCGCAAGCAGAACGGCAGGCAGTGACGGCAACTGACACACGCGTCGGCAAGTCACGGGGGAATAGAAGGAAATGATCACGGGGTTGCGCAAAACGGCATTCGTCGCCGCGCTATTCGTTGCGGTGTGGGTCGCCGTGTTCGTCTGGTGGAAGACGACCCGACATGCACCGACCACCGGAGACCTCCTGCTGTGCGGGCTCGTGCTGCCGGCGGCGCTCGCCGTTTGCGTGGCATGGTTGCGCCGGGGGCTCGGCCAGCGCCCGGCGCCCGCGGCGGCCGCACCGGCGACGTCGTCCGCGTCGAAGGACGCGACGGCCACGCAGGATGCCGAGTCGCACACGTGGTCGGCCCTGCTGCTCGACAGCAGCGTCCGGCTGCCGACGGGTGCGACGACCGCGGAAATCGATGCGGCGGCCCGGGAAGAGCACCCCGTCGCGCTTCATCCCGAACTGCAACGCCCGGACGGAACCGGTGTATTCGCCAGCACGGTCGATTCGGTGTCGCCCGACCGGTTCGATGCGAGCCTCCTCGCGCCGGGCGTGCAGGAAACACTTCAGGACGAGCACTGGCGCGGGCTGCTGCTGGCCGCCGATGCGCTCGACGAATTGCGCGAGCGGCATGCCGTGCTGTCCGGTGCGGACGCGTCGCCGCTCAGGCTCCACCTGCTGATGCCGGACCGCTGGCAACCGGTCGCCGCAACGCTCGCCGCATGGCTCGATGCGCACACGGCACGCGAAGCCGTCGCGCCGGGCATCGTTCGCGCGCAACTGCGCACGGTCGCCGATCCCGTACAAGCGTGGGCGGTCATCGACGAACTGATCCAGGCGTTGCACCTGCAACCGTCCGCCGATCTGCACGTCGTGCTCGCATTCGACTCCACCACAAGCCAGGATGCCGTCGACGCGCTGGATCGCGCGGGCCGGCTCTACGGCCGGGATCGGCCGGACGGCGTAACGCCCGGCGAAGGCGCATGCGCGCTGTTGCTCGCTCATCCCGACGCGCCGCATGCGACGCCCGTGCCGTCGCTCCATCGCATCGCTTCCGCGCGCCGCGCGGGTTCCGCCGATCACGGCAAGGCTGATTCGACGACGCTCGGGCAACTGCTCACTGCGGCGAGTACACGCTTGTCGATGCTGCACCCCGACCTGACGGCACCCGGATTCGTCACCGACGCCGATCAGCGCGGCAGTCGTCGCACCGAAGTCGTGACGGTCGGCGAACAGACCTGGAGCGCCGAAGCCGCCGAACGCAGCCGCCACCTCGGGCTCGCCAACGGCGCAAGCGGCGCGGCGCTCGCGCTGGCGGCGCTGGCGGTCGCCGCCGATCGCGCGACGGAGGAGCGGCAAGCAGTATTCGCGGCATCGGTCAGCGATCCGCTCGCACGCGGCGTGATGCTCGTCACCCCCGCGACGACGGCCGACGCCGCCGCCCCCGCGCGGCAATACGGGACGGCCACCGCATAACCGGACACAGCGGCCGAATCCCTCACCCGCGCCGCACCCAGATCACCTTGCCGTCGCGAATGCCGAGGTCGCGTCGCTCCTGGCGATAGTCCATCGTGCCCGGCAGCGATTTGCCGTCGCGCTCGAGCACGCGCCACAGGCAGCCGTCGAGCAGCGCGGCCGCGTCGGCTTTGGTTTTTCCGACCAGCGCGTCGTCCGGCGCGGCGTCCGCCTTGCACGCGCTCACGGCGCCCGACGGCGCGGGGTTCATCACCGCGCCGCCGGCGGTGGCGTTGGGGTGCTTCGTGTTCATGTCCGCACATCCTGCAAAGGTTGCGCTCGCAACGAGTGCAACGAGTATCGCGATCGTGTTCTTCATCGGTTTCTCCCTGTCGCGCCCCGGTGTGACGTGTACGGCCTTCGTGCACGGCCCGGCGCCGCATGAATGATAGGTGCCGCGCGCCGCCGACCGTTCCCCGAAGAAAGCCGGCCAGCGAATGTCGGCGGTGACGCGATACGGTCCGGCGGTGTCGGCGAACCGGGTCGCAAGTCCGGCACGGCGCCGGACCCGCCTGCATGTTACCGCACGCGATTCGCCGCAACGGCTGCAACACCGACGCCGACGCCCGCGCGTGCGGCATGCGCGCGCCGGCAACTCACTCAGAACTTGTAGGTCACGCCCGCGATGCCGTAATAGTTGCTGCGCGACTGGACGATCGGGCTGTCACCGTAGCGACCGAGCAAGCGCGTCACGCCCCCCGTCGCGAGCACCGACCAGTGCTGCGACAGCGTCCAGTTCCACGCGATCGCCATCGACGCGCTGTCGATCCCGCCGCTCGTCGAATACGGCCGGAACCGGCTCGTCATCGACTGTGCGTCGGTCACGCCGTAGAACGTCTGCGTGTAGCGCCCCGAGCCCGCGTGCACGGTTCCCGTCACGATGATCTCGTGCTGCGAGGTCTTTAACACGGGCACCGCGAGATCCACGTGCCCCGACACGCCGCGCGACGTGTGCGTCACCGGTGTGTCGATCGTGACGCTCAGCTCCGCCGCGTTGAAGAGCGTCACGCCCGCGCGCACGCCCACGAGCACCGAGCCCGGAATCCGGCCCATGCCCTTCAGGTAGTCGGAGCCCGGCAGGTCGAAGCGGTTCTCGTCCGCACGACCCGCGTCGTAGCTCACGGCCGCCGACAGGAACACACCGTGCGGCAGGTCGAGCCGGTAGCCGGCGCCCTCGGCGCTGTCGATGAAGAAGCCGTTACCGAACTTCGCGGAAAGCCCCGGCGCAACGACGCCGCGGTACTGGTTGCTGCCCGGGTAGCGCGGTGCGAAACCGCCGCCAAGCGACAGCGAATACTGGTTTTCCGCGTGAGCGGCGGCGGCAAGGGTCAGGCCGGCGAGCGGCATGCAATAGCGGTAGCGGCGAAGTATTGGGCGCACAATATTGAGATAGAAGTGACGGAGCCCGCAGTCTAGGTGCCGCCCTGCGCCGAGACTGTCCTGAATCTTCGGAGAATCTGTGCTCAATTGTGTTCGATTGTTCGAGATTGTCGTACCGCTCCCCCGGCGTTCGGTGCGCCGGATAGAATCTGCGGGCCGCGCCGCACCCCGGCTTGCCACGGCGTGAGATGGCGCGCGCATCCTGAGGAGACCATGAACGAAGATCCGCTCAAATACCGCGTACTGCTGATCGAGGACGACGACCGCCTCGCGCAGCTCGTCCGCGAATACCTCGACAGCTATGAATTCGCGGTGACGGTCGTCCGGCGCGGCGACCTCGCCGTCGCGGCGGTGCGCGAGCACCAGCCGGCCCTCGTGATACTCGACCTGATGCTGCCGAACCTCGACGGGATGGAAGTCTGCCGGCGCATCCGCGCGTTCACCAACGTGCCCGTGCTGATCCTGACCGCGCGCGCGGACGTCTACGACCAGGTCGCGGGCCTCGAGACGGGCGCCGACGACTACGTGACGAAGCCGATCGAGCCGCGCGTGCTGGTCGCGCGCGCCCGCGCGCTGCTGCGCCGTGCGCAGCCGGCCGCCACCGACGCGCCGGTGGCCGCACCCGAAGCGCTCGTGTTCGGCGAGCTGGCGATCTCGCCGCCGAACCGCACCGTGACCTGGCGCGGCGAGCCGGTCGACCTGAAGACCGCCGAGTTCAACCTGCTGCTGATTCTCGCGCGCGCGGCCGGCACCGTGCTGAGCCGCGACGACATCCTGAAGCAGCTGCGCGGGATCGAGTTCGACGGACTCGACCGCTCGGTCGATTCCGGCATCTCGAAGTTGCGCCGCCGCTTCGAGGATGCGTCGTCGGAGCCGCACAAGATCAAGACGATCTGGGGCCGCGGCTACCTGTTCAGCCCTTCCGCGTGGGACGAATAAATGCTGCGCCCGTTGATCAGGCTGTACCTCGTCGTGATCCTGTTCGTCGTCGCGTCGATCCTGTTCATCCAGCTGTCGTTCGACCGGATCTTCTACGAACGCAGCGCACAGGCGCAGCGCGACTCGCTGACGACCTATGCGTTCGTGCTCAACGACTACCTCGAACGCCATCCGGGCGGGCAGCGCGCACTCGCGCTGCGCGAGCTCGCGAGACACGGCAACGAAGGATTCGGCTTCCTGTCGATGACCGCCGCCCGTGCGCAGTTGAGCGGCGCGCCGCTGCGCGACCTCGATGCGGGGCGGATCGCGATCAGCTACAACGGCAAGGATTACTACATGCCGCTCGCGGACGGTACGGTCCTGCATGCGCGGCCGATCGAAGCGTCCGATCTCGACATCAAGATCTATGCGTACCTGCTGCTCGCGCTCGGCACGCTGTTCGCGGTGGTGCTGTGGATTCACTATCACTGGCGCGACCTGCGCAAGCTGCAGGATGCCGCCCGCGCATTCGGCACCGGCACGCTGTCGACGCGCGTGAAGCTGTCCGGCAAGTCGAACATCGACGAACTGTCGCAACAGTTCAACGACATGGCCGAGCGCATCGAGGCGTCGATCAAGCAACAGCGCGAAATGATGCACGGCATCTCGCACGAACTGAAGACGCCGCTCGCGCGGCTCGAGTTCGGGCTCGCGCTGCTCGCCGAGCCTGGTGAAACGGGCCGGATGCGCGAACGCCGCGACGCGCTGCGCCGCGACGTGCGCGAACTCGACGAGCTCGTCACCGAGCTGCTGACGATCGGCCGGCTCGAACAGGGCGCGAGCCAGCTCGCGCCGATGGAAGTCGTCGTCGACGCGCTGATCGACAGCGTGGCCGGCAACGTCTCGAACGATATCGCCGATCGCGGCATCTCGCTCGACGTATCGACGCTCGGTGCCCCCGCGACCCACGTGTGCGACCCGAAGCTGGTTGCCCGCGCGTTGCTGAACCTGATCCGCAACGGCGCACGCTATGCATCCCGCACCGTGCTGCTCGCCGCTGCACGCGACGCGTCCGGCGCGCTCGTGCTGAGCGTCGACGACGACGGCCCCGGCATTCCGGCCGCCGAACGCGCCCGCGTGTTCGAACCGTTCCAGCGGCTCGACTCCAGCCGCGACCGGCAAACCGGCGGCTTCGGGCTCGGGCTCGCGATCGTGAGGCGCGTCGCGCAGGTGCACGGCGGCGACGTGCGGCTCGAGGATTCACCGCTCGGCGGCGCACGCTTCGTGATCACGCTGCCCGTGCGAACGCTGCCGGACAACCTGTTCGACGTGCCGGATACCCTCGCGCAGGGCGACGCATTCGGCCGCGGCACGGGCATGGCCATCCCTCGGCAATGACGCGGGCGGCAGGCGCCCTCGCCTGAGCGCCCGCCGCCGCTGCACACGCGTCGCTCAGCGGCGGCGCAACAGCGCGACGAAGAACAGGCTGCCGAACATCGCGGTCACGATCCCGATCGGCAGATCCTCCGGCGCCGCGAGCGTGCGGGCCGCCACATCGGCCCACACGAGCAGGATCGCGCCGGTCAGCGCGGCAACCGGCAGCAGCCTGCCGTGCTCGGCACCGACGACACGGCGGCACAGATGCGGCGTCACGAGCCCGACGAAGCCGATCGCCCCGCTCACCGCCACCATCGCACCGGTCGCGAACGACGCGACGACGAACACCTCGCGCCGCATCCGCGCGCTCGGCACCCCGAGCGCGGCCGCGGCCACGTCGCCCGACATCAGCGCATTCAGTTCGCGCCGGCGCGCATACAGCGCGCCGCCGGCAAGTACCGCGCATGCGGCCGGCACCGGCAGCAGATCCCAGCGCGCGAGCCCGACGCCGCCGAGCATCCAGAACAGCACCGACGACGCGGCGCGCTGATCGCCGAGATACAGCAGCAGGTTGCCGAACGCGGCCATCATGAACGACACCGATACGCCCGCGAGCAGCAGCCGGTCCGATTCGAGCCGGCCGCGCCGGTAAGCGAGCGCGATGACGCAGGCCGTCGCCGCAAGCGCGCCCGCGAAGGCGGCAGCCGACAGCGTGAACGGGCCGAGTGCCGCGCCGGCCAGCACGGTGACCGCGACGGCGCCGAGCATCGCGCCCGCGCTCACGCCGAGCAGGTGCGGATCGGCCAGGCGGTTCGCGGTCGCCGCCTGCAACGCGACGCCGACCGCTGCCAGCGTCGCGCCGACGATCGCGGCGAGCAGCGCGCGCGGCATCCGGATCAGCCAGACGATGCTGTCGTCGCCCGCCCCCGCCGCGAACACGCCGGCCTCGCCGAACGCCGGCACGATGTGCGCGGCGACGATCCGCACCGCGGCCGGCATCGCGATCGGCGCCGGACCGAACGCGGCCGATACGACAATCGACACGACCAGCAGCAGCGCGAGCGCCGGCAGCACCGTGCGCATGCCGGGCCGCGAAGCACGCACGTGCCTGCTCATCGCGCCGGCCCGGCGAACGCGGCCGGATACAGCGCGCGCGCCAGCGTCTCGACGGCCGCGACGTTCTCGGGGCCCGGTGTCGCCGCATCGTAGGGAATCACGATGAAGCGCCGGTCGCGAATGGCGGCCACGCGCGCGAGCGACGGCTGGCTCAGCAGGAACTGCTGCTTCTGCGCGGCCGTCACGGCCGAATAGTCGACGATCACGATCACCTGCGGATCGCGCGCCACCACGCTTTCCCAGCTCACCTGCGTCCAGCTGCGCGGCAGGTCGGCCATCACGTTGCGCGCCCCGGCCGCCGTCAGCAGCGCGGTCGGCATCGCGAGCGCGCCGGCCGTCATCGGCTTGTCGGTGCCGCTGTCGTAGACGAACACGCGCAGCGGCGCCGGACGCCCGATCGCGCGCGACACTGCCGCGAGACGCGCACGCATCGCGGCCACGACCTGCGCGGCGCGCGCGTCGACACCGAAGATCCGGCCGAGATTGTTCAGGTCGCGGAACACGTCGTCGAACGACGCGGCCGTCTGCTTCATCACGTGCGAGCACGATTCGGTCAGCTCGTACGTCCGGATGCCGAACGGCGCGAGGGTCGCCGGCGTCACCGCACCGCCGACATGCATCCCGTAGTTCCAGCCCGCCAGATAGAAGTCGGCACGCGCGGCCGCCAGCACCTCGAGCGACGGATACTGGCTCGCCAGTTCGGGCACGCCGCGCAGCGCGTCGCGCACGCGCGCGGTGCCCGTCTTCCAGCCGCCGATGCCGGTGTAGCCGACGAGCCGGTCCTTCAGGCCGAGCACGAGCATCATCTCGGTCAGGTTCACGTCGTTGCTCACCGCGCGCGTCGGCGCGCGGTCGAACGTCACGTCGCGATCGCAACTGCGCACAGTGACGGGATAGGCACCCGCATGCGCGGCCGCGCAGCCGAGCAGGGTTGCGGCAACCAGCCGGCGGAATGCGGACGACGACGCAGACTGCAACGCGGAGGGCAGGACAGGAAACGGCATGGCGGTCATTCCGGATGAAGCGGCGTGATGCGCGGCCGGCCCGTGACCGGATGGCGATCGACGAGCGCGACGACGCCGAACACGTCGCGCAGCAGCGCTTCGGTCAGCACGTCGGCCGGCGCGCCCGATGCGACGACCCTGCCGTGCGCGAGCACGTGGAGCCGGTCGCAATACGCGGCCGCGAGATTGAGATCGTGAATCGTGGCGAGCGTCGCGATGCCGAGGCGCCGCACGCGCGCGAGCAGTTCGAGCTGATGGCGCAGGTCAAGATGGTTGGTCGGTTCGTCGAGCAGCAGCAGTTCGGGCTGCTGCGCAAGCGCACGAGCCAGCAGCGCGCGCTGCTTCTCGCCGCCCGACAGCGACGCGAAGCGTTGCGCGCGGCGCTCGACGAGGCCGACGTCGTGCAGTGCGGATTCGACGATCCGGCGATCGTCCGCCGTCTCCGCGTCGAACGGTCGCTTGTGCGGCGTGCGCCCCATGCCGACCAGTTCGTCGACCGTCAGCCCGAAATCGTCGGGCGTCTCCTGCTGCAGCACCGCGATGCGCTGCGCGACCGCGCGCGGCCGCATGCGCCACACGTCCTGCGCGTCGAGCGCGACACGGCCCGCATCGGGCCGTGCGTAACGGAACACGCAGCGCAGCAGGCTCGTCTTGCCGCTGCCGTTCGGGCCGACCAGCCCGACGAACTCGCCGTCGGCCACGCTCAGCGTCACCGAATCGAGCACGGCGATCGCGCCGCCGGGAGACCAGCTCACGCGTTCGATGTCGAGCATGTGCGCCACGGGAGGCTCGCCGCGCCGCACTAGAAGCGCATCGTCGCGACGAGCTCCGCCGAGCGTGACGGGCCGAGCAGCCATTGCTCGCCGCCGTTCGACGTCGTCACCGCGTACGTGCGGTTCGCGAGATTGCGCAGGTACAGCGCAAGCTCGGTGCGCGACGTCGGCTGCCAGCGCAGCGACGCATCGAACACCGTGTACGACGGCACCTGTATGCGGTTCGCATCGTCGCCGTAGGTCGCGCCGACGTAACGCATGCCCGCATTCGCCTGCCAGCGCTCGGCAAACGCCCAGCCGAGCCACAGGTTCGCCGTCTGCTGCGGCACGTTGGCCGGCGCATTGCCGGCGCGCGACACCGTCGCGCTGCCGACCTTCTGGCTGAACTCGTCATAGCGCGCGCGCAGCAGCGCGACGTTCGCGTCGACCGTCCAGCCGTGCGGCAGCCGCGCGCCGCCCGTCAGCTCGATGCCGCGCGACGATTGCCGGCCGACCTGCTGGCGCAGCGCGGGATTGAACGGATCGGTGCTGAGCAGGTTGCGCTTCGTGATGTCGTACACGGCGAAGGTCCAGTACGCGCGGCCGTCGAGCAGCGTCTGCTTGACGCCGGCCTCCCACTGTTCGCCGGTGGCGAGCCGGTAGTTCACCTGCGACGCGGACAGCGTCAACAGCGACCCGAGCCCTTCCGCGCCCGTCGTGTACTGCGCATACGCGCTGAGCGTCGGCGCGACTTCGAACACGAAGCCCGTGCGCCAGCCGACGTTCGCGAAGCGCTTGTCGAAGCCGGCGCCGGTCGCGGCCTGCTCGCGGCTGAACGCGATGTGGTCGTAGCGCAGGCCGCTCACCCACGCGAGCCGCGGCAGCACGTCGAGCCGGTTCTCGGCGAACACCGCCGCCTGCCGTGCCCGCGTGCTGAACTGCGGCACCGTCGGGTCGGGGCTCGTGAACACGCCGGGATCGAAACCGTGCGCGGGCACCGTCGATTCGCCGCCATACGGCGAATTGTTGGTACTACTGAACGTGACCTGGCTGAATTCCGTGCCGACGACGAAACGGTTCGCGCGGCCGAACAGCGTGCCGTCGAAGCGTGCGCTCAGCCGATCGCCGATCTGCCGCTGGTGATGGCCGATGTCCAGATAGTCGCCGCGCGTGACGAGACCCGTCGCGGTGTCGAGCGCATACGATTCGGCATTGCGCCAGTGGCGGTTCGACGTCAGGTAGTAGAGCTGGTTGTCGATCGTCACGCCGGCCGTCGGCCGGTAGCGGGCCGACAGGCGCGTCCACTGGTCGTAGTAGGCAATCGTCGCATCGCCGACGTTGTAGTTGAGCTTGCGCAGCGACGGATCGAGCACGCCGTTCGGTGCCGGCACACCATGGTAGGTCGCCGGCATCTGGCGGCCGTAGTCGAAGTCGAGCGTCAGCGTGAGCTTCGGGCTCACGTCGAATTTCAGCGCGCCGCCGACGGCCGTCGTATGCGTATCGGCCCGCTCGGCGAGGCCGTTCGCGCGTGCATCGCTCGCGTAGAAGCGATACGACAGCCGCGGGCCGAGCGCGCCTGTCGTATCGAACGCAAAGCGCTTCGCGCCGTCGGCACCGACGCCGGCCTGCAGCGTCGTCTCGCGCGTGCGCTGCGGCCGCTTCGGCACCACGTTGACGACGCCGCCGATCGCCCCCTCGCCATACAGCACCGACGCCGGGCCGCGCAGCACCTCGATGCGCTCGACCGACCACGTGTCGAACGGGAAGGTGATCGTGCCGGCCGCCGGCATCAGCCTCAAGCCGTCGAGCAGCGTCATCACCGATTCCTGCCCGCTGAAGCCGCGCACGCTCAATGCGGTGCCGCCGGTACCGGGCGCCATCGCGCTCGCGAACCCCGCGGTGCGCGTCACCGCGTCGAGCACCGTGCGATCGCCGCGTGCCTCGATCGTGCCGGCCGTAACCGACTCGACGCTTGCCGGCGTATCGAGACTTGCCAGCCCGAGCCGCGAGCCCGTTTCGAGCGGTTGCGTCAGCGGGACGGCCGGTGCGGATCGCGCGCTGACGTTGATCGCCGGCAGCGCATGGCGGTCGTCGGGTGCAGGTGCGGCCGCTTCCGCGGCAAGCGCGGCGGACGTCGCCATCGCACACCCCACCCAGGTTGCACAACCATACGCGGCACGCGAGCGCCATCCCCCGTCGTACCGGCGCGACCCGGCGTGCAGCCGCGCGTCGCGCGCCCGCCTGTGTTTCGTCTTCGTCACTTCGTATCGGTCTTCGTGTGGTTTCGTCGCACGTGGCTTGCCCGACAGCCTCGGACGGCCGTCGATCCAAACGTCGGATGATACGTTATATCAATTTATCCCGTCAGGGTTTTGTCAGGATTCGTGGGTCAGTACGCCCGGATCGCGGCCACGCTGAACGCCACGCGCCTCAGTCGAAATAACGACTTCACACACGCAGACGACCGCTACGAACCGCCGCCGCGCCCATGACGCGCGCCGCGACCGGCCGGCGCAACGTCGCCGCCTAGATCGGAAAACTGAACTGCACCCACAGCTTGTCGCCCTGCGGCCGGTTGCGCACCGCGAACTCGTGCTGGTATTTCACGACCACGCCCGACGCCGGCCCCCACATGTAACGCAGCTGCGGGCCGATCGCGACCGACTGCCCGCGAAAACCGTCCGACGCGACCTTGATGCCGTCCTGCGTATCGTCGGTGAACTGCTTCAGGAACGTGCCCTGCACGCCGACCTGCACGCGCCGGTCGATCGAATAGCCGACCAGGTAATCGAGCACGGCCACCGCACCCGAGTGGTACCGCGTCGCATGGTTCGGCGAATTCAGCTCCAGCAGCGTGGTCGTCGAGATCTCCCAGTCGCGGCCCGGAAACCAGGTCGTGCTGACGTACGGCAGGAACGCATACGTGTTCAACCCCGTGTTCGCGATCCGGTTCGCCGCATACGCGCCGCTCGGCACCGCGAACGACGGCGAGAAGAACGCGAAGAAGGTCTTCGATGCGTTCGCGTAGTTGATCATGAACGGCTCGAGGATCACGTCACCGAGCGACGTGCGGTTTCCCGTACCGCCCGGCGTCGACAGATGCAGGTGCACGATCGGCACGATCGCGCTGCTCGACAGCGAGAACGGCCCGAACGTCGCGCCCCAGGTGTGGACCACACGCGGCGTTTCCGCGACGACGCTCAGGTGGAACCCCGGCACCGCGCTGCCGCCGTCCGGCCCGGCGAACCGGTTCGATACCGAGTACAGCGCGTAGTTGAAGTACTGCGTGTTGCCGGGCGGCGGAAGCAGCCCGTTCAGCACGGTGTTGACGCCGAACGGATAGCTGATCTGCCCGTTCTCCGTGGCCGACGCCGGAACCTGCATGGCGCCGGCGATCAGGAATGCCAAGGGTACCCGTCGCAAGGTGAATTTCATGTCGTCTCCAGACCGGATTGTTATCGTGTCATCGCGGGCCGGGCATCGCAGGCCCGGGGAGACGCAATGTAAAGCGCACGACAGCGGCGAAAAAGACGACCTTCAGGAGAACAGTTCTTCGTTACACGGAGAAATGCGCGGCGGTGCGGCGACGGCCCGCGATCAGCGGCCGACTTCCTTCCATTTGCGCGCGAGCCCGAGGCGTTCGAAACGCTCGATCAGGAACTCGGTGAAGACGCGGATCTTCGCCGGCTGGTGACGGCGGCTCTGGTACGCGATGTTGACGGTGAGCGCCGGCAGTTGCCAGTCGGTGAGCACCGGCACCAGCTTACCCGCGACGATATCCTCGTGGATGATGTAGAGCGGCTGGATCAGGATGCCGAGCCCGGCAAGCGCCGCCGCGCGGATCACCTGCCCTTCGTTCGCATCGAGCACGCTCTTGATCGTGACCGACTGCTTCTTCGCGCCGCGGCGGAAATGCAGCACGTACGGATCGTTCGCGAGGTTGTAGACCAGCAACCGGTGGTCGCACAGCGCATCGGGCGTCGCCGGCGCGCCGTGCTTCGCCAGATACCCGGGCGACGCGGCCAGCACGCGCCGTGTCTCGGCGAGCTTGCGCACGGTGATGCCCGAATCCGCTTCATGCTCGCGCGTGCGGATCGCCACGTCGATGCCCGCCTCGATGAAATCCGGGTAGCGGTTCGCCGCGATGATCTGCACGTTCAGGTTCGGGTAGCGCCGGTGAAACTCCGGCAACGCCGGTGCGATATAGATCGACGCGAACGATACGGAAGCGGTCACGCGCAGCGTGCCGGCCGGATTGACGCTCGTTTCGTTGACGGCCGCATCGGCCTCCGACAGCTCCGTCAGGATTGCGGCACAGCGCCGGTGGTATTCGTGCCCCGCGTCGGTCAGCCACAGGCGGCGCGTGGTCCGCTCGACGAGCCGCGCCCCCAGCCGCTCCTCCAGCGCATTCAGGCAGCGGCTCGCCGCCGCGCTCGACATGCCGAGCCGCTCGGCGGCCTTCGACAGGCTCCCCAGCTCGGCGACCTGCACGAAAAATTCGATCTGCGTCCACTTGTCCATGCGTTGGATTCTTCCACTTGGCGGAGAACAAAACTCCTCCAAACCATCTTTTTTACGATCCGGGGAGGAATTAATGTTACGTCAACGCGCCATCCAACGACATCAGGAGACAACCCCATGCGCAATCTCAACGAAGACACCATCACGCAGGCCGTGATCGCATCGCTCTCCGGCTGTCGCGACGAGCGGTTGCGCACGGTCATGACCAGTCTCGTCCAGCACCTGCATTCGTTTGCGCGGGAGACCCGACTCACCGAGGCCGAATGGCAGGCCGCGATCGGCTTCCTGACCGCGGTCGGGCACATCACCGACGACAAGCGCCAGGAATTCATCCTGCTTTCCGACGTGCTCGGGCTGTCGACCCTCGTCACCGCGCAGAACCATGCGAAACCGGCCGGCTGCACGGAGGCGACCGTATTCGGCCCGTTCTATGTCGACGGCAGCCCCGAGTTCGCGATGTTCGACGACATCGCGAACGGCGCATGCGGCGAGCCCTGTTTCGTATCCGGCCACGTGCGCGGCATCGACGGCATGCCGGTCGCGCACGCGTCGCTGGAAGTCTGGCAAGCCGACGAGGACGGGCACTACGACGTCCAGCTTCCGGCCGACGACGGTTCGGTCACGCATCGCGCGCGCGGCCGGCTGCGCACCGGCGCCGACGGCCGTTACGCGTTCCGCTCGATCCTCGCCGAACCGTATCCGATTCCGCACGACGGCCCCGTCGGCGCCATGCTCGATGCGCTCGGCCGTCATCCGTGGCGCCCCGCGCACCTGCATTTCATGATCGCGGCGCGCGGTTACGAAACGCTGATCACGCACGTGTTTCGCGACGGCGATCGTTATCTCGACTCCGACGCGGTATTCGGCGTACGGTCGACGCTCGTCGCCGACTGGGTGCGGCACGCGCCCGGCATCGCGCCGGACGGTTCGCGCATGGACACGCCGTTCTACACGCTCGATTACGACTTCGTGCTCAATCCCGCCGGGCGCGGCGCATGATCCGGCACGTCGTGATGTGAAACGTCGCAGGCGAAACCGACAGCGAACGCACGGCGGCACGCGCCAGCGTGAAGCGTGCATTCGAAAGCCTGCGCGGCCGGATTCCGGGCATGACGCACCTCGAGGTCGGCGCGGATTTCAGCGCGGTCGATTACGCGTGCGACCTGATACTCGTCGCCGAATTCGAGTCGCGCGAGGCGCTCGACGGATACACGACGCACCCTGAACACGCACGCGTACGCGACGCACTGGCCGGCCTGCGCATCGCGCGCCACCAGGTCGACTACGCAATGGAGTGACGACGACATGAATTTCATTTACCAGGCACGCCCCGCACGCGTGATCTTCGGCGCAGGCAGCCTCGACCATCTCGAACGCGAAGTGCTGGAACTAGGCGCGCAGCGTGCGCTCGTACTCTGCACGCCGGAGCAGCGCGACCTCGCGCAACCCATCGTCGAGCGGCTCGGTGCGCGCGCGGCCGGATTGTACGATCGCGCGACGATGCACGTGCCGATCGAAATCGCCCGCGATGCGCAGGCGTTCGCCCGGTCGTGCGGTGCGGATTGCGCGATCGCGATCGGCGGCGGCTCGACGATCGGCCTCGGCAAGGCGATCGCGCTCGAAAGCAGCCTGCCTATCCTTGCCATCCCGACGACGTATGCGGGCAGCGAGATGACCCCGATCTACGGCCTGACGGAAGACGGCATCAAGCGCACGGGCTCCGACGCGCGCGTCCTGCCGAAAACGGTGATCTACGATCCCGCGCTCACCGTCACGCTGCCCGTCGAGCTGTCCGTGACGAGTGGGCTCAATGCGATCGCGCACGCAGCGGAAGGTCTCTACGCGAACAACGCGAATCCGGTGATGAGCCTCGTCGCCGAGGAAGGAATCCGCGCGCTGGCGCGCGGCCTGCCCGGCGTGCGTCGCGACACCGCCGATCTCGGCGCACGCGGCGACGCGCTTTACGGCGCGTGGCTGTGCGGGATGGTGCTTGGCAACGTCGGCATGGCGCTGCACCACAAGCTCTGTCATACGCTCGGCGGCAGCTTCAACCTGCCGCACGCGCCGACCCATACGGTCGTGCTGCCGCATGCGCTCGCGTACAACGCGGCGCACGCGCCGGACGCGATGCAGCGCATCGCCCGCGCGATCGGCACGAACGACGCGGCGCGCGGTCTCTACGCACTGGCGCTCGACAACGGCGCGCCCGTCTCGTTGAAGGCGATCGGCATGCAGGAAGCCGACCTCGATCGCGCGGCCGATCTCGCGGCCGCCAATCCGTACTGGAACCCTCGCCCGATCGAACGCGACGGCCTGCGCGCGCTGCTGCAGGACGCGTTCGACGGCAACCTGCCCGGCTCGACCGCGCGCTGAATCGAACACACGACAAACCAACAAACACCACCATCATGGAGACACCCCACATGAATACCGAATCGAGCGCGCACGGCGACAGCACCGCCGAACACTGCGACGTCGCGATCGTCGGCTACGGCCCGACCGGCCTCGTCGCCACATCGATGCTGGGCCGCGCCGGCCATCGCGTGATCGTCCTCGAACGCTGGCCGACGCCCTACGGCCTGCCGCGCCTCACGCACATCGACGGCGAAACCGCCCGCATCGTGCAGGCCAGTGCCGACGTCGATCACGCGCTGCGCAACGCGAAGGCAGTCGACACCTATCACTACTGCGACGCGAACGGCGACCTGCTGCTCGAACTGAACTGGACCGGCCGCGCATGCGGCTATCCCGCGCACATCTCGATCTACCAGCCCGACATCGAGGACGCGATCGATGCACGCGCCAGCGCCTTCAGGAACGTGACGATCCTGCGCGGCTGGGAAGTCGATACGCTGCAGCAGGACGACGACGGCGTGACGCTGACCGCGCATCCGTCCCGCTGCGGCCAGGACGCGCAATGGACCGACAGGCCGCGCGTTTTTCGTGCGCGCTACGTGATCGGCGCCGACGGCGCGAACAGCCTCGTGCGCCGCACGCTCGGCATCGAACGCTCCGATTTCGGCTACAACGAACGCTGGCTCAATCTCGATTCGGAAAACAAGCGCGATCTCGGCGACGGCTGCGCGCGCACGACGATCTACTGCGATCCGGCGCGCGCGTACATGCACATGCCGATCGGCACGAAGCGCACGCGTTTCGAGCTGCGCGTGCTGCCGAACGAATCGACGGCCGAATGGGAAACGGAAGAAGCCGGCTGGAAGTGGCTCAACGACCACTACGGCTACGGCCCGGACGACCTGAAGCTGCTGCGGCACGTCGTCTACACGTTCGAGACGCGCATGGCCGAACGCTGGCGCGCGGGCCGCGTGCTGCTCGCGGGCGATGCGGCGCACACGATGATGCCGTACATGGGACAAGGCGCGTGCTCCGGCATGCGCGACGGCATCAACCTCGCGTGGAAGCTCGACCTGGTGCTGACCGGGCGCGCGTCCGCCGACCTGCTCGACACCTACGAAGCCGAGCGCCGCCCGCACGTGACGGCGATCACGCAGATGTCGCTGTTTCTCGGGCAGGTCGTCAACGAGGACGATCCGCGCAAGGTCGCCGAGCGCGACGCGGCGTTCCGCTCCGGCAACATGCCGCCGATGCCGCCGTTCCCGAAGCTCGGCCACGGCATCGTGCACGCGCAAGCCGACGGCACGCTGCTGCCGACGACGGGTGCACCGGCCCCGCAAGGCCGCGCACGTCGCGGCGCGGCCGAGGGCCGCTTCGACGACGTGGTCGGCCAGGGTTTCCAGCTCGTCACGCGCGCGCACCCTGCCCGCCATCTCGACGACGCGCAGCGCGCATTCCTCGCGCAGCTCGGCTGTCACGTGGCCGTGCTGGCCGACGACGTGTGCGCGCCGGATGCCGTGGTCGATCTCGACGGCGAGCAGCACGCGTTCATGCACGCGCACGGCATCGCCGCGTATATCAAGCGGCCCGATTTCATCGTGTTCGGTTCGGTGGCCGACCTGCGCGATCTCGGCGCGCTCGTCGACGCGCTGCGCGACACACTGCACTGGTCCGCCGTCTCGAGCGAGCCTGCCGCGGCTTCGGCGACTTCGGCGGCTTCGGCAGCCGTCACCCACGCATCGTGAAGGAGACCGACGCATGACGACCGAACTGTCACCGTTCGCGCTGTCGCTGCAGCGCGCGATGCCCGTCACGCGCCTGCTCGATTGCGGGATGGACTACGCGGACGCAACCGCGCTGCACGCCCGCACGTCCACCGGCGAACCGTGGGACGTCGCGGCCGAAGCGCTGGCCGACGCGCAGCTCGCGCGCGCCGCGCAGGCAGCGGATGCCGGCCACCGGGTCACGGCCGCCGACGCGCAGGCGATGGCCATCGCGAACCTGCTGTTCGCGCAGATGGCGTTCAACCACGACGTGCCGCGCAAGCGCGCGCTCTATGCGCGGCTCGTCGACGCGTCGCACGGCCTCGCGCGCTGGTCCGACAAGCGCATCGAACGCGTCGAAGTGCCGTTCGGCGATGCGCGCCTGATCGGTTGGCTGGTGCGACCGCCGGCGGAGCACGTACGCGGCACCGTGATCGTGTTCGGCGGCCAGAGCGGCTGGGGCTTCGCGTACTGGCCGATCGCGCGCGCACTCGCGGCACGCGGCCTCGCCACGCTGCTCGCCGAGGGGCCGGGCCAGGGCGAGACGCGGCTCGAACAGCGGATCTTCGTCGACGTCGACATGAGCGCCGCCTATCGGCGCTTCGTCGATCACGTCGCCGATCATGTGCCCGGGCCGATCGGTATCTGGGGGAACAGCATCGGCGGGTTGTGGGCGGCGTCGACTGCCGCGAGTGACCGACGGATCGCGGCCTGCTGCGTGAACGGCGCGCTCGCGGCGCCGACGCTGCTGCCGTTCCGCACGTTCGTCGAGCAGGCCGCGGCGATGCTCGGCAACGACGATCCCGATGCTGTGGCGGCGAACTTCGCGCGGATGAGTTTCTCGTCCGAACGCGACCGTATCGCGTGTCCGCTGCTGGTGCTGCACGGCGGCGAAGATCCGCTGATCCGGATCGACGATCAACAGCCGTTTCTCGATGCCGCGACGTCCGGCGATGCGACGCTCAAGGTCTGGCCGGACGGCGAGCACACGATCTACAACCACGCATCCGAGCGCACCGCGCTCGTCTGCGACTGGTTCGCCAAGCGGCTGGCGCGGGCGGCAGCCGCGTGAACACGCATGCGGTGCCGGCCGTGCCGACGGTCGACACCGCGCGCGGCATCAGGCATGACGACGTCGCCTCGCCGCCTGCCGCGACGCCGTCGATTTCCACGTGCGTGAAGCCGTACTTCGCCATCCGCTCACGATGGCCGGCCGAACCGGGATACGCGCGCAGTCGTGCGGTCATGATCCGCTTCAACTGCCAACCTTGAACGCCGGCAACTGCTGCCCGAGCCGCGCGCCCATTTCCGTACCGAGCGCCTGCAGCGCATTGAACGGCCGGATCATCACTTCGAATTCCACGATCCGCCCTTCTTCGTCGAAGCGGATCATGTCGATCCCCTTCAGCGCCTTGTCGCCGACGCTCGCGCTGAATTCCAGCACCACGCTCAGGCCGTCGTCGGTGACGAACTGGCGGTAATAGACGAAATTCTCGAGGATCGTGATCACCGTGCGTAGCGCCATCAACAGCGCGGGTGCCGGCCCGTACGGCTTGAACGCCATCGGCGAACGGAACACCGCATCCGGGTGAACGATCGATTCGAGTGCACTGAAATCCTTGTTGTCGATCATCGCATGCCACGCGTCGAGCGATTTCGCGACGGCGGGATGAACTTGCAGCGGTGAGTGTGTCATCGAAGTCTCCTGACTCATCGGACGGAAAAGAAACGAATCGGCGTCAAAGCGTCGCGGCCAGCGTCGTGCCCTGGTGAATCGCACGCTTCGCATCGAGTTCGGCGGCCTCGTGTGCGCCGCCGATCAGATGCACGCGGCATCCGGCGGCCTGCAGTTGCTCCGCCAGTTCGCGCGACGGCTCCTGCCCCGCGCAGATCACCACGTTGTCCACCGGCAGCGTCTGTTCGACGCCGTCGATCGTCACGTGCAATCCTTCATCGTCGATGCGACGGTACGTCACCGCCGACGACATGCCGACGCCGCGCGCCTTCAGCGCCGTGCGGTGGATCCACCCGGTGGTCTTGCCGAGCCCGTCGCCGATCTTCGATGCCTTGCGCTGCAGCAGATGCACCTGCCGCGCGGCCGGCTCGGGTTGCGCACGGCCCAGCCCGCCGGCACTCGCATACGATCGATCGACGCCCCATTCGTTGAAGAACCGGTCGGCGTCCACCTGTTCGCCGCCATCGCGATGAACCAGATATTCCGCGACGTCGAAACCGATGCCGCCGGCGCCGACGATCGCGACGCTGCGGCCCACGGCCTTGTCGTCGCGCAGCACGTCGAGATAACCGAGCGTCTTCGGATGCCCGACGCCGTCGATCGGCGGCGTGCGCGGCACGATGCCCGTCGCGATCACCACCTCGTCGAATTCGCCCTGCAGCAGCATCTCGGCGCTCGCGCGCGTATTGACATGCAGCGTGATGCCGCGCAACTCGATCTGCCGGCGGAAGTAACGAAGCGTTTCGTTGAACTCTTCCTTGCCGGGCACCTTCTTCGCGATGTTGAACTGGCCGCCGATCTCGGCACCCGCTTCGTACAGCGTCACCGCGTGACCGCGCTCGGCCGCCGTGACCGCGAAACCGAGGCCCGCCGGGCCGGCACCGACCACCGCGATGCGCTTGCGCTGCCGTGCGGGGCGGATCACGAGCTCGGTTTCGTGGCAGGCGCGCGGATTCACGAGGCAGGACGTGATCCTGCCGCTGAACGTATGGTCGAGGCACGCCTGGTTGCAGCCGATGCACGTGTTGATTTCGTCCGCGCGTCCTTCCCGCGCCTTGCGCACGAATTCGGCGTCGGCGAGGAATGGCCGCGCCATCGACACCATGTCGCAATAGCCGTCGGCGAGCAGCTGTTCGGCGACTTCCGGCGTGTTGATCCGGTTGGTCGCCACGAGCGGGATGCCGACCTTGCCCATCAATTGCCGCGTGACCCATGCGTACGCGGCGCGCGGCACCTTGGTCGCGATGGTCGGAATGCGCGCCTCGTGCCAGCCGATGCCGGTATTGAGGATCGTCGCACCGGCCGCCTCGATCGCCTGCGCGAGCCGGATCACCTCGTCGAGCGTCGAGCCGCCTTCGACAAGATCGAGCATCGACAGCCGGTAGATGACGATGAAGTTCTTGCCCACCCGCTCGCGCACGCGCCGCACGATCTCGACCGCGAAACGGATGCGATTCTCGTAGGCACCGCCCCACGCGTCGTCGCGATGGTTCGTGCGCGCGGCAATGAACTCGTTGATCAGGTAACCCTCGGACCCCATGATCTCGACACCGTCGTAGCCCGCATGCTGCGCAAGCGCCGCGCATCGGACGAAATCGGCGATCGTCTCGTCGACTTCGTCGCCGCTCAGCGCATGCGGCGTGAACGGGTTGATCGGCGCTTTCAGCGCACTGGGCGCGGCGAGCGCCGGGTGATACGCGTAGCGCCCGAAGTGGAGGATCTGCAGCGCGATCCTGCCGCCCTCCGCATGCACCGCGCGCGTCACGACGCGATGGCGTTCGGCTTCCGCTTCGGTCGTCAGCATCGCGCCGCCCGGCGCCGGACGGCCGCGCTCGTTCGGCGCGAAACCACCCGTGACGATCAGGCCGGCCTCGCCTCGCGCGCGCTCGGCATAGAACGCCGCCATTCGCTCGAATCCGTGCGGCGCTTCCTCGAGGCCGACGTGCATCGACCCCATCAGGACGCGGTTCCTGAGCGACGTGAAGCCCAGTTCGAGCGGGGTCGTCAAATGCGGATAGCGGGATGCCATCGAGTGTCTCCATTTTTATGCAACAAGTTGCACAGATGGTAGTTCACCGCTTTCGTTTACGCAACAAGTTGCATAAACGTGACCCATGGCTTGTACTGTGGCCCCGATATGGCAAGATGCGGTTCATTCCGCTGCCTCCGCCGATCCGACATGTCCCTGCCTCACGCACTCCTCACCGCGCTCGCCGAACGTCCCGGTTCGGGGTCCGAGCTCGCCGACCGCTTCGATCGCTCGATCGGCTATTTCTGGCAGGCCACGCACCAGCAGATCTACCGCGAACTGGGGCGCCTCGAGGAAACAGGCTGGATCGAATCGCTGCCCGCCGAATCGGGGCGCGGCCGCAAGCGCGCGTACCGGATCCTGCCGGCCGGAAAAAAGGAACTGCGGCGCTGGATCGCCGAACCGGAAGATCCGACGCCGCTGCGCGAAGCGTTGATGGTGCGCCTGCGCGCGGAAGCGGTGCTCGGGCCGGCCGGCCTCGAGGACGAAATCAGGCGGCGCATCGCGCTTCACCAGGAAAAGCTCGATCTCTATCTGCAGATCGAGGCGCGCGATTTTTCGACGCCCGACGATTCACGCACGAAGCGCCTGCAGCATCTGGTGCTGCAGGCCGGCATCGCGAACGAGCGGTTCTGGGTCGAGTTTTCGCAGCATGCGCTCGACACGCTGCGCCTGCCGAAGGACTGAACCGGGTTCGCGCGGCGGCCGCCGGCTCGGCTGCACCGGTGTTGCACCGGTGCACGCGGCCGTCGTGGCGCGCATTGCGCCGCGACGCGCCATACCGTAGTCACGCGTCCGGCAGAATCACCACCTTGCCCTTCACCTGCCGGTTCGCCATCCGCGCGATCGCGTCGGTCGCGCCGGCCAGCGACACGCGCTCGGTGATCGCGGGCCGCACCTTGCCGGCCGCGAACCATTCGGCCAGCAAGCGCATGTTCGCGACATGCTGCGCCGGGTCGCGGCGCACCGCGTCGCCCCAGAACACGCCGAGGATGTCGCGCTCCTTGAGCAGCGCGAGGTTCAGCGCGATCTTCGGAATCTCGCCGGCCGCGAACCCGACGACGAGGAACCGGCCGCGCCACGCGGTCGCGCGCAGCGCCGCCTCGGTGTATGCGCCACCCACCGGATCGTAGACGACGTCGGCGCCGCGCCCGCCGGTCAGTTCGTCCACGCGGCGGCGCAGGTCTTCGGTCGCATAGTCGATCGTTTCGTCCGCGCCGGCTTCGCGGCACAGCGCGAGCTTGTCCGCGCTCGACGCCGCCGCGATCACGCGCGCGCCGAGCGCCTTCGCGATCTCGATCGCGGCGAGCCCGACGCCGCCCGCCGCGCCCAGGACGAGCAGCGTCTCGCCCGCCTGCAGCCGCGCGCGCTGCTGCAACGCATGCAGCGACGTGCCGTATGCGAGCACGAGCGCCGCGCCCTGCTCGAACGTCATCCCCGGCGGCAACGGGGCGATCTGGTGCGCATCGGCCACACACTGCTGCGCGAACCCACCGTGCCCCGTGAACGCGACCACCGAATCGCCGGGCCGCCATGCGGTAACCCCCTCGCCGACCGCGTCGATCACGCCGGCAAACTCGGCGCCCGGCGAAAACGGCAGCGCCGGCTTCACCTGATACAACCCCTGGACGATCAGCGCGTCGGGGAAATTGAGCGACGCGGCCTTCACCTTGACCCGGACCTGGCCGGCCGCCGGTTCGGGAATCGCGACGTCTTCGATGCGCAGGCTGTCGATCGGGCCAAATGCAGTACACAACAGGGCTTTCATGCGCTTCTCTCTCCTTGCGCGGCGTGGCCGCGCATCGATGCGGTTTGCGGGATGCTCCCGCGCGCCCGGTTCACGACGCGTGTACGATGGCCATCCGAACCGGCCTTCGCGACATCGTCAGTATTCCGGAATGTCGGTGCGGCTACGTTCAGAACCACGCGTCGCGCATGTCGAGCGTCGTCGTGTCGACGCTCGACAACAGATCGAGCTGTGCGTCCACTTTCGGCAACTCCCAGCGGAAGAAGTAGCGGGCGGCCGCACGCTTGCCGTCGTGGAAATCGCCGGCTTGCCCGTGCGCGGCGAGCGTCACGTCGAGCCACAGCCACGCGACGACGAGATGGCCGAACGCTTCAAGATAGACACTCGCGTTCGCGAGCCGCGCCTGCTGATCGCCGATCGCGCCGAGCTGTCGCGTGACGTCGACCAGCCGCGACCAGCGCTGCGCCAGCGCATCGGCCGGTTCTCGCAGGCCGGCATCGAGCGCCCGCGCGCGTTCGACGCTCGCGCCGATTCTCCCGTCGAGTGCGCGCAGCAGCGCGCCATCGTCCTGCGCGACCTTGCGGCCCAGCAGGTCGAGCGCCTGGATTCCGTGCGTGCCTTCGTGTATCGGGTTGAGCCGATTGTCGCGATAGAGCCGCTCGACCGCGTAATCGCGCGTGTAGCCGTAGCCGCCGTGCACCTGGATCGCGAGATCGTTCGCCGCGAGACACCACTGCGACGGCCAGCTTTTCGCGATCGGCGTCAGGATGTCGAGCAGCCGCTCGGCCTGGGCGCGCACGGTCGCGTCGTCGTGCGCGCGTGCTTCGTCGACCAGCTTCGCGCAGTACAGGATCAGCGCGAGACCGCCTTCGACATAGGCCTTCTGCGCAAGCAGCATGCGCCGCACGTCCGGATGCTCGACGATCGGCGCCTGCGGCGCGGCGGCATCCTTGCCCGCCGGCCCCAGCGGACGCCCTTGAGGCCGGTTCCGCGCGTAGTCGAGCGCATGCAGATAACCCGTGTAGCCGAGCGCCACCGCGCCCGCGCCGACACCGATGCGCGCCTCGTTCATCATGTGGAACATGTACGCGAGGCCGTGGTTCGGCTGGCCGACCAGATAACCGATCGCACCCGCCCGCCCTTCCGGCCGGTAGCGCGTGCCTTCGCCGAAGTTCAGCAGGCAGTTGGTGGTGCCGCGGTAGCCCATCTTGTGGTTCAGCCCGGCGAGCACCACGTCGTTGTGCTCGCCCTGCGCGGCGCCGTCGGTACCGGGCAGGTACTTGGGCACGATGAACAGCGAGATGCCGCGCGTGCCGGGCAGCAGCCGGCCGTGTTCGTCGGGGATCTTCGCGAGCACGAGGTGGACGATGTTCTCCGTCAACTCGTGTTCGCCGCCCGAGATCCACATCTTGTTGCCGGTCAGCCGGTAGCGCGGGCCGAGCGGCGAGTCGCACTCGAAATCCGCCCGCGTCGCGATGTCGGACAGCGACGACCCGGCTTGCGGCTCGGACAGGCACATGGTGCCGAAGTAGCGCCCTTCCAGCTCCGGGCGCGCGAACGCGTCGATCTGCGCGGGGGTGCCATGCGCGACGAGCAGGTTCGCGTTGGCGACGGTCAGGAACGGATAGGCGGCGGTCGCGATGTTCGCGGCCTGGAAGAACAGGAACGACGCGGCTTCGACCAGCTTCGGCAAGCGCATGCCGCCGAGCGCTTCGTCGTGGCCCGCGGCGATCAGCCCGGCGTCCGCGAAGGCGCGCACGGCCGGCTCGACGTCCGGGATCAGTGTCACGCGCTCGCCGTCGAAGTGCGGTTCCTCGCGATCGCCTCGTGCCGCATGCGGCGCAAACAGGTCTTCGGCAATCCGCTCGCTGGTATCGAGCACCGCGTCGAAGGTCTCGCGACTGTGCTCCGCGTAGCGCGGCAGCGCGACGAGCGCCTCCGCGTCGAGCCAGTCGTACAACAGGAACGCGAGATCGCGTCGCGACATCAACAAGCTCATCGTGCTGCCTCCCGGGGGCCGGCTTCGTCAGCCGAATGAAGGGTTCCGTGATTGCGAATGCTGGCAGGAATTTAGCACGGTCGTTCGCAAACAACAACGACGGATGAGCTAGTCGGCGTACCCCGGATTGCGTCGATCGAGCCGGCGCAGCAGTCCGGGCCAGACGAGCGCGCCGGCCCCCATGCCGCGCGTCACCGCGGCGATCTGCTGCTTGATGCCGTCGAGAATCGGCTGTGCGATCGGCAACAGCGCGGTGCCGCCGGCCTGCGCGCGCACCTGGATCATGCAGGCCGCTTCGAAGAAATACATCGCGACGAACGCGTCTGCCGGCGTCGCCCCGACGGTCAGCAGGCCGTGGTTGCGCAGCATCAGGTTCGTGTGGGCGCCGAGGTCGCGCACGAGGCGCGCCTTTTCGCCTTCGTTGAGCGCAATGCCTTCGTAGTCGTGATAGCCGAGCGACGCCAGCACGCCGAGCGACTGCTGCGACAGCGGCAGCAACCCGCCCTCCTGCGCCGACACGGCGACGCCGTTGATCGAATGCGTATGCATCACGCACAGCGCGTCGTCGCGGGCCGCGTGCACCGCGCTGTGGATGGTGAAGCCGGCCGGGTTGATCTCGTACGGCGATTCGGACACCTTGCGTCCTTCGAGATCCACCTTCACCAGCGACGATGCCGTGATCTCGTCGAACATCATGCCGTACGGGTTGATCAGGAAATGATGCTCCGGGCCGGGGACGCGCGCGGAAATATGGGTGAACACGAGATCGTCCCAGCCGAACAGCGCGGTGAGGCGGTAAGCCGCCGCCAGGTTGACTCGCGCGTCCCATTCGGTCGGGGAAACTGCCTGCTTCACGCTGATATCGGATGAGGCCACGTCGACACTCCTTGTTCAAGGATGGATGCGTACCGGGCCGCTCGATACGGCCCGGCCCGGGGATTGCGTCACCCCGCGCGGGGCTTCGCGAGCTGATCGGCAACCGGCAGGCTGCGGATGCGCGTGCCGGTCGCCGCGAAGATCGCATTGGTCAGCGCGGGCGCGACGGGCGGCAGGCCCGGCTCGCCCACGCCGCCGAGCGGTGTCGCGAAATCGTCGGGCGCGACGAGATGCACGCGGATTTCACGCGGCGCCTCGTTCATTCTCAGCACCTGGAAACCGTTGAAGTTGCTCTGCTCCGGATGGCCGTCCTTGAACGTGATCTCGCCGTGCAGCGCGATGCCGAGCCCCATCACCACCGCCCCCTCGAGCTGCGAGCGTACGCGCTCCGGATTGACCTGCGGCCCGCAGTCGATCGCGATGTCGACCCGCGGCACCGTGATCTTGCCGTCGGCATCGACCTGCACCTCGCACACCGCCGCCGTGTACGACACGAAGCTGCGGTGCGCGGCGATCCCGAGCCCGTGCCCCTTCGGCAGCCTGCGCCCCCAGCCCGCCTCGCGCGCGACCGTCTCGACCACGCGCCGCAGGCGCCCTGTGTCGACCGGATACAGCGCCGGGTCCTCGCCGTAGTTCACGTTCTTCACCGTGATGTGCGGCTCGAAACGCCGCGCGGGCCCGATCAGTTCGAGCAGGAAATCCTTCGGGTCGCGGCCGGCCGCGTGCGCCAGCTCCGACACGAAACTCTGGATTCCGAACGCATGCGGGATGTTGTAGACCGAGCGGAACCAGCCGATCCGCGTGTGCGCCTGCGCGGCCGGATTCTCGATCCGCACGTTCGGGATCGCGAACGGCAGGTCCGCGATCCCCTGCGCGAGCTCGCCCGGCTGCTCGTGCACGACGCCGGCCCTGAAGGTCGACTGGATCGACGGCGCAACCGTGCGATGCTGCCACGCGACCACTTTCCCTGACGCATCGATCCCGCCGTCGAACGCTTCGAGCGACACGGCATGGAAGTAGTCGTGCGCGAGGTCGTCCTCGCGCGTGAACGTCAGCTTGACGGGCGCGCCGACCGCCTTCGACAGTAGCGCCGCCTCCACCACGTAATCGGGCTTCGACTTGCGGCCGAAACCGCCGCCGAGCAGCGTCACGTTGACCGTCACGCGCTCGCCCGGCAACCCGAGCGCCTTCGCGACCTCGTCCCGCGTGGTCTGCGGCGCCTGCGTGCAGGTCCACACTTCGCATTGGCCGTCCGCCACGCGCGCGACGGCCGCGGGCGGCTCCATCGTCGCGTGCGCGAGATGCGGGATGTAGTAGGTCGCACGCACGCGTTTCGCGGCGCCGGCCAGCGCCGCCGCCGCGTCGCCGTCGTTGCGGATCACGTCGCCCGGTTGGGCCGCAGCCGCTTCGAGCGTCTTCCGATACGCGGCCGAGTCGTAGTTCGCATTGGGCCCGTGCTTCCAGTCGATCTTCAGTTGCGCGCGTGCCTGGATCGCCGTCCACGTGTCGCGCGCGACGACGGCCACGCCGCCGAGCGGCTGGAAGCCGGCCGGCAGCGGCGTCGACGCGAGCGGCACGACCTTGACGACACCCGGCAGCTTCTGCGCCGCCGACGCGTCGAACGACGCCATCGTGTCCCCGTAGGCCGGCGGGCGCGCGACGACCGCATACAGCATGCCGTCGAGCCGCGTGTCGATCCCGTAGTGCGCGCGGCCGGCGACGATGTCGCGTCCGTCGATCAACGCCGCTTCGCCCTTGCCGATATAGCGGAATTCGGCTGGCGCTTTCAGCGGCACCGTCGCCGGATCGGGTGCCGGCAACGCGGCCGCTTTCGCCGCCAGTTCGCCGAAGCCGAGCTTGCGTCCGCTCTTCGTGTCGACGACCTCATGCACGGTTGCCTTGACCTGCCGCGCATCGACGCCCCACGCCGCGGCGGCAGCCTGTTCGAGCATCGTGCGCGCCGCCGCGCCCGCGCGGCGCAACGCGGCGAAGCTCTGGCGCAAGCTGCGCGAGCCGTCGGTGTTCTGGTTGCCGTAGCGCGGCTCGTCGCCGACGGCCTGCGCGACCTTCACGCGCGCCCAGTCCGCGCCCAGCTCGTCCGCCACCACGAGCGCGACGCTCGTGCGCACGCCCTGCCCCATCTCGGAGCGGATGCAGGTCACGGTGACCGTGCCGTCGGGTGCGATCGCGACGAACAGGTGCGGATCGTCGCGCAACCCGTGCGGCATTCCCGCGCCGCCGTATCGCGGATCTGCACTGACGGGCGGCTGGTTCGGCACGGCCGCGCGCACGAGCGACGGCACGCCGAACGCGAGCAGCAACCCGCCGGACGCAAAGCCGAGCAGCAGCGCGCGGCGGCTTTCGTTATGGGCGGAGAGTTCGGGCGCGTTCATGCGGCACCTCCGCGGCGCACGGCCAGGCGGATCGCCGCGCGTATGCGCGTGTAGGTGCCGCAGCGACAGATGTTGCCGGACATCGCATCGTCGATGTCGGCGTCGGTCGGATGGGGATTCGTCTTCAGCAACGACGCGGCCTGCATGATCTGCCCGGACTGGCAGTAGCCGCACTGCGCGACGTTCAGTTCCTGCCACGCCTGCTGCAGCGGATGGGTCAGATCGGTCGACAGGCCCTCGATCGTCGTCACGCGCTTGCCGGAAGCGGCCGCGACCGGGGTGATGCACGACCGGATCGCGACGCCGTCGACGTGCACGGTGCACGCGCCGCACAGTGCCATCCCGCAGCCGAACTTGGTGCCGGTGTGGCCGAGGACATCGCGCAGATACCAGAGCAACGGCATGTCGGGATTGCCGTCGAAGTGCTGCTCGCTACCGTTGACGGTCAGCGTGATCATCGTTCACCTCCTGGTTGCGATGCCCGCTTCGGGCAGGCATCGGGTGGGGATTCGAACGGCGCGGCGCACATTCCGAACAACCAGGCAGGGCGCCGTGTCGTGGGCCGAGTTGCCAGCAGGCACGGCCCGGCGGATGCTGCAAACGATGCGGCGGCCCGGTTGCCTGCGCAACATGGCAACGAATTCCCGGCCGCTCGCTCGTCCGCATGGATCGCCGATCCGCATTATCGAACCATTTCGGATTTGCCGTCGGATCGGGGGGATTCGGGCGTTTCAGGTAATCGGAGCGGGAAATTTGCCCGGAGATGGTGTGCCGCGACCGGTCACGCTTGCCGGAGAGATGGGCGGGTGATTCAGGTTTCGATGTTTCGATACGCGGCCGCAGGCGGTTCGCTCCCGTTCTTGCGCGGCGACTGTCCACGTTCGCCGGGCGCTTCGGTGCCGCGGTAGCAAAGCCGGACGACCAGACCCGCCCTGTGCCATCAGCGGGCCGAGAAACCGGAAATGATCGATCGCGCAAACGCAAACGTCCGGCCGGCCTCCCGGCCGGACCGGATCATCCCGCGATTGCAACGAGCGGTTCGGACGCTAGCGCGCCGCGATGCTCACCGCGACCTCAACGCCTGCAACCCCAGCGTGAGCGCGTTGAACGGCATTTCCGCCGTCCCCATCGAAAAGCTCGTCACCTTCGAGGGTACCCCCGGATTACGCATCAGCGCATGAACGATCCGCTCGCTCGCATGACCGTCGCCGTACGGATTGCTCGCGCGCGCCATTTCCCCGTAAGCGCTCTCGCTGTCGAACAGCCGCGAGGCTTCCCACACGATCCGCTCCTGATCGGTACCGACGAGCCGCGCGGTACCGGCCTGGATCGCCTCGGGCCGCTCCGTCGTCTCGCGCGTGACGAGCACCGGCTTGCCCAGCGCGGGCCCTTCTTCCTGAATGCCGCCCGAATCGGTGATGATGAAATGCGCGCGCGACATCAGGAATACGAACGACAGATATTCCTGCGGCTCGATCAGATAGATGTTCGGCATGTTACCGAGCCGGGCGCGCGCCGGCTCCCGCACGTTCGGATTCATGTGCAGCGGATAGACGAACTGGGCGTCGGGGTAACGCTTCGCGAGCGTGCACAGCGCATCGCAGAAATTCTGGAACGGCTCGCCGAAACTTTCACGGCGATGGCCCGTGATCAGCACCACGCGCCGCGACGGCTCGAGAAACGGAAACTGTCCGGCGACCTTCTCCGTCAGCGCCGTCGTGCAGTCGAGCATGCGCTTGACCTCGTGCAGCGCATCGATCACGGTATTGCCGGTCAGCACGACCGCCCCGCCCGGCACGCCCTCGCTGAGCAGGTTGTCGCGTGCCTGCCCGGTCGGCGCGAAATGCCACGACGATACCGCGTCGGTCACGCGGCGGTTCAACTCCTCCGGCCACGGTGACCAGATGTCGCCGCTGCGCAAGCCAGCCTCCACATGCCCGACCGGCAAATAACGGTAGAACGCCGCCAGACTGACCGCGAGCGTGGTCGTCGTATCGCCGTGCACCAGCACGACGTCCGGGCGCAACTCGTCGAAGACGACGCCGATTGCCTGCAGAATGCCGGTCGTCACGTCGGTCAGCGTCTGGCTTTGCCGCATCACGTTGAGATCGTAGTCGGGCTTGATGTCGAACAGCGTCAGCACCTGATCGAGCATTTCGCGGTGCTGCGCGGTCACGCATACCCTGGCGTCGACACCCGCCTGTGCTTTTAATGCACGCACCAGCGGTGCCATCTTGATGGCCTCCGGCCGAGTCCCGAACACAAGCAAAATCTTTTTCATCGTTATCCTCGTTGACCCATATCGCGCTGAATGACCCTGCTCGTGGCGCGAAGCATGTATTCAGACGGCTCCTTCCGTACTCGCACGCGATCGACACGCTGCAGTGTCGCGGAGCGAGCGCGCCGCCCTGTCCACGTGGTCTGCGCCACGCGAATCGTCGTACTACCGGCGTCTCGTTGCACTTGATCAGTCACGTCATGAGTCGTTCCTCGCTTGGCCAGGCGTCACGTCCGTTCGTCACGTCCCCCTCCACTACAGCAATATTCAAACCAGTCGTATCGCGGCCGCGTCCGGTTCGCACCGCATGCACCGCGCACACGCGATGCACGATGAAATGTTTCACAACTGCTACGTGTGTCGCATCGACCGTCAAGCGCGATACAGGCAAAAATCCGGGCAGTTTCATGACCCCTTCAACGGCGTCGTCCGACGAATCGAGGACGCGTGTCGCGCATTCATTTCGTATCGGATCTCACGGATCTGTCGAAGCGCGTTGCGTTTACTCGATCCGCCACTTTTGTCTGTGCAGCGGACGGCACCATCGGCCGCTCGGCCGCGATCCCGCGCGAGGGATTTACCCGGCATGCAACGTCCTTCACGTCGCACGAATCGATGCATGCGAAATGTTGCGAATGTGTAACGCTGGTCCGGAACGGGGCGGATACATCGACGCGCGGTCCATGCAGCGCATGCGGCTGCATGAATCGCACGGCCCCACCGGCCGATGCGCACACAACGAACAACGCAACGTGCATCACCGCGCAAAGTCACGCTGCCGGCGCGGCACACGTTCGACAGACAATTCGCTGGACGCATCGAATGTGCGGGCTGCAATCCTGGTCGCGCGCGGGCAATCGGCCTGCACGCAGGCTGATTCTTCGATGAATCAAAATCCGCCGCCACCGTCCGCGCCACGCCCCCGGCCTTCGTCCCTGCCCCTTGCTGCGCGCGGCATCGCGGCCGATGGCTCACGCCTTGCTTAATGACAGTCAGGTGGACCTCGAAGCACGCGCCAGACAGCGGGCGAACGGGGACGCCCAAGCAACGAAGCCGGGAGGAAACGCGGCGCGTCCGCCGGGAGCGAAAAACCAGCGCTCCCGCGCACCGCACGTGCCGACGTGTCCCGTTGCAATTCGCGATCCGCGAGCCAGGTTCAGGCTCCGATGCAGGGAACTGCCTCGTGGACGCACATCCCGGTACGAGCCTCGGGTTCACCCGCATCACCGTGAACCGAGCCGCAACGTCGACACGCTTGCCGGGCGCGACGCGGCCAACGCCGCGCCCGGCGACGATTGCACAGGACCCCGCGCAGGAGCCCAGGACATGAAACGGCCCGCGCTTTCCCCGACCGCACGCTCGCACGTCGCGGCCACCATCGCGCTGTGCCGCCTGTGGCACGTCGCCTGCTGTCTCGCCGCGTGCGGCTTCGCACTGCACGCGAGCGCCGCCGAACTCCGGCTCGAAGGGCTGTACCAGCGCACCGACGGTGCGATCACCGTGCGCCTGAACGGCGTCGGCATCGATCCGTATTTCGCGGCAAAAGCGCTGCTCGCCGCGTCCGACGCGCAACTCGACGCCCGTCAGGCCGCACTCGCGTGGATCGCATGGTTGCTGCCGCGCCAGCGCCCGGATGGCGGCTTCGATCGCTACTGCGTGAAGGAAGGCCGCTACCGCTCATGCGCCGAAGCGGAAACCGACGACGCGATGATGGCGACCTGGATCGAATTGCTCGCCCGCTTCGCGCCGCCCGGCGGCTTGCCCGCCGCGTGGGAACTCAGCCTGAACCGCGCCGCCATGCATCTGGAGACGCTGCTCGACAAGCCCTCCGGCGTGTATCAGATCTCGTCCTCGCTGCACGTCGCGCTGCTGATGGACAACGTCGAGGTACACAGCGCGTTCCAGGCACTCGAGGCGTACTACGTCCGGCGCGCCGACTACACGCATGCGGGCCCGTGGAGCCTGCGCGCCGACCAGCTTGCCTCCGCGATCCTGAAGGTGTTCTGGCGCGGCACGGCATCCGGTTTTCGCGCCAGCACGCAGCAGGTCAGCGATGCGAGTTTTTACCCGGCGAAGATCGCGCAGATCCTCCCGCTCCTGTCCGGTATTCAGGTTCCCGAACAATCCGGCGAGGCGATCTATGCACGGTGGATTCGGAAGTACGGCAAGAGCTGGCCGCAACTTGCCAACACCGACTACCCGTGGAGCCTGATTGCGCTGGTCGCGGTCAAGATGAACGATTGGAGCACGGTTGCCTGCTGGCAAGCGCGATCGGGGCCATACCGGCACGGCGCGCACTGGAACGTACTGGAGGAGTCGCTTTATCTGGCATTCGAAAGCCGGATCGCCGATCCCGTCATACCCGCTCGATGCGGGCTCACGACGGCGGCGGCAACGGCAACCGCATCGCGCTGACGCAACGGCACGTGCGGTCCATGATGGCTAAACGGGAAGGAGACGTGTCATGTGTGGCATCGTCGGCGCAGTCGCGCAACGGGACATCGTCCCGATTCTGATTGAAGGTTTGCGTCGCCTCGAATATCGCGGCTACGATTCATGCGGCGTGGCGACGGTCGTCGACGGCCAGGCGCGCCGCGAGCGCAGCGTGTCGCGCGTCGCCGATCTCGACGCGCACGTGCGCACCGCCGGCCTGACCGGCAGCACCGGCATCGCGCACACGCGCTGGGCGACGCACGGCGCGCCGGCCACCTGCAACGCGCATCCGATCTTCTCGCGCGACGAAATCGCGCTCGTGCACAACGGCATCATCGAGAACCATGAAACGTTGCGCAAGCAACTTTCCGACGCGCACTACGAATTCGACGGCCAGACCGACACCGAGGTCGTCGCACACCTGATCCACAGCAAGTATCGCGGCGACCTGCTCGCCGCCGTGCGCGCGGCAACGTCGCAACTTCACGGTGCGTACGCGATCGCGGTGTTCAGCAAGCACGAGCCGCAGCGGCTGATCGGCGCACGGGTCGGCTCGCCGCTCGTCGTCGGCGTAACGGATGGCGAATGCTTTCTTGCATCCGATGCGCTCGCGCTCGCCGGCATCACCGACCGCTTCATCTTTCTCGAGGAAGGCGACATCGTCGAGTTGACGCCGGGCGGCGTGCGCATACTCGATCGCGGCGGCGCACCGGTCGAGCGCGCGGTACAGACCATTTCGTCCGCGCAGGCCGCGGTCGAACTCGGGCCGTACCGGCATTTCATGCAGAAGGAGATATTCGAGCAACCGCAGGCCGTGGCCGCGACCATCCCGGATGCGGGGCTGTTCGATCCGGCCGTATTCGGCCCCGACGCCGCGCGCGCGTTCGAGCAGATCGACAACGTGCTGATTCTCGCGTGCGGCACGAGCCACTACTCCGGCCTGACCGCGCGCCGCTGGCTCGAAACGATCGCGCGCTTGCCGGCCCAGGTCGAGATCGCGAGTGAATACCGTTACAGCGACGCGCTCGCGATGCCGAATACGCTGGTGGTGAGCGTGTCGCAATCCGGCGAGACCGCCGACACGCTCGCCGCGCTGAAGTATGCGCAGGCGCTCGGCCATATCGATACGCTGGCGATCTGCAACGTGCCGACCAGCGCGATGATGCGGCAGGCAGGACTGCGCTTCCTGACGCGGGCCGGCCCGGAAATCGGCGTCGCGTCGACCAAGGCGTTCACGACGCAACTCGTCGCGCTGTTCATTCTCGCCGTCACGCTCGGGCGGCTGCGCGGCTACGTCGACGATGCGCAGCTCGCGCGCTACACGATGCAATTGCGGCGGCTGCCCGGCGCGCTCGAGGACGTGCTTGGGCTCGAGCCGCAAATCGAGCGCTGGGCGGCGGAATTCTCGCAGCACGAGAATGCGCTGTTCCTCGGGCGCGGGCTGCACTACCCGATCGCGCTCGAAGGTGCGTTGAAGCTGAAGGAGATTTCGTACATCCACGCGGAGGCGTATCCCGCGGGTGAGCTCAAGCACGGGCCGCTCGCGCTCGTGACGCACACGATGCCTGTCGCGACGATCGCGCCGAACGATGCGCTGCTCGAGAAGCTGAAGTCGAACATGCAGGAAGTGCGGGCGCGCGGCGGGCAGCTTTACGTGTTCGCCGACGCAGATACGCGGATCGACAACAGCGAAGGCGTGTCGGTGCTGCGGATGCCGGATTATTACGGGTTGTTGTCGCCAATCCTGCACGTCGTGCCGCTGCAGCTGCTCGCGTATCACGCGGCGTGTTTGCGTGGCGCGGATATCGACAAGCCGAGGAATCTGGCGAAATCGGTTACGGTGGAGTGACGGGAGGTGGGTACCGCGGGCGGACTGGTGAAGGTCTGCAAGTGCTGAGACTGGGCCGCCCTACACGACTCGAACGTGTGACTGTGTTTGGCGACTTCCAGTCTCCCGGACTCAGTCCGGATGAACCATCGATATAACCTGTGGAAGCTTCACAGTTGGCCGGCGGTATCGTGCGACTGCCGCGAATACGAAGCCGGCCTTGCCATGCAAAAACTCAACTGCGCACCTGCTCGCCCTTGATAAAGGCAATCAGGGCGCGCAGAGCCTGCGAAACATGGCGATGACCCGGATAGTAAAGACACAGCCCCGGAAAAGGCGGACACCAGTCGTCAAGAACGCGTTCGAGCCGCCGGTCACGCAAGGCTTCGATGACGAGGTGGTCGGGGACGAAGGCGATGCCGATGCCATCCACGGCAGCGTCGACCATCAGCGGTTGGTCCGTCAGAGTAAGCGGACCCGAAACATCGATGGTCTCGCTGACGCCGCGTCGCTCGAATTCCCACTGGTAGATCGCCCCGCTCTCGAAGCGAAAGCGAATACAGTCGTGTCGATAAAGATCGTGCGGCGTAATGGGACGTCCATGTTCAGCGAAATACGCGGGCGACGCGACTGCTGCGAAACGAACGTTGCCCATGAGCGGAACGGCCACCATGTCCTGCGGCACGGCCTCGGCCAGTCGGATGCCCGCGTCGAATCCCGCTGCAACGATGTCACCGAGGCGGCCGTCGCTCACGACGTCGAGATGCACGTCCGGATACGACTTCAGGAAGCTTGCCAGGATGGGACGCAGGATGAGGCGGATTGCGCCTTCGCTTGCATTGATGCGCACGGTTCCGCTGGGAGCCGCGCGTAGATCGTCGACTTCGCGCATCGCTTCGTCAATGATCGAAACCGCCGGCCGGAGTTTGGCTGCCAGACGCTCGCCGGCCTCGGTGAGCGAGGTGCTGCGAGTCGTTCGATTCAGGAGCCGGACGCCCAGACGGCGCTCGAGCGCTTTTACCGAATGACTGACCGCTGACGGCGTGATCTCGAGTTCGGTCGCTGCTGCGCGAAAGCTTCGTCGTGTTGCAACGGCCAGGAACACAGTGAAAGAGAAAAAATCGACGTTCCTTGATTGGTGAGCAACTCTCATCGTGTCATCAAGCATTGGTGATCTTGTTTTGATACTAGGGGCTCCCTACACTGGGTGCAACCATTTCAGTCAAGGAGCGCAAGATGTCTCGAAAGATATTGATCACGGGTGCCAGTTCAGGTTTTGGTCGTGGTGCGGCAATTGAACTTGCGCGCCTTGGCCACCATGTCGTGGCGACGGCCGAGACGTGGCCGCAGGTTCGCAGCCTGCGTGCGGACGCAGCCGAGGCCGGTGTGGTGCTCGAGGTGATCAAGCTGAATCTGCTCGACGCGATCGACATCGCTCACGCAGGCTCGTTCGATCCCGATGTCCTGGTGCTGAACGCCGGCGTCATGGAAGGCGGATCGATCGTCGACATCCCGATGCAGCGCGTTCGGGAGTCCTTCGAAATCAACGTCTTCGGCCATCTTCAACTGGTACAGGCGATCGTGCCGAAGATGGTGGCACGCAGGTCCGGAAAAGTCGTATGGACCTCGTCGATGGGGGGCATTCTGGTTGTCCCGTTTGTTGGTGCCTACTGCGCGACCAAGCATGCGATCGAGGCCATCGCCGGGTCGATGAAGGCGGAACTCGAACCCTTTGGCGTCAAAGTCGCGACCGTGAATCCAGGCGTTTTCGGTACCGGATTCAACGACACTGGCGCCGAGAGCTACGTGCAGTGGTACGACGCCGATTCCGCCGTTGTGCCGATGCCGGATTTCGGCGACAGCCTGATGAACCAGGCGGACCCCAAGGAGATGATCGACGCCATGGTCGAGATCATTCCGGCCGATACGCATTTGTATCGAACCATGCGCCCGTTAGCGACGATTGACGCCGCGAAGCAGTGGCAAGAGACGGAGTGGACGCAAAATGCCTGAGCTCACGTTGGAGCGGGCGAATCGGATCGTGGCCCAGGGGCGTGCCGCAGCCCAGGACGCGGGCCTCAATGCCGTGTTTGCAATTCTGGATGCGGGCGCGCACCTGGTCACTTTCTCGCGGATGGACGGGGCATGGCTTGCGTCGAATGAACTGTCGATAGCGAAGGCCCGGGCGTCGGTGATGTTCCGGGCGCCGAGCGAAGCGCTCAATGTTCCGTGGCAGGCGGGCCAGCCAGTTCCACACTTCGATCACATCCATGCAGGCGGGCTGTTGCTGATGGGGGGAGGAGTGCCTCTCGTGGATGGCGATGGCCAGCTGATCGGCGCACTCGGCGTGTCCGGCGGTACGCCCGAGCAAGATGCGGCACTCGCTCGGGCTGCGATTGCCCGTGCGCTGGAATAGGCGCGATTCCGATACCCCGGCTACCGCGTCGGATCCGGGGTGACACATCTCGGTTTCGTCGGCAGTGACCTGCGGCGGAATTTTGTAGCCAGTCAGGCGGCGAGTCTCTCGACGAACCCGTTTTGCCACGGACTGCCCGGTGCGATGAAGGCCGGACCGCTGGCAGCATCTCGCAGCCAGCCCATAACCTTGGCAGCAGTAAATTCGGCGCCGTTGCCAGACCGAATGAACGCGGGCTCGCCGTACAGCCGCATCAGTCCCGACGGCGTCAGGATAACGTCCTGCGACCGCAGGCTGGCCCATCGAGCGTCAGAAGCGTAAGCCCCCGTTCGGCGGCAATCTCGACCAGACAGGCATATGCAACATCTGGCTTGCGACGTGTACGTGCCGGAGAAGTACCTTGTCTCATTGTCTTCAGAATTGAGCAGTCACCTGAAAACCGAGCGTCACTCGAGCAGTCGGAAAACCCGACGGCTTGTAGACGGGCGTACCCGCGAAGAGATCGTAGCCGTATCCGCCGAACCGAGTCGTGACACTGCCCTTGACGCCAATCACTGCACCGGCGAGCTGCGTGCCAACCAAGGCAACCGGCTCTGGGCCCCAGACCCGACCGTAGTCGAGACCAGCATAGGCCGATAGCCCGGTCTGCGCGATGGGAACCTGCAATTCGTTGCGCCAGTAGAACCCGCGCGATCCCGCCAACAGCGTTTCACCGTCGAATCCCCGCACGGTATAACGACTGCCGATCGTGACGCTATCGAGGTATGAAAACCTCCTCACAATTCCCCTTTTAAGATTGGTCACTTCTGTTCAGGAATATTTCCGACCAACTTCAGCCAGCAATTTTTCCTTGAATTCATCAGGAGAGAATTCATGCCCGGAACATAGATATCCCGCATCGTCGTAAATTTTCCCGCCTGTCACCAACGAGATTGCAGAAACAACAATGGCCGAAAACAATGCATCTCCTCGACTCTCGATCGAGCATGCGTAGGGACAGTCATTAACCATTCGTTGCCCCGGCGGCCATTCGATTACGTTGATCCAACACCATTCGCCTTCTCGCTGCCCCTGTGCGTATAGGGCTGTGCTGGAGTCTCCGTAATTCCTCGGTGTAATGATTGGGCGTGACCGCCCAAGCTCCCAAAAATAATCTTCGACGCACCTCACCAATTGGTCATCAGTGAGACGCTCTTTCATATCGATCGAGGAACCCTTCACTTAATCACTCTCGCCATTTCAAATTCCTCGACTTGCAATTCACCGACCGTCCTCCGTTTCAAGCCTCACGACTTATGATCCGGAGAAAACACTTCGAAACGACACCATTGAGGAAAATCACCCGTAAAAATAAAGAAATCGTCTATGTAACTAAGCCCCAACTCCTCGAGGCTTCTCATGCAGTCATCAGCCGCATCGCCACCAAAAAATGGACCCAGTGAAACGAACTCATTGGATTGGTCAAAGTACTGTTCGAAATGAAACTCACTCAGAACAGGAGACAACTCCACCTGCTTTTCCTCCAAAGCTCGACGACGCACGACAATTCCAAAATCTGAAGAAACCCGCATGCTTCTCTCCTACTTAGCCTTGGGGAGGACCACACCATTCGGCACGTTAATCGTGACGTTGTAGATCGGTCGACTTGTTGAGGGTTGCAATATCTGAAAATTATTGGACGCGTTTCCCGCAAGGACGAAGAGCATGTGCTGCCCTTCTACATAACCGCTAACGCGTTCACGCGAGCTTTCCGTCGATCCATACAGCGAGCACGCACCCGGTACGAAGCGAATTGTCACGAATTCAGTCAACCCGACAATTCAAGTATCTCGCCATTTTTCGTTGCCTCAGTCATATCCCAAAACGGACGAATACAGGTGCGCGATCTTCGCCAAACAATCAGCCATGCGGAGCCAAACCTCCGATTAAAAAAGCCAATCTCGCCATCCCTACGCCCACGCACCAGCCCACCAGCAGAGGACCGATTTCGCCTGTGTACTCGCTGTCGTACTTCCAAGCGGCAACGAATAGCAACGGCACTGGAACGCCGATCATTCCAGCCATCCTGGGCCAGTCGGCATATGGAGCGAATACCTGAAGCGCGCTGCTCGCGAGGGCCCAGCACGGCATCCCAAGGACGAACAGCAACCATCCGAACCCTATCAAGGTCATAGGGTGCGCACGCCGCTTCGCTTCATTAGGTTGGGTCACGTTGAGCGATCTTCCTGTCGATTACAAAAGAGTCCATCCGCTTGTAGTCTTCCACCGAGGAACCGAGTCAAGCCTGATCAAGATACGCAACGAGTTCCCACGCGACATGAGCCATGTGCTGACGCGTACCGAGGATGCTGTCGAGAACCGATAGCCGTCGCGGTTCATGCAAGACGACCGACGGCAACGCGTCGCCTTTGGGAAACAGGCGCTACGTATCGCCAATCTGACCAGCAACCAGTTTCGCGCACCATACGCCGTCTTCTGGACACTGCTGACCGGTATCCTTGATGGAACAGGTGATAGGTGCCGCCTGAATATCTGGTCAGGCGCTGACCACCCTGATTCGCGGAATCGCCGTGGATCAGGGCGTTGTATACGCCAGTATTACCGAAGCCACTCAATTGCTGCCCGGAATGCAGGACGTTCGAGTGCCATTGGGGCCGCGTGGTCCCGCCGTTCAGCCGTCCCATGACAAAGGGCTGATCACAATCCCCTTGCCAGTAGCCGATGGCTATGCTTCCGACGCAAACATTAACACGCCCTGAATCTCTTCCAACGGACCGGCAACCTCACGCGCTTCGAGACTGACGCAGTGCCGGTGCAGCACATCGTCGCGCGTCGGCGCATGTACGAGAATACGGCGCAAGATCGCGTCGGAGGTGCCCTGTCACGCCGCCACGCTCGCTAGCAGTTGTCAGATCGTGCCATGTGAAGTCTGGCGCTCCCGCCCGACTTGCCATTTCCATGACGCATCGGCAGGTGGCCGTCAGACATGAAGCATCGTTTGCGGCGCAACAATCGCGCAGAACGGTTCGCAGAAGGTAGAATCCAGTCACACTGGATTGTGACTGACTCTGCAACCGACCGGGAAACAAGCCGCGTGTAACCAGTTGATCCAAAATGAAATCATGGCCCGCCCTACACGACTCGAACGTGTGACCTACGGCTTAGAAGGCCGTTGCTCTATCCAGCTGAGCTAAGGGCGGTCGGGGAGAAAAGACACGGCCTGCACGAGCCGCATCTGACGCAAGACTTCGAGCACCGGCAAAACCGGCAAACCACAAACCAGACTCGAAGCCCCGAAACAAAACGGGCCCGGCATGAAGCCGAGCCCGAAATTATACCCGATCATCGCGTCACATCATGCGAGACCGGCCAACGCAGCCTCAAACCGGCTGCGGGTGCAGCATGAACCAGCCGAGGCAGAACACCCCGGCAATCACGCAATACACGCCGAACGAAGCCAGCCGGCCACGCCCCTCGAAATAGCGCATCAGGAACCGCACGCTCAGGTACGCGGCGATCGCCGTCAGCACGCCGCCGAGCAGCGCATCGGCGAGCTGGTCGCGCGCATGGAACAGCTTCGGCAGTTCGAGCACGCCCGCCGCGAAGATGATCGGCGTACCGAGCAGGAACGAGAATTCCGCGGCCTTCTCCGCCGTCAGGCCCGCCGCATTGCCGGCGATCATCGTCAGCCCGCTGCGCGAGAAACCCGGAATCAGCGCGCCGATCTGCGCAAGACCCACGAAGAACGCCTGCTTGAACGTCATCTTTTCGGGCGCCTGATGCGCGCGGCTACGCTGGATGCGATCGCCGAGCCACAGCAGCACGCCGTTCACGATCAGCGCGATCGCGACGATCCGCAGGTCGTGGAACACGCGTTCGATGCGCTTCTCGAGAAGCAGCCCGACGATGCCGGTCGGGATCGTACCGATGATGAGCGCCCACATCAGGTGCCCGTCGTCGTTCTTGCGGCCGCCGAGCTGCGCGAAGAAGCCGCCGATCAGCGCGATCCAGCGCGCGCGGAAATACCACAGCAGCGCCAGCGCGGTGCCGAGGTGCAGCGCAACGAGGAACGGCAGCAGTTGCGGTGCATGCTTGTCGATGTGCATGCCGAACAGCGCCGGCACGAGCAGCGTATGGCCAAGGCTGCTGACGGGAAAGAGTTCGGTGACGCCCTGCAGGACGCTCAGGAATACCAGAAACCAGAGACTCACGCGTCGGTCCTTTTAATGAAGATTGAGCGGGAAGAGAAGCGGACGACGCGATGCGCGTCCGAAAAAACGCGCCCCGATTATGCCGAGCCCGGATTACTGCGCCAAGGCATTTGGCGGGATATTGCGGCAATGCACACAAACGCTTGCAACCTGTAAGCGCCCAGAAAGCAAAAAGCCCGCCATTTGCATGGCGGGCCTTTCGATTTCGGCAGGAATTGCCGTCAGCGGCCGAGCTGATAGAAAAATAATACCGTGCTGCCCGTGAACATGCCGAACAGTGCGAGTCCCATTGCCATTGCCAGATCCATGGCCCCCTCCACGAAGTGTCATGACCCGGCAACCTCACCGGTTTAGAGGCATTATCCCGACCGTTGACGGTCTTAAAAACTCGCGATTTCCCGAGAAGGGTTTTCCCCAAGCCGCCACGGCCCGATAATGGAGCGCGCCGTTCCCGTTCACCCGCCCAACCCGATTCGCCATGCCGACCTTCCAGCAACACGACATTCACGAACTTCACGCCGGCCCGTCGCTCGTCCGGGTCGCTCCGCAATTCGGCGGCCGCCTGCTGTCATGGGATGTCGATGGCGAACCGGTCATCTTCTGGCCGGAAACGGCCGACTGGAGCAACCTCGCGCGCGTGCGCGGCGGCAACCCGCTGCTGTTCCCGTTCCTCGGCCGTCACCGCGTCGACGGCGAGCTCGGCCGCTGGCGCGACGCCGCCGGCGTGGTGCGCGACCTGCCGATGCACGGCTTCGCGCGCGACCTGCCGTTCGCCGCGCAACCGTCGGCCGACGGCGCCGCGTTGTCGATGACGCTCGACGCGACCGACGCACTGCGCGTGAGCTACCCGTTCGATTTCCGGTTCGAAACGACCTACCGGCTGGCCGACTCGCACACGCTCGAAGTCGCGCTGACGACGACCAATCGCGGCGACACACCGCTGCCCTACTACGCCGGTCACCATTTCTATTTCGCGCTGCCGCACGGCGAACGCGCGGAAACCACGCTCGAACTGCCGCCCACGCATCGCTGCGCGCAGCAGCCGGACGGTTCGATCAGCCCGCCCGAGCCGGGCGAAGCGCGCTATCGCCTCGACAACCCGGAGATCCTCGACCGCTTCCACTGCCTCGACGGCGTGCCGGCCACGCCGGTGCGCATCGTGATGCCGGGCCGGCGCCGCACGATCGAGATCGCGCTCGACGTGCCGGGCTCGATCCCGTGGTACGCGGTCACGACCTGGACCGAAAAGCCGGATTCCGACTTCTATTGCGTCGAACCGTGGCTCGGCCTGCCGGATGCGATCCACAACGGCCTCGGGCTGCGCAAGCTCGCGCCGGGCGCGACCGAAACGGCCACGCTGCGGATTCGCGTCCTCCCGCTCGCCGGCTGAGACGTGGGCCGAGACGCCTGCCGAACCGGCGCCCGACGGCCCCGGCAACGGCACAAACTGCGGTGCGCGGGTCGAACCCGTTAAAATCGGACGTTTTGTGTTGCCTGCCGCGTCACGAGCGGCAGGGTCTTGCGAGGTTCAATGTTCGGAACAACAACGAAGCGACTCTTCGCAGCCGCCTGCGCCGCCCTGCTCGTCGCGTGCGGCTCCGCGCCCGTCGGCCCCGGGTTCTATCGCGTCGAGCGCGGCGATACGCTCTACAAGATCGCGCGCGACAACCGCACGTCGGTATCGAACATCGTGCGCTGGAACCAGATGACGAACCCCGATGCGATCGAAGTCGGCCAGGTGCTGCGCGTCGCGCCGCCGCCCGGCACGACCACCGCGTCGACGCCGTCGACCACCGGCACCGGCAGTGCCGGCCGGGCCCGCCCCGCGCCTTCCGCACCGGTTGAATCGGCCGTCAAGCCGGCCACGAGCATCGCGCTGATCTGGCCGGCGGCCGGCAACGTGGTCCGCACGTTCGACGGCTCGAAATCGAAGGGGATCGACATCGCGAACTCGCCGGGCACGCCGGTGGTCGCGGCCGCGCCGGGTGTGGTGGTCTACGCGGGTAACGGGCTGCGCGGCTACGGCAACCTGATCATCCTCAAGCACAACGCCGACTACCTGACCGCCTACGCACACAACCGTGCGCTGCTGGTGAAGGAAGGCCAGTCGGTCACGCAGGGGCAATCGATCGCCGAGATGGGCAACAGCGACAGCGATCGCGTCGCGCTGCATTTCGAATTGCGCTACGGCGGCCGGTCGATCGACCCGTCGCGCTACCTGCCGGCGCGCTGAGCACCCGACAGACGACACGCGATGCCGGCACGCATCGCGTGTCGTCGCGGTGAAAATCGGGAAAGGTGATGTCAGCGCTTGCGCAGACGTCCGGTGAAACGGCCGGACAACGGATCGACGCGACAAGCGAACGCTACCAGCACGCCGATTCCGATCAGGCTGAACCCCGCAGCTATCAGAAGCAAATCCATGGTCACACACTGATTTTTACGTGATCTTATGCGTCATTGCGGAATCGTGCACTGTGCCGCAGCAATTGGACGAGTGCGAGGATTCCCTACCCTCAGGCGTCATTGTGGATTCCCCTGCGTGAAACCCTGATGTAAGCCGTTCGCCTGACGCCACGCCGCCACCCAGGAGACACTGCGATGCTGCCCGCCACCGACCGCTACGACGACCTGCTCTCCCGCTTCGCGTGGGACGTTCCGGCCCGCTACAACATCGGCGTGGACGTCTGCGACAAATGGGCGGACGGCAGCGGACGCCTCGCGCTGATCCACGAAACGGCGCAAGGCGACGTGTCCCGCATCACGTTCGACGACCTGAGGAATGCCTCTAACCGGCTCGCGAACAGCTTCGTGCGCGCCGGCCTGCGGCGCGGCGACCGCATCGGCATCTTTCTCGCGCAGGGCCCCGAAACGGCCATCGCGCACCTCGCCGCGTACAAGCTCGGCGCCATCGCGGTGCCGCTCTTCACGTTGTTCGGCGTCGATGCGCTCGAATACCGGCTCGCGAACAGCGAGGCGGCCGCGCTCGTTACCGACGCGGCCGGCTACGCGAAAATCGCATCGCTGCGCGCGCAGCTGCCGGCACTGCACACCATCTACTGCATCGGCGACGATGCGCCCGACTCTCCCGGCGTGCTGCGCTACGACGCGGCGCTCGCCGCCGAGACGCCCGACTTCGTGCCGGCCGATACGGCCGCCGACGATCCGGCGCTCATCATCTATACGTCCGGCACGACGGGCAAGCCGAAAGGCGCGCTGCACGCGCATCGCGTGCTGCCGGGCCACCTGCCGGGCGTCGAGATGTCGCAGCAGTGCTTCCCGCGCGACGCGCGCCTGTTCTGGACACCCGCCGACTGGGCATGGATCGGCGGCCTGCTCGACGTGCTGCTGCCGTCATGGCATCACGGCGTGCCCGTGCTCGCCCGCCGCTTCGAGAAATTCGACGGCGACGCCGCGTTCGCGCTGATGGCCCGGCACGGCGTCACCCACGCGTTCCTGCCGCCCACCGCGCTGAAGCTGATGCGCACCGTCCCGGCACCGCGCGAACGCTACGCGCTGTCGCTGAAATCGGTCGCGAGCGGCGGGGAGACGCTCGGCACGGAACTGACGGCCTGGGGGCGCGACGCGCTCGGCGTGACGATCAACGAGTTCTACGGGCAAACCGAGTGCAACATGGTGCTGTCGTCTTGCGCGGCGCTGTTCGATGCGCAGCCCGGCGCAATCGGCAAGGCAGTGCCCGGCCATGCGGTCGCGATCGTCGACGCGGACGGCACGCCGCTGCCGCCCGGCGTCGAAGGGCGCATCGCGGTGCGACGCCCCGATCCGGTGATGTTCCTCGAATACTGGCGCAACGCCGACGCGACCCGCGACAAGTTCGCGGGCGACTACCTGCTCACCGGCGATACAGGCATGATCGACGCCGACGGTTTCGTCCGCTTCGTCGGCCGCGACGACGACGTGATCACGAGCGCCGGCTACCGGATCGGCCCGGGCCCGATCGAGGACTGCCTGCTCACGCATCCGGCGGTGCGGATGGCGGCCGTCGTCGGCGTGCCCGACGCGACGCGCACCGAGATCGTCAAGGCATTCGTCGTGCTGAATCCCGGTCACGCCGGCGACGATGCGCTCGTGCAGGCACTGCAGGCACACGTGCGCACGCGCCTCGCCGCCCACGAGTATCCGCGCGCGATCGCGTTCGTCGACAGCCTGCCGATGACCGCGACCGGCAAGATCGTGCGCCGCGCGCTGCGCGACGCGTAAGCGGGCCGCCACCCGCGCCGCCCGCCCGGCCGGATGGTTTATAGTGGCGCCACCACGCAGTCTTTCCAAGAAAACGATGTCCTCTGATCACCACGCCGCCGCGGGCGCGTCGCACAGCCCCCTCTACGCCAAACTCCTCGGCGAAACCGCCAAGATCGACTGGTGCGATCTCGAACGCTTCTTCGCGCAGGGCAAGCTGCTGTCCGTTGCGCGCGACCTCGATCTCGTCAGCGTCGCGGAAGCAGTTGCCGACGATGACGCCGAACAGGTCACGCGCTGGCTGTCCGCGGGCCTCGTCGCGCGCATGCCGGCCGAAACCGCCGCCGATTACGCGGCGCGCAACCCGGAGCTGTGGGCAGTCGTCGTCTCGCCGTGGGTGTGCGTGCAGGAACGCGCCTGACGCGTCCGCCATGTCCGAATCCGCGTTACCGCACGGGGCCGGCACGGGCTCGGCCACCGTCACGCACCGGCGCGTCCTCGCGCTCGCGTTTCCGATCGTCCTGGCGAACCTGACCCAGCCGATCCTCGGCGCCGTCGACACGGCCGTCGCCGGCCACCTCGACGGCACGCAGTATCTCGGCGGCGTCGCGCTCGGCGGGCTGTTCTTCAATTTCGTGTTCTGGGGATTCGGTTTCCTGCGAATGGGGACGACCGGTCTCGTCGCGCAGGCGCACGGTGCCGGCGACGCCGCCGGGATCCGCCTGAACGTGCTGCGCGCGTTGATCGTCGCGTTCGCGCTCGGCGCCGCGGTGCTGGCACTGCAGGTGCCGCTGCTGTCGTTTGCGCTGTCGGCGCTCGGCGGCAGCGATGCCGTCCGCGCGACGGCGCTGTCCTACAGCCACGCGCGGATCTGGAGCGCACCGTTCGCGCTCGCGAACTACGTCGTGCTCGGCTACCTGCTCGGTGTACAGCGCGTGCGGCTCGCGCTCGTCGCGCAGGTGTTCATCAATGCGGTCAACATCGGCGCCGTGCTGCTCTACGTGTATGGCTTCGGCTGGGGCATTGCCGGCATCGGCGCCGCGACGGCCACGGCAGACGCATGCGGCTTCGCGCTCGGCGCATGGATGCTGTGGCGGCTACGGCCGCACGGCCTTGCGCCGATCGCGGTACGTGCACTCGCCGACCGCGTCGCACTCAAGCGGCTGATCGCGCTCAATCGCGACATCTTCCTGCGCACGCTGTGCCTGCTCGGCGCATTCGGCTGGTTCGCGCACCTCGGTGCGAAACAGGGTGATGCAACGCTCGCGGCAAACGCGCTGCTGCTGAATTTCCAGACGTTCATGGCGTACGGCCTCGACGGCTTCGCGCATGCGGCCGAGGCACTCGTCGGCGCGGCGGCCGGCGCACGCGACCGCAGTGCCTTCCGGCAGGCCGTGCGCGTCACCCTGCTCTGGTCGGCGCTCGGCGCGCTGCTGTTCGCGCTGGTGTACTGGGCTGCCGGCGGCTGGATCGTCGCGCGCCTGACCGACCAGGCCGAGATCCGCGAGGTTGCGCTGCGCTACCTGCCGTGGGCCGCGATTTCGCCGATCGTGTCGGTCTGGGGCTTCCTGCTCGACGGCGTCTTCATCGGTGCCACGCAGACACGATCGCTGATGCGCGCGATGGTCGCGTCGCTGTCGATCTTCGTTGTCGCCACACTCGCCGCCGTCGGCACCTTCGGCAATCACGGCCTCTGGTTCGCGCTGCTGCTGTTCATGGCCGCGCGCGGCGCGACGCTGGCGCGCTACCTGCCGGGGCTGTTGCGGCGCATCGGCACCGATACACCCGCGGCCCGCGCCTGACGGCGCGCCGAACCTGCCCTGAGCGGCCCCAAGCGCCCCTGAGCCGCCTTGAACAGCCGTTACTGCACCGGTTTGGGCGGCGGCGCATCGAGCATCGTCGGCGGCGTCATGTCGGTCGGCACGCCGTGATAGTCGGCCGGATCTTCCGGCGGATGGCCGCGACGGGCCTGATGAGGATCGCTGGTACAGGCGGCGAGAAAAGATGCGGCCAGCACGGCCAGCATGAAACGGGTCATCGGGTAGGGCTCCGGAAATCGGCGCGCCCATCGCACGCCGGGACCGCGCCGAGTCTAGCGGAAATCCTGCTTCGGAGTCGCGCCGCGCATGTCCTACTATGTACGCATGGCGCTGTGCCGTGGAAAGGAGGCTGCCATGTCGTCTGAGGAAATTGCCGGCCTGATCGGCCTGTTCATCGGCCTGATGGTGTTCGTCGCCCTGTCGTTCTTCGAGTCGCGCGAATACAAGCGCAGCCATGGCGGTGAAGGGATCGTCCATCACTGGATGGCCGAACACCACCTGCTCGACTGGCGGCGCAAGCACTAAGCGCGCCGCTGCCGTCCGGCCCTCCCCCGGGCCGTTCCCGAACGTGCCGTCCCACGGCACGCCGGTGATCGTGTATCGCCGAAATTAACGGGGCCCGATTCACACACGTTGATCAGATGGACGAACGCCGTCGCGCGGCTCATGCCGCACGACGGCGTTCGCATGCACACACCCGAACCAGCAGGCGGGCGCGACATGGTTCAGACGGCTCAGCCCAGGAAGTGGCGGGCGTAGCGCGCGTTGATGTCGGACAGACGGAACAGCGTCAGGAAATCCGCGCAGTTGAAGTCGGGATCCCAGGCCGGCGCACCGCAGATCTTCGCGCCGAGACGCAGGTAACCCTTGATCAGCGGCGGCGGCGCCACGACGGTGCCCGTCTGCAATTCGTCGACCGGCAGGGCCGTATGCGGGAACGCACGATACTCGGGCGCCGTCAGCGAACCTGCCGACAGCGACTGGTACAGGTTCGCCGCATAGTGACCGCCGTCGGCCATCGACACGCTCGCGCAGCCGAGCATCGTCTCGTAACCGTTCTGCATCATGTACGTGCCGAGACCGCCCCACAGCGCCATGATGACGGCGCCGCTGCGGTAGTCGCTGTGCACGCACGAGCGGCCGACCTCGACCATCTTGCCGCGCAGGTGCGTGAGGCGCGACAGGTCGAATTCGCCTTCGGCGTACAGGCGGCCGACACGCGCCGCCTGGTGCGGCGGCAGCACGCGATACGTGCCGACGACCTTCAGGGTGTCGAGATCGCGAACCAGCAGGTGGTCGCAGTACGCATCGAACGGATCGACGTCGAGACCGGAGGGGCCGCTGACCTGCGCGCCCATCTCTTCGGCGAACACGCTGTAACGCAGGCGCTGGGCTTCGCGCAATTCGTCTTCCGTACGCGCCCACGCGGCGCGCAGGCGATACTCCGATGTGACGGTTTCAGCAGCGCGCGGCAGGAGGCGCCGCGACGTGTCGAGGGGCAGCGAGGCAAAAGGGAGCGTAGGCGTCGGCAGTTCTCGCATTAGGCTTTCCTGATCGTAAGGAATAGGACGACATGCCCGCCAATGTAGTAATCGGCCGTGACCGTTATGTGGCACGACCGTGTCCTTTCAATGACGTGTCGCCGAATTGACTTTAGCAGAAAGCTTGCGAAACCGTATGACGAAACCCTTCAAAGCGCTTCAGGCGGGCCTCACACCAGGTCGGGCGTCAATACCGCCCGCAGCACGGCCTGCCGGCTGCCGTCGCGCGTGCGGCTCGCGAGCCACACGATTCCGCCCTTCTTGACGCTCCAGCTGTCGTCGCCGCCGGCGATCAGTTGCGCGGCGACGCTGCCGAGCGTCGGCTGGTGGCCGACGATCACGACCGTCGGCGCGATGCCGTCCGGCCAGCCGGCCGCCGCCAGCACGTCGTCGACGCTGCCGCCCGGTGCGAGCGCCTCGACCGTCCGGTACTGGTCGGTCAGCGCCTCGACGGTCTGCACGGTGCGGGCGGCCGGGCTCGCGAGGATCACGGTGTTCGTCTCGAGCCGGCCACGCAGCCACTTGGCCATCGCCTGTGCGTCCTTGCGGCCGCGAACGGTCAACTGCCGCGCGAGATCGCTCGTCGCGTAGTCTTCGGCTTCGGCGTGGCGCCACAGGATCAGGTTCATCATGATGTTCTCCTTGCTTCGGCGAGCGGCCCCGCGCCGATGCGTACGGGCCGGCCGATTACCGTGCGAATTGTCGCAAATTGCGGCTCGTTCGCCGCCGCGGCATTTACCCGCATATAGGGATTGACCGGATCAGCCATTCAAAGATAGAATCTTTGGCTCGTCGGAGCGTAGCGCAGCCTGGTAGCGCATCTGATTTGGGATCAGAGGGTCGAAGGTTCGAATCCTTTCGCTCCGACCACCGGAATCAAGGGGTTACAACACGAAGTGTTGTAACCCCTTTTCCATTTCGGGCCCGTGAAAGATCCCGGGCAACCGCCGCATTTCGCGCCGCGTAGTCACTCGATCCGCACGAGATCACGCGTCGCGACCGGCAGTCGATCGGCAGGCGTGCTTTCCGATGGCCGCCCTTTCGATCCGGAATATCGATAAACCAGATACTTCCCGTCCGTCTCGCCGCCTTCGTTGGGGATGATCACCCACATCTCCCGACGCCCCGAATACAGCCACCGCGGAAGCGCCTTCTCCGCGAAATAGATCCGCTCTTCGACATGCGTGACCGGATTCAGCCGGATTGCGACGCCCTTCAGGTAAGGCGATCCGTAGTTCAGTACGAAGACGAGGGTCTTGCCGACGCACCTCGACAACGCAATCCTGCCCACGAAATCGGTCTCCGGCATGTCAAGGAACGCACGCCCGGTCTTGTGCCCCCGCCGCACGAACAGTGCATCGCCGTCCAACCCATGCGAGCGGGCGTCGAGCGCAATGCGACTCCCGTCCGCCAACGGGCAGGAAAGCACCTGACGCAGGCCGCCGGCCTCATCGATTCCCGGCGTCGCGCCGAACGTCGCTGTCGCCACCGATAAAAGACCGACGGCGAGCACTTTCATTCGACCGTTACCAGTCAGTTGCGTCGCGAATCGACTCATTGAGTCGCAGCATCGCGGGTTATCCACTTCGGCACGCTCGCACGAATCACCTTTTTCCAGGAACAAACCGGCGCATCAACGGGGCCAACTCGAACCCGTAGCGGTACCATTATCAGCGCCCCATTGCCAGACCGGAGTTTCGTCAACCATGCCGACATCCCTGTCGTCCCTGCAACTGCCCGAAGGCCTCGGCACCATCGGGAATCTGGCCGTCGAGTTCGTCGAGGATGAACGGAAAACGTACGAGATGTGGATGCTCGAAACGGACCTACCTTTCGACGAAGCCGTGTCGCGGTTGTCGGCCTTCGTCAAGCGCCATTTCGGCGGCGACGAGCGGGCTTCGTCCGCCGACCGCTTCGGCTTCCGCAGCTGGGCGGCCTCCTGGTCCCGCGAGAGACAGGAGATCTCGGCCCAGCTCACCGGCACCGACGACAGCAGCTCGGGTTACCTGCGCAATGCGTACGACGCGTGAATGAACCCACTTGCCGCCCCCGACACCATCCGAACCTCGCATGACAGCCTCCTCGCCTGATCGCCCGACAAAACCGGCGATGAACATCGCGACCGTCATCGCCATGATCATCGGCGCCGCCGTACTCGCTTTCTGCGTCGTGCAGGCCTACCGGACGACGGTCTTCCTTTCGCATGCCTCTCGAGCGCCCGGCGTAGTCGTCAAGTCGAGCGGACACCCGACCATACGCTTCGAAACAGCCCGGGGCCAGCGCATCGAGTTCGTACAGAACGGCGGCATGGACGGCCCGCCCGGAACTGTCGTGCAGGTCGCGTACGACCCTGCCGCGCCCGCGGAAACGGCCCGGGCCGCCACGTTCCTGGCGATATGGGGCGATGTGCTGTGGGGATTGCCGGCAGGCCTCGGCTTTCTGGTCCTGCCGCTGTTCGGCGCACGGTTCGTGCTCACCGGGCGGTACGGGAACGCGATAAGCCGTTAAGCGGCGACGCACGGATTCATGCGATGCCCGGGCATTCGCCGCAAGTCCGGACGCTTTCATCGTCGGTCACGCTTGCGAAGGTCACGAATCGAACGAGGTGGCCGGCCTCGCTGCCGCACCCCGGATACGACACTTCCGGGAACACGCGATAATGCGCGTGGACAACCTGCATCCGCGCATGACAAACAACATTCTCAAGACCGCCCTGTGCGCATCGCTGTTCGCGCTTGCGACCGCCGGCACCGCATCGGCCAAGGCACTCGACGACGCACTCGACTGCCACTCGACCGGGCACAAGTTCGTCGCGCCGCTGCTCGCAGCCGGCGATATCCAGTCGGAGCCGATGCACGTCGAATCGAACTCGGTCAACGCATTCCGCACGAGCCACTCGCTGACCGCATACGGCTTCGGCGTCTACGTCGTGCTCGGCTACCAGGCGAACGACCCGATCTTCCGCACGGGTGACGGCACGCCGATCGGCGACTGGGCCTATGGCGTCGTGGTGCGCGGCACGAAAAGCGCGGTGGAGGATGCCGTGCGCAAGGCCGGCAGCGACGCGACCGTCAGGCAGGCGTTTCCGTTCCTGACCGCAATCGTCTGCTCGTCGGACTGAGCGACCGTCAGGACGATCATGCGGCCATGCTGAGGGGCAGCAAGCAGCCTGCCCCGGCCCGGCCCCGCTATCGGCCTTTTACGCGCCCGTATACACCACGCGATACGGGATTCCGACCTTCTCCCATTCCGCCGCCTCCTGGCTGAGGCTGTAGTCGGTCAGCGGGTTCTGCTCGACCCACGCGCTCGGCAGGCGCACTTCATACCCGCCCTTCTTCATCTGCGAAACGGAGATGTCGGGCAGCCCCGCGTCGGTTCGGCGCCGGCACAGCAGCGCCGCGAGCCGCAGGCAGAACAGCAGCGGCCACTCGACTTCGCGTGCCTGCGACAGCTTGCCGAGCTTGCCCGCATGACCGAGCACGAGCGCGGCGAGCCGCGCCTGGTCGGTGCGCGAAAAACCCGGCATGTCCGCGTTGCTCGCGATATAGGCCGAATGCTTGTGATACGCGCTGTGCGAGATCGACAGGCCGATCTCGTGCAACGCGGCCGCCCAGCCGAGGAACATCCGTCCTTCCTCGCGCGCTTCGTCGTCGGCTTCCTCGAGTTCGTCGTAGAAACGCCCCGCCAGCGCGCCGATCCGCTCGGCCTGCGCACGATCGACACCGTAGCGGCGCGTAAAGCCCTCGACGGTCACCGCGCGCATGTCCTCGTGCTGCGTCCGGCCGAGCAGGTCGTACAGCACCCCGAGGCGCAGCGCGCCGTCGGTCGTATCGACGTAGTCGACGCCAAGCTCCTCGAACACCGCGAGCATGATCGCGAGGCCGCCCGCGAGCACCGGCACGCGGTCGGGCTTCAGCGCGATCAGCTTCAACCGGTTGACGTTCTCCGACTTGATCAGCGCACGCTTCAGGCGCTCGAGGCCGCCGCGCGAAATGCCGTGCGTGATGCCCGGATCGTTGAAGCCGTTCGCCTCGACGAGTTCCGCGAGCGCACGCGCGGTGCCGGACGAACCGATCGCCTGGTCCCAGCCGGCCTTCTTGTACTCGCTCGAAATGATCTGGATCTCGCGCTTGGCCGCGAGTTCGGCCTGCCGCATCGTGTATTCGTCGACGTTGCCGGCGGGGAAGAAGGCGCGGCTGTGGCTCACGCAGCCGATATAGAGGCTCTCCATCACGATCGGCGTGTAGTGCGAGCCGATGATGAATTCGGTGGAGCCGCCGCCGATGTCGACGACGAGCCGCTTGCCGGCGCTCGCCGGCACCGAGTGCGCGGCGCCCGCGTAGATCAGGCGCGCTTCTTCGCGGCCTGCAATCACTTCGATCGGAAAACCGAGCGCCGCTTCCGCCTCGCCGAGAAACTCGCCCGCGTTCTTCGCGACGCGCAGCGTGTTGGTGGCCACCGCGCGCACATGATCGGGATGGAAATCGCGCAGGCGCTCACCGAACCGCTTGAGCGCCTCCCAGCCACGCTCCTGCGACGCGCGATCGAGCATCTTGTCGCTCGACAGGCCCGCGGCCAGCCGGACGGGCTCGCGCAGCGCATCGACCGGATAGATCTGGCTGCCCGCCGGCGTTTCCTCGACGCGTCCGACGATCAGCCGGAAGCTGTTCGAGCCGAGATCCACGGCAGCCAGCAAGTGGGGGGTTGTAACCATCAGAAGGGGCTCCGTGCGCGTTCGCCCGCGGCGGCCGGTCCGACAGCCCTGGGCGATCAATCAAAGGCGACATTTTAAGCGTGGAACGCTTGCCGTTGCCACGCTTCACGGGCATGCATACCGCTCGTTTGCATATCGTCGAAACATTTATGGGACGAAACGATTACAGCGTAGAATTTCCCGATATAAATACATCATTGTCATCAGCACGTCATCGTACCGTGAGAGTTTCCGAGCGTCCTTTCGAATCATCGCCCGAATCCCCCCCTACTCTGCCGATGTCCGTCCGTTATCCGCTTCTCAATCGTGAACTCGGCATCCTCGGTTTCAACGAGCGCGTGCTGGCCCAGGCAGCCGATCCGCAAGTCCCGTTGCTCGAGCGCCTCCGCTTCATCTGCATCACCAGCAGCAACCTCGACGAATTTTTCGAAGTCCGCATGGCCGGCCTTCAGGAGCAGATCCGCGACAACCCCGGCGCCCTGACGCCCGACGGCATGTCGTTACAACATGCTTACGATCTCGTGGTCGAGCGCGCGCAGCGGCTCGTCCATCGACAGTACACGATGTTGCACGAAACCGTGCTGCCCGCGCTCGAGCAGGAAGGCATCTACTTCCATGCGAGCGACACGTGGAACGACGAGCAGCTCGAATGGGCGCGGCACTACTTCCTCGACGAGCTGCTACCCGTGCTGACGCCGATCGGCCTCGATCCCGCCCACCCGTTCCCGCGCGTGCTGAACAAGAGCCTGAACTTCGTCGTCGAGCTCGAAGGCCGCGACGCATTCGGCCGCCAGGCCGTGATGGGCATCGTGCAGGCGCCGCGCGCGCTGCCGCGCGTCGTACGCATGCCGCACGCGCTGTCGGGTTTCGAGCACGGCTTCGTGCTGCTGAGCTCGTTCATGCAGCGCTTCGTCGGCGAACTCTTCCCGCAACTCGTCGTGAAGAGCTGCAACCAGTTCCGTATCACGCGCAACAGCGAACTGTTCGTCGACGAAGACGAGATCACAAACCTGCGCGTCGCGCTGCAGGGCGAACTGCCCGCGCGCCACCTCGGCAACGCGGTGCGCCTCGAGGTGTCGGCCGACACGCCGCCGCACATCGTGCGACGCCTGCTCGACGAAAGCGAGCTCGGCGACAAGGACTGCTATCGCGTGGCCGGATCGGTGAACCTCGTGCGGCTGATGCAGATTCCCGATCTCGTCGACCGCCCCGACCTGAAGTTCACGCCGTTCACCGCGTCGACGCCCGCCGCGATCACGAACGCGCCGACGATGTTCGACGCGATCGACAACGGCGACATCCTCCTGCACCACCCGTACGAGAGCTTCCAGCCGGTGCTCGAACTGCTGCAGCAGGCCGCGAAGGACCCGAGCGTCGTCGCGATCAAGCAGACGATCTACCGCACCGGCACCGATTCGCCGCTGATGGACGCGCTGATGGAAGCCGCGCGCAACGGCAAGGAAGTGACCGTCGTCGTCGAACTGCTCGCGCGCTTCGACGAGGAAACCAACATCAACTGGGCGTCGCAGCTCGAGGCCGTCGGCGCGCATGTCGTGTACGGCGTGGTCGGCCACAAGTGCCACGCGAAGATGATGCTGATCGTGCGGCGCGTCGTGCAGGGCGGCAAGGCGACGCTGCGCCGCTACGTGCACCTCGGCACCGGCAACTACCATCCGCGCACGGCACGCCTCTACACCGACTTCGGGCTGATGACGGCCGACCAGAAGATCTGCGAGGACGTCCATCACGTGTTCCAGCAACTGACCGGCATCGGCGGCGAACTCACGCTGCACGAGCTGTGGCAGTCGCCGTTCACGCTGCATCCGCGCATCATCGACTCGATCCGCGCGGAGATCGACAATGCGCGTGCCGGCAAGCGCGCGCGCGTCGTCGCGAAGATGAACGCGTTGCTGGAACCGACGGTGATCGGCGCGCTGTACGAAGCGTCGCAGGCCGGCGTCAAGGTCGACCTGATCGTGCGCGGTGTCTGCGCGCTGAAGCCCGGCGTGCCGGGGCTGTCGGAAAACATCACCGTGCGCTCGATCGTCGGCCGCTTCCTCGAGCACCACCGGATCTACTATTTCCACGCGAACGGTGCCGAGGACGTCTATCTGTCGAGCGCCGACTGGATGGACCGCAACCTGTTCCGCCGCGTCGAAGTCGCGTTCCCGATCCGCGATCGCAAGCTCAAGCGGCGCGTGCTGGCCGAAGGGCTGTCGGTGTGCCTCGGCGACAACCAGTCGGCATGGCAGATGCACAGCGACGGCCACTACCGCCGGCGCCGCGCCGGCAAGACGATCCGCAACGCGCAACTCGGGCTGCTCGCGAAGTTCTGCTCGTGAACCGGCGACGCGGCGCGAATTGCACGCCGCGTCGCCAACGAAAAAGCGCAGCCCGCGGGCTGCGCTTTTTCTTTGCGGATCCGGCATGCCGCCGCTCGCCGGACGAGCGACGGATACCGTTACGCGATCATGCCTCGTACGTGGCCGGCCGGATCGCGATGACGCGCGAACCCGGGAACCGCGCAGTGAACGTGCTGCCGCGCCCTTCCTCGCTTTGCACGTACAGGTGTGCGTCGTGCCGCTGCAGCACGTGCTTGACGATCGCGAGCCCGAGCCCCGTGCCGCCCGTGTCGCGCGAACGGCTGCGGTCGACGCGATAGAAGCGCTCGGTGAGCCGCGGCAGGTCGGCGGCCGGAATGCCGAAGCCGCTGTCCGTGACGGAAAACACGCCCTGCGCGCCTTCGCGCCGCCACGTCACGACGATCTTCCCGCCTTCCGGCGTATAGCGGATCGCGTTCGTGACGAGGTTCGCGAATGCGCTGAACAGCTCCGTCTGCGCGCCGGTGACGCCGAGCGTCTCGTCGATCGAGAACGCGATGTCGTGATGCCCGTTCGACAGCGTCTGCGCGTCCTCCTTCAGGTGGTCGAACACGGCGCGCATGTCGATCGCATGATCGAGCGGCGGCTTGCTTTCGCCCTCCAGCTTCGCGAGCACCAGCAGGTCGGTCACGATGTGCCGCATCCGCGATGCCTGCTGCTCCATCATCTCGAGATAGCGCGCGCGGTCTTCCTCGTTCAGCGGCAGCTCGCGCATCGTCTCGAGAAAGCCCGACAGCACGGTGAGCGGCGTCTTCAGTTCGTGCGACACGTTCGCGACGAAGTCGCGCCGCATCGCGTCGGTCCGCTCGAGCTCGGTGATGTCCTGCGTGAGCAGCAGCTTGCGGTTCTCGCCGTACGGAAACACCTGCACTTCCAGCACGTTCTGCCGCGAGTCGCCCATGCCGCGCATCACGAGCGTCTCGTCGTAATGCTGCGCGTTCAGGTAGCGGACGAAATCGGGATGGCGTACCAGGTTGGTGATGTGCTGGCGCAGGTCGCGCTTCGCATCCAGGCCGAAATGGACCTCGGCGATCGCGTTGCACCACTCGATCTGGTCGTGATCGTCGAGCATCGCGACGCCGTTCGGCGACGCCTGGATCGCCTGGATGAAGCGCGAATGCTGCTGCTCGACCTGCCGCACCTGCGCATGCCACTGCTTCGCGAGCTTGTGCAGGCGATAGTAGATCTCGCCCCAGATGCCCGGCGCGCTCGGCACTTCACCGTAGACCGGCGCATCGAGCAGCCGCCACAGACGCTGCGTGTGAAAGGTACTGAAAAAGCCCTGCGCAACCAGCATCACGACGACGAACACGAGGCCCGCGGTCGGGCCGGCGAAAACGCCGACCAATACGCCGATCAGCACGAGCAGCACGAGCGACACCAGAAAGCGCGCCCAGATGATGTTCATGATTCAGCGCCCGAAAGAATGGACGGCCAGCCGTGGCACACGGCAGGCCCGGATACGTTACGCGTGCTTGGCGAGCCGGTAGCCGCTGCCGCGCACGGTCTCGATCATCGCATCGCAACCGGCCGGTTTCAAGGCCGCGCGCAATCGTTTGATGTGCACGTCGACGGTGCGCTCCTCGACGAACACGTGGTCGCCCCACACCTGGTCGAGCAGTTGCGTGCGACTGTGCACGCGCTCCGGATGCGTCATGAAGAAATGCAGCAGGCGGAACTCGGTCGGGCCGAGATCGAGCTTGATCTCGCTGCCTTCCGCATGCGCGGCGACGCGATGCGTGGCCGGGTCGAGGCGCAGCCCGTTGATCGACACGACGTCCTCGGTCAGCTGCGGCGCACGGCGGCGCAGCACGGCCTTGATCCGCGCCATCAGTTCCTTCGGCGAGAACGGCTTCGTCACGTAGTCGTCCGCGCCGATTTCGAGGCCGAGCACCTTGTCCTGCTCGTCGCCGCGGGCGGTGAGCATGATGATCGGGATGTGTTTGGTCCGTTCGTTGTTGCGCAGGTCGCGCGCGAACGCGATACCGGATTTGCCCGGCAGCATCCAGTCGAGCAGCACGAGATCGGGCAGCACGTCGCTGATCAGGTTCTGCGCCTGTTCGGCGTTGTACGCACGAATCGGGCAGTGACCGGCGTGCTGGAGATTCACCGAGATCAGTTCGGAAATCGCGGGCTCATCTTCAACGACGAGAATGTTGCTGGGCATCGGCACCTCTTTTTTCCCTGTACGGAGTCGATTAACTGTTGGCTTCGCGATCGAGCGTGTCGCGCGGCTGGTGCCGCACGTCCGTGCCCTTCACGATGTAGATGATGAATTCGGCGATGTTCTTCGCGTGGTCGCCGATCCGCTCGATCGCCTTCGCGATGAACAGGTATTCCAGGCCGACCGAGATCGTGCGCGGATCTTCCTGCATGTACGACACGAGCTTGCGCACGAACGCACGGAATTCCTGGTCGATCTCCTTGTCGTCCTTGACGATCTGCGCGGCGGCCACCGTATCGAGACGCGCGAACGCGTCGAGCGCGCGGCGCAGGATCGTCACGGCCATCTCGCCCGACACCTTGATCTCGGCGATGTTGACCGCACGCGCGGCCGGCTCGTCGACCAGTCGCCGCACGCGCTTCGCGATCTTCTCGGCCTCGTCGCCGGCGCGCTCGAGGTTCGTAATCGTTTTCGAAATCGACATCAAAAGACGCAGGTCACGCGCGGCAGGCTGTCTCCGCGCGATGATGTTGCCGCATTCCTGGTCGATGTCCACTTCCATCGCGTTCAGCGTTTCCTCGGCCGCGATCACCTTCTCGGCCGTATCGCGATCGAATTCGTTCAGCGCGCGCATCGCGCCGACGATCTGCGACTCCACGAGTCCGCCCATTTCCAGCACTTTCGACGACACGGCATTCAGGTCCGCGTCGAACTGGCTCGACAGATGTTTATCCGACATGGTTGTTGTTCTCCGTCATCAGCCGAAGCGGCCGGTGATGTAGTCTTCCGTTTCCTTGCGCACCGGCTTGATGAAGATCTTTTCGGTCTCGCCGAACTCGATCAGCTCGCCCAGGTACATATAGGCCGTGTAATCCGAGCAGCGTGCGGCCTGCTGCATGTTGTGCGTGACGATCACGACCGTGTAGTCGCTCTTCAGCTCCGCGATCAGCTCTTCGATGCGGCCCGTCGAGATCGGGTCGAGCGCCGAGCACGGCTCGTCGAGCAGCAGCACTTCCGGACGGATCGCGATGCCGCGCGCGATGCACAGGCGCTGCTGCTGGCCGCCCGACAGCCCGTAGCCGCTCTGGCCCAGCTTGTCCTTCACTTCGTTCCACAGCGCGGCCTTCGTGAGTGCCCACTCGACGCGGTCGTCCATTTCCGAGCGCGTGAGCTTTTCGAACATCTTCACGCCGAACGCGATGTTGTCGTAGATCGACATCGGGAACGGGGTCGGCTTCTGGAACACCATGCCGATCCGCGCGCGCAGCAGCGAGATGTCGCGCTTCGTCGTCAGCAGGTTCTCGCCGTCCATCAGGATTTCGCCTTCGGCGCGCTGCTCCGGATAGAGCGCGAACATCTTGTTGAACGTGCGCAGCAGCGTCGACTTGCCGCAGCCCGACGGGCCGATGAACGCCGTCACCTTCCCTTCGGGAATGCTCAGGTTGATGTTCTTCAGCGCGTGGAACTTGTTGTAGAAGAAGTTGAGGTTGTTGACCTCGATCTTCGCGTTCAGCGGCGCGAGCGGGCGATCGTTCGCCGCGTCATGCGTGCCGGCCGGCGCAGCGGTGCGCTCGACGGGATTCAGGTGGCTCTCTGCCATATTCATCGGATTGCTCCGCCGTTACTTTTTCGAGAAGATCGAGCGCGCCAGGACGTTGAGTCCGAGCACCCCGAGCGTAATCAGGAACACGCCCGCCCATGCGAGCGACTGCCACTCCGCGAACGGGCTCATCGCGAACTTGTAGATCGTGACGGGCAGGTTCGCCATCGGCTGGCTCATGTCCCACGAGAAGAACTGGTTCGACAGCGCGGTGAACAGCAGCGGCGCCGTTTCGCCGGCGATCCGCGCAACCGCGAGCAGCACGCCCGTCACGATCCCGCCGACCGATGCGCGCAGCGTGATCTTCAGCACCATGCGCCACTTCGGCGTGCCGAGCGCGAAGGCCGCTTCGCGCAGCGCGTTCGGCACGAGCTTCAGCATGTTCTCCGTCGTGCGGATCACGATCGGAATCTGCAGCAGGGCGAGCGCGATCACGCCGGCCCAGCCCGAGAAGCGCCCCGACTTCGCGACGACGATCGCATACACGAACAGGCCGATGACGATCGACGGCGCCGACAGCAGGATGTCGTTGATGAAGCGGATCGTGCTCGCCAGCAGGTTCTTCTGGCCGTATTCGGCGAGATAGACGCCCGCGAGGATGCCGATCGGCGTGCCGACCAGCGTGCCGAAACCGCACAGCAACAGGCTGCCGACGATCGCGTTGGCGAGACCGCCGCCTTCCGTGTTCGGTGCCGGCGTCGATTCCGTGAACAGTTGCAGCGACAGGCCGCTGACGCCGAGATGCACCGTCGTGTAGAGAATCCACACGAGCCACAGCAGCCCGAAGGCCATCGCGCCGAGCGACGCGGCCAGCGCGATCGCGTTGACGGCCTTGCGCTTGCGCTGCAGGCGGTTGCGCATCGCGTCGAGCACGGCGCCGTCCGGCCCCGGGAAATTCATGATGGGCTCGCTCATTTCTTGCCCTCTCCCTTCTCGAGACGAAGCAGCAGCAGTTTGGAGATGGACAGCACGATGAACGTGATCAGGAACAGGATCAGGCCCAGCTCCATCAGCGCGGACGTATGCAGGCCCGGTTGCGCTTCCGCGAATTCGTTGGCCAGCGCCGACGTGATGCTGTTGCCCGGTGCGAACAGCGACACGCTGTCGAGCAGGTTCGTGTTGCCGATCACGAAGGTCACGGCCATCGTCTCGCCGAGTGCACGGCCGAGGCCGAGCATCACGCCGCCGATCACGCCGGTCTTCGTATAGGGCAGCACGACCTTCCACATCACTTCCCAGGTCGTGCAGCCGATCCCGTATGCCGACTCCTTCAGCAGTACCGGCGTGACTTCGAACACGTCACGCATCACCGATGCGATGTACGGGATGATCATGATCGCGAGGATCACGCCGGCTGCAAGGATGCCGATACCGATCGGCGGGCCGGCAGTCAGCGGGCCGATAATCCAGACGTCCTTGAACAGGCGGCCGATCGGCTTCTGGAAGTATTCCGCGAAGATCGGCGCGAACACGAGCAGGCCCCACATGCCGTACACGATCGACGGAATCGCGGCGAGCAGCTCGATGGCGATGCCGAGCGGGCGGCGCAGCCACACGGGCGACAGCTCGGTGAGGAACAGCGCGATGCCGAAGCTGACCGGCACGGCGATGACGAGCGCGATGATCGACGTCACGATCGTGCCGTAGATCGGCACGAGCGCGCCATAGAGGTCCGAGTTGGGATCCCACTCGGATTGCCACAGGAAGCCGAGGCCGAACTTCTGGATGGTCGGCATCGACGCGATGATCAGGGAAACGATGATCCCGCCGAGCAGCAGCAGGGTCACGATGGCGGCGAGCCGTGCAAGACCGCCGAATACGACATCCCCGAGGCGGCTCGGCGCGCGTTGCTGCGCAACGTCGGCGGACCGTGAGGACGTATAGGAAATATCAGACATGGGTGCCTGCTTTTGATTGCCGGGCGCCGTAACGCCCGGCTTTACCGCACACACCGCCCGACCGGCACGGCCGGGCAGCGAACCGCTGCAATGCTTACTCGGCGGCGACCGACTTGCCCGAAGCGTCCGTCACCTTGACCTTCCACTGCTTGCGGATTTCCGCTTCGACTGCCGGCGGCAGCGAGATGTAGTCGAGGCTGTCAGCAGCCTTCTCGCCGTTCTTGAACGCCCAGCTGAAGAACTTCAGCGTTTCCGCGCCCTGCTCCGGCTTTTCCTGCTTCGCGTGCAGCAGCACGAACGTCGCGCCGACGACCGGCCATGCTTCCTTGCCCGGCTGGTTCGTCAGGATCTGGTAGAACGACTTCGACCAGTTCGCGCCTGCGGCAGCGGCCTTGAACGTTTCGGTCTTCGGCTCGACCACCGTGCCCGTCGAGTTCTTCAGGGCCGTGTAGATCATGTTGTTCTTCTTCGCGTACGCCCACTCGACGTAGCCGATCGCGCCCGGCAGGCGCTGCACGAAGGCCGCGACGCCGTCGTTGCCCTTGCCGCCCGTGCCCGTCGGCCAGTTGACCGTCGTGCCTTCGCCGATCTTCGACTTCCACTCGTCGTTGACCTTCGACAGGTAGTTCGTCCAGA